>Ga0207696_1000085_pt1 | contig 195968 bp, 159 predicted proteins | sample KBSS54metaG_FD_184403 | JGI IMG/M metagenome (GOLD analysis project Ga0207696, IMG submission 184403) | Switchgrass rhizosphere microbial communities from Kellogg Biological Station, Michigan, USA - KBS S5-4 metaG (SPAdes) (version 2) | ecosystem: Host-associated > Plants > Roots > Rhizosphere... | reverse complement strand
CGCCGATCGACAAGAAGTACATGGAGAACGTCACGCGTGAGCGTGCCTACACCAAGCAGGGCCAGATGCTGACCGAAGACGAGAACATCGTCGAAGTGCCGCTGACCGTGCAGTACAAGATCAGCAATCTGCAGGACTTCGTGCTGAACGTCGATCAGCCGGAAATCAGTCTGCAGCATGCGACCGACAGCGCCCTGCGCCACGTGGTGGGTTCGACCGCCATGGATCAGGTGCTGACCGAAGGTCGTGAATTGATGGCCAGCGAAATCAAGGAGCGTCTGCAACGTTTCCTCGATACCTATCGCACCGGTATCACCGTCACCCAGGTCAACGTACAGAGCGCAGCGGCACCGCGTGAAGTGCAGGAAGCCTTCGACGACGTGATCCGCGCCCGTGAAGATGAGCAGCGTTCGCGCAACCAGGCGGAAACCTACGCCAACGGCGTCGTGCCGGAAGCCCGTGGTCAGGCCCAGCGTATCCTCGAGGATGCCAACGGTTACCGCGACGAAACGGTTTCGCGCGCCAAGGGTGAGGCGGATCGCTTTACCAAACTGGTCGCCGAGTATCGCAAGGCCCCTGAAGTCACCCGCCAGCGTTTGTACCTGGACACCATGCAGGAAGTCTTCAGCAATACCAGCAAGGTACTCGTGACCGGCAACAAAAACGGCCAGAGCAACCTGCTTTACCTGCCGTTGGACAAAATGATCCAGAACAGTTCGGGCAGCAATGCACCGGTCACCGGTTCGGCTGCCGCCAGCAACAACACGGACGTCGCGCCGCATGTCACTGACCTGCCGCAGACACGTACAAGGGAGACCCGCTGATGAGCAATAAATCGCTGATCGCCCTGATCGTTGGCGTTGTCGTGGTGCTGGTGGGCTGGAACTGCTTCTATATCGTGGCTCAGACCGAGCGCGCGGTGCTGCTGCAATTCGGTCGTGTGGTTCAGGCCGATGTCCAGCCGGGCCTGCATGTGAAAGTGCCTTACGTTAACCAGGTGCGTAAATTCGACGCACGTCTGATGACGCTGGATGCACCGACACAGCGCTTCCTGACCCTGGAAAAGAAAGCCGTGATGGTCGATGCCTACGCCAAGTGGCGGGTGAAAGATGCCGAGCGCTTCTACACCGCGACTTCCGGCCTCAAGCAGATCGCCGACGAGCGTCTGTCCCGACGTCTGGAATCCGGTCTGCGTGACCAGTTCGGCAAGCGCACCCTGCACGAAGTGGTGTCGGGTGAGCGTGATGCGCTGATGGCTGACATCACCGCGTCGCTGAACAAGATGGCGGAAAAAGAGCTGGGTATCGAAGTCGTCGATGTCCGGGTCAAGGCCATCGATCTGCCGAAAGAAGTGAACCGCAGCGTCTTCGAACGTATGAGCACCGAGCGTGAGCGTGAAGCTCGCGAGCACCGCGCCAAGGGTAACGAGCTGGCCGAAGGCATCCGTGCCGACGCCGATCGTCAACGCCGCGTGCTGCTGGCTGAAGCCTATCGTGAGTCCGAAGAGATTCGCGGTGATGGCGATGCCCAGGCCGCTGCGATCTACTCCAAGGCCTACGGCCAGGATCAGGAGTTCTACGGTTTCTACCGTAGCCTGCGTGCCTACCGTGAAAGCTTCGCGAACAAATCCGACGTCATGGTTCTCGACCCAAGCAGCGACTTCTTCCGTTACCTGGAAAAGTCCAAGCCTTGATACGACGTTGACCTGAATCATTCCGCCCGGCGGCTAAAACCTCGGGCGGGGTGATCCTTTGGGAAAACGTGTGTATGATGCGGCAGCCGGGAAATTCCCGGCTTTTTTGCGTCTGCACGTTTGATTGCTGTTTTTTGTTGCAGGCATCGGGTTGAATGGCCCGAGCGTTTTTCGAGGAAAGTGATGGGCGAAGCCGGTAACAGGCCTTTCGCCGCGTCGTTCATGCGCGTGCGTTTTGAACGGATCGGTCATTTTCTGCTTCACTCAAGGCTCGCCCGCAGGCTGGCCGCCCGGATCAAAGGGGAATGGCGTAATGGCAACGGTAGACCGCTGGCTGCTGCCAGATGGCATCGAAGAAGTACTGCCACCGGAAGCGGCGCGCATTGAAGTCGCGCGTCGTCAGGTGTTGGATCTGTTCCAGAGCTGGGGTTACGAGTTTGTCGTGACTCCCCATATCGAGTACCTGGAATCCCTGCTGACCGGTGCGGGCCAGGACCTGGATCTGCGTACCTTCAAGGTCATCGACCCGCAGTCGGGTCGGCAGATGGGGTTCCGTGCCGACATCACGCCGCAAGTGGCGCGCATCGATGCGCATACCCTGCGTCGCGAAGGTCCGAGCCGTCTGTGCTACGCCGGCAGCGTGCTGCATGCCCAGCCGCGTGCACTGTCGTCCTCGCGCAGCCCGATTCAACTGGGTGCCGAGCTGTACGGCGATGCCAGCCCGAGCAGCGACGTTGAAGTCATCAGCCTGATGCTGGCCATGCTGCAACTGGCCGATGTGCCGGATGTGCACATGGACCTTGGCCATGTCGGCATCTACCGTGGTCTGGCGCGTGCCGCCGGTCTGTCCGGTGAAGTCGAGCAGCAGTTGTTTGATGCGTTGCAACGCAAGGCCATCGACGAGGTCATTACCTTGACCGAAGGCCTGCCGGCCGATCTGTCCGGCATGCTGCGGGCATTGGTCGACCTGTGTGGCGGCCGTGAAGTACTGAGTGCGGCCCGTGAGCGTCTGGCCAATGCACCGGCGCCGGTGCTGGCGGCGCTGGAAGATTTGCTGGAGATCGCCGATCGTCTGGCGACGCGTTTCCCGGAGTTGCCGCTGTACTTCGACCTGGGCGAGCTGCGCGGCTACCACTACCACACCGGTGTGGTGTTCGCGGTGTTTGTCCCGGGCGTGGGCCAGTCCATCGCTCAGGGCGGTCGTTACGACGACATCGGCGCCGACTTCGGTCGTGCCCGTCCGGCGACCGGTTTCTCTACCGATTTGAAAACCCTGGTGACCCTGGGGCGTGCTGAGATCGAGCTACCGTCTGGCGGTATCTGGATGCCTGACAGTACGGATGCGGCACTCTGGCAGCAGGTTTGCCAGTTGCGCAGTGAGGGTCAGCGTGTCGTTCAGGCATTGCCTGGACAACCTTTGGCCGCCGCCCGTGATGCGGACTGCGACCGGCAATTGATTCAGCAGAACGGGCTTTGGCAAGTATCGCCACTGGCTTCTTGAGTTTTCCTGCCGGCCATCGCCGGCACCAAGTTTGCGCGAATGAGGACAAGTGTTATGGGTAAGAATGTCGTAGTCCTGGGCACCCAATGGGGTGATGAGGGCAAAGGCAAGATCGTTGATCTGCTGACCGAACATGCTGCCGCCGTAGTGCGCTACCAAGGTGGCCACAACGCTGGCCACACCCTGGTGATCGACGGCGAGAAAACCGTCTTGCACCTGATCCCGTCGGGCGTGCTGCGCGAAGGCGTGCAGTGCCTGATCGGCAACGGCGTGGTGGTTGCACCTGACGCGCTGCTGCGTGAGATCACCAAGCTGGAAGAGAAAGGCGTACCGGTGCGCGAGCGCCTGCGTATCAGCCCGTCCTGCCCGCTGATTCTGTCCTTCCACGTGGCGCTGGACCAGGCCCGTGAAAAAGCCCGTGGCGAGCTGAAGATCGGTACCACCGGTCGCGGCATCGGCCCGGCTTACGAAGACAAGGTTGCCCGTCGTGGCCTGCGCGTGGGTGACCTGCTGAACATGCCGCGCTTCGAAGACAAGCTGCGTGAACTGGTGGATTACCACAACTTCATGCTGGTCGGTTACTACAAGGAGCCGGCCATCGAGTTCGAAAAGACTCTGGCCGAGTGCAAGGAATACGCCGAGCTGCTCAAGCCGCTGATGCTCGACGTGACTGCCGAGCTGCACGACCTGCGTCGCGCCGGCAAAGACATCATGTTCGAAGGCGCCCAAGGTTCGTTGCTCGACATCGACCACGGTACCTACCCGTACGTGACCAGCTCCAACACCACCGCCGGTGGCGTGGCGACCGGTTCGGGCGTTGGCCCGATGTTCCTCGACTACATCCTGGGCATCACCAAGGCTTACACCACTCGCGTCGGTTCGGGTCCATTCCCGACTGAGCTGTTCGACGACGTGGGTGCGCATCTGGCCAAGCAAGGTCACGAGTTCGGCGCTACCACCGGCCGTGCCCGTCGTTGCGGCTGGTTCGACGCCGTCATCCTGCGTCGCGCTATCGATGTGAACAGCATCTCGGGCATCTGCCTGACCAAGCTGGACGTACTCGATGGTCTGGAAACCATCAACATCTGCACCGGCTACAAGGACGCGCAAGGCAATGCCGTGGCGCCGACCGACGCTGACAGCTACGTGGGCCTGCAGCCTGTGTACGAAGAAGTGCCGGGCTGGACCGAATCGACCGTGGGTGCCAAAACCCTGGAAGAGCTGCCAGCTAACGCTCGTGCCTACATCAAACGCGTTGAAGAGTTGATCGGCGCGCCGATCGACATTATTTCGACGGGCCCGGATCGCAACGAAACCATCGTTCTGCGTCATCCGTTCGCTTGATAAGTCGTTGATGTAAAAAACAAAGGTCCCTTAATCGGGGCCTTTGTCGTTTATGCCTGTTGGACGGCATGACCTTTGCTGTAAATCTTCCTACAAGAGTGCCATCAAATTAATGGCGTCAGAAGTAGAGGGATTCACAGTGTCGGCCGTTCTCTCACTGTTACAAAGCCGTTTGTTGCGGCCCGTGTTCGTTACCCTTGGTATCGCCCTTTTGGTGCAAGTGCTGGTGGCAGTCGCCCTGACACGAAGCACGGTCACGGCGCTGGAAGCCGATCTCGGCACTCGTCTGGGCGCTGACAGCCAAAAGCTCTCCGGCGAGCTGGAACAGGCCGGGCGTGAGGTCACCTCAAGTCTCGATAACCTTTCCTCAAGTACCCGGCAGCGCCTGACCGCCGGCCTGTCTTCCCGTCTGAAGGAAGAGCAGGCGCAACTGCGTACGACACTGGAAAAAGATCTCAAGGACTCGGCCAATGACATGGCTCAGTTGCTCGCCTCGGTGGCGCCGCGCGCCATGTGGGACAGCGACGTGCCGACCCTGTCCGAATTTGCTCGTCGCGCCCAGCGCAATCCCAACGTGTTGTTCGTGGTTTACGACGATGCCACCGGACAGCATCTGACGCGTTATCTCAACCGCGAAAACCCGATCAACAAGGCCTTGCTGGAAAAGGGCCAGGGCGAACGCGCGCTGGATAAAGTGCTGGACGCGGCGAAAAACGATCCGTCGGTCTACTACCTCGAGGCCTCGATCAATCCCAACGGCGTGGAAATCGGCAAGGTGCTGATGGGCGTATCGACGGCTTCGGTGGACACCGATCTGGCGGCGCTCGACCAGCGCTTCTCGGCGCTGATCGCCAGCAGCGATCAACTGGTGGGCGATAGCCTCAAGGGCGCCGCCGCCGACAGCGCGACAGCAATGCAGGCGCGCCTGCAGTCGGCGCAATCCACCGCGACCGAGATGAAAGCCAATACCCGCAGCACCGTGCAGGAAGCCGCCGCGACCTTGCGCTGGCGCATCGGCATGGGCCTGGCACTCGTCGGTTGCGGCGTGCTGCTGTTGCTGGCGGTGGTGCTGGGGCACCGGGTGGTCAATCGCTTGAAGATGCTCAACGCGGCGATGGACGATCTGGCGGCAGGCGAGGGCGACCTGACCAAGCGCGTGCAGATCAACAGCAAGGACGAGATCGGCGACATGGCCTCGGCAGTCAATCGCTTTGTGGATAAGTTGCAGCCGATCGTGCGCGAGGCGGGCGACGTGGCCCAGCGTACCGGTGTGGAAATCGGCGCCATGACCCTGCGCAATGCCGGTGCCGACGCAGCGGCCGGGATGCAGCGTGACGAAGTGGCGGAAAGCCTGCGCGCGCTGTCGCAAATGGCTGACGAGGCGCAATCGGAAAGCCATGCCATGCAGGCGGCGTTGAAGCAGGTGGTGGATATTCGCCAGGCCACCGATGAAAACACTCGTACCTCGGCGAAAGTCGGCAGCCTGATCGAGGCGCTGGCCGGGCAGGTCGACACCGGGGCGAAAGTCATCGAGCGGCTGGCGCAACAAAGTGAACAGATTGAAGTGGTGCTGACGGTGATTCACGGCATCGCCGAGCAAACTAACCTGCTGGCCTTGAATGCGGCGATCGAAGCGGCGCGGGCCGGTGAGACCGGGCGCGGTTTTGCCGTGGTCGCGGATGAAGTGCGCGCGTTGGCGAGCAAGACGCAAAGCTCGACCGGCGACATTCAGGCGCACATCGTCGCGTTGCAGCAGGGCGCGCGTGAAGCGGTAGAAGCGATCGGTCAGGCGGGGCGTCAGGCCAGCGAAGGTTTGCTGGTGTTACGCGACAGCGCACGGTTGCAGCAGTCAGTGCAGGCCTCGGTCGAGCAGGTGCATGCGGCGATCGGTCTGGCAACGCAGGCAGCGGCGCATCAGGCGCAGGGCGCGCAGGCAGTGCGTGGGCGGGTCGAAACGATTCATGCCCAGGCCGAGAAAGCGGCGCAGGCGGTGGTGGAAACCACGGCCAGTGGCAAGGTACTGGATGGGCTGGCGGCGCAGCTGAAGGCCAGTCTGGGACAGTTCAGGGCCTGATGTTTCCCCCTTCGCGAGCAGGCTCGCTCCCGCATTCGATCGCATTCCTCTGGTGGGACTCGGTCAAACTGTGGGAGCGGGCTTGCTCGCGAAGGCGATTTCAGCGGCTCAGATACATCCGCGTCGTCAGCAGATACACCGGCAACCCCGACACCACAATCAACAACGCCGCATAAGGCGCTGCCGCCGCAAACTCGACATTCGCGGTGTGCGCCCAGACCTCGGTCGCCAGCGTATTAAGCCCGGTCGGACTGAGCAGCAGCGTCGCCGTCAATTCCTTCATCGCATCCAAAAACACCAGCGCAAACGCCGCACCCAGTGCCGGGAAGATGATCGGCAGGGTCACCCGGCAAAACGCGGTGAATGACGATGCCCCCAACGTGCGTGCCGCTTCTTCCAGCTGCGGCGCAGCCTTGTTCAGTGCCGTGCGAATCGGCGCCTGTGCCAATGGCAGGAACAGCAGCGCATAAGCGATCAGCAGCAATGCCGAGGTCTGGTACAGCGCCGGCACGTAGTGCAGGGCGAAATACACCAGCGTCAGCGCGATTACCAGGCCCGGCAAGGCGTGGAGCAGATACGGCAAGCGCTCGGCCCAGATCGCCAGTTGGCCCTTGTAACGCACCACCAGCAGCCCGACCGGCACCGCCAACAGCAGGCACAGCGCTGCGCCACCGAGCGACAAGGCCAGCGAAGACAGCAGGGCTTCGGTGATCGCCGCGACCGGGAAGGCTGCCGATGAGCCCACCGCCAGCCAGTACGCGAGCATGCCCAGCGGAATCCCGCTGCCGACAATCGCCAGCAACAGGCAATACAACTGACCGGCAACCGCCCACGGCCCCAGCCGTACTTGCTCGGCCTGACGCGCTGCGCCCTGGCCGGTGCGCACATGGCGACCCTTGCCGCGTACACGCAGCTCCAGCCACAACAGCATCAGACATAGCGCGAGCAGCACCGCCGAAAGCATCGCTGCATTGGCGTTGCTGAATTCCAGTTCGAATTGCTGGTAGATCGCGGTGGTGAAAGTTTGCAGGCCGATGATCGACAGCGCGCCGAACTCGACCAGCATGTGCAGGGCAATCAGCAGCGAGCCGGCCAGCAGCGACGGCCAGAGCAGCGGCAGAGTGACGCGGAAAAACACGCCCCAGCGATTCTGCCCCAAGGTGCGAGCCGACTCTTCGAGGGACGGATCGAGGTTGCGCAGGGTCGCCGCGACCGGCAGAAAGATCAGCGGATACTTCGACAGGCTCATCACCAGAATCGCCCCGCCGAGGCCTTCGAACTGCGCGCTCAACGACACCCAGGTGAAGCTGCTGACAAACGCCGGCACCGCAAACGGCAGGCACAGAATCACCCCCCACAGGCGTCGTCCGGGCAGATTGCTGCGCTCCAGCAGCCACGCCAGTGACAGGCCGATCACGCCGCAAGTCAGCGTTACGCCGACCATCAACGCCAGGGTGTTGCGCAGCAGACCGAATACATAAGGGCGCCACAACAGGTGCAGCGCTTCGGCCCAGCCGGCCTGCCAGGCTTTCAGGCCGACATAGGCCAGAGGCAACAGGCTCATGACCACCAGCAATAAGACCGGCAGCACCAGCCAGATTGACGGCCGCTTGCGTCGTGGTACGAAACCCCCGCGCGCGGCGGGGGCGGATAACGATGCGGTCATCAGTTCAGGCCAACTTCACGTTCCAGCTCCAGCGCTTCTTCTGCGTTGCCCAGATCGGCCGGGGTCACGTTCGGCGCTTGCAGTTCGCTGAACGGCTTGAGACCGCGATCCGATTCCATACCTTTGTGCAGCGGGTATTCGGCGGTGGTCTGAGTGATCACGCGCTGGCCTTCCTCACTGGCCATGTAGGCAAGAAATTGCTGGGCTTCTTTTGGATGTTTGCTGGATTTCAGCACGGCAGCGCTAGATACAGTGATCAGTCCGCCGACGTCGCCGCCGGTGAAGTAATGCAGTTTCGAGTCGAGTTTGCCTTTTTCGCGTTGCAGGGCGAACCAGTAGTAGTTGTTCACCAGCACGGTGGCGACTTCGCCGTTTTCCACGGCTTTGAGCGCGACCATGTTGTTGCTGTAGGTCTTGCCGAAAGCGCGCAGGCCGGTCAGCCATTCTTCGGCGGCGTCGCGACCGTGCATCTTGATGATCGCCACGGCCTGTTCCTGAAATGCGCCGCTGGTCGGGACGAAGCCGACTTTGCCTTGCCACTTCGGATCGGAGAATTCCATCACCGACTTCGGCAGGTCTTTCTCATCGACCAGTTTCGGGTTGTAGGCAACCACGCGAACCCGCGCGGTGACACCGATCCAGGTGCCGTTGCCGGCGACGTATTGCTTGGGCAGCACCGCCAGCGTGGCGTCGTCAGTCTTGGCCAGCAGGCCTTGCTCGCCGAGGTTGTTCAGCGGAGGAGATTCTTCGGTGTAGATCACGTCGGCGGGGGAACGGTCGCCTTCTTCGATGACCTGGCTGGCGAGCTGGTTGCTGCTGCCCTTGCGTACGTTGACGTGAATGCCGGTCTTGGCCTCGAAAGCCTTGGCGATCGCATCGCCGACTTCCTTGTGTTGACCGTTGTAGAGCGTCAGGGAAACCGCATCGGCTGCCTGGGTGAGGGGAGTGGCGAGTGCCAGGCCGAGCAGGGTGAAGGTCAAGCCGCGGCGCAGGGTATTTCGAAACATCATTCGCAGGGTTCCTCACTGTCGCATTGCAAAAACTTGCAACAATGATAAACGATATTGTTTCTCAAGTGCGCCTTGCGGGTCGGTTGAGTGTTTGCTAGAGGCTGGTCGCCACAAGGTCTTGCAGGTTTTCAAACGCCAGAAACACAAAAACCCGCTTTCGCGGGTTTTTTGGGAAACTCAACGTCGTAACCTTGAGTTTGAATTGGTGCCCAGAAGAAGACTCGAACTTCCACGACCGTAAGGTCACCAGCACCTGAAGCTGGCGTGTCTACCAATTTCACCATCTGGGCATTCATCGCGAGCGTTGCCGCTGTTGATGTGGCGCACTATACGGAGCGCTTTTTGATCTGTAAACCCCTGATTTAATTTTAATTAATCAGTTTTAACAAACCCGTTCCTTAGAATGCAAAAAACCCGCTTTCGCGGGTTTTGTGTGAGCCTTGAAACTGATCTAGTCTCAAACTCGAAATTGGTGCCCAGGAGAAGACTCGAACTTCCACGACCGTAAGGTCACCAGCACCTGAAGCTGGCGTGTCTACCAATTTCACCACCTGGGCATCTCGTCAACGTGTGTACGTCGTCGATGGCGCGCACTATACGGAGCGCCTTTTTAACTGTAAACCCCTGTCAGCAAAAAAAATGAATTTTTTTACCAGCGGTGTTCAAAAGGGCTTTCAGGCGTCGATACAAGGCTCCAGAAGGGCCTTATATAGTCGGAAATTTCCCGTTTGATGGCGCCTATGCCAAACTAACCCGCATATAGACAAGGTGAAAACTCTCTAATGGCCGATTGGCAGTCCCTCGATCCCGAGGCCGCTCGTGAAGCGGAAAAATATGAAAACCCTATTCCCAGCCGCGAACTGATCCTGGCGCATCTCGCCGATCGGGGTTCGCCTGCTGCCCGCGAGCAACTGGTCGAAGAGTTTGGTCTGACCACAGAAGACCAGATCGAAGCCCTGCGCCGCCGCCTGCGCGCCATGGAGCGCGACGCTCAATTGATCTACACCCGCCGTGGCACCTATGCGCCGGTGGACAAGCTCGACCTGATCCTCGGCCGCATTAGCGGTCACCGTGACGGTTTCGGCTTCCTGGTGCCGGACGACGGTAGCGATGACCTGTTCATGAGCCCGGCGCAGATGCGTCTGGTGTTCGATGGCGACCGTGCGCTGGCCCGTGTTTCCGGTCTCGACCGTCGTGGCCGCCGTGAAGGCGTGATCGTCGAAGTGGTGTCCCGTGCCCACGAAACGATCGTCGGTCGCTACTTCGAAGAGGGCGGTATCGGTTTCGTTGTTGCCGACAATCCGAAGATCCAGCAGGAAGTGCTGGTTACGCCAGGCCGCAACGCCAACGCGCAGATCGGTCAGTTCGTCGAGGTGAAAATCACCCACTGGCCGACGCCGCGCTTCCAGCCGCAAGGCGATGTGGTCGAAGTGGTCGGCAACTACATGGCGCCGGGCATGGAAATCGATGTCGCGCTGCGTACCTACGACATTCCGCACGTCTGGCCTGAAGCGGTGCTCAAAGAAGCCGCCAAGCTCAAGCCGGAAGTTGAAGAGAAAGACAAAGAGAAGCGTGTCGACCTGCGCCATCTGCCGTTCGTCACCATCGACGGCGAAGATGCCCGCGACTTCGACGACGCGGTCTACTGCGAAGCCAAGCCGGGCAAGTTGCGCCTGTTCTCCGGCGGCTGGAAGTTGTACGTGGCGATTGCCGACGTCTCCAGCTACGTGAAGATCGGTTCGGCGCTGGACAACGAAGCCCAGGTACGCGGCAACTCGGTGTATTTCCCCGAGCGCGTGGTGCCGATGCTGCCTGAGCAGCTCTCCAACGGCCTGTGCTCGCTGAACCCGCACGTCGATCGTCTGGCCATGGTTTGCGAGATGACCATCTCCAAGTCCGGCGAAATGACCGACTACTGCTTCTATGAAGCGGTGATCCATTCCCACGCCCGCCTGACCTACAACAAGGTCAGCGCGATGCTGGAAACCCCGAAAGCCACCGAAGCGCGCAAGCTTCGCGGCGAATACACCGACGTGGTGCCGCACCTCAAGCAGCTCTATGCGCTGTACAAAGTGTTGCTGGCTGCCCGTCACGTGCGTGGCGCGATCGATTTCGAAACCCAGGAAACCCGGATCATCTTCGGTTCCGAGCGCAAAATTGCCGAAATCCGTCCGACCACCCGCAACGATGCGCACAAGCTGATCGAGGAATGCATGCTGGCGGCCAACGTGGCCACCGCCGAATTCCTCAAGAAGCACGAAATCCCCGCGCTGTACCGTGTCCACGACGGTCCGCCACCGGAGCGTCTGGAAAAGCTGCGCGCGTTCCTCGGCGAGCTCGGCCTGTCCCTGCACAAAGGCAAGGACGGCCCGTCGCCGAAGGACTATCAGGCCCTGTTGGCGAGCATCAAGGACCGTCCGGATTTCCATCTGATCCAGACCGTGATGCTGCGCTCCCTGAGTCAGGCGGTGTACAGCGCCCAGAACGAAGGCCACTTCGGCCTGAATTACGAGGCCTATACCCACTTTACCTCGCCGATCCGTCGTTACCCGGACCTGCTCACGCACCGCGCCATCCGCAGCGTGATCCATTCGAAACAGGACACTCCGCACGTTCGTCGTGCCGGGGCGATGACCATTCCGAAGGCGCGCATCTATCCGTACGACGAAGCGGCGCTGGAGCAACTCGGCGAGCAGTGCTCGATGAGCGAGCGCCGTGCCGACGAAGCCACCCGCGACGTGGTGAACTGGCTCAAGTGCGAGTTCATGAAGGATCGCGTCGGTGAGTCGTTCCCGGGCGTGATCACCGCCGTAACCGGTTTTGGCCTGTTCGTCGAGCTGACCGACATCTACGTCGAAGGCCTGGTGCACGTCACCGCGCTGCCGGGCGATTACTACCACTTCGACCCTGTGCACCATCGCCTGGCGGGCGAGCGTACTGGTCGCAGCTTCCGTCTCGGCGATACCGTTGAAGTGCGCGTGATGCGCGTCGACCTCGACGAGCGCAAGATCGACTTCGAGATGGCCGAAAAAACCATCAGCGCGCCGATTGGTCGCAAGAAGCGCGGCAGCGAAAGCACCGCTCCGGCTGCCACCAAGGCTGTGGAAGACAAGGCGCCGGCGAAAACCGCCAGCCGTCGTCCAGCCAAAGAGAAAGCCGTCGAGGCCTATCGCCCGAGCGATGCCGTGGCGAAAAACGCCGAGCTGCGCAAAAGCCGTGAATTGAAGAAGGCCTTGCTGGCCGAAGCCAAAAGCGGTGGTAAAGCGGCGTCTGGGGGAAAGACCGGACGGTCGGCGCCTGAGAAGGCCGTCGGCGGCAAGCCAGCCAAACCGAGCAAACACCGTAAAGGCCCGCCAAAAGCGGGTTCGGCTCCAGCCAAAAGTGGCGGGTCGCGTAAACCGAAGGCGAAGTCATGAGTCAGTTGGAAAAAATCTACGGCGTTCACGCGGTGGAAGCGTTGCTGCGTCACCACCCGAAACGCGTCAAGCAGATCTGGCTGGCCGAAAGCCGCAACGATCCGCGCGTGCAGACCCTGATCGAGCTGGCCAACGAAAATCGTGTGCAGATCGGTCAGGCCGAGCGCCGCGAAATGGACGCCTGGGTTGAAGGCGTACACCAGGGCGTGGTCGCGGACGTCAGTCCGAGTCAGGTCTGGGGCGAGGCGATGCTCGACGAGCTGCTCGACCGCACCGAAGGCGCACCGCTGTTGCTGGTGCTCGACGGCGTGACCGACCCGCACAACCTCGGCGCCTGCCTGCGTTCGGCGGATGCTGCCGGCGCGCTGGCGGTGATCGTGCCCAAGGACAAGTCGGCAACCCTGACGCCGGTGGTGCGTAAAGTGGCCTGCGGCGCGGCGGAAGTGATTCCGCTGGTGGCGGTGACCAACCTGGCGCGCACTCTGGAAAAGCTTCAGCAGCGCGGTCTGTGGGTGGTCGGCACGGCGGGTGAGGCCGAGGTCAGCATTTATGACCAGGACCTGACCGGCCCGACCATCCTGATCATGGGCGCCGAAGGCAAAGGCATGCGTCGCCTGACTCGCGAGCACTGCGACTATCTGGTGAACCTGCCGATGGCCGGCAGCGTCAGCAGTCTCAACGTGTCCGTGGCCACCGGTGTGTGCCTGTTCGAAGCGCAGCGTCAACGCGGCGCCAAGGCCAAAGCTGCCGCGAAGAAGTAGTCTTGAGCTGAAATCGGTTCAAATGTGGGAGCGAGCCTGCTCGCGAAAGGGGTGTGTCAGCTGACAATAATGTTGCCTGATATATCGCATTCGCGAGCAGGCTCGCTCCCACAGTGTTTTGTGTCAGGTCGAAGATCGGTGGTTGTTCAAATAATCACCAATTGCCTTGCACCTGCGCAGTCCCTTCTCTACAATTGCGCCCCTTGCTGTGACGGCAGGCACGCATGTGCCCCGCGCCAGCAAGTCCATAAGTGTCATTCACTCCTTGTCTGACCGTTTTTGAGCGGCAGGCTACAACCCGTAAGGAGCATTCATGCGTCATTACGAAATCATCTTTCTGGTCCACCCTGACCAGAGCGAGCAAGTCGGCGGCATGGTTGAGCGTTACACCAAGCTGATCGAAGAAGACGGCGGCAAAATCCACCGTCTGGAAGACTGGGGCCGTCGTCAACTGGCCTACGCAATCAACAATGTTCACAAGGCTCACTACGTGATGCTGAACGTTGAGTGCACCGGCAAGGCCCTGGCCGAGCTGGAAGACAACTTCCGCTACAACGATGCAGTGATCCGTAACCTGGTCATCCGTCGCGAAGAAGCCGTTACCGGCCAATCCGAGATGCTCAAGGCTGAAGAAAACCGCAGTGAGCGCCGTGAGCGTCGCGACCGTCCTGAGCACGAAGGCGCTGAAAGCGCTGATAGTGATGACAGCGACAACAGCGATAACGCTGACGAGTAATCCACGGACCTTTTAAGGAGCCTATCAAATGGCACGTTTCTTCCGTCGTCGTAAATTCTGCCGCTTCACCGCTGAAGACGTGAAAGAGATCGATTACAAAGATCTCAACACTCTGAAAGCCTACGTATCCGAGACCGGCAAAATCGTTCCAAGCCGCATCACCGGTACCAAAGCTCGTTATCAGCGTCAGCTGGCCACCGCTATCAAGCGCGCCCGCTTCCTGGCCCTGCTGGCCTACACCGACAGCCACGGCCGCTGAGACCGGGCAGTCGACAAGTAGCAAAGGATTGAATGCATGCGTGCCTTAGCTGAGTTCATCATGCGAGGCCGTATGCAGGCCACTCTCGTGGTGGCCGGATGTGCAACATTGCCGTTGTTGTATTGGTTGGGTGCTGCCGCCGGGAGCCTTGTGCTCCTGCGGCGCGGACTGACGGACGCCCTGGGTGTTCTGTCTCTGGGGCTGCTGCCGGCTTTGGTCTGGTGGCTGTATGCCGATGATCCACGGGCACTTCTGGTGCTGCTGGGGTCTTCGGGGCTTGCGTTGGTGTTGCGCGCAAGTGAGTCCTGGGTTCGCACGCTGCTGGTCAGCGTAGTGATTGGAGTGGTGTTTTCAGTGGTGCTCGGGGCAGCGTTTGCGGCCCAGATTGAGATGCTCGCGCAGGCCTTGATAAAGGTCATGCCGGCGCTTCTTGGTGAAACCTACAAGCAATTGTCGGTCGATGAGCAAGCGCGCTTCGCGTCCCTGATTGCACCAGTCCTGACCGGACTGATTGCGGCTCTGTTGCAGATCGTCAGCGTGCTGAGCCTGATTGTCGGGCGGCATTGGCAAGCGTTGTTGTACAACCCGGGTGGTTTTGGTCGCGAGTTTCGCGTCATCCGGATCCCGCTGGGGCCGGCGATGTTGCTGCTGGCGTTGATGCTTCTGGGCCCGAATCTCGGTGCACAGATGGCCATGTTGACGCCGTTGTGCAGCGTACCGCTGGTGTTCGCCGGACTCGCCCTGATTCACGGGCTGGTCGGGCAGAAGCGACTGGCCGGTTTCTGGCTGGTGGGGTTGTACGTCACGCTGCTGTTGTTCATGCAGCTGCTCTATCCGTTGCTCGTGGTTCTGGCCATTGTCGACAGCCTGATTGATTTTCGCGGTCGTCACGTGTCGAAAGACACCGATAACGCGAACGGTGAAGGTTAAAAGTTAAGAGGATTTCCACATGCAACTGATCCTTCTGGAAAAAATCGCCAACCTGGGCAACCTGGGCGACAAAGTAAACGTTAAGGCCGGTTACGGCCGTAACTACCTGCTGCCTTTCGGCAAAGCTACCGCTGCGACCGCTGCCAACCTGGCTGCATTCGAAGAGCGTCGTGCCGAGCTGGAAAAAGCTGCCGCAGACCGTAAAGCATCGGCTGAAAGCCGTGCTGCCCAACTGGCCGAGCTGGAAGTGACCATCACTGCCACCGCTGGCGACGAAGGCAAGCTGTTCGGTTCGATCGGTACTCACGACATCGCTGACGCACTGACCGCCTCCGGCGTTGAAGTGCAGAAGAGCGAAGTTCGTCTGCCGAACGGCACCATCCGCAACGTGGGTGAATTCGACGTGGCTGTGCACCTGCACGCCGAAGTTGAAGCCACCGTACGCGTTGTCGTGGTAGCAGCTTAAGCAATACTTGTCGGCTGGCACCCTCGGGTGCTTGCCGGTAACATCGGGCACGATCCTGTTTACAGGTCGTGCCCTTTGTCTTTCTGGTACTCCCGTTTTCAAACCTGACTCCAAGTGGCCATGAACGAAATCACCGCTCCCGAGCAATACGATCTGCAAACCGCTGCCCTGAAGGTGCCGCCGCATTCCATCGAGGCCGAACAGGCCGTACTCGGTGGTCTGATGCTGGACAACAACGCCTGGGAACGCGTGCTCGATCAAGTCTCCGACGGCGATTTCTACCGACATGACCACCGTCTGATCTTCCGTGCGATCGCCAAACTGGCCGATCAGAACATGCCGATCGACGTCGTGACCCTTGCAGAGCAACTGGACAAGGAAGGTCAGACGTCCCAGGTCGGCGGCCTCGGTTACCTCGGCGAGCTGGCGAAAAACACGCCGTCCGTCGCCAACATCAAGGCCTATGCGCAGATCGTTCGCCAGCGGGCGACGTTGCGTCAGTTGATCGGTATCAGCACCGAAATTGCTGACGCCGCCTTCAACCCTGAAGGCCGTACAGCCGAAGAGATCCTCGACGAAGCCGAACGGCAGATCTTCCAGATCGCCGAGGCGCGGCCGAAGACCGGCGGCCCGGTGGGGGTCAACGAACTGTTGACCAAGGCCATCGACCGCATCGACACCCTGTTCAACACCGCCGACGCGATCACCGGTCTGTCCACCGGTTATACCGACCTCGACGAGAAGACCAGCGGTCTGCAGCCGTCCGACCTGATCATCGTCGCCGGCCGTCCGTCGATGGGTAAAACCACCTTCGCGATGAACCTGGTGGAAAACGCCGTACTGCGCAGCGACAAGGCGGTGCTGGTGTACTCCCTCGAGATGCCAGGTGAATCGCTGATCATGCGTATGCTCTCGTCCCTCGGTCGTATCGATCAGACCAAGGTGCGTTCCGGCCAGCTCGAAGACGACGACTGGCCGCGCCTGACCTCGGCGGTCAACCTGCTCAACGATCGCAAGCTGTTCATCGATGATACCGCCGGCATCAGCCCGTCGGAAATGCGTGCGCGGACCCGGCGCCTGGTGCGCGAACATGGCGACATCGGTCTGATCATGATCGACTACCTGCAGCTGATGCAGATTCCCGGCTCCAGCGGTGACAACCGGACCAACGAGATTTCCGAGATCTCCCGATCCCTGAAAGCCCTGGCCAAAGAATTCAACTGCCCGGTGGTGGCGCTGTCGCAGCTCAACCGTTCCCTGGAACAACGTCCCAACAAGCGTCCGGTGAACTCCGACTTGCGGGAATCCGGAGCTATCGAGCAGGACGCCGACGTCATCATGTTCGTGTACCGGGACGAGGTGTATCACCCGGAAACCGAGCACAAGGGCATCGCCGAAATCATCATCGGCAAGCAGCGGAACGGCCCGATCGGCTTTATCCGCCTGGCGTTTATCGGTAAGTACACCCGCTTCGAAAACCTCGCGCCGGGCAGTTACAACTTCGACGACGACGAGTAAATTCTTCATCGTTTGAGCTGACGCCTTCGCGAGCAAGCCCGCTCCCACACCTGGAATGCATTCAAATGTGGGAGCGGGCTTGCTCGCGAATGGGCGTGGCGCAATTTCCGACCACAGCCGTCGGAATTGGTCAAAATTTGTGCTATATTCCGCGCCCGCGAAATTCAATGAAAGCCAACACCGGTTATCGACATGCAAGCAGCCAAGCCGTTATTTGACTATCCAAAGTACTGGGCCGAATGTTTCGGGCCAGCGCCATTCCTGCCGATGAGCAGGGAGGAGATGGATCAGCTCGGCTGGGATTCCTGCGACATCATCATCGTCACCGGTGATGCCTACGTCGATCACCCGTCGTTCGGCATGGCGATCATCGGCCGGTTGCTGGAGTCCCAGGGCTTCCGCGTCGGGATCATTGCCCAGCCGAACTGGCAATCCAAAGACGACTTCATGAAGCTCGGCGAGCCGAACCTGTTCTTCGGCGTCGCGGCCGGCAACATGGACTCGATGATCAACCGCTACACCGCGGACAAGAAAATCCGTTCCGACGACGCCTACACCCCGGGTGGCATGGCGGGAAAGCGTCCGGATCGCGCGAGCCTGGTCTACAGCCAGCGCTGCAAGGAAGCCTACAAACACGTGCCGATCGTCCTCGGCGGCATCGAAGCTTCGCTGCGCCGCATCGCCCACTATGACTACTGGCAGGATCGTGTACGCAACTCGATCCTGATCGACGCCAGCGCCGACATTCTGCTGTACGGCAACGCCGAGCGCGCCATCGTCGAAGTGGCCCAGCGTCTGTCCTACGGGCACAAGATCGAAGACATCACCGACGTGCGCGGCACCGCGTTCATCCGTCGTGACACGCCGCAGGGCTGGTACGAAGTCGATTCCACGCGCATTGACCGTCCGGGCAAGGTCGACAAGATCATCAACCCGTACGTCAACACCCAGGACACCCAGGCCTGCGCCATCGAGCAAGAGAAGGGCCCGGTGGATGATCCCGAGGAAGCCAAGGTCGTACAGATCCTGGCCAGCCCGCGCATGACTCGCGACAAGACCGTGATCCGCCTGCCGTCGATGGAAAAGGTGCGTAACGACCCGGTCCTGTACGCCCACGCCAACCGCGTGCTGCACCTGGAAACCAACCCAGGCAACGCCCGCGCGCTGGTGCAGAAACATGGCGAGATCGACGTCTGGTTCAATCCGCCGCCGATTCCGATGACCACTGAAGAAATGGACTACGTGTTCGGCATGCCTTACGCCCGGGTTCCGCACCCGGCGTACGGCAAGGAGAAGATTCCGGCCTACGACATGATCCGTTTCTCGGTGAACATCATGCGTGGCTGCTTCGGCGGCTGCACCTTCTGCTCGATCACCGAGCACGAAGGCCGGATCATCCAGAACCGTTCCGAAGAGTCGATCATTCGCGAAATCGAAGAGATCCGCGACAAGGTTCCAGGCTTCACCGGCGTCATCTCCGACCTTGGCGGCCCGACCGCGAACATGTACCGCATCGCCTGCAAGAGCCCGGAAATCGAATCCGCGTGCCGCAAGCCGTCCTGCGTGTTCCCGGGCATCTGCCCGAACCTGAACACCGACCACTCGTCGTTGATTCAGCTATACCGCAGTGCCCGCGCCTTGCCGGGTGTGAAGAAGATCCTGATCGCCTCCGGCCTGCGTTACGACCTCGCGGTCGAGTCGCCGGAGTACGTCAAAGAGCTGGTGACCCACCACGTCGGCGGTTACCTGAAGATCGCCCCGGAACACACCGAGGAAGGTCCGCTCAACCAGATGATGAAACCGGGCATTGGCAGCTATGACAAGTTCAAGCGCATGTTCGAGAAGTACACCAAGGAAGCAGGCAAAGAGCAGTACCTGATCCCGTACTTCATCGCCGCGCACCCGGGCACCACCGACGAAGACATGATGAACCTGGCGCTGTGGCTCAAGGGCAACGGTTTCCGTGCCGACCAGGTGCAGGCGTTCTACCCGTCGCCGATGGCCACCGCCACCGCGATGTACCACTCGGGCAAAAACCCGCTGCGCAAGGTCACCTACAAGAGCGACGGCGTGACCATCGTCAAGAGCGAAGAGCAGCGCCGCCTGCACAAGGCGTTCTTGCGTTATCACGACCCGAAAGGCTGGCCGATGCTGCGCGAAGCGTTGATTCGCATGGGCCGTGGTGATCTGATCGGTCCGGGCAAGGATCAGTTGATTCCGCTGCACCAACCTGCCACCGACAGCTACCAGAGCGCCCGTCGCAAGAACTCGACGCCGGCCGGCAGCCACAAGGTCGCGAAAGAGAAGACCACCAAGATTCTCACCCAGCACAACGGCCTGCCGCCGCGTGCCAGCGACGGTGGCAATCCGTGGGACAAGCGTGAACAAGCCAAGGCTGCGGCGTTCGCCCGCAACCAGCAGGCGGCCAAGGAACGCAAGGAAGCGGCCAAGGGCAAGGGGCCGAAACCGGCTCGCAAGCCGGTCGTTCCGCGCTAAGTCGCTTTTTGTTTCAACAGAACGCCAACCTTCGGGTTGGCGTTTTGCATTTCAGGGCTCAAGAAGTGTGCTGAAACGACTGGCCCTTTCGCGAGCAAGCCCGCTCCCACATTGGAATACGTACACCTGTGGGAGCGGGCTTGCTCGCGAAGGCTTCATCTCAGGCGCCGCATCTACCACTGCCGCCACATTTAGGCGCAACTTCCTCGAACCATTTCCCCGCATCGCCCGATTTTGGTGCTGTACTGCCCTGAGCATTCCGGGAAAGCGCCCAAGCCCTTGCATGGCATAAGTCTTGCGCGCTTTCGAATACGCTTAGGCTCGCAGGAGGCACGCCGTGTCGATTCATGTCGCATTGCATCACGTCACGCATTACCGCTACGACCGCGCTGTCGAACTCGGCCCGCAGATCGTACGCCTGCGTCCGGCCGCCCACAGCCGCACGCGGATTCTTTCGTATGCGCTGAAGGTCTCGCCCGAGCGGCATTTCATCAACTGGCAGCAAGACCCGCAGGGTAACTACCTCGCGCGTCTGGTGTTCCCCGAGAAAACCGACGAGTTGCGCATCGAGGTCGACCTGCTGGCCGAGATGGCGGTGTTCAATCCGTTCGACTTCTTCCTCGAACCCTACGCCGAGAAAATCCCCTTCACTTACGCGGCCGATGAGCGCAAAGAGCTGGCGCCGTACCTCGAAACCTTGCCGCTGACCCCGGCATTCAAAGCCTATCTGGACGGGATCGACCGCACGCCGCTGCCCGCCGTGGATTTCCTGGTGATGCTCAACCAGCGTCTCAGCGAAGACATTCGCTACCTGATTCGCATGGAGCCGGGCGTGCAAACCCCGGAACACACCCTCGAACATGCCTCCGGCTCCTGCCGCGACTCGGCGTGGCTGCTGGTGCAACTGCTGCGCAACCTCGGGTTGGCCGCGCGGTTTGTCTCCGGTTACCTGATTCAACTGACTGCCGACGTGAAGAGCCTCGACGGCCCGTCCGGCACCGAGGTGGATTTCACCGACCTGCACGCCTGGTGCGAGGTGTACTTGCCAGGCGCAGGCTGGATCGGTCTGGATGCTACGTCCGGGTTGTTCGCCGGCGAAGGGCATATCCCGCTGGCCTGCAGCCCCGATCCATCCTCGGCGGCACCGATCAGTGGTCTGGTCGAGCCGTGCGAATGCCAGTTCAGCCACGAAATGTCGGTGGAGCGGATCTGGGAAGCACCACGGGTGACCAAGCCCTATACCGATGAACAGTGGCTGGCGATTCAGGCGCTGGGCCGGCAGATCGATGCCGACCTGCTCAAAGACGATGTGCGCCTGACCATGGGCGGCGAGCCGACCTTCGTCTCCATCGACGACCCCGATGGCGCCGAGTGGAACACCGCCGCGCTGGGCCCGGACAAGCGCCTACTGTCCGCCGAACTGTTCCAGCGCATGCGCCAGCACTATGCGCCGAAAGGTCTGGTGCATTTCGGTCAGGGCAAGTGGTACCCCGGCGAGCAATTGCCGCGCTGGTCGCTCAACTGCTATTGGCGCCGCGACGGCGTGCCGATCTGGCACAACAGCGCGCTGATCGCCGACGAGCAACAGGATTACGGCGCCGATGGCGAACTGGCGGGACGCTTTCTCGCGAGTGTTGCCGAACGCCTGAAACTGCCGGCACGTTTCGTGTTTCCAGCCTATGAAGACAATTTTTATTACCTCTGGCGTGAGGGCGCATTGCCGAGCAACGTCAGCGCTGAAGACTCGCGTCTTGAAGAACCGCTGGAGCGTGCGCGTCTGCGCAAGGTTTTCGCGCAGGGCCTGGATAAAGTGATCGGCCAGGTGCTGCCGCTGGCCCGCACCGCCAAGGGTGATCAATGGCAGAGCGGGCGCTGGTATCTGCGCGACGAGCATTGCCGACTGGTGCCGGGGGATTCGCCGTTGGGTTATCGCTTGCCACTCGGTTCACAGCCGTGGGTGAAGGCCGCCGAGTATCCGTTCATTCATCCCAACGATCCGAATCAGGACTTCCCCGAGCTGCCGGACACCGCGCAGCTCAACAGTCATGCCGAACCCGCCACGGCCGCCGAACGCGCGCCGAAAATCGACGAGTCCGCCGACTGGCTGACTCGCACAGCGTTCTGTGCCGAAGCGCGCGAAGGGCGTCTGTACCTGTTCATGCCGCCGCTGGAGCGGGTCGAGGACTATCTGGAACTGGTGGCGGCCATCGAAGCCACCGCCGAAGAGCTGCATTGCCCGGTGCTGCTGGAAGGTTACGAGCCGCCGAGTGATCCGCGCCTGAGCAACTTTCGCATCACCCCGGATCCGGGCGTGATCGAGGTCAACGTGCAGCCGTCCGCGACTTGGGACGAACTGGTCGAACGCACCGAGTTTCTCTATGAGCAGGCGCGGCAAACCCGCCTGACCACCGAAAAATTCATGATCGACGGGCGCCACACCGGCACCGGCGGCGGCAACCATTTCGTCCTCGGTGGCGCGACCCCGGCGGACTCACCGTTCCTGCGCCGCCCGGACCTGCTGCGGAGTCTGATCAGCTACTGGCACAACCATCCGTCACTGTCCTACCTGTTTTCCGGTCTGTTCATCGGCCCGACCTCGCAGGCGCCGCGGGTCGATGAAGCGCGCAACGACGCCCTGTACGAACTGGAAATCGCCTTCGCGCAGATGCCTGAACCGGGCGAAGCGTGCGCGCCGTGGCTGGTGGATCGCCTGCTGCGCAATCTGCTGATCGACGTCACCGGCAACACTCACCGCGCCGAGTTCTGCATCGACAAACTGTATTCGCCGGATGGCGCTACCGGGCGTCTCGGCCTGCTGGAGCTGCGCGCCTTCGAAATGCCGCCGCATGCGCGGATGAGCCTGGCTCAGCAGTTATTGCTGCGGGCGCTGGTTGCGCGATTCTGGCGCGAGCCCTATGCGCCGCCGAAACTGGCGCGCTGGGGCACCGAGCTGCACGACCGCTTCATGCTGCCGCACTTTATCGAGCAGGATTTCGCCGACGTCATCGTCGAACTGAACAACGCCGGTTATCCATTGCGCGCCGAGTGGTTCGCTGCGCATCTGGAGTTCCGTTTTCCCAAGGTCGGCGATTACGCGGTCAGCGGCATCGAGATGGAGCTGCGCCAGGCGCTGGAACCTTGGCATGTACTGGGCGAGGAGGGTACGGCGGGCGGCACGGTGCGTTATGTCGATTCGTCGCTGGAGCGTTTGCAGATCAAGCTCAGCGGCTTGCCGCCGCAGCGCTATCTGCTGACCTGCAACGGCATTCCGCTGCCGCTGCAACCGACCGGGCGCATCGGTGAGTTCGTCGCCGGCGTGCGCTTTCGGGCCTGGCAACCGGCCAACTGCCTGCAACCGACCATCCCGGTGCACGCGCCGCTGGTGTTCGACCTGCTCGACACCTGGATGCAGCGTTCGCTGGGCGGTTGCCAGTACCACGTGGCGCACCCGGGCGGGCGCAATTACGAGACGTTGCCGGTCAATGCCAACGAAGCTGAGAGCCGGCGCATGGCGCGGTTTTTCCGCATCGGACACACGCCGGGGAAACTTCCGATACCGAACCTGACAATCTCCGACGAGCTGCCGATGACGCTCGATTTGCGACGTTTCTAAGTCCTGCACGACATGCGGATTTTTCGTATATCCGCACGTCATGTGCCTGCGTTAGTCTGACCGTTCCCTGCTGTCTGCCGAGCTTTCCATGCCTGACCTGCTAGACCGCTACCCGCTGACCGCGGGCACTTATCACGAACTGCTGAATGACAGCGGGGAAGTGCGCCCGCACTGGCGGCGGTTGTTCGATCAATTGCAGCGCAGTACCCCGGCGCAACTGGTGCAGCGGCAGGCGTTGCTGGCCCGGCAGATTCAGGAAAACGGCGTGACCTACAACGTCTATGCCGATCCCAAGGGCGCTGACCGCCCGTGGGAGCTGGACCTGCTGCCGCACGTGATCGCTGCTGACGAGTGGCAGCAACTGTCGACGGGGATTGCCCAGCGAGCACGCTTGCTCAATGCGGTACTGGCCGATCTGTATGGGCCACAGCGGCTGATCAGCGAAGGGCTGTTACCGGCGGAGCTGGTGTTCGGCCACAACAATTTTCTCTGGCCTTGTCAGGGTATCGCGCCACCGGAAGATGCCTTTCTGCATCTGTACGCCGTGGATCTGGCGCGCACGCCGGACGGGCGCTGGTGGGTCACGGCGGATCGTACTCAGGCGCCGTCGGGCGCGGGGTATGCGCTGGAAAATCGCACCATTGTGTCGCGCGCCTTTCCCGAGTTGTACCGCGATCTGAAAGTGCAGCATCTGGCTGGGTTCTTCCGCACCCTGCAGGAAACCCTCGCGCGTCAGGCACCGTGTGCTGACGATGCGCCGCTGGTGGTGCTGCTGACGCCCGGACGCTTCAACGAAAGCTATTTCGAACACCTTTACCTGGCACGCCAGCTCGGTTATCCGCTGGTGGAGGGCGGCGACCTCACCGTGCGCGATGCGACGGTGTACCTGAAAACCCTCAGTGGTCTGCGCCGGGTGCACGCAATCATGCGCCGGCTCGACGATGACTTCTGCGATCCGCTGGAGTTGCGCACCGACTCGGCACTCGGTGTGCCCGGCTTGCTGGAGGCGGTGCGTCAGGGCCGGGTGCTGGTGGCCAACGCCTTGGGCAGCGGCGTGCTGGAGTCGCCGGGGTTGCTCGGATTTTTACCGAAGATCAATCAGTACCTGTTCGGCGAAGAACTGCTGCTGCCGTCCATCGCTACATGGTGGTGCGGCGAGGCGCCGGTGCTTGCGCAGGCGCTGGAAAAACTTCCGGAGCTGCTGATAAAACCGGCGTTCCCCTCGCAAAGCTTCGCCCCGGTATTCGGCCGCGATCTGAGTGAACAACAGCGCCAGGCACTCGCCGAGCGGATGCAGGCGCGGCCGTACGCGTATGTCGCGCAAGAGCTGGCGCAGTTGTCGCAGGCGCCGATCTGGCAAGCCGAAGACGGCCAGTTGCAACCGCGAGCCATCGGCATGCGCATGTACGCCGTGGCCAGTCGCGATGGCTATCGCGTATTGCCCGGTGGGCTGACCCGGGTCGCCGCCGAGGCCGATGCCGAAGTGGTGTCGATGCAGCGCGGTGGCGCGAGCAAGGACACCTGGGTGTTGGGCGAGCGTGCGCCGAGTGGCGAACAATGGAAAACCCAGCGCAACGTCGGCGTACACGATCTGGTGCGCCGCGATCCTTATCTGCCCTCGCGGGTAGTGGAAAACCTGTTCTGGTTCGGTCGTTACTGCGAGCGTTGTGACGACAGTGCGCGACTGCTGCGGATCATGCTCGCGCGGTATGTCGATGGCGATGATCCGCAAGCCTTGCAGGCGGCCGTGGAGCTGGGCGAGCGGCTGATGTTGCTGCCTGAGGAGGGTGAGCTACCGGAGCGGCTGCTGGCGGCGCTGCTCGGCGAGGACTGGTCGTTCAGCCTGCGCTCCAACCTGCAGCGCTTGCAGTGGGCGGCCTCGCAGGTGCGCGGCAAGCTTTCACGGGAAAACTGGCAGGCGTTGGTCGAGTTGCAGCGCGAGGCAATGGAGCTGGACACCGAAGAGCCGGATTTCGGTGAGTTGCTGGATTTCCTCAATCGGCTGGTGATGTCGCTGGCGGCGCTCTCGGGTTTCGCGCTCGACGACATGACTCGCGACGAAGGCTGGCGCTTTTTGATGATCGGCCGGCGCATCGAACGGTTGCAGTTTCTCAGCAGCAGTCTGGCGGCGTTTCTGCGCGGCGTCGGGGCGTTCGATCAGGCGGGGCTGGAATGGCTGCTGGAGCTGGGCAACAGCAGCATCACCTACCGTTCGCGGTATCTGGCGGTGGCGCAGTTGATTCCGGTGCTCGACCTGTTGCTGCTGGATGAGCAGAACCCGCACGCGGTGTTGTTCCAGTTGAAACTGGTGACCCGCACTTTGAAACGCTTGAACGATGATTTCGGCGTACCTCGCGAGGCCGGGCTGCCGCAATTGGTCGAGCGTCTGGCGCGGTTCGATCTGGGCTGTCTGGAGAACCCGCTGTTCGGAGAGAACAGCGTGCGTGCCGCGCTCGATGGTCTGGCGGATCTGCTGCAAGAGATTGCCGAGGCCAGCGGTCAGGTGTCCGATCGTCTGGCGCTGCGCCACTTTGCCCATGTCGACGATGTCAGCCAGCGCACGGTGTCCGTCTGATGAGCGCGCATTACCAGATCTTCCACGACACCTGTTACCACTACGACAGCCCGGTGTCGCTGGCGCAGCAACTCGCGCACCTGTGGCCGCGTGAGTGCACGTGGCAGCGTTGCACTGAGCAGCAATTGCTGATCAGCCCGGAGCCGACCACGCGGCGGGATGAACTGGATGTGTTCGGCAATCCGCTGACCCGACTGGCCTTCGAGCGCCCGCATGACGAGTTGCAGGTCAACGCCCGGCTCACGGTTGAGGTGCTGGCGCGGCCACTGGCGGATTTCAATCTGTCCCCGGCGTGGGAGCAGACGCGTGATGCGCTGACCTACAGCAGCCAGCCATTGTCCGCCGAAATGCTGGAGGCTTGTCGCTATCGGTTTCAGTCACCTTATGTGCACTTGAAACGCAGCTTCGTCGAATTTTCCGAAAGCTGTTTTCCACCGGGCAGGCCTTTATTGCTGGGCGTGCAGGCCTTGATGCAGAAGATTTTCAGCGAATTCACTTTCGACGCCGAGGCCACGCAAGTGGCGACGCCGCTGGTGGAAGTGCTGGAGCGCCGACGCGGTGTGTGTCAGGACTTCGCGCACCTGATGCTCGCTTGCGTGCGCTCGCGAGGGCTGGCAGCGCGCTACATCAGTGGCTATCTGCTGACCCAACCGCCGCCGGGGCAGCCACGGCTGATCGGCGCCGATGCGTCGCATGCCTGGGTGTCGGTGTTCTGTCCGGTATTGGGCTGGGTGGATTTCGATCCGACCAACAACGTGCAGCCGGCGCTGGAGCACATCACCCTGGCATGGGGCCGGGATTTTTCCGATGTGTCGCCGTTGCGCGGGGTGATTCTGGGGGGCGGTTCGCATGATCCGGAAGTGCGGGTCACGGTGATGCCATTGGAATGAAGACAATCGAGTGTGGGGAGCTTTTGTGGCGAGGGGATTCATCCCCGATCGGCTGCGAAGCAGTCGCCCAATCCAGACAACTCATTCGATTTGGCCGGACGCGGGGGTCGCTTCGCGACCCATCGGGGATAAATCCCCTCACCACAGATCGCTCCCGCAGGGAGCGAATCAGCAATCAGCTCAGGCGTCAGGCGCCTGGTCTTTCGGTGCATCAACAACTTCATCATCGTTGTCAGTCGCCACTTCACCGTCAGGGTTCAGTGCCGCTTCTTCAGCCTGCTGTTTCTTGCGCTGAAGCTTTTCCTCTTTCTTCTTTTCCTTTTCCAGGTCTCGTTGACGTTTGGCGAAGGAGTAATTGGGTTTGGCCATGGGCGATCCTCTGGGGTCGAAGGTGAGGTTGAGCGGCGCGTATTCTGCCCTGTATCGGTGACTGGCGGTTAGCCGGGTTTTTGGTCGACCCACTTGGGCGTGACGGTCGGCTTCCAGTTATCCAAGGCGTCGAGCAGCGTTTGTGCTGATTCGCTCACTTGCAGCATGTCACGGTGTGGGGCGCGAACGAAGCCTTCGCCGACGATATGGTCAAGAAAAGCGGTGAGTTTGCTGTAAAAACCGTTCACCTCAAGCAGCCCCAGCGGTTTGCCGTGGTAACCGAGCTGGCCCCAGGTCCAGACTTCGAACAGCTCTTCCAGCGTGCCGAGACCGCCGGGCAACGCGATGAACGCATCGCTCAGCTCGGCCATGCGGGCCTTGCGCGCGTGCATGCCATCGACGACTTCGAGGCGCGTCAGGCTTTTGTGACCGATCTCCTTGTCCATCAGGCTTTGCGGAATGATCCCGATCACTTCGCCGCCGGCGGCCAGCGCGGCGTCCGCCACCAGGCCCATCAGGCCCACGGCACCACCACCGTAAACCAGCGTCAGTTGGCGCTCGGCGAGTGCCCGGCCAAGGGCTTGGGCGGCTTCGGTGTAAGCCGGATCAGTGCCGGCGTTGGCACCGCAAAATACACAAACGGATGTGAGAGACATGCCTTCCTCCTGGGTCAATCCGTCACAGGGTAATGGCTGGCACGCCTTGATCCAAGGACTAAGCTTCGCGTTCTGGCGATTCAAAGGTACCGCTGGCGCCACAGGCGTAGGCGGCGAGCAAACTGCACAACAGGCCGTTAAAGAACATGATCGGTACTCCGTTTCAGTAGATGCGCCGATCATAGGCCCGGCCCGGGATTATCGCCGGTAGATTGTTTCGATGAGTGTCATAGCCTGAAAGTTGTATACAATTTTTGACTCAAGTCATAGGAACTTGCGAAGATTTCAGGCAGTCTTTCCACCATTAGTGTTTTTGTTAACCCTGCCTTGGAGATTCACCATGTTTTCCAAAGTTGTTGCGGTATCCCTGCTGGCGCTGGCCAGCAGCCAATTGATGGCTGCCGAGTGCAAAACCACCGTCGATTCCACCGACCAGATGTCCTTCAACACCAAAGAGATCGTGATCGACAAGAGCTGCAAGACCTTCACCGTCGAACTGACTCACTCCGGCAACCTGCCGAAGAACGTCATGGGCCATAACCTGGTGATCAGCAAAACCGCTGACATGCAGGCGATCGCCACCGACGGCCTGGCTGCCGGGATCGACAAGAACTACCTGAAGGACGGTGACGAGCGCGTTATCGCTCACACCAAGATCATCGGCGCCGGCGAGAAAGATACGCTGACCATCGACGTATCGAAGCTGACCGCTGGCACTGACTACGGCTTCTTCTGCTCGTTCCCGGGCCACATCTCGATGATGAAAGGCACCATTGCCGTGAAGTAATGGCTGCAGGCATAAAAAAGCGTCCCTCGGGACGCTTTTTTCGTTTCTGTAGGAGCTGCCGCAGGCTCGGGCCGCGATCGGACGATCTTTTGATGTTGTTTTTGAAGATCAAAAGATCGCAGCCTCGTTTCACTCGACAGCTCTTACAGGGGCTTTCAACTTACGGGGCGAATGGCATCACGCGCTTGTGGTGGGTCTTGTTGTAAGTCGCGACGATGATGTCGAACGCTTCCTGACGCACCGGCTCGCCGTGCAGGAAGGCGTCGATCTCGGCGTAGGTCACGCCGTGGGAGGCTTCGTCCGGTTTGCCCGGCGACAGGTCTTCCAGATCCGCGGTCGGCACTTTTTCCACCAGCGATTCCGGCGCGCCGAAGCTGCGGGCGATCGCCCGCACCTGGTTTTTCACCAGGCCGCTGAGCGGGGCCAGGTCGCAGGCGCCGTCACCGAACTTGGTGAAGAAGCCCATCACCGCTTCCGCCGCGTGGTCGGTGCCGATCACCAGACCGTGCGCGGCGCCGGCGATGGTGTACTGGGCGACCATGCGCATCCGCGCCTTGGTGTTGCCGAGCACAAAATCCACCGACACCGCATGTTTGCCTTCAAACGCCGCCACTTCCTTGGCCAGTGATTTGACCGCCGGACCGATGTTCACCGTGTGGCGTTCGTCCGGAGCGATGAAGTCCACCGACGCCTGGGCGTCGTGCTCGTCGAACTGGGTTTCGTACGGCAGGCGCACGGCGATGAACTTGTAGGCGTCGTCGCCGGTGCGCTCGCGCAGTTCACGCATGGCGCGCTGGGCCAGCAGGCCGGCGGTCAGCGAGTCGACGCCGCCGCTGATGCCCAACACCAGGGTCTTGAGGCCGGAATTGACCAGGCAATCCTGGATAAAGGTGATGCGCCGGGCGACTTCCGCTTCGAGGGCCTGATGCCCGGCGAATGGTGGTTGCACCTTGAGCTGTTCAGCAATCTCACGCTGTACGGCTTGCATGAATTCACTCCTTGCTAGATAGACTGGAATCGGCAGGAACCTGGAACACATGTCGCAAATAGGCGACGAAATTCGGGTCTTTGCAGTGGGTCTTGCCGGGCTCGTCGGAGATCTTCGCCACCGGCTGGCCGTTGCAGGCGGTCATTTTAAGCACGATGCTCATCGGTTCGACACCCGGAATGTCACAGGTCAGGTTGGTGCCGATGCCGAAGCTGACGTTGATCCGCCCGTGCAGCGCGCGGAAGATCTCCAGCGACTTGGGCAAGGTCAGACTGTCGGAGAACACCAGGGTCTTGCTCATCGGGTCGATGCCGAGCTTGTGATAGTGGGCGATGCATTTTTCGCCCCACTGCACCGGATCCCCTGAATCGTGGCGCAGACCATCGAAGAGCTTGGCGAAGAACAGGTCGAAGTCGCCGAGAAACGCGTCGGTGGTGATGCAATCGGTGAGAGCAATCCCCAGCAGGCCACGGTATTCGCGCACCCAGCAGTCGAGCGCGGCGATCTGGCTGTCGATCAAGCGTGGGCCGAGTTGCTGGTGGGCCATGATCCATTCATGGGCCATGGTACCCAGCGGTTTCATGTCCAGCTCGCGGGACAAGTGCACGTTGCTGGTGCCGACAAAGCGCCCGGGGAAATCGTGCTTCAGCACATTGACCACTTCTTCCTGCACGCGGTACGAAAAGCGCCGGCGGGTGCCGAAGTCGGCGACCTGCAATTGCGCCAGTTCGTCAGCCGAGGCGTTGGCGCTGAGCCAGTCGAACTTGCGATACAGCTGTTCCCGCGCCTGCACCAGTTCGATTTCCCGGTAGCGATAGCGGTTGCGCACTTCGCTGACGATCGCCAGCAGCGGCACTTCGTAGAGGATCACATGCAGCCACGGGCCACGCAGACGGATGAACAGTTCGCCGTTCTCGATGCCGGTGTGCAGGTAGCGCAGGTTGAAGCGGAACAGTCCGAGAAAACGCAGGAAATCCGGTTTGAGGAAGGTGATGCGCTCGAGAAAGCTCAACTGGTCGGCACTCAGGCTCAGCTCGGCCAGACGCTCGATCTGGTAGCGAATCTCGGCCAGATACGGCCGCAGATCTTCGCTGTTACGGCAACGAAACTCCCATTCGACTTCGACGTTGGGGTAGTTGTGCAGCACCGCCTGCATCATCGTCAGTTTGTAGAAGTCGGTGTCGAGCAGGTTCTGCACGATGCGATCGGCAAACACACTCTCGCTCATAAACGGGGTCTCCAGGTGCACCGCGCGGTTGCGCGGGATCAATCAATGACGCTAGTGGCGCATATCAGCGGTGGGGATTGCCAGCAATTTTTTAGATCACCGCAGAACCCTTGTGGGAGCGAGCCTGCTCGCGAAGGCGTCATTTCAGTCGACATTGACATTGAATGTGCCGGCCTCTTCGCGAGCAGGCTCGCTCCCACAGTTTCAATCGGGTCAGGCATTCGGGCTGTCGATCTGCTCCAGCATCCACTTCACAAAATCCCGCACCTTCGGCACTTCCGCCGCATGCTCCGGGTAGGCCAGGTAATAGGCGTCGGAACTGGGCATTGCATGCTGCCAGGGAATGACCAGTTTGCCGTCGGCCAATTCCTCTTCCACCAGAAACCGTGGCAGCAGCGCCACACCGCAGCCGACCTGGGCGGCGCGGATGCACATATAAAAGGTTTCGAAACGCGGGCCGTGATAGCTGTGTTCGGTGTGGTAACCCTGACTGTCGAACCAGTCATGCCAGGCCTGTGGGCGCGAGGCATTTTGCAGCAGCACCAGATCGGTCAGTTGCGTCGGGTCGGTGAAGGGCTGATCCGGCAGGCTGCCGGGCGCACAGACCGGCACCAGCTCTTCGCCGAACAGCTTCAGGCATTCGGTGCCGGGGCGTGAGCCCTGACCGAAATAGAACGCCAGATCGCTGCGCCCCTGTAGCAAATCGTCGGCCTCCTGCTCGTTGCACAAGTCGAGATGGATCGACGGATGGCGCAGACGCCAGCCCTTCAGACGCGGTACCAGCCAGCGCGCGCCGAAGGTCGAGGGTGTAGAGACGCGCAGGACTTCGGTCTCGCCGCCGTAGGAACGCAGGTAATGCGTGGACATTTCCACCTGGGTGAGGATTTTTCGGACTTCCACCAGGTACAAATCCCCGGCCGGGGTCATCTGCAAACGCCGACGCACCCGACGGAACAACAAGTGCTGCAACAATTCCTCAAGCTGCGCGACCTGTTTGCTGACGGCACTCTGGGTCAGGTTCAGCTCCTCGGCAGCCCGGGTAAAGCTCAGGTGCCGGGTCACGGCCTCGAAGCACTGCAACGCGGTGATCGACGGCAGGTGGCGTTTATTCAGCATGGGTGATCCCTTTTTCTTGTCTTTCTGTGCGCAGCATGAATAAACGGAATGATATCTCGCGTAAAGGTCGTTTGTTGCCTTGCCCTCGGGAAGCTACAACTAAAGGCCTGCCCGGTCGTGAATATTCGGCCGCACACATTCTGTTTTTCGCTTGAGGAGTGACCCATGGTTGCCGCATTGCTTGATCGTCTTGGTGTGAACCCGGCCCTGTACCAGAACGGCAAAGTGCCGGTGCATTCGCCCATCGACGGCAGCCGCATCGCCGCCGTGAACTGGGAAGGCCCGGCCGAAGTCGAGCAGCACATCAGTCGCGCAGATCATGCTTTCGAGCTGTGGCGCAAGGTGCCGGCCCCGCGTCGCGGCGAGCTGGTGCGTCAGTTCGGCGAAGTGCTGCGTGAGTACAAGGCTGACCTCGGCGAACTGGTGTCGTGGGAGGCGGGCAAGATCACTCAGGAAGGCCTCGGTGAAGTGCAGGAGATGATCGACATCTGCGACTTCGCCGTCGGCCTGTCGCGTCAGTTGTACGGTTTGACCATCGCCTCCGAGCGCCCGGGCCACCACATGCGTGAAACCTGGCATCCGCTGGGCGTGGTCGGCGTGATCAGCGCGTTCAACTTCCCGGTCGCGGTGTGGGCGTGGAACACTACGTTGGCGCTGGTCTGCGGTAACCCGGTGGTGTGGAAGCCGTCGGAGAAAACCCCGCTGACCGCACTGGCCTGTCAGGCGCTGTTCGATCGTGTGGTGAAGAATTTCACCGATGCGCCGGCGCACCTGTGCCAGGTGATCATCGGTGGCCGTGATGCTGGCGAAGCGCTGGTGGATGACCCGCGTATCGCGCTGATCAGCGCCACCGGCAGCACCCGCATGGGCCGCGAAGTGGCGCCGAAAGTCGCCGCACGTTTTGCTCGCAGCATTCTCGAACTGGGCGGCAACAACGCGATGATCCTCGGCCCGAGCGCCGACCTAGACATGGCTGTACGCGCCATTCTGTTCAGTGCGGTCGGCACCGCCGGGCAGCGTTGCACCACCCTGCGTCGGCTGATTGCCCATGAATCGGTGAAGGAAGAAATCGTCACCCGCCTCAAAGCCGCGTACGCCAAAGTGCGCATCGGTCATCCGCTGGAAGGCAATCTGGTCGGCCCGCTGATCGACAAACACAGCTTCGAAAATATGCAGGACGCGCTGGAGCAGGCGCTGAGCGAGGGCGGCCGGGTGTTCGGCGGCAAGCGTCAGCTCGAAGAGCAGTTCCCCAACGCCTACTACGTGTCGCCGGCCATTGTCGAAATGCCAGAGCAGAGCGACGTGGTCTGCAGCGAAACCTTTGCGCCGATCCTCTACGTGGTCGGCTACAGCGACTTCCAGGAAGCGCTGCGCTTGAACAATGCGGTGCCGCAAGGCCTGTCGTCGTGCATCTTCACCACCGACGTGCGTGAGGCCGAGCAGTTCATGTCGGCGGTCGGCAGCGACTGCGGCATCGCCAACGTCAACATCGGCCCGAGCGGCGCGGAAATCGGCGGCGCGTTTGGTGGCGAGAAAGAAACCGGTGGCGGTCGTGAGTCGGGCTCCGACGCCTGGCGCGCCTACATGCGCCGCCAGACCAACACCGTGAACTACTCGCTGGAGTTGCCGCTGGCGCAGGGCATTACCTTCGACTGACAGGTGGAGATCCCTCCTTAGTGGGAGCGAGCCTGCTCGCGAATGTGGTGTGTCAGTCGGTATAGATGTTGGCTGATATACCGCTTTCGCGAGCAGGCTCGCTCCCACAGGGTACGCAGTGTTTGTTAGGTTTCTGTTGGAGTCTGGCAATGCCGTTACGCGAAGAATGTCTGTGGGAAACACTCACGCCGCAGCGCCCGGATAACACCGCGCTGCGCGGCGAGGTCAAAGTCGATGTCTGCGTGATCGGCGCCGGGTTTACCGGGTTGTCGGCGGCGCTGCATCTGTTGGAAAAAGGCAAAAGCGTCTGCGTGCTCGAAGCGCATCGTGCCGGGCATGGCGGCTCCGGACGCAATGTCGGGCTGGTCAACGCCGGCATGTGGATCCCGCCGGACGAGATCGAAGCCGGGTTCGGCGAAGCGGTCGGCAGTCAGCTCAACCGCATGCTCGGGGCGGCGCCGGCGCTGGTGTTCAGCCTTGTGGATAAATACAACATCGATTGCCAGTTGCGCCGCGAAGGCACCCTGCACATGGCGCACAACGCCAAGGGCGAGGCGGATCTGCGCAGTCGCGAGCAACAATGGAAGCGCCGCGGGGCGCCGGTCGAGCTGCTCACCGGCAAGGCCTGCGAGCAAGCCACCGGTACGCAGAAGATTGCCGCCGCACTGCTCGATCGCCGCGCCGGTACGCTCAACCCGATGGCCTATGTCACCGGCCTGGCCAACGCGGTGAAGGGCCTGGGCGGGCAGATGTTCGATCACTCGGCAGTGACCCGTCTCGAGCGCGTGGGCCAGCAATGGTCAGTGCAGACCGAGCTAGGTTCGGTACTCGCCGAGCAAGTGGTGATCGCCTCCAACGCCTACACCGAAGGCGACTGGACCGAACTCAAGCGCAACTTCTTCCCCGGTTACTACTATCAGGTCGCTTCGGTGCCGCTGACCGAAGACGCCGCCCATGACATCCTCCCCGGCGGTCAGGGCTCGTGGGACACGCGCCAAGTGCTGAGCAGCATCCGTCGTGACAAGGACGGCCGGTTGTTGCTCGGCAGTCTGGGCAACGGCAATCAGAAACCCACCTGGTTCCTCAAGGCCTGGGCCGACCGGGTGCAGCAACACTACTTCCCCAACCTGAAACCGGTGGAATGGGAATGCACCTGGACCGGGCGCATCGCCTTCACCCCCGATCACCTGATGCGCCTGTTCGAACCGGCGCCGGGACTGGTGGCCGTCACCGGTTACAACGGTCGTGGCGTGACCACCGGCACTGTGGTCGGCAAAGCCTTCGCCGACTACCTGTGTGACGGAAATCCTCAAGCCCTGCCGATCCCCTTCGCACCGATGCAGCCCCTGGCCGGCGTCGGCCTGCGCAGTTGCCTGTACGAGGCCGGCTTCTCGCTGTATCACGCGGGCCAGTGCCTGCGCATCGTCATTTGAGTGTTGAAATATGTTGCCGGAAGCGGCGCTTTTCGGCGTAGCGACTAGCCTCTAATGGTGCGGGTTGTAGCAGTCCCGCACCAGCAGTGTGCAGTTCGGTGACGCGAGCTGTTACAGGCTGGTTGCACGTCGTTTGGTGCCGCGGTTGCAATGATGGCGCAAGCGGGTTGCGCCTCAGATTTAAAAAGGTTTCACCTTCCGCGGTTTAGACGGTTGCACGCCCAATGAAAATGGGAACGAAACAGTCGAAATAACAAGAAAGCAGCGACTTTTTGAAGAATAAAAAACCGATGGCACGGCGCTTGCTCAGAGCATTCAGTGAAGTGAAGTCGCAGTGCCAACTAAAAAAAACCTTGGAGCACCACCTCATGTCCCAGACGTTTTACAAGAAAGGCTTTCTGGCCCTCGCAGTAGCTACTGCGTTGGGTGTTTCTGCGTTTGCTCAAGCCGATGTGAAAATCGGTGTAGCGGGTCCAATGACTGGCGCCAACGCGGCATTTGGCGAGCAGTACATGAAGGGTGCACAGGCAGCGGCGGACGCAGTCAACGCGGCAGGCGGCGTCAACGGCGAGAAAATCGTACTGGTCAAGGGCGATGACGCCTGCGAACCGAAACAGGCAGTGACAGTCGCCAAGGATCTGGTCAACCAGAAGGTAGCCGGCGTGGTCGGTCACTTCTGCTCCTCTTCCACCATCCCCGCCTCGGAAATCTACGACGAAGCCGGCGTTATCGCGATCACTCCGGGTTCCACCAACCCGCAAGTGACCGAGCGCGGCCTGAGCGCCATGTTCCGTATGTGCGGGCGTGACGACCAGCAAGGCATCGTCGCGGGCGACTACATCGTCGACGTGCTCAAGGGCAAGAAGGTCGCCGTGCTGCACGACAAGGACACCTACGGTCAGGGCCTGGCCGATGCGACCAAGGCTCAACTGGAAAAACGTGGCGTGAAGCCGGTGCTGTATGAAGGCCTGACGCGCGGCGAGAAAGACTTCAGCGCCGTGGTCACCAAGATTCGTGCAGCCGGTGCCGACGTGGTCTACTTCGGCGGCCTGCACCCGGAAGCCGGCCCGCTGGTCAAGCAACTGCGTACCGAAGGCCTGAAAGACGTCAAGTTCATGTCTGACGACGGCATCGTCACCGACGAACTGGTGACCACCGCCGGTGGCCCGCAATACGTTGACGGCGTGCTGATGACCTTCGGCGCCGACCCACGTCTGCTGCCAGACAGCAAGACCGTGGTCGATGCGTTCCGCAAGGCCGGCACCGAACCTGAAGGCTACACCCTGTACGCCTACGCGTCGGTTCAGACCCTGGCGGCCGCCTTCAACGGCGCCAAGTCCAACAGTGGCGAAAAAGCCGCCGAGTGGCTCAAGGCCAACCCGGTGAAAACCGTCATGGGCGAGAAAGCCTGGGACAAGAAGGGCGACCTGAAAGTCTCTGACTACGTGGTTTACCAGTGGGACAAGGACGGCAAATACCATCAGCTGGAAAAACAGAAGTAAGGGCTGACGCGATCAGTTGATTCCTTCGGTTCCATTGTAGGAGTGAGCCTGCTCGCGATGACGGAGTTACAGGCGACACATGTGTTGAATGTTGATCCGCTATCGCGAGCAGGCTCACTCCTACAAGGGCGGTGGGGATGGGCTGATCGCGCTCTGACATTGCTCCGACGTAAATCTGTATTTTTCCTAGAAGAGCCGCCCGCTCCGGTGGGCAGGTTCTCATTGCGTGAGATTGCGTTATGGATGGTATTTTCCTGCAGCAACTGGTCAACGGCCTGACCCTCGGGTCGGTCTATGGCCTGATCGCCATCGGCTACACAATGGTCTACGGCATCATCGGCATGATCAACTTCGCCCACGGCGAGGTTTACATGATTTCCGCGTACCTCGCGGCAATCAGTCTGGCTCTGCTGGCTTACTTCGGTATCGAATCCTTCCCGCTGTTGATGCTTGGCACGCTGGTTTTCACTATCGTCGTCACCGGCGTCTATGGCTGGGTAATCGAACGCGTCGCTTACAAACCTCTGCGCAACTCCACCCGACTGGCACCGCTGATCAGTGCTATCGGTATCTCGCTGATCCTGCAGAACTACGCCCAGATCAGCCAGGGCGCCCGTCAACAGGGTGTTCCGACGCTGCTCACCGGTGCCTGGCGCATCGACGTCGGCAGCGGTTTCGTCCAACTGACCTACACCAAGATCTTCATTCTGGTCGCCGCATTTGTCGGTATGGGCCTGCTGACCTACGTGATCAAGTACACCAAGCTCGGCCGCATGTGCCGCGCCACCCAGCAAGACCGCAAGATGGCTTCGATCCTCGGGATCAACACCGACCGGGTGATTTCCTACGTGTTCATCATCGGTGCAGCAATGGCGGCGCTGGCCGGCGTGCTGATCACCATGAACTACGGCACGTTCGACTTCTACGCAGGCTTCGTCATCGGCATCAAGGCGTTCACCGCCGCCGTGCTTGGCGGGATCGGCTCACTGCCCGGCGCGATGCTCGGCGGGATCATTCTCGGGATCTCCGAGTCGCTGTTCTCGGGCCTGGTCAACTCCGACTACAAAGACGTGTTCAGCTTCTCGCTGCTCGTACTTGTTCTGGTCTTCCGGCCTCAGGGCCTGTTGGGCCGTCCTCTTGTGTCGAAGGTGTAAGCGATGTCTTCAACCACTCAAAAAAATATCGATATCAAAAAAAGCCTGGTTGAGGCGATTCTGGCCGGCCTGATTGCCCTGATCGTGTTCGGCCCGATTGTCGGCGTCGTGCTCGAAGGCTACAGCTTCAACCTCGAACCAACCCGCGTGGCGTGGCTTATCGGCATCGTGATGATCGGCCGCTTTGCCTTGAGTCTGTTTCTGCAGACGCCCAAGGGCCTGAAGATTCTCGACGGATTCGAGAGCACCGGCTCCGGTGTGCATGTGCTGCCTGCCGATCACAAATCACGCTTGCGCTGGATCATTCCGCTGCTGATCGTGCTCGCGGTCATCGTGCCGTTTGTCTCCAACTCGTACCTGCTGGGCGTGGTCATCCTCGGGCTGATCTACGTGCTGCTGGGTCTGGGGCTGAACATTGTGGTCGGGCTGGCCGGTCTGCTCGATCTCGGTTACGTGGCGTTCTACGCCATCGGTGCCTACGGTCTCGCGCTCGGTTATCAATATCTCGGGCTGGGCTTCTGGACCGTATTGCCACTGGCGGCAATCACTGCCGGTTTGGCCGGCTGCATCCTCGGTTTCCCGGTGCTGCGTCTGCACGGCGACTATCTGGCGATCGTGACCCTGGGCTTCGGTGAAATCATTCGCCTGATCCTCAACAATTGGCTGTCGCTGACCGGCGGGCCGAACGGCATGCCGGCGCCACTGCCGACCTTCTTCGGTCTGGAATTCGGCAAGCGGGCCAAGGATGGCGGGGTACCGTTCCATGAGTTCTTCGGTATCGCCTACAACCCGGACGTGAAGTATTACTTCATTTACACGGTGTTGTTCCTGGTGGTACTGGCCGTGCTGTACATCAAGCATCGGCTGGTGAAAATGCCGGTGGGTCGCGCCTGGGAAGCGCTGCGCGAAGATGAAATCGCCTGCCGCTCGATGGGCCTCAACCATGTGCTGGTCAAGCTCTCGGCGTTCACTATCGGTGCATCCACCGCCGGGCTGGCCGGGGTGTTTTTCGCCACCTATCAAGGCTTCGTCAACCCGACCTCGTTCACCTTCTTCGAATCGGCGCTGATCCTCGCCATCGTCGTGCTCGGCGGCATGGGCTCGACCATCGGCGTGGTGATTGCGGCATTCGTGTTGACGGTTGCTCCGGAACTGCTGCGCGGCTTCGCTGAATACCGCGTGCTGCTGTTCGGCATCCTGATGGTGTTGATGATGATCTGGCGACCTCGCGGGCTGATTCGCATCAGCCGTACCGGGGTCACTCCACGCAAAGGTGCCATTCACTATGAGAGGACTGCGCCATGAGTGAAGTCGTACTCTCTGTGGAAAAACTGATGATGCACTTCGGTGGCATCAAGGCCCTGAGCGATGTCAGCCTCAAGGTCAAACGCAACTCGATCTTCGCCCTGATCGGGCCGAACGGCGCCGGCAAGACCACGGTGTTCAACTGCCTGACCGGGTTCTACAAGGCCTCCGGCGGCAAGATCGAACTCAACGTGCGCGGCAAGCAGACCAACGTCATCCAGTTGCTGGGCGAGTCTTTCAAACCGACCGACTTCGTCTCGCCGAAAAGCTTCCTCAGTCGCCTGTACTACAAGATGTTCGGCGGCACCCATTTGGTGAACCGCGCCGGCCTGGCCCGGACATTCCAGAACATTCGCCTGTTCAAGGAAATGTCGGTGCTGGAGAACCTGTTGGTGGCGCAGCACATGTGGGTCAACCGCAACATGCTCGCCGGCATCCTCAACACCAAGGGCTACCGCAAGGCCGAAAGCGATGCGCTGGACTGCGCGTTCTACTGGCTCGAAGTGGTCGATCTGGTGGACTGCGCCAACCGTCTGGCCGGTGAACTGTCCTACGGCCAGCAACGCCGTCTGGAGATCGCCCGGGCCATGTGCACGCGGCCGCAGATCATCTGCCTCGACGAACCGGCCGCCGGCCTCAACCCTCAGGAAACCGAAGCGCTGAGCGCGATGATCCGGCTGCTGCGCGACGAGCACGATCTGACCGTGGTGCTGATCGAACACGACATGGGCATGGTCATGAGCATTTCCGACCACATCGTGGTGCTGGATCACGGCGTGGTCATCGCCGAAGGCGGGCCTGAAGCCATTCGCAACGATCCGAAAGTGATTGCCGCCTACCTGGGCGCCGACGAAGAGGAGCTGGTATGAGCAAACCGATCCTCGAACTGAAAGACCTGGACGTGTTCTACGGCCCGATCCAGGCCCTTAAGGGCGTGTCGCTGCAGATCAACGAAGGCGAGACCGTCAGCCTGATCGGCTCCAACGGCGCGGGTAAATCGACGCTGCTGATGTCGATCTTCGGCCAGCCGCGCGCGGCGGGTGGGCAGATCCTCTATCAAGGCGTCGACATCACCCACAAGTCCTCGCACTACATCGCCTCCAACGGTATCGCGCAGTCGCCGGAAGGGCGGCGGGTGTTCCCCGACATGACCGTCGAGGAGAACCTGCTGATGGGCACCATCCCGATCGGCGACAAATATGCCAAGGAGGATATGCAGCGCATGTTCGAGCTGTTCCCACGGCTCGAAGAGCGCCGCACTCAGCGGGCGATGACCATGTCCGGCGGCGAGCAGCAGATGCTCGCCATTGCCCGTGCGCTGATGAGCCGGCCGAAGCTGTTGTTGCTCGATGAACCGAGCCTGGGCCTGGCACCGATCGTGGTGAAGCAGATCTTCGCCACCCTGCGGGAACTGGCGAAAACCGGCATGACCATTTTCCTCGTTGAGCAGAACGCCAACCATGCGTTGAAGCTGTCGGATCGGGCGTACGTGATGGTCAACGGCGAGATTCGTCTGACCGGTACCGGTAAGGAGTTGTTGGTGAACGAGGAGGTGCGTAACGCTTATCTGGGCGGGCACTGATTCTGCTTGAGTTGTCCACAAAGCCCCGCGACGAAAGTCCCGGGGCTTTTTCATTCCTCAAATTCACCAAGGCCCCTGTGGGAGCTGGCTTGCCAGCGAAAGCGGTTTGCCATTCAGCAATGATGTTGGCAGTGACTCCGCCATCGCTGGCAAACCAGCTCCCACAAGTAAGTTGTGACCTTCGGCAGAATTGTGGAAAACAAATTCCCATAGCTGCCAAAGCGCGACATATAGACGCTGCAAATGGCTGTTTTTCCACAGTTTTGACTTGTCCCCGTTTGCTGTGGAGCTGGCTGTGAATAACGTGGGAGTAGCTGGCTGCAGCCCTTGTGTTCCGTGGCTTGCAGGTTGGTGATTGATTTTTGATCAGGCATTTTTGCGGGAGCTGAAGACGCTGTTGTCAACCTTTTTCTAGGCTGCGCTGTGGCGACAATCCGATGTGAACAAGCCTGTGGATAAGTCTGTGACTAAACTCTGGAAAGACTCCGCTGAGGGCCGTAATTACTGGCCTCGCGCAATCACTGCACTGACCGTCCGGTCGTGCAAAATGCCATCTCCGGCACAACAGCGGCTTCAGGGTCAAGCAAAAAACTTTCTGTTTCCCGCGCAAAGCCTTGAATGGCGCGGCTTTGCGCGTTTCCACTTGCCCCCGGAAACTGTGGAAGGGACTGTGGATAACGTGCGTGCACATGGCTACAGGCCAAGCCACATACGGTGTAGCGACGATTGATCAAATTTTGATCGGAAGATGTCCCGGTGCGGGTGTTGCTCGTAAATGCCGGGCCGGGCATGCTGGCTGCTGATTTTCTATTCCAATTGGCTGCGCTGGCGGCCGACGCAAGGAGAACACGATGTCCAACACCCTGTTTATTACCGGCGCAACCTCCGGTTTTGGTGAAGCCTGTGCCCGTCGTTTTGCCGAGGCAGGCTGGAAACTGGTGTTGACCGGTCGTCGTGCAGAACGTCTCGATGCACTGTGCGCCGAGTTGTCGAAGCAGACCGAAGTGCATGGCCTGGTGCTCGACGTGCGTGACCGCAAGGCGATGGAAGAGGCAATTGCCAATCTGCCGCCGTCGTTCGCCAAGCTGCGTGGCCTGATCAACAACGCCGGGCTGGCGCTGGGCGTCGATCCGGCACCCAAATGCGACCTCGACGACTGGGACACCATGGTCGACACCAACGTCAAGGGCCTGATGTACAGCACTCGTCTGCTGCTGCCGCGTTTGATCGCTCACGGCCGTGGCGCCGGTATCGTCAACCTCGGCTCCATCGCCGGCAACTACCCGTACCCGGGCAGCCACGTGTATGGCGCGACCAAGGCGTTCGTTAAGCAATTCTCGCTGAACCTGCGTTGCGACCTGCAGGGCACTGGCGTGCGTGTCAGCAACATCGAGCCGGGTCTGTGCGAAAGCGAGTTCTCGCTGGTGCGCTTTGCCGGTGACCAGGAACGCTACAACGCCACTTACGCCGGTGCCGAGCCGATCCAGCCGCAGGACATCGCCGAGACCATCTTCTGGGTGCTCAACGCCCCGGCGCACATCAACATCAACAGCCTGGAGCTGATGCCGGTGAGTCAGACCTGGGCGGGGTTTGCGATCGAGCGTAACAAGGCGTAAGACCGCATAATGGCCATCGCTGGCAAGCCAGCTCCCACAGGATCGTCGGTATACATAAATCTGGTAATCGACTCGGTACCTGTGGGAGCTGGCTTGCCAGCGATGAGGCCGTAACAGGCAAAACATGGCGATAAGGTAAACTCTCTCCTCAACAACCCCACCGCACCCTGCGGTTTTCAAGGTTTTCGAGGAGTTAAAGTGAGTAACCGAGGTGAGCAGTCACTGCTCAAACAATCGACCATCCTGATGTTCGCGGTGTCGATTGCCGGGATCGTCACCGGTTTTGTTTCAGGTTCGCAATCCATCCTTTTCGATGGTTTTTTCTCGCTGATCGCAACGTTCATCAAAGTGCTGATGCTGATCACCGCCAGGCTGATCGCCAAAGAAAGCAACCACCGCTTCCAGTTCGGTTTCTGGCATCTGGAGCCGATGGTGCTGCTGATCGAAGGCAGCTTCCTGCTGTTGATCGCTATTTATGCGTTTCTCAACGGTGTGTTCGGCATCATTAACGGTGGCCGCGAGATCGAGCTGGGCTTGGTGATCATTTATGCGGCGGTGTTCACCGTCGTCGAGTTCGCCTACTTCTTCTACGTGCGTCGGCGCAATCGCAAGCTCAAGTCCAGCCTGATCCAGTTCGACAACATCAGCTGGCTGGTGGACGCGATGCTCTCGGTCGGCCTGTTGATCAGTTTTCTCGCCGCGTTGCTGCTCAAGGCCCAGGGCTTTGACGAGTGGGCGAAATTTGTCGACCCGCTGATCCTGATCGTGCTGGCGCTGACCATGCTGCCACCGGCGTTCAAGATCCTCGGCCCGGCGCTGCGTGATGTACTGGGTGTTGCCCCGGACACCCTGGATGATCAGGTGCGTCAGGTCATGGAAGCGGCGAAGGTCGAGCATGGTTTCGATGATTACGTGACCTACGTGCAGAAGCACGGGCGGGCGCGGTTCATCGAGATTCATGTGGTGTTGCCGGCGGATTATGCGCTGAGCAGCGTAGGTCAGCTGGATGTGTTGCGGGAGGAAATCTCGGCGCAGCTCGGCGAGCCGGATGCGGCACGCTGGTTGACGATCAGCTTTACCGGTGACAAGAAGTGGATTGCCTAGAGACCGTGTAACGGCTATTCGCGAGCAAGCCCTCCCACAGGGATCCAGGCTGTTCACAGATTATGTGTTCGCCGAAATTCCCATGTGGGAGCGGGCTTGCTCGCGAAAGCTATTTTTCAATCAACGCAGGTATTCAGCCAGCCCGCTGTAGCACGTCGCCAAGTGATAAGGCGTCGTTGAAGGCATGTCCTTGCGGCTGACCTCTCCCAGCTCATCTCGGCATTCATGCCACCCGCCCGCGTGCAGAAAACGCTGCTGCAGCGCCTGCAACTGGCGCAGCACAGTGGCTTCGCTGTCCGGGCGCAAGGTCAGGGCGCGCAGGTATTCCGCCTGCGCCCAGATGCGCTGAGTCGAATCTTTCGGGCGACCGTCCAGTTGCAGATCGAGCATCGCCCGCACGGCGCCGGACGGCTGTTCAACGCCGAATTGCTCGGTGAAAGCGAAGGCTCGCTTCAGCGCCGCGTGCAGTTTCGAACCGCGCAGCAGGGCTGAAGACTCAAGCAGGAAATACCATTCGAACTGATGCCCTGGCTCGTACCAGTTATCCACAGCCCCAAGTGGTTTTTCCATCAACACGCCATGTTGCGGGTCGACGAACTGCGTGTGCATGGCTGTGCATAACTCGACCAGCGCTTGCTGCGTCGCCGCGTCTTCACGTACCGCCAAGGTGGCGAGGAACGCTTCGGCCAGGTGCATCAGCGGGTTTTGCAGTGGCCCGGTTTGCAGGGTTATCCAGTCGCGGTCCAGACAGGATTCGTACAGGCCATCACCAGTGGCGAAGCGCCGACCGATGATTTCCAGTGCGGCGTTCAGCGTGGATTCCACCAGCGGCTCCCGGGACTTGGCCCAGTAATGGGCGCAGGCGAACAGGATGAAGGCGTGGGTGTAGAGGTCTTTGCGCTGATCCAGCGGCTTGCCTTGCGCGTCGATACTGTAGAACCAGCCGCCGTGCTCGGCATCGTGGAAATGCCGTTGCAGCGAGCGGAACAGCGCCGCGGCGCGCACCTCGGCGTTATCCACAACCCCGATCAGGCTGGAAAACAGGTACAGCTGCCGTGCGCAGGCCATCGCCCGATAGCGTTGCGGTGGCAAAGGTTGATGCGCCGCGTCGAGTGCCTCGTAGGGCAGCGCCATGTCGGCGTTCCAGCCCGGGCCTTGCCAAAGCGGCACGATCACGTTCAGAAAGTGCTGTTGCACGTTGCTGAACAGGGCGGTCAATTCGGGCAGGAAGGTGGAGCGGCAAGCATGGGGCATTGGCGGACGTCGTCACGGCTGGGGCGATTGCGCGACATGGTAGCAGAGCGGCGGGCCTTAGAGACGCGGAGTCTGTCAGTCCGCCTTCGCGAGCAGGCTCGCTCCCACAGTGGATTTGCAGCGTACACAAAACCTGTGGGAGCGAGCCTGCTCGCGAAGAGGCCAGTGGCAGGCGCTAGAGAATCAACCGGCCAGCAACCACGCGCCAGTCACAGCCGAAGCGGCACCCGCCACGCGCACCAGAGGCGCAGCAGCCTGAGGCAGAAAACGAACCACCGCATAACCCGCCGCATGCAGGGCAGCAGTCGCCGCCACGAAGCCGGCGGCATACGCCCAAGGGCTGCTCATGTCCGGCAGCTCCAGGCCATGCGCCACGCCATGGAACAGCGCAAACAACGCCGTTGCCGCCACCGCCATCACCAGCGGTGGACGCACCGTCAGTGCCACTGCCAGACCCAGCGCCAGCACCGAAGCGGCGATCCCGCTTTCCAGCGCCGGCAACTCCAGCCCTTCAAAACCGAGCATGCCGCCGATCAGCATGGTGCCGACAAACGTGCACGGTAGCGCCCAGCGTGCCGCGCCTTGTTGCTGCGCGGCCCACAGGCCGACCGCGACCATCGCCAGCAAATGGTCGAGGCCACCGATCGGGTGGCTGATACCGGCGACCAGACCGCTGTCGCCGTGGCCCGGGTGGGCGAAGGCGAGTGCCGGGGTCAGCAGCAGCGCCACGGCGCCGAGAATACGTTTGAGTGTCATGGATAAGCTTCCTTGTTGGTCAATAAGTCAGGCGGCGTTCAGCAGGCCCTGGCGTTCGATGAAGGCGATGATCTCTTCCAGGCCCTGGCCGGTTTTCTGGTTGCTGAAGACGAATGGCTTGCCGTTGCGCATGCGCTGGGTGTCGCTATCCATCATTTCCAGCGAAGCACCGACCAGCGGCGCCAGGTCGATCTTGTTGATCACCAGCAGATCGGACTTGCAGATCCCCGGGCCGCCCTTGCGCGGCAGCTTGTCGCCGGCGGAGACGTCGATCACGTAGATGGTCAGGTCTGACAGCTCCGGGCTGAAGGTTGCCGACAGGTTGTCGCCACCGGACTCCACCAGAATCAGGTCCAGCCCCGGAAAGCGCCGGTTCAGTTGATCGACGGCTTCGAGGTTGATCGAAGCGTCTTCGCGGATCGCCGTATGCGGGCAGCCACCGGTTTCCACGCCGATGATCCGCTCCGGTGCCAGCGCTTCGTTGCGCACCAGAAAGTCGGCGTCTTCGCGGGTGTAGATGTCGTTGGTGACGACGGCCAGGTTGTAGCGATCGCGCAACGCCAGGCACAGGGCCAGGGTCAATGCGGTCTTGCCGGAACCGACCGGGCCGCCGATGCCGACGCGCAGGGGTTGTGTGTTCATGTGCTTCTCCAAGATGACAGGCCCTAAGAGCGAAACAGACGGCTGTACTGGCGCTCATGCGCCATGCACGCCAGGGACAGGCCGAATGCGGCGCTGCCGATGTGTTCGGGATTGATGCGGGTGGCGTCCTGCTGCGCCTGTTGCAGCAGCGGCAACAGTTCGCTGGTCAGGCGCTGGGCGGCTTGCTGGCCCAACGGCAGGGTTTTCATCAGTACCGCGAGCTGGTTTTCCAGCCAGCTCCACAGCCACGCGGCGAGCGCATCCTGCGGACTGATTTGCCAGGCGCGGGCAGCCAGTGCCCAGCCAAGAGCGAGGTGCGGTTCGGCGCATTGCTCAAGAAAGCTGCGGGCTGGCGCGTCGAGTTCCGGCAAACCGTTGAGCAATTGCTGCAGCGAGTAACCCATCTGCCGGCTCTCCAGATGCAACTCACGGGTCTCGCGACTGGCACGGTGGGTTTCGCAGAGATGCAGCAACTCGGGCCAGTTTTCCTCGGCCGCGGCCTGACAATGAGCCAGCAGCAGCGGCGCCTCGAAACGGGCGAGGTTGAGCAACAGTTGATCGCTGATCCAGCGCCGGGCGCTGTCCGGGTTGTTCACGCGGCCGTTATCCACCGCCATTTCCAGGCCTTGCGAATAGCTGTAGCCGCCAATCGGCAGTTGCGGACTGGCCAGGCGCAGCAGCGCCCAGGCCGGGTTCACAGACGTACGCCGAACTGATGGAGTTTGGGCGCGTAGTTGAAATCTTCGTCGCCATGCCGCGAATGGTGATGGCCGCCGCCGTAGGCACCGTGTTCCGGTTGGAACGGCGCTTCAATCGCCTCGACCTGGGCGCCGAGCTGTTCGAGCATGGCCTTGAGCACGTAATCGTCGAGCAGACGCAGCCAGCCATCGCCGACTTGCAAGGCGACGTGGCGGTTGCCCAGATGATAGGCGGCGCGGGTCAGTTCGAAGGCATTGGCGCAGGTGACGTGCAGCAGTTGCTCGGGGCGGGCGCAGACGCGAACGATGCGGCCGTCCTCGGCCTGCAGGCATTCGCCGTCATATAACGGTGCCTGACCGCGCTCCAGAAACAGCCCGACGTCTTCGCCATCGGCACTGAAACAGCGCAGACGGCTTTTGCTCCGCGCTTCGAAGGTCAGGTGCAACTCGGCGGACCAGACAGGTTGAGGGTCGATTCTGCGATGAATCACCAGCATCGGAAAGCTTCCAGCAGTGGACTTGTAGGAGGGCTAGAGCAAGGGGCTTGCCAACCGGACGAGATGTAGGAAATCCCTGTCGGAGCGTAGAGGATGTTTCAAGATGTTGCGGAATTTTGGAAGGTTTTGGTGCGTGAAGATTTTTACATGCACCAAATCGGCGCCGGCTCCGATCCAAATGTGGGAGCGAGCCTGCTCGCGAAGGCGTCGGGTCAGCAAATTGGAAGTTGGCTGACACGACGCCTTCGCGAGCAGGCTCGCTCCCACAGGGGAGTAGGGTGTGTCAGTAATAGGAGGGGGAATTACTCGGTACTGCCCAACCCTTGCCAGTGCTTGAGGCCGATAAAGATGAAGCGCAATTGCTGGGTGATCTTCGCCTGCGGCGTCAGATGCTCCGGCAGGGCCTCGGCGGGCGGGTCAATGATGTCCGGCAGAGTGGCGAACACCGATTTGACGATCAGGTCAGCGATCACGCTCAGACCGGCAGCGTCCAGATGCTGCAACTTGGGCATCAATGTCAGGTCGGCGGCGAGGTCGGCGCTGATGTTTTCGCGCAGACGGCCAATCGCCTGACGCACCGGCTGCGAGCCGCCGTATTGCTCACGAGCGAGAAACAGGAACTGCGAACGGTTGGCGCTGACCACGTCGAGGAAGATCCGCACCGACGCATCGATGATGCCGCCCATGACGAATTCGTTGTGGCGCACCAGGCGGATGGTTTCGCGGAAGGTCTGGCCGACTTCACTGACCAGCACCAGACCCAACTCGTCCATGTCGGCAAAATGCCGATAGAAACCGGTGGGCACAATGCCGGCGGTCTTGGTCACTTCGCGCAGGCTCAGGCTGCCGAAACCTCGGCCGCTTTCCATCAAATGGCGGGCAGCGTCCATCAGGGCGTTGCGGGTCTGTTGTTTCTGTTCGGCGCGGGGCAGCATCGCAAAGGCGTTTTCTTGAGCGGGACAAGCGCCGCACTCTAGCAAATCGGCTTTGCTGGCGTCGAACGGCAGGGGGAAAAGTCAGCAGGAAAAAAGGTTTCGCAGATTGTCGGTACTGAAAAAGTCAAAAGCCCAATCCGGTGATTGGGCTTTTTTTCCAGGCCGCCATGGGCTTAGCTCAAAGCGCTGTTGCGTTCGATCACACGGTCACCACCGCCTTCGGCAACGGCTTGGCCCAGTGGGGTTTTATCGAAACCGTCTTCAGCCAGGGTCTGGCCTTGTGGAGTACGGTCGCTGCCATCGGAAGCCAGGGTCTGGCCTTGTGGGGTACGGTCGCTGCCATCGGAAGCCAGGGTCTGACCTTGTGGAGTTTTGTCATAGCCGTCTTCAACCAGACCTTTCTGTTCCAGGCGATCACGGCCGCCTTCTGCTACAGCTTGACCTTGTGGGGTCTTGTCGTAGCCATCTTCAACCAGACCTTTTTCTTCCAGACGATTACGACCGTTTTCAGCCAGGGTCTGACCTTGTGGGGTACGGTCGCTGCCGTCAGCCGCCACAGTCTGGCTGAACACCGAGTGGCTGGATTTCACTTGTGGGGTAGCCTGATCGGCAGCGGGCAGGGCGAAAGCAGTGCTGGCTAGCATCGACAGGGTAAGGCTGAGCAGTAATTGGCGTTTCATGATGGGGTTGCTCCTTGGGAGGGCGATAAAGTGGGTACGAAGCCAATGCTACTCTCGATAAGTCGATATAAAAGTTCATAAACGCAATGGTAATAATCAACAGAATTGATTGTTCTGCGGAAGCGCTCTAGCTCGGGCATTTGCGGGCGGTGGTTTTGCACCGCAGTGGGTATTTTCGACTCACTCGCGCCTCGCAAATGTGCGGGCAGCGGTAACGCTGTTCGACCAATCGGTCAGCATTCGGGCGATTTTTTGCCGCGGAATCTATATTCCGATTAAACCTGCGCACTGTTTGCCAGTCGTAGAATTCATGAGGGCCGCTTTGGCCCGCCGTTTCAGCTGTGCGTCGCGAAATCGGCGTGCGGTCGTCATCAGGAGTTTTGTGCATGACGCGCACCGGAAAAATCTTCAGTTGGACCTTCGCCACTCTCGTACTGCTGCTGGCGGTACTGGTTCTGATCATCGTGTTCTTCGACTGGAACCGGATCAAACCGCCGCTCAACGCCAAAGTCTCGGAAGAATTGCATCGTCCGTTCGCCATCAATGGCAACCTCGCGGTGATCTGGCAGCGTGAGCCGGACGAAGGCGGCTGGCGGGCCTGGGTGCCGTGGCCGCACGTGGTGGCTGAGGACCTGACGCTGGGCAACCCGGATTGGTCGAAGCAGCCGCAGATGGTCACGCTCAAACGCGTGGAACTGCGCATTTCGCCGCTGGCACTGCTGGCGCAACGGGTGACGATCCCGCGCATCGACCTGACCGAACCCAACGCGCAACTGCAACGCCTGGCCGATGGCCGCGCCAACTGGACCTTCAAGTTCGACCCGAAAGACCCGAATGCCGAACCGTCGAACTGGGTGGTGGACATCGGAGCCATTGGCTTCGACAAGGGCCACGTCACCCTGGATGACCAGACACTCAAGACTAATCTCGACGTGTTGATCGATCCGCTGGGCAAACCGATTCCGTTCAGCGATATCGTCGGCGCCAAAGCCGCGAAGACCGCGCAGGACAAGGGCGCCGCGCCGCAGGACTATGCATTCGCGCTGAAGGTCAAAGGCCAGTACCACGGTCAGAATCTTACCGGCCAGGGCAAGATCGGCGGATTACTGGCGTTGCAGGACGCGAACAAACCGTTCCCGCTGCAGGCTCAGGCGAAGATCGGCGCCACCAGCATCGAACTCGCTGGCACCTTGACCGACCCGCTCAACCTCGGCGCCCTCGATCTGCGTCTGAAACTGGCCGGCGCCAGCCTCGGCAACCTCTATCCACTGACCGGCGTGACCCTGCCGGACACGCCGCCGTACTCCACCGACGGCCATCTGATTGCCAAGCTGCATGATGCCGCCGGTGCGAAATTCACCTATGAACAATTCAACGGCAAGATCGGCGGCAGTGACATTCACGGCGATCTGACCTACGTCGCCAGCCAGCCTCGGCCCAAACTGAGCGGAGCGTTGCTGTCCAATCAATTGCTGTTTGCCGACCTCGCGCCGCTGATCGGCGCCGACTCCAATGACAAGCAAAAGGCCCGCGGCGGCGAGAGCAAGCAGCCGACCGACAAAGTGCTGCCGGTGGAAGAATTCAAGACCGACCGCTGGCGCGCGATGGATGCCGACGTCGAGTTCACCGGCAAGCGCATCGTCCACAGTGAAAAGCTGCCGTTCACCGACCTCTATACCCACCTGAAACTCAACGACGGCGAACTCAGCCTCGAACCGCTGCGCTTCGGCGTGGCCGGCGGCAATCTGGACGCGCAGATCCGCCTCAATGGTCGCACCGAACCGCTGGAAGGCCGTGCCAAACTGACTGCGCGCGGCTTCAAGCTCAAGCAGTTGTTCCCGACCTTCGAACCGATGAAAACCAGCTTCGGTGAGCTCAACGGTGATGCTGATATCAGCGGTCGCGGCAACTCGGTGGCCAAGCTGCTCGGCGGCGCCAATGGCCAGTTGAAGATGCTGATCAACGACGGCGCAATCAGCCGTGAGCTGATGGAACTGGCGGGACTCAACGTCGGCAACTACGTGGTCGGCAAGATTTTTGGCGACAAGGAAGTGAAGATCAACTGCGCGGCGGCGGACTTCGACATCAAGACTGGCTTGGCGACCACACGGCTGTTTGTGTTCGATACCGAGAACGCGATCATCTACATCGACGGCACCGCGAACATGGCCACCGAGCAATTGGACCTGACGGTGACACCGGAGTCCAAGGGCTGGCGTCTGATTTCGCTGCGTTCACCGTTGTACGTGCGCGGCAAGTTCATCAAGCCGGACGCCGGGGTCAAGGCTGTGCCATTGATGCTGCGCGGCGCGGGGATGGTGGCGCTGGGTGTGATTGCTGCACCGGCGGCGGGGTTGTTGGCGCTGGTGGCGCCGAGCGGTGGGGAGCCGAACCAGTGTGCGCCTCTGCTTGAGCAGATGAAGGCGGGCAAGGCGCCAGTGACCGTCAAGCCAACAAAATGATCGGTGACTGACAGGGCCCCTTCGCGAGCAAGCCCGCTCCCACAGGTTTAGTGAAAAACCTGTGGGAGCGGGCTTGCTCGCGAAGGCGTTTTTGGAAGGCTTACAAGTCTTTCAGAATGTCGGCCATGTCATCCGCGTGCTCTTCTTCCTGCGCGAGGATGTCTTCGAAGATGCGCCGGGTGGTCGGGTCTTTTTCGCCGATGTACTGGATGATCTCGCGGTAGCTGTCGATGGCGATCCGTTCGGCCACCAGGTCTTCGTAGACCATTTCCTTCAAGGTGTTCCCGGCCACGTATTGGGCATGGGACATTTTCGACAGCAGGTCCGGATTGAACTCCGGCTCGCCGCCCAGTTGCACGATGCGCTCGGCCAGACGGTCGGCGTGTTGTGCTTCCTGGGTTGCGTGTTCGAGGAATTCTTCAGCGGCCACGTGGGCTTTGACGCCGTTGGCCATGAAGTAATGACGCTTGTAACGCAGCACGCAGACCAGCTCGGTGGCCAGCGACTCGTTGAGCAAGCGCAGCACCTCGTCACGGTCGGCGCTGTAGCTCTCGGTTACCGCGCCGTTCTCGACGTGTTGTCGCGCACGTTCGCGCAGGGTTTTGACATCTGACAAGTGCAGGTCGTCGCTCATGTTGATCTCCAGGAGGCTAATCCAATGGCGCCACGCTCTACAGGCGTGATCGGTTACCCAAGTTGTGAGTCCTGAGCGACGCAAAAAGTTTTATGAGATTTCCGGCGACCTTGGTACCAGCCCGGACAACTGCGCTTCTTCGCGCAACCAGGCAAAAAATGCCCGCACCGGCGGATGCCGCTCCCGTCCCGGCACACACAGCGCGCTGTACCCGGCACCATCGACTTGCACCTGCCCCTTGTACGGCACCAGCAACCCACTGGCGACGCTCTGCGAGACCAGAATATTGCTCGCCAGCACCAGACCTTGCCCGGCAATCGCCGCTTGCAGAGCGTAATGCTCCTCATCGTATTCACGGATCGCCGGATGCTGGTTCAGCCACGACTCGCCGGAGCCAGCGCACCACGCTTCCCAGCCATGGGCATACAGCTTCGAGTTGTGCCAGCGCACGCTGATCAGCGCCGGCGTGCGCCGGGCGGCCAGCGCCACCTGTTCCGGCGAGCCATACACGCCGAAGGTCTCATCGAACAGGCACAAGCCGTAAAGGTTGGGGTAATCGTCGAGGCTATAGCGCAGCACCAGATCGACGCTGGCGTCCTGATGCAGGTCGATGACTTCGCAGTGGGTATCGAGGCGCACGTTGATGTTCGGGTGTTGCGCATAAAACCTTCCGAGGCGCGGCACCAGCCACAGCGCGGCAAACGCGGCGGTGGTCGACAGTGTCAGGTTGCTGCCGCTGCGTTGCGGACGCAGGGTGTCGACGCTTTGCGCGACTTCCAGCAGCGCGCCGTGCAGGCTGCGAAACAGTCGCTCGCCCCCTTCGGTAAGGCGCACCTGACGCGGCAAACGCTCGAACAGCGCCACGCCGAGCCAGTCTTCCAGCGCTCGGATCTGATGGGAAATCGCCGTCGGTGTGACTGACAGCTCTTCAGCAGCGGCCTTGAAGCTCAACAGCCGCGAAGCGGATTCGAAGGCGCGCAGGGCGGTCAGCGGCAACGAGGCGAACATTCAATACTCCATGGATGAAACAGATTCATCCCGAATGACTTTTGCTCATTTGAGACAGCGGCGGGTCGGCGACAATCTGGCGCCACTTAGCCACTCAAGTCTAATCCCAAGGAGTTTCAGATGAGCAAGATTCTTGCGATCCATGCCAGCCCGCGCGGTGATCGTTCGCACTCACGGCGTTTGGCAGAAAGTTTTCTCAGCGCCTGGCAGGTGCGCCATCCACAGGCTCAGGTCACCCGCCGGGAAGTCGGACGGGCGCTGATCCCTCCAGTCAACGAAGCCTTTGTCGCCGCCGCGTTTCACCCTGAACCCGAAGCGCGTCCGTTGTCGATGCAGGCCGATCTGGCGCTCAGCGATCAACTGGTCGGCGAGTTGTTCGAGCATGACTTGCTGCTGATTTCCACGCCGATGTACAACTTCAGCGTGCCCAGCGGCCTCAAGGCCTGGGTCGATCAGATCGTACGGTTGGGCCTCACGTTCGACCACACCCTGGACAACGGCGTGGCCCAGTACACGCCGCTGCTGCAAGGCAAGAAAGCGCTGATCGTCACCAGTCGCGGCGGTTTCGGCTTCGGCCCCGGCGGCGAACTGGAAGCGTTGAACCATGCCGATCCGTGGTTGCGCACCGCGCTGGGCTTTATCGGCATCAACGACGTCAGCGTGGTCGCGGCCGAGGGCGAGGAGTCGGCCGAGCGCACCTTCGCCGTGTCAGTGGCCGAGGCCGAGCAGCGTTTGCTCGACCTCGCCCGGACGTTCTAAGTGGCCTGGCTGTTCCTGCTGATCGCTGCCGGTTTCGAAGTGACCTTCGCCATGGGCATGAAGTACGCCGAAGGCTTCACTCGCTTGTGGCCGTCGCTGATCACGGTGGCTGCGGCGATTGGCGGGATCTACTTCCTGACGTTGGCGATGCGCGAGTTGCCAGTGAGCATCGCCTATCCGATCTGGACGGCGATCGGCTCGCTGGGCACGGTGTTTCTCGGTTTTGCCCTGCTCGGCGAGAGCCTGACCCTGGTCAAACTGCTGTCGGTGGGGCTGATTGTGGCGGGGGTGGTGGGCCTGAAGTAGGCTGATGGTGCAGTTGTCATCATCAGGGAGGAGGCTTGGCGGGCGTTTTGCACGTCTGGCATCCACTCAGCGACCACAAGGATGTTTGCCCATGTCACAAGGTTCGGCGACACGTTATCCACTGGTGCTGGTGCCGGGCATGCTCGGGTTCATCCGGCTGCTGCTGTATCCGTACTGGTACGGGATCATCAAGGCGTTGCGCCGTGGCGGGGCGACGGTGATTGCGGTGCAGGTATCGCCGCTCAATTCCACCGAGGTGCGTGGCGAGCAGTTGCTGGTGCGCATCGACGAAATTCTGCGCGAGACCGGCGCCGCCAGGGTCAATCTGTTCGGCCACAGCCAGGGCTCGTTGACCGCGCGTTATGCCGCCGCCAAACGACCGGATCTGGTCGCGTCGGTAACGTCCGTGGCCGGACCCAATCACGGTTCTGAACTGGCCGACTATCTGCAGAAACACTACCCGGCGAACAGCGCCAAGGGCCGCATGCTTGAGGTGCTGTTGCGTTTTGTCGGCTGGCTGATGGCGTTGCTGGAAACCGGTTACCACGGGCCGAAACTGCCGGTGGACATCCACGCTTCGCATCAATCGCTGACCAGCGAAGGCGTGGCGCTGTTCAATCAGCGTTATCCACAGGGCCTGCCCGAGACCTGGGGTGGTCACGGGCCGGAAGAGGTCAATGGCGTGCGTTATTACTCGTGGTCGGGGACGTTGCAACCGGGCAAAACGGATCGCGGTGGCAACCTGTTTGACGGTACCAATCGCAGCTGTCGGTTGTTCGCGAAAACCTTTGTGCGTGAGCCGGGGCAGTGTGACGGGATGGTCGGGCGCTATAGCTCGCACCTCGGCACGGTAATTGGCGACGACTATCCGCTGGATCACTTCGACATCGTCAATCAGTCGCTGGGGCTGGTGGGGAAGGGCGCGGATCCGGTGCGGTTGTTTGTCGAGCATGCGGCGCGGCTAAAGGCTGCCGGATTGTGACTCGCTTTTGTGGCGAGGGGATTCATCCCCGATGGGCTGCGCAGCAGCCCTTGTTTTGAGATAAATAGCGGGGTCGCTTCGCGCCCCATCGGGGATAAATCCCCTCACCACAGGGCCAGATCAGGCAACGCTGAGTTTTCGGCCTAGAACGGTGGTCCAGCGCTCCGACAGAATCACCCCACCCAACGTCAACACCCCACCCACCAGGTGATACAGCGCCAGCTCTTCCTTCAACACCACCGCCGCAATCAGCGCGGTAATCAGCGGCAGCAGGTTAAAGAACAACGTCGTGCGGCTCGGTCCCAGGCGCTGCACCGCCTGCATCCACGCCAGCGGCGCGAGCATCGAGGCTAGCAGGCACGCGTACAGCACCAGCGGAATGTTCTGCGCGGTGAAGCCGGTTTTCGGCGAGGCGGCGTACAGCGGAAACAGCACCACAATCGCCACCAGCACTTGCAGGTACAACAACACCAGCGGCGGCAAACGCAGTTGCCATTTTTTCAGCAAGGTACTGTAGATCGCGTAGGCCAGGGTGGCGATCAGCATCATCGCGTCACCCAGGTTCACCCCGTGTTGCAGCAAGGCGCCGAGGCTGCCGGACGACACCACCACCAGCACGCCGGCGAATGACAGCACCGCGCCGAACAATGCGCCAGCGGTCAGGCGCTGGCCGAGGCTGATGATGGCCATGGCCAGCGACATCAGCGGCATCAGCGATAGAATGATGCCCATGTTGGTCGCCGTGGTCAGGGTCGCGGCGAAGTAGGCGAGGCTTTGATAGACCGCCATCCCGAGCACGCCGAGGATAAAGATCTTGCCCAGGTTCGGGCGGATCTGCGGCCAGTGCGCGATCACCGCTTTGAGCATGAACGGGGTGAACAGCAGCCCGGCCAGCAGCCAGCGGTAGAAACCGATCTCGGCGGGGAAGATCGCCCCGACCGCCAGTTTGTTGATCACGGTATTGCCGGCCCAGATGAAAATCGCCAGCAGGGGAAACGCGTATTGCATGGGGTTAAAACCAGTACGTTGATGAACGCTGATTATCCCTTGTCTGGATGTAGGCCTATACTGCGAAACGGCCAACCTGCCTCTGCAACCGGACAGCATGAACAGTAAACATATCGATCTGCTGGATTTCAGCGAACTGCCGTCGGCGGTGTACTTCCGCTACGCCGATTTCAACACCCATGAATATGCGGCGCCGCACCGCCATCCGTGGGGCACGCTGGAGTACGCGGCCCACGGCGTGCTGCACATGGATGTCGACGGCAGCCGCTTCATGTCGCCACCGCACTACGCGGTGTGGGTGCCGCCGCAGGTCGAGCACAGTTTCTACAGCCACCAACCGGTCAACTACCGCGCGGTGTGCCTCGATCCGAAGGTTTGCGCCGATCTGCCGCCGCGCGCCTGCACGCTGGCAATCAGCGACATTCTCAAGGCGATTCTCAAGGACTTCGCCGCCCGCGACGTGAAGATCCCCGAACTCGACGCTGACCAGCGTCTGGCCCAGGTGTTGGTCGATCAACTGCAACAGGCGCCGGTACATGAATGTTATCTGCCGTACGCGAGCAATCCTGGGTTGCTGGCGATCCTCGACGCCTTGCAGGCTGATCCGGGCAATAACCAGCCACTGGCGCACTGGGCGGCGCAGGTGTACGTAAGTGAGCGCACGCTGGCCCGGCAGTTCGTGCGTGAACTGGGGATGAGTTTCGGCGAATGGCGTCAGCGCCTGCGTTATCTTGCGGCGATCGAGGCGCTGGAAAGCACGAAGAGCGTGCAGGAAATCGCCTTCGATCTCGGCTACAGCAGCGGCTCGGCGTTCATTGCCATGTTTGCCCGGCAGGCCGGGTGTACGCCGGAACAGTATCGGCGTAGCCACCTGGAAGGCAGGAAGGTGTAACAAGATTTGGCTACACTTCAGCGGAGGCCGCATCCATCGATGCGGCGACAAGGAGAAAACTCCATGAAGATGTTGCGTGTCCCTTTGTTGATGATCGGTCTGCTCCTGTGTTCCCAGGGTTTCGCCGCCACGGCGCAACAGAACAAAATGACCACCTGCAATGCTGACGCTACCGCCAAAAGCCTCAAGGGCGACGAGCGCAAGACTTTCATGAGCACCTGCCTCAAGGCTGCACCGGCCGCCAATGACGGCAAAGTGCTGACCCCTCAGCAGGAAAAAATGAAAACCTGCAACGCCGATGCGAAAACCAAGGCGCTGACCGGCGATGCGCGCAAGACCTTCATGAGTGATTGTCTGAAGAAAAAATAATCAGCAAGGATTGCGGTGAACGGGCCGGCCTCTTCGCGAGCAGGCTCGCTCCCACATTGAAATGCGTACCCCCTGTGGGAGCGAGCCTGCTCGCGAAGGGGCCATTGAGCACGACAATAGCCCCTGCATATCCCTAGTGCTCTCCCCGGATCGCTGGCAGACTGCCAATCCTTTTACGCCGTTCGTTTTGAGGCTGTATGCCAACGTTTTCTGAGCGTCATGTTGTGTTTTGGGTCAGTTGCATCATCATCTGCGGCGGCTTGCTGCTGGCATTGCCGCTGCGCTTGTTGCCCAGCCTGCTGGCTGGTTTGCTGGTGTTCGAGCTGGTCAACATGCTCACCCCGCAACTGCAACGGTTGATCGAAGGTCGGCGTGCGCGCTGGTTGGCGGTGGCGCTGCTGGGCACTTTGGTGGTCAGTGTGTTGGCGCTGATCTTTGCCGGTGCCATCAGTTTCCTGCTGCACGAAGCGGAAAATCCGGGCGCCTCGCTCGACAAATTCATGGGCGTGGTCGATCGCGCGCGTGGCCAACTGCCGCCGTTTCTCGACGCCTACCTGCCGGCCAGCGCAGCGGAATTTCGCGTGGCCATCGGCGAATGGGCGAGCAAGCACCTGTCCGAGCTGCAACTGGTGGGCAAGGACGCGGCGCATATGTTCGTCACCCTGCTGATCGGCATGGTCCTCGGCGCGATCATTGCCCTGCAGCGAGTACCGGATCTGACCAAACGCAAACCGCTGGCCGCCGCCCTGTTCGACCGTCTGCATCTGGTGGTTCAAGCCTTTCGAAACATCGTCTTCGCGCAGATCAAGATTTCCCTGCTGAACACGTTCTTCACCGCGATTTTCCTGGTGGTGGTCTTGCCGCTGTTCGGTATCAAGCTGCCGCTGACCAAGACCCTGATCGTCCTGACCTTTCTGCTCGGCCTGCTGCCGGTGATCGGCAACCTGATGTCGAACACGCTGATCACCATCGTCGGCCTGTCGCTGTCGATCTGGGTGGCGGTGGCGGCGCTGGGCTATCTGATCTTTATCCACAAGCTCGAATACTTCCTCAACGCGCGCATCGTCGGCGGGCAGATCAGTGCCAAGTCGTGGGAATTACTGCTGGCAATGCTGGTGTTCGAAGCCGCGTTCGGCCTGCCGGGAGTGGTGGCGGGGCCGATTTATTACGCGTACCTGAAGAGTGAGTTGAAGCTGGGCGGGATGGTTTGATCCGATAACTGTGTTGCCTTAGCTGACGCCATCGCTGGCAAGCCAGCTCCCACAGGATTGATAGCGCTTTCGAAAGCGGCGCAGAACCTGTGGGAGCTGGCTTGCCAGCGATGGGCGCAACGCGGTCTTGGATCAGTTCATGGCGCCGTAACGCTTCATCGCCTCGATCGCCAGACCGCTGCCGATGCTGCCAAAGATATTGCCTTCAACATGTCGCGCATTCGGCAGCATCGCCGAAACGCTGTTGCGCAATGCCGGAATGCCGCTAGAACCGCCGGTGAAGAACACCGTATCGACCTGCGCCACCGACACGTTGGCATCGTTCAACAGCTGCGTAACGCTGCCGCGCACGCGTTCAAGCAAGGCGTCGATCGACGATTCGAACAGCGCGCGGCTCAGTTCCACGCTCAGGCCCGGCTCAATCCGATCCAGCGGTACGTGGCGGCTGTCGGCGTGGGTCAACTGGATCTTGGTTTCTTCGACTTCCATCGCCAGCCAGTGCCCGGCGCGCTGTTCGATCAGCTTGAACAACCGGTCGATGCCGCCGGTGTCCTCGATGTCGTAGCGCATGCTGCCCAGCGCCAGGGTGGATTTTTGCGAGTACACCGAGTTGATGGTGTGCCAGGTCGCCAGGTTCATGTGGTGGCTGGTCGGCATGTAGGCGCCGCTCTTCATCCGGCTGCCGTAGCCGAACAGCGGCATCAGGCCTTGCAGGCTCAGCTGTTTATCGAAATCGGTACCGCCGATGTGCACGCCGCCGGTGGCGAGGATGTCGTCGTGACGGTTGTCCATGCCGCGGCGCTCGGGCGACAGGCGCACCAGCGAGAAGTCCGAGGTACCACCGCCGATGTCGACGATCATCACCAGCTCTTCTTTTTCGATGGTCGACTCGTAGTCGAATGCCGCGGCGATCGGTTCGTACTGGAACGACACGTCCTTGAAGCCGAGCTTGCGCGCCACTTCGACCAGGGTGTCTTCGGCTTCCTGGTCAGCCAGCGGGTCGTCATCGACGAAAAACACCGGACGCCCCAGCACCACTTGTTCGAACTCGCGACCGGCGGCCGTTTCGGCACGGCTCTTGAGCTGGCCGATGAACAGCCCCAACAGATCCTTGAACGGCATCGCCGTGCCGAGGACGCTGGTGTCGTGCTTGATCAGCTTGGAACCCAGCAGGCTCTTGAGCGAGCGCATCAGCCGGCCTTCGTAGCCTTCCAGGTATTCGTGCAGGGCCAGACGACCGTAAACCGGACGGCGCTCTTCGATGTTGAAGAAGACCACCGACGGCAGGGTGATCTTGTCGTCTTCCAGCGCGATCATCGTTTCCATGCCGGGGCGCAGCCAGCCGACGGTGGAGTTGGAGGTGCCGAAGTCGATGCCGCAGGCACGGGCTGGAGAGGCGTTGTTCATGTCTTTCGGGTTCCGGTCAAAAAACGGCCGCGCAGTGTATGTCAGTGCGCGGCAGATTCGAAGGCCGGTCATCTGCTATTTCACGACTAAGCTTCTTGAAAGTCGCAGCTTCGCCCCAAACTTGCTGGCATGGGCCGGCAGACATACCGGCGGTCGCAAGAACCGTCGTCCACTGCCGATAAACTTCTGCTGCGCCACCCGGTCACAAAGTTGAGATCGGTCAACCCGGCACGCGCGAATGAGCGCATGCTGGCCTCGGCGCGAAATCGATAACGGATGGTGATTCCTTCGATGGACTTCAAAGACTATTACAAGATACTCGGCGTGGAGCCGACAGCGGATGACAAGGCGATCAAGGCTGCCTATCGCAAGCTGGCGCGCAAATACCACCCCGATGTCAGCAAGGAAAAAGACGCCGAGGCCAAGTTCAAGGACGCCTCGGAAGCCTATGAAGCGCTGAAAAGCGCCGACAAACGCGCCGAATATGACGAGCTGCGCCGTTATGGCCAGCACGGTCAGCCGTTCCAGGGCCCGCCGGGCTGGCAGAGCCGTGGCGGTTTTGGCGGCGGCGGTGGCGACACCGGCGACTTTTCGGACTTCTTCAGTTCGATCTTCGGCAATCGCGGCGCCGGTTTCGGTGGCGACGGTCGGCAACAACGCAGTGCAGGGCGCCGAGGGCAAGACGTGGAAATGGAACTGCCGGTCCTCCTTGAGGAGACCCTGTCGGACGAATCGAAGAAGGTCAGCTTTCAGGTCCCGCAATACAACGCCAACGGTCAGCACGTCAGCAATACCAGCAAGAGCCTGAACGTGAAGATCCCGGCGGGCGTCACCGACGGCGAGCGCATCCGCCTCAAAGGCCAGGGCGCACCGGGCATCGGTGGCGGGGCCAATGGCGATCTGTACCTGACCATTCGCTTTGCGCCGCACCCGAAATTCGATGTCGAAGGCGAAAACCTGATCATCACCTTGCCATTGGCACCGTGGGAGCTGGCGCTGGGCACCGAGGTGGCCGTGCCGACCCTGACCGGCAAGATCAACCTCAAGGTTCCGGCCGGCAGCCAGAATGGCCAGCGCATGCGCGCCAAGGGTCATGGCTTGAAAAACAAGGCCGGTGAGCGCGGTTATCTGTTCGTGCAGCTCAAGGCCGTGATGCCGAAAACCTCCGACGACGAGGTCAAGGCGCTGTGGCAGGAACTGGCGAAAAAAGCCGCGTTCAACCCGCGCGAGAACTTCTGAATCCGACGACGGAGTAGCCCATCATGAGCAGCCCCCTGATCGTTCAACTGGACATGGCAGAATTCTGTGAGGCGGCCGATCTGTCGGACGTCTACGTGATCGAAATCGTCGAACACGGCATCCTCGAACCTCAGGGCGCGCAGCCCCGGGAATGGCGGTTCACCGACTACGAGCTGAGCCTGGCCAAGCGCGCCGCGAAGTTGCGACGCGAGCTGGAGCTGGAGTGGGAGGGCGTCGCCCTGGCACTGAATCTTTTGGAGGAAGTGCACGAGTTGCGGGCGGAGAACCGGATGCTCCGGCAGCGCTTGGGGCGCTTGGTGGTCGAATAGGTTTTCAGTGGTATGGGCCGGCCTCATCGCTGGCAAGCCAGCTCCCACAAGGAACTATGTCGTACACAAAGTTTGTATTCGACGCCGGACCTGTGGGAGCTGGCTTGCCAGCGATGAATTCAGCGCAGATTTTTCTGCTTAAACCTTTCTCGGCAATACCACACTGAACAACGTCCCGTCAGCCTCGCTCGAGCTGACATCGATCGTCCCGCCATGAGCGGTCACCACTTCCTTGACGATGAACAAGCCCAACCCGAGGCTGGTCGACGGTTGCCCGAGTTCTTCGTCGGCGCTGCGCACCAGCGGGTCGAAAATCGTACCGATCGCCTCTTCGGAAATCGGTGTGCCGTAGTTGTGCACCGACAGGCACACGTGGTCGCCCTCGCCACGCAGATCGAGGGTCACGTCGCGCTGGTTGGCACCGTGCTGCAAGGCGTTGCCGATCAGGTTTTGCAATAACTGGTCGATTCGCCCGGCGTCCCACACCCCGCTGGTGTCACCGTGCACGGTGAGCCTGGGATCGGATTGCGGTTGACCGGCGCAAGCTTCGGCGATCGCCGCTCGCGCCGCAACGGCCAGATCCATCGGTGCCGGCTCGATCGGCAGGCTACGGCCCAGACGACTGCGCACCAGTTCCAGCAGATCGCTGACCATCGTCGCCATGTGCCGCGCGCCACGCTTGATGTGCTGGGCGCAGGCCAGGGCATCGCCTTCAAGGCTGGATTTGCGCAGCAGCAGTTCGGTGGACATGCTCACCGCCTGCAGCGGCGCACGCAGGTCATGGCCGAGGATGGCGAGGAAAATGTCCCGCGAGCGATTGACCTGCTCGGCGTAGGCCGCAGTGGATTCGGCGAGGGCTTCGTCGATGGCTTCGTTGAAACGGATCATGTCCTGAAAATAGGTCATGTCCGGCGATTCAAGGCTGTTGACCCACAGGCGGATCACGCAGGCACGCAAATGGCGGAATTCACTGGTCATCTGCACCAGGTCAAAACCGACGGTGTGGCGCAGTTCGCCATGGCTGGCGCCGGCCTCGTCCAGGCTCGGGGTCTTTTCCGGGCCTTCGCCCTTGGCTTTGGCAGCCTGTTCGGCGGGGCTTTGCGGCTTGTTCATGTCGCGGGCGGCGGCCCGCAGAATCTCGCTGGCGTGATCGCGCAGCGCAGTGGAATCCAGATAGTCGGCGGCCGGCGTGATGGTCGCGGCGAACTGTTCCCACTCATCGACGATAGGGTCGATATTGGCCACGATGAACTCGGAAAGACGCATGGGCAGTTCCTGAAAAAAGGCGGAGCGAATCGAATATTAGCCCCTTTGGCGGGAAATACACGACCGTTTGCACAGTGCTTTTCCAGCGACATGAAAAAGGCCCCGGGATCGTGCGCAAGACACGAAACCGGGGCCTTTTGCCGTGCGTCAGAACAGGAAGTAGCGCTGAGCCATCGGCAGGGTCTCGGCCGGTTCACACCAGAGCAGCACGCCGTCAGCCTTGACCTGATAGGTCTGCGGATCGACGTCGATGTTTGGCAGGTAATCGTTGTGGATCAGGTCGGTTTTCTGCACCTCGCGGCAGCCTTTGACTACGCCGATTTTCTTCTTCAGTCCCAGTGCCTCGGGCAGCCCGGCCTCCTGCGCGGCCTGACTGATGAACGTCAGGCTGGTGGCGTGCAGCGAGCCGCCGTAACTGGCGAACATCGGGCGGTAGTGCACCGGTTGCGGGGTTGGAATCGACGCGTTGGCGTCGCCCATCAGACTGGCGGCGATCGCGCCGCCCTTGAGGATCAGCGTCGGTTTGACGCCGAAAAACGCCGGACGCCAGAGCACCAGATCAGCCCATTTGCCGACTTCCACCGAACCCACTTCATGGCTGATGCCATGGGTGATCGCCGGATTGATCGTGTACTTGGCGATGTAGCGCTTGGCGCGGAAGTTGTCGTTGCCTGCGCCGTCCTGGGGCAGCGGGCCGCGCTGCTTTTTCATCTTGTCGGCGGTCTGCCAGGTGCGCGTGATGACTTCGCCGACACGGCCCATGGCCTGGCTGTCCGAGCTGATCATCGAGAACGCGCCGAGGTCGTGGAGGATGTCTTCGGCGGCAATCGTCTCGCGGCGGATACGGCTTTCGGCGAACGCCACGTCCTCGGCAATGCTCGGGTCGAGGTGGTGGCAGACCATCAGCATGTCGAGGTGTTCGTCGATGGTGTTGCGGGTGAACGGTCGGGTCGGGTTGGTCGAGCTCGGCAGCACGTTAGGGAAACCGCAGGCCTTGATGATGTCCGGCGCGTGGCCGCCGCCGGCACCTTCGGTGTGATAGGTGTGGATAGTGCGACCCTTGAACGCTCCGAGGGTGGTTTCGACGAAACCCGATTCGTTGAGGGTGTCGGTGTGGATCGCCACCTGCACGTCATACTGGTCGGCGACGCTCAGGCAGTTGTCGATGCTCGCCGGGGTGGTTCCCCAGTCCTCGTGCAGCTTGAGGCCGATAGCCCCGGCCTTGACCTGCTCGATCAGCGGCTCCGGCAGGCTGGCGTTGCCCTTGCCGGTGAGGCCGATGTTCATCGGGAACGCGTCGGCGGCCTGCAGCATCCGCGCCAGGTGCCACGGCCCGGAGGTGCAGGTGGTGGCGTTGGTGCCGGTGGCAGGCCCGGTGCCGCCGCCAATCATGGTGGTGACGCCGCTCATCAGCGCTTCTTCGATCTGCTGCGGGCAGATGAAGTGAATGTGCGTGTCGATGCCGCCGGCGGTGAGGATCATGCCTTCGCCGGCGATCACTTCGGTGCTGGCGCCGATGGCGATGGTCACGTTCGGTTGCACGTCCGGGTTGCCGGCCTTGCCGATCGCGGCGATACGCCCGTCCTTGAGGCCGACGTCGGCTTTGACGATACCCCAGTGGTCGATGATCAACGCGTTGGTGATCAGGGTGTCGACCACTTCGGCGGCGAGCAACTGGCTCTGGCCCTGGCCATCCCGGATGACTTTGCCGCCGCCGAACTTCACTTCTTCGCCGTAGGTGGTGAAGTCCTTTTCGACTTCGATCCACAACTCGGTGTCCGCCAGGCGCACCTTGTCGCCGACGGTGGGGCCGAACATGTCGGCGTAGGCTTGACGCGAGATCTTCATGTGTTTGCCTTGGAATTCAATTGGTTTTGAGATCGTTCGCTGCGCTCACTTTCGCGAGCAGGCTCGCTCCCACAGGGGATTGGATTCCAGCTGGAGGAACTCGGTTTAATGTGGGAGCGGGCTTGCTCGCGAAGGGGCCAGAGCAGACACCGCATTACTTAGAGATCACCCATGACCCGCCCGGCAAAGCCGAACACCCGCCGATGCCCGGCGTACTCCACCAGCTCGACCTCGCGACTTTGCCCCGGCTCGAAGCGCACGGCTGTGCCGGCGGGGATGTTCAGGCGCATGCCACGGCTGGCCGCGCGATCAAAGGTCAGCGCGTCGTTGGTTTCGAAAAAGTGATAGTGCGAACCGACCTGGATCGGTCGGTCGCCGCTGTTGGCGACTTTCAGGCTGAGGGTGCGGCGGCCGACATTCAATTCGATGTCGCCGGGCTGGATCTGGTACTGGCCGGGAATCATGGCCGGGCTCCTTGCAGAATCTTGTAGTAGAGGGCGGTCGGGCGATAGGTACCGTGCGGGTCGCAGGCGTAGTCGGGAATTTCGCCGGCGCGGGTGTAACCCAGGGCCTTGTAGAAATCTTCGGCGGGGGAGCCGGCCTCGGTGTCGAGGTAGAGCATGCCGCGCTTGTGCTTGGCCGCTTCGAGCTCCAGCGCATTCATCAATTGCTGACCGAGGCCGCGTCGACGCGCCTGTTCGCGCACCAGCAGCTTCTGCACTTCGGCGCGATTGAGGCCGTTGGCCTTCTGGCACAGGCCCAACTGCACGCTGGCCTGCACCTCTTCATCCTTGACCACCACCCAGAGCAACACGCTGCCCTTGTTCACGTGTTGCTGCACTTCATCGAAATAGGCGCGGGCCTGCGCGGCATCGAGGTCGGCCATGAAGCCGACGCTGGCGCCATAACCCACGGCGTCGAGCAGCAGATCAATCAGGCCCTGACGATAGTGCGCAAAACTTTCCGCATTGACGCGTCGCAGTTGGGCGGGGTTCATCGCGTGTCACTCCTTGTTGGCGACCGGCGGCTGGGCGCCAGGATTGAGGGTCAGTTGCATGAAGGTCAGATCGAGCCAGCGACCGAACTTGGTGCCGACTTGTGGCATTTGTCCGGTGATGCTGAAACCGGCGCGCTCATGCAGACGAATGGAAGCGGAATTGCCACTTTCGATGGCGGCGACCATCACGTGCTTGTCGCAGGCTTTGGCCCGCTCGATCAGCACACTCATCAATTGCGGGCCAAGGCCATTGCCGCGCTGGTCGCTACGGACGTAGACCGAGTGTTCGACGGTATGGCGGAAACCGTCGAACGGCCTCCAGTCGCCAAAGGAAGCGTAGCCGAGCACAACGTTGTCGGCGTCGACGATCACCAGAATCGGGTAGGCCTGGGCCTGACGGGCGCTGAACCACGCCTGGCGGTTGCCGAGGTCGACCGCCGATTCGTTCCAGATCGCCGTGGTGTTGAGCACCGCGTCGTTGTAGATGTCGCGGATTGCAGGGAGGTCGGCGTGCAGGGCATCGCGAATGGTGTAGGTCATGGCGCGGCCTCAGACGATCGGTTGGTGGACGGTGACCAGTTTGGTGCCGTCGGGAAACGTCGCTTCGACCTGGATCTCCGGGATCATTTCCGGGATGCCTTCCATCACCTGCTCGCGGCTGAGCAGGGTGGTGCCGAAGTGCATCAGCTCGGCCACGGTCTGGCCATCACGGGCGCCTTCGAGCAGGGCGGCGGAGATATAGGCCATGGCTTCCGGGTAGTTGAGCTTCACGCCACGGGCCAGTCGGCGTTCGGCGACGAGGCCGGCGGTGAAGATCAACAGCTTGTCTTTTTCGCGTGGGGTCAGGTCCATTGCGGGTATCCATCAGGGCAGATTGAAAAGGGTCGGGACTGTTGGCACAGATCCCTGTGGGAGCGAGCCTGCTCGCGAAGGCGCCGGCACATTCAATATTTGAGGTGACGGATAAATCGCTTTCGCGAGCAGGCTCGCTCCCACATTGGAGTGCATTTCAGGTATTCCAGATTCGTGGTGGCTGGGCCTCGCGGCCGAGCAGGGCCGGGCGCAGCAGGCGCCACAGGTCGATCAGCCAGGCGCGGGCCAGCAGTGCCTCGCTCGCCAGGCAACGAGCCACCAACAGCCCCGGCAACTGGGTCAGATCACCGCGCACTGCATGCCCCAGCGAGCGGCAACGCTCCAGCAACTCGGCATCAATTTCACCGGTGACCAACAGCGTCGCAAACACCGGATTGCCATCCAGCCCGATCGGCGAATCGAGCAAGCCGTCATTGCCGGTGATGCGTTGACGCTCGTGCCAGAGCAATCGCCCGTCACGGCGGATATCCAGATGCGCTTGAAAGTGTCCGAGGTCGAAGCGCTCGCCACTGGCCGGTCGGCCCAGCGCCACCACGTCCCAGTAGAACAGCCGCGCATCGCCCTCAAGCTCGATCGAGGTGGTGAGTTCGGCCTGGGCGGCGCTGTAGACGATGGTTTCCTGCGGCAGCCATTCCAGCGTCGCACCGGCAGCGACTTTCAGGTCGAGCTGCTGATACGCCGGCCCCGCTGCGCGATACCACTTGGCCGCGCCGGGGCTGGTGATCTGCGCCCAGGCGTCTGCTTCGACGCGGGCGCTGATGTTCAGCCGGTCACCGCCGGCGATACCTCCGGGCGGATGGACGATGATGTGCTGGCAGACCTCGGGGCCTTCGGCATACAGGTGCTTTTGCACGCGCAGCGGGCCGAGATGCCGGCGCTGAACCGGGCGCGTGCAGTCGCCGAAGCGGGCGTAGGCCAGCTCCAGCTCGGCGTGCCAGCTCGGGGTAAACAGGGCAGTGGGAAGCGGTGAGTTCATGGTTTGTAATTATCGTTAGGAAGCTACAGATTAAATTGTTACCAGACCTCGTACACCCTCGGCCTCCATATTTTCGCCGCGCCCCTGTTGCACGATCTCGCCCCGGGACATCACCAGGTACTGATCGGCCAGCTCCGCAGCGAAATCGTAGAACTGCTCCACCAGCAAAATCGCCATGTCGCCGCGCGCCGCGAGCTTCTTGATCACCGCGCCTATCTCCTTGATCACCGAGGGCTGGATGCCTTCGGTGGGCTCGTCGAGGATCAGCAAACGCGGACGACTGGCCAGGGCGCGACCGATAGCCAGCTGCTGTTGCTGACCGCCGGACAGGTCACCGCCGCGGCGCTGCTTCATTTGTAGCAGCACCGGGAACAATTCGTAGATGAAACCTGGTACTTCTTTCGCTTCGCTGCCGGGAAACCGTGACAGGCCCATCAGCAGATTCTCCTCCACGGTGAGCCGGCCGAAGATTTCCCGGCCCTGTGGCACATAGGCGATCCCGGCGTGTACACGCTGGTGCGGCTTGAGCGTGGTGATCGCTTTGCCCTCCCAATTCACCACGCCTTCCTTGGCCGGCAAAAGGCCCATCAGGCATTTGAGCAGGGTGGTCTTGCCCACGCCGTTGCGCCCGAGCAGACAGGTGACTTCGCCGACTTTTACGTCGAATGAGAGGCCACGGAGGATGTGGCTACCGCCGTAGTACTGGTGCAGCTTGTCGACTTGCAGCATGTTCAAATTCCTTCTGTTGCACACAGAACCCTGTGGGAGCGAGCCTGCTCGCGAATGCGGCGTCACATTCAGCATTTTCAGCGCCTGATGCACCGCTTTCGCGAGCAGGCTCGCTCCCACAGGTTTTGCATTCGCAAAATTCAGCGGCCGAGATAGACCTCGATCACCCGCTCGTTTTCCTGCACCTGCTCCAGCGATCCTTCGGCCAGCACGCTGCCCTGATGCAGCACCGTCACATGGTCGGCAATCGAGCCGACGAAGCCCATGTCGTGCTCCACCACCATCAGCGAATGCTTGCCGGCCAGCGACTTGAACAGCTCGGCGGTGAATTCGGTTTCGGCATCGGTCATGCCCGCCACCGGTTCGTCGAGCAGCAGCAGTTGCGGGTCCTGCATCAGCAACATGCCGATTTCCAGAAACTGTTTCTGCCCGTGGGACAGCAGGCCCGCCGGGCGATTGACCGAGGTGGTCAGGCGAATGGTGTCGAGCACTTCGCTGATCCGGTCTTTCTGCTCGCCGCTCAACTTCGCCCGCAAACTGGCCCACACCGACTTGTCGGTTTTCTGCGCCAGTTCCAGGTTCTCGAACACGCTCAGCGCTTCGAACACTGTGGGTTTCTGGAACTTGCGACCGATGCCGGCCTGGGCAATCTGTACTTCGCTCATCTGCGTCAGGTCGAGGGTTTCGCCGAACCAGGCTTTGCCGTGACTGGGGCGGGTCTTGCCGGTGATCACGTCCATCAGCGTGGTCTTGCCCGCGCCGTTGGGGCCGATGATGCAGCGCAGTTCGCCGACACCGATGTACAGGTTCAGATTGTTCAGCGCACGGAAGCCGTCGAAGCTGACGCTGATGTCTTCCAGGGTCAGGATCGTGCCGTGGCGGGTGTCGAGGCCCGGGCCGACGCGTTGGCCGAGGCCGATCGAGTCACGACTGGTGCCTTCGTCCTTGTTCGGTTCCACGGGGAAAAACGCCGGTTCGAGCATGAATTCAGCACTCGCAGTGACTCTCATTGTTCACCTCGTTTCTTCAGCAGGCCGATCACGCCTTTGGGCAGATATAACGTCACGACGATGAACAGCGCGCCGAGGAAGAACAGCCAGTATTCAGGGAAGGCCACGGTGAACCAGCTCTTCATGCCGTTGACCACACCGGCACCGAGCAGCGGCCCGATCAGCGTGCCGCGACCGCCGAGGGCGACCCACACCGCCGCTTCGATCGAATTGGTCGGGGACATTTCGCTGGGGTTGATGATCCCCACCTGCGGCACGTACAACGCCCCGGCCAGACCGCACAGTACCGCGCTCAAGACCCAGACGAACAGTTTGAAACCGCGCGGGTCGTAGCCGCAGAACATCAGGCGGTTTTCTGCATCGCGCAGCGCGGTCAGCACCCGGCCGAACTTGCTCTGTGCAAGACGCCAGCCGATGAACAGACTTGCCACCAGCAACAAAACCGTCGCCAGAAACAGCACCGCGCGAGTGCCGGGTTCAGTGATGCCGAAACCGAGAATCGTGCGGAAATTGGTGAAGCCGTTGTTGCCGCCGAAGCCGGTCTCGTTGCGGAAAAACAGGAGCATCCCGGCGAAGGTCAGGGCCTGGGTCATGATCGAGAAATACACACCCTTGATCCGCGAGCGGAAGGCGAAGAAGCCGAACACCAGCGCCAGCAGACCCGGTGCCAGCACCACCAGACACATCGACCAGATAAAGCTGCTGGTGCCGCTCCAGTACCACGGCAGGTCGGTCCACGACAGAAAAGTCATGAACGCCGGCAAACCATCACCGGCGGCCTGACGCATCAGGTACATGCCCATCGCATAACCGCCGAGGGCGAAGAACAGGCCGTGGCCCAGCGACAGCAGCCCGGCGTAGCCCCAGACCAGATCCAGCGCCAGAGCGACGATGGCGTAGCAGAGGATTTTGCCGACCAGCGTCAGGGTGTAGGCCGAGACATGCAGCGCGCTGTCTGCCGGCAACAGCGAGAGCAACGGTAGAGCGATCAGCAGCGCGAGGATCACCGCGCCGATGGCGAGGGTGACTTTCGGGCCGGCCTTTTGCGTGGCCGTGACAAGTAGAGGCTGGTTCATCAGTCGATCACCCGTCCTTTCAGTGCGAAGAGGCCTTGCGGACGTTTCTGGATGAACAGAATGATCAGCGCGAGGATCAGGATCTTGCCGAGTACCGCACCGATCTGCGGTTCGAGAATCTTGTTGGCGATGCCCAGCCCGAAGGCGGCGAGCACGCTGCCGGCGAGTTGGCCGACGCCGCCGAGCACCACCACCAGGAACGAGTCGATGATGTAACTCTGGCCGAGGTCCGGGCCGACGTTGCCGATCTGACTCAGCGCCACACCGCCGAGCCCGGCAATGCCCGAACCGAGGCCGAAGGCGAGCATGTCGACGCGCCCGGTGGGCACGCCGCAGCAGGCGGCCATGTTGCGGTTCTGCGTGACCGCGCGGACATTGAGGCCGAGGCGGGTCTTGTTCAGCAGTAGCCAGGTCAGCACCACCACGAACAAGGCGAAAGCGATGATCACGATGCGGTTGTACGGCAGCACCAGATTCGGCAGCACCTGAATCCCGCCGGACAGCCACGCCGGGTTCGCTACTTCAACGTTCTGCGCGCCGAACAGCAGGCGCACCAACTGGATCAGCATCAGGCTGATGCCCCAGGTGGCGAGCAGGGTTTCCAGCGGGCGGCCGTAGAGATGACGAATCACCGTGCGTTCCAGCGCCATGCCGATCGCCGCCGTGACAAAGAACGCCACCGGCAGTGCGATCAGCGGGTAGAACTCGATGGCTTGCGGGGCGTAGCGCTGGAACATCAGCTGCACCACGTAGGTCGAGTAGGCGCCAAGCATCAGCATCTCGCCATGGGCCATGTTGATCACCCCGAGCAGGCCGAAGGTGATCGCCAGCCCGAGGGCCGCGAGCAGCAGGATCGAGCCGAGGGACATGCCGCTGAACGCCTGACCCAACACTTCGCCGATCAGCAGTTTGCGCTTGACCTGAGCCAGACTGGTTTCGGCGGCGGTGCGCACCCCGGCATCGCTTTCCACGCCGGGTTCGAGCAGGCCTTCGAGGCGGGTGCGGGCCAGCGGATCGCCGGTTTCGCCGAGCAGGCGCACGGCGGCCAGACGCACCGCCGGATCGCTGTCGACCAGCTGCAGATTGGCCAGCGCCAGGCTCAGGGCGGCGTGGACGTTCTCGTCTTTTTCGCCAGCCAGTTGCTGGTCGAGGAATTTCAGCTGCGCGGGTTTCGCGCTTTTCTGCAATTGCTGCGCGGCAGTCAGACGGGTTTTGGCGTCGGCGGCGAGCAATTGGTGGCTGGCCAGAGCGGTGTCGATCAGACCCCGCAGGCGGTTGTTCAGGCGCAGGGTTTTCGGCTGGCCGTCGAGGGTCAATTCGCCTTGTTGCAGGGCGTTGATCAGCTCGACACGCGCCGGCTCGGGCTGCGCGGCCCAGGCTTCCAGCAGTCTGGCTTGCTGCACGGGATTGGCGGCGACGAAGTCTTCGGCGTCACCGGCAAAGGCAGTCATCGGCAACAGCAATGCGATGGCGAGGATGAAGCGGTAAAGGGTAGTCGGCATAAAGAGTCGCCTTGCGCGGACTAATTGTGGGCACAGTCTTTGTGGCGAGGGGATTCATCCCCGATGGGTTGCGAAGCAGCCCCAAATCCAGCGGTCGCGGTGTATCAGATTGATCGCGTCGACTGATTTCGCGACTGCTTCGCAGCCGGTCGGAGATGAATCCCCTCACCACAAAATATTGTTCCCACAGAGGGAGTGTGTCGGACTGAAAGTCTTAACAGCCCGACACCCAATGGCTCAGTTGCTCTTCACCGCATAATCCGGCTTCTTGTCGTTGCCATCGATAAACGGACTCCACGGCTGCGCGCGGATCGGGCCTTCGGTCTGCCACACGACGTTGAACTGACCGTCGTTCTGGATCTCGCCGATCATCACCGGTTTGTGCAGGTGGTGGTTGGTCTTGTCCATGGTCAGGGTGTAACCGGACGGCGCGGCGAAGGTCTGGCCGGCCAGCGCTTCGCGAACTTTGTCGACGTCGGTGGACTTGGCTTTTTCCGCTGCCTGCGCCCACATGTGGATGCCGACGTAAGTGGCTTCCATCGGGTCGTTGGTCACCGCTTTGTCGGCGCCCGGCAGGTTGTGTTTCTTCGCGTAAGCCTTCCAGTCAGCGACGAACTTCTTGTTCACCGGGTTCTCCACGGACTCGAAGTAGTTCCACGCCGCAAGGTTGCCCACCAGCGGTTTGGTGTCGATGCCGCGCAGCTCTTCTTCACCCACCGAGAACGCCACCACCGGTACGTCGGTAGCCTTCAGGCCCTGATTGGCCAGCTCTTTGTAGAACGGCACGTTGGAGTCGCCGTTGACCGTGGAGATCACCGCAGTCTTGCCGCCGGCGGAGAATTTCTTGATGTTGGCGACGATGGTTTGATAGTCGCTGTGACCGAACGGGGTGTAGACCTCTTCGATGTCCTTGTCGGCCACGCCTTTGGAATGCAGGAACGAGCGCAGGATCTTGTTGGTGGTGCGCGGGTAGACGTAGTCGGTGCCGAGCAGGAAGAAACGCTTGGCGCTGCCGCCTTCTTCGCTCATCAGGTATTCCACCGCCGGAATCGCCTGTTGGTTCGGTGCGGCGCCGGTGTAGAAGACGTTCGGCGACATCTCTTCGCCTTCGTACTGCACCGGGTAGAACAGCAGGCCGTTGAGTTCTTCGAACACCGGCAGCACCGATTTACGCGACACCGATGTCCAGCAACCGAACACCACGGCGACCTTGTCCTGGGTCAGCAACTGCCGGCCTTTTTCGGCAAACAGTGGCCAGTTGGATGCCGGGTCGACTACCACCGGTTCGAGCATCTTGCCGTTCACCCCGCCCTTGGCGTTGATCTCGTCGATGGTCATCAGCGCCATGTCTTTGAGCGACGTTTCGGAGATCGCCATGGTCCCGGACAACGAATGCAGAATCCCCACCTTGATGGTCTCGGCGGCCTGGACAGTCCAGGTCATGCCCATCGCGGCAATGGATGCCGTGAGTGTGAAAGCCTTGATCAAACTGCGACGCTTCATTGTGCGATCTCCATGAACATTAAAGTTTTTTATGGTTGGCAGATGCGGACGACTGAAGGTGTGTTTTGCAAGGGCTGTGCCCGGTCGGGATCGGTCAGGAAAATGTCGGTTTAGAGCGGTTGCGTGTTGGTGGGATGCACCATGAAGGGACCGGTCGCGTGTGACGGTGCATTCGTGTGCGCCAGATTAGGGCGCCGATTTCGCAAACAGTGCCATTCACTGTGGGAGCGGGCTTGCTCGCGAATGCGGTGGGTCATTCAAAAATGAAGTTGGCTGGCACGGCCTCTTCGCGAGCAGGCTCGCTCCCACAGTTTTTTATGTTTGTTGTGTCAGCGGCGGCGCATCAGGCCAATGAAGAACAGGCCGCCGATGGCCGCGGTGGCAACGCCGATGGGCAGGTCTTCCGGGGCGATCAGGGTTCGCGCGGCAACATCGACCCACACCAGAAACAGGCTGCCGAGCAGTACGCAGGCCGGCAGCAGTCGGCGGTGTTCGGCACCGACCAGACGCCGGGCAATGTGCGGCACCATCAGCCCGACAAAACCGATCGAGCCGCTGATCGACACCAGCACCCCGGTCATCAACGAGGCGATCACAAACACCCGCAGGCGCACCGCACGGGCATTCAGACCGAGGGTGACGGCGGTCTGTTCGCCGGCCATCAGTGCGTTCAATGGCCGGGCCATACCCAGCAGCAAACCGAGGCCGAGCAACACGCTCAGGGCCGGCACCGTCAGCAACTCCCAACGCGCGAGGCCGAGGCCGCCGAGCATCCAGAACATCACCGCCGAACTGGCGCGATGGTCGCCCATGAACAGCAGCAGATTGGCGATTGCCATCATCACGAACGACACTGCCACGCCGCACAGCAGCAACCGGTCGCTGTCGAGCCGACCCTGACGGTTGGCAATGCCCAGCACCAGAAACATGCTCAGCAAGGCGCCGATGAATGCGGCAATCGGCAAGGTCAGCAGGCCGACGATCTCACCTATGTGCAGCACCACGATCACTGCGCCGAGTGTCGCGCCGGAGGTGACGCCGAGCAGGTGCGGATCGGCAAGAGGATTGCGCGTCACCGCTTGCAGCACCGCGCCGATCAACGCCAGCCCGGCACCCACCAATGCGCCGAGCAACATGCGCGGCACACGGATCAGCCAGACGATGTGTTCCTGTCCGGCGCTCCAGCTCACCTCGCCGAAACCCAAGGTCTTGTGCAGGAGAATCCGCCAAACCACCTCCACCGGCACCCGCGCCGGGCCGAAGCCCAGCGACACCACGCACGACACCAGCAACAGGGTGCCGAGGGCAGTCAGTAACAGGGCGTAGCGACGGTCGATCATTCGCCGTGGAATCCTTTGGCCAGGGTTTCCACCGCCAGCACGTTATCGATCCCCGGCGTGGCCTGCACGTAAGGGATGACGATGAAGCGCTGGTTCTTGATCGCATCGACCGATTGCAGCGCCGGGTTCTTCAGCAGAAATTCGATCTTCTGTTCAGCGGTGATTTCGCTGTAGTCGACGATCACGATCACCTGCGGATTGCGTTCGACCACGGTCTCCCAGTTGACCCTCGTCCAGCTCGCGTCGACGTCGTCGAGAATGTTGCGCCCGCCTGCAGCATCAATCAGCGCCTGCGGCATGCCGAGACGCCCGGAAGTCATGGCGCGGTCTTCGCCGCTGTCGTAGAGAAACACGCGCGGCTTGTCGGCGGGCAGGTCTTTGCGGATCTCGGCGACCTGATTCTGCATGTCGGCGATCAGTGCGTTGGCGCGATCCTGCACGTCGAAAATTTTCCCGAGGTTGCGCAGGTCGTTGTAGGTGTCGTCCAGCGTCGCCGCCGGACGCTTCATCACGAAGGCGCAGGATTCGGTCAGCTCATACACGTTGATGCCCAGCGGTTGCAGGGTCTGCGGCGTGAGGTCGCCACCGACGCGCATGCCGTAATCCCAGCCGGCGAAGAAAAAATCAACGTTGGCGTTGAGCAGGGTTTCCACCGATGGATATTTCGCAGCCAGCTCCGGCAAACCGTCGAGCAACGACTGCATTTCGGGCGTCACCGACTTCCAGCCGCTGACGCCGCTGTAACCGGCCATGCGCGATTTGAGGCCGAGGGCGAGCATCATCTGGGTCATGTTGATGTCGTGGCTGACCGCGTGCTTCGGCGCTTCGTTGAAGGTCACTTCGCGGTTGCAGCTATGGATGGTCAACGGGTATTTCGTGGCTTCGGCGAAGGCCTGGGCACTGCACAACAAAAGAGCGACACAAAGCAGGGAACGCACAGTCATGGTCGGGTTATCCAGGTGATTCGCGGGTAGCCGTGAAGAGGGTGGGAATCGATCAACGCCTCGACGCCGAACACGTCGCGCAGCAGCTCGGTGGTGAGTACCTGTTGCGGCGTGCCGCTGGCGACGATCCGCCCGTGATTGATCACGTACAGTCGGTCACAGAACGCGGCGGCCAGGTTCAGGTCGTGAATGCTCGCGAGGGTGCCGATCTGCAGACGTTTGACCAGTTGCAGCAGTTCGAGCTGATAACGCGGGTCGAGGTGGTTGGTCGGCTCGTCGAGGATCAGCAGTTGCGGTTGCTGAGTCAGGGCGCGGGCAAGGATCACCCGCTGCTTCTCACCGCCGGACAGGGTGGCGAACGCATGGTCTTCGAAGCCGTCGAGGCCGACGGATTTGAGCGCTTGCGTCGCCAGATTGCGATCTTCCAGCGTGTCGCCATCGAACAGGCCTTTGTGCGGCGTGCGACCCATGGCGACCACTTCTTCGACGGTCAGGCCAAAGGCATCGGGGAATTCCTGCAAAACCACGGCGATGCGTTTCGCGCACCAGCGCGAGGACTGTTTCCACACGTTGTGGTGATCGAGTCTGACCTCTCCGCTTTCCGGCTGGCTGAAGCGATAGGCGCAGCGCAGCAGGCTGGTCTTGCCGCTGCCGTTGGGCCCGATCAGCCCGACGAACTCACCGGCGGCCACCTGCAACGAGGCGTCACGCAGCTGGAACTGGTGATGGCAGTGGCCGTGGCCCAGAGGTGTCCAGGCGAGGTGGGTGAGGGTCAGTGAGGTCATGCTTTTACTCTGAAATATCGGGTGTTGCTGATGACGCCTTCGCGAGCAAGCCCGCTCCCACAGTGGATCGCATTTCAATGTGGGAGCGAGCTTGCTCGCGAAGGGGCCGGTGAATCAAAAGGTGTAATCGGCCGTGACGAAGAACGATCTCGGCTCGCCGAGAATCCACTGCTGGCCCTCATTGTATTGGCTTTGTGCGTAACGGCGGTCAAACAGATTGTTCAGCTGCAGGCCCAGCGTGGTGTTGCGCAAGGCTTGCCATGACAGCGTCGCATCGACCACGGTGTAACTCGGCAGCTCGTTGCGGTTGGCCATGTCGGCGTAGCGCGCATCGACATAACGCACGCCGGCCCCGGCCTTCAGATCATCACTGAGGTTTTTGTTCAGCCACAGATTGGCGGTGCGCCGTGGTACATCCACCGGGCGATTGCCGTTGTACGACAGGGTTTGCCCGTCGACCACTTCGGAGAAGTCATCGTACTTGGCCTTCACAATCGCCGCGTTGGCCTGCAGTTGCCAGGCGTGCGGCAGTTGCAGATCGAGGCTGGCTTCCAGGCCGTTGGAAGATTGCTGGCCAACTTGCTGCTTGAGCGTCGGGTTGCCCGGATCGTCGGTCAGCAGTTTCTTTTTGACGATGCGATAGGCCGCCAGGGTGAACTCGCCGCGCTGATCCCAGAACAACTGCTTCAGGCCGATTTCTGTCTGGCGCGCGGTCGACAGGTCGTATTGCTGCTGGCTCGGACTGAGGGATATCAGGCCGCCGATGCCGTCGGTGCTGGTCGCGACCTGACCGTAGAACGAAGTCTCGGGCGTCAGGGCAAACACTAGTCCGGCCTTCCAGTTGTTGCCGGTCAGGGTCTTGTCGCTCTGGCTGTCGTCGATCAGATTGTTGCGATCAACGTGCACGTAATCACGGCGCACGCCGGTCACCAGCGACCAGCGCTCGCTCAGTTGCGTGCGGTTTTCAGCGAACACTGACATCTGTTTGGTGGTGCTGTCGAACTGGTCGCGGTACGGGTTGGCGCTTTCGAAATAGCCCGGTTGCGGGTGATACAGATCCAGCGCCTGACCGTTCGGCAGCACATCGTTGAACGGCGAGTTGCTATTGAGCTGGAAGCGGATGCGGTTGTAATCGACGCCGGTCACGGTCTGGCTGTCGAGGCCGAACAGCGAGTGCTTGAAGGTGAAGGTCTGGCGGTCGCCGACCTGCTCCTGCTGATGGCCGATGCCGAAGTAGCCGCTGCGGCTGAGCTGTTGCGTGGCGGTGTCGAAGTTGTAGTTTTCGGCGTTCTGCCAGCGGCGCTGGGCTTTGAGGTAGTACAGCTCGTTGCTGGCACTGACGGCGTCGTTGATCTGCCAATCGCTGGTCAGGCGCGTCCACTGATCGTTGTAGTGCTGCTGGTCGTCGCGCACGTTGTAGTTCTTGTTGCGCAGGCTGTCCTGCAATCGGCCGTTGATCAGTGGAGTGCCGAAGTAGTTCTGCGGGCGCTGATCGCCGTAATCGTGGGCGAGGGTGAAGGCCAGGTCTTCGGTGGCCTGCCAGCGCAGGGCGGCGCTGATGAAGTCGCTGGAGGAGTCACCGCGATCGATCCAGCCGTTGCTGCGCAGACGATTGAGATTGAGGCGATAGCTCAGGGTGTCGCTCAGCGAGCCGCCGCTGTCGAACGCCTGCTGCTGGCTGTCGTAGGAACCGTAGCCGACGCGCAGGTGATTTTCGATTTCACCCTCGAACGGTTTCTTCGGAATCACGTTGACCACCGCACCGGTCGCGCCTTCGCCGTACAGCACCGAGGCCGGGCCGCGCAGTACGTCTACGCGCTGCACCGACCAGGTGTCGACCGGAAAGGTCACGGTGCCCATGCCGGTGTACATCCGATTGCCGTCATACAACTGCATCACCGAACTCTGCCCGGTAAAACCGCGTGCCTGCAACGAGGTGCCGCCATCGCCCGGGGTGCCGGTGCGGCTGATGCCGGTGCTGCGCGACACGGCGTCCTGCACGCTGCGATCACCACGGGCGCGAACCTGCTCGCCGCTAAGGCTTTCGACGCTGGCCGGAGTTTCCATGGCCGTCAGGTTCAGGCGCGAGCCGGCGGTGGTCGGCGTGGTCAGGCTGACACTTTCTTCGTCAACCGCAGGTGCGGAGATGGTGCCGGTGGGCAGCGTCAGCGGCTGGCCGTCGGCGTTGGCGTTGTTCAGGGCGAACAGGCAGAGGCTGGACAAGAGGTACTTGTTCATCGGGACGGTGAATCACTTCTTCAAAAGAAAGCCCGCAACTTTTGGTTGCGGGCAGGGCGGCCTATTTGCGTTATACAGTAACACTAAAAAATGCCGGAGTTTAAGTCCCGGCAGTTTAAAGATCTGTCTGAAACGCGCATCTCGCCTGCTTCACGTTGAAGTTGAGGCAGATTCAGCTTGGCGGCCCAGACGCGACAACAGCAGCCGATCCAGCAGCCAGACCAGCACCAGCGAAGCGCCCACCAGCGGAAAGATCACGGCCAGAGCGAGCATGATCGCCACGCCGGTTTTCCATTTCGGCAGGTCATGGCGCAGCGGCGGCACGCCGAACTTGCCCTGCGGACGCCGCTTCCACCAGATCACCACACCGCTGACGGCGCTGAGCAGAATCATCAGGCAGATCAGCAGCACGACAATCTGGTTGAAGGTGCCGAACATCTTGCCCTCATGCAGCATCACACCGATTTCCGTGGCCCGTGCCACCGCGCCGTACTGCTCGAAACGCACATCAGCGAGGACCTTGCCGGTGTACTGATCGACATGCAGGGTCGCGTCGTTGCGCGGGTCGTCGGCGAACACGGCAATGGTGAACACACCGGTTGCGGTGGTCGGCAGGGTGATGCTGTAGCCCGGTTCGACCTTGCGTTCAATGGCGATGTTCTGCACCTCTTGCAGGCTGATCGCGGGTGCGGCGGGACCGTGTTGCATGCCGCCGTGGGCCATGTGTTCGGCGTGGTCGCCGGACATCGGCATCGGCGTGTTTTCCATTGCCCATGGCACGGTCTGGCGCGCGGCGTTATTGAGGCTGCCGGCCTCGACGTCGGAGGTCGGCACGTTGTTCCACATCGCGGCCGGGAACACGTTCCACACCTGGGCGTACTGCTTGCCCCAGAAGCCGGTCCAGGTCATGCCGCTGAGCAGCATCACCAGCAGCAATGCCGCGCCCCAGAACCCGGTGACCGCGTGCAGATCACGCCACAACACCCGACCGCGACTGTTCAGGCGTGGCCACAGAATCCCGGCTGCCTGACCGCGCGGCCACCACAGAAACACCCCCGACACCACCAGCACCACGCCCCAACCGGCGGCGAGTTCGATCAGGCGATCACCGAGCGTGCCGATCATCAACTCGCCGTGAATGGCGCGGGCGACGGCTTGCAGATTTTTCTTCGCATCCTGCTCGCCAAGGATGTCGCCGTGGTACGGGTCGATGAACACATTGAGTTCATGACCCTCATTCTTCACGACAAACTGAGCGCTGCGTTCGGCTTTGGCCGGCGGCAGGTACTGGGTGATCTGGCCTTGTGGATAAGCGCTTTTCACCCGTTGCAGCAGATCATCGGCCGGCACCATGTGATGCCCGGCGGGGACGTTGAGCAGGCTGCTGTACATCAGCGAATCGAGCTGCGGTTTGAACAGGTAGATGATGCCGGTCAGGGCCAGCATCACCATGAATGGCGCGACGAATAATCCGGCATAGAAATGCCAGCGCCACGCCAGGTTGTAGAAATTCGCTTTGGGCTTTTGCATCACGTTTGCTCCGCTTGGCTTGGATCTTTTCTTTGTTCTGTATGGGGAGTTTCACCACTGCACTCCTGTGGGAGCGGGCTTGCTCGCGAACGCGTCGTGTCAGGCGCCACCCATGCTGGATGTGCCGCCGTCTTCGCGAGCAAGCCCGCTCCCACAAGGGCAGGGCGTGCCGCTCGGTTAGAAACTCATATCAACCTTGGTCCAGAGCGTGCGCCCCGGTTCATTGATCGCTTGCGGGTCGTTGGCCGGGTAGCCGAAACCGGCGTTACCGGCCAGGTTCAGGTGCTCGGCGTAAGCCTTGCCGAACAGGTTGTCGACGCCGGTGCTGACCTTCCAGTTCTTGTTGATCCGGTAGGCGCCGTTGAGCGAGAACACGCCAAAGCCGCCGCTCTTGTCGTAGTCCTTGCCGACCACGTTGCCCTTGTTCTGGTCGATGCGGTTTTGCGCCGCGACCACGCGCCACAGCGCCCCGGCGCTCCAGTTGTCTTCGCTGTAGGTCAGGCCGAAGCGCGCATCCAGCGGCGGCATTTGCGGCAGGGCTTTGCCGTCGCTGCTGTTCTTGCCCCAGGCGTAAGCCAGGGTCGCGTCGGCTTTCCAGTTATCGGTGAGTTTGTAGGCGGCACCGAGCTCGCCACCCATGATCCGCGCGTCGATGTTTTCCGCGCGCGAAGTGCTCATGCCCATCATCGTCGGTGTGTAGTCGAACAGGATGTAGTCGCGCACCACACCGATGTAGCCCGAGGCCCAGGCTTCGAGTTCGGCAGTCTTGTAGTTCACGCCGAAGTCGAACTGGGTGGTCTTCTCCGGTTTGATCGAGTCGAACGCATTCAGCGAGCCGGCCGGGCCGGACTTCGGTGAAAACAGCTCCCAGTAATCCGGGAAGCGCTGCGCGTGACCGAGGCCGGCGTACAGCGTGGCCGGGCTGTCAGCGAGGTCATGCTCGTAACGCACGAAGCCGCTTGGCAGGGTGTCGGCGCGGGTCTCGTCGGCGGTCGGATTTGGCCGGCTCATCATTCCCGAACCAATGCGCTGCCGGTAATCCTTGGCCGAAGCACGGTCGACCCGGGCGCCGGTAATCAGCCGATCACGGTCGGCGGCGTACCAGGTCATTTCGCTGAACACGCCGTAGTTATGGAAATCGGCGTCCTTGGTGTACGGCTGATCCTTGTAGGTGTCGATGCCCATGCCACTGCGCTGGCGATGCTCGTTGGTCTGCGCATCGAGACCGGTGATCAGCTGGATGTCGGCCCAGCGCCAGGTTGCCTTGATCCGCGCGCCGAGGGTGCGCCGGTCGACGTTGGAGGCCATGGGCCCCGCCATCATCCCGGTGCCGGATGGGGTGCGCAGGCTGTAGTTGTCCATCACGTGGTCGGCGTAGTTGTAGTAGACCTGCGCTTCGAGTTTCTCCAGTACGTCGGTGATGTTGGATTTTTCGAAGCGCAGGCCGAGGCTTTCGCGCAGGAACTGCGAACCGTCCATGCCGCGCCCGGCGTAGCGCGCTTCGCCGTCGCCCTTGCCGGCGGTGAGTTCGATCAGGGTGTCGGCGTCCGGGGTCCAGCCGAGCGCGATGTCACCGTTCCACTTGTCGTAGCGCGACGGCACGCTGTCGTTGTTGCCGTCGCGATAGTCGTCGGAGTGCGCGGTATTGCCGATTACCCGTACGTAGCCCAATGGCCCGCCGGCAGCGGCGTCGACAACTTTGTCGAAGCGTCCGTTGGAGCCGGCCAGCACGCTGGCATTCACCCGCGTGCCGAGTTCGCCGAAGCTTTCCGGCTCACGGTCGAAGAGGATCGTGCCGGCCGATGCGCCCGGCCCCCAGAGTACGGTTTGCGGGCCCTTGATCACCGTGAGTTTGTCGTAGGTTTCCGGCGAGATGTACGAGGTCGGCGCGTCCATCCGCCCCGGGCAGGCGCCGAGCAGCATGCTGCCGTTGGTGAGAATGTTCAGGCGCGAACCGAACATCCCGCGCAGCAACGGATCACCGTTGGTGCCGCCATTGCGCACCAGAGCGAAGCCGGGAATGGTCTTCAGGTAATCGCCGCCGTCACTGGCTGGCACCGGTTGGCGCGGGTCCTTGGGGTTGGTGACGATGGTCAGTGGCGAGCTTGGAGCGATCGCGGTGATCACCGTCGGACTCAGTTCTTCGTTGTGCCCGGCGTGGTCATCGGCCAACACCAGCGGCGATAACAGAACGCCGCAAAGGACGGCGGTGGCGTGCGAGAAACCAATGCGCGATGCGTTCAGCGCGAAAGACGCCCGGGCAGAACCCGAGCGTGGAACAGCAGAAAACCTGGACATGACAATTTCCATCAAACAGTCGTAAACGACACGGCCGGCAGCCTGAAGCTGTCTTCTCAACCGTGTGCAATCAAAGGTGCGGTGTTTACGCCGTGATGGGCGGGGCGCGGGTGCGGGCGCCGGGGAAGAAGGTCTGCCGGGCATGGCCCAGACGCGGGGAGGGCGGGGTGAAGGTGTTGACGTGGGCAATGCTGAATGTGGCGAACGTGCCGCCACCGGTCAGCGCGGGGCAGTTGAACAGCAGGCTGCAATAACCGCATTTTTCCCAAAGAGCGTGGTGCGAGGATTGCGGAGGACAGTGTTCGGCAGCCGGTTGTGCACCGTGCGCGGCGTGATCCATGCTCGGCATGTCCATCGCCATGTCCATGCTCATCGGCATGGAAGTCGAGGCGTGCTGATCCATCGGCATCGACTGAGAAATCAGCGGGCCGATGAAGATCATCAACATGGCGAACAGGGCGATCCAGCTACCGCGGGTCAGAGTCTGGCTCTGGCGATGCAGGCGGGATGCCCCGGCGCGTTGCGGGCGCACGGGCGTGGTCAGCCGGATCGGTTACTGGGCGTGATCGTGTGCCTGGGTATCTTGCGGAGGTTTCTTCTGCACCGCGACTTCGACGGTGACGTTACCGGCCTTCTCGAAATGCAGGGTCAGCGGGAAGCGTTTGCCGTCGCTGAGCAGGCTGCGGTCTTTCGGGTTGAGCAGCATCACGTGATAGGCCATCGGCGCGAACGTCACCTTGCCGCCGGCCGGAATCACCACGTTGGGCACCTGCTGCATCTTCATCAGATCGCCCTGCATCACATGCTCGTGCAGTTGCGCTTCGGCGGTGATCGGCGAGTCGACGCTGAGCAGGCGGTCGTCGGTCTTGCCGGGATTGCTGATCACGAAATAAGCCGCGACGGTCGGCGCGTTGGGCGGCAGCTCCTGCGACCACGGGTGAGCGATTTCCAGCTCGCCGGCCTTGTATTCGTGGGCATGGGCGAAGCACGCCGGCAGCAACAGCGCAGCGATGACGAAGAGTTTGTTCAACATGGCAGTTCTCCAGAACGATTTGATACGCAGGTCAATTGCGAGAACAAATCAAACCAGAGGCGAGGCGCGGGGATTAAGGCTCGGCCATTGCTGGCGCGGTGTCGGTGTTTGCAACGAGGGCGGCGCCACGCTGCGATTGCTTTCGTAGCGGGCGAAATACAGCTGCGGTGCATGGCCCGGCAACGCCACCAGCGGCGCTGAACCCGAGCAGCACCAGCAATGCTGCATGTTGGAATGGCTGTCGTTGGACGGGGCTTTCTGCTCCGGGGTGCCGATGTTGATCGCCACCATCTTCGTCCCGCTGCCGGTGCAGAAACTGCTCCACAGCAACTGTTCGGCCGGTGAACTGGCCGCCTGCGCCATCGCCCCGGTCATCGGCATGGCGAGCATGTTGAACAGCACTGCAAAGCAGGCGATCCAGGCAAATGCAAGCCGGTGTCGGTTCATGGGGACAGATCCGTTGGGTGGGCGATCAGGCGCGGGCTATTTAGCCTGATCAGGGCCGATAAGTAAAAAGGCGTCGTGCGGTTTGGTGTCGCAGATCAATCAAACCGCGACGGCGTGCAATCTCAAACCCAAAGCCTTCATGACCTTCATGATAGTTGCGAATTCGGGATTACCCGTGCTGCTCAGCGCTTTATAGAGACTTTCACGACCCAGGCCAGCATCACGTGCCACCTGTGTCATGCCCTGAGCTCGGGCTATGTCATTCAGTGCTGCACGGATGAGCACGCCATCGCCTTCATCATCATCAAAGCAAGCGTCCAGATAAGCCGCCATGTCCTCGGGGGTTTTAAGGTACTCGGCGGCGTCGAAACGGGTGAATTTTTCGGTCATGACTTACTCCTCATTACCGATGCTATGTGCCATTTGTACGGCGCGCTTGATATCACGCCGTTGTGTCGATTTGTCGCCGCCGATCAACAGCAGATAAATCACTTCGTCTCGACGAGTGAAGTACATCCTGTAACCAGGGCCGTAGTGAACACGCATTTCGTAAACGGTGTCACCGACAAATCCGCAATCGCCAAAGTTGCCATGTTCGGCTGCTCGAAGTCTGGAGATGATTCGGCCTTTGCCGATGATGTCTTTCAACGAGTCGAGCCATTCGGAAAATATACGGGATCGTTCGAGTTCGATCATGTCAGGATCGTATTCCTTGGGATACAGGCTGGCAAGCCGCTTTTTGACGGTTGTCTGCCTGTATGGATTAAAGGAACCGAAGTATTAGGTGAGGGAATAGCGAAGAACAGTCGGCTGCTTCCTCAAAACAGGCCGGCTAATTCGCAGATTAAATCGAAATCAGGAAAAGTCTGACGTCAGCAGTGCATTAAGGACTTCAGACGTAGACCCAAACTCCCGATCAACCCCCGGCAAGACTGGCCGCTTCAACACATGCACCGGTACCCCCAACTCCCGCGCCACTTCCAGTTTCGGCTCGGTCGCGGTGCTGCCGCTGTTCTTGCTGATCAGCACATCGATCTGCCGGCGTTCGAACAGTGCGCGTTCATCCTCCAGCAGAAACGGCCCACGGGCGCCGATGACTTCGCAGCGTTCGTTACCGGGATAAGCGTCGAGGGCGCGCAGGGTCCAATACTGGTTGGCAGGGATTTCGTCGAGGTGTTGCAGCGGTTCGCGGCCGAGGGTGAACAGCGGGCGGCGGAACGGTTTGAGGGCTTCGATCAGTTCGGCCCAGTCGCTGACTTCTCGCCAGTCGTCGCCCGGTTGCGGCTGCCACGCGGGGCGGCGCAAGGCCCAGCAGGGGATGCCGGCGAGTTGTGCGGCGATGGCGGCGTTGTGGCTGATTTGCGCGGCGTAAGGGTGGGTCGCATCGAACAGCAGGTCGATGCCTTCAGCGCGAATGAATTGCGCCAGACCTTCGGCCCCGCCGTAGCCGCCGACGCGCACCTGGCAGGTCAGGTCGGTCGGCACCCGGCCCACGCCGGCCAGACTGTAAATGTGTTCTGGCCCCAGCGTACGGGCGATGGCCAACGCCTCGGTGACGCCGCCAAGCAACAGAATGCGTTTCATGCAAAACCTCCGGCGTGGCCGACAATGCCGCCCTGGCGATCAATCGCAAACACCTCGACCTGCACCTGCGCCGGCACCACGCTGCGGGCGAAATTCAATGCGTGGCGGCAGACCTCATCGCCGAGGGCGATGCCGGCAGCGCTGGCCATCGCCAGGGCCTGCTGACTGGTGTTCGCTTCACGAATGCCCTGCTGCAAAGCCTGATCGGCACCAATCGCCGCCGCCCATTCAGCCAGTTGCGGCAGGTCGATGCTCGAATGCCTCGAGTGCAGATCCATGTGCCCGGCCGCCAGTTTGCTGATCTTGCCGAAGCCGCCACACAGGCTGAGTCTATCCACCGGCACTTTGCGCAGATGCTTGAGCACCGCACCGACAAAGTCGCCCATTTCGATCAGGGCGATTTCCGGCAGGTCGTAGACCCGGCGCATGGTGTCTTCGCTGGCGTTGCCGGTGCACGCGGCAATGTGCAGATAGCCATTGGTTTTGGCAACGTCGATGCCCTGATGGATCGAGGCGATGTACGCCGCGCAGGAAAACGGCCGGACGATGCCGCTGGTGCCGAGGATCGACAAACCACCGAGAATGCCCAGCCGCGGGTTCATGGTTTTCAGCGCCAGCGCCTCGCCGCCCTCGACGTTGACCGTGACCTCGAAACCGCCGGCATAAGCGCTTTCGGTGGCGAGCAGCGTCAGGTGGTCGCTGATCATCTTGCGTGGCACCGGGTTGATCGCCGGTTCACCGACGCCGAGCACCAGCCCCGGCCGGGTCACAGTGCCGACACCTGCGCCCGCGACAAAGCGAATCCCCGGCTCGGCCAGCAGCCGCACGTGCGAATAGAGCAGCGCACCGTGCGTTACGTCCGGGTCGTCGCCGGCGTCCTTGATCGTCCCGGCCTCGGCGCCGCCCTCGGTCAGGCGGCAGAACTCAAGGCGCATCTGCACTTGTTTGCCTTTGGGCAGAACGATCTGCACCGCATCCGCCGAGGTACCGCCGAGCAGCAGGCGAGCGGCGGCGAGGCTGGTGGCGGTGGCGCAGCTGCCGGTGGTCAGGCCGCTACGCAGGGGCGCGGGTTGTTCGGCGGTTTCGTCACGCATCGAGGGGTTTGACCAGATCCAGCAGGGTAATCGGCAACGCCTGACGCCAGGTGTCGAACTCGCCCAGCGGTTGCGCCTGGGCCACGTGGATGCGGGTCAGCTCGCCGCCGTGGCGTTCGCGCCAGTGCATCAGGCTGACTTCACTTTGCAGGGTCACGGCGTTGGCGACCAGCCTGCCACCGGGCTTGAGTTGTTCCCAGCAGGTTTCAAACACGCCTTCGCGGGTCACGCCGCCGCCGATGAAGATCGCGTCGGGTCGCTCCAGTCCGGCGAGGGCTTGCGGCGCACGGCCACGCACCAAGTGCAGACCGGGCACGCCCAACGCGTCGCGGTTGTGTTCGATCAAGGCCTGTCGGCCCTCGTCCGCCTCGATGGCGATGGCGCGGCAGCTCGGGTGCGCGCGCATCCATTCGATGCCGATCGAGCCGCAACCGCCGCCGACATCCCACAGCAGTTCGCCGGGGATCGGCGCGAGGCGGGCTAGGGTGATGGCGCGGACATCGCGTTTGGTCAGTTGGCCGTCGTGCTGGAATGCCGAATCGGGCAGTCCGGCAAGACGTGACAGGCGCGGTGCCTGCGCATCGGCCAGGCATTCGATGGCGATCACATTCAGATCGGCAATCGCCGGGTCATTCCAGTCATTGGCAGTACTTTCGAGGCGCCGTTCGGCATCGCCGCCCAAATGCTCAAGCACAGTCAGGCGGCTGCCGCCAAAACCGCGCTCGCGCAGCAGCGCCGCGACTGCCGCCGGACTGTGCCGGTCATTGCTCAATAGCAACAGGCGCACCCCGCTGAACAGCTGCGCATTGAGTGCCGCCAGTGGTCGCGCCACCAGCGAGAGGGTGACCACCTCCTGTAACGGCCAGCCGAGCCGGGCGGCGGCCAGCGAACAGGAAGAGGGCGCGGGCAGGATCAGCATCTCGGCACTCGGCACGTGCCGCGCGAGGCTGGCGCCGACGCCGTAGAACATCGGATCACCACTGGCCAACACGCACACCGCTTCGCCGCGCTGCTCCAATACCGGCGCGAGGGAAAACGGACTCGGCCACAAAGTGCGTTCGCCACGAATGCACACCGGCAGCAAGTCCAGTTGCCGCTGGCCGCCGATGATCCGCGAAGCAGCCAGCAGGGCGCGCCGGGCGTTTTTGCCCAGGCCCTTGAAGCCGTCTTCACCGATTCCCACAACCGTCAGCCAGGGTGTCATGCCGTTCCTTAATCCTGAGTAGATCTTCACGGGCGGCATGATAACGCGACTGCCGGCACCTGACGCAGGTCTGTCGTCGCGGCGTGTCGAGAACAACGCGGAAACTTAATGTCGAGTAATAGTGATTTTTTCAACTTCCGTTTTTGTTAGTTTGATTCCAAGTCAGCTCTTTTTAATAAGTCTGGCGCAATGAAGCTATAAAATTAATACGTGCCAAGTTGGCAGGGAGCGATATGGTATCAATTCAGCTACACGTTTAAGTCAGAGTAATGCAGTTGCCGTTAATAATATGTTGTTCACCGGACTGGAGGGGCGGGCAGAGGCCGATAACAGATTTGTGAGGAACTGCATTTATCTCGCCCAGATCGCGGCGGACAGCCGTTGTGACAGCAGTCTTCAGCCTGCAGAGTGGTTCGATTACTTTGTCGGAGGCTTGTGGTCATGTGGCTGGGAACAGGAGGAGAAACCGGTGGTGCTGGTCCAGGAGGCGTTTTCCGGAAGTGTGCAGGAGGCGTGGCGGCGGTCGACAGCACCCTTGCTCGCCCGCGTTCAATTAGCGCAGGTTGAAGCCGGGCTGGCAGCGCTTGAAAAAGATGTAGCGCTACTGCAAAAGTTTACCGCCCTGAGTGGCAAAACCTTCACCTCGCACATTGTGCCGGTCAGTCAGAACGCCAACGGCGAGTTGGTTGTGTTGCTCAGCCATATCCGCTTTTTCAAGTTGGTGTTGAGTACCAACTACCTGTTCTGGCAGGTCCATCAACCGATGTCGCAACTGGACATCCGCGCCAGGAGAATGGTGATCAGTCGCCGGGACATCGACAAAAGCCGGGACGTTGTAGATCAGGCGATTCGCGAGAGCGTGCCCGACCTTGAGGAGGTCGAACTCTGAACAGCCGCAGTTTCCGACCGGCAGGCATTTTCATGCGCTCGGGCAAAGCAGGCATAATGGCGACCTTTCGCCCACCACAGCGCTGCCCGTCAGCCGGTCATCCCTTGAACGAACGCTCAATGTCCACCGCTCTGCGCCCCTCGGCTTGTCCGGGGTTGCTGCGTATTGTCCAGGCGCTGGACGGCGGCATTTGCCGGATCAAGCTCAATGGCGGCTCGATCACTGCCAATCAGGCCGACGCGGTGGCCGATGCCGCCGAGCGTTTTGCCAGTGGCGCGATCGAGGCGACCAACCGCGCCAATCTGCAGATTCGCGGCATCGGCGAGCAGTCAGCGGCATTGATCGACAGTTTGCTGGCCGCCGGCCTGGGGCCGCAAACCGCAGCGGGCGACGATGTGCGCAACCTGATGCTCAGCCCCAGTGCCGGGATCGATCAGCAGTCGCTGTTCGATACCCGGCCCCTGGCTGAACAGATTCTGGCGACCCTGCAGACACATCCGCGCTTTCATGAGTTGAGCGCCAAGTTCGCCGTGCAGCTGGACGGCGGTGAGGCGTTGGCGATGCTCGAGCATCCGCATGATCTGTGGCTGTCGGCGTTCGAACGTGACGGTGAAGTGTTGTTGGCGTTCGGTCTGGCCGGCTGCCCGACCGATCGTGCGGCCGGTGCCGTGAGCGTGGAAAACGGCCATGCACTGGTGGTCGCGGTGCTGGAGTTGTTCCTTGAGCTGGCTCGGCCGGAGCAGACCCGCATGCGCCATTTGCTCGATGAACTGCCGCTGCTGGCGTTTCTCGAACAATTGCGCGAACGCGTGGCGATCAAAGCTGCCGTTGCTCGACAGCGCACGCCGATGGCGGATGCGCTGCATATCGGTGTTCACGCGCAAAACGCTGACGACCGGGTATATGTCGGTGCGGTGCCGGCGCTCGGCCGTCTCGATCCGGCCATGCTGCGGGGCGTGGCCCGGCTGGCTCGCGAGTTCGGAGATGGCAGCCTGCGTTTCACCCCTTGGCAAAGTCTGCTGCTGCCGAACGTGAAACCCGCCGACCCGGGGCGAGTCCTGCAACACCTGAGGCAATTGCACTGGCTGACCGACACCCGCGAGCCGCTGTCCCGGCTGATTGCCTGCACCGGCTCCAGCGGTTGTGGCAAAGGTCTGGCCGATACCAAACACGACGCGCGGCTGCTGGCGACGTTGTTGCCACAGGCGCAGCACGTGCACCTGTCCGGTTGCCCGCGCTCTTGTGCGGCGGCCCATTGCGCCCCGGCGACATTGCTGGCGGTCAGCCCCGGTCATTACGACCTTTATTTTCGCGATGCAGCGCTGCCGGGTTTCGGCACGCTGCACGCACGCAACCTTACTATTGAAGCGGCCGCGATCCTGCTCGACGCCCGCTCACGGAGCCCCCTTGATGCTTGATTACATCCGCGACGGTCAGGAGATCTATCGCAACTCCTTCGCGATCATTCGCAGCGAGGCCAATCTGGCACGCATCCCGGCCGATCTGGAAAAACTCGCGGTGCGGGTGATCCACGCCTGCGGCATGGTCGAGGCGGTCGATGGTCTGCAGTTTTCCGAAGGTGCCGGCAAGGCCGGGCGCGATGCGCTGGCGGCCGGTGCGCCGATCCTGTGCGACGCGCGGATGGTCTCCGAAGGCGTGACCCGCGCCCGTCTGCCAGCCAACAACGAGGTGATCTGCACTTTGCGTGACGACAGCGTGCCGCAGCTGGCCCGTGAGCTGGGCAACACCCGCTCGGCGGCCGCGCTGGAACTGTGGCGTCCGCATCTGGAAGGCAGCGTGGTGGTGATCGGCAACGCGCCGACCGCGCTGTTCTATCTGCTGGAAATGCTCGACGCCGGGGCACCGAAACCGGCGCTGATCCTCGGCTTCCCGGTAGGTTTCGTCGGCGCTGCCGAATCGAAAGCGGCGCTGGCGGCTGACAGTCGCGGCGTACCGTTCGTGATCATGCAAGGCCGGCTCGGCGGCAGCGCCATGGCCGCCGCAGCAGTCAATGCCCTCGCCACGGAGATCGAATGATGCAGGCCAAAGGACGTTTGATCGGTCTCGGTGTGGGCCCCGGTGATCCGGAACTGATCACCGTCAAAGCCCTGCGTCTGCTGCGCGAGTCGCCAGTGGTGGCGTACTTTGTCGCCAAGGGCAAGAAGGGCAATGCGTTCGGCATTATCGAAGCGCACCTGCAGGACGCGCAGAATCTGTTGCCGCTGGTGTACCCGGTGACCACCGAAGTGCTGCCGGCGCCGCTGTCCTACGAGCAAGTGATCAGCGATTTCTACGATGAAGCCGCCGAGACTGTGGCCGCACATCTGGACGCCGGGCGCGACGTTGCAGTGATCTGCGAAGGCGATCCGTTCTTCTACGGCTCCTACATGTATCTGCATGACCGGTTGTCCACGCGCTATGAAGCCGAAGTGGTACCGGGCGTGTGCTCGATGCTCGGCGGCGCCTCGGTGCTCGGCGCGCCGCTGGTGTATCGCAACCAGAGCCTGTCGGTGCTCTCCGGTGTGTTGCCGCATGAGGATCTGAAGCGACGTCTCTCCGACGCCGATGCGGCGGTGATCATGAAGCTGGGGCGCAACTTTCCCAAGGTCCGTGCGGTACTCGAAGAGCTCGGTCTGGCCGAGCGGGCGCTGTACGTCGAACGCGCGACCATGGCCAATCAGAAGATCGTGCCGCTGGATCAGGTCGAGCCGATGTCCTCGCCGTACTTCTCGCTGATCATCGTCCCGGGCGAACGGTGGCAAGGTTGATGACGCCATCCACACCGGCCATTGTCATCCTCGGACAAGGCGCGCTCGCCACCGCACGGCGGATCCAGCAGTTGTATCCGACAGCGCAGATCCACGGCCTCGCCGGACGCGTCGAAGGCGCCGACTGCAGCTATCAGGAATTCGGCGCGACCCTGCGTGAGTTGTATCAGCAAGACACGCCGATCATTGCCCTGTGCGCGGCCGGCATTGTCATTCGCACCCTGGCGCCGTTGTTGCTGGAAAAAGGTGCTGAACCGGCGGTGCTCGCCGTTGCTGAAGACGGCAGCGCCGTGGTGCCGCTGCTCGGTGGCCTCGGCGGAGTGAATGTCATGGCCCGGGAAATCGCCGCCGCATTGCAGGTCGCCGCGGCGATCACCACCAGTGGCGAATTGCGTTTTGGCACCTGCCTGCTCAATCCACCCAGCGGTTATGCGCTGGCTGATCTGGAACTGGGCAAGCGTTTCGTTTCCGATCTGCTGGCGGGGCACAGCGTGCGCATTGAAGGGGCGGCGCCGTGGCTGGATCAGGCGCAGTTGCCGCAAGACCCGCAGGCGCAGCGCTCGATTCATGTCGGCAGTGCCGAGCGTGTCGCGAGCGCCAACGAGTTGCTGATCTATCCCCGCAGTGTGGCGGTGGCGGTGAGTGCGCAGTTGGACGATCTGCCGCATGCCGTGCGCGCCGCGTTGCAGCAGGCCGGGGTTGCGCAGCAGTCGCTGGCCTGTCTGCTGGCGGCTGACACTGAAATGGCGTCGGCCAGACTGCGTGAAGCCGCCCTCGAACTGGGGGTGCCGCTGCGCTTTGTCGCGGCGCAGAAAGACCTCGGCGAGTTGGCTCATCAGGCACTGCCGCAGGCCGCGATCAGCAATACCAACGGTCTGGCGATTGCGCGGGCCGAACAGCCGCTGGACGTCGCGCAGATCGGTCGTCAACGTGGGCGCCTGGCGGTGATCGGCCTTGGCCCCGGCGCTGCCGAGTTGATGGTGCCTGCGGTCAAGGCGGAACTGGCGCGGGCCACCGATGTGCTCGGCTACGAAACCTATGTGCGCATGGCCGGCCCGTTTCGCGATGATCAGGTGCAGCACTGCACCGACAATCGCGAAGAAATGCAGCGCGCCCGCCACGCCTTCCGGCTGGCGGCCGAGGGGCGTTCGGTCATCGTGGTCTCATCCGGCGACCCCGGCGTGTTCGCCATGGCCGCGGCGGTGCTCGAAGCGTTGCACGAGTCGACCGACCCGAAATGGCACAGCGTCGAGCTGGAAATCCTGCCGGGAGTGTCCGCCTCGCTTGCCACGGCTGCGCAAGCGGGTGCGCCGCTGGGGCATGATTTCTGCGTGATGTCGCTGTCGGACAACCTCAAGCCGTGGTCGATCATTGAAAAACGTCTGGATCTGGCGGCCGAGGCCGATCTGGCGCTGGCCTTCTACAACCCGATTTCCCGGGCACGCCCGTGGCAATTGGGGCGTGCGCTGGAAATCGTCGCGCAGCATCGCAGCGCGGCAACACCGGTGGTGCTGGGGCGCGACATCGGTCGCCCGGGGCAAACCCTGCGCGTGACGACACTGGGGCAACTGACCCCGGATCAGGTGGACATGCGCACCATGGTGCTGGTTGGCTCTTCAACGACGTGCACCTTCCCCAAGGCTGAAGGTGGCGAGTGGGTCTACACGCCGCGCTGGTACGGCGAAAAGCCCCAGTCCTGAGCCGTTGGCGAGGGAGCTTGCTGCCTCGCCAACCGCGGTCTCCCGCACAGATTGTTTCCGGATCTGACCGCGTCATATTGTTCAACGCGACCTGTACGATCTGCTCCGCTTCTGTGTGAGAGCTTTCTCTTTGCTTACATTCTGTTCGACTTATCTTGAATACTGATAGGCAGACCTGAAATTGCAGCCTTGATAATTTCGCGTTCTGCTCGGGTGCGTTTGATTTATATATTGATTGTAGAAATAACTTGTTGCCGTTACATGCGTTATCAGTTGTTTTTTAGTTGTTGATTTTGACATGTATTGGAAGTTTTGAAGTTTGAGCTCCGATTCGCCAGAAGTTAGTTTGGCCGCTATGCAAGTGCCAGCGGGCACTTTCGTTACTGGTCAGGGCAAAGGAGCAACTTTCATGCAGGACCGAAGAACTCAAGACGCCAGCGGGTTTGTCAAATTCATCAAACTGTTCAAGCAGGCGGATCTGGAACAGGCCATGTCGGCGTACAGGGGCAGTGAATCCTATCAGTCAGTGTGGCGTTATTATTTTGCCTGTATCGGCTTGCTCGATTCTCCACGACTGATCGAGCCTTTGGCACTGCTCAAGCAGTCGATCGGCCAGTTGATCGGTTCGCCACATAAATACTCGCAATCCGATAGCCAGCCTGCACAGTTGTCGCGCATCTATAACAGCATCCAGGCTTTCGAGACCCGTGTGCAAAACAGCCTGGCGTACGCGAAGAGCACCCCGACTGCGGTGCCGAAGAATCTGCACTTTGTCTGGCTCGGTGGAGGACTGGGCGCGATACAGCGTGACTATCTCAACCTCTGGAAACAGGTGCTGAACGGGCAAGGTTACAGCCTCCATCTCTGGTACGACAGCGACGCATTGTTGGCCTGGCAAACCAACAGGCTGATCGTCGAGGCGGCCAAGGCTGACGCCCTGCAACAAGATGGCAGCGACAGTATTTCCAAAGACCAGTTGGGCACGCTGTACGAAGAACGGGCCATCGTCCTTAAACAACAGATGTCCATGCATATCGATGCCGCACTGGCGCGGGGACTTTCAGCTGATGAAGCACGCGTCGATCTGTTGGCCCGTGCCTATGGGCAGGACGCCGCGCAACTGGAGGCGCTGATCGAGCAAAACCGCCGCAGTCTGCTGGACCTCGCAGGAGACGACCTGCAGTTGCGCGACTTGAACGCCCTGGATACTCCGCTGCAATTACAGGATATCTACGAGCGTGAAATCCGGTTGCGCGGCAATCTGGCAGCTGCTTCCGATGTGGTGCGCGCCGAGGTCGTTTACGAAGAGGGCGGCGGATATGCCGATGTCGATAATCTGCCGCCACTGGTCAAGACCCTGGGAGGCGTTGACATCAGCGGGTTTGATCCCCGGTCACGCGTTGGCGTTCTGCAACTGCTGCTCGATCACAATCGGCACTGGATGCCTGCACGCGAGGCGCTGCGCCACCAGTACACTGATTATCTGGCAAGCATTCCCGAGCAACACCGCGCCGCGCTTGAGACGTTTGCCCGACAAAAACCGGCGCTGAATGAAGTGTTCCAGGCGCCGGCCGAGTTGCTCGTCCGCCCACAGGACTTGCGGGCAGTTGCTGTGCAGAGCTCGCTGAGCAATTCCTTCCTGATGGCCCATGCCCGATCGCCGATGCTCAAAAGCGTGATCGACCGGTTTCGCTTCAATTATGACTTCATCGACCTGACGGCTCGACTGGCGGCCAAGCGCGGTGTTGCGCTGAGCGATTTTTACGGCATGTCGACGCTTGCGCGCGAGGTATTCGAGCAAAACTGCGGCTCTATTGCCGCTCTGTCCTCGATCGAACACGCAACGGTGAACGAACTGATTCTGGCGGTCGCCGGATATTTCGAAGACGGTATCCGCCCGCAGAGCGAATGGACAATTTTTCTGACTGGCCCGGCCGCGATGCGCGCTGGCATGCGCGATTACGAACGGCACAACTTCGTCCCGCGCGAAGATGAAACAGTGCGCGTCGAGACTGCCATCGAGCCGCTCTGGATGATCAACGACAAGACCGAGGAGGAGCAGGATCACTCGTGGAAAGACAACGCCAGCGATGATGAACAATGGGTTGTCGACGAACAGCAGCGTTGGCGGCAAGGACAGTTCAGTGCCCGCTACAGCGGTGATGTTGCTGCCCTGCTCAAACAACAGACTGTGTTGTTCGAAGAGGGTTGGCCGCTCATCGAGGGACGCCCGGTGTTATTGACGGAGGTCTTGCAAGGGATGATCGACCGACTCGGTGCACCGTTTGTGGCGGCGATGAGGCAAGGTCATAACGGTCCGCTGGTTTTTCCCGAAGGGCCGGGTCTGGGGTTCGACGATCGTCAGGCCATCAAGGCCCAACCCGTCACTCTGCAAGCTCCGGCGTCGCTCAGTGATGCGCGGATTCAGGGGCTGGCGCTGGATGAGTTGCTAAGCGGCATTGCCGAGGGTTCGCTGCAGTTCTTCCAGATCAGTCCCTTGCAAAGGGTAGTGTTGGGACAGATGCTCGGCGTACGCTCACTGGATAACTCAAGCTTCACGCAACTAGCCCCCGAGCTCGACAACCTCGCCAACAGCGTTGCCGAGGTAGGAGCATCGGTGCGTTATGCGGCCATTGAACGCCATCTGTATCAGCATCGGGCGCCGCAATTCATGGCCGGTCTCGCCAGCCATGTCGACCAGCCGATGGTCTCGTCGGACAGCGCGCTAACGTTAAAACGAGCTGCGCTGTCGCAGGCGCACACGCTGTTTCAATGGGGCCGTCACGTTGCCCATATCCAGACCATCGCCACCCGCGAACATCGTGAGCAGGTGATCCTGCGGCTGGGTCAGGTACTGGGGCAAATCGAGGCCAGTGACGTCAAACTGGTGCCGCAGGATCTGTTGCTCCAGGGGCCAGGGGATCCCGGTGGCCGTTGTTACCCGCTGGCGCTGATCATGAGCGCTGCTCTGGAGCACGGCGTGGCGGCGTCGCGACGCTTGCGCGAGCGATTCTTCCTGGCCACCGTCGAGCCGCAGCAGCGCGATTCAATTGTATTTCTGGAGGCGCTCGAGGAGTTGCGCGGCGTGCAGTTGCACGATATCGGCAAGCCGCTGGGGCGGGTCGATCTGCAGCAGCTCGGCACCACGCTAGAGGCGTTCGCCAGCTCGCGCACGCTGATGCTCAACTCGGATAACCACGCCATGCTGGTGGCGAAAACCTTCAATGGTGGGCGCGCCACCTATCACTTTTATGATCCCAATTTCGGCGTGTTCGAGTTCGGCCAGCCAGACCAGCTCCAACTGGCACTGACCGACCTTTTCCAGAAACAGGGCATGGCGAAATACTATGCGGCCTATGGCGACGACGCGCGCCCGACCTTTGATCTGATCGAGCTGCAGGGGCAAAAGATAGCGGCGCTGGATCTGTCCGGCGGTTTGCGCGTCGGGCAATTGCTGGAATCCGACAATGTGCTGCCGGAGCATACACAGCGACCGATCCGTCGGCGCCTGAACAGTGCTCGCGGCCATTCGCTGGTCAGTAATCCGCACCTGGGGCGCAGCCTGCGCGATCTGGACAGTCATTGGTGGGGACAGCAGATTGCCCAGGCGACTGACGCTCTACAGCACTTGCATGCTGCGGCAAAACCGCTGGTGCCGTTGTTCGAAACCCTGGAGATGACGCCTGCCGGCGAGTACCGGATCAACCTGATCGATCCCTCGCAGGCCGAGCATGTGGTGCAGGTGGTGAGCTCCGATCACCGTCTGCTGCGCATCAGAAATTATCTGTCGGAGCAGTTTTCGGCACTGGGCACCCGAGCCTCGCCACAGATGGCAGAGGCGGGTGCCGTACACACGCTCAATACCGGCTTCACCATCCAGGCACTGATGAACGTCCTGCGTGGACGAGAGGGGGATGACCGCACCCTGACCACCGCCGTGCGTTTGCACGCTTACGTCAATTACGCGCAGCTGGTGCATGGCAATGTCACGGATGTCGCTGGCCTGATCAGTCTGGTAAAAACCGCGCTCAATGAAGAGAAGATCATCGCCCGCACCTGTGCGCCGGTGGTGGGCGAGGCGCTGGGACATGTCGCCAACGAAGGCGTGGGCGCGGTGCTGGGGCTGGCCAATGTCGGTTTCGACATCTATCAATTGGCGACGGCAGACAACGAGATCGAGCGCGCGCAATTCGGCACCCAACTGGCCTTCGACTCCGCCAGTCTGGCGTTGACCGCCGGTGGTCTGGGGGCTGCCACGGCGGGCGCGGCAACAGCGGCCGCCGTGCTCGGTGGAGCCGGGGTGATCCTGGGCGGACTGGCCGTGGGTGTGGCGGCCCTGGCCCAGGGGTTTGCCAGGATCGCTGAGCAGGCGCAGGAGGTCGGGCTGTTCTTCGATGATCTGGAGCGGGCCTGTCGGGGTGTCGGTTATCGGTATGACGACGGACTCGGGGCGTGGGTCGCTCACCCTTCGCTGGTCGTCCAGAGCCTGGACTTCAATCGCACGATGCTGGTGCTCGACAGTCCGAAGGTGTATCGGCTGCGCGACCATTTCGGGGTGCCGGATTTCAATCCGGATGATCAACAAGCGCTCGATCTGCGGCGTGAACTGGGTCTTCCCGGCTACATCCACTTCGATCCGCCGAGCACGCAACTGGTCGTCCTGCCGTGCACGCCGACCACGTACTACGGTTACGAATACAAGGCGCTGCCTTTCTCGACGCTGCGTCACGACACCGGCTTCGATACCGCCCGCAAGCTGGAGAAGAAGGATGCGGCTGGCCAGCGGCGGTTTCTGTTTTCGTTCTACTCCTTTCCCGTGCACTACATCATCAACCGTCTCGCACCGTCGTATCGGCCAACCGTGATCGAGGTGCGGCTGGATGCCCACGAGCGTGCGCTGGCGGTGCCAATGATGCCGCAGGTCTGGCACGACAAGGTGTCGTACCGCATCGAAGGTGCGGGCGGCGCCTGCTCACTGATCCTCAATCGCGGGGTCAATCTCCAGTTGCAGTCCCCCAGCCTGCAGCAGTGCCGCTGGAATCTGGTAGCCGCCTGGGCCACCGAGAGGGATGTGCGGATCGACGTCGGCGGGGTTCTTTCGGTGGGTGGGGTGAAGGTGACGTTCGGCGGCAGAGGTCGGCATGAGGTCATGCTTCAGCTGACCGGGCGGCAATCGTTCAAGGTCAACCGCAGTGACGGACGACTGGACATTATCGAGCAGAGCGCGCCAGCCGGGGAGAATGAGCAGTCGCTGCTCACGCATTACCAGACACTGGCCCGGGAGCATCGGCTGGTGCTGCCTTACACGCCAGTTCATCACTTTCCGATTCCTTTCGAGCCCGAAAGCCAGCCGCGTCACACCACGGCCTGGTACGACGCTGCCGAGGATCGTTTTCTGTACATCCGCAGTGAAGAGGTACTGGCGGCCGATGAAATGCTGCTGGCGGCGGTGGTCGACGATTCTGCGTTTTTCTATGAGGTGCGCAACTACGACATCTGGCAGGTCGATGCCGTCAGCGGTTTGCTCAAGTGCCGCTACCGTCTGCTTGTCATGGAGGGGCAGTGCAGCATTCGGCGTATTGAAGTCGATGCGCAGGGCGTGATTCATATCGAACAGCAATGGCTGGGTGCCGATCGGCAAGTCACGCAATTCAACTACCTGATCCATGAAGGCCAACTGCAACTGGTGGCAGTTACCCGAGAGATTGACCGTGAGCTGGGCCAGCGAGTGTTCGCCAACCCGACCTTGACGGATTGGTCGGCGGTGCTTGGTCACTATTTCACGTTATCGCCGGTACCCGAACGCGCAGGCGTCAGTACCGTCGACTGGCAACCGGCCGCTTACGTGTCGGTCTGCTGGGCGTTCGATCCGGGCAAACGTGACCTGGTCTGGATTCGCAGCCGTGACCTGTTGTGCATTCATCCGTTTGCCTTCGGGCATGACCGCGGCTGGGTCGATTCGATCAAACAGCTTGGTGATCTGCTGCTTCTGCCGGTCAAAGATGAGCACGAGCTGTTTTTCATCTACGACCGGCTGGCGCAAAAGCTGTGCAAGGTGCAACGCAGCGCGTCCGCTGGCAGCGAGCGCTGGCCGGCGCAATGGACACATCAATGGCTGCAGCCCGACGGGTTGAATGACGTGGTGCCGGTACAGGACGGGTATCTGGCCCTGACCGACGACGGTCTGTTCTTCAATCTGACCGCAGAGGGTGAAGTGCATCTGGGTGGCTTGAGTGAGCGCTGGCTCAGGGCGCGCGCACAGTGGTGGCAGGCACTCGAAACGCTGGCGGTGAAGTACCCGGTCAACAGTTTCGCCATTCTGGGTCTGCGCAACGCCGCCGGTGATCGCAGCCTGTGTGCCTGGTATGTGGATAACCGCTTGCTGCTGTGCGATCCGGGGCACGAACGGGAAATGCGCCTGCTCGGGGTCACACCGGACAACCAGGCGGTCTGGCTGTTCGATGTCGCCAGCGGTGAAATCTGCAGTCAGCGGTTCTTCGACAGCCGGCAACTCGAGCCAGCATTCGGCAGCGGCGCCCAGTTACTGGCGAGCGACATGCTGCCGGCACCGCAGGCCGAGTGGGACGACTGGCGGTTCAGCGCCGTGCGCAATGACGGCTCCGGTCTGTACGGGACATCGGTCAACGGCGTGTCACTCAAGCTGCGATATCAGGAAGCTGAAAGGATCATCGGCGTCGATCATCACTGGGCCAGCGAGCACGCGGAACATTTGCCGGAGTCTCTGCAGGCATTGCTGGAGACCGCCGAGCATGGGCCCTACATCGCCGTGGAGTCTGGCGCGGGCAACCTGCAATGGTACGACGTGGCGAATGCACAACTGATTCGTGTAGCAGGCCAGGATCTGCCACACGATTGCGAATTGCTCGGCACCCGCCATCGGCATGTGCTGCTGCACGAACTTCAGGCACACCGCGTACACGTCTACCCCGGTCAGCAGAGCATCGGCCCGTTCGAATACATGCGGCGCGAGGCCGAGGTGTTGGTGGTCGAGGGCCAGAACAAGGTTGAAGACCTGTTGCCACTGATCGCTGATGACGTGAGCTGTCTGGTGTTGCGCCTGGGGCAGGGCGGCGTCACGTATCACCTGTCGAGGGCCTGCTGGTTGCGGCTGGACTCGGTGATTGTCGATTGCCGTCACCCGCTGGGCGAGGTTCCGGCGATTCCCGGCAAGCTGGTCTGGGCGCTGGACGCACCGCAAACACTGCAACTGTCGTTTGTCGACGAGCACTTGCTGATTGTCGACCCGGATCGCCAGCACAGCCTGATCCTGCGGGATGTGTGCTCGGTGGATCCGGCGATGCGTGGCGACGTCTTCCTCGGGTTCGAGGGCGGGCGTTCCTATCCGGTATCGAGCCTGGTGCAGAGGCTGCGGGAAATCGTCGAAGTCGATGATGCCGACGGCAGTGCAACGCTGGCGCAGTTGCTGGGAGCGGTGCCGGCCTGACGAAAGTCTTCGTTGGGTTTTTTGAAGTTTGTTTTCTCTCTGTGTCGCGACGGTTCATGTCGTCGCGATGGGTTCGTTTGGCCAAAAAAAAGGAAATTGCATTGAGCACTATGGATGAAGTCACGATGGGCAGAGTGTTCGCCGATCTTATTGCGCGCACAGAACTTGAGTCCGTCAGCGGTAGCCTGGGGGAGGCTCCTTTGCGCTACTACGACGGAGCTACGGCGGCTACCAGTCTTGCAGAACAATTGATAGCGATCAGATTGCTCAAGGACGCGATTGAATCACCACAGCTGGACGCCGCGGATGCTCAGGTCAATAAACTGCGCCTGAAACTGGGCGACTACGACCGCCGCTTGAGTGCGACTGTGAAGATGCTCTCCGCTGGCAAACCGATACCGCGCATCATGCATTTTGTCTGGGTCGGTGGCAGTGAGGTCGGGCCGAATCAGCGCGATTACATGAACATCTGGCGCAAGGTACTGGCGTCGCAGGGATATGCATTCAACCTCTGGTATGACAGTGACGCGCTGCTGGCCTTTGAAATGAACCGGGTGATTCTCGATAGTGCCCGTGCGCACACGATGGGGTTAGAAGAGGCCCAAAAGGCAAAACCAACGGTGCTGTCGAGAATGATCGAAGACCGCGCACGGGTACTCAAACAGCAGATGTTCGACTACCTGAATCAGCCACGCTGGGCCGGACGCGCAGACGAGGCGCGGATCGACCTGATGGTGCGGGGTTATGGCAAGGAACGTGCGACGCTCGAAGCCTTCCGCCAGAAATGTCTGGATTCGCATCAGGCCATGGTGGGTGAGGACTTGCGCCTGCGCGATGTTCGCCAGGAGTTTGCCAGTCATTTTCTGGCTGACGTCTTCCAGCGCGAAGTCGCCATGCGCGGCAACTTTGCTGCTGCCAGTGACGTGGTGCGACTGCAGGCCGAGTTTCTCGAGGGCGGGCGTTACAGCGACATGGATTATTTGCCGCCGCTGATCGAGAGACCGGGCGGCGTGGACATCAGTGGTTTCAGCACAGACGCGAAGATCGGTGTCCTGCAGTTATTGCTCAACCATGACGATACCTTGATGCCGGGGCGCGATCGGCAACGTTATGTCGACAGAACCGGGCATATTCCCGCCGAGCATCTCGAGGCACTGAGCGCATTTGCCCGGAGCAGGCCGGGTGTGGAGCAGATTTTCGCTTCGCCGCAGCCGACGTCTTTATCCCAGGATGCCATCGGGCGCGGCGCGGCCTGGGGCAATCCGTCGTCGAAGGAAATGAATGCCTATGTTCTGGCTCATCCTGGCAGCAAGATGGTCAATGCGAGCATGCACTTCATCCGGGTGGCTTATGACTGCCTGTATGAGGTTGAGCGCCGCATGATACTCGCAGGCGTGACGCCAGCAGATGTGTCGTCAGTCGATGATATTGCAATCAAGGTCGTCTCTGAAGCACAGGCTGATGGGCGCTTGCCCAATACATCGCGTGAATATTCATCAGAGAAGCTCATACGCGCCATAGCTCAGTATTATCAGGACGGGATTCGTTTCGACGCCTTGGGCACCATCTACATGACCGGTCCGGGCGCACTTGAAGGCGGTGTAATCGGCTATGTCGAAAGAGAACTGCAGAGTGAACAGCTGAACAACATTCGCCATCATATGAAGCAGGTCGACGGCTTCAACGTCTTTACCGAAGAAGAAATGATCTCCGGCTGGGCAGTCAAGGATACCCCCGAAGACTGGCTGGCAAAAGAACATGAGAAGTGGAATTCGGGCAAGGTCAAGTCGCGCTATGCCGGCAATCTGTCTGATTTGCTCAAAGAGCGGACCCTCACGTTCAAACTGGGCTGGCCGGTCATAGAAGGAAAATCAGTGATGCTGACTTCGGTCCTGCAGCAACTGCTTGATGATCTGGGTGAGCCGTTTGTACGGGCCATGAATGACCGCTTGACCGGTGATGTGACGTTCAACGTTCCCATCCACCTCGACTTTGATACTCGACAGCAGGTGCTGAACCAGACAGTCGACAAAGCTCCAACGTCCATGGGGGCCGAGTCACTGGGTAACCTCAACGAGGCCTTGGCGCGCATCGCGGCGGGCAAGTTGCCGCTGGATCAGTTGAGCCCGTTGCATCGGGTGATGTTCGGCGGCCTGTTCGGTGCCGCAACACTGGATCAGGTCGGGTTCGCAGACGCCTGGGCAACCACCGTCGCCTTTGCCGAAGATACGCGCGACCGTGGCCTGGTCGCACGCTACGAAGTGATCGAACAGACACTGCTCAGTCGCGATCCTGCACCGGTCGAGGCACGAGTCAATGCATCGGAGCGCGAATCGCTCGGGCAGAACTCCAGGGTGCTGAAGGCGCAGGCATTTGCCGAACCGATCAGCGTGCGGCAATGGCGCGAGTACGTGAGTCGGGTCGAGGTCGCCGCCGTGAATGAGCGCCGGGCGTCGATCCTTGCGCGGGGTGCGGCAGTGCGCGAGACGTTCTTCGAGGCGGGTGCGCATACGGCCAGACAATTGCCGCAGGATTTGTTGTTGCGCGGTGCGGGGGATCCGGGCCGACGCTGCTATCCACTGGCGCTGGTGATGGCCGCCGCGCTGGAGAAAGGCGCCTCGGCCGAGCGCGCGTTGATCGGCAAACTGGCGATTGCCAATCTCACTCCCGACGCACCGCAAGCCCATGCCCTGCTCAAGGTGCTGGACGAATTGCGTGGCGTACCCATGGCGCGATTCGGCGAGAAGAGACCGGCGGCGAACCTGGCCACTGTGATGCAGACGCTGGAAGCGAAAACCGCTGCCGGCAGCCTGCTGCTCAACACAGACAATCATTCGATGCTGGTGAGCAAGGTTGTGGTGCAAGGCGAGACATCCTATCGCTTCTACGATCCCAACTTCGGGCTGTATGCGTTCGCCCGGATCGAGGATCTGCATCAAGGCGTCCAGCGCTTCATGCAGGAGGAAGTGATTGCCAGGCTTTATGGTCTGGAACGGGGGGCTGCCAGCGTTTTCGAGGTCATCGAACTCGACGGCGCAAGCATTGCGGGTAAATCGTTGCCTTCGGAAATTAGCGTTGAGCATTTGCTCAGCAGTGATCCGCTGGGTGGCGGGCGTGCCGTCGAACCCTGGAGTCAGCATGCCGCCTTGCGCGCGCGTTCCTTGTCAGAGAACGCGCGTCTGGGACAGGCGCTGAGCAGTGTGGACAGCCACAAGTGGGCGCGGACGATCGAAAGCGCGACCCTGCGGTTACAGGACCAGCATCAACTGTCTCGTGACTTCGTTCCGGTGTTCGACTCCCTGAAGAGCACTGCGCAAGGGCGCAGCGAAATCACCATGGTCAGTGCCAGTGATCCGCAGCGCACACGCACAGTGCAGACTGATGACACGCGCCTGCAAGGGATCAAGTCTTACCTGAGCGATACGTTTGAAGCGTTGTCCGGCAGACGCGCGGGGGCGCCAGTGATCGATCCGACGGATGTCGGTGCGGTGCACACGCTCAATGCCGGATTTGCCATTCAAGCCCTGCTGCTCGGGTTGCAGAACGCGGAGTCCGGGATGGGGTCGACCGCGTTGACGTCGGCAGTGCGCATCCACGGTTACCTGGCCTACGCGCAGATGGCTCACGGGCTGGTGGTCGACGCAGTACAACTGCTGAATCTGGTGCGTCATGCCTTTACCGACGGTTTGCGGGTGGCCAAAACCACCTCGTCGATTGTCAGTAATGCGCTGGGCAGCGTCTTGAACGAAGGTGTCGGCACCGTTTTGCAGCTGGCCAGCATCGGCTTCGACATTTATCTGTTGGTCAATGCCCAAAACGATATCCAGCGTGCGGTCTATGCCACGCAGCTGGCCTTCGATTCAGCTGGGCTGGCGCTGGGTGTTGGCGCTTTGGGCGCCGGTGTTGCCGGTGCGGGCACGGCGGCGGCCTTCCTCGGCGGCGCCGGGGTGATTCTGGGCGGGCTGGCGGTGGGCATCGGCGCCCTGGTCGAGGGGTTCAGCGCCAGGGCAGAACGTGGAAGACGGATCGGCCGGTATCTGAATGATGTGCATTCGGCCTATCGACCGCAAAGCCATTCGGTGCAAGGCGATACCTACATTGCCAATCCTTGTGCGGTCTATACCGGGCTTGATTTGCGCAAAGGGCTCATTACCTTCGGCGGCCACAAAATTTTCGCCGCGGAAGATTACTCCTTTCTGCATAAGCCGAGGATCGTCGGGGATCGCAGCAAGGCATTCAGCATTCGAGAGGCCCTCGACCTTCGCGACTCGATTTCCTTCGATATGGCGCCGGGTATTGAAAGCGTCGTGCTGCCGAGTGTGCCGGAGTGCTTTCTGGGCTTCGTCCATGAAGGTCTGCCATTTGCGACAACGCTCACAGAAAACATGGAAACGGCTTTGGCACTGGAAAAATACAAGCTGGCAGGCAAGCGGCAATTCTGGTTCAGCTTTTACCAGGCACCGACCGAGTACATCATGGAAAAAATGGTGCCCAACTACGAGGAAACCCGCGTCAGTGTTGCGATTGGCCCTGATCAGCGTTTTCTGCACGTCCCCCCATTGCCGCAGGAGGTGCACGGTTACCTTTGCTATGACATCGATGCCACTGGCGGGCACTGCTCGATCACCCTGACCGAGGGCGTCAAGTCGTTGCGGCTGCAGGTTTCCTCCGATGATCCAATGACGTGGTCATTGCGTGCCCCATGGGTGAGTGCGGCGGCGGTGAAGCTGGAACAGGATACTTTTCAGTTGGGCTCGATGCGGGTGCAGGTGCCCGCCAGGAGTGTCGTGTACCTGCAACTTGCGGAGGGCTTCTATCAGGTTGGCTGGGCAACGGGAGCGCTGCTCTTTGCTGAACTCGACGCGCTCAACGATGCCGACGGCCCGGCCACGCGCAAGCATTTGCGCGAACTCGCCCGCGCTCATCGTCTGGCCGATGGCCCGACGGTCATCCGCAACTATCACGATGCCCTGACTGGTGTTCGTACCACGGCCTGGTACGACCACACCGAAGATGCCATGCACTTGGTGCGCGGACTGGACCCACAGTATGCGGCGCAGATCTGCATCGGCCCGAAGATCGGCGAGGAGATGTTTTATTACTGCCCGGCGCAGGGAATCATCTGGCGTACGGATCTGGTCACCGGGCAGATCAAACGCACTTACCGGGTGATGAAAATACATTCATCAAAAAACCCCTGCATTGTTTCGATTCAGGCGACGCCAGAGGGTTTGCTGCAGGTGGTCCAGCGCTTTGAAGACATGTGGAAAAGCTTCTACAAGCTGACTTACCTGCTCGGCGAAGACTACCTCGCCCTTACTGCGATCTCCGATATGAATTCAGACCATCCGTGGATCATTCGCGAAGGACGCGACAATGTTTCGGATTTCCTCCGACGGCACGACTACCCATACCATGAGGTACTTGATGACCAGAGAGTGGAATTCACACTGGGCGCAATGATTACGATCGACACCTTCGACGAGAATTTGCGCAAAGCCACCCGAGCCTGGGTGCGCAGTGAAGATGAGCGCGTCATTCGGCCTGTGCTGCGCAATACGGAAGGTACACCTGACTTTCTCGATTGGGTGCTGCTTGATCCGCTTCAATCAAGCGGCGATACAGTGTTGTTTCATCATCTTGGCCATCGCCTTGTTTATCGACAGCACATCGGCGCAGCGGATCAGATGCCCGAGATGTTTGCACAAAGTGTCTTGCACCTTGAGGTGCAGCATGTGCACCGCCAGGGCGGACAATACGTCATCCTCACTGACGAAGGCATGCTGTTCCAGATGAATGACGACGGCCAGACGCGGCTGGTGGGACTCAATCACGCATGGCTGTCGGCCCGCCAGCAGCGCACTGTGCAAGGGTTCAAGTGGTGGGAAACGGTCGGGACCAGCATTCAGAACGAGTCCGCCGATGGCGTGGAAGTCGGAGGTATCAGCGATGCAACGGGCAAGACATCGCTGTATGTCATCTATCTGGATCAGCAATTTCTGATTGCCGACACAGCGGGCAAAGCCATGCGCGTGTTGAGGCTGACGCCAGATAAAAAAGCGGCGTGGATGATGGACTGGGCATCCGGACGAATCTATCGTCAGCCCTTCATGGCGCCTGAAAGCCTGGCGGCGGCATTCGGTTCGGGGACACGTCTGCTGCAGGCGCACTTGCTGGCCCCGATGCAGCGAGTCATGCCGCGGGACACTTTTGCCTGGGCCGTGCCCCATGGAGCCGGCCTGCACGTCCGCCGGCATGACCACGTGCTGTTCAACCTGGTCGATGGCGAGCCACCGCGTATCGTCGGTGTAGAAGTCGAATTCTTCAATGGCCTGGCGTCTCGTCAGGCGCGGGAGCAAAAGCTGGCGCGACTGCTTGCCGGTCAGCGTAGCGGTCCTTACCTCTTTGCGGGCAGGAGCGATAATCTTTGCAGCTGGTATGACGTCGCAGCCGGCCGTCTGCTCAGTGTCTCGGTGTCAGGACGTGAATGGCCACAATATCTTGGCGTGGCGAACGATCAGACCCTGGTGCTGCATGACCCTGTAACGGGCCGACTGTTCAGCAATGCCGGTGAAGACATTGAACCCATCGATATATGGATGACTGTGGAAGCGGTCAGCCGGATTGCAGATACGCTGGTTATCGACGGTATTGGTTCATCGGGCAGGATTGTAGCGATTCCGGATGGCGTCGATACACTGGTACTCAAGTTTGCGAAATCTGCAGATTACCTTTCACTGGCCCGACAGACTTGGGATCGGCTTGATTGCCTGATTGTCGACGCCGAGGAAGCAGGCATTCATCTGGCGTTGACACTAGAGCCGATGCAGCGATGGCTGGTCTCGAGGTCCGACGGCCATTTGCTGCTGACGGATCCCGATTCGGGAAGCAGCATCATCTTGCGCAATGCCACGAGCCTTGATGCGGCACGGCAACAGCAGGTGACATTCGGGATTGCGTTACCTGACGAAATCTCGGTGACCGTTAGCCTGGAGGAGCTGATGAGTGCGATGGCCACGGAAACCCTGCTGGAACTCGGCGCGCTGATCGGGCTGTCCATCGACCAGTAAGCCATTGCGAGCTGGCAGATCAGACCGGGCTGCGGAGATTGTCCTCCGCAGCCCTTTTTCGTTCAGGACACCAGATAGCCCTTGATCCCGGTAAAGATGATCTGCGCCGCCAGTGCGCAGACGAAAAGGCCCATCAGCCGGCTGACGATCTGCAGGCCCTGATCACCGAGCACCCGTTCGATGTGATTGGACAGATACAGCACCACCCCTACGGTGAAACTGGCCAGGGTGATGCTCATGATCGCGGTCAGTTTGTCGTCCCAGTGCGGCTGACTGACGCCCATCACCAGCAGGGCGCCAATGGTGCCCGGGCCGACGGTCAGCGGGATGGTCAGCGGGACGATCGTCACGTCCTGTTGCACGTTGTCACTCTGCACCACAGGCTTGCCCTGCGCCATGCCCAATGCCGAGATGAACAGCACGCTGCCGGCACCGATGCGGAATGCGTCCGCAGTGATCCCGAATACATCGAAAATCACCCGCCCGAACAGATAAAGCAAGACGCTGGAGATCAGAGTGGCGATCGCCACTTTCCAGGCTAGGCGCCGCTGTTCCTTGCGCGAGTAGCCACGAGTCAGGCTGATGAAGCAGGACAACACGAAGAACGGGCTGTAGAGCACCAGCATCTTCAGGTAAACGCTGAATAACACGTGGAGCATGAGGGCGACTCGCATCCGGAGAGTGATGACGGCGAGTCTATCAGTCGGTTAGTTGCTTGTGTGTGCAGAAGATTCTGCGCGAGGCAGTCGGTTTTTCGTTTTTTGTTTGATAGTTGTTTTGTGTGATGTTGTTAGTTGCATCTTGTTTGCTGGATAAGATGTTACAGATTTGAGTTTGTAGTGCTGGGCTTGTTTGTTTATTGTTTTCTTGCAAGTTCAAGAGGGGCTTGCCTACTAATTAATAAGGACTTTTATTGTGCATGGTCAAATCGTTAATGAGCTTTATATCTCTTCCTGTATTAACGCGATTGAAGCCTGTGATGTGGGTGCGCCAGTTATTCGCTCTCGTGGCCTGTTGGCTGTAGGGGACGAAATCGAGGCACCGTCGAAAGGCTCTGTTGTCGGCGAAGTCACAATGGGTTTTTCTGGCAAACTTTCGGATCAGAACAAGTCGGATGCCCAGAACGCTCTTCTGTTCGCCACACGTGCAGCGAACAAGCTATACCCCGAAGAGCATCAGGGCCGAGAGTGGTATAAGCGGTTCCGTGAGGTGATGACCCTCGCTGGCTGGACGCCTGTCGATCAGTACTACAATGACCTCAGTATCGAAGGCACGAGTGTGCGGATGGACAAGCTGGTACTGGAGATTCTGGGTTCCGTGCTGGCTAATGTTGCACTGCCAGGGCCAACCAGCGTTCTGATGCTGAAGGTCGCGGGTGATGCAATCTCGGCCCTGCAAAAACGGGACACTGCTGCGTTGACCGCTTATGAGCGAAATTTGCTGGACCACGGCGTGGGCGGCATCTCGACCGGAGCGTGTGTCGAACTCGACGGTGAGGCAATCATGGCGCTGGGAACGGTGCGTTTTCTGCGCAAGAACACCTCTACCAAAGTGATGTTCGTGGATGTCGATGTTCGTAATGTAAGTTTGTATCGAGCTCAAACTTTCTTTGCCAAAAATACCGACGTCGCCAACGCAGTGCGTGAGACGATCAAGAAAAAGCTGGTGGGTATCGATCAGATTGAAGATATTGATATCTGATAAATCGAAAAAAGCAGTCGAAGGTCGACTGCTTTTTTTGGGGGGCGATTATATGAATTGCAAATATTCCGTTTTGATCGTTGCGGGTGCCGTTGTAATGATTCCGCCGGCAGACAAACCGGAGCGCTATCAGGATTTAATAAACTCTCTGTTGTTGGCGCAACTGGCGGCTAACAAGAAACTTGAGAAAGATCCGGGTATTGGCTGGTATGACGTCTACATGGAATTTCTGGACAAATATTGGCTGCGACATTTCAGAGCACGGTTGGATCTGTCCGTCGCACAGGGTAACAGCGTGTCTGTCGTTGACTGGGTGGTCGCTCCTGAGTTCGGGGGGGCTGTGGAGCAATGTGGCGTTGCGAACGCAGTCATGCGTCGACTGGCAGCACTTTCCGCAAGCGAGCCGGCACTAGAGCTGCTGCGTGGTTACATGCAGAAAAGCGCCAGCGATGCATCGACGGATCAGTCAGATGTTTCCAGAATCATACGGCTGTTGGTGGTCGTGGCGCACTCGCCGATGTCGATGAGCAGCGTCTACATCGAATTTGCGACTGCACGGATTCTCGCTGACAACCCTTTGGCCGAGCTATTCCAGGCTGAGGATATTCGCGGCAGTGTTTGCAGACGCTCTGCCAGTGCCAATTTGTCCGAAACGCTCTATGGGCCGGTTCGCGCAGCCATCGCCCTGAAAGTCCAGGACAGGCTTGAAGCTAACGTGGCGCTGTTGAGGCTGAATGAAGACGTTCCAGCCGAAGAGAACGGCGCAGCCGATTGATTCACGCTCGAACTGGCGTGGTACCCCTGCTTAAAAGGTCGACGCCGTACGGTTCTGCTGATCGCGCTGGGCTACCCAGTGTTCGATCAGCTCGCGCAGTTGCGACAGTTCCACCGGTTTGGCCATGTGGCCATCCATCCCGGCCTGACGCGCGCGTTCCTTGTGTTCGGCGAGGATGTGCGCGGTCAGCGCGACGATCGGCGTGCGTATACGCTGATTGCTGACCTCCCACGCCCGTAGCTGCTGGGTCGCCGAGAAGCCATCGAGGATCGGCATTTCGCAGTCCATCAGCACCAGATCATAACGCTGGGCCTTCATCGCCTGCAGGGCCTCTTCGCCGTTGCTGGCGGTGTCCGGTTGCAGGTTGAGTTTGCCGAGCATGCCGCGAATCACTTTGGTCGAAATCGTGTTGTCTTCGGCGACCAGAATGCGGAAATCGCTCGGCACCTTGGCCGCCGTCGCGGGAGTGACCACTTGCGGCTGGAACACTACCTGACCTTTATTGCGCTGGTTCAACTCGTCGGCCAGCGTGGTCTTGAGCGTATAGCCGGCCACCGGTTTGGCGAGGATGCGTTTGATCCCGGAGTTGCGCGCGATGATCTTGCTCGGCGCGTTACTGATGCCGGTGAGCATGATCAACAGGATGTCGTGATTGAGGCTCGGGTCTTCCTTGATCTTGGCCGCCAGTTGCATGCCGGTCATGCCGGGCATGTTCTGGTCCAGCAGCACCACATCGAAGTAGTCGCGCAGGTGCGCCTTGGTGCGCAGCAGCGCCAGCGCTTCCTTGCCCGATGGCACGGCGCTGACGTTCAGACCCCAGGCGCTGCATTGCTGCACCAGCACTTTGCGGCAGGTATCGTTGTCGTCCACCACCAGCACGCGCGCACCTTGCAACGGGCCGTCGAGGTCGGAGGTCGGGTGTTCCAGACGATCCGGGTCCAGTGGCAGGGTCAGCCACAAGGTGCTGCCCTGATTGGCGCCGCTCTTGATCCCGAACTCGCCGTGCATCAGGCGGATCAGTTGCCGCGCAATCACCAGCCCGAGGTTGCCACCCAGACGGTTGGCCGAGAGGAAGTGTTTGCTGTGCAGTTCGGCGTGCAGCAACGCATCGCGCTCTTCCGCCTCCATCGGCTGACCACTGTCCTGCACGGCGATGCGCAGGCGCGGTTTGACGCTGCGCTCGTCGAGGGCGACGACGATCAGCACTTCGCCTTCGTCGGTTTTCTTCAGGGCGTTTTCCAGCAGGCTCAGCAGGGTCTGGCGCAAGCGGGTCGGGTCGCCGCTGATCACGCGCGGCACTTGCGGCTGGATGAAGCTGATCAGCTCGACGTTCTGCTGTTCGGCCTTGGCCCGGTAGATGCTCAGGCAGTCGTCGATCAGCGCGTTGAGGTCGAACTGCACATCGTCCAGTTCGATCTGTCCGGATTCGAGCTTGGAAATGTCGAGAATCTCGTTGATCAACGTCAGCAGTTCGTTGCCGGCACTGTGGATGGTTTGCACGTAATCGCGTTGCTTGACCGACAGTGGCGTGCCCAGCAGCAGCTCGGTCATGCCCAGCACGCCGTTCATCGGGGTGCGGATTTCGTGGCTGATCTTGGCGAGGAATTCGGCTTTGGCGTTGATCTCGGCATTGCTCGCGGCAAGATCGCGGCTGATGCTGAACCGGCTTTCGGTGATGCTGCGCTGGCGTTCACCCAAGGCAATGCTCATCAGCAGGCCACTGATGCAGATGAAACCCATCAGGGTCATGATCAGGCCTTGCGGCGCCACCAGGGTCAGCCCCAGCAGGGCCGGCAAAATAATCAGCGTACCGATGTTGAACACCACCATCCCGGCAACGAACAGCCGCGCCGGGCGATAACCTTTTTGCCAGTGATAGAAGCCGACCAGCAACATGCTCAGACCGGCCAGCGCCACCAGCGCGTAGGTGATGATGTTCAGCGGCAGGGTGTTGACGAACAACAGCAGCAGGCTGCAGATGACGATGAACAGAATGTCGCCCAGCAACAGTTTGTTCAGCGGGTGCGGGCCGAGCGGGGCGAAGAAGCGCAGGGCGAACATCAGCCCGGCCGGGGCGGTCAGCAGCAACGCCAGATAGGCGCCCGGGGTCTGGATCGCGTGCCAGTTCGGCAACCACGGGCCGGCGAGGTTGAGCAACAGCAACAGACTCAGGCCCAGCAGTCCTTCGCAGACCGCCAGCCACAGGCTGCTGCGCGAGCGAGAGTAGGCGTAGCGCACAAGATTGTGCAGCAGCAACATGCCGAGGCAGCCGAACAGCAGACCGAAGATCAGCGTCTGGTTCTGGTTGGCGGCACTCATCACCGCCGATTGCAGGGTGATGTGCGGGCGCAGCTGATGGTCGGAAACCATCCGCAGATAAACGTCGAGGGACTTGTCGCTTTGCGGCAGTGGCAGCAGGAAGTCGCTGCTCGGCAGTGGCCGCTCGACCTGCGGCTGATGGGTGCCGGAAGTGCGTTGCTCGATCAGTTTGTCGCCGTCCAGCACGTAGAGGCTGAGGTTGGACAGGTCGGGAGCGAAGATCCGCAGCACCTGCTCGTGCTTGCCCGGTGCCAGTTTGAAACGCAGCCAGAGTGCGCCATCGGGCTCGGCCGCCGTGAGGCGATCAAGTTCGATAGGGCTGAATTGATTGGTGTAGCGCGCCGAGCGGATGTCGCTCAGTTGCAGATTACCCTGATCGTCAAGCAATACCGACCAGCCACTGCCTTGCGCGGCCAGAGCCGGAAGCATGCAGAGCAAGGTCAGCAACGTGACGGTGAAGCTTATGGCAATCCTGAGCCAGCGCACGGCGAAATCCCTTCGTAGGTTGATGCCAGAATATAACGATGCACGGCGGCGGAACAGCCCGGCGAGGGACTGCATCCCGCGCCGGACGTGAAGGACAGCTTATTCCTGGGTTTCGCCACGTTCACGGGCAATGGCGCGGTAGCCAATGTCCTTGCGGTAGAAGCAGCCTTCCCAGTCGATGGCGGCGGCCAGCTTGTAGGCTTGCTGCTGCGCTTCGCTCACGCTGGCGCCCATGGCGGTGGCGCAGAGTACGCGACCACCGGCCGTTACCACGTTGCCATCCTTCAGCGCCGTACCGGCGTGGAAGACTTTGCCTTCCAGGACTGCGGCTGCGTCCAGACCGTTGATTGCCGCACCCTTGGCGTAGTCGCCCGGGTAGCCGCCAGCGGCCAGTACGATGCCGACGCTCGGACGCGGATCCCACTGTGCTTCAACCTTGTCCAGCGCTTGCGCCAGAGCGGCTTCGACCAGCAGCACCAGGCTCGACTGCAGACGCAGCATCACCGGTTGGGTTTCCGGGTCGCCGAAGCGGCAGTTGAATTCGATGACTTTCGGGTTGCCGGCCTTGTCGATCATCAGACCGGCGTACAGGAAACCAGTGTAGACGTTGCCTTCTTCGGCCATGCCGCGCACGGTCGGCCAGATCACCTGGTCCATCACACGCTGGTGCACGTCGGCGGTGACCACCGGGGCAGGGGAGTAGGCACCCATGCCGCCGGTGTTCGGGCCGCTGTCGCCGTCGCCAACACGTTTGTGGTCCTGGCTGGTGGCCATCGGCAGCACGTTCTTGCCGTCGACCATGACGATGAACGAGGCTTCTTCGCCGTCGAGGAATTCTTCGATCACCACGCGCGAACCGGCGTCGCCGAAGGCGTTGCCGGCGAGCATGTCGCGCACGGCGTCTTCGGCTTCGGCCAGGGTCATGGCAACGATCACGCCTTTACCGGCGGCCAGGCCATCGGCCTTGATCACGATCGGTGCGCCTTTTTCACGCAGGTAAGCCAGGGCCGGCTCGATCTCGGTGAAGTTCTGGTAGTCGGCGGTCGGAATCTTGTGGCGCGCGAGGAAATCCTTGGTGAAGGCTTTCGAGCCTTCCAGCTGTGCAGCGCCGGCGGTCGGGCCGAAGCAGTCCAGGCCACGGGAGTGGAACAGATCGACCACGCCTGCCACCAGCGGCACTTCCGGGCCGACGATGGTCAGGGAAACGTTTTTCTCGGCGAAGTCGGCCAGTTGCTCAAGGGCCAGCACGTCGATGGCGACGTTTTCGCACTTGGCTTCAATCGCGGTACCGGCGTTGCCCGGCGCGACGAAAACCTTCTGCACGCGCGGATCCTGAGCCACTTTCCAGGCCAGGGCGTGTTCACGGCCACCGCTGCCAATGATCAAAACATTCATTTCAAAAACCTCAAAAATCTGTCAGACGCTGCTGGAGCGCTTTATGTGGGAGCGGGCTTGCTCGCGAAAGCGGTGTGTCAGGCAAAACGGCTGTTGCTGACAGATTGCATTCGCGAGCAAGCCCGCTCCCACATTTGGATCGAGTTGTATCAGTGACGGAAGTGGCGCATGCCGGTGAACACCATGGCGATGCCGGCTTCATCAGCAGCGGCAATCACTTCAGCGTCACGCATCGAGCCGCCCGGCTGGATCACTGCAGTGATGCCAACCTTGGCCGCATTGTCCAGACCGTCGCGGAACGGGAAGAACGCATCCGAGGCCATCACCGAACCCGCCACTTGCAGACCGGCATGTTCAGCCTTGATCGCAGCAATACGCGCGGAGTTTACGCGGCTCATCTGGCCAGCGCCGACACCGATGGTCTGACGGTTCTTGGCGTAGACGATGGCGTTGGACTTGACGTACTTGGCGACTTTCCAGGCGAAGATCAGGTCGTGGATTTCCTGTTCGGTCGGTGCGCGCTGGGTCACCACTTTCAGGTCGTCAGCGCCGATCATGCCGATGTCGCGGCTCTGCACCAGCAGGCCACCGTTGACGCGCTTGTAGTCCCAGGCCGGAGCGCGGTCCGCCGACCACTCGCCACAGGCCAGCAGGCGCACGTTGGCTTTGGCGGCGACGATGGCGCGAGCTTCTGCGCTGACGCTTGGCGCGATGATCACTTCCACGAACTGACGCTCGACGATCGCCTTGGCAGTCTCGGCATCCAGTTCACGGTTGAACGCGATGATGCCGCCGAAGGCCGACTCGGTGTCGGTGGCGTAGGCCAGTTCGTAGGCCTGACGGATACCGCCTTCGGCATCCGGGCTCACCGCCACGCCGCACGGGTTGGCGTGCTTGACGATCACGCAGGCCGGCTTGACGAAGCTCTTCACGCATTCCAGCGCGGCGTCGGTGTCGGCCACGTTGTTGTACGACAGCTCTTTGCCTTGCAGTTGGGTCGCGGTGGCGATACCGACTTCGGCAGGCTTGGCTTCCACGTAGAACGCCGCGCTCTGGTGCGGGTTCTCGCCGTAGCGCATTTCCTGGGCCTTGATGAACTGGCTGTTGAAGGTGCGCGGGAATTCGCTGCGACCTTCGGTGCTCAGTACGTCGGCAGCCTGATTCACGGTGCCCATGTAGTTGGCGATCATGCCGTCGTAGGCGGCGGTGTGTTCGAACGCCTTGAGCATCAGGTCGAAACGCTGAGCGTAGGTCAGGCCGCCGGCCTTGAGGTTTTGCAGAACGTTGGCGTAATCGCTGGCATTCACCACGATCGCCACGTCTTTATGGTTTTTCGCTGCCGAACGAACCATGGTCGGGCCACCGATGTCGATGTTCTCGATCGCAGTCGGCAGGTCGCAGCCGGGCTTGTTGATGGTGGCTTCGAACGGGTACAGGTTGACCGCAACCAGGTCGATCGGCTTGATGCCGTGCTCGTTCATGATTGCATCGTCGATACCGCGACGACCGAGGATCCCGCCGTGGATTTTCGGGTGCAGGGTTTTCACCCGACCGTCCATCATTTCCGCGAAACCGGTGTAATCCGCGACTTCCACTGCGGCAACACCATTGTCGCGCAGCAGCTTGAACGTCCCGCCGGTGGAGAGGATCTCGACGCCGAGGGCTTCAAGCTCCTTGGCGAATTCGAGGATCCCGGTCTTGTCGGAAACGCTGATCAAGGCGCGGCGGATCGGCAGGCGGGTAGTCTGGTCGGTCATCTCAATTTCCATCAAAAGCAAAGGAAGTCAGCAAAAAAGGCGACCGGTTTTACGCGGGCGCCTTTCTGGTTTGATTGAATGCTTACAGCAGATCGTACTGCTTGAGTTTCTTGCGCAGCGTGCCGCGGTTGAGTCCGAGCAGCTCGCTGGCCTTGGTCTGGTTGCCCTTGACGTAGTTCATCACGCTTTCGAGCAGGGGAGCCTCGACTTCGGAGAGCACCAGGTTGTACACATCCGTGACGGACGCGCCCTCAAGGTGGGCGAAATAATTGTGCAGCGCCTTCTCGACACTCCCGCGAAGGGTCTGACCTTCTTCGCTCGGGGTATTGAGGTGCTGTTTCAAATTCACGTTGTCGCTCACGGGTGCTGTTCCACTCACTAAAGTCTCGGTCATCATCGTCATGCGGCCACCCCTTCTTCGTCCCCTGTCAGGCTCTTGTAACGCTCGGCGAAGAACTCCCGAACGTTGGCGCATTGTGTTTCCGTACCATCCAAACGATTGAAGTGGGCGCGAAACTCCCTGGCGCCCGGCAAGGTTGCGAGATACCAGCCCACATGCTTGCGGGCAATACGGACGCCCATCACATCCCCATAGAAGGCGTGAAGTGCGGCCAGATGCTCCAGCAGGATGCGTTCCACTTCGCTCAGCTCCGGCGCCGGCAATTTCTCGCCGGTACGCAGGAAGTGTTCGATCTCGCGAAAAATCCATGGCCGCCCCTGGGCAGCCCGGCCTATCAGCAGGCCATCGGCACCGGTCGCGTCAAGCACGTAACGGGCCTTTTCCGGCGAATTGATATCGCCATTGGCAAACACCGGGATCGACACCGCCTGCTTGATCGCGGCAATCGTGTCGTACTCGGCTTCGCCGGTGTACAGATCGGCGCGCGTGCGGCCATGCACGGCCAGCGCGGTGATCCCGGCCTGCTCGGCGATCTTCGCCACAGTCAGGCCGTTCTTGTTGTCGCGATCCCATCCGGTGCGGATCTTCAGGGTCACCGGCACATCCACTGCAGCGACGACGGCCTGCAGGATCTCGGTCACCAGTGCTTCGTCTTTCAATAACGCGGAACCGGCGGCCTTGTTGCAGACCTTCTTTGCCGGGCAACCCATGTTGATATCAATAATCTGTGCGCCCAGTTCGACGTTGGCCCGTGCCGCGTCCGCCAGCATCTGCGCATCGCCACCGGCAATCTGCACCGAGCGTGGCTCGGGATCGCCTTCGTGGATCATGCGCATGCGCGACTTGCGGGTATTCCACAGGCTCATGTCACTGGTGACCATTTCCGAGACTACAAGCCCTGCGCCCAAACGCTTGCACAGCTGACGAAAGGGCTGGTCGGTGACGCCCGCCATCGGGGCGAGAATCAAACCGTTCTGCAATGTATATGGGCCGATGCGTACCGCCGACATAGGACTTCCCTGAAGTGGGGCCGGATCATGAGAGTTCGAAAAAGGGTTGGCATGATACCCGCTCTCGATGACTGGATAAAGGCTGAATTGAACAAAATCTGAACAGTTATTCTGTTATTACCAGCGGTTTGGTAAGCGCGGGCGAAGTCAGAAAACTGCCGTCAAACCTGAAGCGATGAAGCGATTCACTCGGGCGAGTGGAAACTCAGGCTGTAATTCACCGCTTTGGGGCCTGGATCGAGGATATCCAGAGCGATGTGGATCGGCGTCTGCGGCGGCATTTCCGCCATGCCCTCAAGGTCGCCGTTGAGGTATTCGCCGGGTTTGAAGCGACGACTGGCGATCAGATGACCGTTGAGGTCAGCGAAGCGTAGCTCCAGCAACGGAAATGGCTGGGAGAACGTCGCGCGGTTGTAGATGATCGCATCCACCACCAGCGCCCCGCTGAATTCCGGATGGCTGCGCACCACCAGATTGCTGCTTTTGATTTTGCCGATGTCGACCTTGGACGGCACCGTGCAGCCGATCTGCGGGCAGAACTGCTGAAACCATGGGCGGTACTGATCCTGCCGCGCCAGTTCATCGAAGTGATAGGCAATGTACTGGCCGGCCAGACCGGCGGCAGCTAGCAGCACCAGCAAAGCCCAGAGCAGACGCCGGCCCCAGGGCGAACGGCGTTTCTGCCAGTCCAGTTGCAGCGGGTCGTCGGTCAGGTCCTGCAACACTTCGGCGCGTTGACGTTTTTTGCGCAGCGGTTCGACCGATGGCAAGTCGTCATCGTCCGGCTCGACGTTGGCCGACAGGCGTTCACGACGGGCATTCGGATCGATCGGGTCGTGCAGGCGCAGTTGCGGGATCGGCGGTTCATCGTCCAGATCCACCGGCTCCAGCGACAGGGAAGGCTCGGTGCGCGCGGTGTTTACCGGTTCCGGTTCGACGGCATCTGGCTCGACGTCATCTTCGGGCTCGGGCAGACGTTCATCGTCGCGTGCGCTGAACAGGCTGTCGCGCCACTCCGTTTCATCGGCTTCAGGGCTGTCGCGGCGGGCGCTCAGGGACTCTTCGCGCTGACGACCGAATTCGGTGGTCGGCTGGATTTCCCGTTGTTCGAGGCGGGCGAGTTCTTCGTCCAGATCGAGGCTGTCCAGGTCCAGCTCGCTGGCGCTCCATTGCTTTTGGCTGATGGCGCGCGGCGCGGGCGGTTCGTCATTGACGGGTGCTTCGACCACTGGCGGCGGCTCGCTGACCACTGCCTGAGACGGTGCTGGCTGGACAATGGACGGCGCCACCGGAGTGACCGCTTCCTTGCCGGCGTGTTGTTCCAGCAGCTGTTTGGCGGCGTTGAACACTTGCAGGCAGGAGCCACAGCGAACCACCCCGCGGGCCACGCTCAACTGAGCATGGCTGACGCGGAAGCTGGTTTGGCAATGCGGGCACTGGGTGACGAAGCTGTCGGTCATGCGGCGATCCGGTTTATGCAGGCGGTCATTCTAGCGCCGACGGCCGGTGATACGCACCCAGCCATCGCGATTGGCGATCGGGTCCAGATCAAAGTCCTGCGCATAGGCGGCAGCGACTTCTTCACCTTGTTCGGCGAGGATGCCTGACAGTGCCAGACGACCGCCGGTTTTCACCAGGCCGGACAGCTGCGGCGCCAGGGAAACCAGCGGGCCGGCCAGAATGTTGGCCACCAGCACGTCGGCTTTGACCTGCGGCAAATCTTCCGGCAGGTACAGCGGGAACAGCTCGTCGGCAATATTGTTGCGCCCGGCGTTGTCGCGCGAGGCTTCCAGCGCCTGCACGTCGATGTCGGTGCCGACGGCTTCTTTCGCGCCGAGCAGCAGGGCGGCGATCGCCAGAATTCCCGAGCCGCAGCCGAAGTCCAGGACGTTGCAGTCTTTCAGGTCCTGACCGTCGAGCCATTCCAGGCACAGGGCGGTGGTCGGGTGGGTGCCGGTGCCGAACGCCAGGCCCGGATCCAGCAACAGATTGACCGCGTCAGGCTCGGGCGCGGCGTGCCAGCTCGGCACGATCCACAGGCGCTGACCGAAACGCATTGGCTGGAAGCCGTCCATCCAGCTGCGTTCCCAGTCCTGGTCTTCGATGACTTCGCTGTGATGCTCGGGCAGCGGACTGCCGGTCAGCAGTTCCAGATGCGCGAGCACCGGCGCAGGCTCGGTGCCGCCCTCAAACAGGGCCAGCAGGTGCGTGTGCGCCCACAGTGGGGTGGTGTTGAGTTCCGGCTCGAAGATCGGCTGATCTTCGGCGTCCATGAAGGTCACCGAAACGGCGCCGACTTCAAGGAAAGCGTCTTCGTAGGTTTCGGCTTGTTCCGGGCTGATGGCGAGACGTACTTGCAGCCAAGGCATGGCGGGCACCTTTGAAAAAATATGATTGCAGCCTAGCGGCCAGCGAGAAGCGCGCAAGTTTACGCGAGCGCGCAGGGTTTGTGGGAGCTGCATTGCACCCACAGGGGATTTGAAAACTGTAGAAACAACAAAGCCGCCCGAAGGCGGCCTTGTCTGTGCGGACTTGAAGCTTAGTGCTTCTCGCCTGCCAGCTTGTGCTCGAGGTAGTGAATGTTCACGCCCCCCTTGCAGAAGCCTTCGTCGCGGGTCAGATCACGGTGCAGCGGGATGTTGGTCTTGATCCCGTCAACCACGATCTCGTCCAGGGCATTACGCATGCGCGCCATGGCTTCGTCGCGGGTGGCGCCGTAAGTGATCAGCTTGCCGATCAGCGAGTCGTAGTTCGGCGGAACTGCATAACCGCTGTACAGGTGCGAATCGACGCGAACGCCGTTGCCGCCTGGGGCGTGGAAATGCTTGACCGTGCCCGGGCTCGGCATGAAGGTTTTCGGGTCTTCAGCGTTGATCCGGCACTCCAGCGAGTGACCGCGGATCACCACGTCATCCTGAGTGAACGACAGCTTGTTGCCAGCGGCGATGCTGAGCATCTCCTTGACGATGTCGATACCGGTGACCATTTCCGAAACCGGGTGCTCCACCTGAACACGGGTGTTCATTTCGATGAAGTAGAAACGACCGTTCTCGTACAGGAACTCGAACGTGCCGGCGCCACGGTAGCCGATGTCGATGCACGCCTTGACGCAGCGAGCCAGAACTTCCTGGCGCGCCTGCTCGTCGATGCCCGGTGCCGGCGCTTCTTCGAGAACCTTCTGGTGACGGCGTTGCAGCGAGCAATCGCGGTCGCCCAGATGGATGGCGTGACCCTGGCCGTCGGACAGCACCTGAACTTCGACGTGACGCGGGTTGGTCAGGAATTTTTCCAGATAGACCATCGGGTTGCCGAACGCCGCGCCAGCTTCGGAGCGGGTCAGTTTCGCCGAGGCGATCAGGTCTTCTTCCTTGTGCACCACGCGCATGCCGCGACCACCACCGCCGCCAGCGGCCTTGATGATCACCGGGTAGCCGACTTCACGACCGATGCGCAGCGCCGTTTCTTCGTCTTCCGGCAGCGGGCCGTCGGAACCTGGAACGGTAGGCACGCCTGCTTCGATCATCGCGTGCTTGGCCGATACCTTGTCGCCCATCAGGCGAATGGTTTCGGCTTTCGGGCCGATGAAGGCGAAGCCGGAATTCTCGACCTGCTCGGCAAAATCGGCGTTTTCCGCGAGGAAACCGTAGCCTGGGTGAATGGCGGTGGCGCCAGTCACTTCAGCGGCAGCGATGATGGCCGGGATGTGCAGGTAGGACTGAGCGGCAGAAGCCGGGCCGATGCAGACGGATTCGTCTGCCAGACCCAGGTGCATCAGCTCTTTGTCGGCCTTGGAGTAAACGGCGACGGTCTTGATGCCCATCTCTTTGCAGGCACGCAGAATCCGCAGGGCGATCTCACCGCGGTTAGCGATCAGAACTTTTTCCAACTTCGCAGTCATCAAAGGCTCTCCGCAGTTCAAACGATGGTGAACAGCGGTTGGTCGTACTCAACCGGCTGGCCGTCTTCGACGAGGATGGATTCGATCACACCGCTGGTTTCAGCTTCGATGTGGTTCATCATCTTCATGGCTTCGACGATGCACAGAGTGTCGCCTTTCTTCACGGTCTGGCCGACTTCAACGAAGGCTGGCGAGGTTGGCGAAGATTTACGGTAGAAGGTGCCTACCATTGGCGAGCGGGCCACGGTGCCGTTCAGTGCAGGAGCAGCAGCGGCAGCCGGAGCGGCAGCAGTTACTGGAGCAGCGGCGGCAGGCGCAGCGGCCGGAGCCTGCATCGGCGCCGGAGCGTAGTACTGCTGAGCCGGGGTCTTGCTGTGACGGCTGATGCGTACGGACTCTTCGCCTTCCTTGATCTCGAGCTCGTCGATGCCGGACTCTTCCAGCAATTCGATCAGTTTCTTAACTTTACGGATATCCATGAATCATCAACTCCCAAGGGTCGGTCAGGGGCGTTTAACGCTTGTGGTTCAAGTCGTTGCCTGTGTTTCAAGCTGTTCTAGTGCGGCCTCCAGGGCCAGTCGGTAACCGCTGGCGCCAAGGCCGCAGATCACTCCCACCGCTACATCGGAGAAGTAAGAGTGATGGCGGAAAGGTTCGCGCTTGTGCACGTTGGACAAATGCACTTCGATGAATGGGATGCTCACTCCCAGCAGCGCGTCACGTAATGCGACACTTGTGTGTGTAAATGCTGCTGGATTGATCAGAATGAAATCGACACCCTCACCGCGAGCGGCGTGGATGCGGTCGATCAATTCGTACTCGGCATTGCTTTGCAGGTGCAGCAGATGATGGCCGGCTTCACGGGCGCGGCGCTCCAGATCCTGATTGATCTGCGCCAGGGTCGTTGACCCATAGGTGCCCGGTTCGCGGGTGCCGAGCAGGTTCAGGTTGGGGCCGTGCAGCACCAGTAGCGTCGCCATCTGCGTGTTCCTTGTTATGAATGAGCAGTCGTCAGAACCCGGCGACTATGCCGCAAAGGCTTTGTGACTGTCCAGTTCTCTGCAATAGCCAGCACGATGACCGATGTTTGCGCGAAATTTGTGACTGAGTGATTTGATCCGGTCACTTGTAGTGATTGTGCTGACGCCTTCGCGAGCAGGCTCGCTCCCACAGGGGGTACATATTCCAATGTGGGAGCGAGCCTGCTCGCGAAGGCGGTTCATCAGACGCGAAAGGCCTGTACGGCCGTATGCAATTGCCCACCCAACTCCAGCAGATTCTCACCCTGCTCACGCCCGCGGCCGATACGCAGCAGGTTATCCCCGCCCAATTGATGGATCCGCTCGCTGTGGTCGCGGATCTCGCTGACCGCGCCGCTTTGCTGAGCGGTGATATCGGCGATGCGGATCGCCGTGTCGGAAATGGTCTGGATCGCGCCAACGATCTTGTCCAGCGCGCCGTCCGCCGCTTGTGCCTGACTGGCAGTGGCTTCGGCGTGTTCGACTTGCGCGCGCATGCCTTCGACCGATTGTCGGGCAGCAGTTTGCAGGCCGGCGATCAGTGTCTGGATCTCTGCCGTGGCGCCCGCCGTGCGTTGCGCCAGTGAGCGCACTTCTTCGGCCACCACCGCAAAACCACGGCCCATTTCCCCGGCCCGCGCCGCTTCGATCGCCGCGTTCAGCGCCAGCAGGTTGGTCTGGTCGGCAATCGAACGGATCACCGTCAGCACGCCACCAATGGTCGCCGACTCTTCGGCCAGATGCTCGATCATCTGCGCGTTGCCTTGCACCTCGCCGACCAGCGCGTGCAGCCCGGTGAGGCTCTGGCCGATCACGGTCTGTCCATGTTCGACCGCCAGCCCTGCATGGCGACTGGCGTCCGCGGCCTGGCGCGCATCACCGACCACTTGCTGAATGGTCGCCTCCAGTTCGCCGAGGGAGTCGCGGATCAACGCGGTATCGCCGGCCTGATGTTCGGCGCCGCTGTGCAGCTCGTTGCTCAGTTCGGCGAGGGTACGGCTGCTGCCGGCGACTTGTTCGGCGTTGCCGCGAATCGTCCCGACCAGATCCACCAGATACGCGCGCAAGCGGTTGAGCGAAGCCTCGATGTCATGCAGTTCGCGGTTGGTCTTGCCCAACTGAATGTCGCGACTGAAATCGCCTTCGGCCCAGGTCGACAGCGCCGGCGCGAGGTTGGTCAGAGTGCGGGCGAGGCGCCGCTGCAGGATGTCGATCAGCAGGGCGATCAACAGAATCAGGCCGATCATCACGCCCTGCATCAACCGCACTTCACTCTGAATCTGCCCGTGCTGGGCGCGTACCACCGGCTCAAGCCCGGCGATGGCCTGTTGCACGGCGGCGATCTTCAAATGGGTCGCGGTGCTCAGATCGGTGCGTTTCTGGATCTGCTCGCGGGTACGCGCCAGCTCCGCCGGGTAGCGACCCAGCAGGCTGTTGAGTTCGCGCTTGAGGCCGACCCCGGCGTCTTCGGTGGCGGCTTTTTCGGTGCTTTCGATGCCCATCATTGCGGCGAAATCATCACTGCCGGATTCGTTCCTGGCGACCACGCCGAGCAGGGGCAGGGCGTCGATGGCCTGAGCCTGGATGCGGATATTGTCGACTTCACGCTCGACGTCGGCGGCCAATTCACTGCGGCCGCTGCTGACCAGTTTGTCGCGGGCCAGCGACAGCTTGCCCAGGTGCTGCGAAGCGACCAGCAGCGGCGTCAGGTAAGACGCGTTGCCATTGGCGTAGGTGCTGAGTTGATCGAGGCTGGCGCTCAGTTCGCGTTCGGCTTGCAGCAGCAGTGCTTGCGGATCACCGGCCAGTTTGCCGGCGGCGAGCAGGTCGGTTTTGCTGAACTCTTCGAGGCTCGACAGACTCGGGCGCAGGGTCTCGGCCAGTGCCGGCGGCAGTTCGCCGAGCTCCTTCTGCAGGCCGTCGATGGCCTGGCTGGCACTGCTCAGGCGCAGGGCGTCGCCGCTGGCGAGGTAGTCCTCGACATTGCGTGCCACGTCATTCTGAAATTGCTGCGACAGGCCGAGGTAGCGCTCCATCAACAGATACGGACGCTCCAAGGCTTTTTGCGACCACCACAGCGTCGCGCCGAGCGCCACGCAGACGGCGACCAGCAGCAGAGTGTTGAGATTGGTGAGCAACTTCAGGCGCATGACGGCTACCAACGGCAGAAATGGTAAGCGCCTGAATTTATTGCGGTTCTGTTACAGGGTTATGACCGAATCAGTGGATTCCGATGAAAAGGTGGCACTTTGCTTTGAGTCGCGTGCGGTCTGCACTCGATTGCGTCCGGCACCTTTGGCGCGGTACAGCGCTTCGTCGGCCTGGCTGGCCATCATCAGGCTGTCGGAATCCTCGTGCATTTCCACCACGCCGGCGCTGAAGGTGCACCACAAATCGTGCGGTTGCGCCGGGTAGTGGATTTCGGCGAAGCGCTGGCGGATCTCGTCGAGCACTTTGTGCGCCGCTTCTATATCCGTGTCGGGCATGACGATGGCGAATTCTTCGCCACCGTACCGGCCGATGAAGTCGGTCTTGCGCAGGCGTTGCTTGAGGAACAGCGCCAGGCTCTTGATCACTCGGTCGCCCATCGGATGGCCGTGACTGTCATTGACTCGCTTGAAGTGGTCGATGTCGAGCATGGCAAAGCTCAGCGGCTTGTTCTCGCGACGGGCGCGGAACGAGCAGTCTTCGAGCAATTGCAGGATGTGCGTGTGGTTGTACAGGCCGGTGAGGCTGTCGCGGACCATGCGTGCCTTGAGATTGCGCGCGCGGGCGGCGCGGTTGCGCACAGTCGTAATCAGATGCCGAGGCTTGATCGGTTTGGTAAGGAAATCGTCGCCGCCCTCGCTCATGGCGTCGAGCTGCTTGTCCAGATCGTCCTCGGCCGAAAGATAAATGATCGGCACGCTGACGTAGCGGTCGTTGTGGCGGATGACCTTGGCCAGTTCGGTGCCGGTGCAGGCCGGCATGTACATGTCGAGGATGATCAGATCCGGCTGGAAGTCCGCCAGTTCGGCCATCGCCTGGATCGGTTCGATCAGGGTGCGCGTGACGATTCCGGCGCTGTTGAGCAGGCGCTCGGTGTGCAAGGCCTGGGCGCGGGAGTCGTCGATGATCAGCACTTTATAAGGTTCGTACTGGGCGACGCAGGTCAGGACTTCGATCTTCTCCAGCAGGCTCGACGCTTCGAGGGTGCCGGTGAGGAATTCCTGGCCGCCGGCGCGCACGGCGGCGAGGCGCGTCGGGGTGTCGGTTTCGTGCAGGCTGAAAAACAGCAGCGGCAGCGGTTCTTCCAGGCCAACCTGGGCTTCGGCAGCCAGTTGCAGGCCGACGCCTGCGCCGCTGAAGTCCACGTCCATGACGATCGCGGCGGGCAAGCGCTCAACCATCGAGGAGCGAAACGCCGCGACACTGTCCAGCGCCTGCGCGGTCAGGCCGAAAAACTCCAACTGCTTGGCCAGCCGCTCGGCGCGGTCGTGATCCTGCAACATGACGTAGATCGGTTTGCGCAGCGGCGGCAGGAAGGTCTGGTCGAGTTGATCACCGTGGCGCAGACCGGTGCGCGACAGACGCTGCATCAAACGATTGAGGTCAGTGATCAGGCCGCTGCTCAGGCGTCCGCGATTGGCGTCCACCGCTTCCAGCGACTGGCCGATATGACGCGCGAGTTGCGTATGCTCGGGCTGCTCGAAGCGCTCGGCAAAACGCAGCAGGCGCAGATTGGCCTCGCTCAGTTCGGCGAGGTCGGCGGTGGACCACTCACTGCGTTGCAGGCGCTGCCATATCTCAAGAATCTGACGTGCCTGATGAATTACCCGCTGGGCAAAGTGGTGCTTGAGGCGCTCACGGCTGGGGTCTTCTGGCTCGGTCATATCCTGACTACTAGTTAGGGCGCATGCTGAGATCGACTGGTGGCTCTATGCTAGCACCTCTTTTCCCTTATATGAGTGTCGTGCGTCAATAATCTGCGGTGCTGCACAATTCAGTTTCTGACCGGGTGGTTTTGGATGAGACCTGTTCGTCGATGAACCTCCCGAAAACCGGGCATATGGTGCTGCTCGAAGCGTAAACAAGCCTGTGTGCACCACGCTGTGCTGCAGACAGACGCTGATCTGCAAATGCCTGTTTCGCAGCTTTGTTGATGGCGCTGTATCAGGGAAACCCCTAGAGAATTTGCGGGTCGATGCCGCGCGTTCCGTGGATTTTCTGCTTCTCTTCAATGGCGGGTGCCGGCCTTGGCACGTTGTTGTATGGTTGTGGTCGAACCGTTGAACCCAAGTGATTGAAAGGATATCGCCATGCTGGACTGGAAGAACCGCGCGGGCAGCGCGCCTGAACGTGCCGCTGAGCCGAAGTCGGCCACCCGCAGCTATGTGGGCGGGCTGTTGTTCAGCCGCGCGCTGGCCACGCTGATCGGCATTTATCTGCTGGTGACCATCGGCCTGGGCTGGTACTGGAGCCAGGAGCCGGCGCTGTTTCCGGTGGCACAAAACGCCCAGGCGGCTGCCGAGAAAGAAGGCAAGCAGATGGTCGTCGGCTACACCACGGTCGAAACCCTCAAGACCGTTGCCGGTACGTTGCTGAACAAACCGGGCGGTTATATTTCCAACGACCGTTTTCCGCCTGGCCTGTGGATGGACAACACACCGAGCTGGGAATACGGCGTGCTGGTGCAGGTGCGTGACCTGACCCGTGCCCTGCGTAAGGACTTTGCCCGTTCGCAGTCGCAGTCGGCCGAGGATGCTGATCTGGCCAAGGCCGAACCGCGTTTCAACTTCGACAACAAGAGCTGGATCCTGCCGTCGAGCGAATCGGAATATCAGGAAGGCATCAACTCCCTGAGCCGTTATCAGGCGCGTCTGTCTGATCCAACGCAGAAAAACGCCTTGTTCTACGCCCGCGCCGACAACCTCAACAACTGGCTGGGCGATGTCGGAACCCGTCTCGGTTCGCTGTCGCAACGCCTTTCGGCCAGTGTCGGCCGGGTCAAGCTCAACACCGCGCTGAAAACCGAAGTGCCGGCGGTTGGCGAAGTACCGCAGGTCGACGAGGAAGTCGTCGAAACCCCGTGGATGCAGATCGACAACGTGTTCTACGAAGCACGCGGTCAGGCCTGGGCGCTGTCGCACCTGTTGCGCGCCATCGAAGTGGACTTTGCCGATGTGCTGGCGAAAAAGAACGCCACGGTCAGCGTGCGCCAGATCATCCGTGAACTGGAAGCATCGCAGGAGCCGGTCTGGAGCCCGATGATCCTCAATGGCAGCGGCTTCGGCGTGCTGGCCAACCACTCGCTGGTCATGGCCAACTACATTTCCCGGGCCAACGCCGCAGTGATCGATCTGCGTCAATTGCTCAATCAGGGCTGAGTCATGGTCGATAGCGCCAAAGAGGCGGCGCACCGCGCCGCCTCCGATGCCGAACAGATCGCCTGGGTCGACGAGCAGGACAACTTGCTCGGCGCCCTAGTGCGGGCCGATCTGCGTGAGCGCGGGCTGATCGGGCGCGGCACCTACATCATGTTGTTCAATTCCGCTGGTGAGCTCTGCGTGCATCGACGCACCTTGAGCAAGGCGATCTATCCCGGTTACTGGGATGTGGCAGCCGGCGGCATGGTGCAGGCCGATGAGACCTACGCTGAATCGGCGGCCCGCGAGCTGGAAGAGGAATTGGGCGTGAGCGGGGTGGAGCTGACCGCCCACGATCATTTTTTCTTCGAGGACACCAGCAATCGCCTGTGGTGCTCGGCATTTTCCGCGGTGTGGGACGGCCCGCTGAAACTGCAGCCGGAAGAAGTGCTGGAAGCACGCTTTATTCCGGTCGATCAGGTAATGCTGGAAATCCAGCAAAAGCCTTACTGCCCGGACTCTCTGGCCGCGTTGAAGCGCTATCTGAAGGCTCAACAAAGCGGCGTCGCAAAGAACACATAAATTGGCGCCGATTGGCTCTTAGCAATTGCGCTTTTTGCCGTTACACTGCGCGACCTTTTCAAGCTGCACTGACCTGCTTTTGTTCAAGCGCACGGTGCAGTAGCGCTGCCCCTGCCTGAGTGGGGCTTCGCGGTCGATGACCTTGCCCAAGGTCGCGATCAGTCTTTGTCCTCCCAAGAGGATTGCCGGTGGCCAAAAAAGCCGCATCCTTCGCCGCCCTTGGTGGCCTGGTATTTTCCACCGACGCAGGTCGTCATTGCCCGGAATGCAGTAAACCGGTGGACGCCTGTATCTGCAAACAAACCGTGATCCCGGCCGGGGACGGCATTGCCCGCGTGCGTCGCGAGAGCAAGGGCCGTGGCGGCAAAACGGTGACCACCATCACCGGCGTGCCACTGGCCGAAGACGCCCTCAAGGAGCTGGCGACAACGTTGAAGAAACGTTGCGGCACCGGTGGGGCGTTGAAGGACGGGATCATCGAAATCCAGGGCGATCATGTCGAGCTACTCTTGGCTGAGCTGATCAAACACGGTTTCAAAGCGAAGAAGTCCGGCGGCTAGCAGCCTCTGTGAAATCCATCTGCGGCTTGATCCGGTACTGAAGCAGTTCAGATCCGGCGTCGTCTCCATGGTTTTCACAGAGCCTGTTCATGACCGGTTTCTAAACTACACGCGGTCAGCGCGGTCTACCGCCGCGCTGACGAACCGTCATTTTCATTCTTTAGACTGCGCCGGCCTGCGATCAGGCGACGCACTATGACTTCTTTATAGGGGACTTCGATGTCCGTACGACGCACACGTAAAGACGATGGCAGCCAATGGACAGTTGCGGACAGCCGCAGTGTTTACGGGATTCGCCATTGGGGGGCCGGGTATTTCGCGATCAATGACGCCGGTCGCGTCGAAGTTCGTCCGAACGGCCCGAGCAGCTCGCCTATCGACCTGTTCGAACAAGTCGACCAACTGCGCAAGAGCGGCTTGTCCCTGCCGTTGCTGGTACGTTTCCCCGACATCCTGCAAGACCGTGTCCGTCAATTGACCGGTGCTTTCGACTCGAACATCGAGCGCCTGGAATACCAGAGCAAGTACACCGCGCTGTACCCGATCAAGGTCAACCAGCAAGAAGCGGTGATCGAGAACATCATCGCCACCCAGAACGTTTCCATCGGTCTGGAAGCCGGCTCCAAGCCTGAGCTGCTGGCGGTGCTGGCACTGGCGCCGAAGGGCGGCACCATCGTCTGCAACGGTTACAAGGACCGCGAGTTCATCCGTCTGGCGCTGATGGGGCAGAAGCTCGGCCACAATGTGTTCATCGTCATCGAGAAAGAATCCGAAGTCGGCCTGGTGATCGAAGAAGCCGCCTCGCTCAAGGTCAAGCCACAGGTCGGCCTGCGCGTGCGCCTGTCGTCGCTGGCGTCGTCGAAGTGGGCGGACACCGGTGGCGAGAAATCCAAGTTCGGTCTGTCGGCGGCGCAACTGCTGTCGGTGGTCGAGCGCTTCCGCGCCGCCGGCCTGGATCAGGGCATTCGTCTGCTGCACTTCCACATGGGTTCGCAGATCGCCAACCTGGCTGACTACCAGCACGGTTTCAAGGAAGCGATCCGTTACTACGGCGAGCTGCGCAACCTTGGCCTGCCGGTCGATCACATCGACGTCGGCGGCGGTCTGGGTGTCGACTACGACGGTACTCACTCGCGCAACGCCAGTTCGATCAACTATGACATGGACGACTACGCCGGTGTCGTGGTCGGCATGCTCAAGGAGTTCTGCGACGCGCAGAGCCTGCCGCATCCACACATCTTCTCCGAAAGCGGCCGCTCGCTGACCGCGCACCACGCGATGCTGGTGGTGCAGGTGACCGACGTCGAGAAACACAACGACGAAATCCCGCTGATCGAAAACAAGGAAAACCTGCCGGAAACCGTGCAGTGGCTGGTGGACCTGCTCGGCCCGACCGACATCGAGATGGTCACCGAGACTTACTGGCGCGCCACGCACTACATGAGCGACGTGGCTTCGCAGTACGCCGACGGCAAACTGACCCTGGCGGAAAAGGCCCTGGCCGAGCAGTGCTACTTCGCTGTGTGCCGTCGCCTGCACAACTCGTTGAAGGCACGTCAGCGTTCGCACCGCCAGGTGCTCGACGAACTCAACGACAAGCTGGCCGACAAGTACATCTGCAACTTCTCGGTGTTCCAGAGCCTGCCGGACACCTGGGCGATCGATCAGGTGCTGCCGATCATCCCGCTGCATCGTCTGGATGAAGAGCCGCTGCGTCGCGCGGTGCTGCAAGACCTGACCTGCGACTCCGACGGCAAGATCAACCAGTACGTCGACGAGCAGAGCATCGAGACCAGCCTGCCGGTGCACGGTCTGAACGAAGGTGAAGACTATCTGCTGGGCGTGTTCCTGGTCGGCGCCTATCAGGAAATCCTCGGCGACATGCACAACCTGTTCGGTGACACCGACTCGGTGAACATCTACCAGAACGCCGATGGCAGCGTGTACCACGCCGGTATCGAGACCCACGACACCATCGAAGACATGCTGCGTTACGTGCACTTGTCGCCGGAAGAACTGATGACCCACTACCGCGACAAGTGCGCCAGTGCCCGCATCAGTGCCAGCGAGCGTACGCAGTTCCTCGATGCCTTGCGTCTGGGCCTGACCCGTTCCTCCTACCTGTCTTCCTGAGTCAGGTCTGTTGCACCGGGTTGTCTGAAATTTTCCCTCAAGCTGTGGAAAATTCGGATGACCCGGTGGGACATTTCCCAAATCCCCTGCGAAATAATTGCCTGCCACAGCCGGAGAAGTGATCCGGTCTGCTTTTCGCGTAGGTCATTTCCTAAGTTGTACTTCAGCTCTCTACTCGGCCATGGCTCTCGGCGAGAATCCCCGGCCGCCCCTCCTGTAGAGATCCGCCCATGTTCGAATCAGTCAACGAGCCGTCGTTTCGTCTCGATGTAACGGGGCTGCCCGAGCCCTTCGAGGTGCTGGCCTTTACCGGAAGTGAGGGCATCAGCGAACCCTTCGCCTTTGATATCGATCTGTTGATCAATGATCCGCAACTGGACCTGGCCGGCCTGCTTTTCCGCTCGGCGTTCCTGCAGTTCGGTCCCGGACACAATGGCCTGAGCGGGCAATTGCAGAGTGTCGTTCAGCATGAGCACGATCAGGGCGCCCGATTGTGTCGAGTGACGCTGGGACCGAAGCTGAGTTGTCTGGCGCTGCGTTTCAGTCAGCGGATCTTCAGCAGCCAGTGCGTGCCGAAGATCCTCGCGCAGGTGCTCAAGGAGCATGGGATCGTTGGTGCGCAACGACGTTTTGATTTGCAGTGCGAATACCCGGTGCACACTTTCTGCACCCAGTACCGGGAGTCGGACCTGCAGTTCGTGCAGCGGCTGTGCGCGCAGGCGCGGATCCACTACTACTTCGAGCACCGGCCGGACGGACACTGTCTGGTCTTTGTCGATGATCCAGGGCGTTTACCCGTGGCCGGCGCGGCGTCTGTGGACGATGGCGCGAGCACCCCGGCGGTAAGACGCTGGCAGATGCAGGTGGACGCCAGCGATGTGGACGCGGGTTCGGCGCAGGCCGGCAAAGCTTATGGCCACAGCGATCTGCCGACCTTGCGCGCCGCGCAGTGGCTGGCGTTGACCGCGCATCCGTTTGCCGAATGCAACCGCCGCTGGTTGCTGAGCCGGATCGAGCATCGTGCTGATCCCGCCAGCGAGCCGGCTTACAGCAACCGGATCGTCGCCGCCGCCCAGGCGCAACTGCCGACATTGACGAGCACTTGTGCCAGGCCGCGCATGCACAGTCTGCAACGTGCATGGGTAGTGACGGTCGATGAACCGCAGCCCGACGATCAACGGCCGGTGGCGGTGCAGTTCGACTGGCTTTATCAGGGTGAAGGCGCTGCCGCCAGCCACTGTTGGCTGCCGCTCGCAGCAGCGTTGAGCGACGCCTCACTGACATCGTTGCGCGAAGGCGTTGAAGTGGTGGTGAGTTTTCATGAAGGCGATCCGGATCAGCCGGTGATCAGTGGTGTGCTGCAGGAGCCGGCGGTGATCGAAGACTGCGAAGCGCCATTGGCGCTGCCGGACGTGCTGCCGAGCGCGGGCCTGGCGCAATGGCTCAAGTCTGCCGAACCGCTGTTGCTGATGTGCCTGATGCCCGGCGGCGGCAGTTACAACCACTGCACGGCGTCGATCTGCAGTTGCCGATTGGTGGCGTCGCTGGATCAGGACGGCGCCGCTTGAGCGGCGTCGGCTTTGCCCCGCAGGTACAGTGGCTGTTGCTCGATGGTGCCGATGCGCAGCAGGCGATGGCGACATTGCGCCTGGGGTTCGCCAGCGTACGTTGCACGCGGCTGTTCGAGGGCACCGAGTTTCAAGCGGTAAGCGAGCACGGTCCGCTGCTGGTCGACCTGCATGACTGCCCGGCACTGGCGGCGCTGTGTCAGCATGATCCGCAGACCTGGCGCGGGTTGTTGTTCGCCAGTGATGCCTCGCAGGCAGTAATGCTGAGCCACCTGCGACGGATGCTGACGGTCTCGTTCGGGCTCAATCACCGCGCCTTGCTCGGTTACTACAATCGACAGACAGCGAGTTATTTTTTCGACGCCTGTGATGCCGCCGACTTGAGCCGCTGGCTCGGGCCGATCCGCCTGGTGCGCTGGTTCGGTGGCACTTGGGCCGACCTCGCCATCGGCAGTCAAGGCTGGCAGCAACTGCGCAACCCGCAGTGGGTGGTCGAGCCGCTGGGGATCGACGAAAGCCTCACCCATCGTCAGCGCGAACGTTTGCAAAGCTGCTTGCTGGAACAACACATCTGGCGCTGGTGCCAATCAATGGGAACCGACTATGCGCGCATGGCCTCCCATGTGCAGGAGGGGCTGAGCCTGGGTTTCAGCGACCGTACGGTGCTGGATGGCTGGTTGTGGCTACGCTTGCAGCATCCGCGGGCGCAACTGCCGGGCGTGCCGGACGGGCTGAGCCAGCAGGAACGGCTCGAGCATGTGCGGCGACAGTGGCAGAACGATCAATTTTGAGGTGCGACATCCATGACAAATCCTCTGTGGCAGCGGTTCGGCGCAGTCCTCGGCGGGTTTCTGCTGCTGGTGCTGACGGGATGTTCCCCGGTCAAGGTGCTCAATGCGCTGACCCCCGACGACACGTTCCACAAAACCGCCGGGATTGCCTATGGCGATGATCCGCGACAGAAGCTCGACGTCTACGTGCCGCGCCAGCCGCTGGAGGGCGCGCCGGTGGTGGTGTTCTTCTACGGCGGCAGCTGGAACAGCGGTGATCGCGGCGATTACGCGTTTGTCGGCGAGGCGCTGGCGTCGCGGGGAATTGTCGCGGTGCTGGCGGATTACCGGCTGTACCCGCAAGTGCGCTATCCGCTGTTTCTTGAAGACTCGGCGCGGGCGGTGGCCTGGACCCGGGCGCATATCCGCGAGTTCTCCGGCAACCCGCAACGCCTGTACCTGATGGGCCACAGTTCCGGCGCTTACAACGCGGCGATGCTGGCGCTGGATTCTGGTCTGCTCGGTGCGGTGGGCATGACGCCCAAAGACCTCAGCGGCTGGATCGGCCTGGCCGGTCCGTATGATTTTCTGCCCATCAAGAATCCGCAGGTGCGTCCAGTATTCTTCTGGCCGGACTCACCGCCGCAATCGCAGCCGATCAACCACGTCAGGGCGGGCGAGCCTCCGGCACTGCTGATCGCCGCGACCAAGGACAATCTGGTCAACCCGACGCGCAACACCGCAGGCCTGGCGCGCAAACTGCGCGAGGCGGGTGTACCGGTGCAGGATCTGTACTACTCGCGCCCCAGTCATGTGACGCTGGTGGCGACCCTGTCGCGTCCGCTGCGGCGCTTGGCGCCGGTACTCGATCAGGTCGTCGCGTTCGTCAAACACACACCGGCTCAGTGAGCGGCACCGCAGAACCAGCCGTCGTTGCGCCGCAGCCACAGGGCCAGTGCGCCGAGGGTCAGGCTGCGCAAGACCATAAACAGCAGGAACGTTATCCACAGCCCGTGATTGCCCAGTCCCTGTAATGCCCAGGCGAACGGCAGCAGCAGGGCGACGGTCAGCAGCATGCCGTTGCGCATCTCCCGGGCTCGAGTGGCGCCGATGAACAGGCCGTCGAGCAAGTAGCTCCAGACCGCAATCAGCGGCAGTACCGCCAGATACGGCAGGTAGATGAACGCGGTGTCGCGGACGCTCTGGATGTCGGTCTGCATCTCGATGAACAAGTGTCCGCCCAACAGAAACAGCGCGGCAAAACCGAGGCTGGCCAGCAATGACCAGCCGCCGGCCACCACCAGCGAACGGCGCAGGGCGAGCCGGTCGCGGGCGCCGATGGCGTGTCCGCACAACGCTTCGACCGCATGCGCCAGACCGTCCAGCGCATGCGCGGTCAGCAGCAAACCGTTGAGCAGCAGAGCATTGGCCGCCACCGTGGCATCGCCGAGCCGCGCGCCTTGCACGGTGATCAGGAAAAATACCGATTGCAGCGCCAGGCTGCGGATGAAAATGTCGCGGTTGACCGCCAGCAGCGGGCGCCAGCTCTGCCACACCTTCAAGGCCGTCCAGGCGATGTGCCCGGGATAGGCGCGCAATGCGCCGCGGGTCAGCCACAGGCCGAGCAGGGCGCCGCTCCACTCGGCAATCACCGAGGCCCGGGCCGAGCCGACCACCCCCCATTCCAGGCCAATCACGAACCACAGGTTCAGAGCGATGTTGATCAGGTTGGTGCTGAGCAGAATTGCCAGCGGCGCCCGGGCGTTCTGGGTGCCGAGGAACCAGCCGACCAGGGCGTAACTGGCCAGCGCTGCCGGCAGCCCGAATAACCGGGTGTGGAAGAACTCGCGGGTCAGTTGATCGAGTTCGGCCGACGGCTGCATGAAGTGCAGGGCCACGCCGCTCAACGGCACGCCGAGAGTGCCGAGCACGATCGCCAGTCCCAGCGCCAGCAGCAAACCCTGCAACAGAATCTGCCGTAACGCCGCGCCGTCGCTGCGCCCGGCGGCCTGAGCGGCAAACCCCGTAGTGCCCATGCGCAGAAAGCCCATGGCCCAGGCGAGAAACGTGTAGAGGCTGGCGCCGACCGCCACTGCGCCCAACTGATGGGCGTGGGGCAGGTGGCCGATGACGGTGCTGTCAACCAGCGCCACCAGCGGTACGGAAATATTGGAAAGAATCATCGGCGCAGCGAGCGCCCAGACCTTGCGGTGAGTCGGGCGGTCGCGCCAGTCGGCAATCAGGTTGGACATGCGGGCTCCTTGGGGGAGCGGGGATTGTAGCGATTCATGCGGCCTGCGATGCAACCAATGTGGGAGCGAGCCTGCTCGCGAAAGCGGTGTGTCATTCAGAACAGTTTTGACTGATCTGACGCCTTCGCGAGCAGGCTCGCTCCCACAAGGGCTAATGAATAATCCAGCTCAACAACCACAACCCCAACAGCAGCCAGATGATCCCGGCAATGATCGACGCATTCATGAACGCGCGAATCGCCGACCACAGCAGCATCAGGCCGACGATCAGCGCGAGAATGCTGATGATCGAAGTGTCCATGCCCAGCGTCTTCGCCAGGCCATCGACAAAATTGCCGCCGGCGTTGCTCAGAATGTTGAACAGGCCGCTGAGGCCGTCGACGATGAAACGGATGATCGAACCGAGTGCCTGGCCGAGCCATTCGAAAAAGCTTTCTACCTGCATGTGTGCATCCTGATGAAAGAGCTGAGCCTTGGGCCACAACGCGGGTGGCCGAGTTCCCTGCAACTATAGAGGGTTTGCCTCAATCCTGTGTGGGAGCGAGCCATGGCCGCTTGCGTTCAGCCGACAACCCCCCGAAGCTATACGCCTTCAGGAGAGCCCGATGAACCTTGTTGAACTGACCGAACGCCTGCACGCCATTCGTGACCGCAATGACTGGCGGCAATTTCACAGCCCGAAAAACCTCGCCATGGCTGCCAGCGTGGAAATGTCCGAGCTGGTGGAGATCTTCCAGTGGCTGACGGAAGACCAGTCGCGCCAGTTGCCGGCAGACAAACTGGCGCATGCCGGGCAGGAAGTCGGCGATATCGTCCTGTATCTGTTGCTGCTGTGCAGCGAGTTGGGGCTGGACATGAATGAAGTGGTGCGCAGCAAGCTCGCCGACAGCGAACGGCGGTTCAGCTGATGAGCGACCGACATTTCGATCAGTTGGCGACCCGTTTCGCCGAAAAAATCTACGGCGGCGCCAAAGGCGCGATTCGCCTCGCGGTGTTGCAGGCCGACCTTGCCGAAGCGTTGCCGGATCGACCGTTGCGCGTGCTGGACATCGGCGGCGGTCTGGGCCACATGTCGCTGTGGCTGGCCGAGCGCGGCCATCAGGTGACCTTCACCGAGCCGGCCGAACCGATGCTCGAAGGTGCTCGCCAGCGCTTCGCCGAAGCCGGGCAGAGTGCAACGTTCATTCAGGCACCGTGGCAGGAGCTGCTCGGTCAGCTCACCGAGCCCTACGATCTGGTGATCTGCCACGCGGTGCTCGAATGGCTGGCCGAACCCCATGCGATCCTGCCGGTGCTGCATCAACTGACCCAACCCGGTGGCTGGCTGTCGCTGGCGTTCTACAACCGTGATGCGCTGATTTATCGCAACCTGCTCAAAGGCCATTTCAAGAAGATGCGCAAGAACACTATGGCCGGTGAAAAGCAGAGCCTGACCCCGCAGCAACCGCTCGATCCGCGGGAACTGGCAACGCAACTCGAAGACTTGTGGCAGGTCGAAACCCAGAGCGGGATCCGGGTTTTCCACGACTACATGCCGGTGGAATTTCAGGCCCGCGCCGAACTGGCGGACTTGCTGGAGATGGAGCTCGCTCACCGTCGCCACCCAAGCTTCGCCGGGCTTGGGCGTTACTTGCACTGGATCTGCCGGCCGATCTGATCGGAGCACCACATGAAAGCTCAATCCGGTTTATTGCTGATCTGTCTGGGGTTGGCCGCCTGCCAGGGCAGCAACCCGTATGTCGCGCAGTCGCGGCCGTTGCCGCCGGCGCCAGCGCAAGCGGCCAACACCTTTGATCGCAGCGCCTATCCGGCAGCGCCGCGTGATTACGGGCGCTATCGCAGTTGGGCCTGGCTCAACGGGCAATTGCCGCCGGGCACGGCCTGGGCCGATTCGGCGCAAGTGGCCGAAGCGGTGAGCAATGCGCTGGATCAGCGCGGGTTGCGTCCGTTGCACGATAACCGTCCCGCCGATTTGCTGGTCAGCGCCAACCTGCGTCTGGAAACCCGTTTGCGTCAGGTGCAGGACGACTACGGCTACTACGGCGGATACAGTGGCTATGATCGCTACGGGCGCGGTTACGGCATGTACAACACTGTGCCGATTGTTCGTACTTATCAGGAGCAGGTCGTGGTGGTACAGGTCAATCTGTTCGATGCCGGCACCGGTCAACCGGTATGGAGCGCCAGCGCCGAAACCGCCAACCAGGGCAGCCAACTGGTGCGCACCGACGCCATTCGCGAGGCTCTGGAAAAAGCCCTGTCGGCCTATCCGCCGAGCTAGACTTCAGGTGAGAACGCTTCGCAGGTTCAGGCCTTCAACCGGAGAACAACCATGTTCCGTCGTCTCGCTTTACTGGCCATGGCCGCGCTGCTCAGTGCTTGCGCCGCCAATCAGGTCAACCATGACTTCGACGCCAGCCGCGACTTCGCCGCTTATCGCAGCTGGAGCTGGAAAGAACCGGCGCTGCAATATCGCCCGGATGATCCACGGATCAAGAGTGACCTGACCGAGCAACGCATCCGCCAAGCCGTCAGCGATCAACTTGATCAACGCGGTTTGCGTCCTGCCGCTGCGGGAGCCAAGGGCGACCTGAGCGTGCAGACCTACCTGATCGTCGAAGACCGTCAGCAGCAAGTCACCACCAACTACGGCGGCGGTTGGGGTGGCCCGTGGAACGGGTATTGGGGCGCGCCGATGTACAACGAAACCCGCAACATCACCTACAAGGTGGCAACGATCCAGATCGACCTGCTCGATGGCAAGGACGGCAAACTGGTGTGGCGCGGCAGCGATGAGCAGATGCTCAGCAGCACGCCCAATCCGCAGGATCGCAGCAACGCGGTGCGCGAAACGGTGGCCCGGATATTGGCCAACTATCCACCGCGCTAGTTCGCTGTAAAAAAAAGGGAGCCCAAGAGGCTCCCATTTTTTGCCCCACCACAAATCTCCCTGTGGGAGCGGGCTTGCTCGCGAAGACGGCGTGTCAGCCACATCCATGTTGAATGACACAGCGCATTCGCGAGAAGACGAGGTCTGCAGGGTTTTGTGCAGCACCAAATGGCGCGTTGCCATTAGCGCCGTCTACACTCAAATCCACCATCGGAGGTAGCGCTCGGCAACGCGCCGGCAAAGGAGTGCGCCATGTCGCCTCGTACGCAGTTCAACGGCCCGGCCCGGCAACGCGGGGCGATCGGGTTGATGGCGGCGCTGACACTGGGCCTGGCTCTGGTGGGCATGGTGCTGGTGGTCGATAGCGGCCGTTTGTACATGGAGCAGCGCCGCCTGCAGCGGGTGGTGGATGTGGCGGCACTGGAAGCGGTGTCGCGCCAGGGCGATTGCCTCACGGGCACAACGGCTGCCACTTATGCTACAGCGAGCGCTGCACGCAACGGCTTCACGGTGGGGCAAGGCACAACGTTGAACGTGACCTGCGGCACCGTGCAGACCGGGGCGAACAATTTGCGTGCGTTCAGCGCGAACGCTGCGCAAAAGCAAGCCATCAGTGTCGTTGCCACTCGCGTGGTACCGACCAGCGTCGCCGCCGCCCTCTACGGCCTGTTCACTCCGGGCGCCGTGTCCACGACCACTCGTCTTACGGCCACGGCAGTCGGGACTTACGCGGTACTGCCGCCGATCGCCCAACTGACCATTGGCACCACCGTGCTGACCATCGACGCCAGCAAGTCGGCTGCCCTCAATGCGTTGATAGGCCAGATGCTTGGCGGCAATCTCAACCTCAGTGTGGCGGGCTGGCAGGGGTTGGTGAACACCAATATCAATGTGCTGAGCTATCTCAATCAGCTGGCGCTGGATGTCAACGTTCAAGCCGGGAATTACACCCAACTGCTCAGCCAGAACATACGGCTGACACAACTGATCGACACCGCCATCAATGTGCTGACCCAGGGCGGCAAGACCGCCAGTGTGGCGGTCGACGGCCTCGTTGGGCTGCGAGCGGTGGTGGGCAGTACTTCGGTGGTGCTCGGGCAACTGCTGCAACTGCAAACCGGCGCTGCGTCTTCGGCGCTCAACGCCAATCTTCAAGTTTTCCAGTTGGTGGAAGCCTTCGTGCAACTGGCCAACAGTCAGAATGCGTTGGTGGCGAGCGTGCCGCTGAACATTCCGGGGCTGGTCAATGGCTCGGTCAAGGTCAAGGTCATCGAGCCGCCGCAATTGTCGGCGTTCGGTAACCCGGCACTGGCAAAGGCCGACCCCATGGGCGCCAACCGGATCTATGTGCGAACCGCCCAAGTGCGCACGGTGATCTCGCTGAATCTGCCGTTGCTCAGCGGTGTCGCCGGCCTGGCCAACGCGATTGTCAGCACGCCATTGGTGGGCGGGTTGACCGACACCCTGAACAACCTGTTGCACTTGAACATTGCCGGTACCTTGAACTCGTTGTTCTGCACATTGGGCGGAACCTGCCAGCGCACCGACCTGAAAATACTGCCGACCTCGACCATCGACATCGCCCTGGATGTGGCCGCCGCCGATAGTCATGTCACTGATTACAGTTGCGTCAGCGATGCGACCAAGACCTTGACCACCCATACCAACTCATCGCTGGTCAAGCTCAAAGTCGGCAGGATCGATGCTGCCAATGCCTTTTCGTCCTCGGCGGACATCACTGTGCAGCCGCTGGCGCTGATCGATGTCGGGGTCATCACCTGCACCATTCCGCTGTTGGGACTTGGCTCGGCGACCTGTGATCCGAACAGCCGCATACCGTTCTACGGCGGTGGCCTGGGGATCAAGGTCGATACCTCGGTGGCCGCCACACAAAACACGCACATCTACAATCAGCCGCCGGAAATCAGGACACCGCCGCAGTACTACAGCTTCGGCACTCAAGGGCTGGTCGACAGCCTCAAGGGAACATTGGCCGGCGTTCAGGTGCAGGCATACAAGCCGACGGGCTCCAGCCTTTTGGGTGGTTTGCTGACCACCACCGCGGATGTGCTGGCAGGGGTGAACAGCACGCTGGGCGTCGTGATCGATAATCTGCTCAGTCCGGTGCTCGATCCGATCCTTGATGGTTTGCTCGCCAACCTTGGCATCACTCTGAACAAGGTTGATGTCGGCGCCAACCTCAGTTGCAAGCCGCCCGGACAGCCGATGCTGGCGATCTAGTCGATCACTGCAACCGGCAGCTCAATGCAGAATCGTGCGCCTTCATCGCCGTTGCGCACACTCAGGCGTCCGCCCATGTTTTCGACGATGCCATAGCTCACCGACAGGCCCAGACCGGTGCCGACACCCACCGGTTTGGTGGTGAAAAACGGCTCGAAAATCCGCTCCAGCAGGCGTTGATCGATACCGCCGCCGTTGTCCTCTACCCACAACCGCACCACGTGCTCGTCGCTCTCGGCAGACAAGGCGATCCATGGCTGGAAATCACGATTGGCTTCGCGCTTGCTCAGCAGCGCATCGCGGGCGTTGACCATCAGATTGATCAGTACCTGCTCCAGTTGATCGACATAACCGCGCACCTGCACCTGCAAGCCTGACTCCTTGACCCGCAACTCCACGCCTTTGCCGCGCAGACCCTCCGAAAGCAACGACAATGTGCCTTCGATGGCATCGAGGGGATTGAACGGTTGCTGTTCGATTTCCGAGCGGCGTCCGAACACTCGCATGTGATCAACCACCCGTGCGGCGCGCTGAACCTGAGCGTCGATTCGATTGAGCTTGTCGGTCAGGTAATCGACCTGCACATCGCCGTTGCTCAGGCGCTTGAGCACGTTGACGATGGCCATGCGCATCACATTGAGAGGTTGATTGATTTCGTGCGCGAGACCGGTAGCCATTTCGCCGAGGGTGGCCATTTTCGCGCTCTGTGTGAGCTGCTGCTGCGAGCGGCGCACCTCCGTGTTGTCGCGTCCCACTGCTTGTACTTCGAGCAGTCGCCCATGCTCGTCGAACACTCCGCGATCCGACCAGACCCACCACGCATGTTCGCGGCCGGGCAGGCGCAGATTGATTTCGGCAATACTCACCGGTAGTTGCGGGGTCAGTTGCGCCAAGCGCTGGTTGAACGCTTCGCGTTGTTCGTCGGACATCCAGCTGCCGAGGTTAACCCCGGTCAGCTCCTCCGGTGCACATTCCAGATACTTCGCCAGGGGCCGGTTGCCGAAGATCAGCGTCAGGTCCGGGCGATAGCGGCAGATCATCGCCGGCGAATCTTCCACCAGAATCCGGTAGCGTTCTTCGCTGGCCCGGACCTGTTCAGCGGCGAGCGTCGCCTCGGTGACATCCAACCACAGGCCCACCGCTTCCACCGGCAAACCGAGATCGTCGCGCAGCAGTTTGGCTTCATCGAGCAACCAATGTGCCTGGCCTTGCTGGTCGAGAACCCGATAGCGCGTGCTCACCGTGCCCTCGCGCAGCAATTGGCGGGTGCGCTGGAAATAGACGGAGCGGTCGTCGGGGTGCACATGCTCGACCAGTGCGCCGTCGGCGCAGTCGGCCAGACTCCAGCCCAGTAGCGGTTGCAGGCTGGCGCTGAAAAAGGTCGGTTGCAGCGCACCTTCGACGTAGCGCTGCACATAGATCACCGCCGGTGAACTGGCGATCAGGTTATCCAGCCGCGCGTGTGCGGCGGCGGCCTGTTGCTGCTGATTCTTGATGTCGCTGATGTCCAGCATGAATCCCACGAGTCGGCGTTCGGCACCGATGCCCAGCGCCTGGCCCTGTACGCGATACCACATCAGTGGTGCCTCTTCGGTGCGTTGCAGGCGCACGCAAAGCTCCAGCGGCGAGCCCTCATCTTGCAAGGATTGCAGGTTACTGCGCAGTTCATCCCGGTCGGCGGGGTGTACACGGGCAAACCAGTCCTGAAGCGACAGGCGTGTTGCCGGCAGGCCGAGGTTGTCGGCCAGTGCCTTGGCCAGTTGCACCTCGGCGCTGTCAAACACTTCCCACCACCCGGTGCCCAGCAGCGCCTGGAGGATCTCCAGGCGTTCCAGTTGTTGCTGATGATGGTGCTCACGCAAGCGCTCCAGCAGGGGGGCGGCGATGGCGGTGGCCAATGACTGCCAGTCACGATCGCTGAAGTCTGGCGCCTGTTGCCGGGCGTCATAACAGGCACAGAGCAACCACGCCGCCACACCCCGAGCGTCGCAATAGGGCACGGCAAAACCCGGATGGGGGCCAGATACGCTGCTCAGTCGTGGCTGCTCGCTGGCATTCAGTTGTTGGGGCGCCGCGCTGTTTAGGCTATCCAGCGCAGTACCCAGACGTTGTCCCGGGTGCCACAACTGCGGCGCGTCGAGCGCGGTGTAGTGTTGATGGATCTGCCAGCCCTGCTCCTGATCGTCGAGCAACGCCACCGCCAGACACGGGATGTGCAAGTGCTGGCTGACGCGTTGCAATTGTTCGCCGAGCACATCGGCCAGGCGCACGAGGCTGCACTGACACAACTGATCGCGGATCTGTCCCGCGAGCCGTTGGCACTGCTCACGACTGTGTGCCTGACGCCGCTCGCTCAACAGGTCTCCGATGTCGAGCAAGTGCATCAGCCAGCCTTCACTCCGGGGCTCGATCCAGCCGCGTAAGTGCAGCGGGGGGCCGGCCTGGCTGAAGAAGTCCAGATCGAGTATTTGCCCCTGCCAGTCCTGCGGCCGACCTTCAACCACAAGGCTGCTCTGAGGCAAAAGGTAGTCGGTCAGGTGTGTGAGCGGACGGGCCGTCAACTGCACCAGCGCATGGCGTACCGGGCCGCTCAGGTGCTCGACGTGACCGTCATTGTCCAGATACACCTGCAGGCCGACGCTCTGCACCAGAGGGGAATCCGGGCCGTCAGGCAAGCCCGGCGGTCGATTGAGCAGGCGGCCGAGCAAGGTGTGGCCCGCACTCAAAACTGCAGGCTCGAGGAGGCGCGCAATGTCGCCGGCAGACGCGGCACCGGGCCGATTCCCGGCAGCACCAGAAACGGCAGTGCCTGATTCAGTTTGGACGTGGGGTAATTGATGCTCACCGTCAGCAACCCCCCGACATAGGTGATGCTGCTGTCGGTGGCGGCGTTGAAGTTCAGTGCCCCAGGCAGCCATCCCAGTTGCCGGGTCAGTTCGGTGCGGGCGAGGTTGGTCAGTGCAGTCGAGTAGTTGGCGGTGGCCGGATCCAGCGCCACGCTGCGGCGCACTGCCTCGGCGGTGGACTCGTTGAATGACTGCATCAACAACAGCGGCAGGCTGTAGCTCACCAAGCCGTAAAACACCGCGAAAAACACCACGAACACCAGGGCGAACTCAATGGCCACGGCGCCTTTTTGCTTGCGGGGGAGGTTGGTTTTCATGAGTGCGTCTACCCTGACAATCACTACGTAATGTCAGCATAGAATCAATCGGCCAAAACGGACGTTTTTTAGCGCATGCACAGCATTGTCCTACTGATCTGGCTGACGCTTTGCGCGGCGCAGGATGCCCGACAGCGGCATATCTCCAATGTGCTCACGCTGGGGGGCGGCGCCTTGGCAATGGTCTATCTGTTGGGCACCGGCAACACCTGGCTTGGAGCTGAAGCGGTTCAGGGCGGTTGGGCCGCATTACTCGCTCTGGTGCTGACTTTGCCCGGTTATCGATGGCGCCGATTGGGCGCCGGCGATGTGAAACTAATGACAGCCTTTGGTCTTGCGACGGACGGTCAGCTGTTGCTTTACACGTTTATCGGCGCCGCACTCGCCAGTTTGATGTGGTTATTGCTTGCGCCAAAACTCTGGCTGCATATGAGTCAAGGGGTTAGGCAACGTCTACGATATCTGGAGCCATCAAAGTCAAAAAAGCTGCCATTTGCACCGTTCGTGTTGAGTGGAGCGCTACTGGCTTTGCTTTGGATCCATTAGTCGCCAGCTGCCACTACTGCTATGTACATAGTAGGAAAGTGGGTCTACTTTCAAATCAGCGGTTATACAGCCACCTGCGCTGAGTACAGGAACGGTCAGCCTTTTGGCCTGAGCATGGAGTTGCAAGTGAACAAGCTTACGTCCGTTGTGAAGGTTCTCGTGGTCGACGATCAGCCACTGATTGTCGAGGAACTGTGCGAATTTCTCGAAAGCAGCGGCTACCGTTGCGTGCCTTGCGAATCCAGCAAGCAGGCCATCGAGCAATTTGTCGAAAACCCCGCCATCGGCCTGGTGCTGTGCGATCTGCACATGCCGGACATGGACGGAATCCAGTTGGTGCAGGAACTGCAGCGTCTTTCGGGCAAGCACCGGGTGTTCGAGGCCATCATGCTCACCGGTCGCGCCGACAAGCAGGATGTGATCAAGGCATTGCGTGCCGGAATCGCCGATTACTACCAGAAGCCGATCAACATGGACGAGCTGCTGGAGGGTTTGCAACGTCAGGAAGCTGCCTTGCAGGAACGGCAGAAAACCCTGCAACTGGGACACTTGAACGAGAAGCTCCAGTATCTCTCCGAGTCGATCGACGACCTGTACCAAGACCTCGACAAGGTGCGGCGCGCGCCGGCACCGAGAAGCGATGAGCTATCGGCTGAAGGCGACGGGCTGGAAATCCCGGCGATCTTCAATCAGCTGTCACCGCGTCAGCTCGATGTCGCGCGGCTGGTCGGCAAAGGCCAGACCAACTACCAGATCGCCTGTGAACTGGGAATCACCGAGAACACGGTCAAGCTGTATGTCTCGCAGGTGTTGCGTTTGACACACATGCATAACCGCACTCAGTTGGCCCTCGCATTGTCACCAGGCACTTCAGGATTACGCCAGCGAGTGACCGCGCACTGACCTCTGTTTGTCCCGGACATCCGCCCGGGTCAAACCTTTCGATTTCAACCGATATTGGTCTTGGCCTTGGGAAACAGGTTGTCCAGGGTTTCCAGCAGGCGCACGTGATAGATCGGCTTGCGAAACAGATCGAGAACCTGCAGGCGCAGCATATCGCTGACGTCCTCCATGTCCGCATGCCCGGAGGTGACGATCACCGGCAGGTGCTGGCGCGAAGTGTGTTCACGCAGGCGCTTGATCAGCGACATGCCGCTTTCTTCCGGCATGCGCAGATCGGTGATCACCAGGGCGATATCGGGATGGCGGGTCAGATGGTGCAGCGCAAGCTTTACCGATGTCGCGGTGTGGCAAGTGAAGCCCTCGCCTTCCAGCAACTCCGCCAACTCCAGCAGTGCATCCTCTTCATCGTCGACGAGAAGCAACTGCTGGCGAGGAGGTACGGAAGAGTTCATGGGCAACACCTGCAATGGACTGAGTTCTGACGGTAGAACCCAATGGGCGCATTGACAAGTTATCCGCCCAACGCAGTCTGGATCGACGTCAGGATTGCGGTAACCCGGGTACCAATGCCGTTACCGAAGGCGGCTATCACCAGCGCCACCAGACCCACGACCAGCGCGTATTCGATGGCTGATGCTCCTTCGGTGTCTTTGGCCAGGCCTTTGACGAACGCAACTTGAGCTTTGATTTTGCGGGCTACCCGGGAATACGACATGAGAGTTCTCCTTGAGCACACCAGGTGTTGCGCGTTCGCAACATGATTTCCCTGTGCCAGCATCAGCATTGTCGGCATTTTCAGGACCAACAACTGTAAGAACGAATTAATACCAAAGTAGTGAGGCACTGTTTCGCGTTTCAAAACCGCTTTTGGCGCATCAGCCCTCTACTTTCGCTGGATATTTCAACCTTCGTAATGGCGTTTTGTTCTTCCTGCGCTACCGTCAAATAGCGAAATAGTTACTTGTTCATAGCTGCCTGATTGCGAAGTTATCTCGTTGGAAGCACGGGTCATTGCATAAGAAGAGCACGCAGCGGGAAAGGGAGAGCCGTCATGAACAGTCGCGTCACTTTGGGCCTGGCCGGATTGTTTCTGGTGGGGGCCATCATCGCCGGGTATTGGGGACTCACTTTGGGTCGGCAACCTGTCGCCGCTGAACCGGTCGCGACCCCCGTAGCCGTTCCTGTGGAACCAGCGCCAGCCGCTCCCGCCGCGGTGGAGGATCCGAGCCGCCAGCCAGTCGTCGTGCTGCTACGCGATATCGCCCCTTTCGTGAAAATCACCGCCGCCGATGTCGCCGTGGAGAAAGTACGAACAGCACCGGCCGGTAGCCTCGGCAATGTCGATCAGGTCATCGGACGCACGCCGTGGCGGCTGTTGAGTGCCGGCACCTGGCTCAGTGACGAGAGCTTCGAACCTGGCAGTCAACTGTCGAGGATGATTCGTCCCGGCGAGCGTGCACTGGCTGTGGCCGTTGATGAAGTGATCAATGTCGGCGGGCAACTGGCGCCGGGCGATTACGTCGACGTGCTGCTGTTTCTGCGCAAGGACGAAGTGAATCCACAACCTTCTGCGCAACTGGTAATCCCGGCGGTCCGGGTGCTGGTGGTCGGCAGCCAGACAGGACTGACCAACGACGGCCAGCCAACCGGCGCGGCCCGCAGCGACGACGAACGCCTCAAGCAGGAACAGCAACGCATGGCCGCACGCAGTGTGGTGCTGGCGGTGCCGGAGCCAATGCTCAGCCGCTTGATGCTGGCGTCCGGTGCTGGTGTGTTGCGCCTGGCCGTGCGCAGTGCCGATGAGCAGCAATTGGCGAAGTATTGGGCAGGCCAAAACGATGTTGCGACGCGCCTTGATACACCGCGTCGCGAACTCCTGGAGTTCAGTCAGCTGTCACTGGCGACGCCACCCAGACCCATGACCGTCGCCGGTGCACCGGCCCCGCGCAAAGCGACCGTCGAAGTGATCCGCGGCGCCGAAACCACCCCACCCACTCCCTGAATCGAGCAAGGACGCCTTTACATGCGCAGACGCTTTACGCCCCTGTTCAACGGCTTGCTTCTGGCCTCGCTGCTGGGTATTGCCGCCAGCGGCAGTGCCGTCGCCGCGACTGGCAATTGCGCAGCACTCGGCCAGTTGCCGGCCACGCTGGAAGTCGGCGAGGGTTTGCAGCAGGCGCTGCAATCGCCGGTGGCGATCACCCGAGTCGCGGTGGGCGACCCGAAAATCGCCGACGTGCGCGTGACCGGCGATCAAGGGGTGTTGGTGACCGGTGTCGCTCCCGGCGCAACCACCCTGATGATCTGGAGTGCCTGCGCCAGTGCACCGCGTCAAAGCATGGTGTTCGTCCAGGGCAAGGCCAGTGCGGCGATGACAGCCGTGGCATTGCCGGCCAGCGAAGATCCGACACTGCCGTCACAAGTGCAGACCGACATCCGCTTCGTCGAGGTCAGCCGTACCAAATTGAAAGAGGCTGGTACGCAGATTTTCGGCAAGGGCTCGAACAATTTCCTGTTCGGCGCACCGGGCACTGTGCCTAACACCGGCGTCACGCCAGGCGTGGTGCCGTTGCGTAATCTAGACCCGCGCATCGCGGTGCCGAGCATCCCGCTGGCCAACGACATGTTCAACATTGTCTGGGGCGGCGGCAGCAGTAAATTCCTCGGCATCGTCAATGCGCTTGAGGGCAGCGGTTTTGCCTACACTCTGGCCCGCCCGAGCCTGGTGGCGCTGAGCGGACAGAGCGCCAGCTTTCTGGCCGGCGGTGAAATCCCGATCCCGGTCCCCAGCGCCAACAGCAACAGCTATTCCATCGAATACAAGGAATTCGGCATTCGCCTGACACTGACCCCGACCGTCGTCGGCCGCGATCGCATAGCCCTCAAGGTCGCACCGGAGGTCAGTGAGCTGGACTACAACAACGGCGTTACCATCGGTGGCACCAGGGTGCCGGCGTTCACCATTCGCCGCACTGATACCAGCATCTCACTGGCCGATGGCGAGAGTTTTGTCATCAGCGGCCTGATCAGCACCAACAACGCCTCCGAAGTGAACAAGTTTCCCGGGTTGGGCGATATCCCGGTGCTCGGTGCGTTTTTCCGCAACTCCTCGGTCAACCGCCAGGAGCGTGAGCTGCTGATGATCGTCACCCCGCACCTGGTACAGCCGCTGGCCGCGAATGCACCGTTGCCGTCGCTGCCGGGGGAAAAACTGCGTAATTACGACCCGAACTGGTACCGCCTGTACTTCCTGGAAAATGGCAACTTCGATAAACGCAGTGGGCTATCGCAATGAGTCAGAGCCTCAGCCAGACCTTCCTGGCCATCACCCGCAACGACACCGATCTTGAATGGTTGCAGGGCGCACTGGCGCCGCTGGGCCAAGTGGTCAGCGCCGGCGGCGGCAGTCTTGACGAATTGCTCGCGTTGGTCGATGTGACCTTCGCCAGCCTGGTGTTCGTCGGTCTCGATCGCGACCATCTGGTGGCGCAAAGTGCCTTGATCGAAGGCGTACTGGAAGCCAAGCCGATGCTCGCCATCGTGGCCCTGGGCGATGGCATGGATAATCAACTGGTGCTCAATGCGATGCGCGCCGGTGCGCGGGATTTCGTTGCCTATGGTTCACGTTCCAGCGAGGTTGCGGGGCTGGTTCGACGCCTGAGCAAACGCCTGCCGGCGGTGACGCCGAATGCCCAGCTTGGTGGCCTGACCGTGCTTTACGGCGTGCAAAGCAACGCCGACGGTGCGTTGCTCGCCAACCACATGGCGCTGGTCGTGCAGAAGAGCGGTCAGCAAACCCTGTTGCTCGATCTTGGCTTGCCGCGCGGTGATAGTCTGGCGTTGCTGGGGCTGGAGAGTTCGTTCCATTTCGGCGATGCCTTGCGTCACTTGCGGCGCCTTGACGCGACCCTGATCGACAGCGCATTCACCAGCGCCGAGGCGGGCCTGCGCATTCTGGCGTATGCCAGTGGCGACGAGCCGCTCGAGCGCACCAGTGCCGCTGAGTTGTACATGCTGCTCAGCGCGTTGCGTCAACACTTCCAGCACATTGTGGTCAACCTCACCGGTCAGCCGGACAGCGAAGCCTTGCGCACCTTCGTCAGCCATTGCGACAAGCTGTTGTGGTACACCGACCAGAACGTCCTCGATTGCCGGCGCAACCTTACGGTGCTCAATCTGTGGCGGGAAAAAGGCATGAAACTCGACCACGGGCGCTTGTTGGTCGACCGTTATCTGCGCAACGTCGTGCCAGACTCCGACACGCTCGGCAAGACGTTTGGTCTGGAGGTGATCGCCGTGCTGGCGTGTAGTCCGGAGCTGCGCCTGAACGCGAAAAACCAGGGCGTCACGCTGTTTGAACTCGCCCCGCGCGAAGCCCTCAGTCAAAGCCTGCGCACTCTCGGCGAGCGTCTGGCCAAACGCTCCGAAGGCTTGGCGAAACCCAAAATCAACTGGTTCAACCGCCTGCGGGGCACCTCATGAACGGGGAGCAACTGTTTGGCGGGCAGCAACGCCACTCAACCGGTAATACCGATCACGACGGTCTCAAACTGGTGCTGCACCGCTACATCATCGACGCCATCGAGGAGTCCGGGAAAAACCTGCTGGAAGGTTCGCGGCAGGTGCTTTCGCAGTTTGTCATCGACAAGGTGGCCGAATACATCGCACGCCTGCACCTGGCGATTTCGCGATATGAAATGGAGCGGCTGGCTGAAGAAATCGTCGACGAGCTGACCGGTTTCGGCCCACTCGAAGTACTGCTGCGCGACAGTGCGGTGACCGAAATTCTGGTCAACGGCCCGTACCGGGTGTTCATCGAGCGCGACGGTGTGTTGCACATGAGTGATCTGCGTTTTATCGATGCACATCACGTCGAGCGCGTCATGCAACGCATCCTCGCCCCGCTCGGGCGACGTCTCGACGAGTCCTCGCCGATGGTCGATGCGCGGCTGCCCGATGGCAGCCGCGTCAACGCGATCATTCCACCGATTGCCCTCGACGGCCCGTGCCTGTCGATTCGAAAGTTTCGCAAGGACATGCTCAAGAGCAGCGACCTGATGGCGATGCAAACCATCGACCAGGCGATTTTCGACTTTATCGAAGAGGCGGTAGGCAAGCGCTGCAACATCCTTATCAGCGGCGGTACCGGCACCGGTAAAACCACCTTGCTGAACATTCTCAGTCAGTTGATCAATCCCCACGAACGTCTGGTGACCATCGAGGATGTCGCTGAGTTGCAACTTGGCCACCCGCATGTCGTACGGCTGGAAACCCGCCCGCCGAATGCCGAGGGCCACGGCGAAGTCAAGGCCAGCGACCTGATCCGCAACGCCCTGCGGATGCGTCCCGATCGGATCATCCTTGGCGAGATTCGTGGGGTGGAAGTGGTCGATGTGCTGACCGCGATGAACACCGGTCACGACGGCTCGATGAGCACCGTGCACGCCAACAATGCGCAGGATGCGCTGCTGCGCCTGGAGACACTGGTGGGCCTTACCGGCCGCACGATCGCCGAGCGTACCCTGCGCCAGATGATCTGCGCCGCCCTCGACGTGATTATTCAGCTGACTCGCATGCCCGACGGCCGCCGCTGCGTCAGCGAAGTAGTGGAAGTGGTCGGTGTGCGCGACGACGTCTATGTCACCAACACGCTGTTTCGCCTCGACCGTCGCACCGGATTCGGTTTTCTGCGTGAAGCGGTGAACCCGGCCGGTGACAAATTGCGCCGCGACCCGGCGCATCCGCATTGAGGGGCACGGCATGCTCAAGCCGCTATTGCTGATCGTGATTTGCCTGGCTTTGCTCGGCCTGTCGTTGCGCCTGTTTTACAACGGCTGGCGGCAGAGTGGCTCGGAGCGCGTGCTCGAGCGGCTGAGTCAGGGGCAGCCGCAACTGGCAGGCGAAGAACCGCGTTGGGCGGGCCTGGAGCGTGCGTTCTTGCGCGCCGGTCTGGGGCGCCCGACTGATCGACTCGGCGTGTGGCTGCTGTTGTGGGCGTTTGCAACATTGATCGGCTTCGCCGTCGCCGGGTGGGTTGGTTTGCTGGTACTGATGGCGTTGCCGCCGGTAGTCATGCGGCTGTATGTCAGTTGGCGTTACCAACGGCGATTGCGGCGCATGATCGAACAATTGCCGCAACTGCTCGACCACACGGTGCGCAGCCTCAAGTCTGGACGCACCCTGGCAGATGCCGTACTCGGTGGCATCGAGGCCAGTGAAGCGCCTCTGAAAGACGCCATGGGTCGAGTGCAGCGCAACGTGCAGTTGGGGGTCAGTTTGCCTGACGCGGTGGCGGATCTGGCCGAGCTTTACGAGCGGGACGAGTTTCGCCTGTTCGCCCTTGGCCTCAAGGTTAATCATCGCTACGGCGGCAACGCCAGCGAGCTGCTGGAAAACCTGATCAAGATGATCCGCGAACGTGACCAGGCCTCACGCCAGTTGCGTGCCATGACCGGCGAAACCCGGCTAACCGCGTGGGTACTGGGACTGTTGCCGATCACCATGGCGGGTTATTTCCTGCTGTCCAATCCAGTGTATCTGGTCGCCATGTGGCACGACCCGTCCGGGCAGCACATGCTCGCTGCGGCGTTCGGCATGCAGGTGCTCGGCAGCCTGTTGCTTTGGCGGATGTTGCGCAGCCTATGACCACGCCTCTGATAATCAGCGCTTTATTCTTGCTCGGTGCCGCGGTGCTGCTGATCGCCAATCTGTTGGAGCAGCGTCGGCGCAGCCGGCAGATCAGTCGTCGGCTCGATGGCGAGATGATTCGCGAGAATCGTTTTGGCAACCTCCTGCAAGTGCTCGGCGAAAGCAAGGTCGGCCAGCACAGCGTAAAGATTGACAATGAAACCCAGACGCTGCTCAACCGCCTCGGCTGGCGCAGTGCGCGGCAACGTTCGCTGTTCGCCGCCTGCCAGATCGGCTCTCCGCTGTTAATGCTCGCCTTGGTGCTGTTGCTGCAAGGGGTGTTCTTCCCCCACGTGGAAAAACAGTGGATTGCGCCATTGTTTGCCCTCGGCGTCGGCTACCTGCTGCCCAAACGCCTGCTGGTGATGGCGGTGGCACGTCGGCAGAAACGACTGGCGAGCGAGATCATCACGTTCCTGCCGCTGCTGCGCATTCTCTTTGAGTCGGGCATGGCGGTGGAGCAGGCGTTACGGGTGTTGAGCCACGAGGCCCAGGCGCTGTTGCCCGTGCTGACGCAAGAGCTGCGTCTGGTCCTGGTGCGGGTCGACTCGGGTCTCGAACTGGGTGAAGAACTGAACAAGGCCACCCAGCTGCTGGCGGTGGACGAGTTCACCGACACTTGCGTGATCCTTCAGCAATTGCTCTATCAGGGCGGCGGCGCGATGAAATCGTTGCTGTCGCTCAAGCAATTGCTTGACGACCGGCGCCTCACCCGGCTGCAGGAATACATATCGAAAATGTCCGCCAAAATGTCCGTCGTGATGATGCTGTTTCTCTTCCCGGCGTTGTTGATTGTCCTGGCTGGCCCGGGCTTCACCGCCCTGGCCAAGGCCTTGGGTGCTTAGAGGGATCGTGATGAAAGCAATGATTGCAGGTGCATGCCTTGTGTTACTCGGTGGCTGTGCCAATACCGGACAGACCCCTTGGGAGGCGCTGAGCAGCAACGCCAGTTGCGGCAAATTGAATTCGGAGCAGCAATTGTCCCTGAACCTCGCCGACGACATGGCCAATGACGGCAAGCTGCACGCCAGCCTTGCCAACCTGCAGAGCCTGCCGGACAACCTCGCCGATGTGCGCTTGCGCAAAGCCCGGGTTTACCGTTTGCTTGGGCGCAGCGAGGCCGAGCCGCTTTATCGTGGTTTGCTCGGCACCTGTCTGGCGGCCGAGGCCGAGCACGGTCTGGGGCAACTGGCCGCGGCCAAGGCCGATTACGGCCAGGCCCAGGCTCATCTGCAACGTGCCGCACGGTTGGCGCCAACCGACGAAAAAATCCGCAATGACCTGGGCGTGGTCTACCTCAATCAACTACGTATCGAAGACGCGCGCTTCGAATTCCTGACGGCTATGGAACTCAAGCAAAGCGATCAACTGGCCGCGCTGAATCTGGTGACGCTGTTGCTGTACCAGGATGACTGGACCCGTGCCGGTGAACTGGTCAGTCGTCTGGGCCTCAGTCCTGCGCAATTCAGCGAAGCCCAGAGCCGCGCGGAAAAACTCAGGGTGCCGGCGAAGGCCCCGGCTTCGGCCGCCGTCACGGCAATGCTCAAGTAAGGAGAGCTGCGATGAAAGCCGCGATTGTCTGCTTCAGCCTGTTGGCCTTGCCACTGGCCAGTCACGCCATCGACGCGGGGCCGGCCTCGGCCCAGCAACAGGAAACCGAAGGCTGGTTGCAGTTGCAGGCCCGGAACAAGGTGCCCTCGCCGACACTGCAAACCGTCACCCCAGCCGAGCGTGAGCTGGCCATGCAACGCTGGTTGAAAAGTTACCAGCACGATATTCCAGTGTTTTTCGACCAGGACCAGGGCGGCAAGGTCGACAGTGGATCGGGGGGGGGAACGCCTTAAGATCAACCTGCATCGTCGTTTATCGTCGGCCGCGCGGAATCTGCAGCATCGATTCCGGCCGGCGGAGTCTCGATCGTGACGCGATCAACAGAAAAATTGACGCCATCACTTTGACTTTTGTGTGGTATCAAAATGATGGCTCGTGTACATTCCCCGCGCCCGAACCAGGACGACTTGGTGGGACGGTAGGGATGCCTGAATCATGTAACGAACCCTGCTGAAAACTGTTTCTCATGTTTTGGAAGGGAATCTCGCGTGACTATCGTTTGCCTGCGCCGCTCTGCCCTGGCGCTCTCCATCTCCGCCGCCGCCGCTTTGCACACCTCTATGGCTATCGCCGCCGGCGCGAGCCTGAACCACGATCTGAGTGGCGGCCCGCTGACCAGTAACCTGCAGAACTGGGGGCTGATCACTCTGAGCGGTAACGGCAATATCGCTCCTGTTTCCCAGGTGAGTACGACCTACGGCGCACAGCTCTCGGGGGTGACGGCGGATCAACTGCGCAACACCGGCAATATCCGGATTGACGGCGCCAGGTTCGGCACCGGGATCAGTCTGGGGACCGCTGGAGTGGTGCCGACCAAAATCGCCGGCGCGCTGCTCAACGAAGGCTCTATTTCAGTTCACGGTCTGGCCGACGCTGGCACCTCCAGCGGTATTTCCGATCTCGGCAGCACGCTGGGCGATTCGTTGGTCAACAGTGGCAGCATCGACGTCAGCGGCCAGACCGCCAGTGGCCTGCTGCTGGTGCATACCAGCATGACCGGGCTCAGCAACCGAGGCACCATCAATGCAAGCGGTACCGATGCATTGGGCGTATTGCTCGATGGTGCGACGCTGAGCCAGTCGATCAACAACACCGGGACTATCCGTGCGACCGGTGCCAATGCCGAGGCGGTAGTGTTCGAGGGGGTCAAGTTCAGCGGCGCAGCGGGTTCCGGCTCCACCAGGCTGTGGAACGGCGGAACCATCTCCGGCGAGGACATCGGTGTGCATGTCAGCGGCCAGGCCAGTGGCGCCCTGCCTTTCGGCATCTATCAAATGAACGGGGTGATCGAGGGTGGCAAGGCGGCGATCCAGGTGGATGACGGCACGAGCTACTTTTATTTCTATGGCGGCGCGGTGAAGGGTGACCTGCTCGGCCTGTCTGGAGTACTGGTCGACGGTGATGCGACTTTCGACGGTTCGACCATCCGCTCCGGCTACGTCACCATTGAAGAGGGCACGCTGACCCTGATGAAGCCGCACACCACCTTCATCGGCGACTTCGATATGGAAGAGTCGAACTCGGTGCTGGAGATGTACCTGGGCAATGACACCAACCCGGCGCTGCCTGTGCTGAAAGTCACCGGCACCACCGATATCGCCCCGGGCGCGCAACTGCGTCTGCTGGCGCGCTCCAGTGATTTTCGCGTGAGCCCCGGTGGAACGCGTTACACCCTGATCAGCTCGGGGAATCTGGTCGGTGGCAACAACCTGACCGTGACCTCGACCTCCGCGCTGCTGGATGTGAAGAGTTTCGGTGTGGTCGGTAACGACATCACCAGCGTGGTGACGACCAAGTCGAGCGAGGTGCTGGCCGAGAACACCCTGGCAGTCGGCGGTAGTGATAACGCGGCGACGGCGGTCGGGCATGTGCCAGGACTGCTGGCACGCCTCGATGAACAGGATCCGGTGTTCCAGGCATTCGCCAACGCTGGCACCGATGCCGAACTGGCGCGCCTGAGTGAAACCCTCAGCCCGGATGTCAGCCGTGGTGTACTGCACGCGGCGACCAACAGTCAGACGCTGGTCTCGGGCGTGATCAATGATCGCTCCAGTCGTGCACGCTCAGCCACCGGCGCCCCGGAAAAAGGCGTATGGCTGCAAGCCTTGAGCAGCGATGCCAATCAGGACGAGCGTCGCGGTGTCGCCGGTTATGACGCCGACAGCCACGGGATCGCGGTCGGTGCCGATGGTCAGTTGAATGCCGATACCACGCTCGGTCTGGCCTACAGCTACCTCGATACCGATGTGAAATCCGATCTCGGCAACAAGACCAAGGTCACCGGGCATGCGCTGACGCTGTACAGCAACTGGGTGCATGACAACTGGTTCGTCGACTCGTCGCTGATGTACGGCTGGAACGATAACGAATCCAAACGTTATATCGCTGGCACTCAGGCCAAGGCTGATTACGACAGTGATGTATTCGGCGTGAGCGCACTGGCCGGGTACAGCCTGCGGCTGATGCCTGATGTGGTGCTGGAACCACAGGTTGGCGCGCGCTATGCCAATGTCTGCATGGACGCGTATCGCGAGAAGGGCAGCTCGGCGTCGCTGAATGTCGGCAGTCAGCGTTATGAAGTCGGTGAGATGGGCGTCGGTGCACGTCTGGCGGCGGCATTCGATGTTGGCAGCGGCAGCCTGGAACCGGAAGCGAAGCTGATGGCCTGGCATGACTTCATCGGTGACAAGGTCAGCACCACATCGGCCTTCGTGCTGGGGGGCGAGTCGTCCGTCAGCCGCGGTACCACTCCGGTGCGTGACAGTTATGAACTGGGCCTGGGCGCCAACTACCGGATGGGCGCGTGGAGCGTCGGTGGCTCTTACAACTATCTGACCTCCAGCGGTTTCGACTCCGACAGTTTCACTGCGAAGGTGCGTTACGCGTTCTGATCCACATCGCGTAAAACCTGTGGGAGCGAGCCCGCTCGCGAAGGCGTAGTGTCAGTCGGCAAAAATGCTGACTGATCCACCGCTTTCGCGAGCAAGCCCGCTCCCACAGTGATGTGCGCTGCATTGTGAGAGCAAGCCCGCTCCCATAGGGATGTGCATTCCAATGTGGGAGCGGGCTTGCTCGCGAAAGCGGTCTGCCTGCTCAGTTGATTGATCTGACACCCTACAGTTGATAGCTGAAACTGATGCTGTAACGCGCCCGACGATTGAACGTATCCAGCGCTTCATCGGACATCGGCTTGGCGGCCTCCAACGCAATGTTGTAGTACTTGGCATCGCCAAAACGCAGGCCTACTGCTGCCGATGACAGGTCATTGCTCTGCACCGCCAGCTTGTTGAACCAGGTTTTCGAACGGTCCAGCACCACGTACGGCTGCAGGATGCGCACCCAGTTGCCGTCGCGATTGAAACTGTAGTTGACCTCGTAAGCCGCACCCCAGCCCTTGTCGCCCGACGCCTGATCGTCCGGGTAGCCACGGCCGAAATTCTGCCCGCCGAACACCGCGCGTTCGCTGTCAGGCAGGGTGTCATCACTCCAGTACAGCGCGGCCGACAGCACGCCTTGCCAGTTGTCGAAGAACTTGTCGCTTTGCACCCCGGAGAGGCGCAGGCGCAGGAAGTTCAGGTCCAGCGCCGGGTTGTTGGAATGCGCGCCCATGCTGTCCAGACCCTGATACACGCCACCACTGAGAATCCGCAGTTGCCGGGCATCGCTCTTGCGCCAGTCACCCTCGAATGCGAGGGCACGCACGTTGGTGCGCTCTTCGATGCTGAGGGGATAGCCGACCACGTCGTAGCGGTTTTTGTCATCCACGGCATAGAGCCGGGCTCCCGCGTTAAGCAGCTCGTTGGAGGCGGCAATGAACGGGTGGCTGACACCGATGGAGTAACGATCGTCCTCCTTGTGCGGTTTGAGTTCGAAGCCATCGCTGGTGAGCACATTGGTGCCCGGATTGGCCCGGTAGCGCGAGGCAAACAGGCTCAGTTGCGTACCTTCGCTATTGAGGAACTGGTTGTAGTCCACACGGTAGTAGCGCTCGTGATCGTCGCCCGGTGGAAACAGACCGCTGAGGGTCAATTGCTCGCCCATGGCGGTCTGCGAGTTGCTGCTGACTCCCAGCAATGCCTGCGTGCCGTTGCGGTTATCTTCGGTGGTGCTCATGGTGCTGGTGAACGCTTTGCGGCTGGCCTGGGCCACCAGCGTCGTTGCACCGTCGGTGGTGCCGGGCGGCGGTACTTGCGCCTGGATGGTCACGCCGGGGATGCGGGTCATCAGGGTGGTGTAGCGTTCGAAGGTCTTGCGGGTCAGCGGGCGCTCTGCCTGGATTTTGGCTGCCAGTTCGTCGAGCAGGCCTTTGACCCGGCCGACATCGCCCTGCACCTGCACATCGCGCACATAACCTTCCACCAGCACCACTCGGGCTACGCCGTCGTCGAAACGCTGTTGCGGCAGGAAGGCGTAGGACAGCAGATAGCCGTCCTTCTGGTAGCGCCGGGTGATGTCGCGTGTGGCTTCGATCAGGTCGGCGAGGCTGGTCTGATGGCCGATCAGGGGTTTGTAGACTTCGGCCAGTTCGTTGAGCGGGTAGATCGTGCCGCCTTCGATCTGCACGGTTTTCAGGTTGATTTTGGTCTCCATCAACAGCGGCTGCGCCGTGGCCGCGCCGGGGTCGGGTACTTGCAGGGGCGTGGCGGCGGGGCGATAAGCATCTGCCGGCAGGTTCGGCACGGGCAGGTTACGCGTGGTTTCGTTGCTGTTGAGAAAGCTGGGCAGGGTGTCGGCGAGGGCGGCGGAACTGAGACTGAGGAACAGCAGGGATGCCATTACGCGCATAGGACACTCCATGGTCAGATCACAGCGCTGGGCTGAATTTTTCCTAAGAAAAAAGCGGAAGACTCGTGGGAATCTTCCGCCCTCAACCAAGCGTAGGCGCTGTAGGTGAGGCCGTCGAATCGGCCAGGTGCAATTTAGCGTTTGTTGCCTCCAAGAGCGCCGGTCAGACCACCGAGTACACCGCCCAGGCCTCCGGTTGCGGTGCCTCCAGTGGCGGTGCCGCCGCTGACCAGTCCGCCGACCGCACCGACGGTGGCGCCGACGTTGCTGACCACACCACCCACGGCGGTGGTGACCGGGTTGTTGGTGGCGGCGATGGTGTTGCCGATGCCGCTGACGGCACCGCCAACCTGGCCGGTGAGACCGGCGACCGGCACGCCCAGACCTGTCGCGGCGCCGACTTGTTGAGTGACGCTGGTGACCGCACTGGTGACTGGGCTAAGCCCGGCACCCACGGTGGCGCCGACGGTGGCCAGTGGCGAGGTGGTGGCGGTGATCGGCGTGCCCGAGCCGCCGAGTACGGTGTTGAGCGAAGCGATGGTGTTGCCCAGTCCGCCAGCCGTGACGCCGCCGGCGCTGACCACGCCGTTGGTGCTGCCGGCATTCAGACCGGAGCCGACGTTGACCACGGCGCCGCCGACAGTTTGCAGCAAGCCGGTACCGCCCAGACCGCCGCCGAGACCACCGCCCAATCCGCCACCGCTGCTGGTGCCGTTGTCCACCAGCCCGCCGGCTTTGCCGACGGCGGTGCCGACGTTGGTCAAGGCGCCGCCGACGGTGTTGGTCAAGGCGTTGCCGCCGCCAGCACCGGTGACTTGACCACCCACGCCTTTGACGGCGCCACCGACCTGGCCGAGGACACCATTGAGCGGAGCGCCGAGGCCGGTTGCATCGCCTACTTTGTCGGTGGTGCTTTCAACCATGGCAATCACTGGCACCAGACCGTTGCCGACACTTTTAGTCACCGAGCCCAGTGGGCCGGTGGTGGTGGCCAGGCTCAGGGTGTCGCCGAGCATGGTGACTTTTTCACCGACGCCGTCGAGCACCGGTGCCACTTTGGTGACCACGCCGCCGACGACCGGAACGCTGCCGGTGGCGGTCGCCAGTTTGCCGCTCAGGTCCGAGACGCCGGTACCGACATCTGAAACCACGCCGCCGACCGAGGACGCCGTGACGCCCAGGCCATTGTCGACCGTGCCCAGTTTGCCGATGCCGTTGGCCACGCCATCACCCAGGGTAGTGACCACATTGCCTGTGGTTTTTACTGCGCTTTGCACCACGCCGCCCACTACTGGAACGGTGCTCAAGGAGTCGCCGACCTGACCGACACCACTGCCGACGCCCGCGACGGTGTTGCCGACATCCTGCACCAGGGTGGTGGTCACCAGCGGGGTGGTAATCGGGTTGGTCGGGTTGGTTGGATCCGTAGGGTCTGTCGGATTGGTAGGATTGGTCGGGTTCGTCGGATTGGTCGTGCCCGTACCGCCAGTGCCACCGGTACCACCTGTGCCAGCGGTATCGGTGCCGCCAGTACCGCCAGTGCCACTGCTACCGCCTGTGCCACCAGTGCCCGACGTCGCGCTGTCTGGCGAAGAGCTGCCGGAGCTGCTGTGATGGCCGCCACCGCCGCTGCTGCAGCCAGCGAGGCCAAGGGAGAGGATCAATGCCAGAGCTGTTGCCGATTTGCACCACACTTGAGTTTTCATGATTGAGATTCCTTGCACCTGTAACAACATTCGTCGTTTTCGATGGCTCACCGATCTGTCGCCGGTGATGCCTCGTCCGTGGTGCCAATCTCGATCGCGCGGTGCTTTTCCACCATTCTCAAGTTGGTATTAACGCCTTTATATATAAGGCGCCGCGCCGTGCCTAAGGACTAATACCCAGGATATAGACGCATAAAAAAAGGCCTTGAAAATCAAGGCCTGGAGTTTTTCAGAGTGCGGCGCCAAACGTGGAAAAACTTAAGTGATATATACACAATTTACAGGCTCGCCCGGGCGGATACTCAGGCAACCGGTTGCCACTGACCGACCATATGTTCCAGATCGCCGTTGCCGATCAGGCGCAACTCGCCGCTGGATCCCGGCGCACTTGCCAGCAATGAGACCTCGCTGGGCAAGCGCACCGGTTTGCGAAAGTGCACGGCGATTTCAAGGTTGGCCTTGGGTAGATGATCAGCCAGTGCGGCGAGGGTTCGTGCCTTGTTCCACAGACCGTGAGCAATCGCCGTGGGAAAACCGAACAGTTTGGCGCTGGCCGCGCTCAAGTGAATCGGGTTGTAGTCGCCCGAGACTTTGGCGTACTGCCGACCGATATCGGCCGGGGCTTTCCATTGCGCGACTTGCGTCAACACCTGGGACGGTTCCCAGTGTTGCTCGACAGGTTCGCCGTCGAGTTTCACGCCGCGACAGAGCATCTGGCTTTCGGCTTCCCACAGCGGCCCGAGTTGATCATCGAGGCTGGTCAACACATCGAAGGTCGCGCCTTTGGGATGCGGCTGCAGGTTGTGCACGCGGACGCTGATTTGAGCTCGGCTGATCCCGCCCATCGGCCGCAACACGCGAATGCGGTTGCTCAGGTGAATCAGCCCCAGCAACGGGAACAGAAACTCCTTCGCCGTGAGCAATTGCATCTGCAGGGCGAACGCGAGGATGTGTGGATAAGTCGGCGGCAGCAGGCCGTCATCGGTAAAGCCGCAGACCTTGCGATAGGCCGCCAGTTTTTGCGGGTCGACATCGACCCAGCAGCGCAAACCGCTGTCGGGCAGTCGGGTGCCAGTGATCTTGCGCCGTGTCGCGGCCCGCGCGTACAGGCCGGGCAGGCTCGGTTCACGGTCGAGGGTGTGCCATTCAATGCTCATGCCTATGCCCCCAGAACACTTTGGCCACAGACCCGCAGCGCCTGGCCGGTAAATGCGCCGGTGCCCGGTTGCGCCAGCCACGCGACGGCTTCGGCGACGTCTTGCGGCAAGCCGCCCTGGCCCAGCGAACTCATGCGCCGTCCGGCCTCACGCAGGCCGAACGGGATGTGCGCGGTCATCTGGGTTTCGATGAAGCCCGGGGCCACGGCGTTGATGCTGATGCCGCGTTCGTGCAGCGTTGGCGCCCAGGCCTGAGCCAGGCCGATCAGCCCGGCCTTGCTCGCGGCGTAGTTGGTCTGCCCGCGATTGCCGGCGATGCCGCTGATCGAGGCCAGCAGAATCACCCGCGCATTGTCGTGCAGGGTACCGCTGTCGAGCAGCGCCTTGGTCAGCACTTGCGGGGCATTGAGGTTGACCGCCAGCACCGCGTCCCAGAATTCCGGGGTCATGTTGGCCAGGGTCTTGTCGCGGGTGATCCCGGCGTTGTGCACCAGAATGTCGAGGCCGTCCGGCAGTTGTTCGATCAGGTGCGCGGCGGCATCTTCGGCACAGATATCAAGGGTGATCGCCCGGCCGCCAAGACGTGCGGCGAGGGCTTCCAGATCAGTCTTGGCCGGGGGGACGTCGAGCAGAATCACCTCGGCGCCATCGCGGGCGAGGGTCTCGGCAATCGAGGCGCCGATCCCGCGTGCCGCGCCGGTGACCAGCGCCTTGCGTCCGGCCAATGGCCGGGTCCAATCGGTGACCGGCGTGGCGCACGGGCTCAGGCGAATCACTTGCCCGGAGACAAAGGCACTTTTCGGCGACAGGAAAAATCGCAGCGGCCCCTCAAGCTGATCTTCAGCGCCGTCACCGACATAGATCAGTTGCAGCGTGCCGCCGCTGCGCAGCTCCTTGGCCAGCGAACGCGAAAAGCCTTCGAGCGCTCGCTGTGCACTGGACGCAAACGGATCGCGCAGGGTTTCCGGGGCGCGGCCCAGGATCACCAGGTGCGCGCTGCTGTCGAGGTTTTTCATCAATGGCTGGAAGAACTCGCGCAGCTGTTTGAGCTGGTCGGTGTGCTGCAGGTCGCTGGCGTCGAACACCACGGCCTTGAGTTTCGGCCCGTGCCCGGGAATCCACGCGGTGGCCAGCGACGGCTCAGTGCCGTAGCTGTAGATCGCATCGGTCAGGCGGTTGGCGAACGCATTGACCCGCTCGGCCAGCGGCCCGCCACCGATCAGCAGCGCGCCGTCCACCGGCCGCAGGCGTCCGGCCTGCCAGCGTTCCAGCCGCACCGGCGACGGCAGGCCCAAAGCCCCGACCAGACGGTGGCCGATGGATGAGTTGGCGAAGTCGATATAGCGGTCAGACATGGAACGCTCTCCAAAAGTTGGGGTTCAAAGTGTGGACTACCAACGGCAATCAATCGTTCGATCCACGCAATAAGGCCTACGCTAGAACAGCAGAGTAGACCACCGTCCCTGTGGGAGCTGGCTTGCCAGCGATGGCGGAGTGTCAGCCACTGGAAATGCTGGAGGTGCCGGCCCTATCGCTGGCAAGCCAGCTCCCACAGGGATTTCCATGAATTCGGATCAACAAGGAGCTTTTCATGAGTCAGCTGCGCCGCGTCGCCATCATCGGTGGTAACCGTATTCCTTTCGCCCGTTCCAACGGGCCGTACGCCACTGCCAGCAATCAGGTGATGCTCACTGCTGCCCTGGAAGGCCTGATCGAACGCTACAACCTGCACGGCCTGCGCATCGGCGAAGTGGTGGCGGGTGCGGTGCTTAAATTGTCACGGGATCTGAACCTGACCCGCGAGTGCGTGCTCGGCTCGCGGCTGTCGCCGGCCACCCCGGCCTATGACATCCAGCAAGCCTGCGGCACCGGGCTGGAGGCGGCGCTGCTGGTGGCCAACAAAATCGCCCTCGGCCAGATTGACTGCGGCATTGCCGGTGGCGTCGACACCACCTCGGACGCGCCGATCAGCGTCAGCGAAGGCTTGCGCAAAATCCTTCTGCAGGCCAACCGCGCCAAGACCACCGGCGACAAGCTGAAAACCTTTCTGCAACTGCGTCCGCGGCACCTGATCCCGGAATTCCCGCGTAACGGCGAACCGCGTACCGGTCTGTCGATGGGCCAGCACTGCGAACTGATGGCGCAGACCTGGAACATCCCCCGTGAGGAGCAGGATCAACTGGCCCTCGAAAGCCATCACAAACTCGCTGCGTCCTACAGTGAAGGCTGGCACAACGACCTGATGACGCCGTTCCTCGGCCTGACCCGCGACGACAACCTGCGCCCGGACCTGACCCTGGAAAAACTCGCCACGCTCAAACCCGCTTTCGAAAAAAGCGCGAAGGGCACGCTGACGGCAGGCAACTCCACGCCACTCACCGACGGCGCCTCAGTGGTGCTGCTGGGCAGCGAGGAATGGGCGAAAGAACGTGGTCTGCCGATCCTCGCCTACCTGCGCGATGGCGAAGCGGCGGCGGTGGATTTCGTCAACGGTGCCGAAGGGCTGTTGATGGCGCCGGTGTATGCGGTTCCGCGCTTGCTGGCGCGTAATGGGTTGACCCTGCAAGACTTCGATTACTACGAAATTCACGAAGCGTTTGCCGCGCAGGTGCTGTGCACGCTCAAGGCCTGGGAGGACCCCGAATACTGCAAGACGCGTTTGGGGCTGGACGCACCGCTGGGTTCGATCGACCGCAGCCGGCTGAATGTGAAAGGCAGCTCGCTGGCGGCGGGGCATCCGTTTGCCGCGACCGGCGGGCGGATTGTCGCCAACCTGGCAAAACTGCTGGATGCGGCGGGCAAGGGCAGGGGGCTGATTTCGATCTGTGCCGCTGGCGGCCAGGGTGTCACCGCGATCATCGAACGTTGAGCGCAATCCCCTGTGGGAGCGGGCTTGCTCGCGAAGGGGCCGTGTCAGTCGTAGTAATTGTGGCTGACACACCGCCTTCGCGAGCAAGCCCGCTCCCACAGGAGGGAAATGCATGCGATGTCAGATTCTGTCGCAAATGCCCTCGACGCTGATTGCCAACATTTCAAACCGGCTCAGCTATGATCGGCAACGGTCGATTATTTCGGCACAGTGTGTGCATCCACAGGGTTCACAGGTCGGCAACCCCTCCCCGTAGCGCGAGGATTGCCGTATAACGAGTGACATTCGCGTGTTTGGTAATAAAGGACCCACAATAAAAGCTGATGAAGACTCCAAAACGCATTGAACCCCTGATCGAAGACGGTCTGGTCGACGAAGTGCTGCGCCCACTCATGAGTGGTAAAGAAGCAGCTGTTTATGTGGTGCGCTGCGGTAACCAGTTACGTTGCGCGAAGGTTTACAAGGAGGCGAACAAACGCAGTTTCCGCCAGGCAGCCGAGTATCAGGAAGGCCGCAAGGTGCGTAACAGCCGGCAGGCCCGGGCGATGGCCAAGGGCTCGAAATTCGGTCGCAAAGAGACCGAAGACGCCTGGCAGAACGCCGAAGTCGCGGCGCTGTTCCGTCTGGCCGGTGCCGGCGTGCGAGTGCCCAAGCCATACGACTTTCTGGATGGCGTGCTGCTGATGGAGCTGGTGGCCGACGAATATGGCGATGCCGCCCCGCGTCTGAACGATGTGGTGCTGGAGCCGGATCAGGCCCGCGAGTATCACGCGTTCCTGATCTCGCAGATCGTGCTGATGTTGTGTACCGGTCTGGTGCACGGTGACCTCTCGGAGTTCAACGTGCTGCTGACCCCGACCGGCCCGGTGATCATCGACCTGCCGCAGGCGGTGGATGCCGCTGGCAACAACCACGCGTTCAGCATGCTCGAGCGCGATGTGGGCAACATGGCGTCGTACTTCGGGCGCTTTGCCCCGGAGCTGAAGCAGACCCGCTACGCGAAAGAAATGTGGGCGTTGTACGAAGCCGGCACCTTGCACCCCAACAGCGTGCTGACCGGTGAGTTCGATGATCCGGAAGATCTGGCCGACGTTGGCGGTGTGTTGCGCGAGATCGAAGCGGCGCGGCTCGACGAAGAGCGCAAGCAGGCGATCCGTGCGGCGGATGACGAGCCCAAAGGCAAGTCCGACGAACCGCCTCCGCCACCGTGGATGCAGTAAGCGCATGAACAGAAACCCGGCTTCGGCCGGGTTTTTTGTGCCCTGTGTTTTTCCGGAGACCACCCCAAATTCCCTGTGGGAGCGACCCTGCTCGCGAAGGGGCCTTACCAGTCACCATCCCTGTTGACTGACATACCGCTTTCGCGAGCAGGCTCGCTCCCACAGAGGATGGGTGGTGTTGCTAATAGTTGTGTGTGAATCTGTCCGGCCTCGGCACACTCAAGGACTGAATGTGATCACCCTACGCAACACCCAACTGATCATCACCGCCCGGCTGATCTCCGACTTCGGCGCCTTCCTCAACATGGTCGCGCTGGCGACTTACGTTTACCTGCTAAGCAACAGCGCCATGAGCGTCGGGGTGTTCCTCGCCAGCCGGGTTGGCGGGGGGATTTTTGCCAGTCTGATCGGTACGCGCTTCTATCGGCGCTGGAGTGGCCGGGTGCCGCTGATCGCTTTCGATCTGCTGCGCGCGACGTTGCTTGGCCTGCTGTTGATCCTGCCGCTGAGCCAGCAGGCGTTGCTGTTGCCGGTGATCGCTTTCGGCCTGGGTTTTGGCAATTCGATGTTCGCCATCGGCCTCAATAGCCAGTTGCCGAGGCTGATCGACCCGGCGCAGCTACTGAAAACCAATGCCTGGATCACCTCGGCGTCATCCGCAGCGATGGTCGGCGGCAGCCTGGTGTCCGGCTTGCTGGTGGCGGCCTTTGGTTTCGAAACGGTCTTTGCGCTCAACGCGCTGACCTATGTGCTGGCGGCGTTGTTGATTGCGCCGTTGCGCTTCGCCGTTGCAGAAGTCAACGAGCAATCAACCAGCGATCGCGGCGAATGGTCAGCCCTGAAGCAAGGCCTGCGCAGCGCTCCGGTGATTGCGGCGATGCTTGCCGTGACCATGGCCGACACCTTGGGCAGTGCCGCGCACAACGTCGGCTTCCCGATCATCTCCAAACTGCTGACCCCCGACTCGGCCAGCACCACGCTGGGCCTGATGCTGGCGGTGTGGGCCAGCGGCAAACTGCTCGGGGCACGGATTGCCAGTCGCCTCAAAGGCACGGATAACATTGATTTGGAACGACGGTATTTCTTCGGCGTGGCGTTGATGTCCTGCGGTTTCATCCTGATGTTCCAGCAGCACAGCCTTTACGGCCTGCTGCTGTTTTCCCTGCCCGCGGGGTTGGGGGACGGTTTCTCCGAAGTCAGCCTGATGTCGCGCCTGCAACGTGAGCCGGAGCATTTGCGCCTGCCGATTCTCAGTTTCCTGACCTTGCTGCAAATGACCGGGTTCGGCGTCGGCATGCTGATTGCCGCGCCGTTTTACGGTTGGTGGACGCCGGGTGCCGTGGTCATGCTGTTCCACGGCATCCCGCTCGGCACATTGTTGGTCGTGAAGGGGCTGGCGCTCAGGCGCGGACGGGTTGCGCGCAGCAGCCCGACGCCAGTTCCTTGAGGATCGGGCAATCGGGGCGATGGTCGCCATTACAGTGCTCGACCAGATCCTGCAGGGTGTCGCGCAGCTCGCCGAGTTCGCGGATCTTCCGGTTCAGCTCGTCGATGTGCTGACGGGCCAGCGCTTTCACATCGGCACTGGCACGCTGGCGATCCTGCCACAGGGTCAGCAGCTTGCCGACTTCCTCAAGGGAAAAGCCCAGGTCCCGCGAACGCTTGATGAATGCCAGGGTGTGCAGGTCATCGTCGCTGTAGACCCGGTAGCCGCTGTCGGTGCGATGGGCAGCCTTGAGCAGGCCGATCGACTCGTAATAGCGGATCATCTTTGCGCTCAGGCCACTGTGCCGGGCCGCTTGGCCGATGTTCATCGCTGTTCCTCCAGATCCTTCGGTTTCCAGGTTTTCAACAGTAGCGCATTGCTCACCACGCTGACGCTCGACAGCGCCATCGCCGCACCGGCCAGCACCGGATTGAGGAAGCCGAGCGCTGCCAGCGGAATGCCGATCAGGTTGTAGACGAAGGCCCAGAACAGGTTCTGGCGGATCTTCGCGTAAGTCTTGCGGCTGATCTCCAGCGCTGCCGGCACCAGCCGTGGATCGCTGCGCATCAGGGTGATACCGGCGGCGTGCATCGCCACGTCGGTGCCGCCGCCCATGGCGATGCCGATGTCCGCTGCGGCCAGTGCCGGGGCGTCGTTGATGCCATCGCCGACCATCGCCACCACACCGGTCTTCTTCAGTTCGGCGACGGTCGCGGCTTTGTCGGCGGGGAGCACTTCGGCGTGGACATTGCTGATACCCAGGGCCTCGGCGACGACTTTGGCGCTGCCACGGTTGTCGCCGGTCAGCAGATGGCTGTGAATACCGCGGGCGGCCAGTTGCTGCACGGCTTGCAGTGCGCCGGGCTTGAGCGTGTCGCCGAAGGCGAACAAACCGAGCACTTGCGGTTCCGGGCTTTGCTCGATCAGCCACGACAAGGTCCGGCCTTGGCTTTCCCAAGCCTTGGCGGACTCGGCGAGATTGCCCGCGCTCAGGCCACTTTCTTCCAGCAAGCGCCGATTGCCCAGCGCCAGGCGCCGACCATCAAGCGTGCCAGCGATACCGCGTCCGGTCAGGGACTGACTGTCGCTGACATCCGGCACCGGCAAGCCACGCTCGGCAGCAGCGTCCAGCACGGCTTTGGCCAGCGGATGCTCGCTGCCGCGCTGCAGGGCGCCGGCCAGTGTCAGCAGGGTATTTTCATCGCCATCCAGCGCACTGAAATGGGCGATACGCGGGGTGCCGGAAGTCAGTGTGCCGGTCTTGTCGAAGACCACGTTGTCGACCTCGTGCGCTCGCTCCAGTGCTTCGGCGTCCTTGATCAGAATGCCGTGACGCGCAGCCACGCCGGTGCCGGCCATGATCGCCGTCGGCGTAGCGAGGCCGAGGGCACATGGACAGGCAATCACCAGCACAGCGACCGCGTTGATCAATGCTGTTTCCATAGGCGCGCCGTACAGCCACCAGCTGATCAGGGTGGCGAGGGCGATCAGCAACACGGTGGGCACGAACACCTGGCTGACCTTATCCACCAGTTTCTGGATCGGTGCTTTTGCCGCCTGAGCGTCCTCGACCAGACGGATGATTCGCGCCAACACGCTTTCTGCGCCTAGGGCGGTGGTGCGCACCAGCAAGCGACCTTCACCGTTGATCGCGCCGCCGGTGACTTTGTCGCCCGGCTGTTTTGGCACTGGCAGGCTTTCGCCGCTGATCAGCGCTTCGTCTGCGTGGCTCTGGCCTTCGAGCACTTCACCGTCAACCGGGAAGCGTTCGCCGGGTTTGACCAGAACCAGATCGTTGAGGCGCAGCGCGCTGATCGCGACGTCCTGTTCACGACCGTCGATGACTTGAATCGCCCGTTCCGGACGCAAGGCTTCGAGGGCGCGGATGGCGCTGGCGGTCTGGCGTTTGGCGCGGCTTTCCAGGTATTTGCCGAGGAGCACCAGGGCGATCACCACCGCCGAGGCTTCGAAATACAGATGCGGCATGCGCCCGGCGGCGGTGGCCCATTCGTACAGGCTCAAGCCATAACCGGCGCTGGTGCCGAGGGCCACCAGCAAGTCCATGTTACCGGCGCCGGCGCGCACGGCTTTCCACGCGGCCACGTAGAAACGTGCACCGAAAATGAATTGCACCGGGGTGGCGAGGGCGAATTGCGCCCAGGCCGGAAGCATCCAGTGAGTGCCGAACGGTTGCAGCAGCATCGGCAACACCAGCGGCAACGCCAGGACGATCACGCAGATCAGCGCCCAGCGTTCATGTTGCAGGCGCTGTTGCTGGTTATCGGTGGCGGGGTGTTCGGCTTGCCAGACGCTGGCCGAGTAACCGGCCTTGCTTACAGCATCGAGCAGCGACTGAATGTCGACCTGACCGAGCCATTCGAGGTGTGCGCGTTCGTTGGCGAGGTTGACGCTGACGCTCTTCACCCCGGGGACTTTGTTCAGGGCGCGCTCGACGCGACCGACGCACGAGGCGCAGGTCATGCCGTCGATGTTCAATTCCACCGTCTGCTGCGGCACGCTGTAGCCGGCGCGTTCAACCGCCTCCATCAACGCCGGCAAGCTGTCACCAGGCGCCTGGACGCGGGCCTGTTCGGTGGCGAGATTGACGCTGACGGCACTGGCGCCGCTGACTTTGCGCAACGCCCGCTCGACACGCCCGGCGCAACTGGCGCAGGTCATGCCGGCAATCGGCAGATCGAAAGTGATGGAATCGGACATCGGTCTTACTCCCTGTAGAAGATGCCTACAAGGATCAACCTTGCCACGCGGGCAAGGTCAAGCGCCAATATTTGACTCACTACAAAAACAGTGTGGGAGCGGGCTTGCTCGCGAATGCGGTGTGTCAGTCAACATCATCGCTGAATGACACAGCGCATTCGCGAGCAAGCCCGCTCCCACATTTGGAGTTTTGCTTAGTATTCGAGGGCGGCAGGTCGCAGGTACAAGCCTTTGGCATTTGCCGCGATCCGGTACTTGAGCACATCGCCGGCCTTGAGCGAGATCTCCTGCGCCGGCGGCGCGAGCATGCCTGCCTGGCAACCCGGCACTTGGCCAGGCAATTGTTTCAGACGGATGGAAATCGTCCCGTGGGGCAGGTTGAACGAAGTGGTCTGTTCCTGAAGCAGGCGCGCTGCCAGTTCATCATTGACGTACACGCCAATCTCGCAGGGAGTCGGCACTTCCAGACGCTCGCGCGAGATGATCAGAACGGCGTAGTCCTCACCGGTCGCGTTGGCCTGGGGCAGGGCGGCAAAGAGGCTGAGCAAGCCAAACAGGCTGAAAGCTGACCAGCGCATGGCTGAATCTCCTGAATTTGAGTCATTGATGCACGCAGCTTGGCTGAGCGCGACGCCGATTGCCAGCCCGGCAGTTTTCTGCAGAACTTGACCTTGCCATGGTGGCAAGCTCGACACTGCCGGCAACCTCACTCAAAGGAGTCCATCCATGCAAGTGTTCAACGTTCAAGGCATGTCCTGCGGCCACTGTGTCAAAGCCATCACCAACGCCGTGCAGGCGAAGGATCCGGCGGCCAGCGTGCGGGTCGATCTGGCGGCCAAAGAAGTCGGCGTCGAGAGTTCGCTGAGTGCCGAGCAGGTGATCGAGGTGATCAGCGAAGAGGGCTACCCGGTAAAACTCGCCGGATAACGATAAATCCCTGTGGCGAGGGAGCTTGCTCCCGCCGGGTCGCGAAGCGGCCTTTTTTTCAATTGAAAAACACTGGGCCTGCTGCGCAGTCCAGCGGGAGCAAGCTCCCTCGCCACAGGTTTCAGGTGTAGGTCATCTGATTTCTAATAGTTAGCGAGCTATCGGAATGTTCAAGGTGTCTCAGCGCGGCTAGACTGTCGGGCTGCCGACCTCTATCCCACCTGGATGCCTGATGAACTTCCGTACCATTCTGATTCTCGGTGCCCTGAGCGCCTTCGGTCCGCTGGCGATCGACTTCTATTTGCCGGCGTTCCCGTCGATGGCGCTGGCCTTTGGCACTGATGAAAAGCATGTGCAACTGACCCTGGCGGCCTATTTCGCCGGTCTGTCGATCGGGCAGTTGCTGTATGGGCCGGTGGCCGACCGGTTTGGTCGGCGCCTGCCGCTGTTGGTCGGTGTCGGCCTGTTCACCCTGGCCTCGCTGGCCTGTGCTTATGCACCGAATCTGGAATGGCTGATCGGCGCGCGTTTCGTTCAGGCGCTGGGCGGCTGCGCGGGGATGGTGATTTCCCGGGCGGTGGTCAGTGACAAGTGCGATGCGGTCGGTTCGGCGAAAGTCTTTTCGCAACTGATGCTGGTGATGGGATTGGCGCCGATTCTCGCGCCGTTGCTCGGCGGTCTGTTGGTCAATACCACGGGCTGGCAGTCGATCTTCCTCGCACTGACGGGCTTCAGCGCACTGGCCGGCCTGGCTGTGGCGTTGGGGCTGCCAGAAAGTCTGCCGGCCCATGTGCCGCGCCAGCCACTGTCCGGTGCGTTGCGCCAATACGGCCGGTTGTTCGGCGACCGGGTGTTTCTCGGCCACGCCCTGACCGGCGGTATCGCGGTCGCCGGGATGTTTTCCTATATCGCCGGTTCGCCGTTCGTCTTCATCAAACTGTACGGCGTACCCGCCGAGCATTTCGGCTGGCTGTTCGGCACCAATGCGGCGGGGTTCATTCTGGTGGCCCAGGTCAATGCGCGGCTGTTGGCCAAGCGCGGTCCGGCATTCCTGCTGGCACGGGCGGTGTGGGTGTATCTGTTGGCCGGGGTTTCTTTGCTCGCGGTCAGCTCGCTGCACACCGAAGTGTTGTGGCCGCTGTTGATCCCGTTGTTCGTGTGTATCGCCAGCCTCGGCTGCATCCTGCCCAACGCAGCGGCGTGTGCAATGAACGGCCAGGGTGCGCGTGCCGGTAGTGCGTCGGCACTGATGGGCTGCCTGCAGTTCAGCGTGGCTTCCGGCGCGGCTTCGCTGGTGGGCGTTCTGCACGATGGCAGCGCCATGCCGATGGCCATGGTCATCAGCCTGTGCGGGTTGCTGGTGGTGAGCGTCGCGATGTACACCCGGCATTTGCAGAATGCCCGGGCGTTGGCGCAAGCACAGGCCGAAGCCTGACTGCCTCAGCCGACGGCGCGTTGCTGTCCGGGGTCGGGAATCCGATGGGGCGCGTGCAGGCGCGCTTCGAGGGTGCGGGTGAAGGCGAGCGCCTCGGCTTCACTGCGAAAGGTCACGGCGTGCTGGTCCAGGCGAACCTGCCATTGGGACTTTGCCACTTCTTTTATCAGGATCTTCATTACTGACCTCCCTTGTGTAAAAGATGCATCGCAGAGGCTTCGAGTGTAGACCTGAATACGATCGGATTTGTGACAACGATCAAGCATCTGACTGACGGCAAAAAATAGCGCCAGCCCTTGAAAGGACTGGCGCTGATTACGACGTCCGGGTTTTCAGAAACTTTCTAAAACAATTTTGCCCTTGGCCTTGCCGCTTTCCAGCAGCTCATGCGCCCGGCGCAGGTTCGCCGCGTTGATCGTGCCGAAATGCTCGCCGACGGTGGTCTTCAACGTCCCCGCATCAATCAGCTCGGCCACGCGGTTGAGCAGCTTGTGCTGCTCGATCATGTCCGGTGTTTCGAACAGCGAGCGGGTGTACATGAACTCCCAGTGCAGCGACAGGCTCTTGCGCTTGAGCTGGCTCACGTCCAGCGACTTCGGATCGTCGATCAGCGCGAGTTTGCCTTGCGGGGCCAACGCCTCGACCAGTTGCTCCAGGTGCAGATCGGTCTGGGTCAGGCTGGCGACGTGGGTCACGTGATCGATGCCGGCGCGTTTCAGTTCCTCGCTCAACGGCTGGCTGTGGTCGATCACCAGGTCGGCACCCAGCTCGGTCACCCAGTCGCGAGTCTGTGCACGGGACGCGGTGCCGATGACCTTCAGGCCGGTCAACTGGCTGGCCAGTTGGGTGAGGATCGAACCGACGCCGCCAGCGGCGCCGACGATCAGCAGGCTTTGACCTTCATCGGTCTTGCCCTCACGGATCTGCAGGCGTTCGAACAGCAGTTCCCACGCGGTGATCGCGGTCAGCGGCAGCGCGGCGGCTTCGGCAAAACCGAGGGATTTGGGCATGTGGCCAACAATGCGCTCATCGACCACGTGCAGCTCGCTGTTGCCACCGGCACGGGCGATGGAGCCAGCGTAAAACACTTTGTCGCCGGCCTTGAACAGCGTCACTTCACTGCCGACGGCCTTGACCACACCGGCGACGTCCCAGCCGAGTACTTTTGCTGCGCCGTTTTCCGGCGCCACGTTCTGCCGCACCTTGGTGTCGACCGGGTTGACCGAGATGGCTTTGACTTCCACCAGCAGGTCGCGCGGGCCGGCGACCGGCTCCGGCAGTTCGATGTCTTGCAGGGATTTTTCGTCGCTGATCGGCAGGGAGGCGAAATAGGCGATGGCTTTCATGACTTGCTCCGTAACGGTAATAGAAGAAGGGCTCAGGCGATGGCGCCCAGACGTTTCAATTGAAAGTGTTCGATGCAGTGGCCGGCGACGGCCTGGAAGTTCTGAAAATGCGCGCTGGCGTTGTGCGCCGAAAGGATTTCCTCGCTGGCCCAGTGTTCGATCACATAAAAGGTCAGCGGATCGGCGAGGTCGCGATGCAGGTCGTACTGGCTGCAGCCTTCTTCGGCGCGACTCGGCTCAACCAGTTCGCGCAGGGCGTTTTCGAGGGTGTCCTGCTGGCCGGGTTTGGCGATCAGGGTGGCGATGGCGGTGAATGCTTGGGACATGTGCGGCTCCAGTCGCGGGATAAATTTGCTTGAACCCATCATTGGCTATTTCTCGGCGCGATAAAACCGGCTAAAAGAGCAGTCTCTTTCAATATTTTTTTGATAATCGAGGCTGAGAATGCTGCGTTTCGACGATTTACAGTTGTTCGTTCGCGCGGCGGATCTGGGCAGCCTGTCGGCAGCGGCGCGGGTGATGGACATGTCCGCGGCAGTGGCCAGCGCCGCGCTCAAACGCATCGAACAGCAACTGGGCGTGCGTTTGCTGGCGCGCTCGACCCGCAGCCTGCGTCTGACCGCCGAGGGCGAAGGCTTCCTCGAATACGCGCGGGCCGCGTTGAGTTCGCTGGACGAAGGCCGGCGATTTCTCTCCAGCGCGCAGGATCAGGTCAGCGGCATCCTGCAGTTGTCGGCGCCTTCGGATTTCGGGCGCAACTTGCTGTTGCCGTGGCTCGACGAGTTTCAGCGCGAGCATCCGAAACTGACCGTGCGCCTGTTGCTCGGTGATCGCATCGCCGACCTGTTCCGCCAGCCGGTGGACATCGCCCTGCGTTATGGCGAACCCGAGGATTCGAGCCTGGTGGCCCTGCCCATCGCTCCGGACAATCGCCGCGTGCTCTGCGCATCGCCGGCGTACCTGGCGCGCCACGGCGAACCGCGTCAGCTCGAACAACTGGCGCAGCACAATTGCCTGCTGTACATGCTCGGCAGTCGCGTGCACGACCATTGGAGTTTTCATGACGGCAAACGTGAAGTCGGCCTGACGGTCAGTGGCGATCGCTTCAGTGATGACGCCGACGTCGTCCGGTTGTGGGCGGTGGCGGGGGCGGGCATCGCCTACAAATCGTGGCTCGATGTCGGCACGGATGTGCTCGCCGGGCGCCTCAAAGTGTTGCTGCCAGAGCTGCTCTGTGAGCGTGCTCCGCTGAATCTGTTGTGCGCCCATCGCGCACAATTGAGTAAGCCGGTGAACCTTTTGAGGGAAATGCTCGCCAGCCGATGCGCCGAATTGAGTAGTCAATTTCCCCATTTCCCGAAAGTTGATCATTAGTCGCAGGCAATTAGCGAAATTTCACTCAGGAACTATCACCATTCGTGTCAGCCACGGCGCAGGAAGCAGCGTGCATCCCGCTTATACTAGCGACCGCCTCAAACCTGCACCGATAACCGGTCAGGACTGAATCCGGCCGGTTTTTCAGAGCCGGGCGAGTGCTGCACAAACGCCGCGGACACTCCATTGACGGGTGCCGCAGCACCGGCCTGGCTTGCTCCGGTTCATGGCGTTTTACCCGTCTTGGCCGATGACCCATTACTGGTCAAGATGTCTTCGAGCAGTAGACGATACGATTCAACAGGGAGTGAATACATGGAACATGCACCTTGCATCAGCCAGATTGCCACGCTGCTGGCCGACCCCAAGCGCAGTGCGATGATGTGGGCGTTGATGGATGGCTCGGCACGCCAGACCGAAGAGCTGGCGCTGCTGGCAGGGTTGTCGCCATCTTCGGCCAGTGCGCATCTGGGGCGTTTGTCCGCCGGGGGCCTGTTGAAAGTCGAGGTCCGTGGGCGCAAGCGCTTTTTCCGTCTGGCAGCCCCGGAGATCGCGGCGGCCATCGAAGCGTTGGCCAGTGCCACGATCGCCAGCGCACCGCGGGAAATTCCTCACGTATTCAAACGCTCGGCACCGAGCGCCAATCCCCGGACTGCGCCGTCTTCACTGCTGCGTGCGCGCTTTTGCGATGATCATTTGGGTGGCACGCTGGCCGCCGATCTGTATCAGCGTCTGCTCGATGCCGGCTGGCTCGAACAGATCGAGCAGCGGGTCGTGGTGACCCTCAAAGGCTCGACGCAACTGGCCAACCGCGGTGTGTTCATCCAGGCCCTCGCTCATCGCAAGGCTCAGGTGGCGTGCGCCTGTCCGGACTGGAGTGAACGTCGCCCGCACCTGGGCGGTTCACTCGGCGCGGCGGTGCTGCAACTGTTCATGCAGTCCGGCTGGCTGGAGCTGCCCAAGGATTCCCGAGCCTTGCAAGTGACCCCGGCCGGGCAGCGGGAAATCCAGCGGTTCGCCAAGGAAACCGAGCTGGAATTGGCGTGATAGAGCGTTCGCCGGCCGACACTTCGACGCTGGCGTCGTCTGTGACTGCGAACAGGTCGTATCCAGAAAAAGCGCTGAGGCGTTATCGCGCACACTCGATCCGCACACATTGCGGAGGGGATGGGCATGGATACGCGAGACTTCAGCGCGGCAGAACGCCTGGAACGGCTGCCGCTCAGCGGTTATCACCGGGTTATTTTCATCATCATTGCCCTGGCGTTCTTTTTCGACTCCATGGACCTGGCCATGATGACGTTCCTGCTCGGCTCGATCAAAACCGAGTTCGGCTTGAGCAGTGCACAAGCCGGCCTGCTCGCCAGTTCGAGTTTTTTCGGCATGGTGCTGGGGGCGTCGTTATCGGGCATGCTCGCCGACCGCTTCGGGCGCAAACCGGTGTTTCAGTGGAGCATCGTGTTGTGGGGCGTGGCCAGTTATCTGTGTTCGACCGCGCAAACGGTCGAGAGCCTGACGCTGTTCCGGATCCTGCTGGGGATCGGCATGGGCATGGAGTTTCCGATTGCACAGTCGATGCTTTCGGAGTTGATCCCGGCGCAGCGGCGCGGGCGCTACATTGCATTGATGGACGGTTTCTGGCCGCTGGGTTTCGTCGCCGCCGGGGTGCTGTCGTACTTTCTGCTGCCGCTGATTGGCTGGCGCGATATCTTCCTGGTGTTGGCGGTGCCGGCGGTGTTTGTGCTGGCGATCCGTTTCTTCATTCCCGAATCTCCACGCTGGCTGGAGCAGGCCGGACGCCACGAAGCCGCGGACAAGGTCCTGGGCGCCATCGAGGCGCGCGTGCGCACCTCGCTCGGTGTCGAAACGCTGCCTGAGCCGGTGCGCCTGCCAAGGACAGAAACGGCACCGGGCAACTTCTTCTCGGCGCTCAAGCAGATCTGGTCGCCGCAATATCGCCAGCGCACCACGATGATCTGGAGCCTGTGGTTTTTCGCCTTGCTCGGTTTCTACGGGCTGACATCGTGGCTCAGTGCGTTGTTGCAACAGTCGGGTTTCGCCGTGACCCAGTCGGTGTATTACACCGTGCTGATTTCTCTGGGCGGGATTCCCGGGTTCCTGATGGCCGCGTGGCTGGTGGAACGCTGGGGGCGCAAACCGGTGTGCATCGTGACGTTGCTCGGCGGCGGGGTGATGGCGTTTCTCTACGGGCAGAGTGCGGTGTTCGGCGGCAACGTCGCGTTGCTGATCAGCTCGGGGCTGCTGATGCAGTTTTTCCTGTTCGGCATGTGGGCGGTGCTCTACACCTACACGCCTGAGTTGTACCCGACTTCGGCGCGCGCCACGGGCTCGGGCTTTGCCTCGGCGATTGGCCGTGTCGGCTCGTTGCTCGGGCCGCTGGTGACCGGGCTGGTGTTCCCGATTACCGGGCAAGGCGGAGTTTTTGCGCTGGGCGCGCTGTGCTTTGCGATTGCGGCGGGGGTGGTGTGGCTGTTCGGGATGGAGACGCGGGGCAAGACGCTGGAAGAGCTGACTGAAGCAGAGATTGCTGGCTGAACACAGCACCCTGTGGGAGCGAGCAAGCCCGCTCCCACAGGGGATTTGCTTTGTACTTACGGTTTTACCAGACGCGCATCCAGGCTGTTCTGCGCCAGGCGCATGGCCTGATCCTGGGTCATGCCCAGGTGTTCATGCAGCGCATGGAAGTTCTCGGTGACGTAGCCGCCGAAATACGCCGGGTCATCGGAGTTGACGGTGACCTTCACCCCACGCTCTAGCATGTCGAGGATGTTGTGCTGCGACATGTGATCGAACACGCAGAGCTTGGTGTTCGACAGCGGGCACACAGTCAACGGGATCTGCTCGTCGATGATCCGCTGCATCAGGCGCTCGTCTTCGATGGCGCGTACGCCATGGTCGATACGCTGGATCTTCAGCAGGTCGATGGCTTCCCAGATGTACTCCGGCGGGCCTTCTTCACCGGCGTGGGCGACGGTCAGGAAACCCTCGTGGCGGGCGCGGTCGAACACACGCTGGAACTTGCTTGGCGGGTGACCCATCTCCGAGCTGTCGAGGCCGACGGCGACAAACGCATCACGGAACGGCAGCGCCTGATCGAGGGTTTTCTGTGCTTCGTCTTCGCTCAGGTGGCGCAGGAAGCTCAGGATCAAACCGCTGGTGATGCCCAGTTGCTGTTCGCCATCCTTGAGTGCCGCAGCGATGCCGTTGAGCACTACTTCGAACGGGATGCCCCGGTCGGTGTGGGTCTGCGGGTCGAAGAACGGTTCGGTGTGAATCACGTTCTGCGCTTTGCAGCGCAGCAGGTAGGCCCAGGTCAGGTCGTAGAAGTCCTGCGAGGTGCGCAGCACGTCGGCGCCCTGGTAATACAGGTCGAGGAATTCCTGCAGGTTGTTGAAGGCGTAGGCCTTGCGCAGGGTTTCGACATCGCTCCACGGCAGGGCGATCTTGTTGCGTTCGGCCAGGGCGAACAGCAACTCAGGCTCCAGCGAGCCTTCCAGATGCAGGTGCAGTTCGGCCTTGGGCAGGGCGTTGAGCCAATCGTACATATTCTTTTCTCATCAGGTGCAGATGGCGGCCATTCTACAGATGCGCGCCGAAACAATTGGCAAAACCTGACCAAGCGATCCATCACACCGCTTGCGGCTCGCGCCGATAGGCGTAGGTATCGGCGAAGCGCAACAGCAGGAATTCGGCGCAGGTGGTGGTCGGATATTTCGTCGGATGCTGTGCGTCCTGGCAACCGGGAAGGCATTCGATACGGGTGTCCGGGTGCGGCTCGGCGAAGAACGGCATCGAATAGCGATCCACCCCCAGCGGGCTGATCACCCGGTGCGGGGTCGAGCGATAACGGTCATTGCTCCAGCGCGCCATCATGTCGCCGAGGTTGACCACGAAGGTGCCGTCAATCGGCGGCGCGTCGATCCATTCACCGTTGATGTTCTTCACTTGCAGTCCGCCGGCGCTGTCCTGGTAGAGCAGGGTGATGCAGCCGTAATCGGTGTGCGCTCCGGCGCCCTGCTGTTCGGCGCGGCTGGCGGTGTGGCGTGGTGGGTAGTGGATCATCCGCAGTACGCTGACCGGCTCAACGAAGCGCGAATCGAAGAAGTCGCGTTCGATGCCCAGTGCAATGGTCATGGCGCGCAGCAGGGTTTGCGCGAGTGCCTGCATGTCGAGGTAATGCTGCTCCATCAGCGCCTCCCAGCCTGCTTGTGCAGGATGACGATTCGGCCCGCGCAGCGGTTTTTCCGCGAGCACCTCGGGATGATCCGCCGGCAAGTGCAGGCCCATGTCGAAGGTTTCCTTGAGGTCGCTGGGTTTGTCCGGGTCTAGTTGCTCGGTGGCGATGGCGCCGTAGCCGCGATGATGGCGGGTCTGGGTGATGTCGATCCTGAGTTTTTCTTCGGTCGGTTGCGCAAAAAAACGCTGTGCGTGGTCGAGCAGCGAGTCGATGCGCTGTGCGGAAATCGGGTGGCCCTTGATGTAGAAAAAGCCCCATTCGCGGCAGGCCTGGTCGATCTGTGCGGCGACGGCGGGCCAGGCGTTTTGGTCGTTGGTGTAGAGCGGTGAGATGTCGATGATCGGAAGACTGTTCATACACAATCCTTGAATACGCTGGGTTCCAATGTGGGAGCGAGCCTGCTCGCGAAGAGGGAGTGTCAGACAACATTTTTGTTTAATGACACACCGCTTTCGCGAGCAGGCTCGCTCCCACAAGGTTTTGTGTGGTGAATCGGAGGATTACTTCGGCATCTCGGCCTTCATCCCTTCCACGTAATAGTTCATCGACGCCAATTCGGCATTGGTTGCGCTCACCCCAGCAGGGATTTTCTCCACGCCGGCCTGATCCTTGATCGGCCCGGTGAACGGTTGCAACTTACCGCTCTTGATGTCGGCAATGATCTGCTCGGCCTCGGCTTTCACCGGTGCCGGTACCAGATCACTGATCGGCAGTTCAACCGTGCCTTCCTTCAGCCCGCCCCAGTAGTCCTGGGATTTCCAGCTGTGGTCGATCACGCTTTGCGTGGCCTGAATGTAGTGCGGTGCCCAGTCGTTGACGATCGAAGTCAGCACCGCTTTCGGGCCGAAGTGCGCCATGTCCGAGGCGTAACCCACGGCGTACACGCCACGCCGTTCGGCGGCCTGAATCGGCGCCGGGCTGTCGGTGTGCTGGAACACTACGTCCACACCCTGATCGATCAGGGCGTTGGCGGCGTCGGCTTCCTTGCCCGGGTCAAACCACGAGTTGACCCACACCACTTTGATCTCGGTGCCGGGGTTGTACTTGTTCAGCGCCAGCTGGATGGCGTTGATATCGCGGATCACTTCCGGAATCGGGAACGAGGCGACGTAACCGACCTTCTTGGTCTTGGTCATCTTCGCTGCAAGGAAACCGCCGACATAACGACCCTCGTAGGTGCGCGCGAGATAGGTGCCGAGGTTCTTGTCCTGCTTGTAGCCGGTGGCGTGTTCGAAGGTGACCTTGGGAAACTGTTTGGCGACTTTCAGCGTCGGGTTCATGTAGCCGAAGGAGGTGGTGAAAATCAGGTCGTAATTGTCCTTGGCCATGTTGCGGATCACCCGCTCGGCGTCGGCGCCCTCGGCCACGTTCTCGACGTAATTGGTGCTGATCTGCGCGCCGAATTTCTCCGCCAGCGCCTTGCGCCCCTGTTCATGCTGATACGTCCAGCCGTGGTCGCCAATCGGGCCGATGTAGACGAAACCCACCTTCAGCGGATCGGCAGCGCTGGCGCTCAGGCTGATCCCCAGACCGATGGCGGCGCACAGCAGTTTGTGCAGCGGACGTATTTGCATGAATTGGAGCTCCATTTTGTTGTGTGTGGTCAGGGGCAATGCAAATTGCTGACCAACAGGACAACAAACAATCCGAAACCGAGGCGCGGCCTTCGCGAGCAAGCCCGCTCCCACATTGGAATGCGATTCCCTGTGGGAGCGGGCTTGCTCGCGAAGAGGCCGGCAGGAACGATAAAAGTGCATGCCTGAAACCAGCTGCAATCGGTTGGTGCGCTAAGGTGTAACGAAACGTTAGCGCCGCGCCGCAGTCAGTAGCTCATTCGAATCTCTCGGCAAAAAGGCCCGCCATGCTCACGATCCTCAAGCAAGAAAGCTTTCTGCTGCTGGCGGTGATTGCCGCGTGCATCGCTTATCCGCTGGAACACTGGATGCTCCACAGCGGGCAGATCGTCGCGCTGGTCTGCGGTCTGGTGCTGATCGCCTTCATCGTCGCCGCGTCGATGCGCGTCGCCCATCATGCCGAACTGCTCGCAGAAAAAGTCGGCGACCCCTACGGCACGATGATCCTGACCCTCGCTGCGGTGCTGGTGGAAGTGGTGATCCTGGCGATCATGATGAGCAACGAGGCGTCCGCCACGCTGGTGCGGGACACGATCTATTCGGCGGTGATGCTCGACATCAACGGCATCCTCGGCCTCGCCGCGTTGATGGGCGGGCTCAAGCACGGCGAGCAGTCGTACAACGATGATTCGGCACGCAGCTACAGCGTGATGATTCTCACCGCCATGGGCGTATCGATGGTGGTGCCGGAGTTTATTCCGGCGGCCAACTGGAAGATTTATTCAGCGTTCACCATCGGTGCGATGGTGGTGCTTTACGCGTTGTTCCTGCGCATGCAGGTCGGGCCGCACAGTTACTTTTTCAGCTACAGCTACCCGGATAAACGCCGCAAGAAAGAGCCGGTGGAAGATGAACCGAAACCGCTGAGCCTGACCTGGTCGATCGGCATTCTGGTGTTCGGCGTGGTGGTGATCGGCGCACTGGCCGAAGTGATGTCCAAGACCCTCGATCTGGGTCTGGAAGGTACGGGCGCACCGCCGGTGATCACGGCGATTCTGGTGGCGGCGATTTCCGCGGCGCCGGAGATTCTGACGGCGTTGCGTGCCGCGTTGGCCAACCGCATGCAGTCGGTGGTTAACATTGCGATGGGCGCGTCACTGTCGACGGTGATCCTCACCGTGCCGGTGATGGAAGCGATGGCGCTGTACACCGGTCAGCCGTTTCAAATGGCGATGACCCCGGTGCAGACGGTGATGATCTTCATCACGCTGATTGTCAGTGCGATCAACCTGAATGACGGCGAGACCAATGCCATCGAAGGCATGACTCACTTTGTGCTGTTTGCGACGTTTATCATGCTGTCGCTGCTCGGCCTTTGAGGCTGACAGAGACCAATGTGGGAGCGAGCCTGCTCGCGAAAGCGATGTGTCATTCAACAAACATGTTGTCTGACACTCCCTCTTCGCGAGCAGGCTCGCTCCCACAGTTTTGAACGGCGTTGGATCAGGTGCCGGCGATCAACTGCCGAGCCGCCTGGCTGTGATCGGCGATCAGGCCTTTGAGATCAAGCCCCTCAACCTGACCATCCACCACGCGCCACTTGCCGCCAATCATCACCCGATCCGCACGATCGGCACCGCACAACAACAGCGCCGAAATCGGATCATGGCTGCCCGAGAAACGCAGCTCATCGAGCTTGAACAACGCCAGATCCGCCTGCTTGCCCACCGCCAGCTCGCCAATGTCGGTACGCCCCAACAGGCTCGCCGAGCCTTTGGTTGCCCAGCCGAGCACGCGTTCCGGGGTGATTTTTTCCGCACCATAACGCAGACGCTGGATGTACAACGCCTGCCGCGCTTCGAGAATCATGTTCGACGCGTCGTTGGAGGCCGAACCGTCCACGCCCAGACCGAACAGCGCACCGGCATCGGTCAGATCGATGCTCGGGCAGATGCCGGAGGCCAGACGCATGTTCGAACTCGGGCAATGGCAGATACCGGTGCCGGCCTGGCCGAGGCGAGCGATTTCATCCGGGTTGAAGTGGATGCCATGGGCCAGCCAGGTGCGCGGGCCGAGCCAGCCGACGCTGTCCAGATAATCCACGGTGCGCAGGCCGAAACGCTGCAGGCAGAAATCCTCTTCGTCGAGGGTTTCCGCCAAGTGCGTGTGCAGACGCACGTCGAGTTTATTCGCCAGTTCGGCGCTGGCCGACATGATTTCCGGAGTCACCGAAAAGGGCGAGCAAGGCGCCAGAGCGATCTGGACCTGCGCACCATCGCCGCGCTCGTGGTACTCGTGAATCAGGCGCTGGCTGTCGTCGAGAATCACCTGACCTTCCTGCACGGTCTGCTGCGGCGGCAGGCCGCCGTCCTTCTCGCCGAGGCTCATCGAGCCGCGGGTGAGCATGGCGCGCATGCCCAGTTCACGCACGGTGTCGACTTGCACGTCGATGGCGTTTTCCAGACCGTCCGGGAACAGGTAATGGTGGTCGGCGGCGGTGGTGCAACCCGACAGCAGCAGTTCAGCCAAAGCCACTTTCGTCGCGAGGGCGAGTTTTTCCGGGGTCAGCCGTGCCCACACCGGGTACAGGGTTTTCAGCCACGGGAACAGCGGCTGATTGACCACCGGCGCCCAGGCGCGAGTCAGGGTTTGATAGAAGTGGTGATGGGTGTTGATCAGGCCCGGCAGGATCACATGCTCGCGGGCATCGAACACTTCGTTGCACGGCGCGGACGGTTGCTGACCGGCCGCCAGCACTTCGACGATCACGCCGTCTTGCAGCACCAGACCGCCACGGGCATCAAGCGCGTTGGCCGTGAAAATGGCGAGGGGATTTTTTAACCAGGTACGGGTCGCAGGCATTGTGGCCGGCTCCTCTGAAAGTTGGGTTCAGGGTTGCCAGCTCAGTGTTGCCCTGTCTGCTGATCCAGGGTCGCCGCGTTGGACGAGGTGCGGAGTTTCAAACAAATCTCCGGATCGGGCAAGCCCAACCCGACAGGACACCACCATCCCCTTGTAGGAGTGAGCCTGCTCGCGATAGCGGTCTTTCATTCAATATCATCGGTGACGGACACACTGCGATCGCGAGCAGGCTCACTCCTACAGGGAAGATCTGTGGTGCTTACCAGGGAATGGTTTCACCCTTGTAGTTGATGAAGTGATGGCCGCCCTTGCCGGTATACGCATTCACCTGATCAATCAGCCCGCGAGTGCTGGTCTCCACATCCAGGTCAGCACCTTCACCACCCATATCCGTCTTCACCCAGCCCGGGTGCAGCGACAGCACGGTGAGTTTCTGTTCACCCAACTGGGTGACAAAACTGTTGGTCATCGAGTTCAGCGCGGCCTTGCTCGCCTTGTACAGCGCCAGCTCCGGGGCGTCGGGTACGGTGACGCTGCCCAGGCCGGAACTCATGAACGCCAGCACGCCGCTGCCATCGCGGATCTGCCCGACGAAGCGTTGCGCCAGGTTGATCGGCGCCACGGCGTTGGTGAAAAACAGTTGCCCGACTTCGGCCTGTGTCGCGCCACCCGGGGTTTGCACTTCAGGGCCTTTGACCCCGGCGTTGACGAACAGCAGGTCGAAGGTCTCGCCCTTGAGCTGCTGGCTCAGGGCGATCACCGCCTGCTGGTCGTCCATGTCGAGTTTCTCGATCCGCACCTTGCCCAGCGCTTGCAGCGCCTCGGCCTTTTGCGGATTGCGCACGGTGGCGGTCACTTGCCAGCCATCGGCCAGCAGGGTTTTCACCAACCCGAGGCCCAAGCCACGGGAGGCGCCGATGATCAGTGCGTTTTTTGCCTGGGACATGACGGGGTTCCTTGAAGATTACGGTTCACGGAGTCAATGGACACGCCTGATCCAGCCGTAGTTGCAACACTCGTCGCAACACATCGAGCCGGGTCTCAAGAGAGCTGCTGACCCCGGAGCATACTCCAGGCTTTAGCGCGGTTGCTTGTCAAATTCGCAGGACGCTCGGCGGTGTTCGCAAATCATGTACACAACACGGACACTGTGGGAGCTGGCTTGCCAGCGATGAGGCCAGTGGCATCACCACCCTAATGCCCGGCCTGCCACGGCTGCCCCAACGACACCGGCGCATACAACCGGGTACGAACGGCATCCCGCGACAACAGCACCAACACCACAATCGTCGCCACATACGGCAGCATCGCCAGCAGACTCGACGGAATCGCCAGCCCCAAGCCCTGCGCCACCAGATGCAGGATGCTGGCGAGGCCAAACAGATAAGCCCCGAGCAACAAGCGCCACACCCGCCAACTGGCAAACACCACCAGCGCCAGGGCAATCCAGCCGCGTCCGGCGGTCATGTTCTCGGCCCACATCGGCGTGTACGCCAGCGACAGATACGCCCCGGCCAACCCGGCCATCGCCCCGCCGAACAGCACCGCCAGCGTGCGCACGGTCAGCACCGGCAGGCCCATCGCACTGGCCGCGTCCGGGTTCTCACCAACGGCCTGAATGATCAGCCCGACACGGCTTTTGATGATCACCCAAGCCACCAGCGCAAACAGGGCGAACGACAGGTACACCAGCAAGTCCTGAGCAAACAGCATGCGCCCGATCAGCGGAATCTCACTCAAGTACGGAATCGCCAACGGCTCGAATCCGGCCAACGGCTTGCCGACCCACGCTGCACCGACAAAGGTCGACAAGCCCACACCGAAGATCGTCAGCGCCAGCCCGGTCGCCACCTGATTGGCATTGAACACCAGCGCCACCAGGGCAAACAGCGAAGACAAGAGCATCCCCGCGAGCATCGCCAGCAACACGCCGAGCCACAGGTTGCCGCTGTTGAGGGCGACGATAAAACCGATCACCGCGCCAAACAGCATCATTCCTTCCTGCCCGAGGTTGAGCACGCCGCTCTTCTCGCAGATCAACTCACCCAGCGCCACCAACAACAGCGGCGTGCCGCAGCGCACCATGGCGTAGAAAATATTGCTCAGCAGATCGATATCCATCACAGCGCTCCGGCGGTTACGGCGGTGGTCGAGGTGCGCCGTGCCCAGCGCAGTTTCAGACGTGGCCGATAGAGAATCAGCACGTCGCAGGCCAGCAGGAAAAACAGCATCATTCCCTGAAACAGTTGGGTGATGGCTTGCGGCAAATTGAGGGTCATTTGCGCGCTTTCACCGCCGATGTACAGCAGCGCCATCAGCAGGCTGGAGAACAGAATCCCGATCGGGTTCAACCGCCCGAGAAACGCCACGGTGATTGCTGCATAGCCATAGCCCGGCGAGACTTGCGGCACCAATTGCCCGATCGGCCCGGTCACTTCGCAAACCCCGGCCAGCCCGGCCAAACCACCGCTGATCAACAGCGCGAGCCAGATCAGACGCTTCTCACGAAAGCCGACAAAACCCGCCGCACGTTTATCCAGACCGAGCACTTTGATCTGGAAACCGACGAAGCTTTTCTGCAACAACACCCACACCGCAACCAGCGCGAGCAGGGCGAAATACACCCCGGCATGCACCCGGCCATCCTCCATCAGCAGCGGCAGGCGACTGGCGTCGCCGAACATCGCCGACTCGGGAAAGTTGTAGCCGGCCGGATCCTTCAGCGGCCCGTGCACGCAGAACAGCAACAGGTTCAGCGCGATGTAATTGAGCATGATGCTGGTGAGGATTTCGTTGGCGTTGAAGCGCGTGCGCAGCCATGCCGTCAGCCCGGCCCAAGCGGCCCCGGCGAAGGTCCCGGTGAGCAGAATCAGCACCAGCGCCCAACGGCTCTGCAGGTCGATGATGTTCACCGCCAAGGCACTGCCGGCGAGTGCACCGAGGAGCAACTGGCCTTCGGCGCCGATGTTCCAGATTCGCGCTTGATAAGCCACGGACAGACCGAGTGCGCAAAGCAGAATCGGCAGCGCCTTGACCAGCAGTTCGGAGACGCCATACAGATCGCTGACCGGTGCGATCAACAGCGTGTGCAAGGTTTGCAGCGGGTCATGTCCCAGAGCGATGAACAACAGCGAGCCGCAACCGAGTGTCAGCAGTGCTGCCAGCAACGGCGAGCACCACAACATCAGGCGCGATTGCTGGCCACGGGGTTCGAGGGAAAGCAGCATGTTGGGAAAACTCCGTCAGGCCGTGGCCGATGAATGCGTGGGGTTGATGTGCCCGGCCATCCAGCCGCCGACATCGCTCAGCAGGGTGTCGGTGGTGTTCTGCAGCGGCGACAGACGCCCGGCGCACAGGGCGCCGAGGCGGTCGCTGATCTGGAACAGTTCGTCGAGGTCTTCGGAGATCACCAGGATCGCCGCGCCGGCATCGCGCAGGGCAATCAGCGCGCGGTGAATGGTCGCCGCTGCGCCAACGTCCACGCCCCAGGTCGGGTGCGCGGCGATCAGCAGTTTCGGTTGCTGGAGGATTTCCCGGCCGAGAATGAATTTCTGCAGATTGCCGCCGGACAGGCTGCGCGCGGCCGCGTGAGTGCCCGGGGTTTTCACCCCGAAGCGCTGAATGATCTGTTGGGCAAGGGCTTCGACTTTGCTGCGCTCGATCAAACCGTTGCTCACCAGCCCCTGTTGAAAGGCCGTGAGCAAGGCGTTGTCGGCAAGGCTCAGTTCCGGCACTGCGCCGTGGCCCAGGCGTTCTGCCGGGACGAACGCCAGACCGAGTTGGCGCCGCGCATCCGGGCGCAAATCGGCGACCGCTTGCCCGGCGAAACGAATCGTTGTCGCGCCGTCGCGGGGCAGGGTTTGTTCACCGCTGAGCAGGGCGAGCAACTCATCCTGGCCATTGCCCGCGACCCCGGCGATGCCGACGATTTCGCCGCCGCGCACTTGCAGATTGATGTCGCTCAACGAGCAGCCGAAGGGATCGGGGTTGTGCCAGCTCAAGCCGTTGACCTGTAGAAAGTCCGCGCCGCCACTGACCTTCGGATATTCGCCGATCAACGCCGCCGCTTCGCCGACCATCATCTGCGCCAATTGCTGATCCGAGCATTCGGCCGGCCGGCAATGCCCGGCGACCCGCCCGCCGCGCAAAACCGTGGCGCTATGGCACAGGGCGCGCACTTCCGCGAGCTTGTGGCTGATAAACAGAATGCTGCAACCCTCGGCGGCGAGGCGGCGCAGGGTGATGAACAGTTCGTCGGCCTCTTGTGGCGTCAGCACCGACGTCGGCTCGTCGAGGATCAGCAGGCGAATGTCCTGCATCAGGCAACGAATGATCTCCACCCGTTGCCGCTCGCCAATCGACAGGCTGTGGACAAGTCGCTCCGGCTCCAGCGCCATGCCGTAGCGGCGCGACACTTCGCGAATTTTCGGCTCAAGCTGTTTCGGCGTACCGGCCTCGGCGCCCATTGCCAGAGCAATGTTCTGCGCGACGCTGAGGGTTTCGAACAGCGAGAAATGCTGGAACACCATGCCGATCCCCAACTGCCGGGCCTGCGCCGGGTTGCGAATATTTACTCGCTGACCCTGCCAGAGCATTTCCCCCGTATCGGCCTGGGTCACGCCGTAGATGATCTTCATCAGTGTGCTTTTGCCCGCGCCGTTCTCACCGAGCAGGGCGTGGATTTCCCCCGGCGCGATGCTCAGGTCGATGGCGTCATTGGCCAGGCAACCGGGGTAGCGTTTGCTGATCTGGCGCAGTTGCAGGCGCGGCGTTGAATCTGGGCTTGGCATGACAGGCTCGACTGACTTGGAGTTGTGCCTGTGGATAAAGCAATTTCCTGGCCATTGAGTCAGGAACGCCCGCCGTAACTGTTGCCGCGTGCCGGCGGCAGAGCGTCGCGCTGAAAAACGCAGGAGGAGCGGGCACCAATTCAGCGCAAAGCCGTTGATCAGGCTCCAGTTTTGCCCGTGGACAACTGATCAAAAAACGAGCAAATGCGTGGGGCCTATGCAGAACCTGCGGCTGCGCCAGCCATAAACGGGTTATCCACAGGTTGCTCCACAGTATTTGTGCGCAATTGGAAATCCTTGGCATAAGCGCTGGGGTGCTATCTCCCAATGGTGATAAACAGCGCTAACTATCTGTTTTTACGTGGGATTTATCTTTTTTCTCACGCAGTGGACGAAAAGTGAGCAAATCGCGCAAAGCCACGTGACAGAAGGGTTACAGCCATATGTGCTCAGGTTATCCACAGCCGGGTGCACAGCAGATGTGGGCAAGTTGCTGGAATAAAGAAATCCGTCCACGCCCTAAAAGATCGCAGCCTTCGGCAGCTCCTACAGGGAGAGCACATTTTCAATGTAGGAGCTGCGGCACGCTGCGATCTTTTGCTCTTCTAACGCTGCAGCACAATCCGCCCCCGACTCAAATCCGCCAGCTGCGTTTGCAGCAACTCGATCTGCGCCTCACCCACCGCCAACTGCAACTCAACGCCATTGGCGGTGAAGTTTTCTTCCACCACCAGACCACCCAGATCCGCCACCCGCAGCTTCACCAGCGCCAACTCGGCAAAGCCGCAGGCGCAACTGAGCGGTACCCGGCTGATCAACTCGACTTTTGCCGCCGCTTGCAGGCACTTGTTCGCGCCGCCGCCATAGGCTCGGGCCAAACCGCCGGTGCCCAGTTGAATGCCGCCATACCAGCGGATCACCAGCACCGCGACCTGATCGCAATCCTGCGCTTCGATGGCCGCCAGAATCGGCCGTCCGGCGGTGCCGCCGGGTTCGCCGTCGTCGTTGCTGCGGTATTGCGCACCGAGTTTCCACGCCCAGCAGTTGTGCGAGGCATTCAAGTCGCTGTGTTGTTCGAAGAACGCCTGCGCGTCGGCGGGGCTGGCGATCGGCGCGGCGACGGTGATGAAGCGGCTTTTGCGAATCTCTTCGCGGTACTCGCAAAAACCGCTGAGGGTGAAAGGCATAAACGTCTTAAATAGTCGGGGTGAGGCCGCAGCCTTTGAGAATGATGCGGATCAGGTTGTTGCCGGCGTCTTCCATGTCCTGCTTGGTCAGCTTGCTGCGACCGCTGACGCGGCAGATCTGCGTGGCGAAGTCGGCGTAATGCTGGGTGCTGCCCCACAGCAGGAAAATCAGGTGCACCGGATCCACCGGGTCCATCTTGCCGGCATCGATCCAGGCCTGGAACACGGCTGCGCGGCCCTGGAACCAGGCGCGGTAATCCTGGTTGAAATACTCGGTCAGGCATTCGCCACCGCTGATCACTTCCATCGCAAAGATCCGCGAGGCTTGCGGTTGGCGGCGGGAGAATTCCATCTTGGCGCGAATGTAGCGGGTCAGCGCTTCGGCTGGATCATCCTCGGCGGTCAGGGTGTTGAAGGTGCTGTCCCACAGCTCGATGATGTTGCTCAGCACCGCCACGTACAACCCAAGCTTGTTGGTGAAGTAGTAATGCAGGTTCGCCTTGGGCAACCCGGCATTCTGCGCGATGGTGTTCATGCTGGTGCCTTTGTAACCGTGACGGGCGAACTCGTCTTCGGCGGCTTTGAGGATGGTCTCTTCGTTCTTCTGACGAATGCGGCTGGCGGGTTTGCCGCCGTGAGCAGGGACTTCAAAGGTCATAGGCACTTCCGGTTTGTCTGTGGGTGCAACCAGTTGCGTTGATAGCGCACCCACAGGCATCCGACAAGTGCTGATGCAATAAAACCGTTACGCCTGTTCGATCTTGTTCAGCGCTGCGGCGGATTCGACGCGGGTAGTTTTCGCCTCCGGCAGCAACAGGCACAGGATGATCGCGGTCAGGCCACCGCTGGTGATCGCCGAATCGAACAGGTTTTGCACCAGTTTCGGCAACAGATGCAGAAGGTTCGGTTGCGCGGCAATGCCCAGGCCGACGCCGAGCGAGGTGGCGATGATCAGCATGCTGCGTCGGTCCAGCGGCGACTGCGCGAGGATCCGAACACCGGCTGCCGCCACGCTGCCGAACATCACCAGGGTGGCGCCGCCGAGCACCGGTTTGGGGATCTGCTGCAGCACCGCGCCGATCATGGGGAACAGGCCAAGACAAAACAGAATCGCGCCGATGTACAGCCCGACATAGCGGCTGGCCACGCCGGTCAACTGGATCACGCCGTTGTTCTGCGCAAACGTGGTGTTGGGGAAGGCGCTGAAAGTGGCCGCGATCATGCAGCTCACGCCGTCACCGAGCACGCCGCCGCGCAGTCGGCTTATATAAGAGGGGCCGCTGATCGGCTGGCGGGCGAGCATGCAGTTGGCGGTGAGGTCGCCGACGGTTTCGATGGTGCTGATCAGATAAATCAGCGCGACCGGCAGGAAAGCCGTCCAGTCGAAGCTGAAACCAAACTTGAACGGTGCAGGAAGACTCACCAGCGGCAGGTCAGGCAATGCCTGCGGAACCAGTTTCCCGCTGAACCACGCGGCCAGACTGCCAAGCAGCAGTCCGATAATGATGGCCGACAGCCGCACCCACGGCGTGTTCGAGCGGTTGAGCAGGATGATCGTCAGCAACACGAACACCCCCAGCGCCAGATTGCCCGGCGCGCCGAAGTCCGACGCATTGAATCCACCGCCCAGATCGGTGATGCCGACCTTGATCAGACTGACGCCGATCAGGGTGATGACGATCCCGGTCACTAGCGGCGTAACAACCCGGCGTAATTGACCGATGAAACGGCTGAGGACGATCTGCACCACCGCGCCGAAAAAGCACACGCCGAAGATCATCGCCAGAATGTCTTCCGGGCTGCCACCGCGCTGCTTGACCAGAAAACCGGCCGACAGCACCGCGCCGAGAAAGGCAAAACTGGTGCCCTGCAAACAGATCATTCCGGCGCCGATGCCGAACGGCCGCCGCGCTTGAATAAAGGTACCGACCCCGGACACCATCAGCGCCATGCTGATCAGGTACGGCAAGTGTGCGGTCAGGCCGAGGGCCGAGCCGATCACCAGCGGTGGGGTGATGATGCCGACGAAACTGGCGAGCACGTGTTGCAGGGCGGCGAGGATTGCGGCGGGTGGTTTTGGGCGGTCGTCGAGGCCGTAGATCAGGTCGCTTGACGGTTCAGAATCTGGCTGCATGGCTTAAGGCTTCTTGTTGAAGGATCGGGGTTGATCCTGCTTTGCAAAAAGCTGTCCACTTGCTCAGGTTCTTCAGTGATTTTGTGGTTGAAAACCTGATCTGTCGGGCCTTGCAGGATTTTTCAACGCGTCGCCGCCAGACTCTCCAGAAAACTTTCCAGCACCAAATGAGGGCGCCGCCCCTTGCGCGTGACCGATGCCAGACTCAAATCATAAAAACGTGTCGTCGATTTCAGCGCACGCAAGCGACCTTGCTGCACCCACAGGCTGGCGTAATGATCCGGCAGATAACCGATGTAACGCCCGGTCAAAATCAAAAACGCCATGCCCTCACGGTCGGACGCACTGGCGGTGCAATTGAGCGCCTGGTAATGCGCCTGAATCTCCGCCGGCAAACGAAAGGTCGGGGCAATCGCATCCTGGCTATTAAGGCGCTCGTCATCCAGCTGCTTGTCATCGACATAAAACAGCGGATGACCCACCGCGCAATAAAGCAGTGAGCGTTCGCTGTACAACGGCTGATATTCCAGCCCCGACAGTGCGCTGGCCTGCGGCACCACGCCGACATGCAGGCGACCGTCGAGCACGCCTTGTTCGACTTCGTTGGGAGCGATCATGCGAATCTGGATCTGCACGTCCGGCCCGCGTTCCTTCAACTGGGCGAGGGCGTGGGTGATGCGCATGTGGGGCAGGGTGACGAGGTTGTCGGTCAGGCCAATGATCAACTCGCCACGCAGGTGCTGGTGCAAGCCATTGACCTCGGTGCGGAAACTTTCCAGCGCACTTAACAGTTGCAGCGCTGACTGATAAACCTCGCGGCCCTCTTCGGTCAGCGAGAACCCGGCGCGGCCGCGCTGGCACAAACGCAGGCCGAGGCGCTGTTCGAGATCGCTCATCTGCTGGCTGATCGCCGAGCGACCGATGCCAAGCACGGTTTCCGCCGCCGAGAAGCCGCCGCACTCCACCACGCTGCGGAAAATCCGCAGCAGGCGAATATCAAAATCACTGACCTGGGCCAGCGGATCGGGGCGGCGACTGCTCATGCTGTTGTTCTCATTGTTTAGCAGGCTTCTAACTGAAGGTTAGAAAAGTTGGATTTCACCGACTTTATCCGCGTGGCAATTTAGCTGCAACAACGCTTTTTATCTCCCTGATGCTTATGCCCTGCGAGGTTTTGCCCGATGAACATGCCTGAAAACGCGCCGTCGCCACTGGCCAGCCAACTGAAGCTGGACGCGCACTGGATGCCGTACACCGCCAACCGCAACTTCCAGCGCGATCCGCGTCTGATCGTGGGTGCCGAAGGCAGCTGGCTGTTCGATGACAAGGGCCGCAAGATCTACGATTCGCTGTCCGGTCTGTGGACCTGCGGCGCCGGGCACACCCGCAAGGAAATTCAGGAAGCGGTATCCAAACAACTGGGCACCCTCGATTACTCGCCAGGCTTCCAGTACGGCCATCCGCTGTCCTTCCAGCTGGCCGAGAAAATCACTGAGCTGACTCCCGGCAACCTGAACCACGTGTTCTTCACCGACTCCGGCTCCGAGTGCGCCGACACTGCGGTGAAGATGGTTCGTGCCTACTGGCGTCTGAAAGGTCAGTCAACCAAGACCAAAATGATCGGCCGTGCCCGTGGCTACCATGGTGTGAACATCGCCGGCACCAGCCTCGGCGGCGTCAACGGCAACCGCAAGCTGTTCGGTCAGGCGATGATGGACGTCGATCACCTGCCGCACACTTTGCTGGCCAGCAACGCATTCTCCCGTGGCATGCCGGAGCAGGGCGGTATCGCTCTGGCCGATGAGCTGCTGAAGTTGATCGAACTGCACGACGCGTCGAACATCGCGGCGGTCTTCGTTGAGCCAATGGCCGGTTCCGCTGGCGTACTGGTTCCACCGCAGGGTTACCTGAAGCGTCTGCGCGAGATCTGCGATCAGCACAACATCCTGCTGGTCTTCGACGAAGTGATTACTGGTTTCGGCCGCACCGGCTCGATGTTCGGCGCCGAGAGCTTTGGCGTGACCCCGGACCTGATGTGCATCGCCAAGCAAGTCACCAACGGCGCGATTCCGATGGGCGCGGTGATTGCCAGCTCCGAGATCTACCAGACCTTCATGAATCAGCCGACTCCGGAATACGCGGTGGAATTCCCCCACGGCTACACCTACTCGGCCCACCCGGTGGCGTGCGCCGCTGGCTTGGCGGCACTCGACCTGCTGCAAAAGGAAAACCTGGTGCAGAGCGTGGCCGAAGTCGCGCCGCATTTCGAAAATGCCCTGCACGGCCTAAAGGGGTCGAAGAACGTCATCGACATCCGTAACTACGGCCTGGCCGGTGCGATCCAGATCGCGGCCCGTGACGGCGACGCCATCGTGCGTCCGTTCGAAGCCGGCATGGCCCTGTGGAAAGCCGGGTTCTACGTGCGCTTCGGCGGCGACACCCTGCAGTTCGGCCCAACTTTCAACAGCAAGCCGCAAGACCTCGATCGTCTGTTCGACGCGGTTGGCGAAGTGCTGAACAAGCTCGACTGATTTTTCCCTCTATATATACCTGCGAATAACAGGCGCCCCATGTGGGCGTCTGTACACAAGAATTCAGGAGTTTTCGATGAGCGTTATCCCGCATTTGATCAATGGCGAACTGGTGACCGAGAACGGTCGCGCGGTTGATGTGTTCAACCCGTCCACCGGTCAGGCGATCCACAAGCTGCCGCTGGCCACCCGCGAAACCATTCAACACGCGATCGACGCCGCCAAGGCTGCGTTCCCGGCATGGCGCAACACTCCTCCGGCCAAGCGTGCCCAGGTGATGTTCCGCTTCAAGCAACTGCTGGAGCAGAACGAAGCACGCATCTCGCAATTGATCAGCGAAGAACACGGCAAGACCCTCGAAGACGCCGCCGGTGAACTGAAGCGCGGTATCGAGAACGTCGAGTTCGCCTGCGCCGCCCCGGAAATCCTCAAGGGCGAATACAGCCGCAACGTCGGCCCGAACATCGACGCCTGGTCGGACTTCCAGCCACTGGGTGTGGTTGCCGGCATCACACCGTTCAACTTCCCGGCGATGGTCCCGCTGTGGATGTACCCACTGGCGATCGTCTGCGGCAACTGCTTTATCCTCAAACCGTCCGAGCGTGACCCAAGCTCGACGCTGCTGATCGCTCAATTGCTGATCGAAGCCGGTCTGCCGAAAGGCGTGCTGAGCGTGGTGCATGGCGACAAGACTGCAGTGGACGCGCTGATTGAAGCGCCGGAAGTCAAAGCGCTGAGCTTTGTTGGTTCGACGCCGATTGCCGAATACATCTACGCCGAAGGTACCAAGCGCGGCAAACGCGTTCAGGCACTGGGCGGGGCGAAGAACCATGCGGTGCTGATGCCGGATGCGGATCTGGACAACGCAGTCAGCGCGCTGATGGGCGCGGCCTATGGTTCTTGCGGTGAGCGCTGCATGGCGATTTCGGTCGCAGTGTGTGTCGGCGATCAGGTAGCGGATGCGCTGGTGGCGAAACTGGTTCCACAGATCAAGGCGCTGAAAATCGGTGCCGGCACTTCGTGCGGTCTCGACATGGGCCCACTGGTAACCGGTCAGGCGCGGGACAAGGTCAGCGGCTATGTCGATGACGGTGTGGCAGCGGGCGCGACCTTGGTCGTCGATGGTCGCGGCTTGAGCATTCCGGGTAACGAAGAGGGCTTCTTCCTCGGCGGCTGCCTGTTCGACAACGTTACCCCTGAAATGCGCATCTATAAGGAAGAGATCTTCGGGCCGGTGTTGTGCGTGGTTCGGGTCAACAGCCTGGAAGAGGCGATGAAGCTGATCAATGATCACGAATACGGTAACGGCACCTGCATCTTTACCCGTGATGGTGAAGCGGCGCGTCTGTTCTGCGACGAAATTGAAGTCGGCATGGTCGGCGTCAACGTACCGCTGCCGGTTCCTGTGGCTTACCACAGCTTCGGCGGCTGGAAGCGCTCGCTGTTCGGCGACCTGCATGCCTATGGCCCGGATGGTGTGCGCTTCTATACCCGTCGCAAGGCCATCACTCAGCGTTGGCCGCAGCGTGCGAGCCATGAGGCTTCGCAGTTTGCTTTCCCTAGCTTGTAAGTAGCAGGGCATGACGAAGGCCGACCTCTAGAGGTCGGCCTTCGTGTTTTCGTGTTTTTTTGACCGATATGACAGAAATGTGAAAAAAGCGGTTGACGGCAGATTCAGGAGGTCTATAATTCGCCCCACTTCCGGCGCAGTCGAAACGGAAAACTCCTTGAAATTCAATGAGTTAAGCAGTTTTCGGCAGCGGCTTGCTTCAGTTCATCGAAGCCTGGAAGGAGTTGAAAGAGCGGTGATGTTTGGCTCTTTTGACGGTTCGATCTTCTCGGTCGAAAGCGGAGAAAAAGAGGTGTTGACAGCAGCGTGTAACGCTGTAGAATTCGCCTCCCGCTAACGAGAGATCG
>Ga0207696_1000084_pt1 | contig 196086 bp, 151 predicted proteins | sample KBSS54metaG_FD_184403 | JGI IMG/M metagenome (GOLD analysis project Ga0207696, IMG submission 184403) | Switchgrass rhizosphere microbial communities from Kellogg Biological Station, Michigan, USA - KBS S5-4 metaG (SPAdes) (version 2) | ecosystem: Host-associated > Plants > Roots > Rhizosphere... | reverse complement strand
ACTACGACATCGTTGATAACAACGTTGTGCTGACCCAGAAGGGCGCGGATTTTGTTAATGCCGGCAATCAACTGCCGAAGATCGATCTGACCGTCACTGACCCAGAAGGCCTGAACTCCAACGGCACTGGCCAGCCGACTGTCACTTTGCACAACGATGTGCCGGTCATCAGCGTCGCGCCAGAAACCATTGATGAAAACTCCGCCACAGCGGGCACCGTCGCTGGCCGCTTCACTGCGACCGATGAAGAAACCCCACGCGAAGGCCTGACTGTTTCCTTCACCGGCAGCAGCAACGCGGATGGCTACTACGCCATCGTTGATAACAACGTTGTGCTGACCCAGAAGGGTGCTGACTTCGTTAACGCCGGCAATCAACTGCCGAAGATTGACCTGACTGTCACTGACCCAGAAGGCGCCAGCTCCAATGGCACCGGTCAACCAACCGTCACCCTGGTCGACGACACCCCAACCGCCGCCGATAACCATATCGAGAGCAACGAAGACACCCCAATCGAACTGACCTGGGGGACTTTTGGCGTACACGATGAGGACTCCACGAGTCCGGCAGTGGTGTTCACCAGCCTGCCTGCCGGTTCCATCGAATACAAAGTCAACGGTGAGTGGGTCAAGCTCACCACGGCCGATCTGAAAACCGACACCTCGCCGGGCAAGGCCTTCACCCAGGCTGACTTCGATAACCACGACGTGCGTTACAGCCCGGCGGCCAATGAGTCGGGCGACAACAGCTTCGGCGGCACCGGCGTGGGTAACAAGCAAGGTGATTACACCGAGCTGAAGTTCCAGGCGACTGACGGCAACTCCTACAGCGAGACCAAAACCATCACCGTGGATATCCACCCGGTGACGGATGTGCCAATCCTGAACATCGGCCAAGTGCCAACCGGTTTGACCATTCAAACCTGGACCGGCAGCAACCTGCCAGGTGCCTTGGGCACCAATGGCCAAGGCGTCACCGAGTCCAGCACCCTGATTAAGGTGATCAACGCCCAAACCGCTGGTAGCGCAGCCTCCACAGGCGTGACCAGCAATGTGAGCAACGGGAATGTGGCCGAAGGCACCGCGACCAAAGTGTCGGGACTGGTTTACCTGGAAGCCGGCCAGAGCTATACCTTCACTGGTACTGCCGACGACAGCCTCGCAATCACCGTGGGCGGGAAGCTGGTCGCTTCCGAGACCTGGAGCCAGGGCAACGGGATTGGCGGGTCGTCCTATACGCCGACCGAGTCGGGTTATTACACCCTCGACATCTACCACTACAACCAGAACGGCCCGGGCAACTACGACGTCAACGTGTCGATCAACAACGGCCCGTCGGTGTCGCTGGGCAGCAGCGGTGTGCAGACCTACACCAGTGCAGCAGCATTGGAAGCCGCCGGCATGGTGCTCGGTGACAGCCATGTGGTGAATGGCGAAGGCTATTACACCGGCAACGTCTACAACCACGGCCTGGAAGACACCGCGATCAAGATCGCGCCGATTACTGCCACGTTTGTCGACAACGACGGCTCGGAAGCCCATAAGGTTGAAATCAGCGGCTTGCCGGAAGGCGCCGTACTCACCGACGGCACCACGGGCCATAGCATCGTCTCGACCGGCGCGAACACACTGTACGACGTGAGCACCTGGAACCTGAGCACCCTGACCGTTACACCGTTCAAGGATTCCACGGCCAGTTTCGACCTGACCGTGACGGCTACGGCCAAAGAGTTGAGCACCAACGTTGAAGAAGTCACGACCGGCAAAATCAGCATCGTGGTCACGGCGGTCGATGACGCCCCGGTATTGGGTAACGGTTCGACCAACGCATTTGGCGACACCTACATCGAAGGCAAGCCAGGCGGCTACGTTGCCGCGAACCTGACCATCACCGACGTCGACAGCGACACCCTGAAAAGTGCCAAAGTTACGCTGGTCAATCACTTGACCGACGACGTACTGATCGCAGATGTCAGCAACACCAAAATCACCGTCAACTATGACAAGGGCACCGGCGTACTGACCCTGTCCGGCGAAGCCACTAAGGCCGAATACCAGGAAGTCCTGCGTTCTGTGCACTTCGCCAGCGAAAGCGAAGACCCGAGCCCGGTCAATCGCAACCTGACCATCACCGTGAACGACGGTCATTCGGACTCGGCGCCGGTGACCTCCGTGGTCTACGTGGTTCCGGTCAACGATAAACCGGTGGTCAGTTTTGACAGCACCACGTTTGTCGAGCAAAAAGCGGCGGTGGCACTGGTCGACAACCTGAGCATCACAGACGTCGACAACAAAACCTTCAGCAAAGTGGTGGTCACGGTTGATCACCTGGTGTCCGGTGACCTGCTCAGCAATGCCGACGTGCTCAAGGCGCTCGCCATTGCCGGTATCACCATCACCGAAAGCGGCAGCGCCGCCGATGGAAAAATCATCTACACCCTGACCAGCAACTCGCCAGCCGGTAGCAGCGCTGCCGACTTCATCAAGCTGGTTGAAGCGATCACCTTCCAGGCCCCGGGTAACAATCCGGTTGGCACTGATCGCACTGTCACTATCGACGTCACCGATAACGGTGGCGGTAACCTCGACCGTGAGCCGCCGGAAACCGCCAGCGCCACTGGCAAGGTCACCGTCGAGCTGTTCAACGACGCCCCGACGGCATCGGCTAACGCTGCCGGTGCTGACGAAGACCATGCGGCCACCATCGTCCTGAGCGGCGCCGATGTGGACGGCTCCGTCGCCAACTTCGTCATCAAGACGTTGCCGGATAACGGCAAGCTGTACAGTGACGCCAGCCTGACAACCGAACTCAAAGTCGGCGATTCGGTACCGGCGGGTGCTGATGGCAAGGCGGCGGTCTACTTCTCCCCGACTGCTGACTGGAGTGGCACAACGTCGGTCACCTTCACGGCGGTCGACAATGGCGGTAAAGCCAGCGCTGAAACCACTGCCCCAGTGACGATCGCTCCGGTCACCGACGCGCCGTACCTGAACCTGCTCGGTGGCGGCACCGTCACCTCGATCAACTTCGACAGCGCGCACCTCAACGGTTCGTGGAGCACCGTCGCTGTCGGCGATGCCAACAATGCGGCCGGCAACGGCGCCACTCCAGCCACCCAATGGTTGACCGGCAATAGCGACGGCAAAGTCGAAATCGGCCAAAGCAGCATTTATGGCGTAGAAACCCCAGGCAACAGCCAGGTCATCGAACTCGAGAAAAATGCCGGCGACGACGCCAGCCTGTACACCATCATCAAGGCCGAAAGCGGCACGGCGTACAGCATTTCGGTGGACTACTCCCCACGAGCCGGGGCTGAGACCAATTCGGTCATCGACGTGTTCTGGGGCGGCGTCAAAGTCGGCACCCTGGACACCACCGTCGTTGGCATGAAGACCTACACCTTCGTGGTGCCGGTCACCGCTGACGGTGATGCCAAGCTTGAATTCAAGGCCCCGGCCGGCGAGACCAACAACTCCCTCGGCGGCGTGTTGGACAACATCAGCGTCACCCAGGTGCTGAACACCGGCCTGGAAGACCACGCCATCAAGTTGTCGGCCATCGACGCTTACGCCACCGACAAGGATGGTTCCGAGACGCTCAAGCTGGAAATCAGCGGTATTCCGGAAGGCGCGACCATCACCGATGGCAAAACAGGCCATACGTTTACTGCCAGCGCTGACGCTCACAGTGTCGACATCAGCCTGTGGGACAAGGCCACTCTGGTCTTCACCCCGGCGCAAAACGCCAATGGCCTGGTGAACCTCACGGTGACCGCCACTGCGCAGGATGGCGATGCTGCTGCGGTTTCCAAGTCGATCACGCTGCCGATCAATGTGATTGCGGTCAACGATCTGCCCGTCATAGATGTCGTGGCGAACCCGCTGCAGGAAGGTGCCGTGGCTGAAGGCACCGTTGCCGGTCACTTTACCGTCAGCGATGTCGAGACACCGGTTGCTGAGCTGAAAGTCGGCTTCACCGGCGACAGCAACAAAGATGGTTACTACACCCTTCTTGGCAATGCCGTGGTGTTGACCCTGGCGGGTGCAAACTTCGTCAACGCGGGTAATAAGCTGCCTGCGATTGATCTGACCGTGACCGATGCCGATAAAGGCAGCTCGCACGCTACTGCCACGCCGGATGTGACGTTGGTAAACGACGTGCCGCTGATCAGTGTCGCGCCAGTCACCATTGATGAAAACTCCGCCACAGCGGGCACCGTCGCTGGCCGCTTCACTGCGACCGATGAAGAAACGTCTCGCGAAGGTTTGACTGTTTCCTTCACCGGCAACAGCAACGCAAACGGCTACTACGCCATCGTTGATAACAATGTTGTGTTGACCCAGAAGGGCGCGGATTTTGTTAACGCCGGCAATCAACTGCCGAAAATCGACCTGACCGTTACCGACCCAGAAGGCGCCAGCTCCAACGGTACCGGTCAACCAACCGTTACCTTGCATAACGACGTGCCGGTCATCAGCGTTGCGCCAGTCACCCTCGACGAGAACTCCGCTACTGCGGGCACCGTCGCTGGCCGCTTCACTGCGACTGATGAGGAAACGCCACGCGAAGGTTTGACTGTTTCCTTCACCGGCAACAGCAACGTGGATGGCTACTACAGCCTGTCCGGCAACAACGTTGTACTGACGCAAAAAGGTGCTGACTTCGTTAACGCTGGCAATCAACTGCCGAAGATCGACCTGACGGTTACCGATCCTGAGGGGCTCAGCTCCAATGGCACTGGCCAGCCGACGGTCACTCTGCATAACGACGTGCCGGTCATCAGCGTCGCGCCAGTCACCATCGACGAGAACTCTGCTACTGCGGGGACCGTCGCTGGTCGCTTCACTGCGACTGATGAGGAAACGCCACGCGAAGGTTTGACTGTTTCCTTCACCGGCAACAGCAACGTGGATGGCTACTACAGCCTGTCCGGCAACAACGTTGTGTTGACCCAGAAGGGCGCGGACTTCGTTAACGCCGGCAATCAACTGCCGAAGATTGATCTGACGGTTACCGATCCTGAGGGGCTCAGCTCCAATGGCACTGGTCAGCCTACTGTCACTCTGCATAACGACGTGCCAGTGATCAGCGTTGCGCCAGTCACCCTCGACGAGAACTCCGCTACTGCGGGCACCGTCGCTGGCCGCTTCACTGCGACTGATGAAGAAACGCCACGCGAAGGTTTGACTGTTTCCTTCACCGGCAACAGCAACGTAGACGGTTACTACAGCTTGTCCGGCAACAACGTTGTGTTGACCCAGAAGGGCGCGGACTTCGTTAACGCCGGCAATCAACTGCCGAAGATTGATCTGACGGTTACCGATCCTGAGGGGCTCAGCTCCAATGGCACTGGTCAGCCTACTGTCACTCTGCATAACGACGTGCCAGTGATCAGCGTTGCGCCAGTCACCCTCGACGAGAACTCCGCTACTGCGGGCACCGTCGCTGGCCGCTTCACCGCGACTGATGAAGAAACGCCACGCGAAGGCCTGACTGTTTCCTTCACCGGCAACAGCAACGCAGACGGCTACTACAGCCTGTCCGGCAACAACGTTGTGTTGACCCAGAAGGGCGCGGACTTCGTTAACGCCGGCAATCAACTGCCGAAAATCGACCTGACCGTCACCGACCCTGATGGCGCCAGTTCCAACGGCACCGGCCAGCCGACCGTCACCCTGCACAACGACATCCCGGTGATCACCATCGCGGCCAATACCCTCGATGAGAACGCCGCTAAGGCGGGCACTGTCGCCGGTACCTTCACGGCCACCGATGAAGAAACGCCGCGCGCGGGTCTGACGATCACCTTCACCGGCAACAGCAACGTAGACGGTTACTACAGCTTGTCCGGCAACAACGTTGTACTGACCCAGAAGGGCGCCGACTTCGTTAACGCTGGCAATCAACTGCCGAAGATCGACCTGACTGTGACCGACCCTGAAGGCTTGAACTCTCACAGCACTGGGCAGCCGACCGTCATCCTGCACAACGACGTGCCGGTCATCAGCGTCGCGCCAGTCACCATCGACGAGAACTCTGCTACTGCGGGCACCGTCGCTGGCCGCTTCACCGCGACCGATGAAGAAACGCCACGCGAAGGCCTGACTGTTTCCTTCACCGGCAACAGCAACGTAGACGGTTACTACAGCTTGTCCGGCAACAACGTTGTACTGACCCAGAAGGGCGCCGACTTCGTTAACGCCGGCAATCAACTGCCGAAGATTGACCTGACCGTCACCGACCCTGATGGCGCCAGTTCCAACGGCACCGGCCAGCCGACCGTCACCCTGCACAACGACATCCCGGTGATCACCATCGCGGCCAATACCCTCGATGAGAACGCCGCTAAAGCGGGTACTGTCGCCGGTACCTTCACGGCCTCCGACGAAGAAACGCCGCGCGCGGGTCTGACGATCACCTTCACCGGCAACAGCAACGTAGACGGCTACTACAGCCTGTCCGGCAACAACGTTGTGTTGACCCAGAAGGGCGCCGACTTCGTTAACGCCGGCAATCAACTGCCGAAGATCGACCTGACTGTCACCGACCCTGAAGGCTTGAACTCTCACAGCACTGGGCAGCCGTCTGTCATCCTGCACAACGACGTGCCAGTGATCACCATCGTGGCCAATACCCTCGATGAGAACGCCGCTAAGGCGGGTACTGTCGCCGGTACCTTCACGGCCACCGACGAAGAAACGCCACGGTCGGGTCTGACGATCACCTTCACGGGTAACAGCAACGCAGACGGCTACTACAGCCTGTCTGGCAACAACGTTGTGTTGACTCAGAAGGGCGCGGATTTTGTTAACGCCGGCAATCAACTGCCGAAGATCGATCTGACCGTCACCGATCCTGAGGGGCTGAACTCCCACAGCACCGGGCAGCCGACCGTGATTTTGGTCGACGACACTCCAACCGCCAGCAACGGCTACATCCAGAGCAACGAAGACACCTCGGTCGAACTGACCTGGGCCACCTTCGGCGTCAAGGATGAAGACTCCGCGAACCCGAAAGTGGTGTTCACCAGCCTGCCTGCCGGCGCCATCGAGTACAACGTCAACGGCACGTGGGTCAAACTCACCACCAACGATCTGAAGACCGATACCTCGGCGGGCAAGTCGTTCAGCCAGGCTGACTTCGATAACCACAATGTGCGTTACACCCCGGCAGCCAACGAGTCGGGCGACAACAGCTTCGGCGGCACCGGCGTGGGTAACATGCAAGGCGATTACACCCAGCTGAAGTTCCAGGCTACCGACGGCAACTCCTACAGCGACACCAAGACCATCACTGTGGATATCCACCCGGTGACGGACGTTCCGGTCGTGACGGTCGGCGCATTCGGCGCTGTGCCGACAGGCTTGACCATTCAAACCTGGACCGGCGGCACCCTGCGCACTGATTTGGGGACCAACGGTAACGGTGTGGTCAACTCCAGTGACCTGATCAAGGTGATCGACGCCAAGACCGCTGCGAGTGCTGTCTCTACGGGCGTGACCAGCAGTGTCAGCAACAGCAATGTGGCGGATGGCACCGCGACCAAGGTCTCTGGCCTGATCTACCTGGAAGCCGGCAAGAGCTATACCTTCACCGGTACCGCCGATGACAGCCTGGCAATCACCGTAGGCGGCAAGTTGGTCGCCAGCGAGACCTGGAGCAAGGGCAGCGCGATTACCGGGACGGCCTATACGCCGACCGAGTCGGGCTATTACACCCTCGATATCTACCACTACAACCAGGCCGGCGCGGGCAACTACGACGTCAATGTGTCGATCAACAATGGCCCGTCGATGTCGCTGGGCAACAGCGGCGTGCAGACCTACACCAGCGTGGACGCGTTGAAAGCGGCCGGTGCGGTCCTCGGTGACAGCCACGTGGTCAACGGCGAAGGCTATTACACCGGCTACGTCTACAACCGTGGGCCGGAAGACACCGCCATCAAGGTCGCGCCGATTACCACCACGTTTGTCGACAACGACGGTTCGGAATCCCACAAGGTGGAAATCAGCGGCTTGCCGGCAGGCACCGTGATTACCGACGGCACCACGGGGCACAGCATCACCTCGACTGGCGCAACCACGCTGTACGATGTCAGCACCTGGAACCTGAAAACCCTGACGGTTACACCGTTCAAGGACTCCACCGCCAGTTTTGATCTGACCGTGAAAGCGACGGCCAAAGAGTTGAGCACCGGCGTTGAAGCGGTGACCACTGGCAAAGTGAGCATCGTGGTCACTGCGGTCAATGACGCGCCAACCCTGGACCTCAGCACCGTCGACGGTTCTGTTGCCACTGGCTTCAGCACCTCGTACACCGAACGCGGCACCAACGGCGTTGCGATTACCGGCAATGTGGCCATCGCTGACGTCGACAGCACCCAGATGCAAAGTGCGACCATCACCCTGAAAAACGCCAGTTCGGGTGACGTGCTCAGCTCCAACCTGGTGGCAGTGGGCGGTACCTACAAAGGCGTCACCGTGACCAGCGTCGGCACCGACGTCAGCGGCAAGATCGTGCTGACCCTGTCGGGTGTGGCGGATGCTGCGACCTACAAGGCGCTGCTCGAGTCGTTCCAGTATTCCAGCACCAGCAAGTACCCGGCCATTGGTGACCGCACCATCGACATCGCCGTGACTGACAATGAAGGCAGCAACAGCCTGAGTTCGTCGGTGGCGACGACCACCATCACGGTCAAGCCCCAGGTCTACACCCCTGTCACCGAAGGCGGTGCGGCGGCGGATACCATCGACCTGGGCTCCAGCTCGGCCAACAACATCGTGGTCGGCGACAAGGGCGGTATCACCACCCCGGGCAGCAACTACAACATCGCGTTTATCGTCGACACCTCGGGCAGTATCGGGTCGAGTGCGATGTCGTCGATCAAAACCCAGCTCTCCAGCATTTTCGATACCTTGATCGCCAACGCCAAGCTGACGGGGTCGGGTGTGGTGAAAGTGCTGCTGGTCGACTTCGATACCAAGGTTGAATCGCAGGTGTCGGTCAACCTGGCCGACCAGGCTGCCGCCAAGGCTGCCTTGCAGGCCGTGTTGAACAATATGGCCTCCAACCCGAGCGACGTGACCAACTACCAGGATGCGTTCAATGCGGCAACGGCCTGGTTCAAGAGCAATGATGCCACCAGCAACGCCGGTGCAAAAAACCTGACGTATTTCATTACCGACGGTGAGCCGAATGTGTACAACGCTACGTATGACAACATCAGCCTGGGGTATACCAGTTCCTGGTGGGGTTCTAACGTCACCTTCGACAACAAGGTCAACAGCGGCACCTACACCTTGGGCCAGACCACTCCGGTCACCGCAACGATCTACGGCCAGACACAGGTCATCGTCGACAAGGATGGCAAGGTCTACTCGTACGACTCGTACGGCACCAAGACCTTTGAAGGTTATGTTGTGTCCGATGGCCGTGGTGGTTTCGACGTCGCGGGCGCTGCCGGCAACTCCGGCCGTTATGACTACGCGCTGGAAAACGCCAAGGCCGCTTACACGGCGTTGACGACTGCGGTCTCGGGCGGTGTTGAAGTACAAGCCATCGGCCTGGGCAACAACGTCGATAAGGACATGCTCCAGAAGTACTTCGATACCGACAAGACGGTCAGCACCATCGACACCGCGAAACTGGCGGATACCATCACCGGCCATACCGCCGATGCGGGTGCCGACAGCGTTTCCGGCGGTTCGGGCAACGACATCATCTTCGGTGACCTGATCAGCTACAAAGGCCAGGAAGGCAGTGCGGCACTCAAGGCGTTCGCCGCCGAGAAGCTGTCCACCACCGTCGACCAGATCGATGATCGCACCTTGCATCAGTACATCACCGAGCACGTGCAGGACGTCGGTGCACTGGCCAACGCGTCGAACATCTATGGCACCAATGATGGCGGCGACACCCTGATCGGCAATGCCGGCAACGACATCCTGTTCGGCCAGGGTGGCAACGACACCCTCTCCGGCGGTGCCGGCAACGACATCCTGGTGGGCGGCAAGGGTAACGACATCCTGACCGGCGGCGCGGGTGCCGATACCTTTGTGTGGCTCAAAGGCGACACTAACACCAACGGCGGCTTTGATCGCATCACTGACTTCAAGCACGGCGAAGGCGACAAGCTGGACCTGTCCGATTTGCTCCAGGGCAATAACGACAACAACTTGTCCAGCTACTTGAAGCTGACCACCGACTCGTCGGGTAATTCGACGTTGAGCGTCAGCAGCACCGGGTCGTTCACGGCGTCGGGTGGCGGCACGGCTGATGTCACCATCAAGGTCGATGGCGCCAACTGGGGGGCTGGCAGCTCCGCGATCAACAACCTGATCGCCGGTGGCGACTTGACCGTCAAGCACCACGACTGATCACCCACGGGGCGTCAATCTTTAGAGATTGGCGCCCCGTTGGCATCGGCTTCGGAAAAATGCGTGTAATCTCTATGGGGCCGTGCGCGGCGCCTGCAGGGATTTTTTATTGGGAGAACGTTGATGTTCTACGTGCAACGCGATCAACACAACGCTTTGATTCGCGTCGAAGCGCAGGCCTACGCCGAAGCCACCGAGACGCTGCCGGCTGACCATCATGAGATTCAGGCGTGGTTTGCCGATGATCTGGTCGACAACAGCCTCAAACAGCTCAAGCAAAGTGACCTTGAGATGATTCGAGTGCTGGATGACTTGATCCAGGTACTGATCACCAAGAACGTGATGAGCATCACCGACTTGCCGCCGGCAGCACAGGCCAAGTTTTTGGAGCGTACCCAGGCCAGGGCGGCGTTGGGCGGCTTGAGCGAGCTGATCAATGACGATGAAACCGGTTTGATCTGACGCCCACGCACCTCCTTCACGGCGTACCCGTCAAGGAGGCACGATGCGTCAGTGCTTCACTTCCAGGGCGCCGGTTCACCGACCAGTTGGCCTTGCACCCCTTCAATACCCATCTCGCGAATCACTCGCAACTCACCCTCGGTTTCTACTCGCTCGGCAATCAGCGGCAGGTCAATGCTGTGGGCGGCGCGCTGGATCGCTTCGATAAAGAAGCGCTTATGGCTTTCCTGGTCGATGGCGCGGATGTAGCTGCCGTCGATCTTGAGGTACGCCAGGCCCAGGTTCGCGAGGTTGCCGATCATGCTGAAGCGGCCACCGAAACGTTGCAGGCCGAGGCTGTACCCGAGGCTGCGCATACGGCGGGTAAGACGCTCCAGCTGGGTTTGCTCGGGCACTTGCTCTTCGCCGATCTCCAGCGTCAGGCGCGGCCCCAGTGCCGGGTGCTGGGCCAGGCGTTCGAACACCCGCTCCAATGCCTGAGGGTCATTCAAGGTCGCGGCCGAGAGGTTCAGCGCCACTGATTGGTCGTGCTGTGTCAGGTGCTTGATCACCAGGTCGAGCATCAGTTGATCGAGGCGCGCGGTCCAGCCGAAGCGTTCCAGCCAAGGCAGGAAGTGGCCGGCCGCGATGGTCTGGTCCTGATTATCGAGCAGGCGGGACAGCACCTTGTAATGCAGCACCTGTCGGGTGTCGCTGCTGCTTACTACGGGCTGGAAAAACAAACGGAAGCGCCCTTGATTCAGGGCGTCGTCGAGCAATGTGTGCCAGTTGTGCGGGTCGTCGCTGGCGGTGCCCGTGGTCCGGTGTTCCAGGCACACCCAGCTTTGGCCAACGCTGGCTTCAGCCTGGGCCAGTGCCTGGTCGGCCAGCATCAACAGGTCTGCCGAGGCATCGCCAGGGTTGTACGGCGCCAGCCCGATGAAGGCCACGGCCGACATATCGGTGGCGCCCGTTTCGTGCAGGCTTTGCAGGGTGCTTTCCAGCGCCTGGGCCAGTTGCAGCGCTTCGTCCCGCACCAGGCCCGGGGCAAGCACCGCGAACTCGCCACCTCGACTGCGGGTGATCAGGTTTTGGGTTTCCGGGTATTTGGCACAGGTTCGCACCAGCTGCTGGCTGACGGCCTGCAACAGTTGGTCGGTACGCTGCCCGCCCAGGCGCTGGTTGAGACCGCTCAAATCGTTGACCCGCAACATCAGCAGGTAGCCCGAACTGGACTCTTCGAGATTGCTGACCCGCGATTGCAGTTGCATCTCGAAGTAGCGACGGTTGGCCAGCCCGGTCAGGCTGTCCTGGTAGGACTCCACCCGCAGCTTCTCGCTGCGCTCGGTCTGCTCGTGGAACAACGCCTTGAGCTTCTCCACCATCTGATTCATGGCCTGCACGACACGGCGTAATTCGGGGGTGCGGGGCAGGTCGGGCAGGCTGAGGAACTCGCGACGCGCAATGGCGTGGGACTGCTCCACCATATAGTCCAACGGCTTCAACTGGCGGCGCAGCAACAGCGCGCCCAATACCGCACTCACGGCACCGCAGATCAGCAGCCAACCCAGGCTGCCCAGTGCGCTTTGCCAGAGTTTTGCCAGGGCAAACATCGGGTGACTGACCACTTCAACCCGTGCCGCCTGCTGCCAGCCACGGCTGACGATGGCATCGCCGCCGGCCGGCGCCAGGCCGATCATCTTCACGAACCAGGCCGGTACGCTGCTGGCGTCCGGCTCGGCGGCACGCTCCACCAGCACCTGGTTATTGCTCAGGTCCACCACGCGGATGCTTGCGTAGTAGCCACTGTCAAAGATTGAGCTGACCATCAGTTCGGTCATCGCCGGGTCGTCGATGTTCGGCGTCAGTGACAGTGCCAGCGCAGTGGCCGCGTCCTGGGCGTGGGAGCGCAGTTGGTTGACGTACTGGGTACGCGAACTCTCCAGGCTGACGATGAAGCTACCGCTGAACGCGACCACCAGGAACACGCAGATAGCGATCAGCAATTGTTTGAACAGTGACATCGTAGCTCCTGTTAATTATCCGAACTGGCCGGAAACCCTTCTGCGCTCATTTTCTTCAACACGTCCTGCCAGCGTGACAGGCGCTTGGTGTCACCGACTTTTTTGTTGCCTGTCGCGCCGGTCAACCACAGCCCTTCGCCGTTAAACGCATAAACGGGCAGCAGGTCTGGACGTTGGCTGGCAGGCAGGATGGGGTCCATCAGGCTGTCCAGTACCAGGGGCATGGCTTCGGGGCTTGCATAGTATGTCAGCACCATATGCGCACGGTTCTGGCGCAAGGCCTTGACGTAGGTTATGCGCAGCTTCTCGGCCGGTACGCCCAGATGCCGCAGGCTGAAGTATTTGGCGATGGCGTAGTCTTCACAATCGCCCGCGCCTTTCCACAGGGATTGAATGGGGGTCGCCCAATAATCAGTCTCGTGCCACAGGTCGATGTCTTCCTCGTAGTGCAACTGGCGGTTGAAGAACAAGTTCACCACGTTGAGCTGCTCGGCCTCACTTACCTGCTTTTGCGTCGACAGCAATTGTTGCCACGCATCGATGCGCTGACGCCCGGGGCCCAGCGGCCCGTAAAGCGACTCGGCGCGGCGGCTGATCTGGCTGAAATCCCAATCGGCGAGCAAATCGCCCAGCAGGCCGCCACCCAGCAACAGCGTGATGGCAAGACCGTACAGAATCCGCGGGAGTTTAAAGCGTAACGCCACTGCGATTACCCAAGCTTGCAGCATTGAAGGTGCGGCAATGGTGCGGTGATACTGGGTAAAAAACAATGGCACGATGAAATCACCGCCATTGAATTGGAGTAAATATGCGTCAGGAAATTGGCCTTTTTCCGCTCGTCTGAAAGGGTGGTGTGGGTTTCATCAAAATAATGACACCTTGTTAGTGCTGTCACAGAATATGGCAACGAAGACGCCTACAAAAAGACCTGCGGTGAAGCCTCACCTTGCCGACCTTTCACGTCTTTAAATGGCGCTGTGAAGGAGCCCCGGCTATGAGCCGCACTGATGATCTATTTGCCTTGTTCGGCAAGGGCGTTTCCCGGGACCCCACGGGAAGAAATGCGCGCTTGCACTTTTTTGGCAGCATTCCGTTCGATGATGGCACTCGGGTAAACCACAAAGAGGGTTCGCGCCTAAGTGCTCAGGGGACTTATGCCCATGAACATCCACAAAATGAACCATTGAGCGCGCTGCGCCCGACCGTTGTGGCGTTGGTGTCAGTCAATGGTGGCGTGGGCCGCAGCACTTTGGCTACGGCGCTGAGCAGCGGCCTGCAGCGTCTGGGTGAGTCGGTCGTGGCGGTGGACCTGGATCCCCAGAATGCCTTGCACCAGCACTTCGGTGTCGATCGTGAGCTACCTGGCGTGGGCCGTAGCAGCCTGCTCAACAGACCCTGGCAGAGCATCCTGCAATCGGGGTTCGCCGGATGTCAGGTAATCCCCTTTGGCGATACCGACACCCAGCAGAAGGAAAACCTGCAACGTTGGTTGACCCGTGAACCGAAGTGGCTGGCTCAGCGCCTGTCGGCACTGGGGCTGAGCGAAGGGCATACGGTGATCGTCGATACCCCCGCAGGGAACAACGTTTATCTCCATCAGGCCTTGAGCGTGGCCGATATTGTGCTGGTGGTTGCCCAACCGAATGCCGCATGCCTCGGCACGCTGGATCAATTGGACGCACTGCTGGCACCCCACCTTGAGCGTGAACGCCCACCCCGTTGTCACTTTGTGATCAATCAACTGGACGAAAACTCGGCGTTCAACCTGGATATGCTCGATGCCTTCAAGCTGCGTCGAGGCGAATACCCGTTGGAAGTCGTCCACCGTGATCCGGCGATCAGCGAAGCCCTGGCCTTTGCGGCCGACCCGCTGGCCGGCTCGGTCCCGAGCCTGGCCGGTGACGATATCAGTGAACTTTGCCGGTTATTGATCGCCCGTAAAAAGCGCGCCTAAAGCACGGTTTATACGCTTGACGCCAGATGCTTATGCACAATCGGAGGGGTACGGGTGTCACGAAACTGCTGTTTTGTGCAACCGTTCTCAACAAGCCGCAACTGCCTGTTTTACGTGCGTTTTATTGTATGAACAAAAAATGAACAGCGTGGCTTTTTGCCGTTAGCGTAGATGGCTACAGGCTTTGTAAAGATTCCATCAACAGAGTTATCCACAGGTCGGGGTGCGACAATTCTGCCCCTTAATCGCGCTCGGCAAGCACCATCAAGTTGCGTGGTGTCAGTGCGGTTTCGCAGAAGCTGCCCACCTCGACCCTGTAGCCACGTTCGGCCAGAAACAGTGCCCGATCCAGGACCAGCCACAGCTCAAGTGGGCGCCGAAACAGCCCACGCAGCAACTCCAGGTTCCTGACCTCGGCCAAACGTCGCCAGCCGTGCGCTTCCAGCGCCGCCCAATCCTGTTCACCTGTGGATAACCCTTTGAGACTGGCCAATGCCTGGCAGTAGTCGGCGAAGGGTTTGTCCAGCCAACCGGCGGGCAGGGACGGTGTGGGTAGGTACTCGTCGCAGTGGCGTAACTGGCGTTGTAACTGATCGAAACCCAGACGGCGGGCCATTGAGGTGTCCCGCTGCAGCCGCACGCGTTTGCCGGCCGTGACGGTTTCGCTGAGGGGCAGGCCAAGGTCGTCGACCGACAGCTGCAAGGTGGAAGCACGGCCCGCTTCGGACAGCGGTTGGTAGGCGCTCGCGTTGATGCGGTTGTAGCAGCACGGCGCCATGGCCAGTTGCTTGCAGCCAGCGGCACTGGCCAGTTGCAGCAGGCGCACATGCAGGTCGCCGCAGGCATGCAGGGCGACGGGGGTGTACTCAGGGTCTAGGCTCACGTCTGCCATGACATCTTGCAGGCGATGGGTGACGGGCAGGCCGTGGTAGTCGCTCAAGGCCTGGCCTGCCGCGATCAGCGCCGGGTCGTATTCCAGGCAGGTCAGCTGTTGGTTGGTGTGCAGCAGGCGGCGGCCGAGGTGGCCCTTGCCGGCGCACCAGTCCAGCCAATGCCGGGGTGTTTGCGCAAACTGCAGCGCGGCGCCGAAGGCTTCGATTTGCTGCCATTTACGCCCGGGTACGTCGACATTCAGGCGGTGCGCCGCCGGTTGCAGGGGCTGCGTCGGTAACTTATCCACAGCACTGAGGCGCAGGGCTTCGCGGGCCAGTGCGGGAAAAGGCGCTGGCGCCGGTAGGGTGTGGGGATGGTTGTGGCTGATTTCCGCGTCGGACAACGAGCGTTGGCGCAGCCATCGGGCCAGTTGCGGATGTTCGGTTTCCCAAGGCAGCTGCCGATGAACAAAGGGCCGTGGTCGCCACAGCCCTTGGTGCTCGATCAGAAACGCATCCAGCGCCTCGAAGCGGGCTTCAACGTCCCTGACAGGCATCGACGCGCAGCCAGCGTTCCAGCAGTTTGAAGCCGCGTACCAGCAGGAAGGAGATCAATAGGTAGAACACGCCGGCGGTGAAGAACATCTCCACCGTCAGGTAGTTGCGCGCGATGATCGTCCTGGCCATGCCGGTCAGTTCCAGCAGGGTCACGGTGCTCGCCAGCGAGCTGGCCTTGAGCATCAGGATCACTTCGTTGCTGTAGGCCGGCAATCCGATGCGCGCGGCCCGGGGCAGGATGATGTAGAACAGCGTCTTGGGCCTGGACATGCCCAGCGCACGGGCGGCTTCGATTTCCCCAGGCGGAATGGCCTGGATGGCGCCACGCAGGATCTCGGCGATGTACGCGGCGGTGTGCAGCGTCATGGTGGCGGTGGCACACCAGAACGGGTCGCGCAGGTACTTCCACATGAAGCTTGAGCGGATGCTGTCGAATTGGGCCAGGCCGTAATAGACCAGGAACAGCTGCACCAGCAGCGGCGTGCCGCGAAAGAAAAAGATATAGGCGTAGGGCAGGGCGCGCACAGACAGGTGCCTGGACGAGCGCGCGATACCCAGGGGGATGGCCAGGATCAGGCCGAGGATCACAGCGATGCTCACCAGCTCCAGGGTCAGGATGGCGCCCTGGATAAACTTCGGCAGCCACTTGATGATGACTTCCCATTCCATTACGTCGTCCTCACGAAGCCGCGGGCGGCGCGTTGTTCCAGGAAGTGCATGGCCACCATCGACAGCGACGTCAGGCCCAGGTAGATGAATGCGGCGACCATATAGAAGGTGAAAGGCTGTTTGGTGACGGTTACGGCGATCTGCGCATGGCGCATGATTTCCTCGAGGCCGATGACCGTGACCAGCGCGGTATCTTTCATCAGGATCAGGAACAGATTGCCCAGCCCCGGCAGGGCGATGCGCCACATCTGCGGCATGATCAACCGGGTAAAGATACGAAACTTCGACAGGCCCAGCGCCACACCCGCTTCGCGGTGGCCCTTGGGAATGGAGATGATTGCACCCCGCAGCACTTCCGTGGCGTAGGCGCCGAAACACAGGCCCAGGGCGATCACACCTGCGGCAAAGGCGCTGAGGGACAGGTCGGGAATGTCGAGCAGTTCACCCAGTGAGCGCATGGCGTTGATCGTACCGAAGTAAATCAGCAGCACCCACAGCAGCTCCGGCACACCGCGAACGATTGTCGAGTAAGTACCGCCCAGCCATTGCAACGGCTTGTACGGGGAAGTCTTGGCCAGGGCACCGGCGAGGCCGAGTATCAGCCCCAGGCATAACGCCGTGAGGGCCAGTTTGACGGTCATCAGCGCGCCGGCAGCGAGCGCCGGGCCGAATCCGTAGAGATCGAAATTCATGGTGTCTTCATATCGCGGCAGGCATTGCTGAAAGCCGGCGCGCTCAAGTGAGCGCGCCGGGCAGGCCGTTCAGGTCATTCGATGCTGAACGGGAAGTACTTGTCGTTGATCTTCTTGTAGGTGCCGTCTGCCTTGATCTCTGCCAGGGCTTTGTTCAGGCGCTCGCGCAGCGGGTCGCCCTTGCGTACGGCGATACCGATCTTGTCGCTCTCGACAACCGGGTCGCCCTTGAACTCGTAGGCCGAACCGTCTTTGCTCTTGAGCCATTCGTACTGCACGTACTTGTCGGCGAGGATCCCGTCGAGGCGGCCGGACGTCAGGTCAAGGTAGGCGTTTTCCTGGGTGTCGTAGAGCTTGGCTTCGGTGTCAGGCAGCTTGTCTTCCAGGTAGGTACCGGCCAGCGTCGCGCGTTGTGCGCCGATGACCTTGCCCTTCAGGTAGGCGGCGTCGGTCATGAAGTCTGCGGTGGCCTTGGGCGCGATGAACTGCAGCTTGTTGGAGTAGTACGGGTCGGTGAAGTCGACGGCTTGCTTGCGCTCGTCGGTGATCGACAGCGAGGACACCAGGAAGTCGAACTTCTTGGCATTCAGGGCCGGGATGATGCCGTCCCAGTCGGACACGTATACGTCGCACTTCTCGACTTTCATCTTGGCGCACAGGGCGTCGCCGATGTCTTTGTCGAAGCCGACCACTTGGCCGCTGGCGTCTTTATTGTTGAACGGCGGGTAGGCCGCTTCGATCCCCATGGTCAGGGTTTCTGCCATGGCCGTGGCGCTGAACGCCATCGAGACGGCCGCGGCCAGAAGGAATTTTTTATAGTTCTGCATGCATGTTGCTCCGTTAGCGGTTGCTGGACATGAATTGTTTGCAGCGCGCCGAAAGCGGGTTTTCAAACACCTGCTGTGGCGATCCTTGCTCTTCGATCAGGCCCTGGTGGAGGAACACCACTTCACTGGAGACCTGACGGGCGAAGCCCATTTCGTGGGTGACCAGCAGCATGGTGCGGCCTTCTTCGGCCAGCGCGCGGATCACATTAAGTACTTCCTGGACCATTTCCGGGTCAAGCGCCGAAGTGGGTTCGTCGAACAGGATGACCTTGGGCTGCATCGCCAGGGTGCGCGCGATGGCGGCCCGTTGTTGCTGGCCGCCGGACAATTGCGCGGGGTAGGCATGGCGCTTGTCGGCGATGCCGACCTTGTCCAGCAGGGCTTCGGCCACTTCTATGGCCTCGGCCTTGCTCTGGCCGAGCACACGGCGAGGGGCCTCGATGATGTTGTCGAGGATGCTCATGTGCGGCCACAGGTTAAAGTTTTGAAACACAAAACCGATTTCGCTGCGCAGGCGGTTGATCTGCTTGCCGTCGGCGGCCTGCAGCTCGCCGTTTTTCGCGGCCTTGAGCTTGAGTTCTTCGCCGGCCACGAGGATCTGGCCCTGGTGCGGGTTTTCCAGCAGGTTGATGCAGCGCAGGAACGTGGACTTGCCGGAACCGGAGGAACCCAGGATCGAGATCACATCGCCGTCGCGAGCGGTCAGCGAGATACCTTTGAGTACCTCCAGCTCACCATAGCGTTTATGCAAGTTGCGGATTTCAAGCGCGGGCGTGGCCTCGGCCATGTGGGGTCCTCATTGTGTTCATTGCGATCTTCGCTGTTGGGCCGCCTTCCTGGCGAGGCGCCAAGCTAGCATAGCGTCCTGATGGCGGCCAACAGCGCGGCGGGCGGTAAACGGGCGGTGTGCGGCAGGGTGTCGCATCGGCACAGCAGGGTGTCGCGCCATCAACAACCGAACAACCGTTTTAACCCGTGAATTCGCAGGCTTCGCGTGAAAAAGGGCGCGATGGTGCCAGCTTTGGCCGGGTGTTGGAAGGGTTAAACGGGCAAACGGTAGCTATCGGCCCTTTTATGGCGCGCTGCGTACTTTTCGTGTGTGTTTTTGGTGCACTTGTTCGTCTTGAAAGTGAGTCGCACGGTAACGCTATAGCGGAATGCCATTGTTCTCAATGACTTGCGATGACTGTTGAATCGTCCTACAGGCCGCGTCAATCGCGGTTTTGTAACATTTTGGCGCAAATCTTGCGTAAAAAATAAAGAACGCCCTGTTGGTTTCTTTTCACGAGGAAGAACCCAGGCCGGGCGGACCGTTTTCGCAATTCCTCGCAAAGGTGTGTCAATGAGTAGTACGCAAAGCTCCAATGACCTCGAACAGGGGCTCAAACCGCGTCACGTCACCATGCTGTCGATTGCCGGCGTCATTGGTGCCGGTTTGTTTGTCGGCTCCGGCCACGCGATTGCTGCCGCCGGCCCTGCGGTCCTGCTGGCATATGCCGCAGCGGGTACGCTGGTGGTCTTGGTGATGCGCATGCTGGCCGAAATGGCCGTGGCGTCGCCGGACACCGGTTCGTTCTCCACCTATGCCGACCGTGCGATCGGTCACTGGGCCGGTTTTACCATCGGCTGGCTGTACTGGTGGTTCTGGGTGCTGGTGATTCCATTGGAAGCCAACGCCGCCGCGACCATTCTCCACGCCTGGTTCCCGAATGTGGCCATCTGGGCCTTCACGCTGATCATCACCCTGCTGCTGACGGCCACCAACCTGTTCAGCGTGAAGAACTACGGTGAGTTCGAGTTCTGGTTTGCGTTGATCAAGGTCGTGGCGATCGTGGGCTTTGTGATCCTCGGCCTGGCGGCGATTTTCGGCTTCCTGCCCACCAGCCAGGTCAGCGGCGTTTCCCACCTCTTTGACACCCAAGGCTTTATGCCCAACGGCATGGGCGCGGTATTGGCCGCGATCCTGACCACCATGTTCTCCTTCATGGGCACCGAGATCGTCACCATCGCCGCCGCTGAATCGAAGAACCCAGGCCAGCAGATCACCAAGGCTACCAACTCGGTGATCTGGCGGATTGGTTTGTTCTACCTGTTGTCGATCTTCATCGTCGTGTCCCTGGTGCCTTGGAATGATCCGACCCTGGCGGCGGTAGGTTCCTACCAGACCGTGCTGGAACGCATGGGTATCCCGAACGCCAAGCTGATCGTCGACCTGGTGGTCCTGGTTGCCGTGACCAGCTGCCTGAACTCGGCGCTGTACACCGCTTCGCGCATGCTGTTCTCCCTGGGCCGTCGCGGTGATGCACCGGCCGTGGCCAAGCGCACCAACAAGAGCGGCACGCCTTACTGGGCGGTATTGCTGTCCACCGGCGCGGCGTTCCTGGCGGTATTTGCCAACTACGTGGCACCGGCAGCGGTGTTCGAATTCCTGCTGGCCAGCTCTGGCGCCATCGCGTTGCTGGTGTATCTGGTGATTGCAGTGTCGCAACTGCGTATGCGTCAGAAGCGCATGGCGGCGGGCGAGAAAATTGTCTTCAAGATGTGGCTGTTCCCAGGCCTGACCTACGCGGTGATGGTATTCATCGTCGGCACGTTGACCATCATGCTGTTCCAGGAAGCGCATCGGGTCGAGATCATCGCGACTGGGGTCTTGAGCTTGCTGGTAGTGGCGGCGGGGTTGTTTGTGTCCAGCCGTCGCAAGGCGCAGAGAGTGGGCGCTGCGGTGCTGAATTGATGTGATGGAATGCGGTGCTTGATTGCGCCGCAGTTCAAATGTGGGAGGGGGCTTGCCCCCGATAGCGGTGCGTCAGTCGACATCTAATTGACTGATACCACGCTATCGCGGGCAAGCCCCCTCCCACATTTTGTTTTGCGTCAGTCTTGGGAGTTGGTGAGGGCCTGGGAGGCGGCGACGTAATCCGCCTGGAACTGCGGCGACTCGATCCACGCCAGTGCGGCGGCTTCATCGTCGCTGTCGGTGGCCCACTGCCGATACTCGATCAGTGCCGCCAGGATAAAGTCGGTGGCTTCTTCTTCGCCTTCCTGCTCCAGCACCAGCGCGAGCAGCGGGTGGGCCAGGAATACCGCGCAGAGGGCCTGCTGGCTGGTCTCGCCGGCGGTGCGCATCTCCACGAACAGCTCGGTCAAATCCACCGACTCAAGGTCAATGCGGTCGTCATCGCCGGCAAACGCATCCGGCTTGTTCGCGACGGCGCGCTGGGTGCGGTTCTGCTTGGCCTTGGCCTTGGCCCGGTGGGCACGTTTTTGCTGCTTGTTCGGCGAGGCCATGGGCTCACGTCCTTGGGTCAGGATCTGGGTGGGGTATTGAAGCGCAGGTTGAGGGAAATCCCAAGGGTATCCGCCGTTAATTGACCGTGTTGCAGCCATGCCAGTGCAATCGGCCACAATCGATCCTGATACTCGCTGCGAAAGAACGCGAAATGTCCGACCTGTTTTTCGCCGATGTCTTCCGGGGCGATGCGCAGATGGGTGCGCTCGCTGCCATCGAAGTAACCCAGCAACCGTTCAATCGCCGCCACAGTGCCAAAGGGGTCATCGGTGATGCTGATCGCCAGCACCTGCGCCTTCACGCGACTGAATGGCAAGTCCGCCAGGGCCCGCCCGCTGGGCCGCGTCTCATACCTGGGCGTTGGCGTGCTCCAGTCGCGCACCACGCCTGCCGGCGTATCCTCCAGCCAACCCAGGCGCTTGCCGGGAAAATACCCACAGAGTGCCGTGACCATCGGCATTACCACATGCCATTTGGCAAACATCTGCCAGCGCCCGGCGGCGGCGTAATCGCGCCAGTAGGCGAACTGCGCGCCCACGGTCACGATTCGCCGGATCACCACGCCGGATGCCCCCAACCCCGCCGCACAGCCGCCAAAACTGTGGCCGACCACATCAATCGGCTGGCCTGGAAACTCCCGCTGTGCCCGCAGCAGGATCGCTTCGAAATCCAGGGTGCCCCAATCCGACCACGACGCCTTGAACCCGCGTAACGAACCGCTGCGGGACTCGCCGATGCCGCGATAGTCGTAGGTGATCACGTCGAAGCCGTTGGCGAACAGGTAGTCGGCGAAACGTGAGTAGTGGCGGCAGCGCACGGAGGTGGCGGCGTTGATGATGACGACCGGGCGTTCGCGGTCGGTGCGCGGGTGGCGCCAGGTGAAGCCGCCGAGGGGGTGGCCGTCTGCGGCGGATTCGAGGAATGCTTCTTGGGTGGGGCGGGTTGGCAGGTTCATAGGTCCGCTCGATCCGTGCGCTTTGTGGTACCTGGAGGCTCACGCGCTTTTTATAGGCAACCGAAATTAACAAATCTAGCGCGCCATGGGGGTGAAGATGGCCATGATGCTCGACCTTGGCCCTTTGGGTGCATAGGCTGACGATCTTTCGATTGATCTGAGCTCGACCATGACCCGCGACACCCTCGAACACAACCAGATCCCCCTCTACTTCGCCGCTGTCCTCCTGGCTGCCGCTTTCGGCCTGCTCGCACCTTCGTTGGCCCATGGCCTCGGCGTGCTGGTCACGCCCGCCATTGCGGTGTTGATGTATGCGATGTTCCTGCAAATCCCTTTTCTGGATCTGCGCCAGAGCTTGAGTCACAAGCGCTTTCTGTCGGCGTTGCTGTTGGCCAATTTCATCCTCGTGCCGTTGCTGGTGTGGGTGTTGACCCGTGGCCTGGTGGAGCGCCCGGCGTTGCTGGTGGGCGCATTGCTGGTGTTGCTGACGCCGTGTATCGACTACGTGGTGGTGTTTACCCATATCGGTAAAGGCGATTCACGCTTGATGCTGGCGGCGACGCCGGTGCTGTTGTTGCTGCAGTTGCTGCTGTTACCGGTGTACCTGGGGTTGATGCTGGGGGCGCAGTCCGGGGTGGTGGTAGCGGTGGGGCCGTTTATAGAGACGTTTGTATTGTTGATTGTGGTGCCGATGGTGCTGGCGGTGATCACTGCATCCCTGGCGCGCAGATCGGCGGTTATCAATGCCTGGAACAATGCCTGGGCATGGTTGCCGGTGCCGGCGATGGCGGGGGTGTTGTTCGTGGTGATCAGTTCGCAGATCACTTCGGTGGTACGTGACATCAGCCTGCTGCTGCCGGTGATCCCGGTGTATATCGGCTTTCTGGTGCTGGCGCCGTTAATGGGGGCGCTGGCGTCGCGGCTGTTCGCGCTGCCGGCGGCTACGGCCCGGACAGTGACGTTCAGCGCGTCGACACGGAATTCGCTGGTGGTGCTGCCCCTGGCGCTGGCCTTGCCCGACGATGTGCGTGGGCTGGCGGCGACGGCGGTGATCCTGCAAACCCTGGTCGAGTTGGTGGGCGAGTTGATCTACGTGCGCCTGATCCCGAGGCTGGTGTGGCCTGCAGGTCGGTGAAACGTGAATGTTCAGGTTTGTTCAGGTGCTATTAGGGATACGTTCGGCACCCTAGGTCGGCGTTCCCTACCTGACAGGCCAACCCATGGATCACTGCAACCGTTTCCGCCTGGAGTCCCTGGGCATTTTCCTGTTCGCGCTGTTGCTGTTCACGCTGGGTATCTGGGACCAGCAGCCCCAGGGCTTTGACGGTCGCTGGGCGCTGTTCCTGCAGGAAATGTTTCGCCATGGCGCGAGTCTTTTCCCCACTACCTATGGGCAGCCTTACGCGGACTACCCTGGTACCGCGACCTTCTTCAGTTACGTATTTGCCCGGTTGTTCGGTGCGCCCAACCATTTGGCCAATGTGCTGCCCACTGCCCTTGCATCCGCCGGGGTCGTAGCCTTGATCTATCGCTTGCTGGTCCCGGCGAGTCGCCCGTGGGCGTTGCTCACGGTGCTGCTGACGTTGCTCACCACCCAATTGCTCGAGAAGTCCCGCTCGGTATGCCTGGACCAGATGGTGGCGGTGCTGTGTGTCGGCAGTTTCTACCTGCTGCACAGTGGTGAGCGCCTGGGTTCGCGGTTCAGGCAACTTGCGGTGTTCCTGCTGTTCATCCTGGGTTTCGCGATACGCGGCCCGCTGGGCTTGATCGAAGTCTGCGGCGTGGTGTGCGTGTATTGGGCGCTGGGCAGGCCTGGAGCGCGGGTCAGGCAGGTGTTGATCCACGGCATCGTCGGCCTGGTGTTGCTGGCGGCCTGTTGGTGGCTGTTGGTGAAGCTGGCGCGTATCAGCGGCGGCGATGGGTTTGCCGATGAAGTGTTCAAGATGCAAGTGGGCGGGCGCCTTGATGAAAGCGGCGAGCCGTTCTATTTCTACTTCCAGCTGAGCCTGTACCGTTACTTCCCCGTGGTGCCGCTGGCGTTGGTCACATTGGTTGCGCTGCGTCATCGTTGGGCGGAGCGGTTTGATGACCCGGTGCAATTGGTGGTGCGGCTCGGTGCCTGTGGGTTGATGATCCTGCTGGGCTTGTCGGTGCCGAACTTCAAGCGTGCCTATTACATCCTGCCCATGGTGCCGATGTTTGCGGCTGTCGCGGCCTATGGGCTACTTCAGGCGCAAGGCTGGCTCTCGGGCGTGCGCAGGGCCTACGAGGGGCTTGTCGCGGCGTTGCCGGCGCTGTGCGTGGTTGCCGTGTTTGTCTGTCGGCATGGGTGGCAGAAACACGGTTACTGGCCTGACGTCTCGTTTCCGCTGTTGGTGGGGGCGCTGGTGCTCCTGCAAGTGGCGGCCGTGCTTGCCTGGCGGCGAGCGGGGCGGCTGGTGTGGCTCAGCGCGTTTGCGCTGGGCGCGCAATGGCTGGTGCTGGTGACGGTCGTGGAGCCTGCCAAGGACCTGCAGTTCGACACCCGGCAGTTTGTCGGCCAGGTGGAGGCGCTTCGTGTATCGCAGCCCGGGCAACTGGTATTCCTGAACCTCGGCAGGGACACATGGGCGGTGCGCTACATGATGAATCTGGACCATGACGAGCAACCGCTGTTTGTCGGTGCTGCAGATGTTGAGCGATTGAGCGCGTTACCGCGACCGTCGTGGGTCATTGTGGCGCGCAAGGAAACTGCGTTGCTCAAGGGCACGCCTCTGGAGCATCAGGCGCCAAGTTTTGAAGGACGTTTGAATGACAACCCACTGATGGTGTTTCGGCTGGAATGAATCAGCCGCCTCATCTCAAAATCGCGACTTGGATCACTCAAATTGCAGACAATAAAAAACCCGCACTAGGCGGGTTTCTTATGTGTTTCAGATGACGTTTGCACCACCTGAAACTAATGAGTGGTGCCCAGAGACGGAATCGAACCGCCGACACGGGGATTTTCAATCCCCTGCTCTACCGACTGAGCTATCTGGGCAACGGGGCGCATTAAACGGGTTTTTCAGGGGGTCGTCAAGCAAGTTTTCAAAAAATATTTAATTATTACCGTCGCTTACGTGCCGACCCCGATTTTTGATCAATTATTGAGCAGGCGGCACGTAGCCGTCAGCCTTGGCGTAATCCTCGCCGGAAAAGAACTTGTCCATTTCGCCTGACAGGTATTTACGGTCTTCGGCGTTCATCATGTTCAGGCGTTTTTCATTGATCAGCAGCGTCTGGTGTTTCAGCCAGTCGCCCCATGCCTGGGCGGAGATGTGATCGAAAATGTCCTGGCCCTTCGCACCTGGGTACGGAGGGCGTTCCAGGCCTGGCAATTCTTCGTTGTACTTGCGGCACATTACGGTGCGGGTCATGACGACTCTCCTGCGTTCAATACATCGGCCGCGCGTTTCAGCAGTTTCTTTACCGGGGCGGCAAGGCCCAGGCGCGGCGGGGTGGCGAGGTTATACCAGAGCCAGTCGGCCTCGGCCACGTGATGGGCGGATTCCTCGACCTGCACCAGCCAGGGTTCGATGGCCAGCTGGAAGTGGCTGAAGGTGTGGATCAGCCCCGGCAGTGCCTGGTGCTCGCCCAGCTCGAGTGCGTGCTGGTTGGCCAGGTGTTCGAGGTCTTGCAGGTCGTCCAGTTCGGGCAGGCTCCACAAGCCGCCCCACAGGCCGGTGGAAGGGCGGCGGTAAAGCAGGATGGCGCCTTCGGCATTGGCCAGCATCGGCATCAGCGTGCGCTTCTGCGGGATGCTCTTGCGCGGCTTGGGGATCGGGTAGCGTGTCTCCAGGCCGAGCAGGTGGGCTTCGCAGCCTTTTTCCAGCGGGCACAGCAGGCAGCTGGGCTTGCTGCGGGTGCAGAGGGTGGCGCCCATGTCCATCATTGCCTGGGTGTAGGCGTTGACACGATCATGGGGTGTGAAGCGCTCCGCGGTGGCCCACAGCTGCTTGGCCACCTTGGGTTCGCCGGGGTAGCCCTCTTGTGCGGTGAAGCGCGCCAGCACGCGTTTGACGTTGCCGTCGAGGATCGGCGCGCGCAGGCCCATGCTCAGGCTGGCAATCGCGCCGGCGGTGGACAGGCCGATGCCGGGCAACTCGGTGAGTTTTTCCACATCCCTGGGAAACTCGCCGCCGTACTCGGCCACGATGATTTTCGCGGTCTTTTGCAGGTTGCGCGCGCGAGTGTAATAACCCAGGCCGGTCCACAGGTGCAGCACTTCGTCCTCCGGCGCGGCGGCCAGGGCTTCGACCGTTGGCAGGGAGGCCATGAAGCGGTCGAAGTAATTGAGCACCGTGCTGACCTGGGTCTGCTGCAGCATGATCTCCGAAACCCACACCCGGTAAGGCGTGATGCCCTGTTGCCAGGGCAGGTCATGGCGGCCGTGGCGGTCGTACCAGTCCAGCACCGCCGTTGAAAACTGCTCGTTTTTCATCGTTTGAACAGGCCTTTCAAAGCATCTTTGAGCTGCGGATTGACCTTGTCGAGCTTCTCTTCCAGCTTCTCGCTGAGCTTGTTGCCGGCCGCCTTGATCGCGACCTGGCTCAGGCCGTCCTTGTCCAGGCGGCAGGCCTTGGCACCGAGTTCCAGTGGGCCACGGCAGCGCAACGGCACTTCGATGCCCTGGAAGTTGGCGCCGACTTCGCAGGCCGGGTCCGGTACTTCGCGCTGGTCGCCTTCGACGATGATGCCGACGCGGTAATCCATGCCCAGTACGCGCAGGTCGACGTCACCGTTGCCGTTGACCGCCAGCCCGGGGATGCGCACTTTCAGGTCTGGGTTGTTGGCGACGCCGTTACGGAAGGTCAGGTTGCCCTTCAACTCCTGGAACGGGGTGTCCTTGCCGCGTTGTTCGCCGCTCAGGGTCTTGCGGTTGAGCAGGGCGATACCGGTGCACAGTTGCTGCTCGAGGTTGGCGTTGAGCAGCACGCCGTTGTTGATCACAAAGCTGGCGGTACCGTTGAGGCTGTCGATCAGGGCTTTCTGGCTGTTGCCGCGGCCGCTGAGGTTGCTGTCGAGGGTGACCTGGCCTTTCACCGGCGGCGTTTGCCCCTGGGCCTGCAGGATGCGTTCGACCGGCACCTGCCTGATCCGGCTTTGCAGGGCCAGCAGCGGAATGTCCTGGCGCACGTCCAGGCTGCCGTTGGCCTGGAAGGTGCCGTTGTAGAGCTCGCCGCTCAGGGTGTCGAGCTTGAGTTGGCCGTCGACGCCGGACGCTTTCAGCACGGCATTCTGGATCGGCAATTTACTCAGGGTCAGTTGGCCGAAGGCGAGGTCGGCATTCACATCCAGCTTGCGCAGATGGGCCAATGGCAGCAGTTTGTCGGTGCTCCAGGCGCCTTTGGTCGGTGCTTCCGGCAGTGGCGTGGTGCCCCCGGCCGCCATGGCGCCGGCTTCGCTGTTCTGCACTTCGGCCTGGCGGGCGGCGGTTGCGCCCTTGGCGGATTCGGACTTGGCCGGCAGGTAGTTGTCGGCGTTGAAGGTATCGCCCTTGAGCTGCACGCGTAGCGCTTGCTTGGCAAAGTCGTCCACGGCGATACGACCGGTAAAGGTGCTGCCATCGAGTTTCAGGTTCAGGTCTTCCAGCGCCAGGCTGGTCGGCGTGCCCTTGAGGCGGCTGACCAGCTCGACCTTGCTCAGGCTGCCCTCGGCCATGGGCGGCAGCGGGTTGCCGACGCTGTCGAGGAACTTGGCCAGGTCAAACTGGGCGATGGACAGCGCGCCGCTGAGCTGCGGGGTCTTGTCCAGGTCGTTGACCTTCAGTTCGCCCAGGGCGCGCAACTGGTTGGCCGAGAGTTTCAGGTTGGTCCATTCGGCGATATTGGCCGCCTGGTCCACCAGTAACTGGCCCTGGGTGGAGAAGGTCACGGTCTTGCCTTGCAGCGGCTCGCCAGTGGCTTCGCCGGTGACTTTCATGTCTTCGAACTGGTAGCGCTTGAGCGCGCGCTCGATACGCAGGTTGCCGTTGAGCTCGGTCTTGACGCGCATCACCGGCTGGTTGCTGCCGAAGAAGGCGGTGAGTTTCACCGGGATGCTCGCGCCTTCGTGCACGGCGCCGGTGCTCAGCTGGATACTTTCGGCGCTGAATTGCTTGCCGGTCTGTTCATCGTTGTATTCGACGCGGGCGTTGTTGACCGTCAGGCTGTCGATATCCAGGCGGATCGGCTTGGACGGTTTTTCCGCTTCGGGCTCGGCAGGCGCTTGCGCCGGCGCGGGGGTTCCGGCAGTTGCCACCGGCGCGTTCTTGCCGATGTCTTCCCAGTTGCCATGGCCCTGCTTGTCGCGGTTGAGGCGCAGGTTCAGGCCTTCGACCCGCACATCGCTCATCTGTACTTCGCGACGCAGCAGCGGCAGCACGCGCACCGACAGGCCAAGCATTTGCAGGTCGGCGAAGGGTTGGGTTGGCGTGGTCAGGGTCGCCACGCTGGCTTCGTGCAGTTCCAGGCCGAGCCAGGGGAACAGGCTCCAGCCGATATCGCCATTGAGCGTCAGCTCGATGTGGGCCTTGTCGCGGGCAATCTGGCGAATCTCGTCTTTATAGTCGTTGGGATCGAAGAGATGGGTCAGGGCAAAGCCCAGAGCCACAATGATCAGCAACAGCCCGAGAAGTACCAGACCCAGGATTTTGCCGAACGCTTTCATGGGCGAGTCCTTGTATGTCGATTTCAAAATTTAGCCGCAGAGTATAACGCCCGACGGCCTGCGTCAGGTCACCGATCGTTACATTGTATCCACAGGTCGGGAAGCGGGTTTTTGACGCCAATAAAACCGAAAAATCGCAAAAAGATGATGTCATTTTGGTTTTTCTGTCATCCGCTAATGCTAATCTTCAGCCGTTCGTTCGCCTTCTGCGACTTATCGTCGCGCCAAAATGGAGCTTCACTCTACAAAAACGGCCACGCTTTGCGTGCAAGGCCGAGGGAGAGAGCGCCTGACGAACGCATACTAATAACTGGGGGATTCATCAATGAGCACTAGCACTGTGGCCGGCACTACCGCCGCCCAGCCTGCGTTCCTGTCGAAGGAGCGCATTATCGCCAAGCCCGGGTTTAACCGCTGGCTGGTTCCACCGGCCGCCCTGGCCATCCACCTGTGCATCGGCATGGCCTACGGCTTCTCGGTGTTCTGGTTGCCGTTGTCCAAGGCGCTGGGTATCACCAAGCCTGTCGCCTGTGCGCCGGACATGAGCTTCATCGCCCAGGTCTTCTCGTCCCAATGCGACTGGCCCATCTCCATGCTGGGCTGGATCTACACCCTGTTCTTCATCTTCCTGGGCTGCTCGGCAGCGATCTGGGGTGGCTGGCTGGAGCATGCCGGGCCGCGCAAGGCCGGTGTTGTGTCGGCGTTGTGCTGGTGCGGCGGCCTGCTGATCTCGGCGCTGGGTATCTATACCCACCAGATCTGGCTGATGTGGATCGGCTCCGGGGTCATTGGCGGTATCGGCCTGGGCCTGGGCTATATCTCGCCCGTATCGACCCTGATCAAGTGGTTCCCGGACAAGCGCGGCATGGCCACCGGCATGGCGATCATGGGCTTCGGCGGCGGCGCAATGGTGGGCGCCCCGCTGGCTGCTGCGCTGATGGGGCACTTTGCTTCGCCGACCAGCGTAGGCGTATGGCAGAGTTTCCTGGTCATGGCTGCGATCTACTTCGTGTTCATGATCGGCGGCGCGCTGTCCTACCGCGTTCCCCCCACTGGCTGGAAGCCTGAGGGCTGGACCGCACCGGCGAAAAAAGCCAGTAACGCGATGATCACTCACCGTCACGTGCACGTGAATGTGGCGTGGAAAACCCCGCAATTCCGTCTGGTATGGCTGGTGCTGTGCCTGAACGTGTCGGCCGGTATCGGCATCCTCGGCATGGCTTCGCCGCTGCTGCAGGAAGTGTTCGGTGGCAAGCTGCTGGGTGTCGATGTGCCGTTTGGCCAACTGGACGCCGGGCAATTGGCGTCGATTGCCGCCATCGCTGCGGGCTTCACCGGCCTGCTGAGCCTGTTCAACATCGGTGGCCGGTTCTTCTGGGCGTCGTTCTCCGACTACCTGGGGCGTAAAAACACCTACTTCGTGTTCTTCGCCCTGGGCTTTGCCCTGTATGCGCTGATCCCGAACCTGGGGCACCTGGGCAACGTGGCGCTGTTCGTGGCGGCGTTCTGCATCATCCTGTCGATGTACGGCGGTGGTTTTGCGACGGTCCCGGCCTACCTGGCCGACCTGTTCGGTACCCAGATGGTCGGCGCGATCCACGGTCGCCTGCTGACTGCCTGGGCAGCGGCGGGCGTGCTGGGCCCGGTGCTGGTGAACTACCTGCGTGAGTATCAACTGAGCATCGGCGTCGACCGTGCTGCGGCCTATGACATCACCTTGTACATCCTCGCCGGCCTGCTGGTGCTGGGCTTTATCTGCAACATGCTGGTCCGCCCGGTGGCCGACAAGTACTTCATGACCGATGCAGAACTTGCCGCAGAGCAAGCGCTGGGCCATGACAAAGGGGCTGATGCCACCACTTCCCTGGAGTGGAAAGCGGCGCCCGGTACTGTGCCGTTGGCGATCGCGGCCTGGCTGGTTGTGGGTATTCCGTTGGCGTGGGGGGTGTGGGTGACCCTGCAGAAGACGGCGGTACTGTTCCACTAAGTTGAATACAAGCGGGCGCACCATCCTGGAGCGCCCGCTTGTGTATACATGTCTATCCCCGACATTCCCCGCCTCAACTCGTCAGTCTTATCCCCTTCGATGTTTCTGTTTAGCGCCCGCGCCCCTATAATGGCTGCCTTTTTCGCCCAATGATTTTGCGGAGCTGGTGATGGCCGAACGTAAGGCGTCCGTCGAGCGCGACACTCTGGAAACCCAGATCAAAGCCTCGATCAACCTGGATGGCACCGGAAAGGCCCGATTTGATATCGGTGTACCTTTTCTTGAGCACATGCTGGACCAGATCGCCCGTCACGGGCTGATCGACCTGGATATCGTCAGCAAGGGCGACCTGCATATCGACGACCACCACACGGTGGAAGACGTAGGCATCACCCTCGGCCAGGCGTTTGCCAAGGCCATCGGCGACAAAAAAGGCATCCGTCGCTACGGCCACGCCTATGTCCCGCTGGACGAAGCGCTGTCGCGTGTGGTCATCGACTTCTCCGGCCGCCCAGGCCTGCAGATGCACGTGCCGTACACCCGCGCCACCGTGGGCGGCTTCGACGTCGACCTGTTCCAGGAATTTTTCCAGGGCTTCGTCAACCACGCACTCGTCAGCCTGCACATCGACAACCTGCGCGGCACCAACACCCACCACCAGATCGAAACCGTGTTCAAGGCTTTCGGCCGCGCGCTGCGCATGGCCGTGGAGCTGGATGAGCGCATGGCCGGGCAGATGCCCTCGACCAAGGGCGTCCTGTAATGCAGACGGTCGCGGTTATCGATTACGGCATGGGCAACCTGCACTCGGTGGCCAAGGCCCTCGAACACGTAGGGGCCGGCAAGGTGCTGATCACCAGCGATGCCAACGTGATTCGCGAAGCCGACCGCGTTGTGTTCCCCGGTGTGGGGGCGATCCGCGATTGCATGGCCGAGATCCGCCGCCTGGGCTTTGACAGCCTGGTGCGCGAAGTCAGCCAGGATCGTCCGTTCCTCGGCATCTGCGTGGGCATGCAAGCCTTGCTCGATCGCAGTGAAGAGAACGACGGCGTCGACTGCATCGGCCTGTTCCCCGGCCAGGTGAAGTTCTTCGGCAAGGACCTGCACGAAGACGGTGCCCACCTGAAAGTCCCGCACATGGGCTGGAACGAAGTCAGCCAGACAGTGGATCACCCGCTGTGGCACGACATCCCGGACATGGCGCGCTTCTACTTCGTGCACAGCTACTACATCGCCGCCGGTAAACCGCGCCAGGTGGTGGGTGGTGGGCACTACGGCGTCGACTTCGCCGCAGCGTTGGCCGAAGGTTCGCGTTTTGCCGTGCAGTTCCACCCGGAGAAGAGCCATACCCATGGCCTGCAATTGCTGCAGAACTTCGCCGCCTGGGATGGGCGCTGGTAAATGGCCAGGAAGCCGAAGCTGCCGATCTTGACCCTCACGCCGGAGCAGGAAAGTGAGGCTACCCTCAAGATCAAGCGCTTCATGGAAGACCGCTTCGAGCTCAAGCTGGGCTCGTTCGAGGTCGCCGAGATTCTTGAGCTGTTCACCACCGAAGTGGCTCCGCACTATTACAACAGGGCGATTTTCGATACGCAGACGCTCCTTAAAGAAAGGTTCGAAAGCATCGAAAGCGACCTGTGGTCGCTTGAGAAACCCTGATTTCCCAAGCATTGCTGAATATCGAATAAGGTTTGCCAGATGCTGATTATCCCCGCTATCGATCTCAAGGACGGCGCCTGCGTCCGTCTGCGCCAAGGCCGTATGGAAGATTCCACCGTGTTCTCCGATGACCCGGTGAGCATGGCTGCCAAATGGGTGGAAGGGGGCTGCCGGCGTCTGCATCTGGTGGACTTGAACGGCGCCTTCGAAGGCCAGCCGGTCAACGGCGAGGTGGTCACCGCGATCGCCAGGCGCTACCCGAACCTGCCGATCCAGATCGGCGGCGGTATCCGCTCCCTGGAAACCATCGAGCATTACGTCAAGGCCGGCGTGAGCTACGTGATCATCGGCACCAAGGCCGTGAAAGACCCGGCCTTCGTTGCCGAAGCCTGCCGCGCGTTCCCGGGCAAAGTGATCGTGGGCCTGGACGCTAAAGATGGTTTCGTCGCCACCGACGGCTGGGCTGAAATCAGCACCGTGCAAGTCATCGACCTGGCCAGGCAGTTCGAAGCCGACGGCGTGTCCGCCATCGTTTATACCGACATCGCCAAAGACGGCATGATGCAGGGCTGCAACGTGCCGTTCACCGCGGCGCTGGCGGCGGCGACAAAGATTCCGGTGATCGCTTCCGGCGGCATTCACAACCTGGGTGACATCAAGTCACTGCTGGACGCCAAGGCCCCCGGGATCATCGGCGCCATCACCGGCCGCGCGATCTACGAAGGTACCCTGGACGTCGCTGAAGCCCAGGCTTACTGCGATGCCTACAACGGCTGAGGACTGACCATGGCGCTGGCCAAACGCATCATCCCTTGCCTGGACGTCGACAACGGTCGCGTGGTCAAGGGCGTCAAGTTCGAGAACATCCGTGACGCCGGCGACCCGGTGGAAATCGCCCGTCGCTACGATGAGCAAGGTGCCGACGAGATTACTTTTCTCGACATCACCGCCAGCGTCGACGGCCGCGACACCACGCTGCATACCGTCGAGCGCATGGCCAGCCAGGTGTTTATCCCGCTGACCGTGGGCGGTGGCGTGCGCACCGTGCAGGACATCCGCAACCTGCTCAATGCCGGTGCGGACAAGGTCTCGATCAACACTGCTGCGGTGTTCAACCCGGAGTTCGTCGGCGAAGCCGCACAGCACTTCGGCTCGCAATGCATCGTGGTCGCCATCGACGCCAAGAAAGTCTCCGGCCCGGGCGAAACCCCGCGCTGGGAGATCTTCACCCATGGCGGTCGCAAGCCGACCGGCCTGGACGCGGTGGAGTGGGCGATGAAGATGGAAGGCCTGGGCGCCGGGGAAATCCTGCTGACCAGCATGGACCAGGACGGCATGAAGAACGGCTTCGACCTGGGCGTGACCCGCGCCATCAGCGATGCGCTGGGTATTCCGGTGATCGCTTCCGGCGGCGTCGGTAATCTGCAACATCTGGCCGACGGCGTGATCGAAGGCCATGCCAGCGCGGTGCTGGCGGCGAGTATTTTTCACTTTGGCGAATACACCGTTCCCGAGGCCAAGGCCTACATGGCGGCGCGCGGTATCGTCGTTCGCTAAACGTTGCTGGACACCATGGCAGGCGCGCGGCACTCTCTGCGCTTGCCATGGATTCCGGTAGCCTTCATGTTCAAGACCCTGCTGCTTGCCCTCGCCAGCACCTCCATCTTCATGGTGAGTGCGGCCCACGCCGAAGAGCCGTCCGACGCTTCCCTGGTATTGCTGACGGAAAATTTCCCGCCCTACAACATGGCCAAGAACGGCAAGAACTTCGCCAGGGACGAGAACATCGAAGGCATCGCCGTGGACATCGTGCGCGAAACCTTCAAGCGTGCCGGCATTTCCTACAATCTCACCCTGCGTTTTCCCTGGGAGCGAATCTACAAGCTTGCCCTGGAGAAACCCGGTTATGGCGTGTTTGTGATGGCGCGCCTGCCGGATCGGGAAGCGTTGTTCAAGTGGGTCGGCCCCATTGGCCCGGACGACTGGGTGCTGCTGGCCAAGGCCGACAGCAAGATCCAGCTCGACGACCTGGAGCACGCGCGCCGCTACAGGATCGGCGCCTATAAAGGCGATGCCATCGCCGAGACCCTGGAGAAGCAGGGCCTTAACCCGGTGGTGGTGTTGCGTGACCAGGACAACGCGCAAAAGCTCGTGGATGGCCAGATCGACCTGTGGGCCACCGGCGATCCGGCCGGGCGTTACCTGGCGCGCCAGGTCGGTGTGATCGGGCTCAAGACTGTGTTGCGGTTCAACAGCGCCCAGTTGTACCTGGCGCTGAACAAGGACGTACCGGATGAGACGGTGGCCAGGCTGCAGGCAGCGTTGGATCAGTTGCGCTCTGAAGGGCGGGTGGAACAGATCATGGCGGACTATTTGTAGCGGTAGACGCCGTTCTTGCCGTGCCCCGCCATGGCTTGATTGCTGCGCACACTGATCATCAGCTTGATATCAATCCACTCGATGCCCTGGGCCTGGAGCTTGGGCAATTCGCGCTCGAGCACCGCCAGCGTCTGCGGATAGGGGTGGCCGATCATCACCGCCGAACCCTGTTTATGCGCCAGCTTGATCGCGGTTTGCAGCTGCGTGGCAATCGCCGCTTCGGTGCGCTCATCATCGAGGAATACATCTCGCGAGACATGGGCCAGGCCGATCTTCTGCGCCTCGGCGGCGGCCACGGTCTGTGCGCTGGTGCGGCTGTCGACGAAGAATTTGTTGCGCCGCTGCAGTTCCGCCATCAGCCAGGCCATGGCGGCCGGCTGGGCAGTCATGCGACTGCCCATATGGTTGTTGATGCCGGCGGTGTAGGGCACGGCCTTGAAGGCCGCGTCCAGGCGTTGGCCAAGTTCTTCGAGGGAGAGTTCAGGGTGCCAGGCGAACGGGCCGGTGGCGGGGTCCATGGGCATGTGCAGGATCACGATCTTGCCGGCCTTGTGCGCTTCGCGGGCGAATTCGGCGGCGTGGGGCGTGTCGGGCATGATCGCCGTGGTCACTGGCCCAGGCAGGGCCAGCACGCGACGATCCCGGGGCAGGTTTTGCCCCAGGTCGTCGATGATAAGGGTCAGGTAGGCTTTGTGGGATTCGCCGACAGGGGCCGCTTGGGCGACCCCTGCCAGGCTGCACAGCACAGCAATGATCAGGGCAACACGCATATCAACGGCTGCGCGTAATGCTCAGGCCCTTGAGCAGGCTCAGCGCCTGGGCCAGCTGGTAGTCATCGTCCTGCGGCATCGGCTTGGCTTTCTTGCTGCTGCCGGTTGGCTGGTCGGCACCGCCGTTGCCATTGCCCAGGTGACCTTGCAGGTCTGCTTCCTTGTAGTACTCGCTGTCGATTTCGTTGGTGATCTTGGCCTTGCGCACTTCGATGTCCGGCACGATGCCCTGGGCCTGGATCGAGCGGCCGTTCGGCGTGTAGTACAGCGCGGTGGTGATCTTCAGGGCGCGATCGTTGTTCAGCGGCAGCACGGTTTGTACCGAGCCTTTGCCGAAGCTGGTGGTGCCCATCAGCACGCCGCGCTTCTGGTCTTGCAGGGCGCCGGCGACGATTTCCGAGGCCGAGGCGCTGCCGCCGTTGATCAGCACGGCCAATGGCACGTTCTCGCTGAGATCGTTGCCGGTGGCCGAGAAGCGCAGCTCGGAGTTGGCGATACGGCCCTTGGTGTAGACGATCAGGCCCTTGGTGATGAAGTGGTCGACCACTTCCACCGCCGACTGCAGCACGCCGCCCGGGTTGTTGCGCAGGTCGAGCACGATGCCGCTGAGTTTCTTGCCGTTGTCCTTGCGCAGCTTGGCCAGGGCCTTGGCCACTTCTTCGCCGGTCTTGACCTGGAACTGGGTGATGCGGATGTAACCGTAGCCCGATTCCAGCAGCTGGCTCTTCACACTCTTGACCACGATGGTCGCGCGGGTGAGCGTCACGTCAAACGGGTTGCCGCCGTCACGCACCAGGGTCAGGGTGATTTTCTGGCCGATCTTGCCGCGCATCTTGTCGACGGCTTCGGTCATGGTCTGGCCGCGGGTCGGCTGGCCGTTGATCTTGACGATGAAGTCACCGGCCTGGATGCCGGCCTTGGACGCCGGGGTGTCATCGATGGGCGAGACCACCTTGATATTGCCGTCTTCGGCACCGACTTCAATGCCCAGGCCGCCGAACTCACCGCTGGTGCTTTCCTGCAGCTCGGCAAAATCTTCCGGACCCAGGTAGGCGGAGTGCGGGTCAAGGTTGCTGAGCATGCCCTTGATGGCATTTTCCAGCAGGGTCTTGTCGTCTACAGGTTCGACATAGGCGGCCTTGATCCGGTCCATGACCTCGGCAAAGGTGCGCAGCTCGTCCAGCGGCAATGGCGCCTTGGTGGTCGCGGCCGTGGCGGCGGGTGCAGCCGGGGCGGCCTGGTCGGCAAAAGCCAGAGGCGCGCCGATCACCAGGGCGATCGTCAGGGCCAGCGAAGTGAGGCGGGACAAATGCAGCATGTCGAACGAACTCCTAATGTAGATGCGACCCTATCCTTGGGACCGGCACCATTGTGCGGGATCGCTCGGGCGACCCTGCTGACGAATAGCGAAGTACAGCGCCGGGGTGTCCTGGCCACCACTGTTACCGACAGTGGAGATGGATTCACCGGCTTTTACAACATCACCTGCCGACTTGAGTAACGTCTGATTGTGGCCATAAAGGCTTAAATAGCCATTACCGTGGTCGAGAATCACCAGCAAACCGGCGCCCCGCAGCCAATCGGCAAACACCACGCGCCCGCCATGTACGGCGTGGACCTGGCTGCCGGCAGACGCGCTGATCATCACCCCGTCCCACTTGGCGCGGGTGTCATCGCCCCGGGTTTCCCCAAAGCGTGCCAGCAGTCGACCATCAACCGGCCATGGAAGTTTGCCGCGGGCTGAAGCAAAAGGCCCGCCGAACGACTCGCCGGCACTGGAAACCAGCGGGCCAGGGGCGGCATGTGCCGGTTTACGCGGTGCGGGGGCATCGCTGGTGGCTGCCAGTTCGGCCTCACGCTGGCGCTTTTTTTCCGCTTCCTGCTGGGCGATCAGCGCTTTCTGTCGCGCTTCTTCGGCCTCGCGTGCCTGGCGTGCCAGGGTTTCTTCGATGGTCTTGAGCACTTTGGCCAGGTCGGCCTGGTCCTGCTCGCGGGCCTGCAGCTTGGCGTCGCGGGCCTTCACGTCGTCATTGAGCTTGGCCAGGGCCAGCTGGCGCTCCTTGCGGACCTTGTCCAGCTCGTCGCGCTGGGCGTTGAGGCTGGCTTTCTGGTCCTCCAGCTGCGACTGCTGGTTGGCGATTTCCTGTTCGACGTTGGCCAACTGGCGCAGGGTCTCGTTGAAGCTTTTCAATTGCTCCAGGCGGGCCTTGCTCAGGTAGTCGTAGTAGGTCAGGGTGCGCGCGAATTTCTCCGGGTTCTGCTGGTTGAGCAGCAGCTTGAGGTATTCCTGGCGGCCGCTCTGGTAGGCGGCGCGGGCCTGGATCGCGATCAAGCGTTGCTGTTCAACGCGTGCGCTCTGGAGTTTTTTTTTCTCAGCGTCGAGTCGCTCCAGTTCCGACTCGCTCTTCTTTAGTTCTTTTTGCAGCTCCTGGACCTGCTTCTCCAGCTTGCCCATTTCGGTTTCCGTGCCGCGCAGGTCTTTCTGCACCCCGGATTTTTCTTCCTGGAGCTTGCCGAGCAGTTTTTTCAGCTCGGTAATGTCCTGACGCGTAGCGTCCAACTGTTGTTGAGTTTGTGCGCGCTCGTCGGCAAACGCCGGTTGGAGCAGGCAGACAAGAGCGAGGGTAATCAAGGCGCGAAGCATAGAGGCGGGCGACACCAGGGAAAGGGACGGCCTAGTATGCCCGCCAAGCGCTGCAAAAAAAACGCCCAATTCGGACTGGAAGGCAAGATAGGTGCCGAGCGGCGGTGGTATGGCAAAAAGACATCTGCCAAACACCGCAGATCCCATGTGGGAAGGGACAAGCCCCTCCCACATATTTGTTGAGATCAGACCAGAATTGAGGTCCCGGTCATCTCTTTGGGCTTCTCCAACCCCATCAGCATCAGCATGGTCGGTGCCACATCCGCCAGCACGCCGCCTTCACGCACTTTGAAGTCGCGTTTGCCTACATAGATGAACGGCACCGGCTCGGTGGTGTGGGCGGTATGGGCCTGGCCGGTGGTTTCGTCGGACATCTGCTCGCAGTTGCCGTGGTCGGCGGTGATCAGCGCTTCGCCGCCGACTTTGTCCAGGGCCTCGACAATGCGGCCGACACACAGGTCCAGGCATTCCACGGCCTTGGTCGCAGCTTCCAGGTTGCCGCTGTGGCCGACCATGTCGCCGTTGGCGTAGTTGACCACGATCACGTCGTAACGCTGGTGTTCGATGGCGTCGACGATCTTGTCGGTGACTTCCGGCGCGCTCATTTCCGGCTGCAGGTCGTAGGTGGCGACTTTCGGCGATGGGATCAGGATGCGTTCTTCGCCCGGGAACGGTTCTTCACGGCCGCCGGAGAAGAAGAAGGTGACGTGGGCGTATTTTTCGGTTTCAGCGATACGCAGCTGGGTCTTGCCGTTCTTCGCCAGGTAGTCGCCCAGCACGTTGTCCAGGCTGCCGGCAGCAAAGGCAGCGGGGGCCGGGATGCTGGCGGCGTATTGGGTCAGGCCCACGAATTGGACTTTTGGCTGGCGCGCCCGTTCGAATTCCTTGAAACCGTCTTCGACAAACACACGGCTCAGCTCGCGGGCACGGTCGGCGCGGAAGTTCATGAACACCACGGCATCGCCGTCTTCGACCTTGACCGGCTCGCCGATAGTGGTGGCCTTGACGAATTCATCGCTCTCGCCACGGGCGTAGGCGGCTTCCAGGCCTTCCTGGGCGGTGGCGGCGTGGAATTCGGCCTGGCCGTCGACGATCAGGTTGTAGGCCTGGGACACGCGGTCCCAACGGTTGTCGCGGTCCATGGCGAAGTAGCGCCCCACCAGGCTGGCGATGCGGCCCTTGCCCAGGGCGGCGAAGGTGGCGTCCAGCAGCTCGATGGAGGATTGCGCGCTTTTTGGCGGGGTGTCGCGACCATCGAGGAAGGCGTGCAGGTAGATCTTGTCGGCGCCGCGCTTGAAGGCCAGCTCGGCCATTGCCACCAGATGGTCCTGGTGACTGTGAACGCCGCCGTCGGACAGCAGGCCCATGAAGTGCACGGCTTTGCCGGCGGCCACTGCTTTATCTACCGCTGCGCAGATGGTCGGGTTCTCGAAGAACTCGCCATCGCGGATCGATTTGGTCACGCGGGTGAAGTCTTGATAGACCACTCGTCCGGCGCCGAGGTTCATGTGGCCGACTTCCGAGTTGCCCATCTGGCCGTCCGGCAGGCCCACGTCCATGCCCGAGCCGGAGATCAGGCCGTTGGGCACCGTTGCGGTCAGGCGGTCGAGTACGGGCTTCTTGGCCGCGTACACCGCGTTGTCGTGGTGGCTTTCACTGTGTCCGAAGCCATCGAGAATTATCAGGACCAAAGGTTTAGGCGTAGTAGTCATAGATCCTCTCGCGGCGGTAATAAAGGAAGGCAATTGAAAAGGGAGTGGCAGTTTAAAGCGAAGTTCCGACCACGTCACCGCCTTACGGGGGTTGGCCCCCCCTGACGGCTGTGTATACTTACCGCCATTTTAACGCCCTGGAACCTCCTTGATGGTTGATCACCTGATTGCATTTGCCACTGCCCACTATCTGCTCGTGGGTGCCTTCGTCATCCTGCTGGCGCTGCTGATCGCTCACGAATTGAGCCGTGGTGGCCGCAGCCTGAGCACGTCGGAGCTGACCGCGCTGGTCAACAAGGATGAGGCCATTGTGGTGGATATCCGCCCAGTCAAGGATTTCGCCTCCGGCCACATCGTCGGTGCCCTGAACATTCCTCAGGACAAGCTGATCGCGCGCCTGCCCGAGCTGGAAAAGCACAAGGCCAAGACCATCATCCTGGTCGACGCCCAGGGCCAGCACGCCGGTACCCACGCCCGCGAGATGCTCAAGACCGGTTTCACCGCCGCCAAGCTGTCCGGTGGCATCAGCAGCTGGCGCGCCGATAACCTGCCGCTGGTGAAGTGATATGAGCCAGGTCGTCGTATATTCCAGCGATTGGTGCCCTTACTGCATGCGGGCCAAGGCCCTGCTGGAGAAAAAGGGCGTTGCCTTCGAAGAGATCAAGGTCGATGGCAAACCCCAGGTGCGTGCCGAAATGGCCCAGAAGGCGGGGCGAACGTCAGTGCCGCAGATCTGGATCGGCGCCAAACACATCGGTGGTTGCGACGACCTGTTTGCCCTGGAGCGCGCCGGTAAACTCGATGCGCTGCTGCTCGTCTGACTCCTAACCCCTAAAAGACCCCAAGATCAAGAAGGATCTGCGATGACTGACCAACAGAACACCGAAGCAGCAGAAGCCCAAGGCCCACAATTTTCGCTGCAGCGTATCTACGTGCGTGACTTGTCGTTCGAAGCGCCGAAAAGCCCGGCTATCTTCCGCCAGGAATGGACCCCAAGCGTTGCCCTGGACCTGAACACCCGTCAAAAGGCACTGGAAGGCGATTTCCACGAAGTCGTGCTGACCTTGTCGGTCACCGTCAAGAATGGCGAAGAAGTGGCCTTCATCGCTGAAGTGCAACAGGCCGGTATCTTCCTGATCCAGGGCCTGGACGAAGCGTCCATGAGCCACACCCTGGGTGCGTTCTGCCCGAACATCCTGTTCCCGTATGCCCGCGAAACCCTGGACAGCCTGGTCACCCGTGGTTCGTTCCCGGCGTTGATGCTGGCTCCGGTGAACTTCGATGCCCTGTACGCCCAAGAGCTTCAGCGCATGCAACAGGAAGGCGCGCCGACGGTTCAGTAATCTCGAACCCGACGCAGAACCCAATGTGGGAGGGGGCTTGCTCCCGATAGCGGTGGATCAGTCACGTAGATGTCGACTGACACTCCGCCATCGGGGGCAAGCCCCCTCCCACATTTGTTATGTGTGTTACTTGAAGCCGAGTTGGCGCCAGCCTTCGTAGACGGCAACGGCGACGGTGTTCGACAGGTTCAGGCTGCGGCAGCCTTCGCGCATCGGCAGGCGCAGGCGATGCCCGTCCGGCAGGGCGTCGAGTACTTCGGCCGGCAGGCCACGGCTTTCCGGGCCGAACAGGAAGGCGTCGCCTTCGGCGAAGCTGGCATCATGGAACGGTCGCGAACCCTTGGTGGTGAACGCGAACAGCCGTGGGCGGCCCAGGCTTTCCAGGCAGCTGGCCAGGTCGGCATGGCGTTGCAGGGTGGCATACTCGTGGTAGTCCAGGCCGGCACGGCGCAGGCGCTTGTCGTCCATGTCGAAGCCCAGGGGCTCGATCAAATGCAGGTGGCAGCCACTGTTGGCGCACAGCCTGATAACGTTGCCGGTATTCGGCGGAATTTCTGGTTGAAAAAGGATGACGTGAAACATGCACGGCTCCGAAGGCAAAGATGCGCTGCATTCTACCCCTGAAGAAGACCCAAGGCCGAAGCTAATGCCGAGGGTCATGGGCTCATTGGCGATTGTCGGCCTGATGGTGGGCCTGATGATCGGCCGCCTGACCACCCCTGACCCGATCGAGTTGCAGCAGATAGAAACGGCGGCGGACGGTGTGGTGGTGTGGTTCAACAGCGAACCCAAGCTGCACGGCGAGCACATCGACGGCACCGTGGCGCTGTTGTTCGATGCACAAGGCAAGGCCGCCAGCGGGCAGCTCAAGGTCAACGACAAGGATGTGAACTGGCGCGTGCGCAAGACCGATGCGGGCTTGCTGCTGAACCTGGTGGCGGCTCGGCCGTTGCGCGGGGAGTGGAAGGGCGAGGAGGTGGATGACCGCTGGCGGCTGGAGATCCATCTCCAAGAGCAATAAAAGAGGGAGTTCCCGGCCTGCCTGTACCAGGGCTCCCAAAACGGGGTGAAGCCAGAGGCTTCGGTGTTAAAGAGGGAATCCCCGGCCTGCCTGTACCGAGGTTCCCGAAAGCGGTGTGGAGCGCGACGCGGTTCGCATCAAGCACCCCGGGTGTAAAGAGGGGATTCTCGGCCTGCCTGTACCAAGGTCCCCGAAACTGGGTTGTACTGGGGTTATTGCAGGGCGCGTGCCAGAGTGGCTGAGTTGTGCAAAAAAATTTCTCCAGAAAGCGCAAAGCCCCGGAATACGGGGCTTTGGTGTTTTCGAGTTCAGTGTTTTCTTAACAAAACGCTGGTTTCGGGCTTGGAACGTGTGCGCGATGCTAGAACAGGGTGCATTGAAGCGGTGCACGATGCTGAGTCCGTGTGGAGGTCCAAATGTGGGAGGGAGCAAGCCCCCTCCCACATTTGGACCTCGGTAGATGGGAGATCAGGCGTCGTCGCCCTCATCGTCATCACCGCCATCGACCTTCATGCCCAACTCCTTGATCTTGCGCGTCAGGGTATTGCGACCCCAACCCAGCAACACGGCGGCATCGCGACGGCGGCCGGCGGTGTGCTTGAGGGCGGTTTCGATCATGATCCGCTCGAAGGCCGGTACGGCGCTGTCCAGCAGGTTCGACTGGCCGCGTGCCAGGGCCTGGTCGGCCCATTGGCGCAGCGCCTGTTCCCAGTTGGTCACCGGGGCCGAATCCTGCGGCAGGCTCAGCAGTTCCGGCGGCAAGTCGCCGATATGCACTTCGCGGCCGGACGCCATCACGGTGATCCAGCGGCAGGTGTTCTCCAGCTGGCGCACGTTGCCGGGCCATGGCAGGTTCTTCAGGTATTCCTCGGTCTCGCTTTTCAGCAGCTTCGGCTCGACGGCCAGCTCCTGGGCGGCGCGGCTGAGGAAGTGGCGGGCGAGGGTCGGAATATCTTCGCGGCGGTCCGACATGCGCGGGATGTGGATGCGGATCACGTTGAGACGGTGGAACAAGTCCTCACGGAACTTGCCGGCGTGCACCAGGGTTTCCAGGTTCTGGTGAGTCGCGGCGATGATGCGCACATCGACCTTGACCGGTGTGTGCCCGCCCACGCGGTAGAACTCGCCGTCCGCCAGTACGCGCAGCAGGCGGGTCTGGGTGTCGGCCGGCATGTCGCCGATTTCATCGAGGAACAGCGTGCCGCCGTCCGCCTGTTCGAAGCGGCCGCGACGCAGGTTGGCTGCGCCGGTGAACGCGCCTTTCTCATGGCCGAACAGCTCGGACTCCATCAGATCCTTGGGGATCGCCGCCATGTTCAGCGCGATAAACGGCGAGGCCGCCCGCGGGCTGTGGCGGTGCAGGGCGTGGGCCACCAACTCTTTACCGGTACCCGACTCGCCGTTGATCAGCACGGTGATGTTGGAATGGCTCAAGCGCCCGATGGCGCGAAACACTTCCTGCATCGCCGGCGCTTCGCCGATGATTTCCGGGGTGCGGGTCAGGGTCGGCGGAGCTTCCTGGTTCTGCTGTTCCTGGGCGTGCTGGTTGGCGCGTTTGACCAGCGCCACGGCCTCGTCCACGTCAAACGGCTTGGGCAGGTACTCGAAGGCACCGCCCTGATAGGACGCGACAGCGCTGTCCAGGTCCGAGTGCGCAGTCATGATGATCACCGGCAGGCGCGGGTGCTGCTCGCGAATCCGCGCCAGCAGGTCCAGGCCACTGGCGCCGGGCATGCGGATGTCGGAGATGATCACGTCGGGCTGCTGGCGCGCCAGGCGGCTCATCACCCCGTCGGCGCTGTCGAAGCTCTGGGTGGTCATGCCTTCCTGTTGCAAGGCTTTCTCGAGGACCCAGCGGATAGAACGGTCGTCATCGACGATCCACACAGTTTCACTACGGCTCATGTCGAGGGGGCTCCTTGTTCCAGAGGCAGAAAGATCGAGAATGTGGTGTGGCCGGGATGGCTCTCACATTCGATCAGACCCTGGTGCTGGCTGATGATGTTCTGGGTAATGGCCAGGCCCAGCCCGGTACCGTCCGGGCGGCCGCTGACCATGGGAAAGAAAATGGTTTCCTGGAGTTCCGCAGGAATGCCCGGGCCGTTGTCGATGATCTCGACCTTGGTCACCAGGCGATGGCGCACGTGGCCGATGGTGAACTGGCGCAGGGCGCGGGTGCGCAGGCTGATGCGGCCAAGGCGCAGCTCGTTCTGGCTGCTGATGGCCTGCATGGCGTTGCGCACGATGTTGAGCACCGCCTGGATCATCTGCTCGCGGTCGATCAACACGTCGGGAATGCTCGGGTCGTAGTCGCGCACCAGGGTGATGCAGCCCTGGCTTTCGGCTTCTACCAACTGACAGACGCGCTCCAGAACTTCGTGCACGTTGGTCATCGCCAGCGACGGTAGCTTGTTGGAGCCGAGCATGCGGTCCACCAGGTTACGCAGACGGTCGGCCTCTTCGATGATGACGTTGGTGTAGTCCTTGAGGTGCTCGTCCGGCAGTTCACGGGCCAGCAACTGCGCCGCGCCGCGAATGCCGCCCAGCGGGTTCTTGATCTCATGGGCCAGGCCACGCACCAGCATCTTGCTGGTTTCCTGCTTGGACAGCTGGGCTTCTTCCTTGGTGATGCGCAACAGGCGGTCGCGGGGGTGCACTTCGAGCAGCAGCAGCGTGGCGCCGTTGCTCAGGATCGGGGTTACGGCGTAGTCGACGGTCAGCGTCTGGCCGGTGAGTGCCGTGAGCATCGCCTCACGCTTGGTGAACGGGTGTGCCTGCTCCACTGCCTGGCGCAACGAACTCAAGGCTTCGGCCGACTCGGTGAACAATTCGCTGATGAACTGCCCATGGCTGCGCTGGCCGCTGATGGCCAGGAGCATCTCTGCCGCCGGGTTCATGTACTCAAGGCGCAGGTCGTCATTGAGCAGGATGGTCGCGGTGGTCAGGTTGTCGAGTAGCAAACGGTGCAGTGCATCGCTGATGGTCATCGGGACCTCTTTTGGAGCAAGGCGCGTGCTTGAGGCACACGCTGATACAAGGAAAATGCAAAAACCAAACCAAGGCTCCGAAAAGAAGCGTGCAGGCCCTGAAATAGGCGTTTAAGGCGCGAAACTGTGGCGTTCTGCCAGCTTGCTCGGGAAGTTTCGAACCAAAATGGTGTGAAGCGGTGGGAGGGGTGCAGGCTATTGCACCAATATAGTGCTGTTTTGTGAAGGTTGTTCAGGAAGTGATGAGAGAGTGCTCTCGGCGGGTGTGCGAGAGCGATCTCCGTGGTGGGCATTTATCAATGCGGCTGTGAGAGTGGCATGCCCGCGCTGCCGGCGTAAAAGACCAGCAGCTCCACCGGTGTGGTTCCGGTTCTGCCGCGATGCACTGTGCCTACCATCTCGGCCAGGGTTTGCCCTTGTGTCAGGGTGAGGGCTTGCCCGCCTTTACGGGCTTCAACGATCAGCTCGCCCGAGAGGATATACGCTGCATTCGGCATGGGGTGGCTGTGCCAGGGTAACTGCGTATTCGCGGGGATCTTGAGTCGCAACAGCGTGAGTTCCGGCGGGCTGGAGGGGTAAGTCTGGTAAGGTGTTCCGTCCCATGATGCGCTGCTCTGCAGCAGGATTTCCTTTTCGATTTGCACGACGTCTTTCGGCTGGCTGCTGCAGCCTAGGGCAGACAGGCAGGTCGCTGTTGCGATCAAGCATTTGAGGGGTTCCATGGTTTGGTTTCATCCCGTTCGCTGAGTGGCCGGTCAGGCTACGATCGCTATTCGGGGAGGGATGCCGGAAGGTGCCTAAAATGATGTGGGTGTCATCCGTTATTCGCCTGTGCGGATACACAGCTCGGCCGTAGCGCGGATCATCGCCAGTTGCCGCAGCGGATCGTTCAGCGGCTCATGCACCGCTTCGGCCAGCCATTGAGGGCACTGTGGGTCGGTACGCTGCGGGGTGAAGTCAGCCAATTGCTGCAGCAGGCGTTTCTGCAGCTCATCCAATTGCGGGCGTATCTGCTTCACCAGGTCCGGGCGCGGATCGTCCGGTGCCTTGCCCTGGAACTGCCAGTCGGACAGGTGGGTGTACTGCACCAGTTTGTTCGCCTCGATCTGCGCCGAAAAAAATTGCTCAGCGGTGGCGGGCGCCAATTTATAGCTCGGTGCCTGGGCCATGACGCTGGCGATCACCTCTTGTTCGCGCTTTTTGTCTTCTACAGGTTTTTTGCTGTCCCATTTGCTCAGGGCCACCTGGTCGGCGATCTCCAGGCGTTCGGCGATGCTGTTGAGCAGCGGCTCAAGAGTGGGTGGCGCAGCCAATGCACTGGCGCTGAAAAACACTAAAGCGAATGCAAATCGACGTTTCAATGCGGATCTCCTTATGGGAGGGGGGATTCGGGTTAATTCCCGGGCAAAAAAAGACCTCCCGAAGGAGGCCTTTTTCATCACGCTGCGTCAAGCAGCGCTACCGGATCAGCAGCTGTAGTACAGCTCGTATTCCAGTGGGTGTACGAAGGTGCGTACTTTGATTTCTTCTTCGCTTTTCAGCTCGATGTAGGCATCGATGAAGTCGTCGCTGAATACGCCGCCTTTGGTCAGGAACGCACGGCCCTTGTCCAGCTCTTCCAGGGCTTCTTTCAGGCTGCCGCACACTTGTGGGATCTCTTTGGCCTCTTCAGGCGGCAGGTCGTACAAGTTTTTGTCGGCGGCGTCGCCAGGGTGGATCTTGTTCTGGATACCGTCCAGGCCGGCCATGACCAGGGCAGCGAAAGCCAGGTATGGGTTGGCTGCCGGATCCGGGAAGCGAGCTTCGATACGGCGAGCGCGCGGGCTGGACACGTAAGGAATACGGATCGAGGCGGAACGGTTGCGAGCCGAGTAGGCCAGCATGACCGGTGCTTCGAAACCTGGGACCAGACGCTTGTAGGAGTTGGTCGATGGGTTGGTGAAGCCGTTCAGGGCCTTACCGTGCTTGATGATGCCGCCGATGAAGTACAGGGCGGTGTCGGACAGGCCGGCATAACCTTCGCCAGCGAAGGTGTTCTTGCCTTCTTTGGCGATGGACAGGTGAACGTGCATACCCGAACCGTTATCGCCGTACAGCGGCTTAGGCATGAAGGTAGCGGTACGGCCGTAGGCATCAGCCACGTTGTGTACGCAGTACTTCAGGGTCTGGACTTCGTCAGCCTTGGCCACCAGGGTGTTGAATTTCACACCGATTTCGTTCTGGCCGGCAGTCGCCACTTCGTGGTGGTGAACTTCGATGACCAGGCCCATTTCTTCCATGGCGTTGCACATGGAGGTACGGATTTCGTGGTCGTGGTCGAACGGCGGAACCGGGAAGTAGCCACCTTTGATGCCTGGACGGTGGCCTTTGTTGCCGCCTTCCACGTCCTGGTCGGACATCCACGAACCTTGTTCGGAGAAGATCTTGAACATGGAACCGGAGATGTCGGACTTGAACTTGACCGAGTCAAAGATGAAGAATTCCGGCTCCGGGCCTACGAATACGGTGTCGCCGATACCGGTGGACTTCAGGTATTCCTCGGCACGCTTGGCGATCGCACGTGGGTCGCGGTCGTAGCCTTGCATGGTCGAAGGCTCGATCACGTCGCAGACGATGATCAGGGTTGGGTCTTCGGTGAACGGGTCGAGGACGGCAGTGCTGTCGTCCGGCATCAGGATCATGTCGGAGGCTTCGATGCCTTTCCAGCCAGCGATGGAGGAGCCGTCGAACATTTTGCCTTCTTCGAAGAAAGCATCATCCAGCGCGTCGCGAGCCGGCATGGTCACGTGGTGCTGAGTGCCTTTGGTGTCCGTGAAGCGCAGATCAATCCATTTAACGTCATGATCTTTGATGAGTTGAACCGACTTCGACATAGTGTCCTCCGGGTGGCTTCGGGCTGGGGTAGTGGAGTTAGCCCTTAGAATGTGGGTGATGCCGGCGCGGATAGTCCGCCATGGCAACCTGCCTCACAAGAGAGCAAATTGCATGCCAGTGCGCCAACATGGGTTTTTTGCTCCAAAAACGCCCCTATAAAGGTGCATTGCGACAAATGCCCGAAATTGGCGCACCGCAATGTGGCGCGCGCGAGTGCAAATGCACCTCTTTAGTGCGAGTCGAGTGTTGTGCATATTAACTGGTTAAACCTTGAGCGATTTCCGCTATAATCCGCGCCCCCCTTTTTCGGCAGGCCCTGCGCGCGCTGTTTCCATGAAATTAATCGTTAAAGTCTTCCCCGAGATCACCATCAAGAGCCGACCGGTACGGATGCGTTTCATCCGTCAGTTGGCCAAGAACATCCGTGCCGTGCTCCGCGATCTGGACCCGGCTGTGGTGGTGAACGGTGTGTGGGACAACCTCGAGCTGGAAACCCGCCTGACCGACGCCAAAGCCTTGAAGGACATGACCGAGCGCCTGAGCTGCATGCCGGGTATCGCGCATTTCCTGCAGGTGGATGAGTACCCCCTGGGGGACTTCGACGACATCACCGAAAAATGCAAACGGCACTTCGGCGACAGCCTTGAAGGCAAGATTTTTTCGGTGCGCTGCAAGCGTGCCGGCAAGCACCCGTTCAGTTCCATGGACGTCGAGAAATACGTCGGCAGCAAGCTGCGTCGCGAGTGCGGCGCCGCCGGAATTTCCCTCAAGGCGCCGCAAATTGAAGTGCGCATGGAAATTCGCGACCAACGGTTGTTTGTGATTCACAGCCAGCACGACAGCATCGGCGGCTACCCGCTGGGCGCCCTGGAACAGACCCTGGTCCTCATGTCCGGCGGTTTCGATTCCACGGTGGCGGCCTACCAGATCATGCGCCGCGGCCTGATGAGCCACTTCTGCTTCTTTAATCTGGGCGGGCGTGCACACGAATTGGGCGTGATGGAAGTTGCGCACTTTATCTGGAAGAAGTACGGCAGCTCCCAGCGCGTGCTATTTGTGAGCGTACCGTTCGAGGAAGTGCTGGGCGAAATTCTCGGTAAAGTCGATAACAGTCATATGGGCGTAGTTTTGAAGCGTATGATGTTGCGCGCCGCGTCCCGAATCGCCGATCAGTTGCAGATCGACGCGCTGGTGACCGGTGAGGCGATTTCCCAGGTTTCCAGCCAGACGCTGCCGAACCTGTCGCTGATCGACTGCGTGACCGAGAAGCTGGTACTGCGCCCGCTGATCGCCAGCCATAAGCAGGACATCATCGACTTGGCAGAAACAATCGGCACCGCCGACTTTGCCAAGCACATGCCTGAATACTGCGGGGTCATTTCGGTGAACCCCAAGACCCACGCCAAGCGCAACCGCGTGGAGTACGAAGAACAACAGTTTGATATGGCGGTTCTGGAGCGTGCGCTCGAGAACGCCAAGCTGGTCCCGATCGATCGTGTTATCGACGAACTGGGCCAGGATGTGCAGATCGAAGAAGTCAGCGAAGCCCTGGCCGGCCAGATCGTCATCGACATCCGTCACCCGGATGCCGCTGAAGATGAGCCGCTGGAAATCGCCGGCATCGACGTACAAACGCTGCCGTTCTATGCATTGAACGCGCGTTTCAAGGAACTGGATAACAGCCGTCAGTACCTGCTGTATTGCGACAAAGGCGTGATGAGTCGCCTGCATGCCCACCATTTGCTCAGTGAGGGGCATGCCAATGTGCGCGTTTATCGACCGAGCTAAGAGCCCGGGGCTGTTTGCCTGTGGCCTGCGTCACCGGCCCCCCGACTCTGCCGTCAAGCTGTAACGGCAAGGCCTGACTCTACTGTTAATCGCTGCCACGACCTGTCAGCACACCGAATCCTCTGATCGAGATACACAAGTGATCGAAAATCTACGTAACATCGCCATCATTGCCCACGTTGACCATGGTAAAACCACCCTGGTAGACAAACTCCTGCGTCAATCCGGCACCCTGGAGCGCAACGAGCTCAACGACGAGCGCGTGATGGACTCCAACGACCAGGAAAAAGAGCGCGGTATTACCATCCTGGCAAAAAACACCGCTATCAACTGGAACGGCTACCACATCAACATCGTGGATACCCCGGGCCACGCCGACTTCGGCGGCGAAGTAGAACGCGTAATGTCGATGGTTGACTCCGTTCTGCTGCTGGTTGACGCTCAAGACGGCCCTATGCCGCAAACCCGTTTCGTGACCAAGAAGGCTTTCGAAGCCGGCCTGCGTCCGATCGTGTGCATCAACAAGGTTGACCGTCCAGGCGCGCGCCCGGACTGGGTTCTGGACCAGATCTTCGACCTGTTCGACAACCTGGGCGCCACCGAAGAGCAACTTGATTTCCAAGTGATCTACGCCTCGGCCCTGAACGGCATTGCCGGTCTGGAACACACCGCCATGGCGGAAGACATGACCCCGCTGTACCAGGCGATCGTTGACCACGTTCCACCACCGAAGGTTGACCGTGACGGTCCGTTCCAGATGCAAATCTCGGCACTGGACTACAACAGCTTCCTGGGTGTTATCGGCGTTGGCCGTATCGCCCGTGGCAGCGTCAAGCCGAACACCCCGGTTGTCGCTATCGGCGCCGACGGCAAGAAGCGTAACGGTCGTATCCTGAAGCTGATGGGTCACCACGGCCTGCACCGTATCGACGTTGAAGAAGCTTTCGCCGGCGATATCGTGTGCGTCAGCGGTATGGACTCGCTGTTCATCTCCGACACCCTGTGCCAGCCGGATACTGTCGAGGCAATGAAGCCTCTGACCGTCGACGAGCCAACCGTTTCCATGACCTTCCAGGTAAACGACTCGCCTTTCTGCGGCAAAGAAGGCAAGTTCGTGACTTCCCGTAACATCAAGGAACGTCTGGACAAAGAGCTGCTGTACAACGTTGCACTGCGCGTTGAAGAAGGCGACTCGGCTGACAAGTTCAAGGTTTCCGGCCGTGGTGAGCTGCACCTCTCGGTACTGATCGAAACCATGCGTCGCGAAGGCTTCGAAATGGGTGTTGGTCGTCCAGAAGTGATCATCCGTACCGTTGATGGCGTGAAGCAGGAACCGTTCGAAAACGTCACCATCGACACCCCTGAAGAATCCCAGGGCAAGGTCATGGAAGAGATGGGCCTGCGTAAGGGCGACCTGACCAACATGGTGCCGGATGGCAAAGGCCGTGTGCGTCTGGAATACAACATCCCTGCTCGTGGTCTGATCGGTTTCCGTAACCAGTTCCTGACCCTGACCAACGGCGCTGGCATCCTGACCTCGATCTTCGATCGCTACGACACCATGAAGTCCGGCGACATGTCCGGCCGTCAGAACGGTGTCCTGGTATCGGTAGAAACCGGCAAGGCACTGACCTACTCCCTGGAAACCCTCCAGGCGCGTGGCAAGCTGTTCGTTGAACACGGCCAAGAGATCTACAACGGTCAGATCGTTGGTCTGAACAGCCGTGACAACGACATGGGCGTCAACCCAACCAAAGGCAAGAAGCTCGACAACATGCGTGCTTCGGGTAAAGACGAAACCATCGCCCTGGTTCCACCTGTTCGCTTCACCCTGGAACAGGCCCTGGAATTCATCCAGGACGACGAACTGTGCGAAGTGACGCCGAAGTCGATCCGCCTGCGTAAGAAGATCCTGGACGAAGGCGAGCGTACCCGCGCTGCCAAGAAAGCCAAGAACTGAGTTAACTCAGGCTGAATGAAAAACGCCCCCGGTCGAAAGGCCGGGGGCGTTTTTTTATGTCTGCAGTTTTGGTGGTGGCTTTACCGGCCTCATCGGGGGCAAGCCCCCTCCCACATTTGAAATGCATTCCAATGTGGGAGGGGGCTTGCCCCCGATGGGGCCCTTGAGAGCCCCACAAAACCCGAATCAGAACTTATCGAGGGTCTTGAATTTGGTCTCGCGCACCACTTCCTTCGGCTTGTACGCGCAATACCCCGGCCGCGGCCCGATTTTCGGGTGGTTGCGGCAAGTATCCGGGCGCTTGTCATAAATAGTGCAGAAGCGCGTCTTACGATCCAGGTACAGGCAGTCGTTGTTGCTCATGCGCTGCAGGGTAAAAATCTCGGATTTGTTGTTGTAGCGCTCGACGATGCCTTCCTTCTGCAACCGCTTGGCGATGTTCTTCGGCGGGTCGCCGCGCTCGAACTCATCGACGATGCCAATGCGGATCAGGTCCTTGATCTTCACCTCAACCGGCAGTGTGCAGCAGCTGGACACGCAGCCGCCGCACATGTGGGCGGAATATTTCTGCCAAGTCTCGAGACGGTCGAGTTCCGCGGCGGCGATCAGTTGAGGCTTCATCGGGGTTCCAAAAGGTGGGGCTGTATCCGGGCGCGCGATCATACCGGGATTGGTGGTTTTTTGAACAATATTTTACGGATTTCAGCTCAAAGGCGCGGACGAGGGCTGATCGGGCACGACCCCTGCATCAAAAGCGTATTAAAGGTGAATGAGTTAAAAAACTGCCGAACCAGAGCGTCTACCGTCTGTCAGACCGACTAGGCTCTAGCAACTCCTTCAATCTCGCCCGAGGTCACACCGATGTCTCAGGAACCGCTTGCACGAGAAGCAGAGGTAGCCGCATTCCGCGATGCTGTCTTGACCAAACTCACCTACGCGGTGGGCAAAGACCCGGACCATGCCTTCGACCACGACTGGTTCGAAGCCATTGCCCTGGCCGCCCGCGACCAGATGGTCGACCACTGGATGGACCACACGCGGCGTATCTACCGCAAAGGCCAGAAGCGGGTTTATTACCTGTCCCTGGAATTCCTTATCGGCCGTCTGCTCTACGACAGCCTGAGCAACCTCGGCGTGCTGGAGATCGCTCGCGAAGCCTTGTCCGAGCTGGGTGTGGACCTCGAGCGCATTCGCCTGCTGGAGCCCGACGCGGCGCTTGGCAACGGCGGCCTGGGCCGTCTGGCGGCGTGCTTTATGGAAAGCATGTCGACCTTGGGCATCGCCGGCCACGGCTATGGCATTCGTTATGAGCACGGTTTGTTCCGCCAGGCGATTGTCGATGGCTGGCAGCAGGAGCAGACCGAACGCTGGCTGGATTTCGGCAACCCGTGGGAATTCGAGCGGGCCGAGGTGATTTACCCGATTGGCTTTGGCGGCAGTGTCGAGACCCTGCCGGATGCCTCCGGCAAGCTGATCCAGGTGTGGACGCCCAACGAAACCGTGCGCGCCGTTGCCTACGACACCCCGGTGGTCGGTTGGCGCGGCGCCAGCGTGAATACCTTGCGCCTGTGGCGTGCCCGGGCGGTGGAAGACCTGCACCTGGAGCGCTTCAACGCCGGTGACCACCTGGGCGCCGTCGCCGAAGTGGCCCGCGCCGAGAGTATCTCCCGAGTGCTTTACCCGGCGGACAGCACCGAAGCGGGGCAGGAACTGCGCCTGCGCCAGGAATACTTCTTCGTCGCCGCCTCCTTGCAAGACCTGTTGCGCCGCCACAAGAACATGCACGGCTCGGTCCTGAGCCTGGGCGAACACGCGGCGATCCAGCTCAACGACACCCACCCCTCGATCGCCGTGGCCGAGTTGATGCGCCAGTTGGTCGACTTGCACGACATTCCGTGGGAAGCCGCGTGGGATGTCACCGTCGAAACCCTGTCGTACACCAACCACACCCTGTTGCCCGAAGCCCTGGAAACCTGGCCGGTCGGCCTGATGGAGCGCATGCTGCCCCGGCACATGCAGATCATCTACCTGATCAACGCCCAGCACATCGATGCGCTGCGAGCCAAGGGTATTCATGACTTCGACGTGCTGCGCGCCGTGTCCCTGATCGAAGAAGACAACGGCCGCCGTGTGCGCATGGGCAACCTGGCGTTCCTCGGCTCCCACAGCGTCAACGGCGTGTCCGGCCTGCACACCCAACTGATGCGCAGCACGGTGTTCTCCGAACTGCACAAGCTCTACCCGGAGCGCATCAACAACAAGACCAACGGCATTACCTTCCGCCGCTGGCTGTACCAGGCCAACCCCAAGCTCACCGATATGCTGGTGGAAGCCTTGGGCCCGGACATTCTCGACAACATCGAAACCCGCCTGGGCGAGCTGGAAACCTTCGCCGAGAAACAGGCCTTCCGCAAAGCCTTCGCCGACCAGCGCCTGCACAGCAAGCGTGCGCTGGCCGAGATCATCCATGAGCGCCTGGGCATTTCGGTGAACCCGGCGGCGATGTTCGACGTGCAGGTCAAGCGTATCCACGAATACAAGCGCCAGTTGCTCAACCTGCTGCACACCGTGGCGCTGTACCAGGCAATCCGCGCCGAGCCGGGCACCGACTGGGTGCCACGGGTGAAGATCTTCGCGGGCAAGGCGGCGGCCAGCTATCACCAGGCCAAGTTGATCATCAAGCTGACCAACGACATCGCGCGCACCGTCAACAACGACCCGACCGTACGCGGCTTGCTCAAGGTGGTGTTCCTGCCCAACTACAACGTCAGCCTGGCGGAAAGCATCATCCCGGCGGCGGACTTGTCGGAGCAGATCTCCACCGCCGGCTTTGAAGCCTCGGGCACCAGCAACATGAAGTTCGGCCTCAACGGCGCGCTGACCATCGGCACCATGGACGGCGCCAACGTGGAGATGCACGAGCGCGTGGGCGCCGATCACATGTTTATCTTCGGCCTCAGTGCGCAACAGGTGGAGGCACGTAAACATGCCGGGGAATTCAACGCCGGGCCCGATATTGCGGCGTCCCATCGTCTGAACGATGTGCTGCAAGCGATTCGCGGCGGGGTGTTCTCGCCGGACGATCCGGGCCGCTATGTGGGCTTGATCGACGGGTTGATCGACTACGACCGCTTCCTGGTCTGCGCCGACTTCGATTCCTACTGGGATGCCCAGGCGCGGGTCGAAGCGCATTGGCATGATTCCAAGGCGTGGTGGCGTTCGGCGGTGCTCAATACCGCACGGATGGGCTGGTTCTCGTCGGACCGGACGATCCGCGAGTACGCTACCGAGATCTGGAAAGCCCTCGACTAAACAGCGCAATCCAAATGTGGGAGGGGGCTTGCCCCCGATAGCGGAAGGTCAGTTGATAAATATGTCGACTGGCGCACCCCTATCGGGGGCAAGCCCCTCCCACATTAGGTTCGCGTCGATATACTGAGCGCCGGTTTGCTTAGGGAATATCGACCATGCAATGGATTTTCATGCTGATTGGCCTGGTGCTCGGCTGGACGCTCGATGAGTCGTTCTACGATGCGGGCATCGGTGCGCTGTTGGGGTTGGGCATCGGCCAGGCGATTCGCCTGTCGAAGCTGGCGACCCAGGCGCAGCAGCAGGCTGTTCAGTTGGAAACCACGCAGAAGGCGTTGATCGCCCTGGGTGAGCGCCTGCGGCAACTGGAAGTACCCACGCCGACACGCACTGTCATCGTCGAGCCGCCTGTGCCTGAGGCGGCACCTGTCGCCAAGGCGCCTGAACTGGTGTGGGAGCTGCCGGCTGAATTGGCGCCTGTCGCCATGGTTGCCGAACCGAGCCAGCCATTGCCGGATGACGTCTGGACGCCCGCCCCGACGCCACGCCCGCCTCAAGAACCTGCCGCGCCCCGTGGCCCCAACCTGATCGAACGCGCCATCAGCGGCGCACGCAATTGGCTGTTTGGTGGCAACACCGTGCTGCGTGTCGGCGTGGTGCTGCTGTTTCTCGGCCTGGCCTTCCTGTTGCGCTACGCCACCGAAGGCATGGTGGTGCCGATCGAACTGCGTTACGCCGGCGTTGCCGCGGCGGCCCTTGGCCTGTTGGGCCTGGGCTGGTGGCTGCGGTTGCGTAACAGTAACTACGGCTTGATGCTGCAAGGCACCGGGATCGCGGTGCTGTACCTGACGGTGTTTGCCGCGATGCGCCTGCACCCGTTGATCGACCCGAGCGCGGCGCTGGGCCTGCTGGTGGCGGTCACGGTGTTCTCGGCGATCCTGGCGATTACCCAGGATGCGTTGGGACTGGCCTGTGCGGCCGCGCTCGGCGGCTTCGCGGCGCCGATCCTCACGTCGACCGGCGCCGGTAATCATGTCGCGCTGTTCAGTTATTTTGCCCTGCTCAACGCCGGTATCCTCGCCATCGCCTGGTTCAAGGCCTGGCGCTTGCTCAACCTGATCGGCTTTGTCGGCACCTTCGGTATCGGCTTTGCCTGGGGCATGCGCTCCTACACGCCGGAACTGCTGTGGAGTACCGAGCCGTTCCTGGTCCTGTTTTTCCTGATGTACCTGACTATCGGCCTGTTGTTCGCCCGGCGCAAATTGCGGGAGATGGGCGACGCGCCCGAAGGCCGCGATGCGTTGTTGCGCTGGTCGGCGGCCAAGGGCGATTACGTTGATGGCAGCATGCTGTTCGGCCCGCCGCTGGTGGGTTTTGGCCTGCAGTTCGCGCTGGTGCAGCACCTTGAGTTCGCCGCTGCGTTCAGCGCGCTGGGCCTGGGCATCCTCTACATGGGCCTGGCCCGCGTGCTCAGTGGCGGGCGCGCTTTGCTGTTGGCGGAAACCTGCCTGGCCCTGGGGGTGATCTTTGCCAGCCTGGCGATTCCCCTGGGCCTCGATGCGCGCTGGACTGCTGCGGCGTGGGCCGTGGAAGGCGCCGGAATCTTCTGGCTTGGCCTGCGCCAGCAACGGCCATTGGCGCGCGCCTTTGGCGTGTTGCTGCAATTGGGTTCGGCGCTGGCGTTTCTTAGTGAATTGCGCGTCGGCGAACACACGTTGCTGGAGGGCGCTCCCTTGGGGGCGCTGCTGCTGGGCGCGGCGTTGCTGTTCAGCTTTGACCAACTGCGCAAGGCCTCGACGGAGCAGGCGGCAGAGTGGGAGCGCAAGGGCCTGCCGGTTCTGGCCAGCCTCGGCCTGACCTTCGTGTACCTGCTCGCGCCGCTGTTGTTGCTGACTCAAGGCACTGCCATCAGTTGGGCGCTCGCCGGCCTGGCGACCCTGTTCATCGGCTTGCGGATTGGCTCGCGCACGTTCCTGTTCACGGCGTTCGCCGTGCAACTGCTGGGCGGGGCGTTGTTCCTGCTGCGCTTGCAAGGCGGCGACTCGGCAGCGGTATTCAACGCCGGCTGGAGCGGCCTGCTCAGCGCGTCGTTGATCGGCCTGGCGTTGATCGGCGGCATGCTGCTGGCGGCGCGCGACGACATGGTGCGCAGCGATGTACGGCTGTTGCGCGGGCTGTCTGTGGTGCTGCTGGCCGGGTTGGTGCTGATCAATCTCGCCGTATTGTTTGTACTGCCATGGGAAAGCGCCAGTGGTGTGTGGGCAGCCAGTGGGTTGTTGATCATCTGGCTGAGCCTGTACCTGCAACAGCGCGTCAGTTTCGTGTTCGGGTTGCTGCTGCAGGTGATCGGCGGCGCCTCGTTCCTGCTGGCGGTGCCGGAGCTGCTCGGGCCTCTGACCAGCGAAGGTTTGCGTCCGCTGGGACATAGCGGTTTCTGGACACCGATGGTGTTGGGCCTGGCCGCCTTGGTCGGCGCCTGGCGCTTGCAGCGTGAGCCCCATGCGCCGGTGTTTGCCGTACTCAAGCTGCAACGCCTGTCTGACCTGCTGCTGGTGTGGGGCGCGGCGTGGTGGGCGTTGGCGCTGATCGCTGAAGTGCTGCGGTTTATACCCGATGAGCTGCGGGGTGCGTGCCTGCTGGGTATTGCCGCGGTCAGCGTGGCGATCTGGGCGTTGCTCGCGACGCGCCTGCGCTGGGCGTCCCTGGGCATGCTCTGCACCGTGTTGATGCCGGCGGCGGGGATGGTTTTGCTGGTGTCTGCGCATAATTATTACCACCCGGCAGCGCACTACGGCTGGCTGGCCTGGCTGGCGGTGTTCGGGGTGCATTTCATCGCGCTGCGGCGTTTGGCGACGCTGGTGCCGGCCACCGTCCTGAGCATTGCTCACGTGTTGGGTGGCTGGATGCTGATCGGCGTATTGGCGCTGGAGCTGCGCTACGGCCTGTTGTTGCTGTCGAGCGAATACAACGCCTGGCGCTGGCTGGGCTGGGCGATCCTGCCAAGTCTGTACCTGGTGCTGGCTGCAGCACCGCGCAACTGGCCATGGCCGGTGTCGGCGTACCCACGGGAATATCGAGTGCTGGCGGCACTCCCATTGGCGGTGCTGATGCTGGGCTGGTTCTGGCTGGCGAATACCTTCAGTGACGGCACGGCCAGGCCATTGCCCTATGTGCCGTTGCTCAACCCGCTGGACCTGGGCTTGCTGTTTGCGCTGCTGGGTGTGTACCTGTGGTCGCGCAGCGTGGCGCCGCAACGCGGGCCGCGTGCTGAATTGATCGCCCAGGGCATTGCGGGTATTTCGCTGTTCGCGTTCTTTACGGCCCTGGTGATGCGCACCGCACATCACTGGGGCGGCGTACCGTTCCATCTGGATGGGTTGCTGGAATCGATGTTGGTGCAAGCCGGCCTGTCGATTGTCTGGACCCTGATCGCCCTCGGCCTGATGATCGGCGGCCACCTGCGCCATCGCCGCGAAGTCTGGCTGATCGGCGCGGCGCTGATCGCGGTGGTGGTGGCCAAGCTGTTCTTTGTCGAGCTGAGCAACCGTGGCGGCCTGGCGCGGATCGTGTCGTTTATCGGCGTGGGCGGGTTGTTGCTGGTGGTGGGCTACTTTGCGCCGCTGCCGCCCAAGCGTGCCGAACCTGTGTTGGAAACTGAAGGAGCATCCTCTTGATCGGTAAGTTGAGCGTGGTCGTGCTGGGCATGTGTACGGCGTTGTCGGCGTGGGCGCAGGAAACGCCGGCCGACTTCAGCAGCCAGGTGCCGCTGAGCGTCAGCGGCAACGGCCCCTGGTATCGCCTTGAGTTGCCCTTGGCCGTGCAACTGAATGCGCGCCAGGCTGACCTCAGCGATGTGCGAGTGTTCAACGCTGCCGGTGAACCCCAGGCCTACGCGCTGTCGCGTCAAGCGTCGCAACGCACCGAAAGTCGTGAAGTCGCCGACGTGAAGTGGTTCCCGCTGTACGCCGCCGACACCGAGGCAACCTTGCCCGGTGTGGTGATGAAAACCACGGCCGAAGGCACCCTGGTGGAAATCAAACCGTCCACCGCACCCAAGCCCGGCAAGCAGGTGCTGCGTGGCTGGGTGCTCGATGCCAGTAAAATCAAGGCGCCGTTGCAGCAGTTGAGCCTGGACTGGAGCCGCGAGCAGGAGGGCTTCCAGCGCTTCAGCATTGAAGCCAGTGATGACTTGCAGCACTGGGAATCCTGGGGGGATGGGCAAGTGGCGCGTTTGTCGTTTGCCGACGAGCGGGTCGAGCAGCATGACGTCAGTTTGCCGGGCCAGTCCGCGCGTTACCTGCGCCTGGTGTGGAAGGGGCAGGCGGCGCCGTTGCTGACCTCGGCCAGGTTGGCCAGTGCCACCAGCAGCAGCCTGCCGCTGCCGCTGGTTTGGTCGCAGCCGCTCTCGGGCACGCGGCTCAAGGCGGGTGAGTACAGCTGGAAGTTACCCGCAGGGCTGAGCGTCGAACGTTTGCGTATCGAGTTGAAACAGCCCAATACGCTGGCGCCGGTGACCCTGGCGGGGCGACGTGACAGCAATCAAGCCTGGCAGCCGTTGAGCAATGGTTTGCTGTATCGCCTGACCCAGAATGGCCAGGACGTGGTGCAGGACGAATTGCAGCTGCCCGGCCAGACGGTCACCGAACTCAAGTTGCAGGTCGATGAGCGCGGCGGCGGCCTGGGCGTCGAAGCGCCGACCCTGCACTTCGCGGTGCGCGCCACGCAGTTGGTGTTCCTGGCGCGGGGCGAGCCGCCGTTCACGCTGGCGCTGGGGAATGCCTCGGTGAAGGCGGCAAACCTGCCGTTGTCGACGCTGATCCCGGATTACAACGCCGAGCGCCTCAACACCTTGGGACAGGCCAAGGTGGCCGGGACCGTCGCGGTCACTTCGCCGCTGGTCCCGGCGGCTGTCGACAGCGGGCCGAACTGGAAAAAACTCGGACTCTGGGCCGTATTGCTGCTCGGCGTGGCGGCACTGGGAGCCATGGCCTACAGTTTGCTGCGCAAGCCGCCGGAGGCACGTTAAATAAAGTCCATGAACTCTATTGGGTTTAAATCCTCTGATAGGAGGAAATACACCCCCGACTCGCGTTAAACTGCGCGGGTTTTTAGCCCCCCCCTTCATCGGAGCCTTCCATGTCCCGCGTTACCTTGAGTCGCTATTTGATTGAGCAGACCCGCAGCAACAACACGCCTGCCGATCTGCGCTTCCTTATCGAAGTGGTGGCGCGTGCTTGCAAGGAAATCAGCCACGCCGTGTCCAAAGGCGCATTGGGTGGTGTCCTGGGCAGCATGGGCACTGAAAACGTGCAGGGCGAAGTGCAGAAGAAGCTCGACGTGATTTCCAACGAAATCCTGCTCGAAGCCAACGAATGGGGCGGTCACCTGGCCGGCATGGCGTCCGAAGAAATGGACAATGCCTACCAGATCCCGGGCAAATACCCGAAGGGCGCCTACCTGCTGGTGTTCGATCCACTGGACGGTTCGTCCAACATCGACATCAATGCCCCGGTCGGCACCATCTTCTCGGTACTGCGTTGCCCGAACGAATACCTGAGCCAGAACGAAGCCCTGAACGAAAAGGCCTTCCTGCAGCCAGGCACCGAGCAGGTCGCTGCCGGCTACGCGATCTACGGCCCACAGACCATGCTGGTGCTGACCCTGGGCGATGGCGTCAAAGGCTTCACCCTGGACCGTGAAATGGGCAGCTTCGTCCTCACCCATGAAGACATCACCATTCCGGCTTCCACCCAGGAATTCGCGATCAACATGTCCAACCAGCGCCACTGGGAAGAACCGGTCAAGCGCTATGTGAACGAGTTGATGGAAGGCGAAGAAGGCCCGTTGAAGAAGAACTTCAACATGCGTTGGGTCGCGGCGATGGTGGCCGATGTGCACCGTATCCTGACCCGTGGCGGCCTGTTCATGTACCCACGCGACAGCCGCGAGCCGTCCAAGCCGGGCAAACTGCGCCTGATGTACGAAGCCAACCCGATGTCCTTCCTGGTAGAGCAGGCGGGCGGTGCGTCCACCGACGGCCACCAGCGCATCCTCGATATCCAGCCCGACGGCTTGCACCAGCGTGTGGCGGTGTTCCTGGGTTCCAAGGAAGAAGTTGAGCGTGTGACCGCTTACCACAAGAAGTAAGCTGCGGCGATAAGTGAACGGCGTTGTTGTGAGCCGGTTCACCCTTAAAGAAGCCCCGAAACGTTTCAGCGTTTTCGGGGCTTTTTTGTTTTCGTTCGTCGGGAACCAGACACCTCTTTTCCCTTCTAAGCTTCTGGCAGATACCCAAGCTGCTTCGTCCCTCCAGGAGTTATTCCATGTCGTTACGCCGTCTCGCTTTGCTGGCTTTTTGCGTGCTGTTGGCCGCTTGCAGCAAGGTCAATCAAGAAAACTACGCAAAGTTGTCGGCCGGCATGCCTAAGGCCGAGGTGGAGTCGCTGCTGGGCAAGCCGACCGATTGTTCCGGCGCACTGGGCATGTCCAGCTGCACATGGGGCGATAAAAACAGCTTTATCAGCGTTCAATATGCCGGTGATAAAGTTCTGATGTTTTCCGGGCAAGGCCTGAAGTAAACCGGGGCGAAAGCCTGCGGGAGAAGAAGAATGATGCGTTTTGTTTTGTTCCTTTGCGCCAGCCTGTTTTTGGCGGGCTGCGCCAGCCATTCTGGCGATGATCTGCAACCCAAGACAGCGAGCAACGTCAACCTCAAGCGTTACCAGGGCACCTGGTATGAGTTGGCTCGATTGCCGATGTACTTCCAGCGCAACTGCGCGCAGTCCGAAGCCCGCTACACATTGCTGCCTGATGGCGATATGTCGGTATTCAACCGCTGCCTCACCACCGAGTGGAAGTGGGAAGAAGCCAAGGGCACGGCCACGCCGCAGGTGCCTGGCAAGACCGACAAGCTCTGGGTGGAATTCAACAACTGGTTTACGTCACTGCTGCCTGGCGTCGCCAAGGGCGACTACTGGGTGCTGTATGTCAGCGATGACTACAAGACCGCCATCGTCGGCAGCCCGAGCCGGCGCTATATGTGGATCCTGTCACGCACGCCGACGGTCAGCGCGGACACCCGCGAAGACCTGTTGAGCAGGGCGCGGCAGCAAGGGTATGACACCACGCGGCTGATCTGGCGTACGTCGGATAAGCAGATGGCGAAGACTTCGCAGTAATTCTGGATCGCCACAGATCCAATGGTGGGAGGGGGCAAGCCCCCTTCCACATGTTTAACCGAGTAGGTCTTTCAATACTTGTGTAAACGCCCGGCTACTCTCTTCCTCGCCGGCATGTCGCCCATCCCGCACGACCCACTTGCCGTTGACCAGCACATCGCGCACCTGCCGATCACCGCCGGCAAACAGCCAGCGATTGAGGATGCCGTCTTGTGTCGCTGTCGCCAGGTAAGGGTCGTTACCGTCCAGCACGATCCAATCCGCACGCTTGCCCACTTCCAGTCGACCTATCGGCTGCCCCAGCGCTTGTGCGCCGCCGTCCAGCGCCGCATCGAACAACGTCCGCCCGACCATCGGCTGGTCGCTGCGATACAAGCGGTTGCGCCGTTGATCGCGCAGGCGTTGGCCGTATTCCAGCCAGCGCAGCTCTTCCACCACGCTCAGGGACACATGGCTGTCGGAACCGATGCCCAGGCGTCCGCCCTGGGCGAGATAATCCACTGCCGGGAAAATCCCGTCGCCCAGGTTGGCTTCAGTGGTCAGGCACAAGCCGGCAATCGCCCGGCTCTTGGCCATGCGCGTCACTTCTTCCGGGTTGGCATGGGTCGCGTGCACCAGGCACCAGCGTTCATCGACCTCGACGTTGTCGTACAGCCATTGCAACGGGCGTTTGCCGCTCCAGGCCAGGCAGTCGTCGACTTCCTTTTGCTGTTCGGCGATATGGATATGCACAGGGCACGTCTTGTCGCTGGCGGCCAGCACTTCATTGATTTGTTGTGGCGTAACAGCACGCAGGGAGTGGAAGCACAAGCCCAGTTCCTGCGCCGGTTGTGCCGCGAGGATCGGTTTGAGGCGCGCCTGCAGGTCCAGGTAGTTTTCGGTGCTGTTGATAAACCGTCGCTGGCCTTCATTCGGCGCCTGGCCGCCAAACCCTGAGTGGGTATAGAGCACCGGCACCAAGGTCAGGCCAATACCGCTGCTGGCGGCCGCGTGGCTGATCTGCCGCGACAGTTCCGTACGGTCGGCGTACGGCTGGCCGCTGACGTCATGATGCACGTAGTGGAATTCGGCCACCGAGGTGTAGCCGGCCTTGAGCATCTCGATATACAACTGCCGCGCGATCACCTGCAGTTGCTCCGGGCTGATCTTGCCGACCATGCGGTACATCAGCTCGCGCCAGGTCCAGAAACTGTCATTCGGGTTGCCGGCCACTTCGGCCAACCCCGCCATGGCGCGCTGAAAGGCGTGGGAGTGCAGGTTCGGCATGCCCGCCAGTACCGGGCCCCTGAGCCGTTCGGCACCGTCTGCGCTGGCGTTGGCCTCCACTTGTGTCAGCAGGCCATCGGCGCTGACTTCAAGACGTACATCGTTGGCCCATCCACTAGGCAGCAGCGCGCGTTCGGCAAAGAAAGCGGACATGATTAGAGCACCCCGGTCGTGTGTTTATTTGTATATACATATACAGACGTTTGCCTGCTCGGTAAACTCCGGCAATCTATGCATCTTTTCCCCTTGCAAGGATTCCCTGTGCCGACTCCGCCCGCCAAGTCTTCACTGGCTGCCCACATGGACGAAAGTCCGGCGCCCTTGTATGCCCGCGTCAAACAGATGATCAGCCAGCAGATCCTCAACGGCAACTGGCCGCCCCATTACCGCGTACCGTCGGAGAGCGAACTGGTCAGCCAGTTGGGCTTCAGCCGCATGACCATCAACCGTGCGCTGCGCGAGCTCACCGCCGAAGGTTTGCTGGTGCGCATGCAAGGTGTCGGCACGTTCGTCGCCGAGCCCAAGAGCCAGTCGGCGCTGTTTGAAGTGCACAACATTGCCGATGAGATCGCCTCCCGCGGTCATCGGCATACCTGCCAGGTCATCACCCTGGGCGAAGAGGCTGCCGGTTCCGAACGCGCCGTCGCCCTGGAAATGCGTGAAGGCGGGCGGGTGTTCCACTCGCTGATCGTGCATTACGAAAACGATATTCCCGTGCAAATCGAGGACCGTTTCGTCAACGCCCTGGTCGCGCCGGAATACCTGCAACAGGACTTCACCCTGCAAACCCCCTATGCCTATCTCAACCAGGTGGCGCCGTTGACCGAAGGCGAGCACGTGGTCGAAGCGATTCTCGCCGACGTTGCCGAGTGCAAATTGCTGCAGATCGAGCCGAGCGAGCCGTGCCTGTTGATTCGCCGGCGTACCTGGTCCGGCCGTCAGCCGGTGACTGCCGCACGTTTGATCCACCCCGGTTCCCGCCACAGCCTGGAAGGACGGTTCAGTAAATGAGTGCAGTGAAAGTCTGGCGCGCCGCCGATTACGTGCGCATGCCGTGGAAAAACGGCGGCGGCAGCACCGAAGAAATCACCCGCGATGCCGGCGAGGGCCTGGAAGGCTTCGGCTGGCGTCTGTCGATTGCCGATATCGGCGAGTCGGGCGGGTTTTCCACCTTTGCCGGCTACCAGCGCGTGATCACCGTGATCAAAGGCGCAGGCATGGTGCTGACGGTGGATGGCGAGGAGCAGCGCGGGTTGTTACCGCTGCAACCGTTCGCCTTCAAAGGCGACAGCCAGGTTTCATGCCGCTTGATTACCGGGCCTATCCGCGACTTCAACCTGATCTACTCGCCCCAGCGTTACCATGCGCGGTTGCAGTGGGTGGATGGTGTGCAGCGGTTCTTTACTACGGCGCAGACGGTGCTGGTGTTCAGCGTGGCGGATGAAGTGAAGGTGCTGGACGAGGTACTGGGCCATCACGATTGCCTGCAAGTGGACGGTAACGCTGGCTTGCTGGACATCTCTATCACTGGCCGTAGCTGCATCATCGAACTGACTCAGCGCGATTAAAAAATGTGGGAGGGGGCTTGCCCCCGATAGCGGTGGATCAGTCGGTATATCCTGGTCTGACACACCGCAATCGGGAGCAAGCCCCCTCCCACATTTGTTTCTCACTGTTCTTGCGATCTGTTTCCAGGTCTCGCACCAATTTGTTACCGAACGCCCCAGCGTGGCGCAAAACCGCGCTGTCGTGACAAACCCCCTTCGCTATACAACCCCTTCGCAAGAAATTTCATCATGCCTCGAAGCCCTGATTTCCAAGGCTCGTACGCGCTTTTCAGAAAAATCCGAATACCTCCCTCAGAAAGTTGGCCGCTTGATTGCATATGCTTGTATGTACAAGTAAAGATGTGTGCGTAAGACTCTCCTTCGCACCATCCATGTTCGCGCATCGATCGCCGAGGAGTTCTTGTTGTGACCAAGCCTACAAAATACCGTGACGTCGAAATCCGCGCCGCCCGCGGTAACAAGCTCACCGCCAAAAGCTGGCTGACTGAAGCGCCGCTGCGCATGCTGATGAACAACCTCGACCCGCAAGTGGCCGAGAACCCCAAGGAACTGGTGGTGTACGGCGGTATTGGCCGTGCAGCGCGCAACTGGGAGTGCTACGACCAGATCGTCGAGAGCCTCACCCACCTGAATGACGACGAAACCCTGCTGGTGCAATCCGGCAAGCCGGTCGGCGTGTTCAAGACCCACAGCAATGCCCCGCGTGTGCTGATCGCCAACTCCAACCTGGTACCGCACTGGGCCAGCTGGGAGCACTTCAACGAACTGGATGCCAAGGGCCTGGCCATGTACGGCCAGATGACCGCCGGCAGCTGGATCTACATCGGTAGCCAGGGCATCGTCCAGGGCACCTACGAAACCTTCGTCGAAGCTGGTCGCCAGCACTACGATTCAAACCTCAAGGGCCGTTGGGTCCTCACCGCCGGCCTCGGCGGCATGGGCGGTGCACAGCCTCTGGCCGCGACACTGGCCGGTGCATGCTCGCTGAATATCGAGTGCCAGCAGGTCAGCATCGATTTCCGCCTCAACAGCCGCTACGTCGATGAGCAGGCCACCGACCTCGACGACGCCCTGGCCCGCATCGCCAAGTACACAAAGGAAGGTAAGGCCATCTCCATCGCGCTGCTGGGTAACGCCGCTGAAATCCTGCCGGAACTGGTCAAGCGTGGCGTGCGCCCGGATATGGTCACCGACCAGACCAGCGCCCACGACCCGCTCAACGGTTACCTGCCGGCCGGCTGGACCTGGGACGAATACCGCGCCCGCGCCAAGACCGAACCGGCTGCCGTGATCAAGGCCGCCAAGCAGTCGATGGCGGTACACGTCAAAGCCATGCTGGAATTCCAGAAGCAAGGCATCCCGACCTTCGACTACGGCAACAACATCCGCCAGATGGCCCAGGAAGAGGGCGTGGAAAACGCCTTCGACTTCCCAGGCTTCGTACCGGCGTACATCCGCCCGCTGTTCTGCCGTGGCATCGGCCCGTTCCGCTGGGCTGCGCTGTCGGGCGACCCGCAGGACATCTACAAGACCGACGCCAAAGTCAAAGAGCTGATCCCCGACGACGCCCACCTGCACAACTGGCTGGACATGGCGCGCGAGCGCATCAGCTTCCAGGGCCTGCCGGCGCGTATCTGCTGGGTTGGCCTGGGGCAGCGCGCCAAGCTCGGCCTGGCGTTCAACGAGATGGTGCGCAGCGGCGAGCTGTCGGCACCGGTGGTGATCGGCCGTGACCACTTGGACTCCGGTTCGGTCGCCAGCCCCAACCGCGAAACCGAATCCATGCAGGACGGTTCCGACGCCGTGTCCGACTGGCCACTGCTCAACGCCTTGCTCAACACCGCCAGCGGCGCGACCTGGGTTTCGCTGCACCACGGCGGCGGCGTGGGCATGGGCTTCTCCCAGCACTCCGGCATGGTCATCGTCTGTGACGGTACCGACGAAGCGGCCGAGCGCATTGCCCGCGTGCTGCACAACGACCCGGCCACCGGTGTGATGCGTCACGCAGACGCCGGTTACCAGATCGCCATCGACTGCGCCAAAGAGCAGGGCCTCAATCTTCCAATGATCAAGTAACCCGATGTGGGAGGGGGCTTGCCCCCGATGGCGGCGAACCCAGGACAATCCATCAGAGGTTGAATACACATGGCTGCAAACGACACCACCCCGTTGATCGAAAGGCGTTCGATCGACTACATCCCGGAAGCGGAAAGACACGGTCGTCTATTGAGCCAGTTCACCCTGTGGCTGGGTGCCAACCTGCAGATCACCGCGATCGTCACCGGGGCCCTGGCCGTGGTGCTGGGCGGTGATGTGTTCTGGTCGTTGCTCGGTCTGTTGATCGGTCAACTGCTGGGCGGCGGCGTGATGGCGTTGCATGCGGCGCAAGGGCCCAGGCTGGGCCTGCCGCAGATGATCTCCAGCCGGGTGCAGTTCGGTGTGTACGGCGCGGCGATTCCGATCGTGCTGGTCTGCCTGATGTACCTCGGTTTCACCGCAACCGGCACCGTGCTTTCCGGCCAGGCCCTGGGCCAGTTGTTTGATGTCAGCGACAGCGTCGGGATCCTGATCTTCGCCAGTGTCATCGTACTGGTCACGGTGCTCGGTTACCGGGTGATCCACTTTATCGGCCGCGTTGCCAGCGTCATTGGCGTGATTGCCTTTGTCTACCTGTTCAGCCGTCTGATGAGCCAGGCCGACGTCGGCGCACTCCTGCAAATCCGCCACTTCAGCTGGAGCAGCTTCCTGCTGGCGGTGTCGCTCGCGGCCTCCTGGCAAATCGCCTTCGGCCCATACGTGGCGGACTATTCACGCTACCTGCCGAGCAACACGTCCTCGCTGAAAACCTTTCTTGCCGCAGGCGCAGGTTCGGTGGTGGGTGCGCAGGTGGCGATGATCCTCGGCGTGTTCGCGGCGGCCATGTCCAACGGGCAATTTGCCGGTCACGAAGTGGCCTATATCGTCGGCCTGGGCGGTACCGGGGCCACCGCGGCGCTGCTGTATTTCAGCATCGCGTTCGGCAAGGTCACCATCTCCACGCTGAACTCCTACGGCAGCTTCATGTGCATTGCCACGATCATCAGCGGCTTTCGCGGTCGCCTCGAGGTCACGCGCCTGCAGCGGCTGTTTTTCGTGCTGGCCATCGTCGGTACGGCGACCCTGATCGCCTTGCTCGGGCAGCACTCGTTCCTGGGGGCGTTCAAGTCCTTCATCCTGTTCCTGCTGGCGTTTTTTACCCCATGGAGCGCGATCAACCTGGTCGACTACTACTGCATCACCCGCGATCGCTACGACGTACCGGCGCTGGCCGATCCGAACGGGCGCTATGGCCGTTGGAACCTGCTCGGTATCAGCGTGTATGTCTTCGGTGTGCTGGTGCAGTTGCCGTTCATCTCCACCAAGTTCTACACCGGCCCCCTGGTGGCGGCCCTGGGGGGTGTGGATATTTCCTGGATCATCGGCCTGGTGCTACCCGCCGCGCTTTACTACTGGGCGGCGAAAAAGTGGCCCGCCGCACACCCTGAACACCTGATCCTGCCGCTAGAGCAGGGCGTTGCACCGACGACGACAAACGGGCTGGCTGCACAGGCCTGATGGGACGTGGACAGGGCAGGATGCCTACTGACTGCCGTAATCCATTTCAAGATTTGGGAGCGTCACAACAATGAAAATGCATAAGACCCTGTTGGCCACCGTCTTTTCCGCGGGCTTGCTGGCCACTGCTGGCGCCCAGGCGGCCGGTTGGTGTGAATCCGGCAAACCGGTGAAATTCGCCGGCCTGAACTGGGAAAGCGGCATGTTGCTCACCGACATCCTGCAAACCGTGCTGGAAAAAGGCTACGACTGCAAAACCGACAGCCTGCCAGGCAACTCCATCACCATGGAAAATGCCCTGAGCAGCAACGACATCCAAGTGTTTGCCGAAGAGTGGGTCGGCCGCAGCGAAGTCTGGAACAAGGCCGAGAAGGCCGGCAAAGTCGTCGGTGTCGGTGCCCCGGTGGTGGGCGCCGTCGAAGGCTGGTACGTACCGCGCTACGTGATCGAAGGCGACGCCAAGCGCAAGCTCGAACCCAAGGCGCCGGGCCTGAAAAACATCGCCGACCTGGCCAAGTACGCCGCGGTGTTCAAGGACCAGGAAGAACCGTCCAAGGGCCGCTTCTACAACTGCCCGGCCGGCTGGACCTGCGAGCTGGACAACAGCGAAATGCTCAAGAGCTACGGCCTGGAAAGCACCTACACCAACTTCCGCCCAGGCACCGGCCCGGCGCTGGATGCGGCGGTGCTGTCGAGCTACAAGCGTGGCGAGCCGATCCTGTTCTACTACTGGTCGCCAACCCCGCTGATGGGCCAGGTCGACCTGGTCAAGCTGGAAGAAAAACCCGGTGTGGATAAGACCGTGAGCATCAAGGTCGGCCTGTCCAAGACCTTCCACGAACAAGCCCCGGAACTGGTGGCCGTGCTGGAAAAAGTCAACTTGCCCATCGACCTGCTGAACCAGAACCTGGGGCGCATGGCCAAGGAGCGCATTGAGTCGCCGAAACTGGCGAAAATTTTCCTCAAGGAACATCCTGAAGTCTGGCACGCCTGGGTGAGCGACGAGGCAGCCAAGAAAATCGACGCGGCCTTGTAGGTCAAGTGTGCACGGCTACCCTCAGGGGTGGCCGGGCGCCTGGCCACAACCCACTGGATCGAGAGCACGCTATGTTTCCTGAGAGTTTTACGTTTTCCATCGCCGACTGGGTCAATGGTTGGGTGGATTCACTGGTTACCAATTATGGCGATGTGTTCCGGCACATCTCCGACACCCTGCTGTGGGCCATCGTCAATCTGGAAGGGCTGCTGCGCGCCGCCCCCTGGTGGCTGATGCTGGCCATCGTCGGCGCCGTTGCCTGGCATGCCACCCGCAAGGTGCTGACCACGGCGGTGATCGTCGGTTTGCTGTTCCTGGTGGGCGCGGTCGGCCTGTGGGACAAGCTGATGCAGACCCTGGCGCTGATGATGGTCGCCACGGTGATCTCGGTGTTGATCGGCATCCCGCTGGGCATCCTGTCGGCGCGCAGCAATCGCCTGCGTTCGGTGTTGATGCCGCTGCTCGACATCATGCAGACCATGCCCAGCTTCGTGTACCTGATCCCGGTGCTGATGCTGTTCGGCCTGGGCAAGGTGCCGGCGATTTTCGCCACGGTGATCTATGCCGCACCGCCGCTGATTCGCTTGACCGACCTGGGGATTCGCCAGGTCGACGGCGAAGTCATGGAAGCCATCAACGCCTTTGGTGCCAACCGCTGGCAACAGCTGTTCGGCGTGCAATTGCCGCTGGCGCTGCCGAGCATCATGGCCGGTATCAACCAGACCACCATGATGGCGTTGTCGATGGTGGTGATCGCCTCGATGATCGGCGCTCGTGGCTTGGGTGAAGATGTCCTGGTCGGCATCCAGACCCTCAACGTCGGCCGTGGCCTCGAAGCCGGGCTGGCGATCGTGATTCTCGCCGTGGTCATCGACCGCATTACCCAGGCCTATGGTCGTCCACGGCATGAGGCGAACAAATGACTACTGTCAGCAAAATCGAAGTTAAAAACGTCTTCAAGATCTTCGGCGCCCGCTCCAAGGAGGCGCTGGCGATGGTCGGCCAGGGCAAGACCAAGGACCAGGTGCTGGCCGAGACCGGCTGCGTGGTCGGCGTGAACGATTTGTCCCTGAGCATCGGCACCGGTGAGATCTTCGTGATCATGGGCCTGTCGGGCTCGGGCAAATCCACGCTGGTGCGCCACTTCAACCGCCTGATCGACCCCTCCAGCGGCGCGATCCTGGTGGACGGCGAAGATATCCTGCAACTGGACATGGACGCCCTGCGCCAATTCCGTCGGCACAAGATCAGCATGGTGTTCCAGAGCTTCGGCCTGCTGCCCCACAAGAGCGTGCTCGACAACGTCGCCTACGGCCTCAAGGTGCGTGGCGAAACCAAGCAGGTCTGCGCCGAACGCGCGCTGCACTGGATCGAAACCGTGGGCCTCAAGGGCTACGAAAACAAATACCCGCACCAGCTTTCCGGTGGCATGCGCCAGCGTGTCGGCCTGGCCCGCGCCCTGGCCGCTGACACCGACATCATCCTGATGGACGAAGCCTTCAGCGCCCTCGACCCGCTGATCCGCGCCGAGATGCAGGACCAGTTGCTCGAGCTGCAAAAGACCCTGCACAAGACCATCGTGTTCATCACCCACGACCTTGACGAGGCCGTGCGTATCGGCAACCGCATTGCGATTCTCAAGGACGGCCGGCTGATCCAGGTCGGCACGCCGCGGGAGATCCTGCATTCGCCGGCGGATGAGTATGTGGATCGGTTTGTCCAGCGGCGTGCGGCGGTGGTCTGACCCAGGTTCTGTGGTGAGGCCGGCAAAGCTGTAGAGAATATGAAGAGGTCAACAATGTCCCAGGCAGCAAAAATCATCATCGCCGACACTCCGCTGCGCTGGCAGGACGTGGTCGCCGTGGCCCGTCACGGTGCGGTGCTCGAACTCTCGGGCCAGGCCTGGGCGCGGATCGACAATGCCCAGGCCATCGTGCAGCGCATCGTCACCAGCGGCGAACGTGCCTATGGCGTGAACACCGGGCTGGGCGCGCTGTGCAACGTGTCCCTTGAGGGCGAGCAGCTGAGCCAGCTGTCGCGCAATACCTTGCTCAGCCACGCCTGTGGCGTCGGCCCGGTCCTCAGCGACGAGCAGACCCGCGCGATCATCTGCGCGGCGGTCATCAACTACAGCCACGGCAAATCCGGCCTGCATCCGCAGGTGGTGCATTCGCTGCTGGCGCTGCTCAACCACGGCATCACGCCGCAAGTACCGTCCCAGGGCTCGGTGGGTTACCTGACCCATATGGCTCATGTCGGCGTGGCGCTGCTGGGTGTCGGAAATGTGAGCTATCGCGGCCGGATCGTGCCGGCGCAACAAGCCCTGGACGAAGAAGGTTTGCAGCCGGTGGTACTCGGCGCCAAGGACGGCCTGTGCCTGGTCAACGGCACGCCGTGCATGACCGGCCTGAGCTGCCTGGCCCTGGCCGACGCTCATCACTTGCTGCAATGGGCCGACGTGATCGGTGCCATGAGCTTCGAGGCCCAGCGCGGCCAGATCGACGCCTTCGACGAAGAAATCATCGCCCTCAAGCCGCACCCGGGCATGCAGCACGTCGGCAGCAACCTGCGTGCGTTGCTCGATGGCAGTGAAGTGATCGCCAGCAGCAAAGGCATCCGCACCCAGGACGCCCTGAGCCTGCGCTCGATCCCGCAGATCCACGGCGCGGCGCGCGACCAGGTGGAGCACGCGACGCGCCAGATCGAGACCGAACTCAACAGCGTCACCGACAACCCGCTGGTGCTCGGCACGCCGGACCACTACCGCGTGGTGTCCCAGGCCAACCCCCACGGCCAGTCCGTCGCCCTGGCCGCCGACCTGCTGGCGATTGCGCTGGCCGAAATCGGCTCGGTCGCCGAACGTCGCCTCGACCGCCTGATCAACCCCCACGTCAGTGGCCTGCCGGCGTTCCTGGTGAGCAACCCCGGGGTCAACTCCGGGATGATGATCGTGCAGTACGTCGCCGCCTCGCTGTGCGGACAGAACCGCCAATTGGCGCAACCGGCGGTGCTCGACAACTTCGTCACCTCGGGCCTGCAGGAGGACCACCTGAGCATGGGCACCAACGCCGCGCTCAAGCTGCACCAGGTAGTGGCCAACGTCACCCAGATCCTCGCCATCGAGTACCTGCTGGCGGCCCAGGCCTTCGAATTCCTGAAAGACCAACGCTTCGGCGCGGGCACCGATCGCGCCTGGCGCCTGTTGCGTGAAGTGGTGCCGGCCTATGAGCAGGACCGTTGGCTGGCGCCGGATATTGCGGCCGCCGCCAAGGTGCTCAAGGACACCGCATTACCAAATCTGCACTGAACACTTATTTCAAAAGAATAATTCACAAGGAGTATGAATGTGACTGCGCTAAACCTGATTCCAGGCCAACTGAGCCTCGCCCAACTGCGGGCCATCTACCAGCAGCCGGTAACCCTCAGTCTGGATGACAGTGCCTCGGCCCAGATCGAAGCCAGTGTGGCCTGCGTGGAACAGATTCTCGCCGAGAACCGCACCGCCTACGGCATCAACACCGGTTTCGGCCTGCTGGCCTCGACCCGCATCGCCAGTGAAGACCTGGAAAACCTCCAGCGTTCCCTGGTGCTGTCCCACGCCGCCGGCGTCGGTGAGCCGATCAGCGATGCGCTGGTGCGGCTGGTCATGGTGCTCAAGGTCAACAGTCTCAGCCGCGGGTTCTCCGGGATTCGCCGGCAGGTGATCGACGCACTGATCGCGCTGATCAATGCCGAGGTGTACCCGCATATTCCGTTGAAAGGCTCGGTGGGCGCTTCCGGTGACCTGGCGCCATTGGCGCATATGTCCCTGGTGCTGCTGGGCGAAGGCAAGGCGCGCTACAAGGGTGAATGGCTGGAGGCGACTGACGCGCTGAAAGTCGCCGGCCTGACGCCGCTGACCCTCGCCGCCAAGGAAGGCCTGGCGCTGCTCAACGGCACCCAGGTGTCCACCGCCTATGCCCTGCGTGGCCTGTTCGAGGGCGAAGACCTGTTCGCCGGCGCCCTGGCGTGCGGCGGCCTTACCGTGGAAGCGGTGCTGGGTTCGCGCTCGCCGTTCGATGCGCGTATTCATGCGGCTCGCGGTCAACGTGGGCAGATCGATTCGGCGGCGGCCTACCGTGACCTGCTGGGTGAGAGCAGCCAGGTGTCGCAGTCGCACCAGAACTGCGACAAGGTGCAGGACCCGTACTCCCTGCGCTGCCAGCCACAAGTCATGGGCGCCTGCCTGACCCAGTTGCGCCAGGCGGCCGAGGTACTGGTGGTCGAAGCCAACGCCGTGTCCGATAACCCGTTGGTATTTGCCGCTGAGGGTGACGTGATCTCCGGTGGCAACTTCCACGCCGAACCGGTGGCCATGGCCGCTGACAACATGGCCCTGGCCATCGCCGAAATCGGCTCCCTGAGCGAGCGCCGTATCTCGCTGATGATGGACAAGCACATGTCGCAACTGCCGCCGTTCCTGGTGGGCAATGGCGGGGTGAACTCCGGTTTCATGATCGCCCAGGTGACCGCCGCCGCCCTCGCCAGTGAGAACAAGGCATTGGCTCATCCCCATAGCGTCGACAGCATCCCGACGTCCGCCAACCAGGAAGACCACGTGTCGATGGCCCCGGCTGCCGGCAAGCGCCTGTGGGAAATGGCCGAGAACACCCGCGGCATCCTCGCGGTGGAATGGCTGGCCGCGTGCCAGGGCCTGGACCTGCGCGAAGGCCTGAAAACCTCGCCGAAGCTGGAAAAAGCCCGTGGCATCCTGCGCGCCAAAGTGGCGTTCTACGATAAGGACCGCTTCTTCGCCCCGGACATCATCGCCGCCAGCGAACTGCTCGCCAGCCGCTGCCTGAATGAGCTGGTGCCGGCCACGTTGCTGCCGAGCCTGTAAGCGGCTCGAAGGACGGCATGGCTCTCTGTGGCGAGCGAGCTTGCTCGCGCCGGGCTGCGCAGCAGCCCCAAAAAAGGCCGCGAGCGCTTCGCACTCGAGCGCGAGCAAGCTCGCTCACCACAAACAACTTTCTCAGGATAAAAATAATTAGGGACGAGAAATGCACCAGCAAGAAAAGGGTTTGAAACGCGGGCTGAGCGCCCGCCATATTCGCTTCATGGCCCTCGGTTCCGCGATCGGCACCGGGCTGTTCTACGGGTCCGCCTCGGCCATCCAGATGGCTGGCCCCGCCGTGCTGCTGGCTTACCTGATCGGCGGCGCCGCGGTGTTCATGGTGATGCGCGCCCTCGGTGAAATGGCCGTGCACAACCCGGTCTCCGGCTCCTTCGGCCAATACGCCAGCACCTACCTGGGCCCGTTGGCCGGTTTTATCCTGGGCTGGACCTATGCCTTTGAAATGATCATCGTCTGTCTCGCCGACGTCACCGCCTTCGGCATCTACATGGGCTTCTGGTTTCCCGAGGTCGCACGCTGGGTCTGGGTGCTCGGCATCGTGTTTTTGATCGGCGGCCTGAACCTGTGCAACGTCAAGGTCTTTGGCGAGATGGAGTTCTGGCTGTCGCTGCTCAAGGTCGGCGCCATCGTGGCGATGATCCTCGGCGGTTTCGGCATCATGCTGTTCGGCATCCACTCGGCTGGCGAAACCCAGGCCAGCGGCCTGAGCAACCTGTGGGCCCACGGCGGCTTCATGCCCAACGGCATTGGTGGGCTGATCGCCTCGTTTGCCGTGGTGATGTTCGCGTTTGGCGGCATCGAGATCATCGGCATCACCGCCGGTGAAGCCAAGGACCCGCAGCGCGTGATCCCCAAGGCGATCAACGCCGTGCCGCTGCGCATCCTGTTGTTCTACGTGCTGACGTTGTTTGTCTTGATGGCCATCTACCCATGGCCGCAGATCGGCAGCCAGGGCAGCCCGTTCGTGCAGATCTTCAGCAACCTCGGGATAGGCTCGGCGGCGACCCTCCTCAATATCGTGGTGATTTCGGCGGCCGTGTCGGCCATCAACAGCGACATCTTCGGTGCCGGCCGCATGATGTACGGCCTCGCGCAGCAAGGGCAGGCGCCCAAGGGCTTTGCCCGGTTGTCCAGGCAAGGCGTACCGTGGATGACGGTGGTGGTGATGGGCGCCGCCTTGCTCGGCGGTGTACTGCTCAACTACCTGATCCCGGAAAACGTGTTCCTGCTGATCGCGTCGATTGCCACCTTCGCCACCGTGTGGGTGTGGCTGATGATCCTGTTCACCCAGGTCGCCATGCGCCGCTCGATGACGAAAGAGCAGGTCGCCGAATTGAAATTCCCGGTGCCGTTCTGGCCCTACGCGCCGGCTGCGGCCATCGTGTTCATGCTGTTTGTGTTTGGCGTGCTCGGTTACTTCCCGGACACCCAGGCGGCCTTGCTGGTCGGTGCGGTGTGGATCGTGTTGCTGGTCGTTGCCTACCTGCTGTGGGTCAAGCCCGCCGCCGGGCAAGCGGCCAAGGTCCATTACGACCCGGCCTTGTCTCATCGATAACTTAGGGAGGCGTTGATGAAAACCCTTTGGCAACACTGCCACGTCGCAACCATGGCCCAGGGCAAATACTCGATCATCGAGGATGCCGCCCTGGTCACCGCCGGTTCGCTCATCGAGTGGATCGGTCCGCGCAGCGAAGTACCGACGGCAGATTACGCCCAGGTGCATGACCTGCACGGCGCGTGGGTCACCCCCGGGCTGATCGACTGCCACACCCACGCGGTGTTTGGCGGCAATCGCAGCGGCGAATTCGAGCAGCGCCTCGAGGGCGTGAGCTATGCCGACATCGCGGCCAAGGGCGGCGGTATTGCCAGCACCGTGCGCGCCACCCGCGCCGCCACGGAGGATGAACTCTTCGCCAGCGCCCATAAGCGCCTGCGCAGCCTGCTGCGCGACGGCGTGACCACGGTGGAGATCAAGTCCGGCTACGGCCTGGACCTGGCCAACGAGCGCAAGATGTTGCGTGTGGCTCGGCGCCTGGGCGAAGCGCTGCCGGTCAGCGTGCGTGCCACGTGCCTGGCGGCCCATGCATTGCCCCCGGAGTACAAGGATCGCGCCGATGATTACATCGAGCACATCTGCGCCGAGATGCTGCCGGCCTTGGCGGAGGAAGGGCTGGTGGACGCGGTGGATGCGTTCTGTGAATACCTGGCGTTTTCCACCGAGCAGGTGGAGCGCGTGTTCAAGGTCGCCCGGCAACTCGGCCTGCCGGTGAAGCTGCACGCCGAGCAGTTGTCGTCGCTGCACGGCTCCAGCCTGGCGGCGCGTTACCACGCGCTGTCGGCGGATCACCTGGAATTCATGACCGAAGAAGACGCCATCGCCATGGCCGCTGCCGGCACCGTCGCCGTGTTGCTGCCGGGGGCGTTCTACTTCCTGCGCGAAACCCAGCTGCCGCCGATGGACGCCCTGCGCAGGCACGGCGTGAAGATCGCCATCGCCAGTGACCTCAACCCCGGCACCTCGCCGGCGTTGTCGGTGCGCCTGATGCTGAACATGGCCTGCACCCTGTTCCGCATGACCCCGGAAGAAGCCCTGGCCGGTGTCACGCAACATGCGGCCACCGCCCTGGGCATGGGCGACACCCATGGGTCCCTGGAAGTGGGCAAGGTGGCCGACTTTGTCGCCTGGCAGATCGATCGCCCCGCCGACCTCGCCTATTGGCTGGGCGGTGAGCTGGATAAACGCGTCGTGCGCCACGGCGTCGACGTCACTGTATAAGGAGCACTGCTGTGGATAAGGTTCTGAACTTCAAACAAGGCCGTGTGCCGCTGCTGATCAGCATGCCCCACGCCGGCCTGCGCCTGACGCCTGCGGTGGAAGCCGGGTTGATCCCCGAGGCGCAAAGCCTGCCGGACACCGATTGGCACATCCCCACGCTGTATGACTTCGCCGAAGCGCTGGGTGCCAGCACCCTGTCGGCGGAGTACTCGCGGTTTGTCATTGACCTGAACCGGCCTTCGGACGACAAGCCGCTGTACGCCGGTGCCACTACCGGTCTGTACCCGGCGACCCTGTTCGATGGCGTGCCGTTGTTCCGGGAAGGGCTGGAGCCGAGCGAGACAGAGCGCGCCAGTTACCTGCAAAAGATCTGGGGCCCGTATCACCGCACGCTGCAAGAGGAACTGGCGCGGCTCAAGGCCGAGTTCGGCTACGCGTTGCTGTTCGATGCGCACTCGATCCGCTCAGTGATCCCGCACCTGTTCGAGGGCAAGCTGCCGGACTTCAACCTCGGCACCTTCAACGGCGCCGCCTGCGATCCGGAACTGGCCAGCCAGCTCGAGGCCATCTGTGCCACCCATCCTCAGTACACCCATGTATTGAACGGGCGCTTCAAGGGCGGGCATATCACCCGCCATTACGGCAATCCGGCGCAGGATATCCACGCGGTGCAGCTGGAATTGTGCCAGAGCACGTATATGGAAGAGTTCGAGCCGTTCCGCTATCGCCCGGATCTGGCCGAGCCGACGCAGGTGGTGTTGAAGCAGCTGCTGGAAGGCTTGCTGGCGTGGGGGCGCAAGCGCTACGAGTGACGAACGGTCGCCCCTGTGCAACTCACAGTCGCCACAGGTCGTGTTGGGAGAGGTCTCGCTCGGTAAGGTTGTGGTTATGGCGCACCAGACGCCACTTCCCATAATAAAAGCTGCCGAGTGAGACCTCTTTCATGAAAAGACTGTTCAACCGTTACCTGTTGACCCTCACCGGCGCCGCACTCCTCAGTGCCCAAGCCATGGCCGCCGAACCGGCCTCCTGCAAAACCGTGCGCATGGGCGTGGTCAGTTGGACCGATGTGGTCGCCACCTCGGGCATGGCTGACGTGCTGCTCAACGGCCTGGGCTATGACAGCAAGCAGACCAGCGCCGTGCAGCAGATCATCTTTGCCGGTATCCGTGATAAACGTCTGGACGTGTTCCTCGGCTATTGGAAGCCGGCGATGGACAACAACATCGCGCCGTTTCTGGCCGCCAGGCAGGTCAAGGTCTTTGATAAACCCAGCCTCGCCGACGCCCAGGCTACCCTGGCCGTGCCGCAATACGTGGCTGACGCCGGGCTGAAGACCTTTGCCGACATCGCCCGTTTCAAGGACAAGCTGGGCGGCAAGATCTACGGCATCGAGCCCGGCAGCGGCGCCAATACCGATATCCAGAAAATGATCGACACCAACCGCTTCGGCCTGGGCGGCTTCAAACTGGTGGCTTCCGGTGAGGCTGGCATGTTGGCGGCGGTGCAGCGCGCGGTGAACCGCAAGGAGTTCGTGGTATTTGTCGGGTGGACCCCGCACCCCATGAACATCAATATGAAAATGGCCTATCTCACTGGCAGCGAAGACGTGTTCGGCCCTGACGAAGGGCGCGCAACGGTCTCCACCGTGACCGCGCCGGACTTCGCCGAACGCTGCCCCAACGCTAACCGATTGCTCGAGAACCTGACCTTTACCGCGGCCCAGGAAAGCCAGCTCATGGTGCCGATCATGGAGCGCCAGTCGCCGCAGGATGTGGCCAGGCAATGGCTGCGCGACCACCCCGAGGATTTGCAGCGTTGGCTGGCCGGGGTTACAGCATTTGATGGCAGCGATGGCTTGGCGTCGCTCCAGGCCTACCTCAAACCCTAAGCGGGGCTTGCCCCCGATAGCCATGGGTATCTTAAGGTTGACGCATAACGCTGTGGTGAGCGGGCTTGCCCCGCGCTGGGCTGCGAAGCAGCCCCAATAAAAGCGCCGGGATTTTTCTGTTAGTACTCAGCGCGTGGGGTTTTAGGGCTGCTTCGCAGCCCAGCGCGGGGCGAGCCCGCTCACCACAAGAACTTCATTACCTCAGGTTGTGCTTTCACCGAAGATGTGTAGATACGACTGCCCCGATAGCGCCATGCCAGGCCACCTATCAAGTGACTGATGCATCGCAATCGGAAATCCCCGACCTTGAACCTGCCGCGCCAGAGATCATCGCGTATGTACCCGATATCCCCGCAACTCGCCGCCTTCGTCGCAAAAACCGAGTCCTTCACCCGCGCGGACTCTTCCCTGACCAGCCAGCGCCAAAGTTACCGGCACATGTGCCAGGCATTCACCCCACCGAAACCGGAAGGCTTGCAGCTCACGGACTTCACCCTGGCCGGCGTGGGCGTGCGCAGTTATCTGCCCCCCACACCGCCACCCGCCGACGGCTGGCCATGCCTCCTCTATATACACGGCGGTGGCTGGGTGGTCGGCGGCCTGGATTCCCACGACTTCATCTGCTTCGAGCTGGCCAATGCCCTCCGGGTGCTGGTGATCGCCATCGACTACCGCCTGGCGCCCGAGCACCCCTTCCCGGCCGCCTACGACGATTGCCGCGCAGTGTGGCAGGCGATCCAGGAAGGGCAGGCGCCACATGCCATCGATCGGCAACGCCTGGCGGTGGTCGGTGACAGCGCGGGCGGCAACCTGGCGGCGGCGTTGTGCCTGGGGTTGCGCGATGATGGCCAGCCTATGCCGCGGGCCCAGGTCCTTATTTACCCCGGACTGGGCGGCCCGGCTGACTTGCCCTCGCGCCGTGACTGCATGGATGCGCCGCTGCTCAGCACTGCCGACACCGACTACTACCTGGCGCTCTACCTGCGCGGTTTGGATAAACCATCGGCCTATGCCATGCCGCTGTTGGCCGAGGATCTCAGCGGTTTGCCCAGGGCCTTGATCGCAGTCGCCCAATTCGACCCGCTGCGCGACGACGGCATGTTGTACGCCGAGCGCCTGCAACAGGCCGGTGTGCCTGCACTGTTGTATCCGGGCAAAGGCCTGGTCCACGGCTGTCTACGCGCAAAGGGCCAGGCTCCGGAGGTGGATCGGCTGTACGGCTACCTGTTGGATTACCTGAGGAGCGAACTGCTGACGCAGCTCTAAGCGCTCAAGGACATGCTCATTGCACAATTCGGGTTTATAGTGCCAGACGGCAAAATAAAAGACGTCCCCCCAGGGATGAACCCGACCCCCTACGGAGCGCGCAATGCAGACTTGGTACCCGCAGATCAAACCCTACGCCCGGCACGATCTGGCCGTCGATGACACCCACACGCTGTATGTCGATGAAAGTGGCTCCCCCGAAGGCTTGCCTGTCGTATTCATCCACGGTGGCCCTGGCGCCGGTTGCGATGCCCAGAGCCGCTGCTATTTCGATCCCAACCTGTACCGCATCGTCACCTTCGACCAGCGTGGCTGCGGCCGCTCCACCCCGCGCGCGAGCCTGGAAAACAACACCACCTGGGACCTGGTCGCCGACCTCGAGCGCATCCGCGAACATCTTGGCATCGACAAATGGGTGCTGTTCGGCGGCTCCTGGGGCTCGACCCTGGCCCTGGCCTACGCGCAAACCCACCCCGAGCGTGTGCATGGCCTGATCGTGCGCGGTATTTTCCTCGCCCGCCCCCAGGACATCGAATGGTTCTACCAGGCCGGTGCCAGCCGCCTGTTCCCGGACTACTGGCAGGACTACATCGCGCCGATTCCCGCCGATGAGCGTCACGACATGATCGCGGCCTACCACAAGCGCCTGACCGGCAACGACCAGATCGCCCAGATGCACGCTGCCAAGGCCTGGTCCGGCTGGGAAGGGCGCATGCTCGGCCTGTGCCCGAGCCCGCAGCACGTGGAGCGTTTTTCCGAGCCTCAGCGCGCACTGTCCATTGCGCGTATCGAGTGCCACTACTTCACCAACAACTCCTTCCTGGAGCCCAACCAGCTGATTCGCGATATGCACAAGATCGCCCATCTGCCTGGCGTCATCATCCATGGCCGCTACGATATGATCTGCCCGCTGGATAACGCCTGGGAGCTGCATCAGGCCTGGCCGAACAGCGAACTGCAGGTCATCCGTGAAGCGGGTCATGCGGCGTCCGAGCCCGGGATTACCGATGCACTGGTACGCGCGACCGGCGAAATGGCACGGCGCCTGCTTGATCTGCCGCCAGAAGAAGCATGAAGGGCTTGCTGCAACGGGCGCGCGGCGCCCGGGTCGAAGTGGCGGGCGAAATCGTCGGGGCGATCGACCAGGGTTTGCTGGTGCTGGTGGCCGTCGAACCTTCAGATACACCCGAGAGCGCCGACAAACTGCTGCACAAGCTGCTTAACTACCGGGTGTTCAGCGACGACGAGGGCAAGATGAACCTGTCGTTGAAGGATATCGATGGGGGATTGCTGCTGGTGTCGCAGTTCACCCTGGCGGCGGATACCAAGAGCGGCCTGCGGCCAAGCTTCTCAACCGCTGCCCCGCCGGCCCTGGGAGCGGCGCTTTTTGATCACTTGCTGTTACAAGCGCAACAATTGCATGGCAAGGTGGCCTCGGGGCGTTTTGGCGCGGATATGCAGGTGCATCTGGTCAATGATGGCCCTGTGACCTTTCTCTTACAGACATGAATGTATTAAAAACGACTTTAATGCCTAAAAACGTAGGGTTTCGCTACAAATACTTCGTTGTCCCTGATGCGTTGTCTCGCGGGCTACTAGATAATCGCGCGCTACGGGGATCAGCGTTGTTTGGTCCATTTTTGACTTAGGTAGAGACTTGTCCGACGGCCTCAGGGGAATCATTTGGACCCTGGGGAGTCGGAACAATGCTCGCCAACCTGGCATATAGATAGCTGGCCGTTGGTTTTTTGATCTGTTTTCGGCGAGGGTTGCTCGTGATTGTTAGTCCCTGTAATGCACCAAAATTGTCTGCCAAACGGTTACGAAACGCACTGGTGACGGGCTCTGCCCTGTTTTGCCTGTTCGGCGCGGGTCAACTGTGGGCATTCAGTCTGGATGATGTGTCGGCCAAGGCAAAAGAGCTGGCCGGGCAGAAATACGAAGCTCCGCGCAGCAATCTGCCGAACGAATTCCGCGAAATGAAGTTCGCGGATTACCAGAAGATTCGTTTCCGCAATGAAAAAGCCGAATGGGCCGATCAGAACACCCCGTTCAAGTTGTCCTTCTATCACCAGGGTATGCATTTCGATACACCGGTGAAAATCAACGAAGTGACCGCCGACAGCGTCCAGGAAATCAAATACGACCCGACTCGCTTCGATTTCGGCGACGTGAAGTTTGATCCTAAAGCCACCGAACAGCTGGGTTACGCCGGTTTCCGTGTGCTGTACCCGATCAACAAGGGCGACAAGCAAGACGAAATCATGACCATGCTCGGCGCCAGCTATTTCCGCGTCGTCGGCAAGGACCAGGTCTATGGCCTGTCCGCCCGTGGCATGGCGATCGATACCGCGCTGCCGTCGGGTGAGGAATTCCCGCGCTTCACCGAGTTCTGGATCGAACGTCCAAAACCGGGTGACAAGCACCTGGTGATCTTTGCCCTGCTGGATTCCCCACGTGCGACCGGCGCCTATCGCCTGATCCTGCGTCCGGGCACCGACACGGTTGTCGATGTGAAATCCCAGATGTTCCTGCGTGACAAGGTCAGCAAACTGGGGGTTGCCCCGTTGACCTCCATGTTCCTGTTCGGTGCCAACCAGCCGTCCAAGGTGCTCAACTACCGTCGCGAGTTGCATGATTCCAGCGGCCTGTCGATCCATGCCGGCAACGGCGAGTGGATCTGGCGCCCCCTGAACAACCCTAAACACCTGTCGGTCAGCAACTTCACCGTGGAGAACCCGCGTGGGTTCGGCCTGCTGCAACGGGGTCGCAACTTCAGCCACTACGAAGACCTCGACGACAACTACGACAAGCGTCCAAGCGCGTGGATCGAGCCTGAAGGCGACTGGGGCAAGGGCTCCGTCGACCTGGTCGAGATCCCGACTGCCGACGAAACCAACGACAACATCGTTGCATTCTGGAGCCCGGCCGAGTTGCCGGAAGTCGGCAAGCCGCTGGAAGTGGCCTACCGCCTGCACTGGACCCTCGATGATGCCGCGTTCCATTCGCCGGACAGCGCCTGGGTCAAGCAGACCCTGCGCTCCACCGGTGATGTGAAGCAATCCAACCTGATCCGTCAGCCGGATGGCAGCGTGGCGTACCTGGTGGACTTCGAGGGCCCGTCCTTGAAGAAACTGCTGCCGGACGCCCCGGTGCGCAGCCAGGTGAGCGTGAGTGACAACGCCGAGCTGGTAGAAAACAGCGTGCGCTACAACGAACACACCAAAGGCTGGCGCCTGACCCTGCGTATGAAGATCAAGGACGCAGGCAAGCCGACCGAGATGCGTGCAGCCCTGGTCCAGGACATCACGCCGCCTGAGCCTGAGCATGTTTCGACCCAGGTGCTGAAGGCCGACAAGGTCCTGGCCAAGCAGCATGAGAAACAGGCCAAGAAAGACGCGAAAGACAAGGAAGCCAAGCAGCCAGAAGCTGCCCCAGCCACACCGGAGCCGATCAAGACCGAGCAAGTCCTGACCGAAACCTGGAGCTATCAGTTGCCTGCCGATGAGTAATTCTCAAGTCCAGCCAGAGACTCTCTCCGAGTACCTGGCGCATCTTCCGATGACCGCTGAGCAGCGCGCCGAGTTGGCGGGCTGCACATCCTTCACCGAGTTGCACGAGCGCTTGTCGTCCAAGGCGTTCGATGCACCCGTCGACGCCGCCCAGGCGTCGGTTGGTCGCCGCTTGACCCTCAGCACGGCCGAAGAGCTGCAAGACGCCGAAATGCTCGGGCTCGACGCCAGTGGGCGCGTGTGCCTCAAGGCCACTCCGCCCATCCGCCGTACCCGCGTGGTGCCTGAACCGTGGCGCACCAATATCCTGGTGCGCGGCTGGCGGCGGATCACCGGCCGCAGCAACCCGCCGACCCCGCCGAAGGATGAGCGCGTATTGCCGGCGGCCCGCTGGCGTACCGTGGGTTCGATTCGTCGTTATATCCTGCTGGTGCTGATGCTCGGCCAGACCATCGTGGCCGGCTGGTACATGAAAGGCATCATGCCGTACCAGGGCTGGTCGCTGGTCGACTTCGACGAGATCCGCAACCAGACCCTGCTGCAAACCGCCACCCAGGTGCTGCCTTACGCCCTGCAGACCAGCATCCTGATCATGTTCGGGATCCTGTTCTGCTGGGTTTCGGCCGGTTTCTGGACTGCATTGATGGGCTTCCTCGAACTGCTCACCGGCCACGATAAATACCGGATTTCCGGTAAAAGTGCCGGCGACGAGCCGATCCCGAAAGAGGCGCGCACCGCGCTGGTCATGCCGATCTGCAACGAAGACGTGCCGCGGGTATTCGCCGGTTTGCGCGCGACGTTCGAATCGGTGGCCGCCACCGGTGACCTCGATCGTTTCGACTTCTTCGTGCTCAGCGACAGTAACGAGGCCGACATCTGCATCGCCGAGCAGCAAGCCTGGCTCGACGTCTGCCGAGAGGCGGGTGGCTTCGGCAAGATCTTCTATCGCCGCCGTCGCCGTCGCGTGAAGCGTAAAAGCGGCAACCTCGACGACTTCTGCCGTCGTTGGGGCGGCGACTACAAGTACATGGTGGTTCTCGACGCCGACTCCGTGATGAGCGGCGAATGCCTGACCAGCCTGGTGCGCCTGATGGAAGCCACGCCGGATGCCGGGATTATCCAGACCGCGCCGCGTGCGTCGGGCATGGACACCCTGTATGCGCGCATGCAGCAATTCGCCACCCGGGTGTACGGCCCGCTGTTCACCGCCGGCCTGCACTTCTGGCAGCTGGGTGAATCCCACTACTGGGGTCACAACGCGATCATCCGCATGAAACCGTTTATCGAGCACTGCGCCCTGGCGCCATTGCCGGGTAAAGGTGCATTCGCAGGTTCCATCCTGTCCCACGACTTCGTTGAAGCGGCGCTGATGCGCCGTGCCGGCTGGGGCGTGTGGATTGCCTACGACCTGCCGGGCAGCTACGAAGAACTGCCGCCGAACCTGCTGGATGAACTCAAGCGTGACCGTCGCTGGTGCCACGGCAACCTGATGAACTTCCGCCTGTTCCTGGTCAAGGGCATGCACCCGGTGCACCGCGCGGTGTTCCTGACCGGCGTGATGTCCTACCTGTCGGCACCGTTGTGGTTCCTGTTCCTGGTGCTGTCGACGGCCTTGCTGGCGGTCAACACCCTGATGGAGCCGCAGTACTTCATGGCGCCACGCCAGTTGTACCCGCTGTGGCCGCAATGGCATCCGGACAAGGCGGTAGCGCTGTTCTCCACCACCATCGTGCTGCTGTTCCTGCCGAAATTGCTGAGCATCATCCTGATCTGGGCCAAGGGCGCGAAAGAGTTCGGTGGCAAGTTCAAGGTAACCATGTCCATGCTGCTGGAGATGCTGTTCTCCATGCTGCTGGCGCCGGTGCGGATGATTTTCCACACCCGTTTCGTGCTCGCCGCGTTCCTAGGCTGGGCCGCGACCTGGAACTCGCCGCAGCGTGACGACGACTCCACCCCGTGGGGCGAAGCGATCAAGCGTCACGGCACGCAGACCCTGCTTGGCTTCTTCTGGGCTCTGCTGGTGGTGTGGTTGAACCCGAGCTTCCTGTGGTGGCTCGTGCCGATCGTGGGTTCGTTGATGCTGTCGATCCCGGTATCGGTGATCTCCAGCCGGGTCAACCTCGGCCTGAAGTCCCGCGATGAGAGCCTGTTCCTGATCCCTGAGGAATACAATCCGCCGCAAGCGTTGCTGTCCACCGACAAGTACACCCACGAAAACCGTTGGCACGCGCTGAAAGACGGCTTCGTACGTTCGGTGGTCGACCCGCAGCAGAACGCCCTGGCCTGTGCCCTGGCGACCTCGCGTCACGGTCAGGCCGAGCCGATCGAGTACCTGCGTACCGAACGTGTGCGCCACGCGTTGAAAGTCGGCCCTGCCGGCCTCAACAACGGCGAACGCCTGGCGTTGCTCAGTGACCCGGTAGCCCTGGCCCGCTTGCATGAGCAGATCTGGAGCGAAGGGCATGCCGAGTGGCTCGCTGCCTGGCGTAATTCGATCAAGGCCGACCCGCACGCGCCGTTACTGCCGCTGCAACCGCTGTCGTCCCAGGCCCAACCGGCCTGATTCAGGCGCCCCCGAGGGTTCACTTCGGGGGCGTTCGAAGCGCTGGTCCTACAGCGTTTCTCTATCGCCCTAACTCCTTGTTATTTCGAAACAAAAGTCCCTTGTCCGAGGCGTATTTGCGTGCCCGCGAGTGGGGTAGGATCGCCCCCCAAATTTGACTCGATCACAGGGGGATTCATGATCAAAAGGTATTGTTCGGCATTGCTGATCGGCGTTATCGCATTGATTCACGCTGGTCTGGTGCAGGCCGGTGCCATCGACGATGCGGTTCGGCGTGGTGTGTTGAAAGTGGGTACTACGCCCACCTATGTGCCCTTTGAAATGACCGATAAAGAGGGCCGTATCGTTGGCTTTGAAATCGACCTGCTCAAGGTGATGAGCCAGGCCCTGGGCGTTGAGCTTGAATTGGTCAGCGTGCCCTATACCGAGTTGCTGCCTGGGCTACAGGCGAAAAAGTTCGACCTGATCGGCAGCGGCATGACCGTCACCCAGGAGCGCAACCTGAAGCTGAATTTCAGCGACTCCTTTATCGTGGTGGGGCAAACCGTGTTGCTGCACCCCAGCCTGAAGGACAAGGTCGCCAGTGTCGAAGACCTGGACGACGCCACTTACCGCGTCACCACCGTCCAGGGCACCACTGGCGAGGCGGCGGCGCAACGCTTCCTGGGGGCGGCGCGCTTGAGCAGTTTTGCAACGCCCCGGGAAGCTGTGCGCCAAGTGGTGAACGGTGCCGCCGATGCCTTTATTTATGATGCGCCCTACAACCTGATCGCCCTGAGCTTGCCGGAAAACCGCGAGCTGCTGGCGCTTGAACAGCCGTTCACCTTTGAACCCTTGGCGTTTGGCGTGAAGAAAGGCGATTTTGACAGCCTCAACTGGATCAACCATTTCCTCAATCAAGTCGCCCAGGATGGAACCTACGATCGTTTGCACGACAAGTGGTTCAAGGACATGGACTGGCTGGTAGAGGTCGACTGGAAGTCATAACTTCTTACACATCAATCCGTTGCCAGCGCTGCCAACGCAAGCGTCTATCCCAGCAGTTGGCTGCGCCGTTGTGGGGTTTTTCCGACATACGCAGATAACAAATACCCGTGAAACCTTTGTGACAGGCAATGAGTGGGTTAGGATCGCACCCCGAATTGGTGCAGCCCTTTTGCGCGCCGACCGTATAAGAATCGTTCAGGGGACTTGATGATGAAAAAGTATCTTTCGATGCTGCTGCTCGGCGTCGCCGCGCTGGTTGCGGCCAATGCCGCCCAGGCCGGTGCCATCGATGATGCGGTCAAGCGCGGCACGCTGAAAGTCGGCATGGACCCGACCTACATGCCGTTCGAAATGACCGACAAACGGGGCGAAATCATTGGGTTCGAGGTCGATATCCTCAAGGCCATGGCCAAGTCCATGGGCGTCAAGCTGGAGCTGGTGTCCACCGGCTATGACGGCATCATTCCGGCGTTCCTGACCGGCAAGTTCGACATGATCGGCAGTGGCATGACCCTGACCCAGGAACGCAACCTGCGCCTGAACTTCAGCGAACCCTTCATTGTGGTTGGCCAGACCCTGCTGATCCGCAAGGACCTGGAAGGCACCATCAAGTCCTACAAAGACCTGAACGACGAGAAGTACCGCCTGACCTCCAAGCTCGGCACCACCGGTGAGATGGTCGCCAAGAAGCTGATCTCCAAGGCCAAGTACCACGGCTATGACAACGAGCAGGAAGGTGTGCTGGACGTGGTCAACGGCAAGGCCGATGCCTTCGTGTATGACGCGCCGTACAACGTGGTCGCCGAGAAAAAAGTCGGTAACGGCAAGCTGGTGTTCCTCGAAGAACCCTTCACCTTTGAACCCCTGGCGTTCGGCCTGAAGAAGGGGGACTACGACAGCATCAACTTCATCAACAATTTCCTGCACCAGATCAAGAACGACGGCACCTACGATCGCATCCATGACAAGTGGTTCAAGAGCTCCGAGTGGCTCAAGGACATGGAATAAAGCGGGACTGTTTTCTGGTGTGAGAGGGCTTGCTGTGGGGAGTCCGCTCGCCACCTCAGGTGTGCGGGCCTCGATTTTTTGGATGCTGAGTAGATGAAACAGAAAAAAGCCCAATGGCCCTGGCACCTGCTGACCGTCGTCGTGCTGGTCGGCCTGGCTGGCGCCTTGTACTACGCCACCTCGCTGATGTCCTACGAATGGCGCTGGAACCGGGTCCCGCAATACTTCGCCTACCAGGCCGAAGAGTCCCAGCGCGCTGCGGACATCTCCACTGTCGTGGAGCTGGTCCGCAAGGGCGATGTGGCCGAAGTCACCCTGCGCAACGATGCCGGCGTCGAACAACGCGTGAGCGTGGCCGACAACAGCCTGCAAGTGGCGCGCGGCGATGATGTGGCCGAAGGCGATGTCATCGGGGTTAACCGCCATTGGGCGTTGGGCCCCTTGATGTGGGGCCTGTGGACCACGTTGTGGCTGTCGGTGGTATCCGGGATTCTCGGCCTGGCGATCGGTCTTGCCACCGGGTTGTGCCGACTGTCCAATAACCCGACCCTGCGCGATCTGTCGACGATCTACGTCGAACTGGTGCGTGGTACGCCACTGTTGGTGCAGATCTTCATTTTCTACTTCTTTATCGGCACGGTGCTCAACCTGTCTCGGGAGTTTGCCGGGATCGCCGCGCTGTCACTGTTCACGGGCGCGTATGTGGCGGAAATCGTCCGCGCCGGCGTGCAGTCCATCACCCGTGGCCAGAACGAGGCGGCTCGCTCCCTGGGCCTGAGCGCCAGCCAGTCGATGCGCCATGTGGTGCTGCCGCAGGCCTTCAAGCGCGTGTTGCCGCCGCTGGCCGGGCAATTTATCAGCCTGGTGAAAGACACCTCGCTGGTCTCGGTGATCGCGATTACCGAGCTGCTCAAAAGCGGTCGCGAAGTGATCACCACCTCGTTTTCGCCGTTTGAAATCCTGTTCTGCGTCGCGGGTTTGTACCTGCTGATCAACCTGCCGCTGTCGAAAATGGCCAGCCGGCTTGAGCGGAGGCTCGCCCAAAGTGATTGAAGTCCGCGATCTGGTAAAAGTCTTCGATACCCGCGGGCATGTGGTGCGCGCGGTGGACCATGTGACCACCCAGGTGGCCAAGGGCGAAGTGTTGGTGGTGATCGGCCCGTCCGGCTCCGGCAAGTCCACGTTCCTGCGTTGCCTCAATGGCCTGGAAGAATTCGATTCCGGCTCGGTGAGCATCGATGGCCTGCAACTGGCCGACCCGAAAACCGATGTGAATGCCTATCGCCGTGAAGTCGGCATGGTGTTCCAGCACTTCAACCTGTTCCCTCACATGACCGTGCTGGAAAACCTGTGCCTGGCGCAAAAAGTCGTGCGCAAGCGCGGCAAGAAGGAGCGCGAAGCCAAGGCCCTGGCGCTGCTGGAAAAGGTCGGCATTGCGCAGAAAGCCAACGAGTTTCCATCGCGGCTTTCCGGCGGCCAGCAACAGCGCGTGGCGATTGCCCGGGCGTTGGCGATGGAGCCCAAGGTGATGCTGTTCGACGAGCCCACCTCGGCCCTCGACCCGGAAATGGTCGGCGAGGTGCTGGACGTGATGAAGACCCTGGCCCTGGAAGGCATGACCATGGTCTGCGTCACTCACGAAATGGGTTTTGCCCGTGAAGTGGCGGACCGGGTGCTGTTCTTCGATCATGGCAAGTTGCTGGAAGATGCGGCCCCGGCCGAGTTCTTCGCGGCGCCCAAAGACCCGCGCGCCCAGGCGTTCCTGCGCCAGGTCCTATAGGGCGCGGGGCGTTCATACCTTGAACCGCCCCACGCATTGCTGCAAATCCGTTCCCAGCCGCGCCAGTTCGATACTGGCCGCTGCCGTCTGTTCACTGGCGGCGGCGGTTTGCTCCGAGGCGTCGCGTACTTTCAATACGCTGCGGTTGATCTCTTCGGCCACCGCACTTTGCTCCTCGGCGGCAGCGGCGATCTGCGGGTTCATTTCCTGGATGACCGACACCGTGCGGGCGATCTCCGTCAGGGAGTCCCCGGCATTGCGGGCCAGGCCGACGCTGTTGTCGGTCAGGGTGCGGCTGTAGTCCATGATATCGGCCACCAGTTGTGTACCGCTGTGCAGGCCGCCAATCAGCTCTTCGATTTCCTCGGCGGACTGCTGGGTCCGTTGGGCGAGACCGCGCACCTCATCGGCTACCACCGCGAAGCCTTGACCGGCCTCGCCGGCCCGTGCGGCTTCTATCGCAGCGTTGAGCGCCAGCAGGTTGGTCTGCTGTGACACTGACTTGATCACATCCAGCACGCTGCTGATTTTCTGGCTTTCCCGTTGCAGCCCAATCATGGCCTGGCCTGCGCGCGCCATTTCATGGGCAAGGTGCTCAATTTGCGCCACGGCATCCGTCACCACCTGATCGCCCAGCTCAGTCTGTTGATTGGCCTGTCCGGCGGCGAGCGAAGCCTGCTCGGCGTGGCGCGCAACCTCCTGGGCGGTGGCGAGCATCTGGTTCATGGCGGCGGCGACCTGCTCGGTTTCATCGCGCTGATGATTCACCCCGGCGCGAGTTTGTTCGGTCACGGCGGAGAGCTCCTCGGCGGCGCTGGCAATTTGCCGCGCGTTGTCGCTGATGTTGCCAATCAGCCCCCGCAGGTTCAGCGTCATTTGGCTCATGCTGCGTTGCAGTTGGCCCAACTCGTCACGCCGTCGGGACTGCACGTCGTGGCTCAGGTCGCCTTGCGCAATGCGATTGGCGGCGGACAGCGCTTTGCGCAGCGGTTTCACGATTTGCCCGGCAATCAGCCAGGCCGCCAGGGTGCCCAGCAGCAAGGCTGCAGCGGTCGTACCAAGGGTTTGGGTGCGGGCTTGTTCGGCTTCGCGTTCGCGCCGTTGAGTCTGGTCCTGGCTCAAGAGATCGCTCTGGGCGAGCAGTTGGTCCAGTTGCTGTTCCAATTGCTTTTGCGCGCCCTCGGTTGTGAGTTGCGTGTCCTTGAGCCGTGTCAGGTGGGTACGGATACTGAGCACGGTATTTTTCAGGGCGCCGCTGTCGACCGGCAATTTTGCTACGCCAGCCTGGGCGAGCTCGAGGTTGCGCTCGGCGTCGCTGACGGCCTGGGTGTAGGCATCCAGCGAGCTGGCGGCCCAGGCAGGGGTTTGGGCGCGGTCCTCCGCCTGCTCTATGGCCTGGCGCAGGTTTTCGATGGCATCGAGGGCTTTTTCATCCTCCTGGTCGGGCAAGTCGCTGGCCAGTTGTGCCAGCACGTCACCGGTGCGTACGGAACTCTGCTTCAGTTGTTCGCGGGCACTCTCACGTTTCTCGACCAGGGCGGGCACCTCCTTGAGCGTGGTTTTGAACGTTGTGGAGAGGCGGGTCATCTCTTGCAGGTACTGAATGGATTTGGGGACTTTGAGCCGGTTGGAAAGCTCGCTCAGGAATCCGTCGATTTTTTCTATGCTCACGCTCAAGTTGTTGAGGCTGTTGGTATCGTCCAGGGTGCGGTAAACGATTCTGTCGGCCCGCAGTTCTTCACCAGCCACTGCCAGTTGTGCGAGTACGGTCAGCGTCTGCGAGCGGTACAAAGAGGCGGCAAGCGCTTGCCAGCCAGTCACGGCAATCACAAGGCTCAACGCCAGGACCAGGGAGAAGCCCAGGGCTAGTTTGAGGGTGACACTGGCGTCACCCAGCAGGTGAGTCATTCGACGAAGCATGATCAACCTCCGACAAGTGAACAGTGGGCGTTCTCAACATGCGCAGGCACATTGAGCTGAATTGAACGCTAGTTCTCTCGGCGCAGAGGTGGGGCTGATAAACGCGTAGGAAATTTCACAGATTGCAGGCGGCGACCCAGGGCGGGTCGCCACGCGGGGAAGGGGTCAGACCCGGAAGCGGCCGACCAGCGCCTGGAGATGGGTGCCCAGGCGCGCCAGTTCGGTACTCGATGCGGCGGTCTCTTCACTGGCCGAAGCCGTCTGCTCGGAGATATCACGCACGTTCAACACACTGCGATTGATCTCTTCCGCCACAGCGCTTTGCTGCTCGGCGGCAGTGGCGATCTGGGAGTTCATCGCCTGGATGGTCGAGACCGTACGTGTGATGTTCTCCAAGGCGCTGCCGGCGCGGCGCGTCAACTCGACACTGCTGTCGGTGAGGCCACGGCTGTTGTCCATGATGTTCGCCACCTGCTGGGTGCCGCTTTGCAGGCCGACGATCAGTTCTTCGATCTCTTCGGTGGACTTCTGGGTGCGCTGGGCCAGGCTGCGCACTTCATCGGCCACCACCGCGAAACCGCGTCCGGCCTCACCGGCCCGTGCCGCTTCAATGGCTGCGTTGAGCGCCAGCAGGTTGGTTTGCTGGGCCACGGACTTGATCACATCGAGCACACTGCCGATCTTGTCGCTTTCGCGCTTCAGATCGGCCATGGCGACCGTGGAGTTGCCGACTTCAGTGGCCAGGCGTTCGATCTGGGCGATCGCTTCGCCGACCACTTTGTCGCCTTCGCGGGCCTGCTGGTCGGCGGCTACTGCGGCTTCGGAGGCTTCCTCGGCATTGCGCGCCACTTCCTGCACGGTGGCGGCCATTTCGTTCATGGCGGTGGCCACCTGGTCGGTCTCGACTTTCTGGCTGTTGACCCCCGCGTTGGTTTGTTCTGTGACGGCCGACAGTTGCTCGGCGGCGCTGGCGATCTGGGTGACCCCTTCGCTGATGCCGCCGATCAACTCGCGCAGGCCCACGGTCATGCTTTGCATGGCCCGTTGCAATTGGCCCAGCTCATCCTGGCGCAAGGAGGTGAGGTTGTGGCTCAGGTCGCCCGACGCGACGCGCTCGGCGACCTGCAGGGTCTGGTTCAGGGGGAGGATGATCTGGCGGGTGATGGCCCAGGCGGCAACCAGGCCGAAGATCAGCGCCAGCACGGTGGCCATTAGCAGCAAGTATTTGGCTTGCGCGGCATCCGCATCGCGTACCGCGGTCTGGGAAACCGTCAGTTTGTCACTGTGGCCCAGCAGGATATCGCCCTGGGCAGACATGGTCTTGAGTGCCGCTGCGCTGGCCACTTGAGAGTCGCGGTATTGGCTGACGGCGGCGCGGTAGGCTTGCAGTGAGACGCTGGCCTGTTGCAGGTTGGCTGAATACTGATCAGGTATTTGGCTGGTGAGGCTGGTGATTTTTTTCAGCGCGTTGTCGATGGCATCCAGCGCGGGCTGCTCGGCCTCGACCTTGCCGCTGTAGGTGTAGCCCCGTACTTGGAAGCGTGCTTGCTGGATCAGTTTGCTCAGGTCCACCACGCTGTTGAACAGCGTGACACTGTCGCCTTGCAGCAGGGATTTCTCCACTTCGCTGACCTTGAGTACCGCATTATCGGCGGTATCGCCCAGCTTGCTGCGGGCATTTTCGCGGTTGGTGCCTGCCTGCACCATATCGTTGAACGCGCGCTTGTACTGGTCCACGGCGGCCAATTGCTCATCGACCAGGGCGGCATCCGTGGGTTGTTCGATCAGGCTGCGTGCGGTCTTCAGGCCAGTGTCCAGCTTGTTCAGCAGCTCGCTGACGGCGGTCGGGCCTTGTTCGCCACGGCGCATCTCGTAGTCAAGGCGTGCCAGGCGCAGGTCTTTGGTTAAGCCGTTGAGGCTGGAGATGTAACCCAGCTTGTCACCACGGCTGATCACGTCGCCCAGGCCGCTCCAGCCGGTGAAGGTGATCATCAGTGTCAACAGCAATACCAGGCCAAAGCCCACCGCCAGCTTGGTTTTGACGCTGACATTCCCCAGTTTTTCGGCTAACCAACGATACATGCTGCGAACTCCCCTGGAACAAAGCTTGGACTTATTCACGGGTTATCGGCCTGCATACGGGATTCTGTAGCGATGCTCTACCCTGTGGGAGCAAGCCCCCTCCCACAGGGGAACAGCGGTGGGTTCAGAAGAGGCGGGCGAGCAGGGCGGTGACGGCCGTTTCGACGCGCAGGATGCGGGCGCCCAATTGCACCGGCTGCAAGCCGGCCTTGGCCAGCAGGTCCACCTCATAGGGGATCCAGCCACCTTCCGGGCCTATGGCCAGGGTAACCGGTTCATCCAGCCCGCGGGGGCAGGCTGGGTAGTCGCCGGGATGGCCGATCAGGCCAAGGGTGCCTGCGGTCATGGCCGGCAGGCGGTCTTCGACGAAGGGCTTGAAGCGCTTTTCGATAACGATTTGCGGCAGTACCGTGTCCCGCGCCTGCTCCAGGCCGAGGATCAGTTGTTCGCGAATCGCCTCGGGCTCCAGGAAGGGGGTTTGCCAGAAGCTTTTTTCCACCCGGTAGCTGTTGACCAGCACCACTTTCGGCACGCCCATGGCCGCCACGGTTTGCAGGACCCGGCGCAGCATCTTCGGACGTGGCAGGGCCAGCAGCAGGGTCAGGGGCAGTTTGGCCGGCGGTGGTTGGTCGAAGCTCACTTGCAGTTCGGCTTCACGGGCTTCCAGGCGCAGCAATTGCGCGTTGCCCATCAACCCGCCAAGGCGCCCGACCCGCAGGCTGTCGCCTACGGCGGCGCGGTGGACTTCCTGCATATGCACCAGGCGCCGATCACGCAGGATCACCCGGTCGGCCGCAATGAAGTCGGCATCGAACAGCAGCAGCAGGTTCACGGCTGGGTCGCTGGCGGCTGGTCGTCGTCGGCGGGTTGGTCATCCGGGTGATCGCCACGCTTGCTGATCAGGCCGCTGAACAGGATGCCGATCTCGAACAGCATCCACATCGGCACGGCCAGCAGGGTCTGGGAGAAGATGTCCGGCGGCGTGAGGATCATGCCGACCACGAAGCAGCCGATGATCACGTAGGGGCGGATTTTCTTCAGGTACGCCACGTTGACCACGCCGATCCACACCAGCAGCACCACGGCCACGGGGATTTCGAAGGCGACGCCAAAGGCGAAGAACAGCGTCATCACGAAGTCGAGGTAGCTGGTGATGTCCGTCATCATCTCCACGCCGGCCGGGGTGGCGGCAGCGAAGAACTTGAAGATCAACGGGAATACCAGGAAGTAGGCGAAGGCCATGCCGGTATAGAACAGCAGGATGCTCGACACCAGCAAGGGCACGGCGATGCGCTTCTCATGCTTGTACAGGCCCGGTGCGATAAAGCCCCAGATCTGGTGCAGGATCACCGGGATCGCCAGGAACAGCGAGACCATCATCGTCAGCTTCAACGGCGTCAGGAAGGGCGATGACACATCGGTGGCAATCATCGTCGCGCCGGCCGGCAGGTACTGGCGCAGTGGCGTGGAGACGAAGGTGTAGATCTGCTGGGTAAAGGCGAACAGCCCGGCAAAGATCACGAAGATCGCGGCCACGCAACGCAGCAGGCGGGTCCGCAGCTCGGTCAGGTGCGAGACCAGCGGCATATGCTGGTCGTTTTCCGGTTTATCAGCGCTCATGGGGCTCGCGGCGGCAATGTAGGGTCATGGGGCGCGGGCGACGCAGCGGGCGTCGGCGCAGGCTCGGTTGGAGCGGTCGGGGGCGGGGCGGCGGGCGGGGTATCCACCGCAGGCGCGGGCGCAGGCGCGATGCTGTGCTCGGCCACAGGTTCCACCGGTTTGGTGGGTTCCTGCACCGGCGACAGGATCTTCCGGGCCTCCTGCTCCAACGACAGAATATGTTCGTTGTGCAGTTGGCGACGGATCTCGTCGGCGCCGATTTCCCGTTCAACTTCCTGTTTGATGGCGTTGAAACTGCGTTTCAGGCGCCCGATCCACAGGCCGGCCGTGCGTGCGGCACCGGGCAGGCGTTCCGGCCCCAGTACCAGCAAGGCAACCAGGCCGACGAGCAGCAGTTCAGAGAAGCTGATACCAAACATTAGTCAGTGCTCACGAGTCTTTGCGGGTCGGCTCTTCGACTTTTTCAGCCTGCACGTCGAAGGTACGACGCTCGGTGATCGGCTGGGTGGCCTGGGGGTGTACAGGCTGGGCCGGTGGCACCGGGTTGGCGGCCGGGTCGGCAGGCTTCTCATCGTCGTTCATGGCTTTACGGAAGCCCTTGATCGACTCGCCCACGTCGGTGCCGAGGTTTTTGAGTTTCTTGGTGCCGAATACCAGTACCACCACCACCAGAATGACGATCCAGTGTTTCCAGTCAAAAATGCCCATGCTGCAAATCCTCTAGTAAAAGTTATTCAAGCGGACGGGCGCGAGGCCTTTTCGGCGTGCCCGGACAAGCCGAAGCGACGGTCCAGTTCATCCAGCACGGCCTGTGGATGCTGCCCCAGTTGGGCGAGCATGACCAGGCTATGGAACCACAAGTCGGCGGTCTCATAGATGACATCGCTGCAATCGCCGCTGATTTGTGCGTCCTTGGCGGCGATGATGGTCTCGATGGACTCTTCGCCGAGTTTTTCCAGGATCTTGTTCAGGCCCTTGTGGTACAGGCTGGCGACGTAGGAGCTGTCGGCGTCCGCACCTTTGCGGTCCTCCAGCACCTGGGCCACACGGTTGAGGGTATCGCTCATGGTCAGTGTCCTGCCGAGTAGATGGCGTGCGGGTCTTTGAGCACCGGCTCCACGACCTTCCATTCGCCGTTCTCGAACACGCGATAGAAGCAGCTGTGGCGGCCGGTGTGGCAGGCGATGTCGCCGATCTGCTCGACCTTGAGGATCACCACGTCGGCGTCGCAGTCGATGCGCATCTCGTGCAGGGTTTGCACGTGCCCGGACTCTTCGCCCTTGCGCCACAGTTTGCCACGGGAACGTGACCAGTAAATGGCGCGCTGCTCAGTGGCGGTGAGGCTCAGGGCCTCACGGTTCATCCAGGCCATCATCAGCACGCGCCCGGTCTTGTAGTCCTGGGCAATGGCCGGCACCAGGCCGTCACTGTCCCACTTGATCTCGTCCAGCCAGTCTTTCATCTTCGGCTCCGGCAATTTGCGACAGTGTATAACCGGATTGGCTATCGACGCACGATCAGATAAACACCCACGGCGACCATGATTCCGGCCGGCCAGTGGCCCAGTTGGTTCAGCGGCCCGCCAATGGCCAGCATCACGCCACCGACCAGGTGCGCAGCACCCAGCAGGCGCAGGAACCAGTCGTCCTTGCGCTTCTGCCAGGGCGGCGCGGGGTCTTTGGCATGGGGCTGGGACATGCGCTCCAGCAGGTCGCGGGTCATGTTGGCCAGGTGCGGCAGCTGTTCGAACTGGCTGTGCAGGTTGCCCAGCAGGGTTTTCGGGCTGACCCGCTCGCGCATCCAGCGTTCCAGGAACGGCTGGGCGGTGTTCCACAGGTCGAGGTCCGGGTACAGCTGACGGCCCAGGCCTTCGATATTGAGCAGGGTTTTTTGCAGCAGCACCAGTTGCGGCTGCACTTCCATATTGAAGCGCCGCGCGGTCTGGAACAGGCGCATCAGCACCTGGCCGAAGGAGATATCTTTCAGGGGCTTTTCAAAGATCGGTTCGCACACGGTGCGGATCGCCGCTTCGAATTCATTGAGCTTGGTTTCCGCCGGCACCCAGCCCGAATCGATGTGCAACTGCGCCACGCGGCGGTAGTCGCGCTTGAAGAAGGCGAACAGGTTGCGCGCCAGGTAGTCCTGGTCTTCCGGGGTCAGGCTGCCGACGATGCCGCAGTCGATCGCGATGTACTGCGGGCTCCAAGGGTTGACGGTGCTGACGAAGATATTGCCGGGGTGCATGTCGGCGTGGAAGAAACTGTCGCGGAACACTTGGGTGAAGAAAATCTCCACGCCGCGCTCGGCAAGCATTTTCATATCGGTGCGCTGGTCGGCCAGGGTCGCGAGGTCGGTGACCTGCACGCCGTAGATGCGCTCCATCACCAGCACTTTCGGGCGGCACCAGTCCCAGTACACCTGCGGCACGTACAGCAGCGGCGAACCTTCGAAGTTACGCTTGAGCTGGCTGGCGTTGGCTGCTTCGCGCAGCAGGTCGAGTTCGTCGTAGATGGTTTTTTCGTAGTCGGCGACCACGTCCACCGGGTGCAGCAGGCGCGCATCGGCAGAGAAACGTTCGGCGGCGCGGGCCAGGATAAACAGCCACGCCAGGTCCTGGCCGATGATCGGCTTGAGGCCCGGGCGGATCACCTTCACCACCACTTCTTCGCCGCTCTTCAACTGTGCGGCGTGCACTTGCGCCACCGAGGCCGAGGCCAGCGGTTCGACGTCGAAGCGGCTGAACACCTCGCTGATCTTCTTGCCCAGTTGCTCTTCGATCAGCTTCATCGACTGCTGGGAGTCGAACGGCGGCACGCGATCCTGCAGCAGCATCAGTTCGTCGGCGATGTCTTCGGGCAGCAGGTCGCGGCGCGTGGAGAGGATCTGCCCGAACTTGATAAAGATCGGCCCCAGGTCCTGCAACGCCAGGCGCAGGCGCGCGCCTCGGCTCAGCTCCAGCTGCTTGCGCGGGAACCAGCGCCACGGCAGCACATAGCGCACCGCCAGCAGGAACCATGGCAAGGGCAGGGCGAACAGCAGGTCATCGAGGCGGTAGCGGATTACGACGCGCTGGATACGGAACAAACGGCGGACGGCGAGCAGCTTCATGCGTTATCGCTTGGATCAAGGGAACGGCTCAGGCGCTCGAAGCGGGCCTCGAGGCGTTCCAGGTCGATTTTGGCCTTGTCGAGCTCACGAAAGCGCGCTTGCGCTTCGCGTTCTCCGACCAGGGTGCGCGATTCTTCGCTCAAGTATTCGGCAAGGTTCTGGTTGAGGCTGGCGAACCCCTGCTGGTACCAGCGCGTACGACTGCGCAGGTGCCCGCTGATCAGCTGGGTGGCGACGGGGCCGATCCAGCGTGACAGCTCGTATTCCCAGTCCAGCTCCAGGTCCTGCAGCACGGCGGCCAGGTCCATCAGGACCGCGCTGTCGCCTTCCAGGTGCACTTCAGGGCCGTGGAGGATGGCGGTCTTGTTGCGGCTCAGCGCCAGGTGCAACAGGCTGGAGGCCGGTGCACGCAGGGTGCAGTCGGCTTCGGCAGCCCATTGAGTGGCGAGCAGCAGGCCTTCATCGCTGGGCAGGATAAACAGCTGCAGGGCGGGGCTGGTGCAGTCCACGGCGATGACCTTGCCGTTCAAGTGCGCGAGCCGCGCCAGGGCGGTGCTGTCCAGGCGCAGTACACGGTTGATACCGTGTTCGACGCTGGCGAGAAGGCCTTTGAGCAGCATCAGGGCTTGATGCCACGGTGCAGGGCGACAATGCCCGAGGTCATGTTGTGGTAGGTCACGCGGTCGAAACCGGCTTCTACCATCATCGACTTCAGGGTTTCCTGGTCGGGGTGCATGCGGATCGATTCGGCCAGGTAGCGGTAGCTTTCGGCGTCATTGGTGATCAGCTTGCCCATCAACGGCATGAAGGCGAAGGAGTAGGTATCGTAGACCTTGGACATCAGCGCGTTGGTCGGCTTGGAGAACTCCAGTACCAACAGGCGACCACCCGGCTTGAGGACGCGCAGCATCGAGCGGATCGCGTCTTCCTTGTGGGTCACGTTGCGCAGGCCGAAGGCGATGGTTACGCAGTCGAAATGGTTGTCGGGGAACGGCAGCTTTTCAGCGTCGGCCTGGACAAATTCGATATTGCCGGCCACGCCTTTGTCGAGCAGGCGATCACGGCCGACCTTGAGCATCGAGCCGTTGATGTCCGCCAGCACCACCTGGCCGGTCGGGCCGACGAGCTTGGAGAACTTGGCCGCCAGGTCACCCGTACCGCCGGCGATGTCCAGCACACGGTTGCCGGTGCGTACACCCGACAGCTCGATGGTGAAGCGTTTCCACAGGCGGTGCATGCCGCCGGAGAGCACGTCGTTCATCAGGTCGTACTTGGCTGCCACGGAGTGGAACACCTCAGCGACTTTTTCCGCCTTCTGGCTTTCCGGGACGTTCTTGAAACCGAAGTGAGTGGTGGGTTCGGCATCGCTGCCTTTGCGCTGATCAGTCATATCGCTGTCACCAAAAGAGAATGCGGGACATGATAATCCCCAAGGCCTGCTTTGTCTTGGCAAGGCTGCAGGTAAGATAGGCAGGCACCGAGACCTTTTGCCGCATTCAAGGTATTCAAATCCCTATAAAGAGGAGTCATCGCAATGGCCCGTATAACCGTTGAGCGTGCACATTCCCTGGGTAAAGAAGGGGCACGCGCAAAGGCCGAGAAGTTGGCGCATAAACTCCAGGAGCAATATGGCCTGGAGCCCTCGTGGTCCGGCGATACCTTGAACCTCAAGCGTTCGGGGGTTAAAGGCACCGTCTTGGTGGCGGATGATTCGCTGCGCATTGATGTGGAACTGGGCCTGTTGATGTCGGCCATGAGTGGCACCATCAAGTCCGAAATCGAGAAAGCCCTGGATAAAGCCTTGGCCTGATCCGCGAGTACTTAGGGTGCCGATTCTAATTTTCCAGCCTACTTTGTGCCCAGGTCCTCAACTCCTGCGGGCCGTTCCTCCCCCCTTTTCTGCGTGAGGTGCACCATGGCCAAAGTTATCCTGAAGAAAAAAATCGATGCTCAGACCGGCGCGTTGAGTGACGTTAAAACCTATGCCCGCAAGATCTGGTTGGCGGGTCTTGGTGCCTACGCGAAGGTCGGCAGCGAGGGCGGCGACTACTTCAAAGAGTTGGTTAAAACCGGTCAACATGTTGAAAGTAAAGGCAAAAAAGTTGCAGTGGAACAACTTGATGCTGCCAACAGTCAGATTGATCAAGTAAAGAGTAATGTCTCCGCGGTCAAAGGTCTGGTAGAAGTTCAGCTGGATAAAGTTGAAAAAGCTTTTGATACTCGCGTTGCCAGTGCCTTGAATCGAATTGGCATTGCGTCTAAACATGACGTGGAGACACTCTCTGCTAAGCTCGAAGAGCTGACGGCATTGCTCGAACGTGTCGCGCGTAAACACTAAGGAGACATCGGGATGGCTGTTAAAAAGACTACTCAGAAAGAAGGCAGCTCGTGGGTCGGGAAAGTTGAAGAGTATTCCCGCAAGATCTGGCTGGCTGGTTTAGGCGTTTACTCGAAGATCGACAGTGACGGCAGTAAACTCTTCGAGACGTTGGTTAAAGACGGCGAGAAAGCCGAGAAGTTGACCAAGAGCGCAGTGGGTAAACAAGTAGGCGCTGCCAAAGCGACTGCCGGTTCGCGCATCAGCGATGCGAAGAAACAGGTATTGGGTACTTGGGGCGAACTCGAAGGGGCGCTGGACAAGCGCCTCAACAGTGCTATTTCGCGCCTGGGCGTGCCGAGTAAAGCTGAGCTGAAGACCCTGCACAGCAAAGTCGATACCCTGACAAAGCAAATCGAAAAACTGACCGGTGCCAAAGTGGCCCCAGTGAAAGCGGCTGCCGCTAAACCGGCTGCCAAGCCTGCTGCAAAAACGGCCGCTGCCAAACCGGCGGCTAAAACGGCTGCCAAACCTCTGGTGAAAGCTGCCGCCAAGCCAGCTGCAAAACCTGCGGCCAAGGCTGCTGCAAAAGCAGTCGCTAAACCGGCTGCCAAAACCGCAGCGGCCAAACCGGCCGTCAAGGCTGCCGCTAAACCAGCAGCTGCGAAAGCAACTGCCAAACCTGCGGCTAAGCCAGCAGCCAAAGCCGCCGCTAAACCGGCTGCCAAAACCGCAGCCGCCAAACCAACGGCCAAGCCTGCCGCAACTAAACCCGTAGCCAAGCCTGCTGCCGCGAAACCGGTGGCCAAGCCAGCAGCCAAACCTGCTGCGGCGAAGAAGCCCGCTGCAGCGAAAAAACCGGCAGCGCCTAAGCCTGCTGTCGCCGCCAAGCCGGCAACCACGGCACCGGTTGCTTCGACAGCCAACTCGGTGTCGGCACCGACGCCTGCTGCCGCCCCGACTGCAACGCCGGTAACCCCGACGCCAACCAGTCAGGCCTGATTTTTCCAGGCCACAAAAATGCCTCACCTGCGAAGGTGGGGCATTTTTTTGCGCGTTGTCAGCGCCAGCTGCGCATCAGTTGTAAGTGATCGAGACAGTTACCGCGCTGGCCAGGGTTCCTTGGGTGATCGCTACGCCGGTTTTGTGATACGCCGCTGTGAGTGGCATCACGGCCTTCTTGCTTTTTGTTGCAATCGTACGGCTGCGCTGCTCGACCGTGCCGTTGGCAGGGATGGCATACGCCTTGGCCGCGCGGTGTGATAACACCAGTGCCGTCCCATTCGATGTCCCGGTATTGGAGAACAACAGGGGATTCCCGTCGGCGGGTGTGCCCCCGAACTGGAAAACTACCTTGCGTATATCCGAGTCGCACTCGGCAGAAATCTCGAAATCAAGCGAGCCCGCGGTGGAGCTCGCATCGAAGTCCGAAATCTTGATGGCCGGCAGGGCGAGGCTGCGGTTCAGGTCACCGGCGGCCAGGTCGCAGGTACCGGCATTGACTTGGCCGATAAAGTTTAAAGTACCGGTGGTATCGGCGTGGACAGCAGGCATGGAGGCCAGGCTTGCAGTAATTGCCAGCAGCGAAGCGCGCGTTCGAATCTTCATCAGGAGTGCTCAGGGTTTCAGTTGTAGGTAATGGTGACGGTGGCGGTACTGGCGAGGGTGCCCTGGCTGACCGTGCCGTTCAGGTGATACGCCGCGCCAAGCGGCAAGACTGCACGGTTGCCGGAAACCGGCACCGTGCGGCTATTCTCGGTGCCGTTTGCGAGAATGTTCTGGACGCCCCCGTCGAGGCGCGAGTAAAGCCACAGGGCTATTCCGCCAGCGGTGCCGGTATTGGCGAATAGCCGGTCATTGCCTGGCGCGGGGGCGCCAGAAAAATTGAAGGTGACGTTGGAGGCATTGGTGCACTGGGCCGACAGCTCAAATTCGCGTGCGCCGACGACGATGGAGTGTTCGAATTCGCTGGCTTGCACCGGGTCGAGCGAGATCGTGCGGTTGGCGTCGCCGGTTTCCAGGTCGCAGGTGGCGGCGGGCCTGACAAAGCGCACTGCGTTGCCGAGCCTCAGGGTAAAACTCTCCGGGCGGTTATCCAGTCTCTGCACCCAAATGTCTCCGGCAGGCACTGTCCCGTCTGTGACCGGCCCGGCCTTATAGAACCTCAACTCCGCGGCCATGAAGCTCGTGAGCGAACCGCTGATGGTGTTTTTTTGACTATGCATGCTAAAGAAAGGGTAAAGCGTGCCGGAATGTCGGATGCGCATGTGTACACCCACACCAGGAACCTCGGTCTCGTAGTACTTTGCGTGAGACCTTGGGCCATAGCGCCCGGTAATCGTCAATAAAGTGTGGCTGCAGTACATGGTGAAATAGGGTGCCGTGCCAGTGAACTCCTTGATGACAATTTCAGACTCCACCGGGAGGCTGTCCGGTACGACGATTGTGGAAGGAAGGGTGAGTGTGAATGTGTCGTTCTGATACCTGTCACACGCCGCTTGAACCGCGATTGGCGAGCCAAGGATCAGCACTGTTGATATGAGTTGCATGGCGCGTTTCATCTTCAGTCCCGCAAAAGAAATAGGGCGTTTGCAGGCAAGCAGTGCAATGGCATTACTCGCCTGCGCCGGATCAACTGCTTGCATTGCTCTCGCTCGACGGCAGCATGCGTTGGGCTGTATCGAGACGGCAGGTGCCCGCGTCCAGATTGAGCAACCGCTGGGTGCCTGCAGCGTTCGATTGTTTGCCCAAGTCGTAATGCAGCTGGCATGCAGCGCGAGTATGGGGGCCCCACCTGATCGTCAATGGCCCCTGCGTACGGGGCACGCGAACAAAGGCTTGACCTCCCTGCCCGACAACCCCGACGCTCGCGCCGTCCTGATCGAACACATCCGCACCAAACGGCAACGGGCTGCCATCCTCGCGCAGTGCCGTGATCAACAAGGCCTGGCCGCTGGTTGTCTCGAACTGCAGCTTCACCACTGCACCGGCGCGCGGGGCCACGTTCCGGGCTGCGGTCTTGAGCTCCACATCGGTGGACAGATCCTTCGGGTCCAGTTCCACGATGTTCTGGCGGTAAGGGGTGAGGTGAGGCACCACGGCAAAGCCGCTTTTGCCGATTTGCGCGCTGTGGTTGCCATTGATTCGCGCACCTTGGGCGTCAGGCGCCTGGACGATGCCGACGGTATCGCCGAGTTCTGGAGCGAAGGTCACACCGTCTGCATGGGCGACAATGCCACCGGTCATGCCAAGCGATGTGGAGCGATATGTGCTGCTCTGGCCATGGCTGGCGGAGAGTACGCCATGGCTGGTGTGGTATTTCATGTCGGCACTGGTGGCGCTGCTGCTGCCCTGGCTTCGGTTGGCACTGACGCTGTAGCTGAACTGATTGCGCTCACCCAGGCTGCCGCCCAGGCTGGCGCGCTCGCCGCTGCCTTGGTCGCCGCCGTAGGCCGTGGTGGTCAATGTCGGCGAATGGGCGTGGCTGCCCAGTGGCAGGCTCAAGGTGAGCTCCAGTTGCTCGTCCACGCGTTCACTGCGCAGATCGCGGCTGCGCTGTGCGCTCAGCAGATAGTGAAGGCCCCGCCACGTGCCGCTGTACCCGGCGGTAAAGGTCAGGTTGCCATGGGTGCGGTTCCAATAGTGTTGCGAAGAACCGGTCAGGTACACCGAACCGTTGCCCAGGCTCTGGTTGAGGCTGATGTCCATTCTGTTGCGCAGCCGCGACAGGTTATCCGGGTTCAGTCCGTCGATGGCCAGGTCGCGAATGCGTGCGGCATCAGCCACATTCAGGAAACCTTCGGTGGAGTAGCGGTACGCCCCGAGGGCAAAGTGGGTGCCCGTGTCCGTGAAGTTCTTGCTGTAGCGCAGTTGTACGCTTTGCCCCTGGCGTGAACCATGCCCCGGTAGATGCGCGCTCGAATGCGTCAGGTCGCACGACAACGCACCTGCAGAGGTGTTGAACGCCGTACCCAGCAACTGCGATTGGTAGTCGTCGCCGAGCGTCGCGCCGGTGTACCCGGTCAGCAGGTTGCTCAGGCCATGCTGATAAGTGGCCTGCACCAGTGCGGGAGGGTGGTGCAGGCCGATTTCATCCAACTGGCCAACGCTCAATGCATAACGGCTGTGGCCCGGACGCAGGAGGTTGGCGTTGGCGGCGAACGGTACGATGAACTCACGCTGGCGGCCGTCGGCCTCGGTGATGGTGACGTTCAGGTTGCCCCCATACCCGGTGGGAAACAGGTCGTTGAGGACAAACGGGCCGGGCGCTACAGACACTTCGTCCAATAACACGCCGCGTTGGCGCACACTGACCCGCGCGTTGGTCTCGGCAACGCCACGCACTACCGGCGCAAATCCGCTCAATGAGTCGGGCAGCATCCGATCGTCGCTGGACAGGCTGGCACCCCGCAGGCGCACGCTATCGAACAGCTCGCCCGGCGTGTAGATTTCGCCTGCCATCAGTTGGGACCGCAACGTGTCCACTTCGCGCTGCACATAGGTGGCGGTGCTTTGATAGCTCGAGGCAACCTCTGAATGGCTGTAGCTGCCGCTATGCCGCCAGTGCCAGTCGCCAAGATTGAGCCCCGTGTTCAGGCCCAGGTAGCTGGAGCCGAGTGCGCGCGTATCGGTCTGAGTGGCGAACGTATTGGCGTTGTACCGCACAAAGGCGGCATCGATCCCGCTGTCCCAGTGCTGCGGGTCGACATAGCCCCGTGCCTTGCGCACCAGGAAAACCTGCGGCACTTGCAAATCCAGACGGTTTTCACCTGAATCAAATTGGCTGCTGGCACCCGGCAGGTAGGTGCCGATATCTGCACAGCGCGCAAACGGCGTACGGGACGCCTGATTGGCTTCAGTGGTTTGCAGGTCAATGCCAAACCTGAGCAGCACATCACGCTCCAGGCACAACTGCGCGACCTGCTGACCTTCCACGGCAATGAACGTCAAGGTTTCACGCCCGACCCATTGGCCGTTGAGGTGGATGTCGGTGCGATAGTTGCCCGGGAGCACGACGTTGCCTTGGCTGAACCGTGCAATATCGATCTGCAGGCCGCCCCGGCCACCGGTAAAGAAAGCCGGGTTGAACTCGGCCTGTTCTGCACTATTGGCGGCCATGGCATGGGCACCGCTTGCCAGCAGCACACTACGCAGCGTCTGCTTTAAACGGGGCCGGCTTATGAGCCTGGCAGGCGTGTAAAAACTCATTTTTCGCGTTTCCATAAACGGGCTCCCCGAATGTCGGCAAAGGGCATCCCTACCCACTGAATGGGGTATCAATCGACGGTGCGTTCAATAAGGCGAAGTGGGATTGCTACAGAAGAATGGTCGTCATGGAGAGACCTCGCTGCTGTGGTGGGTCTTGACCCCGAAATCGTCGAGCGTCTGGAACTCGACGGTTGCAGCGCTGCCCATCGGGGTTTTCAGGCGAGGCCACTCAAAGCGGGCGCGCCCACCGGGCGTCACCATATTCTCCGTACCCGACGCCGCCGGTTCGCGGACATGGTGCTGCCCTGCCACTTGCACTTCGATGCGCTCGAACGTCACGTGGTAAGGCGTCGGATTGAAGACTTCCAGCGCCTGGCCATGTTCGCCCGGGACAGACCGCCACTGCAGCTTCCCGGGTGCTTCCTCGACCTGGTAAGGCAGGCCCGATGGGCGCAAAAACACCTTGATGCGCGAGCGGAAGGCGAACTGCACCTGATCGCCCTGCTGGCCGCCCTGGGGGCGTGAGGGCACCTCCAGCACGTTGAACCAGAACAGGCTTTCCTGTGCCCTGGGCAAGGCTTCGCCGGTGTAGGCCATACGTACCACCTGTTGCTTGCCTGGCTCCATGCGGAAGATCGGTGGCGTGAGGACGAAGGGCGCTGTCGCCAGATCCGGTGTTGATTGCTCATCGCCGCTGTCCAGCCACGCCTGGATCAGCACCGGTGCCTGGTTCTTGCTGTGCAGCCTGATCGTCACTTCCTTGTCGTCCTGCGGGTAGACAATTCGGGTGCTGTTGATGACCACGCTTGCCTGCACGGGGAGGGTGCTCAACAGCGCAAGCACCAACGCCATGCACCGGGTCGGCACGTGTGAGCGAGTGGCGGCCTTCATGTCATCGATCATCCTGCGGTTGAAGGGCAAGGTGGGCCGAGTGACGGACTCGGGCACCAAAGTCGCTGACGGTGGTGAATTCGACCGTGGCGGCATCGACGGGGTGATGGCGCAGCAGGGGCAGCACAAACAGTTTCACGTCACCGTCCGGCATCAGCAGGCTGTCGTTGGCGTCTTTGTTGGCGGCTTTACTGAACCGTTTACCGTCGTTCAGCAACTCGATCGAGGCGATGGAAATATGGTACGGCGTGGGGTTGGTGGCTTGCAGGGCGAAACCCTGCTCATGGGCCACCAGCTTCCACTGCACTTTTTCGGGGGCGCTGTCGACGGGGTAGGGCAATGCCGGCGGGCGTACAAACACACGCAAACGGGTGCGGAACGACAATTCGATCTGGTTGTTGTGTGCGGCGTCGGCGGCAAGCGGTGGTACTTCCAGTACGTTCAACCAAAACAGGCTTTCACGGTCGACTGGCAAGGGGCCTGCGCCGTAGCGCAGGCGCAAAGCCTGTTGCTGGCGCGGCTCAATGCGGAAGATCGGTGGCGAAAGAATGAACGGTGTGTGTGCCGTTACCGGTGTCGAATGCCGGTCGCCCGTGTCCAGCCAGGTTTGCACCAGTGCCGGAAGCGGCCCCTTGTTCTCCAGGCGCACCACGACTTCCTGCTGCTGCATGGGGTAGATCACGCGTGTGCCATGGATGATCACGCCTGCGCGGGCAGCAAGCGGCAACAGCCAGAGCCACGCGCAAGCCGCGGTGGCAACCAGCGTCAGGCAGGCGATTCTTTTCATCGTGTCAGGCCCCTGGGTTGTCTTACTCGGCGTACTCGATCAAAAAGCCCACACGGGTATTGACCTTGCCTTCGGTCGCGGGGCCGCTGGCGTACATCTGCGCTGCCAGAGGGATAACGGCCTGGTTGTCGACGATCACCGCGCCCGCCGATTTCTCGGTGTAGACGTTGATCGGCGTGCCATCGCGTTGAGTCACTTCCACCTGTACGTTCTTGGCGGTGCTGGTGTCGGACGGGTCATCGTAGCCGTCGATGTTCAAGCGCCCGGACGCTACATCGATGGCCGGGCTGGTCGGATCGAAGGCAACCATGGCGGTACGCCCGTTACTGCAGCTGCCTTCACCCGGCGCGCCGATACGGATGGTGAAGCCCGTCGGGTTGGCACGACTGCCCGCACTTGCCAGGCGTGCCGCCGAGATGCCTCCGAGGTTGACGTCCTTGACGACTGCGCCAGTGCCGGGCGCTGCACCTTCGACCGTGCAGGTCAGGTCCGTCACAAGACCACTGAACTTGATGATGCCATCTGCTGCGTGCACCGGTTGTAAGGCGGCGGCGGTCAAGGCCAGCGCGGCCGCAATCGTGGAGAGGGGGTTAACGTTCATGATATTTCCAGTCTGATTCATGGGTATTGCCCGTCGCCGATGAAATCGCTGATCTTTCGAATGGCGGGGTGCCCTAATTTGTCGCGTTTGCCAAACGGTATCCATAGTGAACTAACGAGACTTATCTCGTGATCGTTCGATAAGTCAGTTTTAACTTTTGTAGGGGCTTTCTGTAGTACTGGGAAATATCTGTAAGTTATGGCTGAAGGGCTTACGCTTATTGAGTTGTCGTATTGATCCTCGCCTGTAACTGGGTATACCGTGTATTTAACCAGAGCGATTATGGGTGTGGTGCTGTATTCACTTATATGGGTGTAATTATGGCTACTTCAATGTCCACTACGCATACCGTCATGCTGCTGGATGATCACGAGATGGTTCGGCAGGGCATCGAGTTGGGGTTGAGCAAGGAGGCCGACCTCGCGGTGATCGGTTCCTTCGGAACCGGCAAGGAACTGCTGGAAGCTCTCACGCGGCGGCTGGCCGATGTCGTGGTGATGGACTTTATCCTCGCGCCATCGGACAGCGATGGCCTCAGCCTGATCGAGGCGCTGCACCGGCGTTTCAGCACCTGCAGGCTCTTGATTGTGTGTTCGCACTACACGCCCGCCACTGTCTCTTTGTCGTTGAAGGCGGGATGCAGGGGGATTATGGGAAAAACCCAAAACCTGACGGAGTTGATCACGGCAATCCGAACGGTCGCCCAGGGACGGATTTACCTGCAGCTTTGCATGGTGCCTGCGCTGCAAGGTGTGCAATCCGTGTTGAAGGAGGGAAAGATTAAATCGGACAGAGACTTTTCGACGCCCCTACAGTTTAACGAATGCCTGACGCCAAAAGAGCAGGAAGTATTGCGGTGTTTTCTGGACGGCATGTCCGTGAATTCCATTGCGGCAAAGTTTTCTCGAAGTGCAAGTACGATCAGTACGCAAAAACAATCCGCCTATCGAAAACTGGGGATCAGGAACGACAGTGAACTGTTCAAGTTTACTCACCAGTTCGGAAAACTCGGGTAGTCAGCCCTGATCGTCCAGATAACGTAGCGCCAATCGTTCCGTTGCCTGTCGTGCCGGCAGCAGCAGGTGTGGCGCTACCAGCATCATGACCTGATACACCACCACCCGCACCTCGCCCTCACGGTCGAGAACACGTTGGTAGTCCAGAGAGAACAGCAGGGTCATGGTGATCTGCTCCACCAACTGGCCCAGCGCCTGGGTGTCACTGACCAGTTGCCCGTCCGCCTTCAGGCGCGCCAGCAAGGACGCGAGGGTGCGCTTGAGTGCGGTCAGCAGGTTGCGAATGCCCTTGGCCAGTTTCGGCAGGCGCCCCGCCAGGTTCGACAGGTCCTGGAACAAAAACCGGTATTGGGCCATGCGTTCGATGATCAGGTGCAGGAACAGCCAGTAATCCTGGGCCTGCAGTTGCGCGTCCGCCGGCGGGTCGAGCAGCGGCGCCAATTCGCCCTGGAAGCGCTCGAACAACCCCAGCACCAGCGGTTCCTTGCCATGGAAGTGGTAGTAGAGGTTGCCGGGGCTGATCCCCATTTCATTGGCCACCTCCATGGTCGACACGTTCGGCTCGCCCTTCTGGTTGAACAACTGCAAGGCACATTCAAGGATACGGTCGCGGGTCTTCATCCAGTCTTCTTAATCTGATCGTTGAGCTCAGCGCACTCGCACGTAGGTGCCGGGCGCCGCTTCCATCGGTGGATAGTTCTGGTTGCCCAGGGCGGTGAGGGTTTCGCGCTGTACGCCCGAGCGCTGCTGGATCCACGCCAGCCACTGCGGCCACCAACTGCCCTCGACGTGGTTGGCGTCGTAGTACCAGGCACGCGGGTCGCTGCTCAGCTTGGGGTTTTCGACGTAGTTGGCCTTGGGGTTGCCCGGCGGGTTGAGGATGCTCTGGATATGCCCGCTGTTGGACAGCACGAAGCGCCGCTCGCCACCCAGCAATTGCGTGGAGCGATACACCGCGTCCCACGGCGTGATGTGGTCGTTGATCCCGGCCACGCTGAAGCTGTCCACCGTGACCTTCTGCAGGTCGATGGGCGTGCCGCACACTTCCAGGCCGCCGGGATGGCTCAGCGGGTTGTGCTTGAAGAAATCGAGCAGGTCGCCATGCAGTGCGGCGGGCAGGCGCGTGTTGTCGTTGTTCCAGTACAAAATGTCGAAGGCTGGCGGTTCCTTGCCCAGCAGGTAGTTATTGATCCAGTAGTTCCAGATCAGGTCGTTGGGACGCATCCAGGCGAACACCTTGGCCATGTCGCGGCCGTCCAGCACTCCTTGCTGGTAGGAACGACGCTTGGCGGCTTCCAGGGTTTGCTCATCGGCGAACAGCATGGCGGGGCTGTCGATCTGGCTGTCCAGCAGGCTCACCAGGTAGCTGGCGCTGGAGATACGACGCAGCTGGCGCTTGGCTTGCAAGTGGCCTTGCAGGGCGGCGATGGTCAGGCCACCGGCGCAGGCACCCATCAGGTTGACCTCGCGGGCGCCGGTGATGGCCCGGCAGACGTTGAGTGCCTCCTCCAGCGCCGCCACATAGGTGGACAGGCCCCATTCGCGGTGGCGCACGTCCGGGTTGCGCCAGCTGACCATGAAGGTCTGCAGGCCGTTCTTGAGGGCGTACTGCACGAAGCTGTTGGCCGGGCTCAGGTCGAAGATGTAGTACTTGTTGATTTGCGGCGGCACGATCAGCAATGGCCTGGCGTACTGTTTTTCGCTCATGGGCTTGTACTGGATCAACTCCAGCAGCTCATTGCGAAACACCACCGAACCTGGGGTGGTGGCCACGGTCTTGCCGACTTCGAAGGCCTGTTTGCTCACCTGGCGCGGCAGGCCGTTGTTGTGCAGCAGGTCGTCGAACAGGTTGCTCACGCCGCGCACCACACTGTTGCCGCCGGAGTTGAGCAGCTCCTTGACGGCCAGGGGGTTGAGCAGGGTGTTGGAGGGCGACACGGCGTCGTTGATCAAGGCGAAGGCAAAGTGCGCGCGGGCGCGGTCGTCGTCACTCAGTGAGCTGTCATCGATCCACTGGCGGGTCTGCTTCTGCCAGCTCAAATAGGCTTGCAGGCTGCGTCGGTAGAACGGGTTGAGCGTCCAGGTCGGGTCGCTGAAGCGACTGTCCCGTGGGTTGGGCTCGTGCACGGTCTCACCCAGCAGCACACGACCCAACTGACCGCCCAGGGCCAGGGCGTGACGGGCGGTATGCACCGGGTTGCGCCAGCCGTGGGCGGCAACGCTGCGCAAGGTCGACAGCAAATCCCGACCGCGCAGGCCGGTGATCGCGTTTTGAGCGTTGATGAACGCGGCAGGGGTGGGCGCCGGGTTCGTCACGGGTCTTTCTCGCATGAGCCAACACTCCTTCGTCAAGTCATCAACAGGCACGCCAATTCAGAACCATAGTCGGTTCTCGGCAAGTTGCGCGGCGGTGTGGTCCTTACACCGCTGGTCGCGGGTGAATCACGGCCCGCATGCGCTCCTCCTCGAGAAACTTCATGATGATCGGCGCCACGGCTTCAGCCCGGGTGATCAGGAACAGGTGGCCGTCATCGATGATGTGCAACTGTGCGTTGGGAATGCGCCAGGCCAGCATGCGCATGTTGACCAGCGGGATCAGCGGGTCGTCGTCCCCGGCCAGCACCAGGGTCGGCTGGCGGATCTTGTGCAGCCAGTGGATGCTGGTCCAGCCCAGCCCCGCGAACAGCTGCCAGTAGTAGCCCAGCTTGCCGGCCGAGCGCACTTTGCTCGCGTGCTCGGCCGCCAGTTTCGAATCGCGGCGGAACGAACCGCCATAAATCATCGGTGCAATGCGCACCACGTGGGACGGTTGGATATAACGCCGGGGGCTGGCCATCAGCCACAGCACCTTCGGCTTGCCTGGCACCATAAAGGCACCGGCAGCGGTCGCCGCCAGGATCAGCTTCTTGCAGCGCTCCGGGTAGTCGTAGGCAAACTGCTGCGCCAAGGCGCCACCCCAGGACACGCCCACCGCATTCACCTGGCCATAGTCCAGGTAGTCCAGCATGCGCGCAGTGAGCTTGGCCAGGCCGGGAAAACGATAAGGCCGGTTGGGCGTCGAGGAACCACCCACGCCCGGCACATCGAAAGCGATCACTTCCAGGTCCGGGTCCAGGGCCTGGACGAACGGAAACACCAGCTCAAGATTGGCGCCGATGCCATTGAAGATCAGCAGCGGCGTCAAGTGGGGCTTGCCCGGGCGTACCGCCGTGCGGATGGTCTGGCCATCCAGGTCGATGGTACGAAAGATGAACGGTTGCGGCATGCTCAAGCCCTGTGAGATGTGACGGTTGGAATGCAGGCCAACTATGGGAGGGGGGTTGCCCCCGATTGCAATTGATCAGCCGATGGATCAGATGGCTGACACACTGCGATCCCCACACTCGACCCCATTTCAATTTAGCGTTCGTGTACGTAAGTCCCGGGGGCTGCTTCCGCTGCGGCATAGGTCTTGTTACCCAAAGTCGTCGGTGCCTTCTTCAGCTTGCCCGCCCGTTCCGCTTGCCACACCTGCCAATGCAACCACCACGAATCAGTGTGCTTGGTTGCATTCTCCTGCCACTCCAGTGGTTTGCCCGCCAGGCTGTCGCTGGTCTGGTAGCGCGCCTTGGGGTTGCCGGGCGGGTTGAGGATGCTCTGGATATGCCCGCTGCTGGAGAGTACGAATTCCACCTTGCCGCCAAACAGCTGGGCCGACTTGTAGCACGACTGCCAGGGCGTGATGTGGTCGTTGGTGCCGGCCAGTGAATAGATATCGGCCGTGACCTGCTTGAGGTCGATGGGCGTGCCGCACACTTCCAGGGCATTGGCGCGCACGAGCGGGTTGTTTTTGAACAGTTCGATCAGGTCGCCGTGGAAGGCCGCCGGCAAGCGCGTGGTGTCGTTGTTCCAGAACAGGATGTCGAACACCGGCGGCTCATTGCCCAGCAGATAGTTGTTGACCCAGTAGTTCCAGATCAGGTCGTTGGGACGCATCCAGGCGAACACCTTGGCCATGTCGCGGCCTTCCAGTACGCCGGCCTGGTAGGAATGGCGCTTGGCCGCTTCCAGGGTCTGCTCATCCACGAACAGCGCCACCTGGGTGTCCAGGGTGGTGTCCAGCACGCTCACCAGCAGGGTCAGGGCGTTGACCTTCTTCTCACCCAGCGCCGCGTAGTGGCCGAGCAGGGCGGTGCAGGTGATGCCGCCGGAGCAGGCGCCGAGCATATTCACGTCTTTGCTGCCGGTGATCGCGGTGACCACGTCGACCGCTTCCTTGAGCGCCTCGATATAGGTCGACAGGCCCCACTCGCGCTGGGCCTTGGTCGGGTTGCGCCAACTGACGATAAAGGTCTGCTGCCCGTTGCGCAGGCAGAAGCGCGCGAGGCTCTTTTCCGGGCTCAGGTCGAATACATAGAATTTGTTGATCTGCGGCGGTACGACCAACAGCGGGCGTTCGTGCACCTGTTCGGTGATCGGCTTGTACTGGATCAGCTCCAGCACGTCGTTGCGAAATACCACCGCCCCTTCGGTGATGCCCAGGGTCTTGCCCACTTCAAACGCGCCCATGTTGACCTGGCTCGGCATGCCGCCGTTGTGCACCATGTCCTTGGCCAGGTGCGACAGGCCGTCGAGCAGGCTCTTGCCGCCGGTTTCAAAGAAGCGTTTGACCGCCGCCGGGTTGGCCGCGCTGTTGGTGGGGGCCATGGCTTCGGTCATCAGGTTGATCACGAAGTGGCCGCGGCTGATGTCCTGTTCCGACAGGTTACTGTCGCCGATCCAGTCGTGCAGTTCCTTGCGCCACGCCAGGTAGGTTTGCAGGTAGCGTTTGTAGAGCGGGTTCTGGCTCCAGGCTGGGTCGTGGAAGCGACGGTCATCGCTTTCGGGCTGCAGCTGCGATTTGCCGAACATCACGTTCTTCAATTCAACGCCAAAATGGGCGACGTGCTTGACGCTGTGCAACGGTTGCTTGATGGCTTGGGTCAGCACCATCTTGGCCGAGGCCAGTAAATCCTTTTTACGTAACGCGATGATCGGGTTGAGCCCCAGGGTGTTTTCCGAGGCCTGGCGTTTCAAGTCATCGTTGTTCTTGTTACTCATCTACGACGCTCCATTGTCCGAAAGACGAGTACCGGGTACCGCTGCGCATCAGGTTTCGATACACAACACAAGCCAGGTACTGCGACTCGGGTGACCGTTGATACCGCATCGTCAAATGCAGGGAACTTGCCAGTTCCATTGGTTACCCGAGTTTAATTTTTTTCGCAAGCGGGCCAATCGTTGGCCACGCGACAGGGCATTCAAGCAGATGAAATTAGAAAATGCCCTCTAAAGAGCGAGAGGCCTGGACTAGAGCATCAGCCGCACGACCGACTCGCTCGGATCGCGGGTTTTGCCGGCTGCCTTGAGCTCGGCGAGATAATCAGCCCACAACGCGTCCTGACGCACGGCCAGTTGGTAGAGGTAGTCCCAGGTGAACAGTCCGCTGTCATGTCCGTCGTCGAAGGTCAATTTCAGTGCGTACTGGCCGGCCGGTTCGATCTTGGTCAACCGCACGTTGAGCTTGCCGAATTGCAGGATGGGTTTGCCGTGGCCCTGGACCTCGGCGGAAGGCGAGTGCACCCGCAGCAGTTCGGCGGGCAACTGGTAAACCTCGTCGGGGCCGTAGGTGAGGCCTAGGGTGTTGGAGGTTTTGTGCAGGTTTACAGCGGTAGGAAACTTGGCCATATGAGGTGCTCTTGAATAAACCGGCTTGAAAATGTGGGAGGGGGCTTGCCCCCGATTGCAGTGGGTCAGCTATAGATAAGCTGACTGATCCACCGCTATCGGAGGCAAGCCCCCTCCCACATTTGAAGCAAAGCAGTTCTGTGTGAGGCTTACAGAATATACCGCGATAAGTCCTCGTTCTGCGCCAATTCGCCCAAGTGGCTGTTGACGTAGTCGGCGTCGATCTTGATCGCTACGCCATTCTGCGCCCCTGCCATGTCGCCGGCGCTGAAGGACACTTCCTCAAGCAGGCGCTCAAGCAAGGTGTGCAGGCGGCGCGCACCGATGTTCTCGGTCTTCTCGTTGACCTGCCAGGCAATCTCCGCCAGGCGCTTGATGCCGTCCGGCAGGAACTCGATGCCCAGCCCTTCGGTTTTCAGCAGCTCACGGTACTGCTCGGTGAGTGACGCATGGGGTTCGCTGAGGATGCGCTCGAAGTCGTCGGGGGTCAGCGCCTTGAGCTCTACGCGAATCGGCAGGCGCCCTTGCAGCTCGGGCACCAGGTCGCTTGGCTTGCTCAGGTGGAACGCACCCGAAGCGATAAACAGGATGTGGTCGGTCTTGACCATGCCCAGCTTGGTATTGACGGTGCAGCCTTCGATCAGCGGCAGCAGGTCGCGCTGCACACCTTCGCGGGATACATCGACGCCGCCGGAGTTGCCGCGCTTGGCGACCTTGTCGATCTCGTCGATAAACACGATGCCATGCTGCTCAACGGCTTCCAGGGCCTTGGCCTTGAGCTCTTCGTCGTTGACCAGGCGTCCGGCTTCTTCATCGCGTACCAGCTTCAGCGCGTCCTTGACCTTGAGCTTGCGGCTTTTCTTCTTGCCCTTGCCCATGTTGGCGAACAGGTTCTGCAACTGGCTGGTCATTTCTTCCATGCCAGGCGGTGCGGAGATGTCGACGCCAGAGACTTCAGCGACTTCGATCTCGATTTCCTTGTCGTCCAGCTGGCCTTCACGCAGGCGCTTGCGGAACAGCTGGCGGGTGTTGGAATCCGAGGCCGGTGCGGCATCTTCGTTGAAGCCCATGCGCGCCGGTGGCAGCAGGGCGTCGAGGATGCGTTCTTCGGCGGCGTCTTCGGCGCGGTGGCTCACCTTGGTCATTTCCTGCTCGCGCAGCAGCTTCAGGGCAGCGTCGGCCAGGTCACGGATGATCGACTCGACATCGCGGCCCACATAGCCGACTTCGGTGAACTTGGTCGCTTCGACCTTGATGAACGGTGCGTTGGCCAGCTTGGCCAGGCGTCGCGCGATCTCGGTTTTACCGACGCCGGTCGGGCCGATCATCAGGATGTTCTTCGGTGTTACTTCAACGCGCAATTCTTCGGGCAGTTGCATCCGGCGCCAGCGGTTACGCAGCGCGATGGCAACGGCGCGCTTGGCATCGTCCTGGCCGATGATATGGCGATTGAGTTCATGGACGATTTCGCGGGGAGTCATGGACATAGTGTTTGGCGGCCTCAAGCGGGAATAAGCCTACGGCTTAATCGGCGAGGTCCTGCTCCTCAATGGTGAAGTTGTGGTTGGTGAACACGCAGATATCGCCGGCGATGCCCAGGGCGGTCTCGACGATTTCGCGGGCCGACAGGTCGGTTTTCTTCAACAGTGCACTGGCTGCGGCTTGTGCATACCCGCCGCCGGAGCCCATGGCGATCAGGCCATGTTCAGGTTCAACCACATCGCCGTTACCGGTGATGATCAGGGAGGCATCTTTGTTGGCGACGGCCAGCATGGCTTCCAGGCGGCTGAGGGAACGGTCGGTGCGCCATTCCTTGGCGAGTTCGACCGCGGCGCGTACGAGGTGGCCCTGGTGTTTTTCCAGCTGGCCTTCGAAACGCTCGAAGAGGGTGAAGGCGTCGGCGGTGGCACCGGCAAAACCGGCGAGGACCTGGCCGTGATACAGGCGACGCACTTTTTTCGCATTGCCTTTCATCACGGTATTGCCCAGGGAAACCTGGCCGTCGCCGCCCATGACGACTTTGCCGTGGCGACGTACTGAAACGATGGTGGTCAAGGGGAGAGTCTCCACGCAGCGGGGCGAAAATGCCCTGATGGAAACTCATATGGGGGTGGCGGGGGGGATTTCAACCATGGGGGTTTATGGCGGACGAGTGGTGTTTATCGGTCTGACACCCATTTCAGAGCGCTGCAAAACCAAATGTGGGAGGGGGCTTGCCCCCGATGGCGGTGTATCAGTCGCCGAAAATATTGACTGATCTACCGCTATCGGGGGCAAGCCCCCTCCCACATTTTTATCGAAGTTGAGCCCGAATCAGCGGCTCTGGCGCTGTTGTAACAACAGGTTGCTAAACCCGGCGCCGGCCAATTGCTTCTGCGCCACGGTCAGCTGTTCGCGGTTGCTGAACGGCCCCACCAGCACGCGATACCAGGTCGCGTCCTTCACCGTGCCGGACTCCACCGTCACCGTCTGGCCCAACAGAATGATCTGCGCACGCACGCGATCCGCATCGGCCTGCTTCGGGAACGAGCCCGCCTGCAGGAAGAACTTGGTCACCGGCGCGGCCTTGGTTTCGGCAACCGGTGGTGCTGGCGGCGGAGTAATCCCGGCCAACGCCGCCTGGGCCCGCGCCGTGTCGATTTTCGCCGCTTCCGCAGGGGTGACGGGCGTGGTCGGCACTTGCGGCGTCGGCAGGGTTTTCTCCGGCACGGCGTCGGGTGGCACGATCACTTCCGATTCCGGCAGTAGCGTATAGAAGTCGTACTTCGGCTTTACCGGAGCTGTCGGGCTCGGTGCAGTCTTGTTGGCTTCGGCCATTTTCGTGGCCTTCTGCTGCTCCTGCTTGACCCGTTTGACGTCATCGCCCTGGCCTGGGTCCAGCTTCATCAGGAACACGATAAACGCGCCGACCGTGAGGCCGATGGCCATCCACAACCAGCCTGGGATCGGCTTCTTCGCCGGGGCCTGGTAGCGGCTGGCGCCGCGCTTGGGTGCAGGTTTTTTCTTGGCAGCCAACTTACATACGCTCCAGAGTTTCCAGGCCCAACAGTTCCAGGCCTTGCTTGAGGGTCCGTCCAGCCAGTGCGGCGAGGCGCAGGCGACTTTGCTTCTGGGCTTCGTCGTCGGCGGTGAGGATCGGGCAGTTCTCGTAGAAGCTGGAGAACAACCCGGCGACTTCGTACAGGTAGGTGCAGAGGATATGCGGCGTGCCTTTCTCGCCGACGCTGTTCAGTACTTCGCCGAATTGCGCCAGCTTGGCGGCCAGCTCCTGTTCATGGGGCGCGTCCAGCACGATGCGGCCTTCGACTTCGCTGAAGTCCTTGCCCAGCTTGCGGAACACACCGGCCACGCGGGTGTAGGCGTACAGCAGGTACGGCGCGGTGTTGCCCTCGAAGTTGAGCATCAGTTCGAAGTTGAAGCTGTAGTCGCTGGTGCGGTGCTTGGACAGGTCGGCGTATTTCACCGCGCCAATCCCCACCACGCGGGCGATGTTGCGCAGGTCGGCCTCGGCCAGCTCCGGGTTCTTTTCCTTCACCAGGTTGTAGGCGCGGTCCTGGGCTTCGTTGAGCAGGTCGATCAGCTTGACGGTGCCGCCGTCGCGGGTCTTGAACGGGCGGCCATCGGCGCCGTTCATGGTGCCGAAGCCCATGTGTTCCATGTGCATCGGGTGGGTGACGAAGCCGGCGCGACGTGCCACTTCGAACACCTGCTGGAAGTGCAGGGCCTGGCGCTGGTCGACGAAATACAGCGCACGGTCGGCCTTGAGCACGCCGCTGCGGTAGCGCACGGCCGCGAGGTCGGTGGTGGCGTAGAGGTAGCCGCCATCGGCCTTGACGATGATCACCGGCAGCGGCTCGCCGTCGGCGGTCTTGAATTCGTCGAGGAACACGCACTGCGCGCCGTTGCTCTCCACCAGCAGGCCCTTGGCCTTGAGGTCGTTGACCACGTTGATCAGGTCGTCGTTGTAGGCGCTTTCGCCCATCACGTCGGCCATGGTCAGCTTGACGTTGAGCAATTCGTAGATTTCCTGGCAGTGGGACAGCGAGATCTCGCGGAAGCGGCCCCACAGTTCCAGGCATTCCTTGTCGCCGGCTTGCAGCTTGACCACCAGGCCGCGGGCGCGGTCGGCGAACTCTTCGGATTCGTCGAAACGCTTCTTGGCGGCGCGGTAGAAGTTCTCCAGGTCCGACAGCTCGTTGCTGGTGATCGGGTTTTCCTGCAGATAGGCCATCAGCATGCCGAACTGAGTGCCCCAGTCGCCTACGTGGTTCTGGCGGATCACGGTGTCGCCGAGAAACTCCAGGACCCGGGCCACGCCGTCGCCGATGATAGTTGAGCGCAGGTGACCGACATGCATCTCCTTGGCCAGGTTGGGCGCCGACAGGTCGATGGCCACGCGCTGAGCCGGGCCGGCCTTGCGCACGCCGATCCTGGCGTCGGCCAGGGCTGCATCCAGGCGTGAAGCCAGGGCCTGGGTGTTCTGGAAGAAGTTGATAAAGCCCGGACCGGCGATTTCGGCCTTGGTAACGCTCTCGTCGGCAGGCAGCGCGGCGATGATTTTTTCCGCCAGGTCGCGCGGTTTCATGCCGGCCGGCTTGGACAGCATCATCGCGATGTTGCTGGCGAAGTCGCCGTGGGTCTTGTCGCGGGTGTTTTCCACCTGAATCGCCGGCGTCAGGCCTTCAGGCAACACACCTTCGTTGACGAGTTGGGTGAGGGCTTGTTGGATCAGCTGGCGAATGGTGTCTTTCATGGTGTTCTCTTTCGACCGCAAGCGGCGGCGCGCGATGCGCAGGTGGAAAAACTGGGCATTATCCGTGGCGAGGGCGGGCTTGCCAACCTTCGCAGGACCTGTGGCCAGGCTTAATACAAATCTACCGGGTCTACATCCAACGACCATCGCACCTGGCGGCCACTGGGCATTTGCTCCAGCGCAAGTAACCAGCTACTTAATAGCCGATGCAGCGGTGCGCGGGACGTGGCCTGCAAGAGTAGCTGGGCACGATAACGCCCGGCACGACGCTCCATGGGCGCGGGTACCGGGCCGAGCAATTCGATGCCGCTCAGCCCCAACTCGCCGAGCAAGCGTTCGGCGGCGCTGCAGGCTTCATCCAGAAAACCCTCGGCCTGCCCCGGTTTATGGGCTTCGGCGCGCAACAGCGCGAGGTGGGCAAAGGGCGGCAGGCCGGCGGAGCGGCGTTCGCTCAGCGCTTGTTCGGCGAAGGCAAAGTAGCCTTGTTCGGTCAGTTGAATCAGCAGCGGATGGTCGGCCAGGTGGGTCTGGATAATCACCTTGCCCGGCTCCTCGGCGCGCCCGGCACGCCCGGCGACCTGCACGATCAACTGCGCCATGCGCTCGCTGGCGCGGAAGTCGCCGGAAAACAGGCCGCCGTCTGCATCCAGGATCGACACCAGGGTCACCCGGGGGAAGTGGTGCCCTTTGGCGAGCATCTGTGTGCCCACGAGGATGCACGGCTGGCCCTTCTGGATGGTGGCGAACAGCTGGTTCATCGCGTCCTTGCGCGAGGTGCTGTCGCGGTCGACCCGCAAAACCGGGTAGTCCGGGAACAGAATGCCCAGGCGCTCCTCGGCGCGCTCGGTGCCTGCACCCACCGGGCGCAGGTCGACCTTGCCGCACTGCGGGCAATGGCGCGGTACACGTTCCACATGGCCGCAATGGTGGCAACGCAGTTCGCCATGGCGCTGATGCACGGTCATGCGCGCATCGCAACGCTCGCACTCGGACATCCAGCCGCAGTCATGGCACAGCAGCGTCGGCGCAAAGCCCCGGCGGTTGAGAAACACCAAGACCTGCTGGCCGGCCGCCAGGGTCTGGCCGATGGCTTGTTGCATCGGCCCGGAAATGCCGCTGTCCAGCGGCCGGCTTTTTACGTCCAGGCGCAGGAAGCGGGGTTGCTTGGCGCCGCCGGCGCGCTCGCTTAGGCGCAGGAGCCCGTAACGACCGGTGTAGGCGTTGTGCAGGCTTTCCAGGGAGGGTGTGGCCGAGCCCAGCACAATCGGGATGTCTTCCTGGCGCGCACGCACCAGCGCCAGGTCGCGGGCGTGGTAGCGCAGGCCTTCCTGTTGCTTATAGGAGCCGTCGTGTTCCTCGTCGATGATGATCAGCCCGGGGTTTTTCATCGGCGTGAACAGCGCCGAGCGGGTGCCGATAATAATGTCGGCTTCGCCATCCCGCGCCGCCAGCCACGACTCCAGGCGTTCACGGTCATTGACCGCCGAGTGCACCAGGGCAATGCGCGCGTTGAAACGCTGTTCGAAGCGCGCCAGGGTTTGCGGGCCCAGGTTGATCTCGGGGATCAGCACCAGTGCCTGTTTGCCGGCCTGCAGGGTTTCGCGGATCAACTGTAAATAGACTTCGGTCTTGCCGCTGCCGGTGACGCCCGCCAGCAGGAACGCATGGAAGCTGTCGAAACCTGCGCGAATCGCTTCATAGGCGGCACGTTGTTCAGGGTTCAGCGGCAGTTCGGGCTGGGCCAGCCAGTGTTCGTGGCGCGGGTCGGGGGCATGCCTGCGGATTTCCACCTGTACCAGGCCCTTGGCCAGCAACAGGTCGAGGCTGTCCTTGCTCAGCATCAGCTTGCTCAACAACTGATGGGCGACGCCATGGGGATGCTGGGCCAGGGTCGCCAGGGCTTCACGCTGGCGCGGGGCGCGGGCGATGCGCGGGTCGTCGAGGTGTGCGCCGGGCACCGTCGACCAGAAGCGTTCCTGGCGCGTTTCGGCCAGTTCACCCTGGCGCAACAGCACCGGCAGTGCCCAGCTCAGGGTGTCACCGAGGCTGTGCTGGTAATACTGGGCGGTCCACAGGCACAGCTTGAACAGCGCGGGAGGCAACGGCGGGGTGGCATCGAGCAGGGCGATGGCCGGCTTGAGCTTCTCGGCCGGCACTTCACTGTGGTCGGCGACTTCCACCAGAATGCCGATCATCTCCCGGCGGCCAAACGGCACGCGCACGCGCATGCCCGGCTGCAACTGCGCGCGCAGCACACCGGCCGGGGCCCGGTAGTCGAACAGGCGGCGCAGGGGCGAGGGCAGGGCTAGGCGCAAAATGGCGTCGGGCACGCGAGAGGTCTCATCTATAAAGGCAGGCGGTGGCGCAGGGGCGGGAGCCTAGCAGACCGGGGGAGGCTTGGGGTAGCCGCCAGTTTTCTGATGAAAGGTGCTTTTATGTTGACCGGCGATGGATGTCGCCGCTTGCGCGTTTAAAAAGGTCTGGTAGAATCCGCGGCCTAATTACGTGCGGTATTCGACAATAGTGTCGAGTGGCGGCACGCTAGCCCGAGGAAGTCACCATGAAAGCCGATATCCATCCAGCGTACGAAACCATCGAAGTAACCTGCAGCTGCGGCAACAAGTTCGAAACTCGCTCGAACCTGTGCAAGCCACTGGGTACTGACGTATGCAACGAGTGCCACCCGTTCTACACCGGTAAGCAGAAAACTCTGGACACCGGCGGCCGTGTACAGCGCTTCGCAGATCGCTTTGGTGCTTTCGGCAAGAAGCCTGCTGCTACTCCAGCAGAGTAAGGCTCAAAAGCCTTATGGGCTTTTGCCAGCTGTTGAAAAAGGCGTCCCTTGCGGGCGCCTTTTTTGTGCCTGCGATTTGGGTGGCGGCCGTGCAGGCCGAGGTATTCTGCCCCGCGCCGACGGTCCTGGCCCGCGTGGACGTGCAGCGGGTAGTGGATGGCGATACGGTGCGCCTCAAGGATGGCCGCAGTGTGCGGATGATCGGTATCAATGCCCCCGAAACCGGCAAGAAGGGGCGCGCCGACGAGCCTTTCGCGGTCGCCGCGCGCCAACGCCTGCAGGCGCTGGTGGCTGCCAGCGGTGGTCGTGTCGGCCTGGTGCCGGGGCGTGAGCGCAAGGATCATTACGGTCGCACCCTGGCCCACCTCTATGGTGCCGACGGCGAGAACCTAGAGGCGCAACTGCTGGCCGAGGGCCTGGGGTTCCAGGTTGGCGTGGCGCCGAATGTCGATCTCGCCACCTGTCAGCAGGCGGCTGAAAACAGCGCCCGTAACGCGCGCCTGGGCCTGTGGCGCCTATCGCCGGTACAGTCTGTGGCGCAGCTCAAGCGCTCCGGGTTTGCCGTGGTCAGTGGCCGGGTCAGCCAGGTAAAGCGCAATCGCGGCGGTATCTGGATTGAAATGCAGGGATCACTGGTATTACGTGTCTCGCCTGCTCTGGTCAGTCAATTCGATGCTGCCACGCTCAATGGTCTGCAAGGCCGCACTGTTGAGGCGCGGGGCTGGGTACAGGATCGCTCGCGACGCGGCGGGCTGAAAAAAGGTCAGGCGCGCTGGCTTCTGCCGTTGACCGATCCGGGCATGCTCAAATCGACGCCTTGAGAAAAAATTGTAGACATTTTTTAAGTCGATTGTGAACAGTTGAGCCCTTGTATCCCGTGGCTCTTGGCCGAAAGTCTTAGTGCAGGGCCCTTGACACCTGTGACTGCCCAGTCTTGTAGGGACTTTACGACACGAGTATCCTCGGCGGTCCGTCGACCAACAGTAAAAGCGGAATGCCGATATGTCTGATTTGAAAACTGCCGCTCTCGAATATCATGCCCATCCTCGTCCAGGAAAGCTGAGTGTAGAGCTCACCAAAGCCACCGCCACCGCCCGCGACCTGTCGCTGGCCTACAGCCCTGGCGTGGCCGAGCCCGTACGTGAAATCGCCCGCGACCCCGAACTGGCGTACAAGTACACCGGCAAAGGCAACCTGGTTGCAGTGATTTCCGATGGCACCGCGATTCTCGGCCTGGGTAACCTCGGCCCACTGGCCTCCAAGCCAGTCATGGAAGGTAAGGGCGTGCTGTTCAAGCGCTTCGCCGGCATCGACGTTTTCGATATCGAAGTCGATTCCGAGAGCCCGCAGGCTTTCATCGACACGGTCAAGCGCATTTCCATCACCTTCGGTGGCATCAACCTGGAAGACATCAAGGCACCTGAGTGCTTCGAGATCGAAAAGGCCTTGATCGAGCAGTGCGACATTCCGGTATTCCACGATGACCAGCACGGCACCGCGATCGTCACCGCGGCCGGCATGATCAACGCCCTGGAAATCGCCGGCAAGACCCTGGCTGACGCCAAGATCGTCTGCCTGGGCGCCGGCGCTGCGGCCATCTCCTGCATGAAGCTGATCGTCAGCATGGGCGCCAAGCTGGAAAACATCTATATGGTCGACAGCAAGGGCGTGATCCAGTCCGAGCGTACCGACCTGAACCAGTACAAGGCGATGTTTGCCCACCCGTCCTCCAAGCGTACCCTGGCTGACGCCCTGAACGGTGCCGACGTGTTCGTCGGCCTGTCCGGCCCGAACCTGCTGAGCGCTGAAGGCCTGAAGTCCATGGCGGCCAACCCGATCGTGTTCGCCTGCTCCAACCCTGATCCGGAAATCGCCCCGGAACTGGCCCACGCCACCCGCGACGACGTGATCATGGCCACCGGTCGTTCGGACTACCCGAACCAGGTCAACAACGTACTGGGCTTCCCGTTCATCTTCCGTGGTGCCCTGGACGTTCGCGCCAAGCGCATCAACGAAGAGATGAAAGTGGCTGCCGCCAACGCCCTGCGTGAACTGGCCAAGCTGCCGGTGCCTCAGGACGTGTGCGACGCCTACGGTGGCGCCAAGCTGGAATTCGGCCGTGAGTACATCATCCCGAAACCAATGGATAAGCGCCTGATCACCCTGATCTCCGATGCCGTGGCCAAGGCCGCGATCGAGACCGGTGTGGCCACCCTGCCGTATCCGAAAAACTACCCGCTGCAAAGCGTGGATGATGTGTTCAACGGCTAAGCCGTTGTAGCGCACCAACCAAAAGCCCCGGCTCTCGCGAGTCGGGGCTTTTTGCTGTGCGGTAATTAACTCAAGCCTTGTGGAGAACCGAATGTGGGAGGGGGCAAGCCCCCTCCCACATTGGATCTGTGTTTAAACACAGGCTCTGTCAGAACAGATCGATCGGCGCCGCCTCATCCGCCGGCAGCGGGCTGCCCGGTACGACGCCGTTGCCCAGCTCATTGACCGACGGCGGCGTATCTTCGCTCTTGAACAGTTCGAAGTACGCATTCGGCGTGCTCGGTGAGGCCGCACGGCCACTGACCGGGTCGATCCGCAGGCTGAGGATGCCTTCCGGCTCCGGTTGGGTGTGCAGCGGCTTGTCCTTCAAGGCCGCGCCCATGTAGCTCATCCAGATCGGCAGCGCGACGGTGCCGCCGAACTCGCGGCGGCCAAGGCTTTCCGGCTGGTCGTAGCCGGTCCACACGGTGGTCACGTAGTCGGCGTTATAGCCCGAGAACCAGGCATCCTTGGATTCGTTGGTGGTACCGGTCTTGCCCGCGATGTCCGCGCGCCCCAAGGCCAGGGCGCGACGGCCGGTGCCTTTCTTGATTACGTCTTCCAGGATGCTGTTGAGGATATAGGTGGTACGGCCATCCACAATGCGCTCGGCCACGGCGGGTGCCTGCGGTTCGGTTGCAGCGGGGGTGGTAGTTGGCGCGGTTCCTGGGGTCGGCTCGATGGTGATACCGCCATTGCCTGGCGCCGCCAGGCCATCCGTCGCAGCGATGCCGTTGACCACATCACCCGGCACGCGTGGCGGGTTGGCGGTGAACAGGGTGTCGCCGTTGCGGCTTTCGATCTTGTCGATCAGGTACGGCGCGATCTTGTAGCCGCCGTTGGCAAAGGTGCTCCAGCCAGTGGCGATTTCCATCGGCGTGAGGGTCGCGGTACCCAAGGCCAGGGACAGGTTCGGCGGCAGGTCCGACTTGTTGAAGCCAAAGCGCGTGATGTAGTCGATGGTCTTGCCGACACCCATCGCCTGCAGCAGACGGATAGACACCAGGTTGCGTGACTTGTACAGCGCCTCACGGATACGGATAGGGCCAAGGAAAGTGTTGGTGTCGTTCTTCGGGCGCCAGACTTTGTCCAGGTACTCGTCGACGAACACGATGGGTGCATCGTTGACCAGGCTGGCGGCGGTGTAACCGTTATCCAGCGCGGCGCTGTAGATAAACGGCTTGAAGCTCGAGCCCGGCTGGCGCTTGGCCTGGGTGGCCCGGTTGTAGTTGCTCTGCTCGAACGCGAAGCCACCCACCAGGGCGCGGATTGCACCGTTCTGCGGGTCCAGCGATACCAGTGCGCCCTGGGCCAGCGGCACCTGGCTGAATTTCAGGCTGTCGTCCTTCTGGCGTTGCACGCGGATCAGGTCACCCACTTGCGCGACATCCGACGGTTGCTTCGGCATCGGGCCCATGCTGTTGGTGTTCAGGAACGGGCGCGCCCATTTCATGCTGTCCCAGGCCACGTGGGCTTCGCCGGTGCGGGTCAGTACCTGCACGCCATCTTTCTTCACCTGGGTGACGATGGCCGGCTCCAGGCCGCTGATCGCACGCTGTTTGCCCAGCTCGGCCGTCCAGGCGCTCAGGGTCTTGCCTGGCAGGCGCGACTCAGGGCCTCGGTAGCCGTGGCGCTGGTCGTAGGTGATCAGGCCGGAATGCACGGAGTCATTGGCGATCTCCTGCAAGTCGCTCGGAACCGTCGTGGTCACGCGGAAGCCTTCGGTGTAGGCCTCGCTGCCGTAACGACCGACCATCTCGGCACGCGCCATCTCGGCGATATACGGGGCATTCACTTCCGGCGTCGGCACGTGGTAGCTGGCGTTCAACGGCTCGGCCACCGCACTTTCATAGGCGGCCTGGTCGATCTTGCCCAGCTTGTACATGCGCCCCAGGATCCAGTCGCGGCGTTCTTTGCTGCGCGCCGGGTTGGCCAGGGGGTTGAAGCGCGAAGGGGCCTTGGGCAGGCCGGCAATCATCGCCATCTGCGCCAGGCTGGCGTCACGAATCGACTTGCCGTAGTAGACCTGCGAGGCCGCCTCGATCCCGTAGGCACGGTTGCCCAGGTAGATCTTGTTGACGTACAGCTCGAGGATCTCGTCCTTGGTCAACTGGCGTTCGATCTGCAATGCCAGCAGGATTTCAGTGGCTTTGCGCGAAAAACTGCGCTCGCTGGTGAGGAAGAAGTTCTTCGCCACCTGCATGGTGATGGTGCTGCCGCCGGATTGAATGTGTCCGCTTTTTACCAATTGCGTGGCCGCACGCACCAGGCTGCTGGGGTCGACGCCATAGTGGTTGGCAAAATTATCGTCTTCGGCCGACAGCAACGCGCTGATGAAATTAGGTGGAATGTCGGCAAAACGAATCGGTGTGCGGCGCATTTCGCCGAACTCCGCGATCAGCTTTTCATCGCTGCTGTAGACCCGCAAAGGAATCTGCAACTGGATACTTCTGAGGGCCTCTACGGAGGGTAAACCCGGACTAAGGTAGAGGTAGGCCCCGCTGAGTACGAGCAGCAGCCCGCAGACGATCGCGACAATGGAGTACCCGAAAAACTTCAGCAGACGGATCAAGGCTTTTGGATTTCCAGAGAAAAGAATGGGTTACGCGTCGGGGCATGCATGGCAAACGATGGATCGACCCGAGCTGCAGATAAAAAGCGGGGAAAAACGCTGGGCATTAAAGCATTTTTCGCCTTGGGGCGTCATTCGCGCCGGCTCAACAAGTCGACCGAATGCAGGGCTTCCGGCGGCAATCAGGCGTTAAGACAGGGAAAGCTTTGGGGAGTTTTATGGGAAAGGGATTTTTCAGGCGCAAAGTCGACACCGTCCTTGGCGTCGACATCAATGAGGCAGGGATCAAGCTGGTAGAGCTGAGCTGTTCGGCCAACCGTTACACCGTGCAGGGCTACGCTATACAGGCGCTGCCGGCCCAGGCCGTGGTCGACGGCGTCTGGCTGGACCTGGAAGGCATAGGCCATGCGCTGTACATGGCGCTGTCCCGGCTGCGCACGTCGGCCCGGCAGGCGGCAGTCGCCGTTTCCGGTCCTTCGGTCATTACACGGGTCATTGAAATGCAGGCAGGACTTGGCGACGACGAAATGGCCCTGAGGATCCAGGTGGAGGCAGAGCAATACATTCCCTACCCGCTGGACGAGGTGGCGCTGGACTTTCAGGTCCAGGGGCCGTCGACGCACGATCCCGCGCGGGTCGACGTGTTGCTGGCCGCGTGTCTGAAGGAGCACGTGGAGGTCCGTGAAGCCGTGTTGGCCCTGGCGGGGCTGGTGCCCAGGGTGGTGGATGTCGAAGGGTTTGCATTGGCGCGCGCTTGCCGTCAGGATTTCGCCAGCTTTACACCGGGCCATCGAGTCGATGGTGCACAGTGGATCGTGGATACCCCTGGGATGGGAGTCGCTTGCGGGTTGGCCCTGAGGAGTTTCGCTGGATGACACGAATCAATCTTTTGCCTTGGCGCCAGGCGCTGGCCGAGCGCAGGCGTAAATATTTCCTGATACTGCTGGTGGCGTTTGCCTGTGTCGCGCTCGCGACGGTGTGGCTGGCGGACCAGGTGATCGACCAGGCGATCGACCGGCAGGTGACGCGGAACGATCATGTGCGCAAGGACGTTGGCGTCCTGGACTCGCGTATCCAGACCATTGATGACCTCCAGGTGCAAAGCCAGCAACTGGCGGAACGCATGAAAGTCGTGCAGGACCTGCACGATAATCGCTCCGCCGGTGCACAGCTGCTGGATCAGTTGGCCCGTGCGGTGCCCGACGGTGTGCATTTGCATGAGGTCGTGGCGAAAGGCGATACGGTGAGTATCAGCGGCAGTGCTGAATCCAGCCAGGATATTGCCCAACTGATGCGTCGCCTGGAGGCATCCGAAGGCGCCCACGCCACTCGCCTGCAGCATGTACGAACCGAAGGCGCCCGCGGCAACACTGAATTCCAGTTGATGGTGCGCCAGGGAGAATCTTCCGAGGCCCAGCCATGAGCCGGGTCAGGCTCGAATTTTCCGTGCTGACTCACAATGCTGCCAAATGGCCCTTACCTGGCAGGATCTTGCTGGGCTGCGCGCTGGCCGGCGTGGTGATGCTGGTGGGCGACCTTGTGTACCTCAGCCCGTCGCGGGAGCGCTTGCGCAAGGTCGAGGTGCAGGAAGTGAGCCTGCAGCAGCAACTCGCGGAAAAAGCCGTCCTGGCTGCCGATCTTGAAGAGCGGGCTCGCCAAGTCCAGCTTATGCGGGAGAAGGTCAGCGGGCTTTTGCAGCAAATGCCGGAAGAGTCCGAAATGCCCGGCTTTCTTGAAGACATCGCCAGGATGGCGCTGGCCAACGGTTTGGTGATTGAGAGCATCACTCCGCTGGATAAGCTGTCTAGGTCGCTCTATCACGAACAGCCCGTTCGCATCGGCGCCACCGGTACCTATCACGACCTGGCGACCTTTGTGAGTGCCCTGGGCGGCCTTTTGCGAATCGCCACGGCGCACGACATTGCCATAACACGGGATGGCAAGCTGCTGCGCCTTGATCTGCTGGCCAAGACGTACTGGCATGAGCGACAAGGCATCAAGCGGGACGCGGCTGTCACGCAAGGGCAACCCTTTGTATACGGCGCTTCTGGTATTCGTGACCCGTTCCAGCCCATTGCCCTGCAAGTCGACCGCGCGCCAGGACGGACGGCCGCTGCGCCGGACCTCGCTCGCCCGCGGGAAGTCTTGGAAGGCCACCCAGTGGATCAGTTCGAGATGGTCGGCACGTTGTCCCGTGGGGCACAGACCTTCGCCTTGCTGCGCCAGGCCTCAACCGTGCATCGCCTGGCAGTCGGCGACTATCTGGGTCCGGACCATGGTCGAGTTACAGCGATTCATGACGGCCATATCGAACTGGTCGAGTTATTTCCCGATGAACAGGGGGGATGGCTGGAGCGTCCGCGAACCCTCGTGCTAAACGTCAACTCATAACGGAATCAAACAATGAAAAGGACTTTCTCGTCCTTCGGTGTGGCGCTATGGATAGCGTTCACGGCACCGATGGCTGCTGCTGTGCCCAATCGTGTGGACCTGATCCAGCTACCGCCTCCCGGCAGCGCGGTTTCGGGCGCCTATAGTGGTGACAAGCTGAACCTCAACTTCCAGGACATCGGTCTGCGCGCTGCCTTGCAGCAAATCGCCGATGTGGCGGGCCTCAATCTGGTGGTCGGCGATGACGTACAGGGCTCTATCACCCTGCGGCTCAAAGGCGTGCCCTGGGATCAGGCGCTGGACCTGGTGCTGCAAGCCAAAGGCTTGGATAAGCGGATAAAGGCTGGTGTCCTGCTGGTGGCGCCGGCCGAGGAGTTGGCTGCACGGGAACTGCTGGCGCTTGAATCACGCAAGCAAATGGCCGACCTGGCGCCGCTGCGCCGTGAGCTACTGCAAGTCAACCACGCCAAGGCGGCAGACCTGGCCAAGCTGTTTCAGTCGGTGAGCGGCTTTGAAGGCACGACCGATGAGCGTGGTTCGGTGGCAGTAGATGACCGCACCAATAACATCATTGCCTACCAGACCGGCGAGCGCCTGGAAGAGTTGCGGCGGATCGTGGCGCAACTGGATGTGCCGGTGCGCCAGGTGATGATCGAAGCGCGGATTGTCGAGGCCAATGTCGACTACGACAAAAGCCTGGGCGCGCGCTGGGGTGGGCGGCTCACTCGCGGGAATTGGGCGGCCGGGGGTATCCAGAAGCCTTTGCCGGACGGTGCCCAGGCGCCGGAAAACGTGCCCGGCTCGCCATTTGTCGACTTGGGTTCACTCACGGGTACATCAGGCCTGGGCATCGCCTTTATCACCGATAACCTCCTGCTGGACCTGGAACTGACCGCCATGGAGAAAACCGGCAATGGCGAAATCGTCTCGCAGCCCAAGGTGGTCACTTCCGACAAGGAAACCGCGCGCATTCTGAAGGGCACCGAAATTCCCTATCAGGAATCCACCTCCCAGGGTGCTACCTCGGTGTCGTTCAAGGAGGCGTCCCTGTCGTTGGAGGTCACGCCGCAGATCACCCCCGATGACCATGTGATCATGGTGGTCAAGGTCACCAAGGATGAGCCCGACTATCTCAACAAACTCAACGACGTACCGCCGATCAAGAAAAACGAGGTGAATGCCAAGGTGCTGGTCAAGGATGGCGAGACCATCGTCATCGGCGGGGTTTTCTCCAATACCCAAAGCAAAGTGGTAGATAAAGTGCCATTTTTGGGCGATGTGCCGTATCTTGGCCGCCTTTTCCGGCGCGATGTGCTGGCGGAGAAAAAATCCGAGCTGCTGGTATTCCTGACTCCGCGTATTATGAATAACCAGGCGATTGCTGTGAGTCGTTGATTCTGTGCGAAATTTGATTCTTGTAGGACCGATGGGGGCTGGAAAAAGCACCATCGGCCGATTGCTGGCCAAAGAGCTGCGCCTGCCATTCAAAGATTCCGACAAGGAAATTGAATTGCGCACGGGTGCCAATATCCCATGGATCTTCGATAAGGAAGGCGAGCTGGGCTTTCGCGACCGCGAGCAGGCGATGATTGCCGAGCTGTGCGGCTGCGATGGCGTGGTATTGGCCACCGGCGGCGGCGCGGTGATGCGCGACGAAAATCGGCGGGCGTTGCATGCCGGTGGTCGGGTGGTCTATCTGCATGCGTCGGTCGAGCAGCAGGTGGGGCGTACCGCCCGTGATCGCAATCGTCCTTTGTTGCGCACGGCGAACCCGGAAAAAACCTTGCGCGACCTGCTTGCGTTGCGCGATCCGCTGTATCGGGAAATCGCCGATCTGGTGGTGGAAACCGATGAGCGGCCGCCTAGGATGGTGGTTCTCGACATTCTCGAGCGCCTGCAACGGCTGCCACCCCGTTAAAGCCAGGCCCGAAATGCGCTATTCTCGGCGGCGCGCTATCACCCTGCGGGGTGTGGCGTAGAGCCATCAGGCAACGTCAGATCTCGACGTTACCGGTCGTCAATACATCTTCAACGCGGGGACACATGCAGACACTTAAGGTCGATCTAGGCGAGCGCAGCTACCCGATCCATATTGGCGAAGGTCTGCTGGACCAGCCCGAATTGCTGGCCCCGCATATCGCCGGGCGGCAAGTGGCAATCATCTCCAACGAGACGGTCGCGCCGCTGTATCTTGAGCGTCTGAGCCGCAGCCTGGCGGCGTACTCAGTGATCTCCGTGATTCTGCCCGATGGCGAAGCCCACAAGAACTGGGAAACCCTGCAACTGATCTTTGATGGCCTGCTGACCGCGCGCCATGACCGCCGAACCACCGTGATTGCCCTGGGCGGCGGTGTGATCGGTGACATGGCCGGCTTTGCGGCGGCCTGCTACCAGCGCGGCGTGGACTTTATCCAGGTGCCGACCACCCTGTTGTCCCAGGTCGATTCGTCGGTGGGCGGCAAGACCGGCATCAACCACCCGTTGGGCAAAAACATGGTCGGCGCGTTCTACCAGCCCCAGGCTGTGCTGATCGACACCGCGACGCTCAACACCTTGCCACCGCGGGAACTGTCGGCGGGCCTGGCGGAAGTCATCAAGTACGGGTTGATCTGCGACGAACCCTTCCTGGCCTGGCTGGAAGAACATGTGGAGGCCCTGCGCGCACTCGACCAGGTGGCGCTCACCGAGGCGATTTCCCGCTCCTGCGCCGCCAAGGCGCTGGTGGTGAACGCCGACGAGCGGGAGTCCGGTGTGCGGGCCACCTTGAACCTGGGGCACACCTTCGGCCATGCGATCGAAACGCACATGGGCTATGGTGTGTGGTTGCATGGAGAGGCCGTAGCGGCTGGCACAGTGATGGCGTTGGAGATGTCGCAACGTCTGGGCTGGATCAGCGCCCAGGAGCGGGATCGCGGTATCCGCCTGTTCCAGCGTGCCGGTTTGCCGGTTATCCCGCCGGAAGAGATGACCGAGGCGGACTTCCTCGAACATATGGCAATAGACAAGAAAGTGATCGACGGTCGCCTGCGACTGGTGCTGTTGCGCCATATGGGCGAAGCGGTAGTGACCGACGATTATCCGAAAGAGATTTTACAGGCCACGCTGGGAGCGGATTACCGCGCCCTGGCTCAGCTGAAAGGTTAATAAGATCCCGATGACTAGTTTGCATGCCGACGAGGCGTTCCTCGGCCATTACCAGTTAAGCCACGACCCTTTTGCTCCACGGGTGCCTGGTTTCAAATTTTTCCCGGCCCAGCGCAAGCCGGTGCTGGGGCAACTGCACCATCTCGCGCGCTACAGCCAGCTGCTGCTGGTCGTCACGGGCCCGTTGGGCAGCGGCAAGACCTTGCTGCGCCAGGCCCTGGTGGCCAGCACCAACAAACAGTCCGTACAGAGCGTGGTGGTGTCGGCCCGTGGTGCCGGTGATGCGGCGGGCGTGCTGCGTCAGGTAGCCCAGGCGCTGGACGTCGCCACTGCCGAGCCGAATGCGATCCTCAAGCAGGTGGTGCAACTGGGTCTGACCGGCCAGGAAGTCTACCTGCTGGTGGATGACGCCGAGCAGCTCGACGAATCCGCCCTGGAGGCGCTGCTGGCGCTGGCGGCGGGCACGCCGGAAGGTCGCCCCCATGTGTTCCTGTTCGGTGAATCGTCGTTGATCGCCGATCTGGAGCAGATCAGCGGTGATCAGGAGCTGTTCCACGTTATCGAACTGCAGCCGTACGAAGAGGACGAAACTCGGGAATACCTGGCGCAACGCCTCGAAGGCGCAGGGCAGGGCATCGAACTTTTCTCCGCTGCGCAGATCTCTGATATTCACGAAAGCTCCGACGGCTGGCCTGGCACCATCAACCAGGTCGCCCGCGATGCCATGATCGAAGCCATGATTGCCAGCCGCTCCGCGGTCAAGCGTCCAAAGATGGGGTTCACTATGCCTAAGAAGCACGTATTGGCAATTTCCGCCGTTGTCGTGGTTGCGGTTGCCGCCGCCTGGTTGATTCCGGGTCGCAGCAAGGCACCGACCACCGCCGGTGCGCCAACCGAACAGGCGCAGTTGCCACTGGGCAAGCCCACGCCGAATGTCGAGTTCGCCAATTCCGGTCAGCCGACCAACCTGCCGATGGTGGGCCAGCCGGTGATGCGTGGCCCGCTCGCCGAAGAAGCCGGTGGTATCTCCGAAGGCGACGACGGCGTGCCGGTGGAAGGCTCCAGCGCCACACCGCCGACCGTGACCACTACTGCGCCACCTGCGGGCGTTCCCGCAGGTACGCCAGCGACCCCTGTGGCGCCAGCCGCCAAGCCGACCCCGGCACCGACCGTGGCCACTGCCAAGCCTGCGGCGCCAGTGGCGAAGCCGGTTCCGGCGCCAGCCGCCAAACCGGCTGAAAAACCGGCAGCCACCGTCGCCAAGGCCGGCAGCAGCTGGTACAGCAGCCAACCCACCGGCAACTTCGTCGTGCAGATCCTCGGCACCAGCTCCGAAGCCAACGCCCAGGCGTTCGTGAAAGAGCAGGGCGGCGAATACCGCTATTTCAAGAAAGTGCTCAACGGCAAGCCTCTCTACGTGATCACCTACGGCAGTTTCCCAAGCCGTGCCGCAGCTGATTCCGCCATCAAAGCCTTGCCAGCGAAGGTTCAGGCTGGTAAACCTTGGCCTCGCACTGTCGCCAGCGTTCAACAAGAACTGGCAGCAACTCGCTGAAGATCCGGCGGCCTTACCCAGGCCGCCCTCCCGGCACCTCAAAAAAGATCGCAAGGCGTGCAGCCCCTCCAGGCCGCGCGCTTTGTGGTGTCTGCGTTACAGTAGCTTTTGAGTCGTAGCGGTCAGAATTAAAAAAGTTTTGACTAGCACAGCATATCGCTTTAAACCTTTCATAAATGCGACATAGATTTGCGACATTTCGTCGCTAAATTTGTGAGCGTCTGTGTCGGTGTGTACAATGACCTCCCTTTTGCCCCCGCTAAGTCGGCGTACGTTCGGCGTGGAAGGTAACCGGTTGAATTGAAAAGAAATTTGCCTCGATATAAGAGGCAGCCTGGTGAGAAAGTGTCTATGAAAGCAGGTCTGTACCAACCCGATGAATTCAAGGATAACTGCGGTTTCGGCCTGATAGCCCATATGCAGGGCGAGCCCAGTCATACCCTTTTGCAAACGGCCATCGAGGCCCTGACCTGCATGACCCACCGCGGTGGGATCAACGCCGACGGCAAGACCGGTGACGGTTGCGGCTTGCTGATTCAAAAGCCCGACCAGTTCCTGCGCGCGGTCGCCAAGGAGCATTTCGCGGTCGACCTGCCCAAGCAGTACGCCGTGGGCATGGTATTTTTCAACCAGGACCCGGTCAAAGCCGAAGCCGCTCGCGAGAACATGAACCGCGAGATCGTCGCTGCCGGCCTGCAGCTGGTGGGCTGGCGCAAAGTGCCGATCGACACCAGCGTGCTCGGCCGCCTGGCCCTGGAGCGCCTGCCGCAGATCGAACAAGTGTTCATCGCAGGCGACGGCCTGAGCGACCAGGATATGGCGATCAAGCTGTTCACCTCCCGTCGTCGCTCGTCCGTGGCCAACGCCGCCGATGCCGACCACTACATCTGCAGCTTTTCCCACAAGACCATCATTTATAAAGGCCTGATGATGCCGGCGGACTTGACCGCCTTCTATCCAGACCTGAGCGATGAGCGCCTGCAAACCGCCATTTGCGTGTTCCACCAGCGCTTCTCCACCAACACCCTGCCGAAATGGCCGCTGGCCCAGCCATTCCGCTTCCTCGCCCACAACGGCGAGATCAACACCATCACCGGCAACCGCAACTGGGCCGTGGCCCGTCGCACCAAGTTCGCCAACGATTTGATGGACCTGGAAGAGCTCGGCCCACTGGTCAACCGCGTGGGCTCCGACTCCTCCAGCATGGACAACATGCTCGAGCTGATGGTCACCGGCGGCATCGACCTGTTCCGTGGCGTGCGCATGATCATTCCGCCTGCGTGGCAGAACGTCGAGACCATGGACCCGGACCTGCGTGCATTCTACGAGTACAACTCAATGCACATGGAGCCGTGGGACGGCCCGGCCGGCGTGGTCATGACCGACGGTCGCTACGCGGTGTGCCTGCTCGACCGTAACGGTCTGCGCCCGGCCCGCTGGGTCACGACCACCAACGGTTTCATCACCCTGGCCTCGGAAATCGGCGTGTGGGACTACAAGCCGGAAGACGTGATCGCCAAAGGCCGTGTAGGCCCTGGCCAGATCCTCGCCGTGGACACCGAAACCGGCCAGATCCTCGACACCGATGCCATCGACAACCGCTTGAAGTCCCGTCACCCGTACAAGCAATGGCTGCGCAAGAACGCCCTGCGCATCCAGGCGACCATGGAAGACAACGACCACGGTTCGGCGTTCTACGACATCGACCAGCTCAAGCAGTACATGAAGATGTACCAGGTCACGTTCGAAGAGCGCGACCAGGTGCTGCGCCCGCTCGGCGAGCAAGGCTACGAGGCGGTCGGCTCCATGGGCGATGACACGCCGATGGCCGTGCTGTCCCAGCGCGTGCGCACGCCGTACGACTATTTCCGCCAGCAGTTCGCCCAGGTGACCAACCCACCGATCGACCCGCTGCGCGAAGCCATCGTGATGTCCCTGGAAGTGTGCCTCGGTGCCGAGCGCAACATCTTCCAGGAGTCGCCTGAGCATGCCTCCCGCGTGATCCTCAGCTCGCCGGTCGTTTCCCCGGCCAAGTGGCGTTCGCTGATGACCCTGGAGCGCCCGGGTTTCGACCGCCAGATCATCGACCTGAACTACGACGAGAGCCTCGGCCTTGAAGCCGCTGTGCGCAACGTCGCCGACCAGGCCGAAGAAGCCGTGCGCGCCGGGCGTACCCAGATCGTGCTGACCGACCGTCATATCGCTCCAGGCAAGTTGCCGATCCACGCGTCCCTGGCCACCGGCGCGGTGCACCACCGCCTGACCGAAAAAGGCCTGCGCTGCGACTCCAACATCCTCGTGGAAACCGCCACCGCCCGCGACCCGCACCACTTTGCGGTGTTGATCGGCTTCGGCGCCTCGGCGGTGTACCCGTTCCTCGCTTATGAAGTGCTGGGTGACCTGATCCGTACCGGTGAAGTCCTGGGCGACCTCTACGAGGTGTTCAAGAACTACCGCAAGGGCATCACCAAGGGCCTGCTGAAGATCCTGTCGAAGATGGGCATCTCCACCGTCACCTCATACCGTGGCGCGCAGCTGTTCGAAGCCATCGGCCTGTCGGAAGAAGTTTGCGAGCTGAGCTTCCGTGGCGTGCCGAGCCGCATCAAGGGTGCGCGTTTCGTCGACATCGAAGCCGAACAGAAAGCCCTGGCCGCCGAAGCCTGGAGCGCGCGCAAGCCGATCCAGCAAGGTGGCCTGCTCAAGTTCGTGCACGGTGGCGAATACCACGCCTACAACCCGGATGTGGTGAGCACCCTGCAAGCCGCCGTGCAGCAGGGCGACTACGCCAAGTTCAAGGAATATACCGCGCTGGTGGATAACCGCCCGGTGTCGATGATCCGCGACCTGTTCAAGGTGAAGACCCTGGATACGCCGCTGGCCATCAGCGAAATCGAACCGCTGGAATCGATCCTCAAGCGCTTCGACTCTGCCGGTATTTCCCTCGGCGCCTTGTCGCCTGAGGCCCACGAAGCCCTGGCCGAAGCCATGAACCGCCTGGGCGCGCGTTCCAACTCCGGTGAAGGCGGTGAAGACCCGGCGCGCTACGGCACCATCAAGAGCTCGAAAATCAAGCAGGTTGCTACTGGCCGTTTCGGTGTGACCCCGGAATACCTGGTCAACGCCGAAGTGCTGCAGATCAAGGTGGCCCAGGGCGCCAAGCCCGGTGAGGGCGGCCAGCTGCCGGGCGGCAAGGTCAATGGCCTGATCGCCAAGCTGCGTTATGCGGTACCGGGCGTGACCCTGATCTCGCCACCGCCGCACCACGACATCTACTCGATTGAAGATTTGTCGCAGCTGATTTTCGACCTGAAGCAAGTCAACCCGCAGGCCCTGGTCTCGGTGAAACTGGTCGCAGAGGCGGGCGTCGGTACCATCGCCGCCGGCGTGGCCAAGGCCTATGCCGACCTGATCACCATCTCCGGCTACGACGGCGGCACCGGCGCATCGCCGCTGACCTCGATCAAGTACGCCGGCGCGCCGTGGGAACTGGGCCTGGCGGAAACCCACCAGACCCTGCGCGGCAACGACCTGCGCGGCAAAGTGCGGGTGCAGACCGACGGTGGCCTGAAAACCGGCCTCGACGTGATCAAGGCCGCCATCCTCGGCGCCGAGAGCTTCGGTTTCGGCACCGCGCCGATGATCGCACTGGGCTGCAAATACCTGCGCATCTGCCACCTGAACAACTGCGCCACCGGCGTCGCCACTCAGAACGAAAAGCTGCGCAAGGATCACTACATCGGCACCGTCGACATGGTGGTGAATTTCTTCACCTACGTCGCCGAAGAAACCCGTGAGTGGCTGGCCAAGCTGGGCGTGCGTTCCCTGGAAGAGCTGATCGGGCGCACCGATCTGCTGGACATCCTCGAAGGCCAGACCGCCAAGCAACAGCACCTGGACCTGACGCCGTTGTTGGGCAGCGATCACATCCCGGCAGACAAGCCACAATTCTGCCAGGTGGATCGCAACCCGCCGTTCGACAAGGGCCTGCTGGCCGAGAAGATGGTCGAGATGGCCGGTTCCTCGATCAACGACGCCAGTGGTGGCGAATTCGCCCTGGATATCTGCAACTGCGACCGTTCCATCGGCGCACGCATCTCCGGCGAAATCGCGCGCAAGCACGGCAACCAGGGCATGGCCAAGGCGCCAATCACCTTCCGCTTCAAGGGCACTGCGGGCCAGAGCTTCGGCGTGTGGAACGCCGGCGGCCTGCACATGTACCTGGAAGGCGACGCCAACGACTACGTAGGCAAGGGCATGACCGGCGGCAAGCTGGTCATCGTTCCGCCTAAAGGCAGCGTCTACAAGACCCAGGACAGTGCCATCATCGGCAACACCTGCCTGTACGGCGCCACCGGTGGCAAGCTGTTCGCCGCGGGTACGGCCGGTGAGCGTTTCGCCGTGCGTAACTCCGGTGCCCACACCGTGGTGGAAGGCACGGGCGATCACTGCTGCGAGTACATGACCGGGGGCTTTGTCGCCGTATTGGGCAAGACCGGTTACAACTTCGGCTCGGGCATGACCGGCGGTTTCGCCTACGTGCTCGACCAGGACAACACCTTCGTCGACCGGGTCAACCACGAGTTGGTCGAGATCCAGCGGATCAGCGGCGAAGCCATGGAATCCTACCGGAACCACTTGCAGCATGTGCTGGACGAGTACGTCGAGGAGACCGGCAGCGAATGGGGGCGTAACCTCGCCGAAAACCTCGATGATTACCTGCGTCGTTTCTGGCTGGTCAAGCCCAAGGCTGCCAACCTGAAATCGTTGCTTTCCAGCATCCGTGCCAACCCGCAGTGATATGCGCCTGAAGAGTTTGATGAGGTTTTAACATGGCTGAACGTCTGAATAACGACTTCCAGTTCATCGATGTCGGGCGCAAAGATCCGAAGAAGAAACTGTTGCGTCAACGCAAGAAAGAGTTCGTGGAAATCTACGAACCCTTCAAACCCCAGCATTCGGCCGATCAGGCCCACCGCTGCCTGGGTTGCGGTAACCCGTATTGCGAATGGAAGTGCCCGGTGCACAACTTCATTCCCAACTGGCTCAAGCTGGTGGCCGAGGGCAACATCCTCGCTGCCGCCGAGCTGTCCCACCAGACCAACACCCTGCCGGAAGTCTGCGGCCGGGTGTGCCCGCAGGACCGTCTCTGCGAGGGTGCCTGTACCCTGAACGACGGTTTCGGCGCGGTGACCATCGGTTCGGTGGAGAAGTACATCACCGATACCGCGTTCGCCATGGGCTGGCGTCCGGACATGTCCAAGGTCAAGCCGACCGGCAAGCGTGTCGCGATCATCGGTGCGGGCCCGGCGGGCCTGGGCTGTGCCGACGTACTGGTGCGCGGCGGCGTGACCCCGGTGGTGTTCGACAAGAACCCGGAAATCGGCGGCCTGCTGACCTTCGGCATCCCCGAGTTCAAGCTGGAAAAGAGCGTGTTGAGCAATCGCCGCGAAGTCTTCACCGGCATGGGCATCGAGTTCCGCCTGAACACGGAGATCGGCAAAGACGTGACCATGGAGCAGCTGCTCGCCGAATACGATGCGGTGTTCATGGGCATGGGCACCTACACCTACATGAAGGGCGGCTTTGCCGGTGAGGACCTGCCGGGCGTTTACGACGCGTTGGACTTCCTGATCGCCAACGTCAACCGCAACCTGGGCTTTGAAAAGTCGCCGGAAGATTTCGTCGACATGAAAGGCAAGAAGGTCGTGGTCCTCGGCGGCGGCGACACCGCGATGGACTGCAACCGTACCTCGATCCGCCAGGGCGCCAAGTCGGTGACCTGTGCGTATCGCCGTGACGAAGCCAACATGCCCGGCTCGCGCAAAGAGGTGAAGAACGCCAAGGAAGAAGGCGTGAAATTCCTCTACAACCGCCAGCCGATCGCCATCGTCGGTGAAGACCGCGTCGAAGGCGTGAAGGTGGTCGAGACCCGTCTCGGCGAACCGGACGCCCGTGGCCGCCGCAGCCCCGAGCCGATCCCGGGCTCCGAAGAGATCATCCCGGCCGACGCCGTGGTCATCGCCTTCGGCTTCCGTCCAAGCCCGGCGCCGTGGTTCGAGCAGTTCGAGATCCAGACCGACAGCCAGGGCCGCGTTGTCGCCCCGGAACAAGGCCAGTACAAGCACCAGACCAGCAACCCGAAAATCTTCGCCGGTGGCGACATGGTGCGCGGCTCTGACCTGGTGGTGACGGCGATCTTCGAAGGCCGCAATGCCGCCGAAGGGATCCTGGACTACCTGAACGTCTGACCCTGATCCCAGGTTGAAATGGGGTCAAAATGTGGGAGGGGGCTTGCTGTGGTGAGGGGGCTTGCCCCCCGTCGGGTTCACCGCAGATCAAAGGGGCTGCTTCGCAGCCCGGCGCGGGACAAGCCCGCTCACCACAGCAAGCCCTCTCCCACATTTGTTTTGTGCTGTGTTCAAGCTACCGCGACAAATTGACCCGATAGACAAAAGGCACCGCTCTTGCCGTGCCTTTTGCGTCGCGCTCTGAGAAAATGCCCGCACTTTTTTTGCGGATGCCGACATGACTGCCCTCAAGAACGACCGTTTCCTTCGTGCCCTGCTCAAGCAACCCGTGGACGTCACCCCTGTGTGGATGATGCGTCAAGCCGGTCGCTACCTGCCGGAATACCGCGCCAGTCGCGCCCACGCCGGCGACTTCATGAGCCTGTGCATGAACCCGGAGTTCGCCTGCGAAGTCACGCTGCAGCCACTGGATCGCTACCCGCAACTGGATGCGGCCATCCTCTTCTCCGACATCCTCACCATCCCTGACGCCATGGGCCAAGGCCTGTACTTCGAGACCGGCGAAGGCCCGCGTTTCAAGAAAGTCATCAGCACCCTGGCCGATATCGAAGCCCTGCCGATCCCCGACCCGCACAAAGACCTCGGCTACGTGATGGACGCCGTCAGCACCATCCGCCGCGAGCTGAACGGCCGCGTGCCGCTGATCGGCTTCTCCGGCAGCCCATGGACCCTGGCCACCTATATGGTCGAAGGCGGCTCGTCGAAAGACTTCCGCAAGACCAAGGCCATGCTCTACGACAACCCGCAAGCCATGCACCTGTTGCTGGACAAGCTGGCCCAGTCGGTCACTTCCTACCTCAACGGCCAGATCATGGCCGGTGCGCAAGCCGTGCAGATCTTCGATACCTGGGGTGGCAACCTGTCGGCGGCGGCGTACCAGGAATTCTCCCTGGCCTACATGCGCAAGATCGTCAGCGGCCTGATCCGTGAACACGAAGGCCGCAAAGTGCCGGTCATCCTGTTCACCAAGGGCGGTGGCCTGTGGCTTGAAAGCATCGCCGACGCTGGCGCGGATGCACTGGGCCTGGATTGGACCTGCGATATCGGCGAAGCCCGTCGTCGTGTCGGTGACAAGGTCGCGCTGCAAGGCAACATGGACCCGACCGTGCTGTACGCCAAGCCGGAAGCGATCCGCACCGAAGTCGGCCGCATCCTGGCCAGCTACGGCACAGGCAGCGGCCACGTGTTCAACCTCGGCCATGGCATCACTCCGGAAGTGAACCCGGACCATGCGGGTGCGTTCCTGCAGGCCGTGCACGAGCTGTCAGCGCAATACCACCCGTAATACTCCCGCCTGAATCGGATCCCCCTTTGCCTGGCGAAGGGGGATTCGCTGCGTTTCAGCGTTCGTTAAGTCCTGCCTTGGTAGTGTGGGTGCTTTGGGATTTCTCCTACAGTCTCTGGTAACTCGCCTCGGTAAAAATCCTACCCGACTCTTCCTCTCGCCAGTGCATGGCGTTCATTGTCAGGTGATCTCAGGATGAACACTTCAGCGTATTCAACGAGCCAGAAACTGCTGCATTGGGTTTCGGCTGTCATTATTGTGTGGGCGTTATTGTCGGGTTTTTTCGTGGCGGTATTCAGCGTGCCCGCCTCGGTCAAGGCGTGGGTGGCGTTCTTCAACGTGTCGCTGACCACTGTCTATATTCCGGTGTTTGTCTTGCGGGTCTATTGTTCCTTTGCCCACGGCCTGGACTTTTCCGTCAAGCGAACGCCGCAGGAATACCTGGCGTTGCTGGTTCACAAGGCCATGTACCTGGTGCTCGCCGTGGTGTTGGCGACCGGCGTGCTGATGATGGATCGCCCGATCAATATCTTTAACCTGCTCTCCATCGCCCCCCTCGACAACGACCCGGCCCGCGTCGCCCTGTATACCCGTGTGCATGTGCTCTCGTGTGTGGGGTTGCTGCTGATGCTGGTCCTGCATATCGGCGCCGTAGTCATGCATGAGCGCCGGGGCAAGCGGGTGATGGCGCGGATGTTGTTCAAGGCGCCGGTTGTTCAAGGGGCGGTCAGCGGCGGCAACTTCGCCAACTTTAACGCCACCAGCAACGCACCCATCAACAGCGCCACGATAAACGCGCCGATGCCGTTCCATCCGCCGAAGTGCCAGAAGAATCCGCCCGCTGTCCCGGCGATGCTTGAGCCTACGTAATAGCAAAACAGATACAGCGACGACGCCTGCCCCTTGGCTTTCACCGCGCGGCGCCCGATCCAGCTGCTGGCCACCGAGTGGGCGCCAAAGAAGCCGAAGGTGAAGATCAGCATGCCCGGCACCACCAGCCACAGTGGGGTGAACAGGGTCAGGGCCATGCCGGCGAGCATCAGCACGATGGTGGCCCAGAGCACGCGGCGGCGGCCGAGGCGGTCGGCCAGGGAGCCGATTTTCGCCGAGCTGTAGATGCCCGAGAGGTACACCAGCGACAGCAGGCCCACCACGGCCTGGCTCAGGTCATACGGGTCGGCCAGCAGGCGATAGCCGATGTAGTTGAACATTGTCACGAACGCGCCCATCAGCAGGAAGGCTTCAAGGAACAGCCATGGCAGGCCGGCATCCTTGAAATGCATGACGAAGCCATCCACCAGGCTGCGTGGCTTGAGGCTGCTGGCGCGGAAGTTGCGCGATTCGGGGAGGATTTTCCAGAACACCGTGGCGGCAATCAGCGCCAGGGCGCCGATGATCAGCATTGCGGTGTGCCAGCTGACGAAGTCGATCAGTACACCGATGATCAGGCGTCCGCTCATGCCCCCGATGGCGTTGCCGCCGATGTACAGGCCCATGGCCAGGCCGATGTGCTGGGGGTGGATCTCTTCGCTCAGGTACGTCATCGCCACGGCTGCCAGGCCGCTCAAGGACAGGCCTACCAGCGCACGCATCAGCAGAATCCCTTCCCAGGACGGCATCAGGCCGCTGGCGATGGTCGCCAGCGCTGCGCAAAACAACGCGGCGACCATCACCGGCTTGCGGCCCAGGGTGTCGGAAATCGGCCCGGTAATCAGCAAACCCAGCGCCAGCATCGCCGTCGCCACTGAGAGGATCAGGCTGCTTTGTGCCGCATTGATCGAGAACTCGTGGGACAGCGCCGGCATCATCGGCTGCACGCAATACAGCAGGGCGAACGTGGCGAAGCCGCCGGAGAACAGCGCCAGCACCGTGCGCATGAACATCGGCGTGCCTTTTTCGATGTACGCGTCATTGAGCTGCGCCACCACCTCATCCAGGGCGGTGGGCGGGACTTCTTGGGCGAATGGAGCGACAGCAGATTTCACGGAGACCTCGGGGTGGAAAAGCCTGCCAGGACTGGCAATGCAAAAAAGAATATAGCTGGCTAATGATTCTTTCCAATATATTGTTCGACCCGTTTGATAGCTTTTACGACCTAATGAGGCTGGCATGGAACTACGTCACCTGCGGTACTTCATTGCCGTTGCCGAAGAACTGCACTTCGGCCGTGCCGCGCAGGTGCTGGGCATCTCGCAACCGCCATTGAGCCAGCAGATCCAGGCGCTGGAGCAGGAGGTGGGCGCGCGCTTGTTTGAGCGTACCAATCGTCGGGTCGAGCTGAGCGAGGCCGGGCGCCTGTTCCTGCACGAGGCGCGGCTGGTGCTGGCCCAGGTCGACAAGGCGGCGGATGTGGCCCGCCGCGCGCAGTTGGGGGAGCTGGGCGAGCTGAAGATCGGCTTCACCTCGTCGGCGCCGTTCAACTCCACGATTCCGCAGGCGATCTTCGCGTTTCGCCAAGCCTTCCCGGCGGTGCACCTGAACCTGCAGGAAATGAGCAGCACCGAAGTGGCCGAATCGCTGGTGGATGAGTCGATCCAGGTTGGTCTGATGCGTCCGCTGCCGCTGCCGGACTCATTGAGTGTGATTGAGCTGATGCGCGAACCGCTGGTCGCTGTGTTGAATGCCGGTCATCCGTTGGTGGAGGGCAGCGAGAGCGGCCTGCACTTGGCGCAACTGGCGCAGGAGCCGTTTGTGTTTTTTCCGCGCACTTACGGCAGTGGCCTGTATGCCCAACTGCTGAACCTGGCCCGCGATGCCGGCTTCAGCCCGCACTTCGCCCAGGAAGCGGGGGAGGCGATGACCATTATCGGTTTGGTGGCGGCGGGGTTGGGGGTGTCGGTGTTGCCGGCGTCATACCAACGGATACGGATCGATGGCGTGGTGTATCGCACCTTGCTGGATCAGGAGGCGGTGACGGCGGTATGGCTGGTGCAGCGCAAAGGCGCACAAACGCCGATGGCGAAGGCGTTTGTGGAGTTATTGACGCGCAAGGCGGTGCAATAACTCCCCGTGAACGGGCTCGCCACAGCGGTTGTGCCTGGCTTTGGTTTTACTTTGAGGTGCCCGTCTGCTCGAACAACTGCGCTGCCGACCCCGTCTCACCACTCACGCCATTGCTGCGCAATCCCGCCATGATGTCGCTGTCCAGGTTGTTCACCCAACGGTTGTAGTTGCGATGGATCTTGCCGTCCTTGTAGCCCAGTTGGCGGCTGTCGCGGTAGGTGATGGCGTAGCTGTTGCGGGTGTAGCGGATGTCGATGGCCGCGTAGTACTGGTTGCGCACGGTGATCTCGGCCTGCACCAGCTGCGGGCTCAGGCGTTGCACCGTCCATTCGCGTTTTTGCAGGGCGTTGACGATCACCGTTTTCATTTTCTCTTCACTGACCTGGGCGTCGGCCGGCAGGTCGTGCTGGGTGTTGAGGATCGGTTTGCTGGTACAGCCGGCGGTGGTCAGCAGGGCCAGGGTGATCAGCGTAGCGCGTAGCAAGGAAGACATTCCGTATTCTCCAATCGATTAAAAGTCAGGACCAGCGGCGAAAGATCAGCGACGTATTGACGCCGCCAAAGGCAAAGTTGTTGTTCATCACGTAGTCGTGGTGCATCTCGCGAAATTCACCCTGCAGGTAATCCAGCTCGCCGCATTGCGGGTCGACGGAGTCCAGGTTGAAGGTGTGCACGTATTGGTCGCGGTTCATCATCTCGATGCTGAACCACGATTCCAGCGCACCGCAGGCGCCCAAGGTGTGGCCGAGGAAGCTTTTCTGCGAGCTGATGGGCATGCGGCTGCCGAACAGGCTGCTGGTGGCCTGGGTTTCGGCGATATCGCCCTGGTCGGTGGCGGTGCCGTGGCCGTTGACGTAGCCGATGGCGGCCGGCTCCAGGCCCGCATCTTCCAGGGCCAGCTCCATGGCGCGGCGCATGGTTTTCTGTTCCGGCCGGGTGGTGTGCTGGCCGTCGGCATTGCTGCCGAAGCCGACGATCTCGGCATGGATATGCGCGCCCCGCGCCAGTGCGTGTTCCAGCTCTTCGAGCACCAGCATGCCGCCGCCTTCGCCGATCACCAGGCCATCGCGGCCGCTGTCGTAGGGACGTGGGCTGGTTTGCGGCGCGTCGTTCTTCAGGCTGGTGGCATACAGCGCGTCGAACACCATGGCTTCGGTGGGGCACAGCTCCTCGGCGCCGCCGGCGAGCATCAACGGCAGGCGGCCGAACTTGATCGCTTCATAGGCATAGCCGATGCCCTGGCTGCCGCTGGTGCACGCGCTGGACGTGGGGATCAGCCGCCCGGTGAGGCCAAAGAAGATGCTGATATTCGCCGCCGTGGTGTGGGGCATCATGCGCACGTAGGAGTTGGCGTTCAGCCCCTCGGCCACCGAGTTCAGCAACATATTGCCGAAGGCCTTGATCTCGTCGGTGCTGCCGGTGGATGAGCCGCAAGCGACGCCCATGCGCCCGTCCTTGATCGACTCGTCACCGAGTAAACCCGCGTCCTGCAACGCCTGTTCCGCCGCCCACACCGCCAGGCGCGAGACACGGCCCATGCTGCGCAGCTGCTTGCGCGTCCAGTGGGCGGGCACGACGAAATCATCGACCGGCCCGGCCAGGCGCGTGTTCAGTTCGGTAAAGCGCTCCCACTCGTCCATGCGTCGGATGCCGCTGCGGTTGGCGCGGAAGTTGGCGGCGATGGTGTCCCAGTCGCTGCCCAGGGAGGTCACGCCGGCCATGCCGGTGACGACGACGCGTTTCATCAGCACAGGCCTCCATTCACGGCCAGGACCTGGCGCGTGATATAGCCGGCTTCGGCCGACATGAGGAAATTCACCGCACCGGCGACTTCTTCCGGGGTGCCCATGCGTTGCGCCGGGATCATCTTCATCAGTTCTTCCACCGGTACGTTTTCATCCAGCATGGCGGTGTCGATCAGGCCGGGGGCGACGCAGTTGACGGTGATCCTGCGCTTGCCCAGTTCGATGGCGAGAGCCTTGGCCGCACCGATCAGGCCGGCCTTGGAGGCGCTGTAGTTGACCTGGCCACGGTTGCCGATCAACCCGGAGACCGAGGTGATGCACACGATACGCCCGGCTGCGCGACGACGAATCATCGGCATCATCACCGGGTGCAGCACGTTGTAGAAGCCATCCAGGTTGGTGCGCATCACCACGTCCCAATCGTCTTCCGACAGGGCCGGGAAGGCGCCGTCGCGGGTCAGGCCGGCGTTGAGCACCACGCCGTAATAAGCCCCGTGTTGCTCAACGTCGGCTTCAAGGATCTGCCTGCACGCGGCGCGGTCCGCCACATCGAATTGCAGCACCCGCGCCTGGCGGCCCAGGGCCTCGATCTCGACCTGTACCGCGCAGGCTTCGGCCCGACCGCTGCGGCAATGCAGCACGATGTCATGCCCGGCCTGGGCCAGGCGCAGGGCAATGGCGCGGCCGATGCCACGGCTGGAGCCGGTGACCAGTACGGGTTCAGTCATGGCGTTTCGTCCTTCGATTCATCTAAATAGTTGGCCGCCTGGGGCGGTCGAAATACATTCAGGCGCGCACTGGCCTGGATACCGCTACCGGTGAGGTGGCATTCGAACACACCCATGCCGTTGTCGTCTTCCAGGGAACGCAGGCCGTGGATGTTCAACTCGGCGCCGGCCGGGAAGTGTTCCACGTTGCACTCGAACTTGCGTGTGCCGAGCAGGAAGCCCAGCTCCACCGCTTCACCCTTTTGACGGGCGCGGCAGCCGGCGTAGGCGGCGACGCTCTGCGCCATCAACTCGATGCCGACCCAGGCCGGCAGGCTGCCGTCAGGGCGGTTGAACAGGCCGCCGGGCTTGACGGTGAGGCGGGTGTGAATCTGCTCTTCATCGAACGACAGCACCTGGTCGATCAGGATCATGTCGCCCGCGTGGGGCAGCAGTTCGGCGAGTGGCCAATCGGTCATGGGGCCTCTCCGATTATCAGGCTGACATTGTTGCCGCCGAAGGCAAACGAGTTGCTCATCAGGCGGGGTTTTTCCAAGGTGTCCCCCGCCTGCGCCCATTGCAGGGCGGGCAGCGTAGGGTCGGCCTGGCCGTCCCACACATGGGGCGGCACCCGGCCGTGGGCCAGGCTCAGCCAGCAGAACGCGGCTTCCAGCGCGCCGGCCGCGCCCAGGGTGTGGCCGCTCATGGGTTTGGTCGACGAGCAGGCCACGCCGTCGGGGAACAGGCTGGCGACGGCCAGGCTCTCCATGGCATCGTTGTGTTGGGTGGCGGTGCCGTGCAGATTCAGGTAGCCGATCTGCCCGGGCTGCACTTTTGCGCTGGCCAGGGCCTTGCGCATCGCCTGCAACGCGCCTTTGCCGGTGGGTTCCGGCGCGGAAATATGGTGCGCATCGCAACTCGCACCGCTGCCCAACAGGGCGATCGCCGCAGGCGCTTTAGTCATCAGGAACAGCACCGCCGCTTCGCCGATATTGATGCCGTTGCGGTTCACCGAAAACGGGTTGCAGCGTTCGTTGGACACCGCTTCCAACGCGCCGAACCCATTGAGGGTCAGCTTGCACAGGCTGTCGACGCCGCCGCAGAGCACCGCGTCGCACACCCCCAGGTCGAGCAGGCGTTGTGCGCTCATCAAGGCTCGGGCGCTGGAGGTGCAGGCGGTGGAAATCACATAGGCCGGGCCGCTCAGTTGCAGCCAGTCGGCGAGAAAATTCGCCGGGGCGCTGAGTTCCTGTTGCTGGTAGTCGTAGTCGCTGGGGAAGTGCTGATCGCGCAGGTACTGGGCGATACCGCGGCTGGCTTCGTCGATGCCGGAGGTGCTGGTGCCGAGCACCACCCCGACCCGCGAGGCGCCATAGCGGTGGATCGCCTGGCGAATCTCGCCCTCGATCTGCAGCGCCGCCTCCAGCAGCAGTTGGTTATTGCGGCTGCTTTGCTGGCCGAGTTCCACCGGGATGGTCGCCAGCTCGCCGTGCACACCGCCTACCGGCAGCGTGCGCTCCGGCACCCAGCCGCTCTCGGCGCGCATCCCCGAGCAGTCGCCGGCAAACAGGCTGCGACTGACGGCGGCCTGGCCACGGCCGAGGGCGCAAATCACGCCGAGGGCATTGAGGTAGGCGCTCATCGGGCGGCACCGAGTGGCGTGATGCGATAGCTCAAGGGCTGGCCGCTCATGTTCACACTGAAGACTTCTGACGATTGGTAGACGATCTGCCAATGGCCCGGCAGGGTGCGCGTGAGGTCCATCGCCTGGGCGCCGGGGTAGAGCGCGCGCACGTCATCGGCCGAGGTCAAGGCAAACAAGAGTGCGGCAAACAGCTCGCGTGCCTGGGGATTGGGCGGCAGCAGACCGTCGGCCTGCCACTGGCCATCGATCAGTTTTTGCCGGGCCTGGGGAATGCCCAGGGGGTCCATCATCGACCAGCGGATTGCGCCGCCTTCGCGTTGGATCACCAGCAGCCAGTCCTGGCTCTGGCCTTCCGCCAGGCGCTGCACATGCAGCTGTAGCGGCAAGGCCAGGGCCGGGTTTTTTTCAGGCAGCGGCGGCTGGCTGGCGCAGGCGCTCAGCAGCAACAGGCAACCGATCAACAGGCTGCGCATCATGGTGCGGCGCTCGCCAGGGGTTTGCGCGCCACGCAGTTGACCAGGGTTTCTTCACGCTGGCCCACCGGCGGCGGGTTACGCAGGCCCCAGCGCTCCAGCAGGCCGAAGTCGCGGGAGCGGCTCCACCACAGGTAGGGGTACGAAACGTTCTGCGGGCCGAACTCAAAGCCCTGCTCGCGGAGCATCTGCAGGTACTCTTCGGCGCTTTTCTGCACATGCATGGGATGGCGGAACAGCCAGCGAATGACCCAGGTGTCGATATAGGCTTCGGTGGATTCGGCAAACAGCAAGTAACCGCCCGGCTTGAGCACCCGGTAAAACTCCTTGAGTGCGCGATGCTGTTCAACCAGGTGATGGAAGGTCTGGTGGCAGAACAGGATGTCGACGCTGGCGTCCGGCACATCGAGGGTGGCGCAGTCGCTGCCGATCAATTCGATGGCCAAGCCCTGGCGCGCGGCTTCGGCCTTGCTCAGCTCCAGGCTGTGGGGGTCGGCATCCAGGCCTATCAGGCGCGCGGGGGCAAACACCTGCTGCAGGTATTGGAATGACTTGCCCTGGCCGCAACCGGCGTCCAGCAGCACCGGCGCCTCGGGCAACGGGTCGGTGAACAGGCTGCGCAGGTCGTTGATTGCCACGCGCAATACATGGTGCTGCCAGGTATGGCTGCGCAGGAACCAGAAGCCGAACTTGGTTTCTTCGACGTAGTTTTTACTCAGGTATTGAGACGTCATACCGGTTCACTCGCGCAAATTTCCGACAACATCCGCAAGCGCCGCTTGGGCTCGCTGACAAACGGGTTGCGTTCGTCCCACGCGTAACCTGCGAGGATCGAACTGATCATCCGGCGAATGTCCGGTGAGCTGCCGGGATGGAAAATCACATCCTGGAAGGTGCCTGCATACCAGCCTTCGACATAGCAGCGGAAGGTGTCGACACCACGCTTGAGCGGCTCGGCAAACTCGGTTTGCCAATCCACGGTCTCGCCTTTGAGCTGACGATGCAGCACGCCGGCGGCCATGCTCGCCGAGCGCATGGCGATGGTCACGCCGGAGGAGAACACCGGGTCGAGGAATTCCGCCGCATTGCCCAGCAGCGCAAAGCCGGGGCCGTGCAGGGTTTTGACGTTGGCCGAGTAGCCGCCGATGGTGCGCGCCGGCGTGTCCCATACGGCGTTGTCCAGCACGCCGGACAAGCTCGGGGTTTCGTCGATAAAGCCGCGCAGGCAGGCGTCGAGGTCCGCGTCGCGCGCGTCGAAATGCTCCTTGGCCGCGACCACACCCACCGAGCAGCGACCGTTGCTGAACGGGATGGTCCAGAACCAGATGTCGCGCTTCGTAGGGTGCGTGGTGACCAGGATCTTGGTGCGGTCGAAGCCTGGGTGTTCGATGCGGTCTTCAACGTGGGTGAACACCGCCTGGCGCAGCGGGAAATTCGACGGCGCCTCCAGGTCGAGCAGGCGCGGCAGCACGCGGCCGTAGCCGCTGGCATCAAGCACGAACTTGGCCTTGATGTGGTACTCGCTGCCGTTCTCGCGGCGCACATGCAGGTAGCGGCACTCACCGGAGAAATCCACGCCGACGATGGTTTCGCCGTAGCGGATGTCGACACCTTGCTGGGCGGCCTGATCGGCCAGCAACTTGTCGAACTCGCCGCGCTGCACCTGGAAGGTAGTGGGCTTGCCGTTGCTGAAGGTGTCACCGAAATCGAACGCGCTGTAACGCTCGCCCCAGGCAAACGCGGCACCGGTTTTTACCTGGAATCCCGCCGCCTGCACGGCGTCGAGCATGCCGGCCTCTTCGATGAAATCGATGCAGTGCGACAGCAGGCTTTCGCCGATAGAGAAGCGCGGAAAATGCTGGCGCTCGATGATCAATACATCATGCCCTTTGCGTTTGAGCAGTGCGGCGGCAATCGCGCCGGATGGCCCGGCACCAATCACCACCACCTGGCGACGTTCCATTTCAACTATGGGCACGAGGGCTCCTTGCCGCTTTGGCGATAACTACATTCATGAGGCGTGTTTCCGTTGGCCGGCCCAGGGCGCCAGCATAAAGCTGAATGCCAGGCCCAGGCTGACCGACAGGCCGAAATTACTCACTGCCGGGGTACTGGACACCGCCAGCAGGCCGAACGACAACCAGGTCGTCAGCGCTGCCAGCAGCGTCCCTAAAAGGCTGACAGCGGGGCCGCCGATCTGTTCGCGCATCAAAATCGCATAGTCGACACTGATGGCCGTGACCAGCAGCAACCCGAACAGGCTGAACAGGGTCAGCGGCTGGCCCAGCCAACCCAGGCTGGCCAGGCTGCACAGCGCCGCCAGCAACGGCAGGGCGACGATGCGCAAGGCCCCGCCGAAGCCGAACGGCAGGATCAGTAACAGCACGATCAGCACGCACGACATCAACTTCAATTCGGCGGCGCTGATCTGCGTGTCGGCGAATACACGGTTCAAATCCCCGAGACGATCCACCAACTGCACGCCGGGCAGGTCCACGGCCTGCACCCGCAGCAGCGCCGGGTTGTTCAAGCCCTGCAGGCTGACCATGGCCGCCACGCCGCCGTCCACCGGGCCCAGCCACAGCGTGCGCCAGGGTTCGGCCAAGGGGCCCACCAGCGCAGCGTCGATGTCTTCGGTGGGCAGCGCTTGCAGTTGCGCGATTTCGGCGTGCAGGGCGCCGGCGGGCACGCCGAGGTCCAACAGCGGCTGCCAGTGTTGTGGGAGTGTGCTCAGGGCCTCGCGCAGTTGCTGCTGTTCGGCGGGCAGGCTGACCAGTTGGTTGAGCGCCAGGTAACCCTGGAGCTTGTCCATATTCACCAGCTGGTCCAGGCGTTGGCCCAGGGCGGCTTGGCGCTCCAGCAACTGCGGCTGGTTGTCGGCCCGTATCAGGAAAAACTGGCTGGTGGGCTGGAAACCGGTAATGCGCGCCACGGCCTGTGCCTCTTGCAGCAACTGCGGCGGCGCGCCGATCCACTGGCGGATATCGTTTTTGCTGTTCAGCTGCCAAAGGCCGCCGGCGCAGAACAGCAGCACCCACACCAGCAGCACCGGACTGGGCACACGCTTGAGCAAGGCGGCCCGCACCCGCCACAGGCATTCGGCGACGCGCAGCGGCCATTGTGCCGGGCGCAGTTCGACCCCCTTGAGCAGTGCCGGCAGCAGGCACACCGCTGACAGGTAGGCGCCGACCAGGCCCGCGGCGGAGAACACCGCGATCTGCGTCAAGGCCGGGAAGGGTGTCCAGGCCAGCGCCAGGTAGCCGATGCAGCTGGTGGCCAGGCTCAGGCTCAGCCCTGGCAGCGTCAGGCGCAATGCCGGCCAACTGCGCCAGGGGTTCATGCTCCAGCTTTTCGACAGGTAGTGCAGCGGGTAATCCACCGCGACGCCGATCAGGCTGGAGCCGAGCACCAGGGTCATCACATGCATATGGCCGAACAGCGCCACGCAAGCGACGGCACCAAACAGCATGCCCACCAGCACCGGTACAAACGCCAGCAGCACTCGCCAGCGGCGGAACGCCAGCAACAGCAACAGCAGAATGCCGACGGTGGCGCCGCCGCCGACCCAGGTGATTTCCCGCGTGGCCTGTTGCTGGCCGTTCGCGGCGTAAAGCAAACCGCTGGCGGCGAGCAATTGCGCGCCGTGTTCGCCGGCCTGCGTGCGGCTGGCCTGGAGCAGATCCGCCACTTGCAGCGGCAGTTTCATGTCGAAGGCATTGCCGGTGGTGCGCGCCCGCAGCAGCACCCAGCTCTTGCCGTCGGCATCGGCGATCAAGGCGCCGCTGCCGATGTCCAGTTGCACCGAGCCGTGCTGCGGCTGGCTGTTCTGGATGCGCCCGGTCAGGCCCAGCCAGTCGTCCTGGCTCGGCACCAGGCTGAAGCCGGTGAAGGGGTCGAACAGCGACTGCACCCGTTGCTGGATGAACGCGTCGGGGTGGTCGATCAGCTGTTCGCGGTCCTTGGCCGAGAGCATCGCCAGCCGCCCGCGCAGCAACTGCTCACGCAGTGCCGGCAGGTCGGCTTGCAGGTTCCATTGGACCTTCTCGAACAAGCCGCTGGCCTGCCAGCGCTCGCCCAATTGCTGGGCCACGGCCACCGCTTGCTGGCGATCGGCGTGCCCCACCAACACCAGCATTTCGCGGTTGAGCGGCTCCTGCATACGCTGTTCGGCTTGCAGTTCCAGGGCGTCCGGCGTACTGCCCGGCACCAGCTCCATCAGGTTGGCCGACAGCGGTGCACCATCGCGCCACTGCCAGCCGGCCAGGGCCAGCACGGCCACCAGCAGGATCAGGAACAGGCGGGGCAGTAGGCGCTCACTGGGCAAAATCGTGTTGCTCCGCGTCGCTCAATGGCTGGCTGGCAGTGCTGTCCTGCATGCGCAGCACGGTGCTGTCGCCCTGGGTTTCCAGCAGTTCGATGGTGTGCACCAGCTCACCACCGTCGATATTGATCTGGGTGAATACCTGCTTGAGCAGCAGTGATCGCGGGATCAGCGTGAGCTTCCATTGCCGGGCTTCGCCTTGCAGTTGCAGCTCGAAGTCGCGCTGCAAACCGCTGCTGTCGCCCTGGAGCACGGCGAGGAACAGACGGTTCTGTTCGGCACCGGCGCTCTTGTTCGGCAGCAGTTGCCAGCCGTTGGCGTCACGGCGGGCGATGCCCTGGGCGCTGATGCGGTAGTCCTGTTGCAGCGGGGTTTTCAGCAGCCACAGCAGGCCGTGGTCCTTGGCCAGGACGAAGGTGCCTTTGCTGACCAACGGCTGCGGCAGCGCACGCAGGTGTTTTTCCTGGATGAAGCTGCCGTGGATCACCGAGGGTTTGGCCAACTGATCGCTGAGTTGTTGCAGGTCGAAGGCCTGGGCTTGAAGCGACAGCAGCAACGCGCCGAGGAAGGTGATCAGTTTCATGACAAGGCCCTGTCGACGGCGTCGGTGAATACTTTGGGCGAGGCCAGCTGCATCTCGCGGCTGGCGATTTCCACCGCCACCTGCACGGTGCTGGCGCGGGTCAAACGTTCGCCGCTGGCCAGGTCGGTGATCAGGTAATTGACCTTCAAGCGGTTCTCCCATTCCACCAGGCTGGCGCGCACGTTGATCGTCTGGCCGAACACCGCACCGCGCACATAGCGCAGTTGCATGTCGATCACCGGCCAGGCGTAACCGGCTTCGAGCATGGCCGTGTAGTTGTGGCCGATCTTGTCCAGCAGCGCGCAGCGTGCGATTTCCAGGTACTTCACGTAATGCCCGTGCCAGACGACATGCATCGTGTCGACGTCAAAAAACGGCACCAGGATTTCGGTATCGCTGTGCAGTACGCCAGGGCTACGCATGCAGCCTCCAGTGTTGCTCGGCGATGCGTTGCAGGCACAGGCGCAGTTCGCCTTCGAGGGCACGGTCTTCGATGACCGGCGGGAAGTCCTGGGCCAGCTCTGCATGCATGGCCGCCAGCGCCGGTGGCAACGGGCGTGCGTCGTCGGCCTGGGCGCGCAGCCACACACCCTGGTTGGCGGCGAGCAGGGTGGCGGCGGCGACCTGTTCGGTCAGCTCCAGCACGCGGATCGCATCGCGGGCGGCGATGGTGCCCATGCTCACCTTGTCCTGGTTGTGGCACTCGGTGGAGCGCGAGAACACGCTGGCCGGCATGGTGTTTTTCAGTGCTTCGGCGGTCCAGGCGCTGGTGCCGATCTGCACCGCCTTGAAACCGTGGTTGATCATCGCGCGGTCCGCCGGTGCGCCGGACAGGTTGCTCGGCAGGCCGTGGTTGTAGCGCACGTCCACCAGCAGGGCGAGCTGGCGGTCAAGCAGGTCGGCGACGTTGGCCACCAGGGTCTTGAGGCTGTCCATGGCAAAGGCGATATGCCCGCCGTAGAAATGTCCGCCGTGCAGCACGCGTTCTTCTTCGGCGTCGATGATCGGGTTGTCGTTGGCGCTGTTCAGCTCGATCTCGATAAACGAACGCAGCCAGTCCAGGCTGTCCGCCAGCACGCCGAGGACGTGGGGCGCGCAGCGCAGCGAGTAGCGATCCTGCAGGCGATGCAGCGGCGCGGTCGGCGCGTCGATCGCCAGGTCCTTGCGCAGCCAGGCAGCGACTTGCATCTGCCCTGGGTGGGGCTTGGCAGCGAACAGGCGTTCGTCGAAGTGTTCCGGGTTGCCTTGCAGCGCCACCACGTTGAGTGCGGTGATGCGCGTGGCCAGTTGCAGCAGGTAGTCGGCACGGGCATAGGCCAGGCAAGCGATGCCGGTCATCACCGCGGTGCCGTTCATCAGCGCCAGGGCTTCCTTGGGCCGCAGTACCAGCGGCTCCCAGCCGAGTTCGCGGTGCACGTCGGCTGCCTGGCGACGCTCGCCACGGAACAGCACTTCGCGCTCGCCGGACAGGGTCGCGGCCACGTAGGACAGCGGGGTCAGGTCACCGCTGGCGCCCACCGAGCCTTCTTCCGGGATCAGCGGCAGCACGTCGTGTTCGAGGAACCCATGCAGGCGCTCCAGCAGTTCCACGCGCACCCCGGAGACGCCGTGGCACAGTGACTGCAAGCGCGCCGCCAGCACCGCACGGGTGGCCTGGGCGTCGAGCAACTTGCCCAGGCCGCAACCGTGGAAGGTGTACAGGTGACGGGGCAGGGCCTCGACATGTTGCAACGGCACCGCGACCACGCAGGAGTCACCGTAGCCGGTGGTCACGCCGTAGATCACGCCTTCCTTGTCCAGCAGCGAGTCGAGGAACTGCGCGCCCTTGGCGATGCGCTGGCGATAAGCGGCATCGCTTTGCAGCTGGGTAGGCACCTGACGGTTGGCCAGGGCCAGCACGTCTTCGATGCGCAGGGGGCGTTCGCCAAAGGTTACCGGCTCAAGATGCGTCGTCATCGGTCTTCCAGAAAGGGTAAAAGTTGAACCATTGTTGGGGCGCTTCCAGGCAGAACTGGCCCAGGCGTGCGGCGTAGCGCGCAGTCCACAGGGCGATGACCTGCTCGCGGGTGCTGCGTTTCCATTCGATCAGGTGCGCGAAGGGCTCGATGGTCAGGCGATAGCGGCCCTGGTGTTTCAGGCACATCAGCAGGTTGACCGGGCATTTCAGCAGGCCCGCCAGCAACCACGGGCCTTGGGGGAACGCGGCGTCATGGCCGAGGAAATCCACGCGCACCGTGCGCCCGCCATGCAAGGGCACGCGGTCGCCGGCAATCGCCAGCCACTCGCCGTCGTCCAGGCGCTGGCTGAGCAGCAGCATGGTGGCCGGGTCCAGCTCGCTGACCTGGATCAGGCGCAAGTGGGTGGCACCGGCTTCGCCCAGCAGGCGGTTGAAGCGTTCGGCGTGCTTGGTGTGCACCAGCACGTTCATGGTGACCTGTTCGCCGATTTCCGCCAGCGCGCGGCACACTTCGAGGTTGCCCAGGTGGGCGCCCACCAGCATCTGCCCGCGCCCTCCACGCAGTTGCCCGCGCAGTTTCGCCGGGTCGTTGATGTCGATCTGTTCCAGGCGCAGCTTGCCGTTCCACACGTCGAGTTTGTCGAGCAGGGCATCGGCGAAGGCCATGAACTGGGCGAAGACTTTGCGCTGGCTGGGGCGCAGTTCATCGCGCCCGCTCCAGTGGGCCAGGCGCTGCTGGTATTGCCAGGCGCTCTGGCGCGCGGTGCGGCCGAACAGGAAGAAGTACAACACGATGCCATACAGCACCGGGCTCAGCAGGCGGCGGCCGAGGACCTTGGCGGCGAGGGCGGTGAATTTCATCAGCCAGTAGCTGCCGCGCTCTTCGCGGTCGGCCCAGTGCTTGGTGCTGTCGCTCATGCCTGCCACCGTCGCCACAGGATCAGCGGTGCCCGTACCAACATGCCGAAGAACAGGCGGGTGTGCATGGCGCTGATGCGCACGTTGTCGCGGAACAGGCGGAAGTGCGACAGGCCGTCGGCGGGGTAATGCACCTGGGTCGGCAGCCAGCGCATCGGCTGGTTGCGCCAGGCCAGGCGCACGAGGATGTCGGAGTCGAAGTCCATGTGCGTGCCGATATAGGCCGAGTCCATCAGCGCCAGCACCGGTGCCAGCGGGTACACGCGAAAGCCGCACATCGAGTCGCGGATCTGCAGTGACAGGGTGTTGATCCACACCCACACGTGGGTCAGGTAACGCGCATACAAACGGCCCTTGGGCACGCTTTCGTCGTATTCGGGGTAGCCGCAGATGATTGCGTTGGGCTGCCTGCGGGAGGCGTCGATAAACGTCTCGACTTCGCGCAGGTCGTGCTGGCCGTCGGCGTCGACCTGCAAGGCGTGGCTGAAGCCCAGGCGCGCCGCTTCGCGAAAGCCCGCCATCACTGCGCCGCCCTTGCCCTGATTGGCCGGCAGGGTCAGCAGGGTGACATTATCCAGCCGCGCCAGTTGCGCCAGCACCGCTGCGCAGGCCGGGCTGCTGCCATCGTCCACCAACAGGCACGGCAGGCCACTGTTCAACAGGCTGTGGACCACGGCGGGCACGGCGGCTTCGTGGTTATAGACCGGGATCAGGGCGCAGGGGTTATGCATGGTGTCCCTCAGCGTCTGGTAAATAACCTGTGGCGAGCGGGCCTGTTGTGGTGAACCGGCTTGTCGTGGTGAGCGGGCTTGCCCCGCGTTGGGCCGCGGAGCGGCCCCAGTAAGGTAACCGAGGTGTGTCAGACAAAACTCCGGCGCAGGTTTTGGGGCCGCTTCGCAGCCCAACGCGGGGCAAGCCCGCTCGCCACAGGGTGCCCGTTAACCATAGCAAGCCCGCTTGCCACAGAAGCTTATGCATGGGCGGCTTCCAATTGGATGCGGCCGCTGGCACAGGCCGCGACGCCGTTGCGGTAGGCGAAATATAACTTGCCGCGTTCCTGGTCGAAGCGCAGGTGCAGTTCGATACGGTCGCCGGGGCGCACCAGTTGCTGGAACTTGAGCACTTCCATGCCGGCAAAGGTCGCGGGCAGATCGAGCAGTTGTTGGCCGAGGTTGAAAGCCCATTCCACCTGGACCACGCCGGGCAATACCGGAGTGACCGGGAAATGGCCGCTGAAATAGGCCAGGTCCGGCGGCACGCTCAGTTGCAAGGTCCATTCGCCATCGACTTCGACTTGCTCCAGCACTTCCGGCGCCTTGGGCCGGGGCGCCAGCAGCAACGCGGCCACATCGGCCTGGGGCAGTTTGCCCTGGGCATTCAGCGGCAGCTGGCGCAGCAGCCGCCAGCGACGTGGCAGCGCCAGGGCTTCGCAATGCTGGCTCAAATGCTGGCGCAGGGTCTGGGTGACAGTCCGTCGGCCCTGGTTGCGCAAGGCGTGCAGGCCGTCGGCACTGAGCACCACCAGCGCGCCGAGGGAGGCGCGGTTTTCCTGCACCACCCCCAGGCGCGTTTCGGCGACCCACGGGTGGGCCATCAGCGCCTGCTCAAGCATGGGCAGGGAGATGCGTTTTTCTTCCAGCTTGACGATACGGTCCAGGCGCCCGAGCAGCTCGAAGCGACCATCGGCGTGAATGCGCGCCGCGTCAGCGGTTTGTTCTATGTGCCCGACGGGCAAGTACGGCGAGGCAATGCGCAGGGCACCGTCGGCGTCCTGGCTCAGGTGTATATCGGCGAACGGCTGCCAGGGTTGCGCGCCCTGGCGCCAGGCGATACCGCCGGTTTCCGAGCTGCCGAGAATCTCTGTCGGCCATTGCTGCAAGCGCTCGTAAAGACTGCTGGCCGCCTCGACGGGCAAGGCACCGCCCGACGAGAACACCCGCGATACCTGGCTCAGCGCCGGCCAATCGAGGTTGTCGCCCATGCGCTTGAGCAGCGCCGGGCTGGCGACCCAGGCGAATTGCGGGTGTTCGCGGCTGGCGCGTTGCATGTCTTCCGGAAACGCCAGCTGGCGGCGCACAAAGCTGCGACCGGCGCACAGCGGCCACAGCACACGGAACAGCAAACCGTAGATGTGCTGGGTGGCGACACTGCCGATGATGCAGGCGTCTTTCAGGTCGGCGCCCCACAGGGTTTCCAGGGCCTGGACTTCATTGGCGAGCTGGCGCAGGGTCTTGTCGATACGCTTGGGTTCGCCGCTGGAGCCGGAGGTGCACAGGCTCAGTTGGCAGGTGTCCAGGTCGAGGGCAGCCGGGCTCAACGGTGCTTGATACAGCGCGTCCAGGTCTGCCGCTTCAGTCAGCCAGGCGTCGACAACCGCGTCCCAGCGCTGGCGCGTCTGGGGTTGCAGGTCGGCGGGCAGCAGTACGCTGGCCCCGGCGCGCCAGGCGCCCAGCAGGGCAATCGCCAACACCCCGGCGTCTTCAAGGTGCACGGCCAGGCGTTGAATACCTCGGGCTTGCAGCCCGGCCGCAAGGCGCAGGGACTGCTCCCACAGCTGGGCATGATTCATCGCAGGTTCGGTGGTCACCAAACGCTGTTCCAGCGGCTCGAGCAACAGGTGCTCAAGATTCAACCCATTCATACGCGGCCTCGAACCCTTTGTCGTACCAGCCATTCCACGGCAAACAACAGCCCCATCAGCCCGTAGGCGATCAAGCCGTTGTACAACGTCCACCAGCTCAACGGCGCCCATAGGGTGAGGGCGGCGGCGAGCAGGCCATTACACAGAAAAAACACGCACCACACCACGGTGACCTGGCGCGTATACACAATCGCGTGCGGCGGCAGTACCGGGTCGGTCATGCGTGCCAGACGCTCCACCATCGGTGGGCCGTATTTCAGGCTCAGGCCGAACAGCGCCAACATGAACGCACTGACCAGGCTCGGGTACCAGCGCAACAGGTGCGGGTTGTCGAACCAGGCCAGGGCCAGGCAAAACACGATCACCGCCAACGCCATCCAGCGGCTGCCGGGGCGCGCCGCACCCGTGACCGCGCGCAGCAGCCACAGGCTGCCCAGCAGCAGGCCGAATTGCCAGGGCGCAAAGTGCTCGGTGCCGTAATACACCGCAAACGGGTACAGCAGCCCCGCCAATAACAGGCCAAGGCCGATCAGCCGGCTCATGCTGCAGGCTGGACCAGACGGTACACCGCCTCAACCACGTCGTTGACGGTGCGCACGGCCTTGAACTCTTCGGCGGCGATCTTCTTGCCGGTCTGGCGCTTGATATGGTCGATCAGGTCCACGGCATCGATGCTGTCGATCTCCAGGTCCTGATACAGGTTGGCGTCGAGGGTGACGCGCTCCGGGGGCAGTTCAAACAGTTCCACCAAGGCATCGCGCAGGGTGTTGAAAATATCGTCACGAGTTTGCATGGTCCGGTCTCAAGCTGCCTGTCTGGCCGTGACGAACGCCGCAAGGCTGGCCACGTTGGTGAAGTGATTGCGGGTGTCCTTGGCGTCGGCATCGATCTTGATGCCGTACGTTTTCTGGATCGCCAGGCCCAATTCCAGGGCGTCTACCGAATCCAGGCCCAGGCCTTCGCCGAACAGGGTTTGGTCGCTGCCGATGTCGTCGGCGCTGATGTCTTCCAGGCCCAGGGCCTCGATGATCAACAGCTTTATATCGTGCTCAAGGCGGTGTTGGTCGCTCATCTTCGGCGAGCTCCTTAATGAAATAGTGGTGCAGGTAATCGTTGAGCTTGCGTGAGGCCTGGGGCGCGGGCCCCAGTGTTGCGAACGCCTGTGGTTCTATATCGGCCCCCACGCGCAAACTGAAGTGAAAACGGCATTTAGGGATGCGATACCAGGGTTCGGCCTTGGTCAGAGTGGTGGGGCTGACCTTGATCACTACCGGGGTGATGATTGTCGCACCGCGCAGGGCAATGGCGGCGGCCCCGCGATGAAAGGCGGGCGCCACGCCGGGGGTGGTACGGGTGCCTTCGGGAAAGATGATCAGCGTCTGGCCTTGGCGCAGGGCGTCGGCGGCGGCGTCGAGCATGTCTGCGCTGCCGTCGTTGCTTATGTAACCCGCGTCGCGCACCGGGCCACGGGTGAACGGGTTTTGAAACAGGCTCTGCTTGATCACGCAATTGGTCTGGCGCATCAGGCCGATCAGGAACACCACGTCGATCAGCGACGGATGGTTGGCGATGATCATCTGGCCTGGCTGGCCGAGCCGTTCGGCACCTTCGACGCTGTAGGTCAGCACGCCGGCGCGCTGCATCAGGCGGATAAAGAACCAGAACAGCCTGCTGATGGTATGGCGGGCGCGGCGCTGGTGCCTTTCTACGTTGCCCGGCAGGCAACTGAGCAGGGGAAAGACCAGCAAGCGCAGGCACAACCCGCCGACGCCGAACACGAAGAAGCTCGCGGCAGTGGCGAACAGGCGCCAGTAGTAGGCATCCCGTGGCTTATCGTTCACGACTTGCGTTGCCAGTTCCATACACGGTTCTTCCAGGCATGTTGGCAGGCGCCCTGCTCGGTAAGCAGGGCGCGCAGCAGGTTCAGGGCGTGGGGCCACTGGGTTTGAGTGGGTTGGACAGTGCCGGCGCTGAGTTCCAGTTGCCACTCGTCGCCTGGTGTCAGCAGCAGGCCGAGGGCGTAGGGAAAGGGCACGTCAACGATCCAGCTGGCGTAGGCCTCGGGCGGCTGTTCTTCGGTGATGACCAGCAATACCGCCGGAGCGCCTTCGTTGAGCAGGGCCGCAGCTTCGAGCATGCCGTGCTCCAGGCCATCGCCGGCGGCGGCGAGGGCTGTCATTTCGCTGGTTTCATTGCGCAGGATCGACCACAGGCCAATCACCGCGTTGTGCACCGACAGGCTGAATTGGGTCGGCGACAGCGGCTGGTCGTTGGCCAGGTCGCTGAGGATGTCGAGGGTGCGCGGGGTTTCGCCATGCCGGGAAACAAACACCAGCGGCAGGTCTTGCAGGCCGTCGGCCAGCGGCCAGCCTACGCTGAACGCCATGCGTGCCAGGCGACTCAGGCGGCGGCGCTGCATGGCCGGCAGGAACGACACATCAGGCGAGGCATCGCTGGCAGGCAGCAACACCGGGGCCTGGCACCAGGCGTGCCAGTCGTCCGCGCTTTCCAGGCCGGGGGCCCAGGCGCGCCATTGGGCGATGTTGAAGTTGATCACTGAGAAAGTTATCCCGCCCCTGCGGGCTTCCATGTGCGGCTTTTGGCCCCGAATACCGGGACAGGGAGCAATCGCCGAGTGGCGCGCATTATCCCGGTGCTGCGGGGTTCTAGCAAACTTTGGTAAAGAATTGTGCAAGGCCGATTACAAATAAGTCGGGAAGGTTTACAGATTGTCCTTTAAGCGGGAGCCAGTTGGATCGTCGGACACTTCCTTTTCGCTTGTGCGCGACTTATGACAGACCCGATGCAATGCAGCAATGCATCGATGAACGAGGTAGCTAACAGGCGCTTTTGCCCTCTACACTCGGACATTCATTGATACACGGAGGTTTTTCCATGCGGCGCGTGGTGTTCAATCAAAAAGGCGGTGTTGGTAAGTCCAGCATTGCCTGCAACCTGGCGGCGGTCAGCGCCAGCGAAGGCTATCGAACCCTGTTGGTGGACCTCGATGCACAGGCCAATTCAACCCAATACCTGACCGGGCTGACTGGCGACGACATCCCCATGGGGATCGCGGACTTTTTCAAGCAAACCCTGTCTTCCGGGCCGTTTTCGAAGAAGAACAAGGTGGATATCTACGAAACACCCTTCGACAACCTGCACGTCATCACCGCGACCGCCGAACTCGCGGACTTGCAGCCCAAGCTTGAAGCCAAGCACAAGATCAACAAGCTGCGAAAGCTGCTGGATGAGCTGAGCGAGGATTACGACCGGATCTACCTGGATACCCCGCCAGCCCTGAACTTTTATGCGGTTTCGGCGCTGATTGCCGCTGATCGTGTGCTGATCCCCTTCGATTGTGACAGCTTCTCGCGCCAGGCCCTGTATGGCCTGCTGGCCGAAATCGAAGAATTGAAGGAAGACCACAACGAAGGCCTGGAAGTCGAAGGTATCGTGGTCAACCAGTTCCAGGCGCGGGCGAGCCTGCCGCAGCAAATGCTCGATGAGTTGATTGCCGAAGGCTTGCCGGTGCTGCCGGTGTACCTGGCCAGCTCGGTGCGCATGCGCGAGTCGCACCAGGAGAACAAGCCGCTGATCCACCTGGACCCACGGCACAAGCTCACTCTGCAATTTGTGGAGTTGCATAACCTGCTGGAAAACGCCTGACCTCGAAGGCAACAAAGAATCCCTGTGGGAGGGGGCTTGCTCCCGATGGCGGTGTATCAGTCACGAATACTTTGACTGACTCACCGCCATCGGGAGCAAGCCCCCTCCCACATTTGTATTGCACTTCAGTCGGGGATTTGGATTTATCCCACAGAGGTTGTAGGAAGGGTCTGGCTAGAGGGGGTGTGGCTTGTATCGTTGCCTACAGGTACGCCAGAATCCGCCGGCTTGTGCGTCTGGATGGGCATCTCTAAGGTTCTGCGGTCGCTGAATGTTCAGTGATCGGGTTTAGTAGCCCACCTAGACGAAAGCATGTGCATCGTTCCAACAGCAGGGCGTTTTATCGCCTATCTGATGGTAGCTGTGCGCAGGGCACCTTCGGGTGCGCCGGGTTTTGCTTTCGTTCTACCGGTCTACTAACCTGCGTACAGCTGCCGCCCCTTGTTTAGTAGCAAGCAGGCGATGGCCCTAGCAGAGAACGAAAATATGTTTAAAGCAGATTCCAACGTATTCACCGTTACACCCAACCTCCCCACCGAAGCGCTCGTGCTCAACAGCTACGAAACCTTCTCCTCCGTCCGCACCCTGTTACTCAACCTGTCCAACGACCTCACCGGCGAACACCGCGACATAGCACTGGCTATCCACCAATTGAGCGAACTGGGCGTAATGCTGGTCGGCCAGATAATGGACCGCGAAGCCCCCGTGGTCTGAAGATAACACTCGGTCAAATGTGGGAGGGGCGGTGCGACGATTCGACTTGCCCCTCCCACACTGTCCAGCCTTGTTCTCAAGGCCCGGTTACACCCCCTGGCTACGCAACCAGCTCATCAACTGCGGCAACGGAAACGCCCCGCTCTGGCGCGCCACTTCGCGGCCGTTCTTGAACAGAATCAGACTGGGGATCGACCGGATCCCCAGTTGCGCCGAAAGCTGCTGGTTGGCCTCGCTGTCCAGCTTGGCCAACCGGCACTTGCCTTCCAACTGCCCGGCCGCCTGCTCGAACACCGGCGCAAACGACTTGCACGGCCCACACCAATCGGCCCACACGTCCACCAGCAACGGCAAATCGCCCTTGATCTGACTGGCGTAGTCGCCTTGCTTCAGCTCGAAAGGCTTGCTCAGTAGAACCGGTTGCTTGCAACGCCCGCACTTGGGCGTATCACCCAGGCGTTCGCCGGGGATGCGGTTGAGGGCATTGCAATGGGGGCAGGGGATAACGAGAGGGTCGGACATGGTGGGCTCCTGAGTATGGCCAATAGTCTCTATTTGGAGTCAGCGCCGATAGTTATCAAGATAGATACATGACTGTGGCGAGCGGGCTTGCCCCGCGTTGGGCTGCGCAGCAGCCCTGCGGGAGTAAGCTCTCTCGCCACAGCCTCTCTTTCTTACGACGAACAACTGATCTCCAAATGCTTGCCCCAATCCGGCGGTCGTTGCGCGTACTGTTCCATCCCCGCCTGCTCCTCGAACGGTTTGGAAAGCACCTCATGCAACCGCCGCACTTCGCTGTAATCGCCTGAATCGGCGGCAGCGATAGCGTTCTGTGCGAGGTAGTTGCGCAGGATGTAAAGCGGGTTCACTGCGTGCATCCGCTCACGGCGCTGCTCTTCGCTGTAATCCCCGTCCCGCTCAACACGGGCCGTGTACAGCTCGGCCCAGGCATCGAACCCGGCGAGGTCGACAAAATCATCGCGCAGCTTCGCCACCGCCAGCGCTGCCGATTCATCCCCCAGCCGCCGGAAGAACAGCGTGTAATCCACGCCGCTGTTCTGCATCAGCTTCAGCAACCGCTCGACCAGCTTCTGGTCGTCGTCTTCGGCGGTTGTCAGCCCCAGTCGGCGGCGCATCAGGTCCAGGTAGTGGGCCTGGTACAGCGGCAGGTACAGGCCAAGGGCTTCTTTCAAGGCATCGACGCTGATAAACGGCGTGAGTGCCTGGGCCAGCGCGCTGAGGTTCCACTGGCCGATGGGTACCTGGTTGCTGAAGGAGTAGCGTCCTTCATGGTCCGAGTGATTGCAGATGAAGTGCGCGTCAAAGTCGTCGAGAAACGCAAAGGGCCCGAAGTCGAAGGTGATGCCGAGGATCGACATGTTGTCGGTGTTCATCACGCCGTGGCAGAAACCATAGGCCTGCCATTTGGCGATCATCTCGGCATTGCGCTCGACGATTTCGCGGAACATCGCCAGGTAGGGCTCGGGCTGTTCGCGGCACTCGGGGTAATGCAGGTTCAATACGTGTTCGGCCAGCTCGGCCTGCTGTTCGGGCTTTTTGGTGTAGTAGAAATATTCGAAATGACCAAAACGGATATGGCTGGGCGCCAGGCGCAGCACCATCGCCCCACGTTCCTGCTTCTCACGCCAGACCGGGGTGCTGGAGCCGATCACGCACAACGCACGGCTGCTGGGGATGCCCAGTGCATGCAGCGCTTCGGAGGCCAGGAACTCCCGAATCGACGAGCGCAGCACCGCGCGGCCGTCGCCCATGCGCGAGTAGGGCGTCATCCCGGCACCCTTCAGGTGCAGGTCCCAATGCTCGCCGGCCTCGTTGTATACCTCTCCCAGCAGCAATCCCCGACCATCGCCCAGTTGTGGGGTGTAGCCGCCGAACTGGTGCCCGGAGTAGACCATTGCCCGCGGCTCGGCTTCGGCCCACAGCTTATGGCCGCTGAACAGCTCGGCGAACACCGGCGTTTGCGCCACGGCAGGGTCGAGGTCGAGCAGGGCCATGGCGGCATTGCTTGCCACCACCAGGCGCGGTTCGTCGAGGGGCTCGGGCAGTACGTGGGTTGAGAACGCGTCGCCCAGGCGTGCGAAGCGGTTGTCGAAGGTCAGTTCGTCGAGGGCTTTCACCGGCCATCTCCAGCAGAATGTCCGAGCATTCTGCTGGGGATAGGGCGTTTAGTCGAGTTTGCTGGGCGGTGGCTCGGGTGCATCCGCCACTTTGCCGTCCGGCGGCTCCGGCACATCTTGCGCCTCGGTCGGTCCGACGATGGTTCTCTTCTCGTCCTCCACCGGCACCAGCTTGTACTCCTGGCCGTGGAGGTTTTTCAGGTACACCTCCATCTGCCGGAACGAGATGTTGATGTGGTGGTTCTTGAACTCGCGGTTGATAAAGCGGTTCACTTCGTCGATCACCGGGTTGCGGTCACCGAGGTCGCGCACGTGCATGCGCAGTTCGTGGTCCAGCGTACTTTCGCCGAAGTTGAGGAAGTACACATGGGGTTCCGGTTCCTTCAACACCCTTGGGTTTTCTCGGGCAGCCTTGAGCAACAATTCCTTCACCAGGTCCAGGTCGGAGCCGTAGTCCACGCCCAGCTTGAGGGTGACGCGGGTGATGGTGTCGGTCAGGGACCAGTTGATCAGTTGCCCGGTAATGAACGTCTTGTTCGGGACAATGATGTCCTTGCGGTCGAAGTCGGTGATGGTGGTGGCGCGGATGCGGATCTTGCTCACCGTGCCCGACAGGTTGCCGATGGTGATGGTGTCGCCGATCCGCACCGGGCGCTCGAACAGGATCATGATGCCGGAGATAAAGTTGGCGAAGATCTCCTGCATGCCGAAGCCCAACCCCACCGACAGTGCGGCCACCAGCCATTGCAACTTGTCCCAGCTCACGCCGAGGGTGGACAGGGTCGAGACAAAACCCACGCCGGCAATGATGTAGGACAGCAAGGTGGTCGTGGCGTAGGCACTGCCCTGGGCCAGGTCCAGCTTGGACAGCACCAGCACTTCCAGCAGGCCGGGCAGGTTGCGCGCCAGGGCAAAGGTGATGCCGATGATGATCAGCGCGCCGAGCAGGTCGCCGATGCTGATCGGCACCATGCTGATATTGGCACCGGTGCCGCTGGTGTATTCGTAGAGGGTGACGTTGTCCAGGTAGGAAAATACCGAGATCAGGTCCGACCATACCCAGTACAGCGCCGCGATAAAGCCGCCGAGCAGCGCCAGGCGGATCAAGCGCATCGATTGTTCGTTGACCTGTTCGATATCCAGGGTCGGCTCTTCGATCACCGCTTCACCTTCGCCGGCTTCCTTGGCGGCCTGGCGTTTGGCCAGGGCGCGGGAATAGGCCAGGCGTCGGGCGGCAACGCCCAGGCCGCGGACGAAGGTGGCTTCGATGACCAGCCAGAACATCAACAGGTACAGGGTGTTGATCAGCCGATCGCTGAGCTTGAGTGCGGTGTAGTAGTAGCCAAAGCACACGGCAATGAACAGCGCGATAGGCAGGGCGGTAAACAGCAGGCCCACGGCTTTGCGGAACAGCGAAGCTTTTTCGTGGGTCGGGCTGTGCAGCAGCAGGCGTCCCAGCAGCCAGGCCATCAGGGCGTAGCAGGTCAGGACCACCCCAATGCCCAGCACGTCGTCGGCCAGCGCCGCCGGTTGATGCTCGGCAATCGCCACCACGGCCACCAGGGCCAGCACCACCAGCCCGAGCTTGCGCACCCAGCCCTGGAGGAATTCGACCTGGGGCTTTTCCCAGCGGAAGTGCAGCTCGGCCACGCCGCCCGGTGCCAGGATGCGGTAGGCGGTGTAGAACACCAGCCACGCCTGGGCAATCTGCAACAGCGCCGCACCCAGGTTGGCGTTCTGCCCACGTGCGTCGATCTGCAGTGCGTAGCCGCACAGCGCCAGGCCCAGTGCTACCGGCATCGCCAACAGGATATTCACCAGGATCGCCTGGGGCGTGTGCCATTGGCTGTCGCGTTTGAAGTGGCCAATGTCCAGATGGACTCTTTTCAGGCGCGCGTACAGCGCGTTGCGGCGCCACAACAGGGCACCGATCAGCAGCAGCAACGGCAAAAACAGCAGCGGACGCTGGGTCAGTCCGTCGTACAGCTCGCTGACGCTGGAGGCCCAGGGCAGGGTGGTGACCTGCTTGCTCAGATGCGCCGGCACGGTTTCCAGCCACTCGGTGTCCAGCGGCTTGTTGCTGGGGATCCAGAACATCTGTTCATCGAGCGTCGCGCGCAGGGTGGTGGCGGTGCTGAGCAGTTGTTTCTGGTTCAGTTGCAGGGTGATGGATTCGTTGAGCAGCGCGCTCAGCTCGCGGCTCAGGCGCTCCAGCAGGTCGCTGCGGGTGATCGCCAGTTCCAGCAGGGTGCGCCGCAGTTGCGGGGTGACGTCGGCCGGCGGCTGGTTGGCCAGCAGGTTATCCACATAGGTGCTGGGGGAGCTGATCAGCTCGCGCTGTTGGTTGACCTCGAACTGGTACAGGCGAATGTTGGCGATATCGTCCGCCAGGTCGCGGTCCACCGTCAGGCGGGGCAACGCTTGTTTCTGCTTATACAGAATCTTCGAGAGGAGCAGGCTGCCCTTGAGCACATTGATCTGCTCGTCCAGGGCCGAATCGCTCTGGGTCACGGTGTCCAGCTGTTGCTTGGTCTGCAGGTTCTTCTGGGTCAGGTCGTTGAGGCGGTCGGTGCTCTTGAGCAGGTAGTCGGACAGCTTCAGGTTGGCCGCGCTTTCCGTGGCCAGCAGGCTGCTGCCGCCGGCTTTCTGCGCTTCGATGGATTGTTGGGTAACGGTCTGCTGGGACTGTGCCAGGCGCTTCTGGTTGATCAGGGTTTGCAGGTCCTGGATCTCCTGTTCCAGACGCGCGGTTTTTTCCTGGATCAGGTCGTGCTGGCTGTTGCCCAGGTCCTGCAGTTGGCTGTTGCCGGCCAGTTCCTGGCGGCGCAGGGGGATCAGGGCATTCAGGGAGGCCAGTTCGGCATTCAGTTGGTTGCGCTGGTCGCCGCTGAGGGCTTTGCCATTGTCCTTGCCGGCCTTGAGGGTGGCATTGATCTGCTGGATGCGCGTCTGGCTGCTGCTGATTTCGGTCTGGGCGCGCTCGGGACGGGTCTGGGCGGCGATGGTCAGGCTGTTGGCGTCGGCCAGTTCCTTTTGCAGGTCGCCTTGCTGGGTGCTGCGCTGCACCAGCAATTGCTCGAGCTGCGGCACCGGCAGGGTGGCGTAGCGTTGGGCCACCGGAATGACCTTGGTGGCCTTGAGCCGGGTCAGTTCGCGCTGGTTCTCGCTGGTCTGGCGCGGCGCGTCTTCCAGCTGGCGCTTGAGGTCGACCAGGCGCTGCTCGTAATCCTGCTTGTTGCCCAGGTAGGTCAGGGTCTGTTGCAGAATCGACTGCAGCGCCTTCATGTCGGCGTCGGGCAGTTTGCGATCAGGCAGCTTGTCCAGGGTTTGCTGGATGGCGTCGGCGCTGGGCGGGTCGGCGGCGTAGACGCTGCCGACACAAAGGGTCAGGCCCAGCAGGGCAGTGGCGAGAAAAGTGCGCAGGGTTGGCATAGAGACCGATCGAGCAAGGTGAAGAATCGGGGGCGTGCTGTCGCCCCGCAGTTTAGAGGAAGAGTCCGGGGCCCGGGCGACTTCCTTCGGGGAATCTGACGCCGACTTTGCCAATCTTGTTCCCGTCCATGACCGCGACGGTCCAGATGGTGTTGTTCCACTCCACCTGGTCGCCCACTACCGGCGCGCCGCCGACTTTCTGGGTGATGAAGCGGCTCAGCGGCATGTCCGGGTCGATCCCTTCGAGCTTGAGGCCATACAGCGCCGAAACCGCGCCCAGCTGGGCGTCGCCTTCGAGGACGAAGTCGCCGAAGAAGCGCAAATCGAGGCCGCGTTGCGGTGCCTGGCTGAACAGTTTGCCCAGGGCCGGCAGGTTGTGTTCATGGCCGATCACACAGAGCAGATCGCCGACTTCCAGCACCGTACTACCCGACGGATGGAGCAGTTGCTGGCCACGGAACAGGGCCGCGATGCGCGTGCCTTCGGGCATTTTCAGCTCGCGCAGGGCCGCGCCGATGCACCATTTTTCTGCGCCCAGGCGGTAGACGAACAGCTCCCACTCGCTGGTGACGTGCACTTCCAGGGCTGCGCGGGAGATCGGCGCCGGGTCCGGCGGCACGGTCACTTTGAGCAGCTTGGCCACCCACGGCAGGCTGGTGCCCTGTACCAGCAGCGACACCAGCACGATAAAGAACGCCAGGTTGAAGTACAGCTGCGCATGGGGCAGGCCGGCCATCAACGGGAACACCGCCAGGATGATCGGCACCGCGCCGCGCAGGCCGACCCAGGCGATAAAGGCCTTTTCACGGCCATGGAAGGCTTTGAACGGCAGCAGGCCGACCATCACCGACAGCGGCCGCGCAAACAGGATCATCCACAGCGCCAGGCCCAGGGCCGGCAGGGCAATCGGCAGCAAATCATGGGGCGTGACCAGCAGGCCCAGCACCAGGAACATACCGATCTGCGCGAGCCAGGCCATGCCGTCGAGCATATGCAAAATGCCATGGCGGCTACGCACCGGGCGATTGCCGATCACCAGGCCGCACAGATACACGGCGAGGAAGCCGCTGCCATGGAAGGCGTTGGTCAGGGCGAACACGAACAGGCCGCCGGCGATTACCAGGATCGGGTACAGGCCGGTGGCCAGGTTGATGCGGTTGACCATCTGCAGCATCAGCCAGCCGCCGCCGAGGCCGACGATGCCGCCGATGCCGAACTCGCGCACCAGATGGGTCAGCAGGCTCCAGTGCAGGCCGGTCTGGCCGCTGGCGAGCATGTCGATCAGGGTGACGGTGAGGAACACCGCCATCGGGTCGTTACTGCCGGATTCGATCTCGAGGCTGGCGGTCACCCGTTCGTTCAGGCCCTTGCCGCCCAGCAGCGAGAATACGGCTGCGGCGTCGGTTGAGCCGACAATCGCACCGATCAGCAGGCCTTGAATAATATTGAGGTCAAATAGCCAGGCCGCCGCCATGCCGGTGAGGCCGGTGGTAATCAACACCCCCACCGTGGCCAGGGACAATGCCGGCCAGAGTGCCACGCGGAAACTCGCCACCCGCGTACGCAAACCGCCGTCGAGCAGGATCACAGCAAGGGCGAGGTTGCCCACCAGGTAGGCAGTCGGGTAATTGTCGAAAATGATGCCGCCGCCATCGACGCCGGCCACCATGCCCACGGCCAGGATGATCACCAGGATCGGGATACCCAGGCGCGAGGAAAGAGAACTCACCAGAATGCTCGCACTCACCAGCAACGCGCCGATCAAGAACAGGCTGTTGATGGTCGTCGCATTCAAAGGCAGTACTCCATGGGCAAACAAGACGGGACGCAAACTGACCATGCAGTCTGCGTGCCAGGGATTCTAACCTGTTGAATTGCGGTGCTGTCAAAAAGCTTTTAATGACGGGCGCAGATCTGAATGTGGGAGGGGGCTTGCCCCCGATGGCGGTATGTCAGTCAGCTTATCTGTAACTGACCCACCGCTATCGGGGGCAAGCCCCCCTCCCACATTTCAAGCCAGTGCAGGCAGTTAGAGGCGAAACCGCCCAACCATCCCATTCAAATCCACCGCCAGGCGCGACAGCTCACTGCTCGCCGCACTGGTCTGGCTGGCGCCGGTCGCCGACTGCACCGACAGATCACGAATGTTCACCAGGTTGCGGTCCACTTCCCGCGCCACCTGCGCCTGTTCTTCCGCCGCGCTGGCGATCACCAGGTTGCGCTCGTTGATCTCGACAATCGCCGTGTTGATGGTGTCCAGCGACATCCCGGCGCCTTTGGCGATGTTCAGCGTCGACTCCGCTCGTTCGGTACTGTTGCGCATCGAGTCCACCGCGTGCTCGGTGCCGGCCTGGATACTGCCGATCATCCGCTCGATCTCGCTGGTGGACTGCTGGGTGCGATGAGCCAGGGCCCGCACTTCATCGGCGACCACCGCGAACCCGCGACCGGCTTCACCGGCACGTGCGGCTTCAATCGCCGCGTTCAGGGCCAGCAAATTGGTCTGATCGGCCAGGCCGCGAATCACGTCCAGCACTTTGCCGATATCGCGCGACTCATTGGCCAGTTCGCCGATCAGGGTGGCGGTAGCCTGCACGTCGCCGCTCATGCGCTCGATGGCGCTGACGGTTTCCTGCACCAGGTCGCGGCCGTCGCCAGCAGACGTGGTGGCGTTGCGCGAGGCTTCCGAGGTGCTCACCGCATTGCGTGCGACTTCTTCGACGGCGCTGGTCATCTCGTTGACGGCGGTGGCGGCTTGCTCGATTTCGTTGTTTTGCCGGGTCAGGCCACGGGCGCTTTCGTCGGTGACGGCGTTCAGTTCTTCGGCGGCGGAAGCCAGTTGAGTTGCGGAGCCGGCGATGCGTTGCAGGGTGTCGCGCAGTTTGTCCTGCATCTTGGCCATGGCGGCCAACAGGCGCCCGGCTTCGTCATTGCCGTCGACCTTGATCGGCCGCGTCAGGTTGCCTTCGGCGACTTCTTCCGCCGCTTCCAGTGCCTGTGAAATCGGCAGGGTGATGCTGCGGGTCAGCAGCCAGGCAAACAGCAGGGTCAGCAGCGTGGCGATCACCAGCAGGCCCACGACCAGGTTGAAGGCCGCGTTGTACTGGTCTTCGGCCTCCTGATTGGTGGCCAGGGCCATCTTGTTATTGAGGTCCAGCAGGCGCGTCAGCACGGCGTTGACCTGCTCGGAGTTGCTCAGCAATTCGGTGTTAAGCAGGCTGCGCAGCTCATCCACGTGGTTGGCCCGTGACAGGCTCTTCATGCGCTCTTCAATCTGATGGTACTGGCCCAACAGGCTTACATATTCGTTGTAGGTGCTACGTTCTTCGCTGCTTTCAATCAGTTTCTCGTAGACGCCCTGGGCTGTGCGGATCTGCTGGTTGCGCAGTTCGAAGGCTTCCAGGGTCTTTTGCTGCACATCCGGCTCGCGGTTGGTCAGCAAGCGGTAAGACAACACGCGCAGGCGCAGGGTCAGTTGGGTGAACTCATCCAGGGCGCGGATGCTTGGCACGCTGGACAAGGTGATGTCTTCGGTGGCGCCACGGATCTTGCTCATCTGGTTCAGGGCGAACACGCCTAGAAACAACATCAACGCGCCAATAAACGCGAAGCCGAGGAAGGCCCTCGGAGCGATATTCATATTACGAAGCGACATGCGGAAATCCTGGGAGAGGCGCGATCCGTGCGGTCATGAGACGGGGGTGTCCCTCTCTATCGGGCATACGACTAAAGTCTATAGGGGGCTGTGCGTTTTTGTCGCACCTGACGAGGGGTTGCGCGGATTCAGGAACCAGAAGGGGGAAATGCAGTCACTAAGGCTCGAAAGCGTGGCCCGGCCCTTGAAAACGGGCTGCGCGCCAGGGATAACCCTGGCATCCGAGGTGAATTTTCTTTATCGTCACCGCCCTTTGAAAAAGCCCGAGAAATCAAAATGTTAGAAGCATCCCTCAGCCAACTGGAACAACTGGTCAGCGACCTGGTACAGCAGAATCAGGAGCTACTGGGCAGCAACGAATCCCTCAAGGCCGAACTGGCTCGCGCCAAGGATGAGAACGACAGCCTGCAACTGAACCTGATGGAACAGGAAGAAAAGCACGGCGCGACGGCAGCGCGGATCCAGGCGCTGGTTGAGCGCGTGAGCGCAGGCCCTGTCAGCGCATGAATGAAGGGATAAAGGTCGTTTCGATTCTCGGAGAGGATTACTCGATCAAGGCCCCGGCCGGGGAAGATAAAACCCTGATGCACGCCGTGACCATGCTCAAGGCCTCCCTGGCCACCACCAAGAAAAAGTACCCGACCCTGATCGGTGACAAGCTACTGGTGCTGGCGGCGCTGAACCTGTGCGCCGAGCAGATCGAAATGCAGCAGGCTCACCAACAGGAACTCGACCGTTACCAAGAGCAAGTCAGCGCCACGGTCGAGGTGATTTCCAAGGCGATCCAGCCCTAGAACCACTCATCCTGCATCCCCAGGCACGTATCATCCCGTGCCTCCAGAATCGCCAGTTCATGATGGCAGCCCGGTACTTCCCAGGTCAGGAAATACCGGGCGGCCTGGAGCTTGCCTTTATAGAAGGCGACATCGGCCACACTGCCCTTGGCCAGCCCTTCTTCGGCGCGAATCGCCTGTTCCAGCCAGCGCCAGCCAATTACCGTGTGCCCGAATACCTTCAGGTACAGCGCCGAGTTCGCCAGGCTGCTGTTGACCTTGCCCTGGGCGAGATCCGTCAGCAGGCCGATCGTCACGCTTTGCAGACGGGCCACGAGGTGTTCCAGCGGTTCTCTTAACGCCGTCAGGCCTGGATATTCCTGTGCCCGCGAGCCCGTGTCGGCGATCAGCCGGATCAACTGCTTCAGGCCCGCGCCGCCGTTCTGCGCCAATTTGCGCCCCAGCAAGTCCAGGGACTGGATGCCATGGGTGCCCTCGTGGATCGGGTTCAGGCGGTTGTCGCGGTAGTACTGCTCCACCGGGTATTCGCGGGTGTAGCCGTGGCCGCCGAGGATCTGGATTGCCAGCTCGTTGGCCTTGAGGCAGAACTCCGAGGGCCAGGATTTGACGATGGGCGTGAGCAGGTCCAGCAGTTCGTGGGCCTGTTTACGCTCTGCCTCGGTTTCCAGCGTCGTGGTGTCATCGAACAGGCGCGCGGCGTACAGGCCCAGGTCGAAGGCGCCTTCGACGTAGGCTTTTTGCGTCAGTAGCATGCGCTTGATATCGGCGTGCTGGATGATCGAGACCGGCGCGGTGGTCGGGTCTTTGCTGTCGGGCAGGCGACCTTGCGGACGTTCGCGGGCGTATTCCAGCGAATAGAGATAGCCGGCGTAGCCGAGCATCACCGCGCCCATGCCCACACCGATGCGCGCCTCGTTCATCATCTGGAACATGCAGCTCAGGCCCTGGTGCGGCTTACCCACCAGATAGCCGACGCAGTTACCGTTATCGCCGAAATTCAGCGCCGTGGACGTGGTGCCCCGCCAGCCCATCTTGTGAAACAGCCCGGCCAGCAGCACGTCGTTGCGCGCGCCGAGGCTGCCGTCGTCGTTGACCAGGAATTTGGGCACGATAAACAGTGAAATGCCCTTCACCCCGGCGGGCGCGTCCGGCAGCTTGGCCAGCACCATGTGCACGATGTTTTCCGACAGCGGGTGGTCGCCGCCGGAGATGAAGATCTTGTTGCCTTTGAGGCGATAGCTGCCGTCAGCCGCGGGCTCGGCGCGGGTACGAATATCCGACAGGGACGAGCCTGCGTGGGGCTCGGTCAGGGCCATGGTGCCGAAGAAGCGGCCTTCGATCATCGGTTGCAGGAAGCGCTGTTTTTGCTCCTCGGTGCCGAAACTTTCGATCAGGTTGGCGGCGCCCATGGTCAGGAACGGGTAGGACGTCGAGGCCGCGTTGGCGGATTGGAAGTGAGCGAAGCAGGCTTGGGACAGCAGGGTCGGCAACTGCATGCCACCGGCTTCGAAGCTGCGGGCCGCATTGAGAAAGCCGGCTTCCAGGAACGCATCCACCGCCGGTTTCACTTCCGGAATCAGAATCGCCTTACCGTCCTCAAAACGCGGTTCGTTCTCGTCGTTCTTGCGGTTGTGTGGCGCGAAGTACTTCTCGGCAATGTTGCGGGCCGTGCCGATGGCCGCATCGAAGGTTTCGCGGTTGTGCTCGGCAAACCGCTCGCGCTGGGTCAGGCCCTCGGCATCGAGGACTTCGTACAGCTCGAAAGCCAGATTGCGGGAACTGAGCAGCGTCTCGGACATGGCGGCTTACCTTTGGGGGAATTGGCCTGAGTCTAAGTGCGCGAATAAAGACTGGATAGCAAGATTGATCTGGGTGATGAAGAGGCAGAACGCGGGGAGGGGAATTGAAATGCGATCAAATGTGGGAGGGGGCTTGCCCCCGATAGCAGTGTGTCAGTATCAGATGTACTGGTTGACACTCCGCTATCGGGGGCAAGCCCCCTCCCACAGGGTTTACCGCATTTTCAGGGTTAGCCGATGGTCATCAGGCTGGCATTACCGCCGGCAGCTGCGGTGTTAACGCTCAACGCACGCTCGATCACCAGGCGCTCCAAGGCAATTGTTGTTTCGCCTTGGGACAAACCATGTACCCCGACAATCGCGCCACCACGTTGGGCCACTTGCTGGCACACCGCACGCAGTTGGTCGGAATCGCCGTGGTGCAGGACGGCGTCAAACACCACATCATCCTTGGTCCAGTCGGCCACGCGCTTGATTTTCGCCTGAATCTCCTTCGGCAGGCGTGGGAACACGGCCTTGGTCAGGTCGGTTTCCGGCCACACCGCCGAACCGCCGACGGCCAATACCGCCGCCAGTTGAGTCAACAGATCGCCTTCCACGTCCGCCAGGCACAGTACGTGCTCGCGGGGCAGGATGGCGTAGCTGTTGCGCTCGCCGGTCGGGCCGGCCAACTGACGGGTGATACCGCTTTGGGACTGCGCGGCGAACTGGCTGCACAGCGCACTCAGCTCGCTGAACTTATTGCTGTCGGCCCAGGTTTTCAGGGCGGTCAGCGGTTGGCTCATGGCATCACGCAGACGTACGTCCGGTGCCGCCAGCTTGTCGCCACGTACGAAGGATTGCTCGATCGCATCGGTAGGACGGGTCGACAGCAAGCGGTACAGGTACAGCGGACCACCGGCTTTCGGGCCTGTGCCCGACAGGCCTTCGCCGCCGAACGGCTGCACGCCGACCACGGCACCGACGATGTTGCGGTTCACATAGACGTTGCCGGCATTGACGTTGTCGATCACCTTGGCGATGGTCTCGTCGATACGGGTGTGTACGCCCAGGGTCAGGCCATAGCCGGACGCGTTGATCTGGCCGATAAGCTGGTCGATCTCCTTGCGCTTGTAGCGCACCACGTGCAGCACCGGGCCAAAGATCTCCCGTTGCAGCTCGTCGAAGCTTTCCAGCTCGATCAGGGTGGGCATCACGAAGGTGCCGCGCTTGATTTCTTCACCGTCGGCAATCGCCACCTGGTACACATTGCGGCCTTTGTCGCGCATGGCCTGGATGTGTTTCTCGATGCCGGCCTTGGCTTCGGCGTCGATCACCGGGCCGATGTCCACCGACAGACGCTCCGGGTTGCCCAGGCGGCATTCAGCCATGGCGCCCTTGAGCATTTCGATCACGCGGTCTGCCGAATCTTCCTGCAGGCACAACACGCGCAGGGCCGAGCAACGTTGACCGGCGCTGTCGAAGGCCGAGGACACCACGTCGATGACCACCTGCTCGGTGAGCGCCGAAGAATCGACAATCATCGCGTTCTGGCCGCCGGTCTCGGCGATCAGCGGGATCGGACGGCCCTGGGCATCCAGGCGTCCGGCGACATTGCGTTGCAGCAGGCGCGCGACTTCGGTGGAACCGGTGAACATCACGCCCTTGACGCGATCATCACCCACCAGGCGCGCACCGACGCTTTCACCCTGGCCCGGCAGCAATTGCAGCACGCCTTGGGGAATACCGGCTTCGAGCAGGATGCGCACGGCTTGTGCGGCGACCAGCGGGGTTTGCTCGGCAGGCTTGGCCAGGACCGGGTTACCGGCGGCCAGTGCGGCAGCCACTTGCCCACTGAAAATCGCCAGCGGGAAGTTCCAGGGGCTGATGCACACCACCGGGCCCAGTGGGCGGTGGGCGTCATTGGTGAAGTCATTGCGCGCCTGTACCGCGTAGTAGCGCAGGAAGTCCACGGCCTCACGCACTTCGGCGATGGCGTTGGCGAAGGTCTTGCCGGCTTCGCGGGCCAGCAGGCCCATCAGCGGCTGGATCTCGCTTTCCATCAGGTCGGCGGCACGTTCCAGGATCGCGGCGCGTTCGGCGGGCGGGGTGGCCTGCCAGATCGGGCCGGCGCTGATGGCGCACTGGATCGCGTTGTCGACGTCTTCGACAGTGGCTTCTTGCACGTGACCGACCACGTCACGCAGGTCGGACGGATTCAGTACGGGGGTCGCCGCTTGTTCGCTGGCGGCGCAACCGAGCATCGGCGCGGCCTTCCAGTTGTTGTGCGCGGTGGCGAGCAGGGCGCAGGACAGCGATGCCAGGCGGTGTTCGTTGGCCAGGTCGATACCGGCCGAGTTGGCACGGTCGCTGCCGTACAGGTCACGGGGCAGCGGGATACGCGGGTGCGGCAGGCCGAAGCCGCCTTCCAGCGTCGCCATCTGCTCGATGCTGGCCACTGGATCGGCCACCAGCTCCTGGATCGAGATGGACTGGTCGGCGATACGGTTGACGAACGAGGTGTTGGCGCCGTTTTCCAGCAGACGACGCACCAGGTAGGCCAGCAGTGTTTCGTGAGTGCCGACCGGTGCGTACACGCGGCACGGACGGTTCAGCTTGCCTTCGGAAACCTTGCCTACTACCTGCTCGTACAACGGTTCACCCATGCCGTGCAGGCATTGGAACTCGTACTGGCCGGGGTAATAGTTCTGACCGGCGATATGGTAAATCGCCGACAAGGTATGGGCGTTGTGCGTAGCGAACTGCGGGTAGATGACTTCCGGTACCGACAGCAGCTTGCGTGCACAGGCAATGTAGGAAACGTCGGTGTACACCTTGCGGGTATACACCGGGTAGCCTTCCAGGCCTTCGACCTGGGCGCGCTTGATCTCGCTGTCCCAGTACGCGCCTTTTACCAGGCGGATCATCAGGCGATGGCGGCTGCGGCGTGCCAGGTCGATGACGTAGTCGATCACATACGGGCAACGCTTCTGGTAGGCCTGGATCACGAAGCCAATACCGTTCCAGCCGGTCAGCTGCGGTTCGAAGCACAGGCGCTCGAGCAGATCCAGGGACAGTTCCAGGCGGTCGGCTTCTTCGGCGTCGATGTTCAGGCCGATATCGTATTGCTTGGCCAGCAGGGTCAGGGACAGCAGGCGCGGGTACAGCTCATCCATCACACGTTCGTACTGCGCACGGCTGTAACGCGGGTGCAGGGCCGACAGCTTGATGGAGATGCCCGGGCCTTCATAAATCCCGCGGCCGTGGGAGGCTTTGCCGATGGAGTGAATGGCTTGTTCGTACGAGGCCAGGTATTTCTGCGCGTCGTGTTCGGTGAGGGCGGCTTCACCGAGCATGTCGTAGGAATAGCGGAAACCCTTGGCTTCGAATTTGCTCGCGTTGGCCAGGGCTTCGGCGATGGTTTCGCCGGTCACGAACTGCTCGCCCATCAGGCGCATGGCCATGTCGACGCCCTTGCGGATCATCGGCTCGCCGCTTTTGCCGATGATGCGGCTCAGGGACGAGGTGAGGCCGGCTTCGTTATGGGTGGCGACCAGTTTGCCGGTCAGCAGCAGGCCCCAGGTAGCGGCGTTGACGAACAGCGACGGGCTGTTGCCCAGGTGCGGATGCCAGTTGCCGGTGCTGATCTTGTCGCGGATCAGCGCATCGCGGGTGCCTTTGTCCGGGATCCGCAGCAGTGCTTCGGCCAGGCACATCAGGGCTACGCCTTCCTGGGACGACAGCGAGAATTCCTGCAGCAGGCCCTGAACAATCCCGGCACGGCCGCCGGCACTCTTCTGATTGCGCAATTTTTCCGCAATCGACGCAGCGAGCTTGTTGGTGGCTTCGGCCATTTGCGCCGGCAGGCGGGCCTGCTCGATCAGCATCGGCACCACTTCCGGCTCGGGGCGGCGGTAAGCGGCGGTGATCGAAGCACGCAGTACGGATTGCGGCAGGATGCTCTCGGCGAACTCCAGGAAGCACTGGTGGGCGTGGTCGCTCTGGATTTCGCCTGCGTCGTCAGCATCCTTGCTGCTCAGGCCGTTGAGTTCGGTCAGGGTTGCACCACCCTCGAGTTTCTCCAGGTAATTGAAAATCGCCTGCTTGATCAGCCAGTGCGGCGTGCGATCAATGGAGGTCGCGGCCGCCTTGAGGCGTTCGCGGGTCGGGTCGTCGAGTTTGACCCCAAGGGTGGTCGTAGCCATTTTCTTATCCTCATGGGTGCCACTACCGAGTGGCATCAGCTGGCGGCAAGATTAGCTTTGCTCAGGGAGAGGTGCAACCGGGTGCAACCCATTTTGTTGATGAATTTTTCGTCGCTTGATCGGAAAAAAATCGGCCGTCGACGGAATCCGCTTCGGCTTGGTGCATTTGCTTCTGAGATCGGCTGTTCTTGCTCCGAAAAGGAGCAAAAAAGGGACGTTTTGCGGGTTTTACACTTGGGTGCAACTTATTCCCAAGAAACTGGTTGCACCTTATTTGCTTTGTTGAATAGCATTCGCGCCCAAGGTGCAACCGGCTTTAGGGTTCGGTTCATCGGCTGGCGGCTTTCCTGGGGAAACGTCAGTCATAAATGCGCGGCACGCAGTTACGTTTACCTACTTCCAGTAGGTGGCCGTCTGACAGACCGCCGCTACATAAAAACAAAGCCAGGGCGTCACTCCTATGAGCGTTAGTAATCCAACCCTGATCACGTTCGTGATCTACATCGCAGCAATGGTGCTGATCGGCTTCATGGCCTATCGCTCCACCAACAACCTTTCCGATTACATCCTCGGCGGTCGCAGCCTCGGGAGCGTGGTGACTGCCTTGTCAGCCGGTGCTTCCGACATGAGCGGCTGGTTGTTGATGGGCCTGCCGGGCGCGATCTACATGTCCGGCCTGTCGGAAAGCTGGATCGCCATCGGCCTGATCGTCGGTGCCTACCTCAACTGGCTGTTCGTGGCCGGTCGCCTGCGGGTACAGACCGAGCACAACGGCGACGCCCTGACCCTGCCGGACTACTTCTCCAGCCGTTTCGAAGATAAAAGCGGCCTGCTGCGGATCATCTCTGCGGTCGTGATCCTGGTGTTCTTCACCATCTACTGCGCGTCCGGCATCGTGGCCGGTGCCCGCCTGTTCGAAAGCACCTTCGGCATGTCCTACGAGACCGCGCTGTGGGCCGGCGCTGCGGCGACGATTGCCTACACCTTCGTGGGTGGTTTCCTAGCCGTCAGCTGGACCGACACCGTACAAGCCACGCTGATGATTTTCGCGCTGATCCTCACGCCGATCATCGTGCTGCTGGCCACCGGTGGCGTCGACACCACCTTCCTGGCCATCGAAGCCAAGAACCCCGACAACTTCAACATGCTGAAAAACACCACCTTCATCGGCATCATCTCGCTGATGGGCTGGGGCCTGGGTTACTTCGGCCAACCCCACATCCTCGCGCGCTTCATGGCGGCGGATTCGGTGAAGTCGATCGCCAACGCGCGTCGCATCTCCATGACCTGGATGATCCTGTGCCTGGGCGGCACCGTAGCCGTGGGCTTCTTCGGCATCGCCTACTTCTCGGCGCACCCGGAAGTGGCGGGCCCGGTCAACGAGAACCACGAGCGCGTGTTCATCGAACTGGCCAAGTTGCTGTTCAACCCATGGATCGCGGGCGTACTGCTGTCGGCCATCCTGGCTGCGGTCATGAGCACCCTGAGCTGCCAGTTGCTGGTGTGCTCCAGCGCCCTGACCGAAGACTTCTACAAGACTTTCCTGCGCAAAAGCGCTTCCCAGCTTGAACTGGTCTGGGTCGGCCGCCTGATGGTACTGCTGGTGGCCTTGATCGCCATCGCCATGGCCGCCAACCCGAACAACCGCGTCCTGGGCCTGGTGAGCTACGCCTGGGCCGGTTTCGGTGCTGCGTTCGGCCCTGTGGTGCTGATCTCGGTGATCTGGAAGAACATGACCCGCAACGGCGCGCTGGCCGGGATCCTGGTCGGCGCGATCACCGTGATCGTGTGGAAGCACTTCGAACTGCTGGGTCTGTACGAAATCATCCCAGGCTTCATCTTCGCCAGCCTGGCGATCTACGTCGTGAGCAAGCTGGGCGCACCGACAGCCGGTATGGTCGAGCGCTTTGATGCGGCGGAAAAAGACTACAACCTCAACAAGTGATTCGCCGGGCGCTGAGCGCTCGATGAATTAAAAGAAGGCCCGCGTCCTACGGATGGCGGGTCTTTTTTTGCGTGCGATTCGAGCTGGACTGAGTAGGACTCCTGCGTACACATGTAGGGTTTTACTGATTTATTTGGGCTGTGCCCGGCAGGGTGAGGCAGTGGTGCAGAATCTCCCGCCCACCCCTCGCAGAGAAACACCGGATGTTCGCTCCTGCCAATCAAAGTGCCTTTACCCTGACCCTCGACGGTGTGCCAAGTGAACTCAAGGTGTTTGAGTTCCAGGGTCGCGAAGCCATCAGCCAGCCGTATCGTTTTGATCTTGAACTGGTCAGCGAACAGCCCGACCTGGACCTGGAAAGCCTGCTGCATCGCCCGGCATACCTGGGTTTCGACGCTCACGGCCGTGGTGTCCATGGCCTGGTTTATCGGGTCGCGCAGGGCGATTCCGGGCGGCGGCTGACGCGTTACCAGATCAGCCTTGTGCCGCAGTTGGCCTATCTCGCGCACAGCAGTCACCAGCGGATCTTCCAGCACAAGACGGTGCCGCAGATCATTGCGCAGGTGCTGGCGGAGCAGCGGCTCCATGCGGACCAATTCGAATTTCACCTCAGTGGTGCCTATTCCGAGCGCGAGTATTGCGTGCAGTTTGGCGAGAGCGACCTGGCCTTCATTCAGCGCCTGTGTGCCGAGCAGGGGATTCACTATCACTTCCAGCATTCGCCCGAAGGACATCTGCTGGTGTTTGGCGATGACCAGACCGTTTTCGCCCCGCCCGATCAGCCTACGCCCTACATGCCGGGCTCCGGGATGGTGGCGGATACGCCGGCCATCAAGCGCTTTGCGCTGCGGTTGGAAACCCGCACCACCGCGGTCACTTTGCGTGACTACGACTTTCTCAAGCCGAGCCTGGTGCTGGAGAGTGGCGTGGTCGGCGAACAGCTTCCACGGTTTGAGGAGCAGGCCTACCCCGGTCATTTTTCCGATCGCCCCCACGGCAAATACCTCGCGCAACGTGGCTTGGAGCGGCACCGTAGTGACTATCGAATAGCCCGTGCCAGCGGCGATGACCCTGCATTGAGCAGCGGCCGGTTCTTCAAGTTGACCGGGCATCCGCGGGACGAATGGAATGACGTGTGGCTGGTGACGCACGTTACCCACGAAGGCAGGCAGCCTCAGGTTCTGGAGGAGGCTGTCACCGAGGTTGGCGGTGGAGATTTTCTTCAGGGGTATCGCAATGAATGTGTGGCGACTCCGTGGGACGTGATCTTCCGCCCACCCTTGCCTGAGCAGGCGCGGCCGGCGTTGTCGGGTTATCAAAACGCGGTGGTTACCGGCCCCGTCGACAGTGAAATCCACTGCGACGAATACGGCCGGGTCAAGGTGCAGTTGGCCTGGGATCGCGCTGGGGAGCATGACGATCATTCCAGCTGCTGGCTGCGGGTGGCCAGCGGTTGGGCCCATGACCGCTATGGCTCGGTGCTTATCCCGCGAGTGGGTATGGAAGTACTGGTGGGGTTCGTCAACGGGGATATGGACATGCCGCTGGTGATGGGCTGCCTGCCGAACGCGGCGACGCCGGTCCCCCTCGACCTGCCGGCAGACAAGACCCGCAGCATCTTCCGTAGTCAGAGCAGCCCCGGTGGTGGTGGCTACAACGAACTGCGCATCGAGGACCGCAAGGGCGCCGAGGAGATCTACCTGCGCGCCCAGCGGAATTGGACCCAGCATGTGCTGCATGACCAGCAGGTGCAGATCGACCATCAGCGCCGCATCCGGGTGGGCGGTGAGTCGCACCATGAGCTGCAAGGCGAAGAGCAGCGCATCACCCATGGCAACCGTTTGACGGAACTCAAGCAGGACGATCATCTGGTGGTCGGCGGTTCGCAGCAGATGCGGGCCGGGCGGACGATCCGGATGGGCGCCGGGCAGAGTGTTGTCATTGATGCGGGCGCAAGCGTGACAATCCAGGCCGGTGGGCAGTCGATCACGCTGTCGGCAGAGGGGATTTTCAGCAGCATGCCCATTCAACTGGGAGGCGCGCCTGCTCCGGCGGCGTCGCCATTGATGCCTGGGGTGAAAGCGGCGTTGCTGGCGGTTATACCTGCACCGCTGAGCCGGATACAGGTCGCCAGCCTGAAACGGAGCGCGCCGTTTTGTGAAGAGTGCCAACGCTGCAGTGACGGGCAGTGTGCCCTCCCATTCCATTCAACCTTAAAAGGAATTTACCCTGATGTCCCAACCCTTGAGCCCCGATGACTGGCTGGCACAATTCCCTCTACTCCCCAATGAGCGGCTTTACGTGGTACTGAGCAGTGCCAGTGACGCGAAGCCGCTGGCTGCGTGGCAAGTCTCGGCCGGAGGGACGCTGCCTCAAGCGATCTGGGCAGGCACGGCCTATGCCGGGTGGGATGAGGTGATGCCCTACGCAGGGGTTGTCGAACTCGACAGTGCCTTCCTCGATTGGATCGCAGCCACTGACGCTTCGGACTGGGGTTGGCTGGCGGTATCGTCCAGCCCGCTGGAAGTCGTCGTTGCTCACCTGCAAGGCCTGACCAAGATAGTGCTTCCCGATGAGCGGAGCGTATTCCTGCGCTTCTGGGATGGCGCCCAGTTTCTGCCGATTGTGCAGAAACTGGGCGATGAAATCGGCGCAGTACTGCCCGTGTTCCAGCGCTATCTGATCAATGGCCAGCCGTTGAGCGTGGCGACGCCATCGGTCACTGCGGCCAAGGCCAGCCCTTGGTGGCGTGTGCCTGACGCGTTATTGGCGCACTTGGCCGCGCAGTCGCCGCAGACCCTGATCGACAACCTGCTGCAGTGGCTGGAAGAGCAGCGGCCCGACCTGTATTCCGCTTTCACGCCGGCGACCTTGCGGCACAAGGTCGCCTACTTCGCGCGCAGTGCGGACATCAGCGCTGAAGCGCTGGCGGGCTACCTGGACTCAGAGTTGAGTTGAAGCCAGCGCCTGTTGCAGGTCGTCGATCAGGTCTTCGACCGCTTCGATACCCACCGACAGGCGAATCATTTCCGGCTTTACGCCGGCCTTGGCCTGTTCCTCCTCGTTCATCTGTCGGTGAGTGGTGGAAGCCGGGTGGCAGGCCAGGGACTTGGCGTCGCCGATGTTGACCAGGCGCTTGAAGATTTGCAGGGCGTCGTAGAAGCGCACACCGGCATCAAAGCCGCCTTTCAAACCGAAGGACAGGATCGCCGACGGTTTGCCCTGCATGTATTTCTGCGCCAATGCGTGGTGCGGGTGGTCCGGCAGGCCGGCGTAGCTGACCCACTCCACCTCGGCGTGGCCTTGCAGGAATTGCGCGATTTTCAGGGCGTTTTCGGTGTGGCGCTCCATGCGCAATGCCAGTGTTTCCAGGCCTTGCAGCAACAGGAAGGCATTCATCGGCGCCAATGCTGCGCCGGTGTTGCGCAGTGGCACGGTACGGGCACGGGCGATGAAGGCGGCGGGGCCGAATTTTTCGGTATAGACCACGCCGTGATAGGCCGGCTCGGGCTGGTTGAGGCCGGGGAATTTATCCGCGTATTTCGTCCACGGGAACGTGCCGCTGTCGACAATTACACCGCCCAGGGAGTTGCCATGGCCGCCGACGTACTTGGTCACCGAGTGCACCACGATGTCGGCGCCGAACTGGATCGGCTTGCACAGGATCGGCGTGGCCACGGTGTTGTCCACCACCAGCGGCACGCCGCGGGCATGGGCGACGTCGGCCAGGGCTTCGATGTCGATGATATTGCCCGCCGGGTTGCCGATGCTTTCGCAGTACACCAGCTTGGTGTTGTCGTCGATCAGTTCGGCGATGGCGGCGGCGCTGTCGTCCCGGGCGAAGCGCACCTCCACGCCAAAGCTCGGCAGCAGGTGGGCGAACAGGGTGTAGGTGCCGCCGTAGAGTTGCGGTGTGGTGACGATATTGTCACCCGCACGGGTCAAGGTCTGGATGGCATAGTGGATCGCCGCGCTGCCGGCCGAGACGGCCAGCGCCGCGATACCGCCTTCAAGGGCGGCAATGCGCTGCTCCAGCACATCGTTGGTGGGGTTCATGATGCGCGTGTAGATATTGCCGGGTACGTCCAGGTTGAACAGGTCGGCGCCGTGTTGGGCGTTATCGAATTCGAAGGCGACGTTCTGGTAGATCGGCACGGCGACGGCCTTGGTGGTCGGGTCCGACTTGAAACCGTGGTGCAGCGCGATGGTGGCGTCTTTCATGATTGTTATTGACCTCCCTGGAGTGGTGGATGGCCACAATAAATCCGCCTCGCCGTCGACATTTAGATTTTTTTCAACGGGCTGCCTGCGTTTGCGGCATAAGCACCGCCCGGCATGCGGCCCTGCACCTTTGCGCCCGTAGAAGGTAAACTTCGCCCCCTGCGCAGGAGCAACCATGAATTATCGTCACGCCTTTCACGCCGGCAACCACGCCGATGTCTTCAAACACCTGACCTTGACCCGCCTCATCGCCCTGATGTCGCGCAAGGAGCAACCGTTCGCCTACCTCGACACCCATGCCGGGATTGGTCTGTACGACCTGCAAGGTGATCAGGCCAATCGCACGGGTGAGTACCTGGAAGGTATCGCCCGTTTGTGGGGCGCCGACGATCTACCAGCGTTGACCGCCGACTACATGCGCGTGCTGCACGAGATGAACCCCGATGGCCAGTTGCGCTACTACCCGGGCTCGCCGGAGCTGGCGCGCCGCCTTACGCGCCCCCAGGACCGCGTGCTGCTCAATGAAAAGCACCCGGAAGACGGCGTGTTGCTCAAGGACAACATGAAGGGCGATCGTCGGGTCAAGGTTCATTTGGGCGAAGGCTGGCACGTGCCGCGCGCGCTGTTACCGGTGCCGGAAAAGCGTGCGTTGATGCTGATCGATCCGCCGTTTGAAAAACTCGACGAAATGCAGCGCTGTGCTGCGTCCCTCAAGGAAGCCGTCAGCCGTATGCGCCAGACCGTCGCGGCGATCTGGTACCCGGTGAAGGACCAGCGCATGCTGCGTCGCTTCTACCAGGACCTGGCCGGCACCGGTGCGCCGAAGTTGCTGCGCGTGGAATTGCTGGTGCATCCGCTGGACACGCCCAACACCCTGACCGGCTCGGGCCTGGCGATTGCCAACCCGCCGTGGGGCCTGGAAGAGGAGTTGCGCGAGCTGTTGCCGTGGCTGTCCAAGAAGCTTGGCCAGACCCAGGGTGGGTGGCAGATGGATTGGCTTATTGCCGAGTAACCAAGTCTGGTGCAAAACCAATGTGGGAGGGGGCTTGCCCCCTCCCACATTTTGATTCAGGTTGATCCTAGATCGGGCAAGTCACGCCGGTGCCGCCGATCCCACAGTAGCCCTGTGGATTCTTCGCAAGGTACTGCTGGTGATACGCCTCGGCGAAGTACACCGTTGGCGCCTCGTCGATCTCGGTGGTAATCACACCCAGGCCCGCTTTGGTCAGTTCAGCCTGATAGGCCTCGGCACTGGCCTGCGCCGCCGCCAATTGCTCAGGCGTGGTCGCATAGATCACCGAGCGGTACTGGGTGCCGATGTCGTTACCCTGGCGCATGCCTTGGGTCGGGTTGTGCAGTTCCCAGAACATCTTCAGCAGGTCTTCGTAGTTCACCTTGGCCTGGTCATACACCACCAGCACCACTTCGCTGTGGCCGGTCAGGCCCGAGCAGACTTCTTCATACGTCGGGTTCGGCGTGAAACCGCCGGCATAGCCGACCACGGTGCTGACCACGCCGTCGCGCTGCCAGAACTTGCGCTCGGCGCCCCAGAAACAACCCAGGCCGAAGATCGCGAAGCCGACGTCGTCGACGAATGGGCCCAGCAGCGGGTTGCCGTTGACGAAGTGCGTCTGCGGCAGGTTCATCGGGGTTTCACGACCGGGCAACGCTTGTTCTTGAGTAGGCAGCACGTTTTTGTTCACCAGAATTTCCGAGCGCAAGGCCATGAGCAGTCCTCTCGTCAGGTTGGGTTAGCGGTAAATTTCAGACAGCCAGTGTGCCCGAGTGTTACAGCGCTGTCAGGCGATTGGCCCGCGCGGGTAGCGTCTAAGCTTCTCGAGCAGCTCTGCACCGGGGATGGGCCGGTCGAACAGGTAGCCCTGGCCAACGTCGCAACGGTGCCGACGCAGGAACGCCAGTTGCTCGGCGGTCTCGATGCCTTCGGCCACCACCTTGAGCTTGAGGTTGTGGGCCATGGCGATCACGGCCGAGGTGATTTCCATGTCGTCCTGGTTGTCCGGGATTTCGTGGATAAAGCTGCGGTCGATCTTGATGATGTCGATGGGGAATTTTTTCAGATAACTCAGCGACGAGTAACCGGTGCCGAAGTCGTCCATGGCCAGGGTCAGGCCGAAGCTCTTCAGCTGGTCCAGTTGCAGGCGCGTGTCTTCGGTCGCTTCCAGCAGCAGGCCTTCGGTCAGCTCCAGCTCCAGCAGGTTGGCCGGCAGCTGTTCTTCCTTGAGGATCGTGGCAATCGAGGCGACCAGGTCCGGGTCGGAAAATTGCTTGGGCGACAGGTTGATTGCTACCTGCAAATTGCCCATGCCAGCGGCGCTCAGTTGCCTGCTCATGCGGCAGGCCTGGCGCGCGATCCATTTGCCGATCGGGATGATCAAGCCGGTTTCTTCGGCGACGCTGATGAACTGATCGGGGCGGATCATGCCCTTTTCCGGATGGTTCCAGCGCAGCAGCGCTTCCATGCCCAGCAAGCGGCCGCTGCGCAGGCACAGCTTGGGCTGGTAGAACACGTCCAGTTCGTTCTGGGTCAGGGCACGACGCAGGTTGTTCTCCACGAACAGCTTGTAGCTGGCCTCGGCGTTCAAGGCTTCGGTGAACACCTGTACCTGGTGTTTGCCGTTGGCCTTGGCCTTGTGCAGGGCCAGGCCGGCGTTGCGCATCAGGGTCTGCGGGTCGCGGCCGTGCAGCGGCGCGCAGGCCAGGCCTACGGAGCCGGTGACGCTGATCAGTTGGTTGTCGACGAACATCGGTTTGTCGAGGGTCGCCAGCAACTGGCTGGCCACCTGTTGGCCGCTCTCCAGGTCAGTGTCGTCCAGCAGCACCGCGAATTCGTTACTGGCAAAACGCGCCAGGCTGCCGCCGGCACTCAGGCTGTTGCGCAGGCGGCGGGCCAGGCTGATCAGCAGCTTGTCGCCGGTCTGGTGGCCGAGGCTGTCGTTGATGCGCTTGAAGTTGTCGATGTCCACCAGCAACAGGCTGATCGGGCTGTCGCTGTCGCGGGCAAAACGCTCATCCAGGTTGCGGATAAATGCCGGACGGTTGCCCAGGTTGGTCAGATTATCGGTGTAGGCCAGGCGTTCGATGCGCTGCTGGGCCAGCTTGTTCTGGGTGATATCTTCGTAGATGCCGATGTAGTGGGTCAGCTCACGGTTGTCGCCATACACCTTGGAAATCGACAGCTGGCCCCAGTAGGGTTCGAGGTTTTTGCGTCGGCTCTTGAACTCGCCCTGCCAGCTGTTGCTCTTGGCCAGGCTCGACGGTGCGTCGAACAGCAGCTCGCTGAGGTTTTCCAGGGCCGGCAGTTGGGCCAGGCGGTGGCCGTGGACTTCTTCGGCGCTGTATTGGGTAATCGCGGTAAAGCTTGGGTTGACGTATTCCACCACACCGTCGCAATTGACCAGCAGAAAGGCATTGGCGCTTTGCTCCACGGCACGCTGGAACAAGTGCAGGGCGCTGGTGGCGGTACGCCGGTTGTGGTTGTTGATCACTTGCGCGAATTGGTCGGCCAGTTCGCCGGCAAAGGCAATCTCATCGGCCTGCCAGGCACGCGGGCTGCCTCCCTGTTCCAGGCACAGCACACCGACCACCTGGCCATCGACGCGGATGCTCGCATCGAGCATGGCGTGGATATCCTTGGCGCGCAGGTTCTCGGCCATTTCCCGGGTGCGCGGGTCGCGCATCGCGTTGGTCGCGTCGATTGCCCGGCTGGTGTGCAGCGCTTCCAGGTAATCCGGAAAGCAACTGGCGTCGATGGGCTCAGGCAGGTGGTGCTGCTGGTCATCGCGATGGTAGGCCGAGATCGGTACCAGGCGCTGGCCTTCGAGGTTCCAGATGCTGGCGCAGTCGATCTGGTAGATGTCACAGGCGCTGCGGGTGATCAGCTCTGCGGCTTCCTGCAGCGAGTTGTTGGCGGTGTAGCGCTGGCGGGCCAGCAACAGGATCAGCTCCTGCTGGGCGCGCACCCGCTCCAGGTGCTGCAGTTGTTCCTGCTGGGCGCGCTGGTTGAGCTCCAGGGCGATCTGCAGGCGGCTGTTCTGGCTTTCCAGGTCCTCCGTCGGGGCGGGCAGGGATATTTCGTTGAACAGGCCGTCGACCACCATCAGGTAGCCGCGCAGCAGGTGGCGATTGTGTTGTTTGTAGGCTTCGCCCATTTCCAGCAGGCTCAGGGGGCCATCATTGGTGTGCAGGGTGTAGCGCACCAGGTAGTGAGGGCTGTCGCTCAGTTGCTGTTGGATGGTGTCGTGCAGTTGATAGCGCGCCTGAGGCTCCATCAGGCTGGCGAAGGGGGTGCCGAGCAGCGCGCACAGCTCGACCGCCGACAGGCCGAATTGGCGTTCGCAGTTAGGGTCGAGGTACAGAAGGGCCCAGCTTGCCTCATTAAGCCGCTCGAAACGCAGCATACCGAGGCGCGAAGGCACCGGTAACTGCGTCACTACCTCGGCCGCCATACGGGCGACATCGGGTTGGCTTTTCATGGGGGGGAACTCACTTCAAATAACGCGCACGGCGCCGGGCTCACGCCCTCTTTACTGTTGCCTGCGGCAAGGTTGCATCATGCGGCGCGGGCTGACAAGAGAGGATGAAGGCTAAGTGCTATAAGGGGGGTATCGGCCGGGCGGAGGAATTCTTCAGTCAGGATGACAGAAGGTGTACAACCCTGTTCTGTCTGTAGAGAAAAGCAAAAAAAGCCCCGCCAAATTGACGGGGTTGAGGTACGAGCGTGGCGCTCGGAAATCGGTGCAACCAGGCCTCCCCGATGAAAGGGAGGCCGCTGTGGCTTACAGCAGGATGGTGCGGATGTCGTTCAGCAACTGGCTCAGGCGCTGGGTGAAGCGTGCAGCGGCCGCGCCGTTGATCACACGGTGATCGTAGGACAACGACAGTGGCAGCATCAGCTTCGGCTGGAACGCTTTACCGTCCCAGACTGGCTGGATGGTGGCCTTGGAAACACCCAGGATCGCCACTTCCGGCGCGTTGACGATTGGCGTGAAGCCCGTACCGCCAATGTGACCGAGGCTGGAGATGGTGAAGCAGGCGCCTTGCATGTCGTCTGCGGTGAGCTTCTTGTCACGGGCCTTGGCCGCCAATGCGGCAGCCTCGGCGGCAAGCTGCAGCAGGCTCTTCTGGTCGACGTTCTTGATGACCGGTACCAGCAGGCCATCCGGCGTGTCGACGGCAAAACCAATGTGCACGTACTTCTTGCGAATGATCGCCTTGCCGCTTGGCGCCAGCGAACTGTTGAAGTCCGGCAGCTCCTTGAGCAGGTGCGCACAGGCCTTGAGCAGCAGCGGCAGCACGGTCAGTTTCACGCCGGCCTTCTCGGCCACGGCTTTCTGCGCAACGCGGAAAGCTTCCAGGTCGGTAATGTCGGCCTGGTCGAACTGGGTCACGTGCGGAATGTTCAGCCAGCTGCGGTGCAGGCTCGACGCGCCGATTTGCATCAGGCGGGTCATCGGCACTTCTTCGGTCTCGCCGAAGCGGCTGAAGTCCACCACCGGGATCGGTGGAATGCCCGCGCCGCCAGTAGCAGTGCCGGCAGCCGGAGCTTCCTTGGCTTTCTGCATCATGGCTTTGACGTAGACCTGCACGTCTTCCTTCAGTACGCGACCGTGGGGGCCGGTGGCCGACACGGCGTTCAGCTCGACGCCGAATTCACGCGCCAGTTGGCGAACCGCCGGGCCTGCGTGAACCTTGGCACCGCTTGGCGCCGGTGCTGCAGCCGCAGGGGCCGGTGCGGCCTCGGCTTTTGCAGCCGGTGCCGGGGCGGCAGGGGCGGGAGCGGCTTCAGCCTTGGCCGCCGGAGCAGCAGCCGGTGCTGGAGCAGCGGCAGGCGCAGCGCCTTGTACTTTCAGCTTGAGGATGAAGTCGCCCGTGCCGACTTCGTCTTCCAGCTTGACCGCGATGCTTTCCACAACGCCGGCAGCCGGCGATGGGATTTCCATGGAGGCCTTGTCGGACTCCAGGGTGATCAGCGACTGGTCGGCTTCGACGGTGTCGCCGACCTTGACCAGCAGCTCGATGATCTTGGCCTTGCCCGACGAGCCGATGTCCGGAACATGAATGTCCTGGACGGTGGCTTCGGCCGGAGCAGCAGCCGGGGCTGCAGGAGCCTCGGCAGCAGCGGCAGGTTTTTCCGCGGCAGGTGCCGGAGCAGCAGCGGCAGCAGGAGCCGACGCAGGGGCCGCATCAGCGGCACCTTCGATTTCCAGTTCCAGCAGTTCGTCGCCTTCTTTCAGGCGGTCGCCCAGCTTCACTTTCAGGCTCTTGACCACGCCGGCCTTGGGAGCAGGGATTTCCATGCTCGCCTTGTCCGATTCCAGGGTCAGGATGCTCTGGTCGGCTTCGACGGTGTCGCCGACCTTCACAAACAGCTCGATTACTTCACCTTCACCGCTGCCGATGTCAGGTACGCGAATGAGTTCGCTCACAAAAAATCTCCTCAGCAGTCCAGTGGGTTGCGTTTTTCCGGGTTGATCCCGAACTTGACGATAGCGTCAGCTACCACCTTGGGTTCGATCTCACCGCGGTCAGCCAAGGCTTCCAGGGCTGCCAACACCACGAAGTGACGGTCGACTTCGAAGAAGTGACGCAGCTTCTTGCGGCTGTCACTGCGACCGAAACCGTCGGTGCCCAGGACTTTGAATTCCTTGGACGGGACCCACTGGCGAATTTGTTCAGCAAACAGTTTCATGTAGTCGGTGGAGGCAATGACTGGACCTTTACGGCCGGTCAGGCACTCTTCGACATAGCTCTGCGCAGGCTTCTGGCCCGGGTGCAGGCGGTTGTTGCGCTCTACGGCCAGGCCGTCGCGACGCAGTTCGTTGAAGCTGGTAACGCTCCATACGTCGGCGCCGACGTTGAACTCTTCACGCAGGATCTTCGCCGCTTCACGGACTTCACGCAGGATGGTGCCGGAGCCCATCAGCTGCACGTGGTGCGCCGCTTCCTTGGTGTCTTCCTCGAGCAGGTACATGCCCTTGATGATGCCTTCTTCCACGCCGGCCGGCATGGCTGGCTGCTGGTAGGACTCGTTCATCACGGTGATGTAGTAGAAAACGTCCTGCTGCTCTTCGGTCATCTTCTTCATGCCGTCCTGGATGATCACCGCCAGCTCATAGCCGTAGGTTGGATCAAAGGTGCGGCAGTTCGGGATGGTGGCAGCCAGGATGTGGCTGTGACCGTCTTCGTGTTGCAGGCCTTCGCCGTTCAGTGTGGTACGGCCGGCGGTACCGCCGATCAGGAAACCACGGGTACGGCTGTCGCCCGCTGCCCAAGCCAGGTCGCCGATACGCTGGAAACCGAACATCGAGTAGAAAATGTAGAACGGCAGCATCGGCTGGTTGTGGCTGGAGTACGAAGTACCGGCAGCGATGAAGGAGCTCATGGCGCCCGCTTCGTTGATGCCTTCTTCGAGGATCTGGCCCTTCTTGTCTTCCTTGTAGAACATCACCTGGTCTTTATCGACTGGCTCGTAGAGCTGGCCGACGGAGGAGTAGATGCCCAACTGGCGGAACATGCCTTCCATACCGAAGGTACGGGCTTCGTCCGGGATGATCGGCACGATACGCGAGCCGATTTCCTTGTCCTTGACCAGCTGCGCGAGGATCCGCACGAAGGCCATGGTGGTGGAGATTTCACGGTCGCCCGAGCCGTCCAGGATTGCCTTGAGGGTATCCAGCGGTGGTGTCGGGATGTTGAAGCTCTTGGCGCGGCGCTGTGGCACGAAACCGCCCAGTGCGGTACGACGCTCGCTCAGGTAGCGGGCTTCGGCGCTGTTCGCCTCCGGCTTGAAGAACGGCAGGTTCTCCAGCTCTTCGTCCTTGACCGGGATGTCGAAGCGGTCGCGGAACAGCTTCAGGCTTTCAACATCAACCTTCTTGGTGTTGTGCGCAGTGTTTTTCGCTTCGCCGGCACCGGTGCCATAACCCTTGATGGTCTTGGCCAGGATGACGGTCGGTTGTTCTTTGTGGTTGACCGCTTCGTGGTACGCCGCATAGACCTTGTACGGGTCGTGGCCGCCACGGTTGAGTTTCCAGATCTCGTCGTCGGACAGGTCGGCAACCATCGCCTTGAGTTCAGGC